>ERZ773090.3-NODE-3-length-523072-cov-27.1606_pt1 | contig 523072 bp, 467 predicted proteins | sample MGYA00580579_ERZ773090 | MGnify/ENA primary metagenome ERZ773090 (study PRJEB29015, sample SAMEA2738014) | human oral metagenome | biome: human oral; feature: human-associated habitat; material: dental | place: China | collected 2132 ... | reverse complement strand
GCGAGCTGGGTTCAGAACGTCGTGAGACAGTTCGGTCCCTATCCGCTGCGCGCGTAGGAATCTTGAGAAGGGCTGTCCTTAGTACGAGAGGACCGGGACGGACCAACCTCTGGTGTGCCAGTTGTTCTGCCAAGAGCACTGCTGGTTGGCTACGTTGGGAAGTGATAACCGCTGAAAGCATCTAAGTGGGAAGCACGCTTCAAGATGAGGGTTCCCTCAGAGTCAATCTGGTAAGGCCCCCGGTAGACCACCGGGTTGATAGGTCGGATGTGGAAGTGCGGCAACGCATGGAGCTGACCGATACTAATAGGCCGAGGGCTTGTTCCTACAAAGGTGCTACGCGTCCACTGTGTGGTTCCCGAGATACGGTCGGGGACTCGTAGGAGGCTTCGTTCTCCTCGTTTTCGACACATCTCCATAGAGTTTCGGTGGTCATTGCGAAAGGGAAATACCCGGCTCCATTCCGAACCCGGAAGTCAAGCCTTTCAGCGCCGATTGTACTGCAGGTGCGAACCTGTGGGAGACTAGGACGCCGCCGGACATTCAAACGCCCCTTGGAGTCAGTTCCCGGGGGCGTTTGCTATTTGTGGCCTTCTGCCGGCATCGCCTTGACCGAGGTTGCCGTAGGTCGGCAGTCGGAATGCCAGCGAGGCCCGGAGCGGGCACAATTGCTGGCATGAGTGAAGACGAGGGTACGCACCGGCAACGCGGGGCGGGCCGGGAGACCCGAGGCGGCCGCGGCATACAGGGGAAAGCGAACCGCGGCAGCCGACGCCGGGCTGGTCGTCCCAGCCGCGGCCGAGACGACCAGTTTACGGGCCGCGGCCGACTCCTAGCCGGGCGCAGTGATTCCCGGGGAGACGAATCGCGATCCGAGGGACGAAATCTCCGGCATCGGCTGGATACCGCGCGCGGTGTCGAATCCCGCCGATTGCCGCCTGGGCTGGAACCGGCCGGGGATGAGCCGGAGCTTCCCGAGGGCTACGACGATGCGGGGCTGCCGAATGGTGTGCGGACCGAACTCCGTGGTCTGTCTAGGCAACTGGCCACCAGAGTCGGCGGGCACCTGCAGGCCGTAGGGGAACTGATCGATCTGGACCCTGAACTGGCCCTCCGGCATGCTCGGGTGGCGCGACGTCTGGCGCCCAGACTCCCGGTAGTACGCGAGACAGTCGCCGAAACCGCCTATCTGGCCGAGGACTATCCGACCGCATTGACCGAATTCCGCGCGCTGCACCGCCTGACCGGAAACGACGAGTACCTGCCGGTGATTGCCGATTGCGAACGCGCGGTAGGCAAACCACAACACGCGCTGCGCACCCTGCGCGGCGCCCGGCAGGCCCGGCTGAGCCCCACCCAGCAGATCGAAGTGATCCTGGTCGAAGCGGGTGTCCGGGCAGACTTGGGGCAGCAGGCCGAGGCCTGTCGTTTGCTGACCGATGCGATCGCTAGTCGCCGGGGAGGCCGACGTGGCCAGGCCAGATTACGCTATGCCTATGCCGAGGCGCTGTTCACCGCGGGACAAACCGATACAGCCCGGAGATGGTTCGAGTCGGCAGCCACGCACGATGATGGTGGTGAACTGGACTGTGCTCGCCGGATCGCTGAACTGGCCGGTAGCCCTCTGCCGGCGGAAGAGATCGACGACGAGTTCGAAATTATGGGAGTGGAGGTCATCGACTTGGCGGATGCGGAACCCGAATCGGCCGCCCACCAGAAAGCCGGGCGCGAGTCAGCAGCCGATGACCCGATTCCGGAAGATCCGGTGCAGAGCAACGGGGCGGCACCTGGCGGCCTGGTCGATCGAGCCCTGCGGGGGCATTGATGGCCTTCATCGACGACTATGACTGCGCGATGTTCGACCTGGATGGGGTGATCTATCTCGGGCCGGAGGCGGTCACGGGGGCAGCCTGGGGGCTCGGTGCGTTGCGCGCCGCCGGAATCCGGGTGGGTTTCGTGACCAACAATGCCGGGCGCAGCGCCGACGTGGTGGTGGCTCACTTGAACGCCCTGGGTATCGAGTGCCACCGTGCCGATGTGGTGACCAGTTCCCAGTCGATAGCCCAGTTGATGCTCGCCGAATTGCCGGCGGGTGCCAAGGTGCTCGTCTGCGGCGCCCAGGCACTAGCGGACGAGATACGTGCTGTGGGCTTCCAACTGGTGGCCGATCACACCGAGCAACCCGCTGCCGTGGTGCAGGGCTACGATCCGGAAATGGATTTCCCTAGGCTGGACGATGCCTGTTTCGCTATTCAGCGTGGGGCGCGCTGGTTTGCGTCCAATACCGATATCAACCGGCCTACCAACCTGGGCATGGTGCCCGGGGCCGGTGCTCAGGTGGCCTGCGTCCAGGTCTGCGTCGATGTCGCCCCCTTGGTGGCTGGCAAGCCGTATCCACCGTTGCTGACCGAGACCATCAGACGCATGGCGGCGCGCCGTCCGGTTTTCGTCGGTGACCGGTTGGATACCGACGTCGAGGGCGCGAATAATGTGCAGATCGATTCCTTCCTGGTGTTCACCGGGGTCCATGGCAAATATGATCTGGTGGCTGCGATCCCCAAGCAGCGTCCGACCGCTATCGGCTACGATCTGCGCGATCTGTTGAAGCCGGCTCGAATGGCCCGGGCGATCGGCGATCGGGTGCGGTGCGGCCGGGCCGAGGCCTGGCAGCAGAACGGCCAGATTTGCTGCGCTGGCCCGTTGACCAATGTCGATGAGCAATTGGATGCGCTGTGGGCGATCTGCCAGCTTTCCTGGCAGCGGCCAGCGGCCGACTGCACATCGGCGCTGGATAGATTGGATTTGCTGAAATGACCGAACAAGCCGCCCTGCCGCCACAGACGGGCAACCATCTGGTGGATGCCGCGCTGCGCGAGCTGACCGATATCGGCGCTGCTCCGATTGGCGAACAGCTGGACCGGATTCGCGCGGCCCACGAGACGCTGATGAATGTGTTGGCGTCATCCCGCGGGCCGATACCCGCCCAGCCAACTGGAATGCGGCCCCAGTGACGCGTCGACTGGATGCCGCCTTGGTCGCGGGCGGTCTGGCTAGGTCTCGTGCTCAGGCCACCGAACTGATCCGCAACGGTGCGGTCAAGGTCAATGGTCACCCGGCTCGCCGGGCATCCCAACCGGTCGGCGCCAGCGATGAACTGACAGCGGTTCGAGATCCCTGGGTCTCCCGGGCGGCGCACAAACTGCTCGGGGCACTGGATGGCAGCGGATTGCCGGTACCCGAACGGGTGCTGGACGCGGGCGCAGCCACCGGCGGATTCACCCAGGTACTGTTGGCTCGCGGCGCCCAGATCGTCTACGCGATCGATGTCGGCCATGATCAGCTGGCACCGGCGTTGCGGGCCGATCCCAGGGTGCGGGTGCGTGAAGGACTCAATCTGCGTGCGCTGCGGCTGGCAGATCTGGATGATCGGCCGGTTTCGCTAGTGGTTAGCGATGTCTCGTTCATTTCGCTGCGTATGCTGCTCTGTCCGCTGTTCGCGGTGCTCGCTCCGGGAGGCCGCGCGCTGCTGATGATCAAGCCGCAGTTCGAGGTGGGTCGTGAACGGATCGGTTCGGGCGGTACGGTCCGCTCGGCTGCCGATAGAGCCCATGCCATCAAACAGGTCATCTCGGCTGCCGCCCAGCTCGGTTGGGCGCCCGGCTGGCGTGCCGACAGCACGCTGCCCGGCCCAGCGGGTAACCTGGAACACTTCGTCTGCTTCGAACGTTGCGGTGGGCGAACCGACGACCCGAAGGCCGGCCTTGGGTAGGCTGATCGATGTGACCCGTAGCGCAGGGTTCGAGATAGAACCGACCGATGAACGCCGGATCGGAATCCTGCTGCATCCGGCCCGGCCCGAAGCCGTCGATGTCGCGGTGCAATTCGTCCAGGGCATGATGGCCCACGGAATTGTGTGCGTCGGAACCGGCGAACGAATCGCCGAGTTGCAGCAGCGGCTATCCCGGCCACCGATCAATCGAGTAGCTGCCTCCGAACTGGGCGATCTCGAACTGATGGTGGTCTTTGGCGGCGATGGCACGATCCTGCGGGCTGCCGAACGGGTAGTGCCACTCGGGGTACCGCTGCTTGGGGTGAACCTGGGGCATGTCGGTTTCCTCGCGGAACTCGAATCCCACGATGTCGAACAGCTGGTTGACCAGGTGGCCGGACGGAACTACTTCGTCGAACAGCGAGTCACGCTGGCCATTGAAGTACTGGATGCGGCCGGTCAGCAGCAGTGGTGCTCGTTCGCGATCAACGAGGTGTCATTGGAGAAGGCCGCTCGGGAGAAGATGCTGGATCTATTGGTGGAGATCGATCGGCTGCCGGTATCCCGTTGGGGCTGTGACGGCATCTTGGTATCCACCCCGACCGGTTCCACCGCCTACGCCTTTTCGCTCGGCGGACCGGTGGTCTGGCCCGATGTGGAGGCCTTCTTGGTAGTGCCGATGGCCGCCCATGCCCTGTTCGCCAGGCCGCTGGTGCTGGATCCCGATTCGCTGGTGGAGCTTTCCCTGTCCAGCCAGTCCAGTTCCCGGGCAATGGTCTGGTGCGATGGCCGCCGCAGCGTGGAACTGGACCCCGGCTACCGGGTTCGGGTACGGCGGGGCGCCCACAATCTGCGGGTGGCCCGGTTGCAGGAACAGCCCTTCACCTCCCGGCTGGTCAAGAAGTTCGACCTCAACATCGACGGTTTCCGTGGGCCGGGGAGGTCGTGATGCTGGCGGAACTGCGGATCACGAATCTGGGTGTCATCGCGGAGGCCACCTTGGCGGCCTCGCCCGGCATGACAGTGGTTACCGGCGAAACCGGAGCCGGCAAGACGATGGTGGTCAGCGGCATCGGCCTGCTGCTGGGCGAACGCGCCGAAGGCCGGGTGGTCCGCCAGGGGGCCGGCCGGGCGGTGATCGAGGGCCGGTTCACCGATATCGGCCCGGTCGCGGAACGAGTCACCGAGCAGGGCGGCGAACTCGATGGCGATGAGTTGCTGGTGGCCAGGCAGATCAGCTCGGCAGGTCGCTCACGGGCCTTCGTAGGGGGAGTCCAGGCACCGATCTCCCAGCTGGGGGCCACCACCGCTGAATTGGTGACCATCCACGGCCAATCCGAGCAGCTTCGACTGGGCAGCCCGGAGCACCAGCGTGAACTGCTGGATCGCAGCGGCGGCCCCGAATTGATCGCCTTGCTCGCTGCCTACCGCGATGACTACCGTAGACGCGAAAGCTTGCGCACCGAACGGGCCGAGCTGGTGCGGCACGCCCAGCAGCGGGCCAGGGAAGTCGAGCTGCTGCGGTTCGGGCTGGACGAGATTTCCCGGGTGAATCCGCAACCCGGTGAGGACCTCGAACTGGCGGCCGAGGCAACCCGGCTGCAGGCCGTCGATGACCTGCGGCTGCTCGCCGAACGGATCAGTCACGCGCTATCGGGTTCGGATGAGGGCGACCTGGACGATCCCGGAGCGGTAGGCCTGGTCGGTATCGCCCGCAACGACCTGGCCCGGATCGCCCGGCTTGATCCCCGCGCCGGCGAATTGGCCACCCGGGCTAAGGCGCTATCCGGGGCGGTCAACGACCTGGCGGCCGAGGTCGCGTCCTACCTGGCCGATCTGGATGCCGACCCGGTGCGGCTGGAATATATTACTGGGCGCCGGGCCGAACTGGCCGGGCTGACCCGGAAATATGGGGATAACATTGCCGCAGTGCTGCGATGGGCCAGCGAGGCCGCCGACCGGCTGGCCGCGCTGGGGGATGACGACCAGCGCATCACCGAGTTGGATGCCGCACTGGTCAGACTCGACGACTTGCTGGCCGATCGAGCCCGGCGACTGGGTGGGCTGCGGGCCACCGCAGCCACCCGGCTGGCCGAACGGGTTCGAAAGGAATTGGCGGCCCTGGCGATGCCGGATGCCCGGCTGGAGTTCCAATTGCGGCCACTGGCCGAGCCGGGCCCGTGGGGAGCCGAACAGGTGGTGCTGCTGTTCGCGGCCAATCCGGGCTCGGCGCCGGCACCATTGGCCAAGGTGGCCTCGGGTGGCGAGTTGTCCCGCGTCCGGTTGGCTCTGGAGGTGGTTTTGGCAGCCGACGACCCGGGTCACGTGTTCGTCTTCGACGAGGTGGACGCGGGTATCGGCGGGGCCGTGGCGGTCGAGGTTGGACGGCGACTTGCCAGGCTGGCGAAGCATTCCCAGGTGATCGTGGTCACGCATCTGGCTCAGGTCGCCGCCTTCGGCCAGACCCACTGGTTGGTCGCCAAGTCGAGTAGCGGGCAGGTGACCACCAGCGATCTACGACTGCTGAGCGGCGCGGAACGCGAAGCGGAACTGGCGCGCATGATGGCCGGCCTGACCGGCAGCACGTCCGGTCTGGCCCATGCCCGTGAACTGCTCACCATCGCGGCCGGGGAATGAGTCCCTTCCCGTCACGCGTGCTAGGTTTCCCCAGTAGCCGGCAGCTGCCGCAGATCGCGAGGAGCCCACATGCCCAACCAGGTCCAATCCCTGCCTGCCTTCGGTGCGGGTCGTCACCTGTTGAGTGTCCAGCAGTTCGATCGCGATCTGCTTCAGAAACTGTTCGACCTCGCCGATCTGGTGCGGCCAATTGCCGAGCGTCGTTCGGTATGCACCGTGCTGGATGGCGCCGTGCTGGGTAGCCTGTTCTTCGAACCCAGTACCAGAACCCGGCTGAGCTTCGAATCGGCCTTCCTGCGGTTGGGCGGGGAGGTGACTACCACGACGGGTTTCACCTTCTCCTCGATGGCCAAAGGGGAGTCGATCGCCGACACCTCGCGGGTCGTGTCCGGCTACTCCGATGTGCTGGTGGTGCGGCATCCCGACGAGGGATCGGTGGCCGAGTTCGCCGCCGCCTCGATCGTCCCGGTCATCAATGCCGGCGACGGCGCCGGGGAACACCCAAGCCAGGCTTTACTCGATTTCTATACCCTGAGTTCGGAACTGGCCAAACGCGGCAGGCAGGTCGATGGCGCCACGGTAGCCATCGTGGGAGACCTCAAATACGGCCGCACGGTGCATTCCCTGATGAAATTGCTGTCGCTTGCCGAAAACCTCACCTTCCGGCTGTTCAGCCCAGCCAGTCTGGAGTTGCCGGCCAAGGTGGCCGAATTCGCTCGCAGCCACGGGCACAAGGTGATCGGTTGCGCTTCGGTGTTCGATGCACTGACCGGCTCGGATTGTGTCTATGCCACCCGGGTACAGCGCGAACGGATGACCGAGGAGGCGTTGAACAGTGCAAACATCTCGGGCAATCTGCTTAATCGGGCAATCCTGGAGCGAGCCGGCGCCACGGAGACCATCATCATGCACCCCTTGCCCCGCGATTCGCGGATGGACTCCTTCGACCTGGCCGCCGATGTCGATGATCTGCCGGGTCTGTCCATCTTCCGGCAGACCGACAATGGGGTGCTTATCCGGATGGCGATCTTCCTGATCGCGCTGGGCTGCTCACCGGACACGGTCCGGGCCACCACTAAGCAGCGCCCTTGGGATGCCACCTTGCGCTGGCCCTGAGTTCCCCGCCAGGGGTCTGCTCGCCGGCCGTTGATAAACCGACCGGCGATGTGGGCACAATTGGACAATGATCGGACTCCAGGATGTGCCTGAAAGCTGGCCGGTGGTGACCTCCGAGGTGAAGGCCACCGGTCGAGTGCAGAACTTCATCGAGCAGACCATTCAGACCCCCACCGGCGATCGGATGGTGCGCCAATGGGTCACCCATACCGGCGCTGTCGCAGTGATGGCGATGGACGAGCAGTACCGGATAGCGGTGGTGCATCAGTACCGGCATCCCGTTGGGATGCGGTTGGTGGAGCCGCCGGCCGGAGTTTTGGATCTGCCCGGTGAGCCGGCGCTGATCGCCGCCCAGCGAGAGCTCGCCGAGGAGGCCGGGCTGGCGGCATCCGACTGGCGAGTGCTGGTCGATCTGTTCACCTCACCGGGTGGGTTGCAGGAGCCATTGCGGGTTTTCCTCGCCCGGGGATTGAGCCCGGTAGCCGCCCCGGAGGGCTTCCGGCTGACCGATGAGGAGACCGACATGGGCCTGCACTGGCTATCCCTGACGGAACTGGTCGATCTGGTGTACGCGGGCAGGGTGCAGAGCCCGACCATGGTTTCGGGGACGCTGGCGCTGGCGTTGGCTGTCCAATCCGACCGGTTGGCCGAGTTGCGCCCCGCAGACGCCGCGTGGCCGGCCCGCGAGCTCAAGGAGGCCCGCGATCGCAGCCAGCAGTGAGCCGGCCCGGTTGCACCGGCTGCGTCGCGGTTTCCTCGACCATCTGATCGTCGAACGCGGTCTGTCCAAGCACACGGTGGCCGCCTACCGACAGGATCTGACCCGCTATCTGACCTGGCTGATCGCGCGGGGCATAACCGACCCGGAGGAGATCGCACCAGCCGACATCATCGCCTATCAGGCCGAAATCACCGGCGGCGATATCGATCATCCCGCGTTGGCCCCGGCGAGCGTCGCCCGCGCGGTGGTGGCCATCAGGGCATTGCATGCCTTCGCTTTCGCGGAGGGACTCGTCACGCACAACGCTGCCGCCGAGATCAATCCGCCTTCGCCCGGCAAGAGATTGCCCAAGGGATTATCGATCGACGAGGTACAGCGACTGCTCGATGCGGTCGACCGGGACAGTTGGGTGGGCCTACGCGACGCAGCCCTGCTGGAATTGCTGTATGGCACCGGGGCCCGGATCGGCGAGGTGGTCGCCCTGGACGTCGACGATTTGACCAGGGTATTGGGCGATCCCGAGGCGAGCTTGCGGCTCATCGGCAAGGGGGATCGGGAACGGTTGGTGCCGCTGGGCAGCTATGCCCGAGCCGCGGTGGAGGCCTGGCTGGTGCGGGGGCGGCCGGTCGTGCTGGCCAGCGCTCGCCAATCCAGCCCCGCGCTGTTGCTGAATACCCGCGGTCGGCGGCTATCGCGGCAGTCTGCCTGGGCGATCATGCAGTACCGGGCCCGGATGGCCGGTCTGACGACCAGCGCGGTCTCTCCCCACAGCCTGCGGCATAGTTTTGCCACCCATCTGCTCGACGGCGGTGCCGATGTCCGGGTGGTGCAGGAATTGCTGGGGCATGCCTCCGTAACCACCACGCAGATCTACACCCAGGTGACCGTCGATCATCTGCGGGAGGTCTTCGCCGTCGCCCACCCCCGGGCTCGCGGCTGACCGGCCGGTGGCCGGGCAACCCACCTGCCGGGCAGAACCCCGGCCGTTCTTCCCGGGTTCCCTCCAGATGGTGTCGGCTGGCTAGTGCGGGGCTGGCTGGCCGCCGGTACGGTCATCTTGACAGCCTGTTGGCGACCGGTTGGGGCGGGCAGGAAACCCGGCATCAGGCGATATGTCGACTAATGTATGTGTCGGGTGGATCAGGATTGAGGAGCACGCAGATGAACGATGGCCAACGTGCCGATGACGGGTTGTTCGATGGAGATGACCTGGCAGGCGATGATTCATCGCCCACCGGCCGGCCGTTCCCAGATCTGCCCGAACCGGCCCCACCGGCTCCGGGCCCCAAGTGTGCCACCATCGTGTCGATGACGAACCAGAAGGGCGGTGTCGGCAAGACCACCTCGACGATCAACCTGGGTGCTGCTCTGGCCGAGACCGGCCGCCGGGTGCTGCTGGTCGACTTCGACCCGCAGGGGTCGCTGTCGGTCGGGTTGGGAGTCAATCCGCATACCTTGGCGCAGTCGGTCTACAATCTGCTGTTCAGCAGGGAATACTCCTTCGAAGAGATCGTGCTGGATACCCCCGTGCCCGGGCTGGAACTGCTGCCGGCCAATATCGACCTATCGGCGGCCGAGGTACAACTGGTCAGCGAGGTGGCCCGGGAACAGGCCCTGAAGCGGGTACTGGATCCGATCCGGGGAGGCTATGACTTCATCCTCATCGATTGCGCACCTTCGCTGGGACTACTGACCGTCAACGCGCTGACCGCGTCCGACAGGGTGATAATTCCGCTGGAATGCGAGTTCTTCGCGCTTCGCGGGGTCGCCTTGCTGACCGACACCATCTCGAAGGTGATCGACCGGCTGAATCCTCGCCTGGCGGTGCTCGGCATCCTGGCAACCATGTTCGATTCCCGGACACTGCACAGCCGCGAGGTCTTGGATCGGGTGCTGGAGGCCTTCGGGGACACGGTCTTCCACACCGTGATCAGGCGCACCGTCAAATTCCCGGAGACCTCGGTCGCCGGTGAACCGATCACCACCTATGCACCGAGTTCACCGGGTGCTAGGGCCTACCGGATGCTGGCCAGGGAGGTGTTGGCCAGATGCCACGCCGGGTGAGCCCGTCCGGGTTCGACGGACCTCTCCGGGGAACCGATCGGGTGGGTAACCCCGATCCGGTGCCCAACACCGGAGCGGGCACCTGGCGGTCCCGGCCGGCCACAACCAGCGGGCGCGTCCGCCACGACGAGAAGATCACGGTCTACTTCAGCACGGCAGAGCTGCTGGCTTTGGAGCAGGCCCGCCTGTCGCTACGCGCCGAGTATGGGATCAACCTTGATCGGGGCCGGCTGGTCCGGGAAGCCGTGGCCATGCTGGTGACCGATCTGGCCGAACGGCAGCATGAGTCGGCGATCGTCCGGCGTTTCGAACGGTGACCGGATCGAGCCGGGCCGCCGCGCCACCCGTCGGGGGCGGCTTCCATTTGCGACTGGAGAATTTCGAGGGGCCTTTTGATCTGCTGCTGCAATTGATCAACCGCCACCAACTCGACATCACCGAGATCGCACTGAGCCAGGTGACCGACGAGTTCATCGACCATGTCAAGACCGGAGGAGAGGCCTGGGATCTGGAACAGACCACCTCTTTCCTTGTGGTGGGGGCGACCCTACTGGATCTGAAGGCGGCCCGGTTACTGCCCAACGGCGATGTGGAGGATCCAGCGGATCTTGCGGTCTTGGAAGCCCGTGACCTGCTTTTCGCCCGGCTCCTGCAATACCGGGCGTACAAGCAGGTATCCGCCTGGTTCGGGAACCGCTGGGAGAACGAGGAACTCGTCCGGGCCCGCCCCGGCGGCCTGGAGGATCGGTTCCGGGGACTGCTGCCCGAGGTGATCATCCCGGGCGGCGCTCAACGGCTGGCCAGGCTCGCCGAGCAGGCCTTCGCCTCCGTTGCAGAGCCGGGGATGCCCTTGGCACAGTTGCACCTGCCCCAGATCAGTGTGGCCGAACAGGGGCACCTCATAGCCGGGGAACTTCGCCGGGCTCGTAGGCTCACCTTCCGCGCATTGACCGCCGGGGCTGCCAGGCTGACCATTGTGGCGCGGTTCCTGGCCTTGTTGGAGCTGTTCCGTCAGCGGCTGGTGGCTTTCGAGCAACCGGCCCCGCTAGCCGAACTGACCATCCGATGGACCGGGAATGACCGGTCCGCGGTGGCGATCTCTGCTGAGTTCGACTGGCCAGCCGATGGGAATGAAGCGGATCGGCAGATTGGAGTCTTGGATGGGTGAACCGACCCCACCGCCCAATGGCGCAGAGGACCGGCCCGCGTCGCCGCCGCGTTGTGCCGCGGAACTCGCTCCCGAACTGGAGGCATTGCTGCTGCTGGCCACCGAGCCGCTGCCGGCAGCCGTTCTGGCCGAGGCGGTTGGGGCGCCCCAGGGTTTGGTCGAGCAGGTGCTCGCCGGCCTGGCGGATTTCTACACCGAAACCCAGCGCGGTTTCCAGCTCCGCCAGCTGGCCGGGGGATGGCAGTACGCCACGCGTCCCGAACAAGCCGGGCTGATCTCGCGTTGGGTGATTGAGGGCCAGCGCAATCGGCTTACCCAGGCGTCCCTGGAAACCCTGGCGGTGATCGCCTACCTGCAACCGGTTGCCCGGTCGCGGGTCGCGGCGATCCGGGGGGTGAACGTGGACGGGGTGGTACGTACGCTGCTGGCCCGTAACCTGGTCACCGAGTCGGGCCAGGACGAAACGACCGGGGCGGGGCTGCTGACGACCACCGGCTATTTCCTGCAGCGGCTTGGGCTGGCCAGCCTGGACGAGCTGCCACCGATCGCCCCTCATCTGCCGGAGGCCTCGGATCTGGCCGCCGAGCTGGCGGCGTTGGCGATCATTCCAGAGACGGAGGACGGCCATGAATGAGACCGGCCCGGCCGGGTTGCGGCTGCAAAAGGTGTTGGCCCAGGCCGGGGTGGCGAGCCGGAGGGCTGGCGAGGAATTGATCGCGGCGGGCCGGGTCGAGGTCAACGGGCGGGTGATCACCGAGCAGGGCACCCGGGTGGATCCGCAGCATGATGTGATCCGGGTCGATGGCGCCCGTATTCCGCCACCGCGCCAGCACCGATACCTGGTGCTCAACAAGCCGCGCGGGGTGGTCGCCACCATGGACGATCCGCAGGGCCGCCCCACGCTTCAACAATATGTGCCCCGGCGTCAGCGGTTGTTCCATGTCGGGCGGCTGGACACCGATACCGAGGGCTTGCTGATCCTGACTAACGACGGCGAGCTCGCCAATTGGCTGACCCATCCCAGCCACGAGGTACCCAAGACCTACCTGGCCGAGGTCGCTGGATTGGTCAACAACCGGACCCTGCGCCGGTTGGCCGAGGGCATCGCGCTCGCCGACGGGCCGATCAGGGCGGACAGGGTCAAGCTGGTAGCCCGGGCCGAGTCACGTAGCCTGTTGCAGGTAACCCTCCATTCCGGTCGCAACCGGATCGTGCGCCGGATGATGGCGGCTGTGGGGCATCCCGTGCGCCGGTTGTCTCGACTATCCATCGGACCCGTGCGGCTCGGCCAGCTGCCGGTTGGGCAGACTCGGGAGCTCACCGGCAGCGAGCTGGGCATGCTGCTCGACCTGATCGACCGCTGACGAACCACAGGCATCGCTCGGGGCGGGGTCCGGGATCGGCGGTCGAGTCGGGTATTCTGCTGAGGTGCGTTGTGAGCGTCTTAGTTCCAGAGCCCTGCTGGGGGTCGCCCTGGGCGGGGTGACCACGCTGGCCCTGCTGGTTGCGGGCTGCGGTGGTGGGTCGGGTGAGCAGAGTCCTAGCCCTTCACCCTCCCAGACCCAGTCGGCGTCCGAGACCCCTGCCGAGACTGCGGAGGCCACCCCGACGGTGGAACCGGCCACGCTGACTACCCTGGACGAGCTACAGGTGAGTGACGATCTGACAGCCCAACCCGAGGTCAGCGCACCCTATCCCTTCCGGGTCGATCAAACGATGGACAAGGTGATAGTCGAGGGCAGCGGTCGCGAGGTGCCGAGCGCGACGTCGTCGGTCCAGGTGCAATACCTCGGCATCAACGCCCGCACCGGTGAGCCCTTCGACGCGAGCTGGACCAAGGGGCAGCCAGCCACCTTCCAACTCAGCCAGTTGATCCCGGGTTTTGCCAAGGGAGTGGTTGGCAAGAAGGTAGGCAGCCGGGTGGCGGTGGCCATCACCAGTACCGATGCCTATGATCCGGCAGGCCAGCCGACGATAGGTATCAAACCGGGCGACACGCTGATCTTCGTGGTCGACATTCTGGACACCGAGTTGCCCGGCCCTTCGGGTGAGCCGGTCGCTGCGGCCGAGGGGCTGCCCCAAGTGACCGAGGCCGGTGGTGTGCCGATGATTACCATCCCGGCGGGCCTGGCCGAACCCGCCGAGACGAAAGTGCAGCCGCTCATCCAGGGCACCGGTCGTCCGCTGGCCGAATCGGATACCATTACCTCGCATGCCGTCTGTGTCGCCTGGGATGGCACCGAGTACTACAACGACTACGCCAGCGCGCCGGTCAACGATGCCGCCTCCGGCAGCGTCCACAAGGCATTGTTTAGCGCGCTGACCGGGCAGAACACCGGATCCCGGGTGCTGGTGGTGCTGCCCGGCTCGGTGGCCTACCCGAATGGCAACCGAACCCCCAGCCTGGCGCCGAATACCTCGGTCGCCTGCGTCGTGGACATCTTGTTCACTCAGCCCCGTTGAGTGATCGGTGGGTTAAGTCCTCGGGGTCTACCCGCCAGGGCTGCCCGATCACCGGCTGATGCCACCAACGACTGCCGCGCACTGCCGCCAGCAGTTCGCCGGGGGTATCCGCGGGGGGTAGACCCGCCGAGACGCAGAGCAGCCGCAGCACCTCGGCCAGCCGCACGCCCCGGGCGGTCAAGGTATCTAGATCGGTGGGTTGGTCGCGTTTGGCCAGCCGGCCGCCCCGCTGGTTGATTGCCAGCCCGACATGTAGGTATTCCGGCACCGTAAAGCCAAGCCGGTTCGCCAGCCACGCCTGTCGGGGCGCCGAATCTAGCAGGTCCACGCCGCGGCACACCTGGTCCACACCCTGTAGGCCATCGTCCACCACCACCGCCAGGTTGTAGGCGGGGGCGCCGTCGTTGCGGAACAGGACGAAATCGTCCACGGTGCCGGTAACCCGACCGGCTAGCCGATCTTCGATGGTGAACTGTTCGCCCCCGGCTCGCACCCTGATCGCCGCTGGCCGGGCTACTCGCCGGGCGGCGCGTTCGGCGGTCGTCAGCTGGGCGCAGGTACCCGGATAGGGGCGGTAGTCGCCATGTGGAGCCTGGCTGGCTTGGGCGATCTCGCGGCGAGTGCAATAGCATTCGTAGGTATCCAGACCCGAGACGGCCTGGCGATACAGTTCCAGGCGGGTTGACTGGCGGATCACCGGGCCATCCCAGTCCAGGCCGAGTCGGCCAAGATCGGTCAGCTGCGTGGCGGCGATCCCCGGGGCGGCGGCTACGCGCTGCTGGTCGAGATCCTCGATGCGCAGCAGGAATCGCCCATCGGTTTCCCGGGCGAACAGCCAGGCAAGCAATGCGGTGCGCAGATTGCCCAGATGCAGTCGTGCGGTCGGTGAAGGCGCGAAACGTCCAGTGGGCATGCCCGGAGCCTAGTATTCGGCACCGCTGGAGACCGCGTAGGCGGTGGCGGTGCATCGGGGGCGGCCGGCCGGGCTGGGTCGTTGTCTGGGCTGGGCAACGACTGGGTACGCTGCCCGGCCCGGCCGCGGGAACCGGGATCCGAGCCGGTTCTGGGGGCATGCCGCTAGCCGCGATGAATAGCCTGCTAGCTTGGGTTTGTGGCGTCGCGCAAGTCAGAACGACTGGTCAACCTGACCATCCTGCTGCTCGTCTCGTCCCGGTTCGTCACCCGCGAGACCATCCGGCAAAGCATCGCCGATTACCGCGACAAGGAGGCCGCGGCCTTTGAACGAATGTTCGAACGAGATAAGGACGAGCTCCGTGAGCTGGGGATCGAGATCGAAACCGGCAGCAACGATGTGCTCTTCGACGATGAGTTGGGTTATCGCATCCGACGTCAAGACTACGAATTGCCTGCCGTGGAGTTCACCCCGGGCGAGGCCACGGTTCTGGGGCTGGCCGCCACCGTTTGGCAGCAGGCCTCACTCGCTCGACAGGCCGATGGCGCATTGACCAAGCTACAGGCAGCCGGCATCGAACTGGATTGCAACGCCTTGAACATGCTGGCCCCACGGCTGAACTTCCGCGAACCGGCCTTCGAACCGCTGTGGGAGGCCCTACTGGCTAGGCGGGTCGTGCATTTTGGCTATCGCGATGCCGCCGAGGTCCGCACCGTGGAACCCTGGCGGATTGCCTGGCGCAACAACAGTTGGTACCTGCTGGGATTCGATCGTGTCCGCAGCGACAGCCGGATCTTCAAGCTATCTCGGATCAGCTCGGCGCTTTGGGCCAGCGGCCCACCCGGGGCGTTCGAGATTCCTGGGCCGGATCGGCTGACCGGGTTGCTGGCCAAGCTGGAACCCGCCGCCAGCAAGATAGTGACGACCCTCGCCATCCGCGGCGATCGGGCGCCTGCGTTGCGCCGCCGGGGCACCAGGTGTGCCGTCCCGGTCGCGCTGCCGGACGGCTACGCCGCCTGGCAGGTGCCGGTTTCGGATCAGCAGCCGGTGGCCGAGCTGGCCAGCCACGGTGCCGATGTGATCGTGCTGGCCCCGGAGAACCTGCGTGCCGCGGTGCTGGACCATTACGCCCAGATCGTCGAGACCCATGGTGACGCATCGTGACCTCGACCGAACAGGTGAAACGCCTGCTACTGCTGGTGCCCTACCTACTGCGGCATCCCGGGATATCGGTAGCCGAGGTGGCCCACGCCTTCGCGATCGCCCCGCGACAGGTGCAGGACGATCTCAACGTGCTGTGGATGTGCGGATTGCCCGAGGGGCTACCCGATGATCTCATCGAGATCGACATGGATGCCGTGCAGGACGAGGGCGTGATCCGGCTCAGCAATGCCGACTACCTGGTTCGTCCGCTACGCTTCACCCACCAGGAGGCGGTGGCACTGGTGGTTGCCTTATCGGCGGTGGCCGAACTGGGAGACACGCAGACCAGATCCGATGCCCAGTCGGCTGCCGCCAAGCTGGTGGCCATCAGCGGGCAGACGGATCCGGTGATGTTCGCGGTGAACACCGGTGACCAGCAGCTGCGCACCGAGCTGGTGGCTGCCATCCGGGCCGGGGAGCGCCTACGGCTCAGCTACGACGGTCAGACCCGCGGTGAAACCACCCACCCGGTGGTGGATCCGGTGGGCATCGCCATGCGTGATTCGGTGGCCTACCTACAGGCGTGGAGCCTGACGGGCGCGGGCTGGCGCTACTATCGCCTGGACCGGATTCAGGCAGTTCTGCCGACCGGGGAGCCGGTCGCCGATCACGGGCCGGCACCCAATCCGCAGGCCGACTGGTTCGACGAATTCACCGGCCAGGTGGATCTGGAGCTGACCGCAGCGGCCGGCTGGGTGATCGACTACTATCCGGTCCGCGATGTGGTGCGGCTCCCGGAGGGTATCCGGGCCACCTTCGCGGTGGCCGATCCTGCCTGGCTCCGTGGCCTGCTCTTGCGCCTGGGGGCGCAGGTGCGCCGGGTGCGGCCGGTCACGGCGGTGGCTGCCACGGTGGCCGAGGCTCGGACGGCGATCGAACTGACCCGGCAGGTTTGCGGTATTCTGCCCGGCGGGCACGCCAGTGATGGCCATGTGGAGAACCGAAGTACCATGGCGTGAGGCGTAGGCGAGGCTAGGAGGCTGTCATGGGACCCATCGGTTGGCCCGAACTGTTGCTGCTATTGGTGGCGGTGGTGCTGATTTTCGGTACTACCCGGATCGCCGGCCTCGGCAAGGCCTCCGGCCGGGCAATTCGCGAGTTCAAGGAGGAAACCAGAGGACTCAACGCGAACAAGCAGGCCGATACCGCTCAGGACCCACGGCAGATCGACACCGGCCAGCAGGCCCCGTCTTCCCAGACCCAGCCGGCCACCCAGTCCTACCAGCAACTGCCGAATGAGCAACAGTCCGCCCAGGAGGTCTACGAAGCCGAAGCGGTGGACCCGGACGATTCCACCCACTGAGCCGATGCGATGAGCACACCGAGCGTCAACACGAAACCCCGGGGTCGTTTCGCCTGGCTGCGGCCGCCGCAGTTTGACGAGAACGGGGCGATGAGCATCTGGGACCATCTGCGAGAGATCCGCTATCGCTTGGTGGTTTCGGCTTTGGCGGTGCTGGTGTTGTTTATCGTGGCGTTCATCTGGTACGTGCCGTTGGTCGAGTTGATCCTGCGGCCCTACCAGATCGCGGCCCAGGCCGTGCAGGCTCACAACCCCGATGCCCAGATCCAGGTGGTCAACTCCGGGGTTGCCGCCCCGATGATGCTGGCGCTGAAGGCTTCCGGGTTGGCCGCGGTGATCGCCGCCTGCCCGGTTTGGCTGTATCAACTTTGGGCATTCATCGTCCCCGGACTGCTGTCCAGGGAGAAGCGGGTGGCACGGCTGTTCCTGTTATCTGCCATCCCGCTATTCCTCTCAGGTGTCACGGTTGGCTACTTGATCCTGCCGCGGGCCTTCGAGTTCATGCTCGGCTTCACCGTGGATGAGGCCGGAGTGGCTAACCTTCAGGATCTCAATGACTTCCTGTCCCTGGAGATGCGGATGCTGCTGATCTTCGGGTTGAGTTTCCTCCTGCCGGTGGTCCTGGTGATGCTGAACATGCTGGGCATCCTGAGGGCCCATCAATTGAAGAAGGCGCGGGCGTTCGCCGTTTTCGGCTGCATGCTTTTCGGCGCGGTCGCCACTCCATCCGGTGACCCCTTCTCGATGCTGGCGCTGGCCTTGCCCATGGTGGCCATGTACCTGCTCAGCGAGTTCATCTGTGCCCGTCGCGACAAGCGAAGGCTTAAGAGGCGTATCCACACCGGCGAGATCACCCCCGAGGAAGCCGAGCGGGAGTTCTACGGCAGGCCGTTCGACGACGATGCCAGGTGAGCGGCAACCTCCGGGGCCCGAGGACTTCGGCTTCCGGGTGGCACACGAGTTGCCTAACGGTTTGGGCCGGGCCGGGGTGATCCGCACTCCACATGGCGAGATCCACACTCCGGCCTTCATCGTGGTGGGTACCAAGGCTACCGTCAAAGCCGTGCTGCCCGAGCAGATCGCCGAGTTGGGTGCCCAGGCGGTGCTGGCCAACGCCTTTCACCTGTATCTGCAGCCCGGCAGCGAGATCGTGGCCGCGGCCGGCGGGCTGGGTGCCTTTATGAACTGGTGTGGGCCGACCTTCACCGACTCGGGCGGCTTCCAGGTGATGAGTCTGGGGGCCGGATTCAAGAAGGTGCTGGCGATGGATGTCACCGGGCTGCAAAACGACGGCGTGATCGCTGCCGGCCGTCAGCGGCAAGCCCACGTCGACGACGATGGTGTGACTTTTGTTTCCCCGCTGAACGGCGCCCGGCATCGGTTCACCCCGGAGGTCAGTATGCGCGTCCAACACGACCTGGGCGCCGACATCATGTTCGCTTTTGACGAGCTGACAACGCTGTTAAATACCAGGCAATACCAGGTCGCTGCCGTGGCGCGTACCCAGGCCTGGGCGGAACGCTGCCTGCTCGCCCATCGAGAGTTCACCGTCCGGTGGCCCCATCGTCCCTATCAGGCATTGTTCGGGGTGGTCCAGGGCGCGCAATACGAGGATCTGCGCCGGCAAGCATGCCGCGGACTGGCGGCCACCGAAATCGCCGGGCAGCATTTCGACGGCTACGGAATCGGCGGTGCGCTGGAGAAACACCGGCTCGGCGAGATAGTCGGTTGGTGCGCTCAGGAACTGCCGGCCGACCGGCCCCGGCATCTGCTCGGGATCAGCGAACCCGATGACCTGTTTGCTGCGGTAGCCGCTGGCGCCGATACCTTCGACTGCGTCAACCCGAGCCGGGTGGCTCGGAACACCGCCATCTACACCGCCACCGGACGCTACAACGTTGGCACCGCGGCCAATCGGCGGGCCTTCGTTCCGCTGGAGGAAGGCTGTGACTGCTATACCTGCACCCACTACACCAGGGCCTATCTGCATCACCTGTTCAAGGCCCGGGAGATGGTGGCTGCCACACTGGCCACCATTCACAACGAGCGGTTCACGGTGCGATTGGTGGACCGGATCCGGCATGCTCTGATAGCCGGAGATTTCGATGCCTGCCGCACCGAGACCCTCGGTCGCTTCTATGGCTGACCTAAGCAGATGCTGGCACAATAGCCGGGTGTCAGATGCTGATCTTGCCGGCCGCGATGTGGTGCTGTTGTTGAATGTCGGTTCGCCTGCCCAGCCCACCGAGGCTGCCGTGGCCAGCTACCTACGCGATTTCCTCGGCGATGAGCTGGTGGTCAGCGGGATGCCCGGCTGGTTTCGCGGCTGGCTGGTGAACCGGGTCATCGTACCCAGACGCACGGAACTGGCCACCAACAAGTACCGCTACCTGTGGCATGTCTGCGGGCAGAACCCGCTGCTCGCGAACTGCACCGGGCTCGCTCGGGCGCTTGCCGAGCGGTTGCAGCGCCCAGTGCTGCCGGCGATGCGCTATGGCAGCCCTGGGGCGGGCGAACTACCTGGTTCGCTGTCCCACGCCAATTCCATCACCCTGCTGCCGTTGTTTGCGCATCATACCTACTCAAGTCGCGAAACGGCCCTGCGCCACTATCGGGCACGGCTCACCTGGCGGTATCCCGGACCGCAGCTGCGGGTATTGCGTCCGTACTATAATCAGCCGGCCTTCATCACGGCACTGGCCGGTCAGGCCCGGGCAGCGCTGGACGATGAGACCCTACTGGTCGTGTCCTTCCATTCGATCCCGAACACTCACCAACGGCGTGGCCGGCGAGCCGGATTTGACTATGTGGATCAATGCCGTAGTACCGCGAAACTGCTGACCGCCGAGCTGGGGCGGGATGACACGAACACGGTGGTTACCTTTCAATCCGCAATGGGACGAGATTGGGTGGGTCCGCTGATCGAGGACGAGGTCGCCGGCTGGCCACGGCGGGGCTGGCGGCGGGTTGCGGTGCTCAACCCCGGGTTTGCGGTCGATTGTCTGGAAACCGTCTATGACATCGGCTGCCGGCTGCGCGAGTACTTTATGGCAGCCGGCGGTGTGGAACTGGTACGGATCGACTGCCTGAATACCTCCCGGGCCGCGATCGACCTATTCACCCAGTTGCTGGATACCGATCTGGTCGGCCCGGTGGCAGGTAGGGGCTGATCGGGCGGTGTACGCACGTGTCGTCTGCTGCTTCGCCCCCGGTCCACGTTGATAGTGGCAGGATCAAGCTATGAGTGAGCCTATTGATGATTTCGAAGCCGGAGTTGATGCCTCGGAGCAGCTTGACCAGCTCAGCCAATCCGACTCGCTCATCGACCGCGGTGTCGACGATGCACTCGACGAGGGATATACCCCGCCCGACCATTGGTCGCCGGCTCAGGGGTTTGGCAATACCGCCGTCGAGATGCGCCGGGGAGAGACCATCGAGCAGCGCGTCGCGCAGGAGCTGCCCGAGACCGACCCGAACCGGCTGCAGGGGCCCTGGAATCCCACCCGGGAATCGCGAGAGGTGGGCAGCGTCCGGGCCGGCCGGCTGGTGGCCACCGATTCGGGCAAGACCACCGACACCGAGGCGGTGGCCAACGATGTCGGTATCGATGGTGCCGCCGCGAGCGCCGAGGAAGCGGCCATGCACATCATCGACGAGAACGACCTGAGTCGTCCCGGCGCCGACGATGGGGATGAACTCGACGAGCAATGAGCCGGTAGACTCGGTCTGGATTGCAACGAAAGGAATGCCCTGACAACCAGCCAGCCATCGTCCAGCCCGGAACCGGACGAGACCACCACGCTCACCCGGTTGCCGGGCAACCGCCTGGTGGTGGTGCCGGCATCCTTGAATATGGTCAGGTTGCTCGGCCCACAGGACGAGTTCTTGCGCATTCTGGAACGCGAGCTTGCCGCCGACATATTCGTCCGCGGCAACGAGGTCACCCTGCGCGGAAGCTCCGGGGAAGTGGCCCAGGCTGCCGAGGTATTGACCGAGCTGATCACCATTCTGCGCACCGGGCAGGGGCTGACCGGCGAAACGGTGGAACGCGTGATCGGCATGACGCTGACTGCCGATGAGACCAGCGCAGCCGAGGTGCTCACCCAGGACATCCTGTCCAGCCGGGGCCGGACCATCCGGCCGAAGACCCTGAATCAGAAACGCTATGTGGACGCGATCGATTCGCACACCATCACCTTCGGTATCGGGCCGGCCGGCACGGGAAAGACCTACCTGGCGATGGCCAAGGCGGTGCAGGCTCTCCAGGCCAAGCAGGTCAACCGGATCATCCTGACGCGACCGGCGATCGAGGCGGGGGAGCGCCTGGGGTTTCTGCCCGGTACCCTAAACGACAAAATCGATCCCTATCTGCGACCGCTCTACGATGCCCTGCATGACATGCTGGACGCCACCTCGGTGCCGAAACTGCTGACCGGTGGGGTCATCGAGGTGGCGCCGTTGGCATATATGCGTGGCCGGACGCTCAACGATGCATTCATCGTGCTGGATGAGGCCCAGAACACCTCGATGGAACAGATGAAGATGTTTCTGACCCGGTTGGGGTTCGGCTCCCGGATCGTGGTGACCGGTGACATCACCCAGATCGATCTGCCCGGCGGGGTGCATAGTGGATTGCGTGCGGTCGCCGAGATCCTAGCCGGTGTGGACGACATCGCCTTCTGCCAACTGACCAGCCGCGACGTGGTGCGCCATAAACTGGTTGGCCGGATAGTGGCTGCCTATGATCGCTATGACGCAACCCTGGCCGAGGTGCTCGTGCCGGGACGGGGCCGGGGGGCCAAATGATCGATCTGAACAACGAATCGGGTGTCGAGGTCGATGAGCTGGGCCTGATCCAGCTGGCGGAGTACGCGTTATCTGGATTGCGTATCCATCCGCAGGCGGAACTATCTATTCTGCTGGTCGATGAGGCGACCATGACCGATTATCACCGGCGCTTCATGGATCTACCGGGACCCACCGACGTGCTGAGCTTCCCCATGGATGAGTTGCGTACCCCGGAGCCAGGCCAGGAACCGCCCCGGGGCATGCTGGGCGATATCGTCATCTGCCCGCAGTTCACCTCCGCTCAGGCTCCGGAGAACGGCCGGGAGCCGGACGAGGAACTGGAATACCTGCTGATTCATGGGTTGCTGCATCTATTGGGCCATGACCATGCCGAGCCGGCAGAACGAGCGGTCATGTTCGGACTCAATGATCGGCTGGTCGCCGACTGGCGCCGCAGCAGGGCGCGCAAGTGACTGGCAGCGTTTGGGCGATGGTGGCGCTTGCGCTGCTCACTGCGGTATTGGCCGGGTTGCTGGCCACCGTGGAAACCGCCTTACTGGCGGTCTCGCCGGCCCGTGCCGGACGACTGGTCGCCGAGGGCACCCGCGGGGCTGCCGCGGTGCGGGAGATCGCCGAGGATCCGGCCCCGGAAATCACCACCACCGCCTTCTTGCGTACCCTATTCGAGGTGACGGCCATCGTGCTGGGCTGTCTGGCGGTGGTAGAGAGCTTCAGCGGGCTGGGTATCCGGCTGAGCCTGTCGATCTCGGTGCTGGTATTGCTTTCGTTCGTTTTGTGGGGGGTGGCTCCTCGAACCCTGGGTCGCCAGCATGCCGAACGGGTGGCCTGCGCGGCGGCCCGCGCCATCTCGATCTTGTCCATGCTCCTTTGGCCGATCTCCCAATTGCTGATCCTGATCGGCAACGCCCTGACCCCGGGGCATGGCTATGCCGATGGCCCGTTTAGCCCGGAGGCGAGCAAGATCGCCGAGGCCAGCGAGGGCGAGCGCGAGATGATCAACTCGGTTTTCGAATTGGGCGACACGCTGGTGCGCGAGGTGATGGTGCCCCGTACCGATATCGTCTTCCTAGAACGCGATAAGACGCTGCGGCAGGGCCTATCGCTCGCATTACGGTCGGGATTCAGCCGTATCCCGGTGATCGGGGAGAATCTGGACGATGTGCTTGGGGTGCTCTACCTCAAGGATGCGATGCGCCGGGTCTACGACAACCCGGATGCCGAGAAACGCGAAACGGTGGAATCGATGATGCGACCGGCCTCCTTCGTCCCCGATTCCAAACCGGTGGACGACTTGATGCGCGAGATGCAGATGTCGCGGCACCACATGGTCATCGTGATCGATGAGTTTGGTGGCACCGCCGGCCTGGCGACCATCGAGGACGTGGTGGAAGAGATCGTAGGCGAGATCACCGACGAGTACGATGCCGAACCGGACCTTGCCGAGCAGATCGATGAATCCGGTTGGCGGGTTTCCGCGCGCATGCCGGTGGATGACATGGGCGATCTGTTTGGTTTAGATCTGGACGATGAGGAGGTCGACACGGTGGGCGGGCTACTGGCCAAGGAACTCAACATGGTGCCGATCCAGGGCTCCCGGGTGCGTTGGCGGGGATTGGAGATAACGGCTGAAACCATGACCAGTCGCCGTCACCAGGTCAACACCGTGCTGGTTCGTCGACTCGGCACCGGCGAACCGGCCGGATTCCGGGCGGGCGTCGAGAATGGGTGACACGCCATCGGCAGACCACGATGGCCCGCAGTTTAGGTCCGGTTTCGCCTGTCTCGTGGGGCGTCCCAATGCTGGCAAGTCGACCTTGACCAATGCCCTGGTGGGCACCAAGGTGGCCATCACCAGCAGCAAACCCCAGACCACCCGGCACGCAGTGCGTGGCATCGTCTCCCGGCCGGACGCGCAGTTGGTGTTGATCGACACCCCCGGGTTGAGCAAGCCGCGTTCGCTGCTACAGGAACGGCTGAACGATCTGGTGCACACTACCTGGGCCGAGGTCGATGTGATCGCGGTGTGTTTTCCCGCGAACCAGCATGTCGGCCCGGGCGATGAGTACCTGGCGCGCGAGATCGCCCACCTGCCCGCTCGACCCCGGCCGGTGGCCATCGTCACCAAGACCGACCTGGTCGGCCCCGAACGGTTGGCCCATCAGCTGCTGGCGGTGGCGGCCCTGGGGGATCGGGTGGGTATCGACTGGGAGCATCTGGTGCCCTGCTCTGCGCTGGACGGCAGCCAGCTAACCGAGGTCGCCGATGTGCTGATCGCCATGCTCGCACCCGGGCCGGTTTGGTACCCGGACGGTGAATTGACCGATGAACCTTCCGAGACCCTGGTTGCCGAGCTGATCCGGGAGGCGGCGCTGGCGGACGTCCGCGACGAACTGCCGCATTCGATCGCCGTGGAGATCGATGAGATGCGGTTGCGTCCCGGTAGGGCGCCGGATCGGCCACTGCTGGACATCTTTGCATCCATGGTGGTCGAACGCGAATCACAGAAACCGATCCTGATCGGCCGCAGGGCCGAGCGGATTAAGCAGGTGGGTATCGCGGCTCGCCGCCAGATCGAGGCGCTGCTAGGCACCCCGGTGCACCTGGATCTGAAGGTCAGGGTGCTCAAGCAGTGGCAGCGGGACCCCAAGCACCTGAATCGGCTTGGCTTCTGACCGGGCTCAGCCGGCCGGCCGCCCCGGCGAGTCGGCTAGTGGGCACCCGATCGTTCGGAGGCGACGGTTGGGCGCAGATCGGCAATTGGCAGGTGTGCAGGTCTTGTGGGCACGATCCCGCAGCATGGGTGGGGTAGGCGCGGCCGCCCGGGCAGGACGATTACTTGCCCAGCGCATCCCGAGCGGCTGCCTCGGCCCCATGCCTGGTGATGGTCTCGACCAGTTCGGCGATTCGGGCGGTGAACTCCGACCGAGCGGCCAGGGATTCGGGGAAGAACCCGCCGGTCATGATCCGTTCGACATGCGCGGCAATGGTACTTGCCCCGGCGGTGGCCCTGGCCAGGTTCGCACGCTGTGGCTCGGCCATTTCGGCGGCGATCGGGCCGGGGTCGAAACCCGCCGGAGGCGCTACGCAGGCGATCCAACTGGCTGCGGTGAGGGCCATCTGGTGGGGCATCTGGCCCAGATCGAGCATGCGTTCTGCCGGCTCCACGATGCGTTGCAACAGTTTTGCCGAGCCATCCGAGCCGACCCGGGCCGTCTTGTCGCCCAGCGCGTGATTCTGCCAGCGATGGAACAGCTGTTCGACGTAGGCGTCGGCGTCGAAGCCGCGGGGCAACTCGATGCTGGGCAGATACTCTTGGTAGATCGCTGCGCGTACCGAGTCGGCTACGAACTGCTTGTCCCGGGCCGATGGGATGGTGGGGGAATCGCTGAGCCCACCCAGGTAGCTGATCAGCGAATGGGAGCCGTTCAACAGTCGCAGTTTGACCAATTCGTACCGTTCTACCTCGTCGGAGAAGATCGCCCCGGCGGCCTCCCAGGCGGGGCGTCCGGCCTTGAAACGATCCTCCAGCACCCACATGGTGAACGCCTCTGCCGGCACCGGGGCAGCATCGTGCAATCCCAGGATCTGGGCAACCCGATCGCGGGTCTGATCGGTCGTGCCGGGCACGATTCGGTCGACCATCGCGTTGGGGAAACCAACCGAGCCGTTCAGGTATTCGATCACCCGTTCGGGCACCTTGGCGGCGGTCAGGAATTGGCGCACCATGGCCTCGGTGGTGTGCCCGGCCGACTGCATGTTGTCGCAGGACAGCACCGTAACGGGTGCGCCCGATTCGGTGGCTCGCCGCGCCAGTCCCCAGGCCAACTGGGTCAGCGGGGTGTTCGCCTGCTCCGGGCCGGCCAGCCCCGGGGCGATTTCGGGTGAGTCGGTCATCAGGTGGCCGGTGACGCCATCCTTGTTGTAGCCCTTTTCGGTGATGGTCAAGGTGATGATGCGGTGTGCCGGATCGGCGATCGCCGCCAGCACATCGGCGGGCTGTTCGGCGGCGACCAACAATCGACGATGGACGTCGACCAACTGCGCATCGGTGCCCTCGGGGCTGAGCTGAAGTATCGAGTAGAGGAAATCCTGCCCGGTCATGGCGTCGATGATCCGCCGGGAGCGATTCGCCACACCCACGATGCCCCAGTCGCCGCCGGATTGGGCCATCGCCAAAGCCGTGTTCACGGCCGCATGGGCACGGTGGAACTGGCCCAGGCCAAGGTGTACGATGCCCGTCCGGTCGGGGGCGGATGCTCCGATCAGCCGGTTCATGGGCGCATTGGCCCGGTTCAGGTTAGCCATGCTGAGATTCACCAATCTGCTTGCAGAATTCCCGGGCGGAACCGCCAGGCAGATCTGCGTGCGATGCGCGACACAGGGTAGCCAACGACTCCGCCGGTGCCCATTCTCGCAGGAAGGTGGGGCCCGGCGGGTGCCCAGCCGGTCACTGGGCAACCGGTTGCCGTCCGGTGGGTGCCGCCCGCCGTAAGCCGTCGACAGCGGGGCGGCGATATTGGCCGGCGGAAGCCGGATCCCGGCTGGGCGGGATGACCCGGCCTGGGGCTGGTTTGGGTGGCATCCGGACGATCAGGCTTCTTCTGCCACCGTTATCCGGAAGTGAAAGGAACTGGTGAGGCCCGCCACCTCGACGACATACTGATCGGGGGTCACCCGGAAGACGGTACGGCTCTGCGGCACCATCGGGTGCTGGGGCTCGAACTCATGGGCCAGCTTCTCGATCTCCAACCGGGCGCCAGCCCGGCTGGTGGCTTTGCAGGGGTAATGGGTCATTCGCCATTCCCGGCCATCGCCACGGCTGGTGGACTGCTCAACCAACAGATACAGTTTCGGGTTGCCGGTACTGGTCGAGAATTCATCGCTCGGCTGGGTCTGCGATGGTGCCAGAGGCCACTGCTGGGATTGAATCATGGCGCCATCATGCTGCGCGGTCGGATCATTGGCCAACTCGCCGTTGGCTGAGCGATCGGCAGTCCGTCCAGGCAGGCAAGCAGCGGTGCGGCGGTTCCGGCCGGTGTGCGAGCGGTTCTCGGCTGGAGATCTCGCGGCAGGCCATGGTCCGGGAATGACGCCCACCGGTCAAGCCCGGTGACCTCGACCTGGTAATGCCGGGTGGCTCGGAAGACGATGTGCTTCCGCGGCATCATTGCCGGCTGTTCCGGACGGGATGACTGGTCGCACGCCCCGGCAGGGGTAGGCAAATTGATCTGGCAGCCGGAAACGCTAACCTGTCAGGGTGCAGGTCACATGCCTTGGGATTCGGGAAGGCTTCGACGTGGAGGCCATCGGTTTCGGAACCGACCCTCCGGACTGCACCGACTATCACCAGATCTGGCAGTATCAGCGAGAGATCCACCGGCGGGTGGCTGCCGGTGGGGTGCCTCCCCGGCTGTTGTTCGTCCAGCATGCCGCGGTGTACACCGCGGGACGCACAACTAGGCCGGCCGAGCGGCCCCGCGACGGTGCCCCGGTGGTGGATGTGGACCGCGGTGGCAAGATCACTTGGCACGGGCCGGGCCAACTGGTGGGCTACCCGATTCTCACCCTGCCCGACCGGGTAGGGGCCTTGGACTATGTTCGTAGGCTTGAGCAGGCGGTCATCGACTATTTAGCTGAGCTACAGGTGGCCGCCGGCCGCGTGCCGGGTCGTACCGGTGTCTGGCTTGCTGCCAACGGGCTGCGTCCCGAACGCAAGATCTGCGCGATCGGGGTGCGAGTGGCCAGGCGTACCACCATGCATGGCTTCGCGGTGAACCTCACCAACACCCTGGCCTGCTTCGACAGCATCATCCCGTGCGGCATCGCAGACGCCGGGGTGACCAACCTGGCCATGGAGATGGCCAATCCCCCCGGCCTGCGAACCGCGGCGGTCGCGCTGAGCCGGCATCTGGCCCGGTTGCTGCGATTCGAAGCCTATGAGCTAACCCCCGACCTACCGGGAACCGACGAAGGGATACACGATGACCGCTGAGCGGAATCTGGTCACCACCGATGCTGACGGTCGCCGGCTGTTGCGGGTGGCGGTGCGCAACTCCCAGACCCCGATCGAGGACAAACCGGCCTGGATCAAGACCCGGGTGCGGATGGGACCCAATTACACCGAGTTGCGGCAACGCGTGTGCGGCCAGTCCTTGCACACCGTCTGCGAGCAGGCGCAATGCCCCAACATCTTCGAATGCTGGGAGGACCGCGAGTCCACCTTCCTGATCGGCGGCTCGGCCTGCACCAGACGGTGCGACTTCTGCCAGATAACCTCCGCCCGACCACAGGATTATGACACCGACGAACCCCGCCGGGTGGCCGAGACGGTTCGGGCTATGGGGTTGCGCTATGCCACGGTCACCGGTGTATGCCGCGATGACCTGCCGGACGAGGGTGCCTGGTTGTATGCCGAGACCATCCGCCAGGTTCACCAGTTGAATCCCGGTGTCGGGGTGGAGATGCTGGCGCCGGATTTCAGCGGCCGGCCCGAACTGCTAACCGAGGTCTGCCAGGCCCGTCCCGAGGTTTTCGCCCACAACATCGAGACCGTGCCGCGGGTATTCCGGCGGATCCGGCCCGGCTTCGACTACCGGCGTTCGCTGGCGGTGCTGCAATTGGCCGCCGGCCAGGGTTTGGTGACCAAGTCGAATCTGATCCTCGGGTTGGGGGAAACCCGCGAAGAAGTGGTCCAGGCGTTGCGGGATCTGCGCGGCGTGGCCACCCAGTTGATCACCATCACCCAGTATCTGCGCCCCGACATCACCCTGCACCCCGTGGTGCGCTGGGTCACCCCGGCCGAGTTCGACGAACTGGGCGAACTGGCCCGCGAACTGGGCTTCGCCGGGGTGCTGAGCGGGCCATTGGTGCGCTCCAGCTATCGGGCTGGCCGGCTCTATCGCGCCGCCATGGCTGCGCGTGATCCCGGGGACGTGACCACCGGCTGAGCGGGCCGAAGGCCGAGTGTCCACGAATCGGGCGGCGCTTGACTTGCCGCTCCGGCGAGCGTGTAGGGTGGGGATGTGGTCCGGCCGATCGTCGCCCGCCTGGTGGCGCTGCTCCTTGGTCGCCGCAGCGAGACTCGCCCATAGCCAGTCCTGCTCGCTGCGGAGTTTTGTCGCGTCTGGCCCCAGCCAAGAAATCCGTTCGAGGAGACCACCATGACCATCAAGCCGATGCATTCCGCCCCACGCACCAAACCCCAATCCCGGCCGGTACAGCAGCCCAGCCCGATGCCTTACGGGCGTTATGCGCCTTTCCAGCCCCTGGCACTGCCGGATCGCACCTGGCCGGACCGGCCGATCGGGAAGGCACCCCGCTGGCTGTCCACCGATCTGCGCGACGGCAATCAGGCGTTGATCGACCCGATGACTCCGGGACGCAAACACAAACTGTTCGACCTGCTAGTCAAGATGGGCTACAAGGAAATCGAGGTTGGTTTCCCCGCGGCCTCGCAGACCGACTACGACTTCGTGCGGTCATTGATCGAATCCGACGCGATTCCCGAAGATGTCACCATCTCGGTGCTGACCCAGGCGCGGCCCGACCTGATCGACCGGACCGCGTCAGCCTTGGTGGGGGCCCGCCGTGGCACCATTCACCTGTACAACGCTACAGCCGAGCTGTTTCGCCGGGTGGTGTTCAAGATGAGCGCCGAGGAGTGTCGCCAGCTAGCGATCGATGGCACCCGGTGGGTCATTGCGGCTGCCGAGAGGTACCTGCCCGATGTGGAGTTCGGGTTTGAGTATTCACCGGAGATCTTCACCCAGACCCCGACCGAGTTCGCTGTCGAGGTCTGCAATGGGGTTATCGGCATCTGGCAGCCGGACGCCCAACGCGAGATCATCCTGAATCTGCCCGCTACCGTCGAGATGAGCACGCCAAATACCTACGCCGATCAGATCGAGTACTTCATCCGGCATATCCATTCCCGCGAGCAGGTGTGCGTCTCGCTGCACTGCCACAACGATCGGGGCACCGGGATCGCGGCCACCGAACTGGCCCTGATGGCCGGCGCCGATCGGGTGGAAGGCTGCCTATTCGGGCACGGCGAGCGAACCGGGAATGTTGACCTGATCACTTTGGGGCTGAACCTGTATACCCAGGGTATCGATCCGGGCATCGATTTCTCCCACCTGGACGAGATCCGCCGCATCGTCGAGTACTGTACCGGCATGCCGGTGCCCGCCCGGCAGCCCTATTCGGGAGACCTGGTCTATACCGCCTTTTCCGGATCCCACCAGGACGCCATAAAGAAAGGTTTGGAAGACCTGGCGAGAAAGGCCGAGGCTGAGGGAATCTCGATCGCCGAACTGAACTGGCAGGCGCCCTATCTGCCGGTCGATCCGCGTGACGTGGGCCGCAACTACGAGGCGGTGATCAGGGTGAACAGCCAGTCGGGCAAGGGCGGTATGGCCTATCTGATGAAGACCGACCATTCCTTGAATCTGCCGCGGCGATTGCAGATGGAATTCAGCCGGGTGGTCCAGGCGCACACCGACTCGACAGGTGGCGAAGTCACCAGCGACCAGCTATGGGAAATTTTCAAAACCGAGTACCTGGATCGGATCAGCCCATTGACCGGACGCGGTTTCACGGTGCGGTCCGCAGAATCCAATCTGACTACAATTTCGGCACGGGTGCGCTGGTTGGGGGCCGAGCAGGTCATCACCGGTGAGGGAAACGGGCCGGTGTCGGCCTTCGTGGATGCGCTGGGGCAACTGGGAGTCCACGTTCGCGTCCTAGACTACACCGAACATGCCTTGACTACCGGTGGTGATTCCAAGGCGGCCGCCTACGTGGAATGCGAGGTGGGCGAGAACGGCCAGACCGAACTGCTGTGGGGTGTGGGCATCGATCCCGATATCACCACTGCTTCCCTGAAGGCGCTGATGAGCGCGGCCAACCGGCATTCGGAGACGGCCGCCATGATCGCGAGCGCCTGAACTAGGCAGTCCATGGCAGCGTGGTGCCGAATGAACACCCGACCAATCGGCGATTGCGGGTTCGGGTCGGAACCGCACAACGGACAGGATCGCAATGCTTGAGAAGGCCGGCTACTCGTTGGGCATCGGTGGCGGTCTGGCGGTGTTGGCTTTCATCCCTTTGCTGGTCTGGCAGTATCGCCGTTACGGAGCCTTCCAGCCCGCGCGGATGGCCTGGCTGGCGAGCGGTTTCGTTTACCTAACCGCCCTGATCGCCTACACGCTGTTTCCGCTGCCGGATATGTCGGGTGACTTCTGCGCCACGCATTCGGTCGGTGTGGTGCTGGATCCAACCGAGTACTTCCGCATGATGGCCCGTAACCTTGCCGGCCTGTCCCTGCGGGAGGCCCTGTTGAGCTGGGATGTACTGCAGATGGTGTTCAACGTGGCGTTGTTCGTACCGCTTGGCATCTGGTTCAGCGATTTTCTGGTCATCCGGGCCTGGAAAGGCATCCCACTGGGGTTTTGCTGCTCCCTGTTTATCGAGGCCACCCAATACACCGGGAACTGGGGACTGATGGCTTGCCGATATCGGGTGGCCGATGTCAACGACCTGATCACCAACACCACCGGAACCATCGTCGGGTATCTGATCGCGTTGCTGATCCCCAGATTCGTGGCGCGTCCGGTTTACCTGCGCAAACGCCGGAATATGGCCCGGCCGATCACCCGGGGCCGTCGCTGGACCAGTATGTTGCTGGACGTGGTGGCCTGGCTGATGGCGTGGGGGGTGTTGTACGCCGGCTTTACCATCGGCTATCTGATGCTGATCGGTATGACCGCCTCGCTGGCTGATCGGCAGGCGGCTGTCGCGCGGGCATTCGCTTCGTGCGCCACCGCCGCCGGTCTGCTGGTGGCGATACCGCCGGCGTTGAGCCCCAGCGGTGCCTCGCTGGGGCAGCGCATTGTCTTCCTGCGGCCGGTGGCCCGACATCGCTGGCAGTTGCTGGCCAGAGCGCTTGCGGTGCAGGGCGCCGGTGCGATCGCCATGTCGGCACCGACCGCGGTGGCTATTCCATTGATGATGTGGGTGGTGGCGGCGGTCTGCTCGGTGATCTGGACCCCCCGCGGCCTGAGCTGTGTGATCAGCGGCTGCACCATGACCGACGCCCGCTCGTTGCCGGCCAGCCGGACGCGCGCTGTGGCAGACTCGCCAGCGTGAGCCCGACACAACCGGCACCACTGCTGCTGCGCGGGCAACGCTTCGATGCGGCCCGCCCGGCGGTGATGGGTGTCATCAACCGCACCACCGACTCGTTCTATGTCCCCGCTAGATTCTCGACCATCGAATCGGCGATCGCCCGGGCGGACGAGATGCTGGGCGAGGGTGTCGATATCATCGACGTGGGCGGGGTACGGGCCGGTCAGCAGGGTGACCGGGTGGACGCGGCCACCGAGATCGACCGGGTCAGACCGTTGTTAGGCGAGTTGCGTCAACGGCATCCCGGTGTGCTGCTGAGCGTGGACACCTGGCGGGCCAGAGTGGGCCGGGCCTGCGCCGATCGGGTGGATCTGATTAACGACGCCTGGGCGGGGGCCGACTCCGAGCTACTGATGGTGGCCGCTGAATCCGGGTTGGGCTATGTCGTTTCGCACACCGGTGGGTTGCCGCCGCGTACCGACCCGGTGGGGATCGACCGGCGGCCGCCCGATGCGGTAGTGGATGAGGTGTTGGCCGGGCTGCGATCGGGTGCCGAGCGAGCCCTGGCGGCCGGGATTCCGGCCGAGCGCATCGTCGTCGATCCGACACTGGATTTCGGTAAGACCACACCGGACTCGTTGGCCATCGTGGCGCGAACCTGGCGGCTAGTGGCTCTCGGCTATCCGGTGTTGCAGGCGATCAGCCGCAAGGATTTCGTGGGGGAAACCCTTGGCCTGCCGGTGGCCGAACGCCTGGAGGGTTCCCTGGCGGCCACGGCGGTGGCCGCCTGGCAGGGGGCCACGATCTTTCGGACCCACGATGTGCGGGCCACCCGGAGAGTCATCGATATGGTCGCTACGCTTCGGGGCGATCGTCCGCCGGCCTGCAGCGAACGGGGACGCTGAACTGTCCCGCCCGGGGCCGGCGGGGATCGTCGGTCAATCCCACTGCACGGTCAGATTCGGATCGTTTAGGTTGATGGACGGATCGCCGAAGTACATGCCGTTGCCGTGGCCCTGCAACTCGCACCTTTGCCAGGTACCGCCCTGATTGCAGTCGGCGATGATGCTGAGCTTGCCCATGGTCGCGCCGCTGGCGGTGATCACGGTGATCAGGTGTTCGCCCGGCTTAGGGGTGACGTCCTGCATCTGGGCGCGGGCCTCTGCGCCCTGGGTCCGGCTGATGGTACCGTCCCGAAGCTGCTCTCCGTTGTCCAGCACCGCCGGGAGTGCCGCTCCGCAGCCTGGATCGATGGCGGTCGAGGCCAGGCACGCCTGGGCTTGGGCAATCACCTTCTCGCGGAACATCGCCACGCCGGCGTCCGATACCTTCAGCCCTAAGTCGTAGCGGTAGAGCGATGATTTGGAGTTCGGTACGAGCACCGGCTGGTCGGTGAAGGTGAGATAGGCCGAATCCAGGACCACCCGGTAACTGCCCGGGAACAGCTGCGGGCGTTTCGAGGCTGCGGGCGTGCCGTTGACGGTGACCGCCAACCCCTGCATATCGGACAGTCCCAGGGCGGCAGTTGCCGAATAGAGCGTAGCCTGTCCCTTGTCTACTGCTACGTACAGCTTGTCGGAGGTCGATTGGCCGCCGATCTGGTAGGTGACTGTCACATTGAAGGTGCTGGATCCTTCATCCTTGATCTCGCCGGCCGCGATGTCGGTGATCGGGGCGCGGCTCAGCGAATCCTTGAGCACCTCTGCGGTGAGCAGTGAGCGATCATCGCTGGAGCCGGCAAGCATGGCGACCGCGTCGGCCGCCCGTCCCTCGGAGATCGCGGTGAGATAGTTTACAGCAGCCCGTTTGGCAACGGTGGCGTCCTTGCTGCCCAACAACGAATTGGGATTGAATCTGTTGATCAGGGCCACGATGATCAAGATGACTAAGACGATGGCGGCCACGATGCTCGCGACGAGCCCGCGGGGTGCCTTCCTGCGCGTTGTCCTGGTGGGGCCGCTGGTTGCCAGGGTGGTACGGTCACCGAATGCACTGCGGTATTCGGCCTGTCCGCCCGCAAGGCCCGGTGTCGATGGTGTGAAGGACTGGGTGGCATGCGGGGCCGGGTATTCGGGTGGCGGTGCCGCCGGAATGGGAGAATCGGTCACCGATCCCCAGCGCTGGTCCGGGACAGCGGACCAGTTGCCGGATAGGTCGGCATGCGGGTCCGGTTCTGGACGCTGGGGGCTGCTCATGTGCTTGGATCTCCTTAATTCTGCCAGCGGTCCAAAGGCTGCGCCATAAGTATGCCTTTCCTGCGGTGGCACCCGGAAGCCCATGCCTGGCCGGGCGGGCTGCCGAATATCGCTATACCGATTAGACCTTTGGCTCTACAATATTGGAATTCGTCCCGCCGAACCTGCGGTTTCGTTCCGCATAGCTTGCCACGGCGGCCCATAGATCCCGGCGATCCCAGTCTGGCCATAGCTTTTCCACGAAAACCAGTTCTGCATAGGCCGATTGCCACAGCAGGAAGTTCGAGATCCGCTGTTCGCCGGAGCTTCGGATAAACAGATCTACATCGGGGATGCCCGGTTCGTCAAGGTAGTGCCGGAAGCTCTGCTCGGTCAGCCGATCGGGGTTCAGGCGACCCCGGGCGGCGTCGCGGGCAATCGCCCGGGCGGCGTCCACGATTTCCGCGCGGCCACCGTAGTTAACGCAGAATTGCATCGTCAGTACGGTGTTGTCCGCGGTCTGGGCTTCGGCTTCCGCCAGCTCGCGCAGCACCGACCCCCATAGCCTGGGGCGGCGTCCAGCCCAGCGGACGCGCACCCCCAGGGCATCCAACTGGTCACGTCGGCGGTGGATGACGCTCCGGTTGAACCCCATCAGGAAACGTACCTCGTCGGGGTGGCGTTTCCAGTTCTCGGTAGAGAAGGCATAGGCGGACAGATATTTGATGCCCATTTCGATGGCGCCTTCGATCACCTCGAAGAGCACCGCCTCACCGGCTTCATGGCCCCGGGTTCTGGGCAGCCCGCGCTGCCCCGCCCAGCGGCCATTGCCGTCCATCACGATGGCGACATGCCCGGGCAGGGCGGCGACGGGCAGCCGCGGGGGACGCGCGCCACTCGGGTGGGGTCGCGGCGGATGCTTTTCCGGACGCGCAGAGGTGACCATGTACTCGACCTTAATGGGTTGGTTCCCGAACCCAGCCGCCGACCCGCAGGCCAACGTCCTGCCCAGCCGGGGTGTCGCGGCCGGTCCGGTTGACCGTCGCGAGACAATGGCTGGGTGCCGACCTACCGAGATGAAGCCGTGGTATTGCGCACCCAAAAGCTCGGTGAGGCCGATCGGATCATCACCTTGTTGTGTCGCCGGCATGGCAAGGTGCGGGCAGTGGCTCGGGGGGCGCGCCGCATATCCTCGCGGATCGGGGGACGGCTAGAGGCGTTCAGCCATGTCGATGTGCAGTTCGCCGCTGGACGCAGCCTGGATGTGGTGACCCAGGTGGACACCCTGCACAGTTTTGATGCCGCATTACGGGTTGACTATGCCGGATTCACCGCTGGCCAGGTGATGCTGGAAACCGCGGACCGACTCGTGGCGGTGGAAGGCGTGCCCGCCTTGCGACAGTTCCGGCTGTTGGTCGGTGGCCTGCGAACCCTGGGCTCGGGCACTCCGCTGGGCCCTCGTCCGGCGACCATGGTGCTGGACTCCTATCTGCTGCGCGCGCTGTCGATAGCCGGGTACGCTCCGGCTCTGGAATCGTGTGCGCGCTGCGGTGCTTCGGGCAGGCATCCCGGGTTCGCCCCCGAGGCCGGCGGCATGGTCTGCGCTAGCTGTCGTCCGCCGCGTTCGGCGTTGCCCAGCCGAGAGGCCTGGGCGCTGCTGGCCGCACTGACCAGTGGGGATTGGGCAGCCACCGAGCTGGCCGACGACCGGACTGGTCGCGAGGTCAGTGGCCTGGTGGCAGCCTATGCGGGTTGGTACCTGGACCGAGGGCTGCGTTCTTTGCCGTTGGTCGACCGTGGCGGCCGGGAAACGGCCCGCGGACCGGGCAGACCTGCTCATTCAGAAGAAAACCACCGCTAGCAAACCCGGCTGTCATGCTGGTGGGTAGCCCGCCGGTCGGCTGTGCCATGCCGCGCAGCGGCGGTGCTCGTGGCCGATCCGCCAGGCCGGGGTATCGATGGCCCGATCCGATCCAATGGGCGCGAATTGACTCGCGGGATCCGCAGACGAATGCCTTCCCGGATCAGCAGTTGCTGCAGATGCCGTAGACCTCGACGTAATGTTCGGGATCACGGTAGCCGTGCCGGGTCGCCACCTGCCGGGCCCATTCCTCTAGAGCCTCGCCGGAGACCTCGACGGCTCGGCCGCAACTGCGGCAGATCAGATGATGGTGGTGGTTTGTCGAACAGCGCCGATAGACCATTTCGCCATCGTTGTTGCGGATCGCGTCGACCATGTCGGCTTCGGCCAGCCATTGTAGGCCTCGATAGACGGTGGCTAATCCGATGGTCTCGCCCGCGGCCCGCAGTGCGGCATGCACCTGCTGGGCGGATAGGAACTCCTCGGCGGTATCGAGATGGGCGCAGATTAGCTTGCGCTGTCTGGTCAGATGGGGCCGGTCAGCGGTGGTCTCAGTGCTCATCGAAATGGTCTCCGTGCGGTGTATACCGGTGAACGTCACGCCGGCGATCGACATGATCACCAGACAGGACGGCTGGCATCCGGACGTCCCAGGCATCTGGTTCGGCGCATTTGCAAGCCGAATCGTCATCCTCCGCGGTTGCTCGACTGCTTCGGCGGCGTCTTTCCAGTAGCGAGTTTACCGGCAGGGAACAGATGAATACCGCGATCGCCACAACGACGATCGTGGCCCCGGTGGCCGAGTCGAGGTAGAACGAGCAGACCACTCCACCGAGAGCCAGTGCCAGCCCCAGCGCCATGGCCAGGGCGAGCCCCCGCCGGAAACCCTGCACCAGATTGTTTGCCGTGGCCACCGGGATCACCATCAGCGCACTGACCAGCATTAGCCCAACGGTACGCATCGCCACCGCCACCGTGATGGCGGCCATCACCACGATCACCATGCTCAATGCACGTCTCGGCAGCCCCTGGGTACAGGCATAGTCCTCATCGGCGCAGACGGCGAAGAGCTGGGGAGACAACCCGATGGCAGCGGCTAGCACCAGCACTGCCAGCACTGCCACCACGATCAGGTCGGTCCGGTCGACCGAGGTCAGCGAACCGAACAGGTACTGCGACAGTATCCCGGCCCCCCGGCCGGCCATCCCGGCCATCAGAACGCCGGTCGCCAGCCCACCGTAGAACAGGATCGCCAGGCCGACATCGCCGGAGGCCCGGCCCGACTGGCGGAGCAACTCGATGACTACCGCACCCAACACGCAGACCAGCACGGCCACCGGCACCGGGGCCTGGCCGGTCAGCAGAGCCAGACCGACCCCCGCGATCGCGATGTGCCCTAGGCCGTCGCCCAACAGGCTGAGCCGGCGTTGCACTATGTAGGTGCCCACCGCGGGTGCCATCAGCCCGGTGAGGGCACCCGCGATCAGAGCTCGCACCATGAAATCGAAGGCGAACAGTGCCATGCGCTAGCTCCTGGTGGAGCCGATCGAGTACCCGGCAGCAAGCCGAGCGACGGCCGGCGGGCTGGGGTGGCCGATCCCGGTGCAGACCGGTTCGGCGTCCGGTTGCTGCGGGCCATCGTGGACGACCCGGCCAGCCTGAAGCACCACGCTGCGTTGCAGCAGTTCTCGCATTGCGCCCAACTCGTGCAGCACCACCAGGATAGTCAGTCCATGGCCGTGCAGCCTGCCCAGCAGGTGCGCGATATCGGTCTGAGCCTGAACGTCCAGGGCGGCTAGGGGTTCGTCTAATACCAGCAGGTCGGCCTGACCGGCCAGCGCCCGGGCGATCAGGACGCGCTGCTGTTGGCCGCCCGAAAGCCAAGTCATCGGGCGGGCATCGAAACCGGCCAGCCCCACCTGATGCAGGGCTTCTGCGACGGCTTCCCGATCGGCGGCGTTCGGTAACTCGAACCAGCGGCGACGCGCCAGTCGCCCCAGTTGGACCACCTCGTGCACGGTCGCGTTCGGAACCTGCAATCGGCCGCGCTGAGGTACATAGCCCACCCGCGCCCAATCGCGGAAACAGCCGATCGGGCGGCCGAACAGTGTCACGCTGCCTTGCTGATGGGGGATCAAACCGAGCAGGGTGCGTAGCAGGGTGGTCTTGCCCGAACCGTTGCCGCCGAGCAGAGCCACCACCTCCCCGCCGTCCACGGTCAGGTTCACCTTCCGCAGCACCTGCCGATCGCCCAACCAGGTGCTCACGTTCTGGACGCGGACCACCGCTTCGCTCATTGGCAACCGTTCGCCGCCGCGAGCGACCTGCGGTTCGATTCCATCACTTCAAGGTAGTTCCGTCCGCGGGACTCGGAGCCGAGGGTCTCGACCGGGTCCAGGATGTCGGTTTGCAGGCCAAGATCCGACGCGATGGTCTCGGCGACCTTGGGTGAGACCGCGGTCTCGTAGAAGATGGTGGTCAGGTTGTGCTGGATCGCGATCTCGTGAATGGCCGCGATCCGCGCCGGGCTGGGCTCCTCCTCGGTGGACAGCCCGGAGATGCCGACCTGGGTCAGCCCGTAGCGGCCGGCCAGATAGCCGAAGGCGGCATGGCTGGTCACGAAGGTGTCGGTCCGGCAGTTGGCCAGCGAGTCGCTGTAGGCGGTATCGACCGTGGCCAGATCGCTGGCGAGGGCTGCGGCGTTGGCCTGGTAGGTGTCTGCATTGCCCGGGTCCAGTTCCCCCAGCTTGCTGGCGATCCGGCGACCCATCTCGGCCATGTTCAGCGGGTTCAACCAGACATGCGGGTCGACCACTCCATGGTCGTGACCGGGGCTTCCCTCGTTCTCCCGCTCGTCATCGCCCTCCTTGGTGGCGTGCCGCAATTCGAGGAAATCGCCCACATCTAGGGCCTGGTTTGGATGCTGTTGTGCGACGGCCTCGTCGAAGGCGGCCTGGTATTGGGCCATGTAGACCACCAGGTCGGCCTCGCCAACCGCGGCTGTCTGCTGGGGGGTCAGCTCCAGGTCATGTCCATCGGTGCCGGGGGCCAGCAGGTTGGTCAGTTTCACCAGGTCGCCCCCCACCCGTTGTACGGCGTACTCGAAGGGATAGGCGCCCACCACCACGTTCGGCCGGCCGTCTCCGCCGCCGGATGAGCCTCCGCAGGCGGTCATGGTGGTCGGCAGGACCGTGCCGAGCACGGTGACGACGGCTGCACGGACGACATGAGAGACATTCATGATAATCATTATCAAACGTCTCCGGATGTGGATCAACCGGGGAGCCGGCCAACGGCTCGGTTCAGGCCGGGACGGTCCATGGACGACGAGCCAGTCGAGTGTACCGACTGGCCAGCCCCGGGCAGCCTGGCGAAGCCGATCGGATTAGCCCTACGGATGGATCGCCTTCCCGGTCGTCATCCGGAATCGAGCAGACGCCGCGAACCGGCCGCCGGGTTCGTGAAATCGGCCCGAACCGCTAGCCTGATGGATGGTTGCCGGCCGTGCTAGGCCTGCGCCAGACCCGATGCCAGCCGGGCATCGGGAACTGTTCCTCAGCGGGGAACCCGAGAATCAGTGGAGCCATACCGAAATGCCGGAGAGCAATCTCGACAAGGTCGTCAATCTGTGCAAGCGTCGGGGATTCGTCTTCCCCTGCGGGGAAATCTACGGTGGGACCAGGGCTGCCTGGGACTATGGTCCACTGGGCGTCGAACTGAAGGAGAACATCAAACGGCAGTGGTGGCGTTACATGGTCACCGGTCGGGACGATGTGGTTGGCCTGGACTCCTCGGTGATCCTGCCGCGCGAGGTCTGGGTGGCCTCAGGGCATGTGTCGGTCTTCAACGATCCACTCGTGGAATGCCTGAACTGCCACAAGAGATTCCGAGCCGACCAACTGATCGAGGAATACGCTCACCGCAGGCAGGTCGCCGACCCCGGCGCGGTGGGCCTGACCGAGGTACCCTGCCCGAACTGCGGCAGCCGCGGTCGGTACACCGACCCCCGCGACTTCAACATGATGCTCAAGACCTATCTCGGACCGATCGAGGACGCCACCGGACTGCACTATCTGCGTCCCGAGACCGCCCAGGGTATCTTCGTCAACTTCAAGAACGTGCTGAATGCCACTCGTCAGAAGCCGCCCTTTGGGGTGGCCCAGGTGGGTAAGAGCTTCCGCAACGAGATCACCCCCGGGAACTTCGTCTTCCGCACCCGCGAGTTCGAACAGATGGAGATGGAGTTCTTCGTGGAGCCGGGAACCGACGAGAAGTGGCATCAGTACTGGATCGACGCCCGCCACCGGTGGTATCTCGATCTGGGGATCGATCCGGGCAATCTGCGCTTCTACGAGCATCCCAGGGAGAAGCTGTCCCACTATTCGAAACGGACCGTCGATGTCGAATACCGCTTCGGTTTCCAGGGGTCGGATTGGGGCGAATTGGAGGGTATCGCCAACCGAACCGACTTCGATCTGACCACCCATGCCAAGCACTCGGGCACGAATCTGGAATACTTCGATCAAGCCAAGGGCGAGCATTACACGCCCTACGTGATCGAGCCGGCGGCTGGCCTGGGTCGTTCTCTGATGGCCTTCCTGGTCGATGCCTATACCGAAGATCAGGCACCCAATACCAAGGGTGGGGTGGACACCCGGGTGGTGCTGAGGCTGGATCACCGGCTTGCCCCGGTCAAGGCTGCGGTGTTACCGCTGTCCCGCAACGAGGCGTTGTCGCCCAGGGCTCGTGATCTGGCCCGCGAGCTGCGGCAATGCTGGAATGTGGACTTCGACGATGCCCAGGCCATCGGCAAGCGCTACCGCAGACAGGACGAAATCGGCACCCCGTTTTGCATCACGGTCGATTTCGACTCGTTGGAAGACGATGCGGTCACGATTCGGGAGCGCGACACCATGGCCCAGGAAAGAGTACCGATCTGCGAGGTCCGTTCCTTCCTGGCAACCCGCTTGATCGGTTGCTGACCCGCCGGTGCGCAACCGGAGGCCCTGGCCGGCGATCCGTAGACCAGGGCGATGCCCCGCCGCGCCGGGCGAATGAACCGGTCACGGCCCGAATCCCTATCGGAATGGCGCCCGGTGCGGACGGGGTCGTCGTAGGACCCAGCGCATTCGCCGGGACGATAGCCAGCGAAACCGGACAGGTGGTCATGTAACGTGGTCAGGAAATCGGCGTGGAATCGATTCACCGGGCCTACCAGAGCCTGGTTCGAGGCCACGTTCGGGACGCCCACCGCAGCCCAGTCCGAGGCCTGGGAGGCCATCTCCACAGGGCGGCATGCCCTGGTGATCTCCCCCACGGGTTCGGGAAAGACCCTGGCGGCTTTCTTGTGGGCCTTGGACTGCTTCCAACGGCGCCCATCGACCGGGAACACCCGCGTGCTGTACATCTCCCCACTCAAGGCACTCGGGGCCGATGTAGCCCGCAATCTACAGACCCCGCTGGCCGGCATCGGGATGACGGTCAGCGTCGCGGTGCGCAGCGGGGACAGCACCGCCCAACAGCGTCGCCAGTTGCTCGCCCACCCACCCGACATCCTGATAACCACTCCCGAGTCGCTGTTCCTGCTACTCACCTCGCGAGCTGCCGATACGCTGTCGGAAGTCGAAACCGTCATCGTGGACGAGATACATGCCATGGCGGGCACCAAACGCGGCGCCCACCTGGCAGTCAGCCTGGAACGCCTGGATGCCTTGTTGCCCCGCCCCGCACAGCGGATCGGGCTATCGGCCACGGTTGCCCCGGCACAGCAGGTGGGTCGTTTCCTGGCCGGCGGCCGCCCGGTGACCATCGTCGCGCCGCCGGCCGAGAAACGGTGGCGGCTCACGGTGCAGATGCCGGTACCCGACCTGACGGCGCTGCCGGCGAATCAACCCGATTCGGCTATCCCAGGTGACAACAGCATCTGGCCCCACGTCGAAGGACAGATCCTCGACCTGGTTCTCGCCCATCGCTCGACCCTGATATTCGTCAATGCCCGGCGGGCCGCTGAACGCCTCACCGCCAGGCTGAACGAGGCCTATGCCGATCGATACGGCACAGGTACGATCCGCCAGCACGCCCCCGCAGCCGAGATCACTTCCGGCGACTCCCACGGTGCCGCGCCAATCATCGCCCGAGCCCACCACGGTTCGGTTGCCAAACAGCAGCGAGCCGAGATCGAATCGGCGTTGAAATCCGGTGCGCTGCGCTGTGTGGTGACCACCAGTTCGCTGGAGCTGGGAATCGACATGGGTGAGATCGATCTGGTCATCCAGGTAGCGGCGCCCCCCAGTATCGCCGCAGGCCTGCAACGGGTTGGCCGGGCCGGGCATCGGGTTGGCGCCGTCAGCCGGGGGGTACTGTTTCCAAAGCACCGGCTGGACGTGGTGCATTGCGCAGTCGCGGTGCAACGCATGCGTGCGGGCCTGCTGGAACCGCTGCGGATGGTCACCAACCCACTCGACGTGCTGGCCCAGCAGACGGTGGCCGCGGCGGCGATGGCGACCTGGCGGGTCGCCGACTGGTTCGAACTGGTGCGCCGCTCGGCCCCGTTCGCTGACCTTCCCCGGCCGGCTTTCGAGGCCACCCTGGATATGCTCGCCGGCAGGTATCCGGCCGCCGAGTTCGCTGAACTGCGCCCCCGCCTGAGCTGGGACCGGGCGGCAGGAACCATCAGCGGCCGGCCGGGCGCCCAACGGCTGGCGGTTACCAATGCCGGTACGATTCCCGACCGGGGCTTGTTCGCGGTCTATCTGCTCGGCGCAAAAGACGGCCGGCGGGTAGGCGAACTCGACGAAGAGATGGTGTACGAATCCCGGGTAGGGGACGTGATTGCGCTGGGCGCAACCAGTTGGCGGATCGAGCAGATCACCCGCGACAAGGTGTTGGTCAGTCCCGCAGAAGGGCAGCCGGCCCGGCTGCCCTTCTGGATCGCTGACGGTCCCGGCCGGCCAGCCGGATTCGGCAGGGCGATAGGCGAGTTCCTGCGCGACTTCGACCCGGCCAGCCTGGCCGCGTTGGGGCTGGACGACAACGCCATCGGCAATGCTACCGCCTTGATAGCCGAGCAGCGCGCGGCCACCGGGGTGCTGCCTACCGATCGGGAACTGGTCGTCGAGCGGTTCACCGATGAATTGGGAGACTGGCGGGTGATCCTGCATTCGCCCTATGGCATGCCGGTGCACGCACCCTGGGCGCTGGCGGTCCAGGCGCGGGTGGGGGAACGTCACGGAGTGGATGGGGCGGTGGTCGCGGCCGACGACGGCATCGTGGTCCGCTTGCCGGTGGCCGAGGGCGCCGCGCCGGGGATGGAACTGTTCGTCTTCGATCCGGACGAGCTTGATCACCTGGTGCGATCCACGGTCGCCTCGTCCGCGCTGTTTGCGGGACGATTCCGCGAGTGCGCGGCCCGGGCGTTGCTGCTGCCTAGACGCGTTCCTGGCCGGCGCTCCCCGTTATGGCAACAGCGACTGCGGGCCGGGCAACTGTTCGAGGTGGCCAGTCGGCTGCCGGACTTCCCGATCATTGCGGAGACCGCACGGGAATGCCTGTCCGATGTCTACGACCTGCCAGCCTTGCAGGAAATCCACACCGCGATCGCGGGCGGACGGATCCGGTTGATTGAGGTGGCCACTCCCGTACCGAGCCCAATGGCTCGTGGCTTGCTGCTCGGCTATGTGGCCCAGTTCATGTATGAACGCGATACCCCGTTGGCCGAACGACGAGCCGCAACCTTGAGTCTCGATCTGGGTCTGCTGGATGAACTGCTCGGTGGGCTGGACCTGCGCGAGTTGCTGGATCCGGCCGTCATCGAACAGGTTGAGGCCGAACTGCAGGGCCTGGTACCCGGTCGTCGCAAATGCGGGGTGGAAGGCCTGGCCGATTGGCTACGGGTGCTGGGCCCGCTGGGGCGTGCAGACTTCACTCTCCGGCTGACCGACCCGGAACTGGCGGACGAACATGCCGCCGTTCTGGTGGCTGCCGGCCGGGCACACTGGCAGGGCGATCTGTTGCGCAGCCGGGACGACGACGGACTGGCCGGTGGTGGTATCGGTGAGCTGATCGTCAGATATGCCAGATCCCACGGCCCGTTCGATCTGACGCAGGCCGCCGCCGGCCTAAACCTGCCGCTGGACGACGTCCGGGCGGGCGCGGCGGACCTGGTCGCCCAGGGACGACTGCTGACCGGGCGGTTTCGGGCCGGCCTGGCTGGCGAGCAATGGTGCGATCCGGGAGTGCTTGGCCGGATCCGGCGCCGTTGCCTGGCTGCGTTGCGGGCGGCCGTGGCCCCGGTTCCCGGCCGGGACTATGCCCGCTTCCTACTGGACTGGCAACAGGTCCAGGGCGAACTGCGCGGCGTGACCGGGCTAGCTTGGGTGCTGGAGCAGCTGACCGGGGCGTCGGCACCCGCGAGCGCCTGGGAATCGTTGCTGCTGCCGGCCCGGATAGCCGACTATCACCCGGCCATGCTCGATGAGTTGCTCGGTTCGGGCATTTTCGTGATGTCGGGTACCGGATGCCTGGGCGCGGCAGACGGATGGCTCGGTTTTCATCTGGCGGAGACGGCCGAGTTGACTCTCACCCGCGGTGAGTTCGCTGAGACCCCGGTTCAGGCGGCAATACTGGCGGCGCTCGCCGGTGGCGGCCGGTTCCAACGTGAGCTGGAGGCCGAACTGGCGACCCCGATCGGGGAGGATCTGTGGAGGCTGTTCTGGGCGGGCCGGATCACCAACGATAGCTACGCCGCGGTACGCGGGCTGTTGGGCGGCTCGTCCAGCCTCCGGCGGCCAGTCGTTCCCCGGCCCAGGATCGCCCGGCCGGCGCGGCATAGGAGGCATAGGATTGGTCCTGCGGTGCCGCCCGGTGGGCGGTGGTCGCTGTTGCCGGTACCCATAGCCGATCCGACCCGGGCGTTGCGAGCCCGGGCCGAGTATCTACTCGACCGGCATGGGGTGCTGACCCGTGGAGCCGAGTCGGTGCCCGGCGGATTCGCCGCCCTCTACAAGGTGCTTTCGGCACTGGAGGAACGCGGCGAATGCCGGCGGGGCTATTTCGTCGCCGATCTGGGTGCGGCTCAGTTTGCCTTGCCGGGTGCGGTTGATCTGCTTCGGTCGGCATCGGCCCCCCCGGTGACGGTGGTCCTGGCAGCCTGTGATCCGGCCAACCCCTATGGCGCGGCCCTGCCCTGGCCCACGGTGACCGGTGGGCATCGACCGGGCCGCAGGGCCGGTGCGCTGGTCGTCCTGGTTGCTGGCGAACTGGCACTGTATGTTGAGCGGGGCGGCCGCACCGCGCTGTGTTTCACCGCCGATCCGGGACCGGCTGCCGCTGCGCTGGTCGACACGCTGCGCCGGGCCCGGGTACCCAGCATGGTCATCGACACGGTCAACGGTGGCCCTATCTTACCCAGTCCGCTGGCGTCTGCTCTGCTGGCGGCCGGCTGCTATGCCTCACACCGGTCGGTGCGCTTCCGCAGTCTGTGAGCTCCCGCGTTCCCGGCTCGGTGTGGCGGATTGGATGGTTGACTACGCTTGCCCGGTGACCATTGCCAGCGATTCCGCCGGGCTGCTGCCGCCGTTGCGGCTTTCCAGTCCGGCCAACCCCGATGCCTTGGTGATTGAGACTCCGGTGGTGTTGGCGCCGATGGCCGGGGTGACCAATGCCGCCTTCCGGCAGCTGTGCCGTGAGCAGGGGGCCGGGCTGTACGTATGCGAGATGGTCACTGCGCGGGGTCTGGTGGTTGGCGACCCCAGGACCGCCGGCATGCTGGTCTTCTGGCCCGATGAGCCGGTGCGTTCGGTGCAGACCTATGGGGCCGATCCGGTTTCACTGGGTTCGGCGGTTGACGTCTTGTGTACGGGTTTCGGTGTGCAGCACATTGACCTGAATTTCGGCTGCCCGGTGCCCAAGGTGACCCGCAAGGGAGGCGGGGGAGTGCTGCCCTGGAAGCTGGATCTGGTTCGTGAGATTCTGGCCACCACGGTGTCGGTGGCCGACCGCTACGGGGTGCCGGTCACCATCAAGACCCGGATCGGCATCGATGACGAGCATCTCACCTTCCTGGACATGGGCCGGTTGGCAGAGGACACCGGGGTGGCGGCGATTTGCCTGCACGCCCGGACCGTGCAGCAGGCCTACGCCGGCCGAGCCGACTGGTCGGCAATCGCCGAACTGGTGCGGGCAGTGGATATTCCGGTGCTGGGCAATGGCGACATCTGGGAGGCGGCCGACGCGGTACGCATGATCCAACAGACTGGCTGCGTCGGCGTCGAGATCGGGCGTGGCTGTCTGGGGCGCCCCTGGTTGTTTCGCGATCTTGCGGCCGCGCTGGCGGGCCGGGAAGTGACCACGCTACCCAATCTGGGGGAGATCGCGGCGATGATCCACCGGCACGCCGAGTTGTTGTGCCGGGTGTGGGGCGAGCCGCACGCCATGAAGGATCTGCGCAAGCATATCGCCTGGTATCTGAAGGGTTTCCCGGTCGGCGGTGACCTGCGTCATGCGCTGGGACTGGTGACCTCGCTGGCTGAACTGGATCGCCTGCTTGCCCGGCTCGATACCGATGCCCCCTTCCCGCGGGGCGAACTGGGCAGGCCCCGCGGACGCCAGGGCAGCCCCCGCGGCAAGGTGGTCATGCCCTGGGGCTGGTTGGCCGACCGCAGCGGGCTCGGCCTGGACCTATCGGCGGCCGAACTCGACAGCTCCGGAGGCTGAACCGTGAGTGGGCCGGCGGGCACGGCCCGGCATCGGCGATCGCCGGGCATACCGGTGGGAATGTCGGCTGCCCATGACAGGCTGGGGGCGTGAGCGAGCAATCACAACCTAATCCACGCGCCATCGATTGGGCGACCACCATGCATGGTCACGGTGCCGAACTGATCACCGCGCACCGTGACTCGCACACGGTGATCGATACCGGCCGCCCGGTCGACCGCGCGCTGCGGGAGGAACTGGAAGCCGCTACGCTGCGGGCCGGGGCGACTCCGGCCAGGGGCGCCGGGGATCGGATGCGACCCGAGGAACCAGACCCGGAACGCACCTGTTTCGAACGGGACCGCGACCGGATCGTGCATTCCACCGCTTTCCGCCGGCTGGCCGGCAAGACCCAGGTGGTCGTCCATCCCCGCGATCATCAGCGCACTCGGTTGACCCATGCCCTTGAGGTGGCCCAGGTGGCGCGATCCATCGCCGCCTCGGTGGGGGCCAATGTGACCCTGGCAGATGCCATCGCTCTGGGGCATGACTGTGGGCACGGGCCTGGTGGGCATGCCGCTGAGCAGGCCTTCGACGCCTTCCTGCCCGGTGGGTTCGACCATGGGCCGTGGGGGGCGGATATGGCGTTGAGTGAGCTGAACCTGTGCTCCCAGACTCTCGACGGGATCCGCAACCATTCCTGGTCCCGGCCGGCGCCGATGACCATTGAGGGCGAGATCGTCAGTTGGGCGGATCGGATCGCCTATTGTGCCCACGATTTGGAGGATGCCAGCCGTGCCGGCATCGTTCAGCTCGACGAATTGCCCGGTGAGGTTATCGCGCTGCTGGGTCGTACCCGACGCGAACAGCTGGGGGTGCTGATCCGTGCGATGTCCGCCACGATCTGCCGGACGGGCCGGGTCGGCATGGACCCCGAAACCGCTGGTGCATTGGCCGCTTTGCGAAGGTTCAACTATGAACGCATCTACACTAGGCCTGATTCGCTGGCCCAGTCCCGAGCGGTGATCGAGGTGCTTCAGGATCTAGTCGCTTGGTACGTCGAGCATCCCGATCGTAAGCCGGGGCGATTCTGCGCCGGTGACCCGGTGCTGGACGCGGTGAGCTATGTTGCCGGCATGACCGACCGGTTTGCCTTCGATATGGCTGAGGAGCTGCTGGGCTGGGCGCCTGAACGGCTGCCGAGGGGTATCGGGTATGGCGCATGAGACCATGCCGGTGATCTGGTAGGGCGGCTTCCGGGCTGGCCGGGCGGCGTCTTCCGGTCAGGGCCGAAGCCGGGCGTGCAGGTCTTCCGGCAGCAGTTGGGCGGCAGCCACCAGCTGGTTGAATACCGTGACCGTACCGATCTGGGCGACGACCAGGCCGATGAGTACCAGCAGTTGGGCCGCTCCGGCCTGCAGCGGGGTCCCGCCACCCAGCAGGACGCCGATGAAGGCCCCCGGTAGGGTGACCAACCCTACGGTGCGGGTGGAATCCAGGCTGGGTATCAGGGCCTCGGCGGCAACCGGTTCGAGAACCATCCAGATGGCGCGCTTACGTGGCAGGCCCACCGCCAGGGTGGCCTCATAGACTCCGAGATTCTCCCGCAAAGCCGCGAAACAGCGCCGCCCAGCCAGGGTGTGGGCGGTCATGGCGTTGCCGATGATGATCGAGCCGATGGGGATCAGCGAGTAGCCGTTGAATGGCACGGCTCGGCTCCAGAAGATCACCGCCAGCACCGGCAGCATCCCGGATGCCAGGGCCAGCGCCGACCACCACCAGACCCGCCGGGTACCCACCCGGCCCGAGGTGGTTGCTACCGCGATGGCGAACATCGCCAGGACGAATAGTCCTGCTGACCACAGTCGCTGGATCGCCAGCACGACCAGACCCGATACTGCGGCTAGCTGAATGGTGGCGCGGACCGCCGCCGCTATCAGCGCCCGGCTCACTGGCAGGCGGGCTGCCCGGGCCACCGCTGCGCCCAGGATAACCAGCACCGTCAGCGTCAGGGCCAACCGCCAGGAGGGCTCTACCTGCACCCAATAATCCTGCCATCGGGCGCGCCCGCCGGCTAACGTGAGTTGAAGCGGGCCAATAGATCGCGGCCATCGCAGGCAGCCCTAGACTGGCGGCCATGACAGCGCGAATCAACGATGAGGACATCGCGTTGGTGCGTGAACGAGCCCGCATCGACGAGGTGGTGGGCAGCTATGTGCAGTTGCGCAATGCGGGCGGTGGTTCCTTGAAGGGGCTGTGCCCTTTCCACGATGAGAAGACCCCCAGCTTCCAGGTCACCCCGGGGCGTGGTTTCTTCTACTGCTTTGGTTGTGGCGTGGGCGGGGACGTCATCACCTTCGTCCAGAAGATCGACAATCTGGGTTTCGCCGAAGCCGTGCGATTGCTGGCCGACAAGGTGGGTGTTCAACTGCGGATCAGCGATGACGTTCACCTGAGTGTTCAACCCGGCCTGCGGCAACGTATTCTGGCCGCCAACCAGGCCGCCGCCCGGTTCTATCAAAGCCAGATCACCAGTCCGGAGGCTGTCGTCTTCCGACGGTTTGTCGACGGCCGGGGGTTCGACCGGACGGCCGCCGAGCACTTCGGTATGGGTTATGCCCCGAAGGATGGCCGGGCCCTGCGCCGGCATCTCAATGCCCAGGGGTTCAGCGATGAAGAGTTGGTAAAAGCCGGTTTGATCAGAGAGTCCGGTTGGGACTACTTCCAGGGACGGGTGCTGTGGCCGATCCGGGATTCGGCCGCCGCCACGCTGGGGTTCGGCGCCCGCCGGGTGTATGACGATGATCGCTTGCCGGCGAAATACCTGAACACCCCGGAGACCCCGGTGTATAAGAAGTCCCATGTGTTATATGGGCTCGACTTGGCTCGCCAACCGATCGGGCGTAAATCCCAGGCCGTGGTGGTGGAGGGCTATACCGATGTGATGGCGGCTCACCTGTCGGGCATCGATACCGCCGTGGCGAGTTGCGGCACCGCATTCGGCGGTGACCATGCCCGGATTCTGCAGCGTCTGCTTGGCAACAACGATGCCTTCCACGGTGAGATCGTGTTCACCTTCGACGGCGATGCTGCCGGGCAGGCGGCGGCAATCAAGGTGTTCGAGCTTGATCAGGCGTTCGTGACTCAAACCTATGTGGCCATCGAGCCCAACGGGCTGGATCCTTGCGATTTGCGGCTGCAATCAGGAGAACCAGCGGTACGGGAATTGATCGGACGCCGGATTCCGCTGTACCGCTTCGTGATGGCCAATCGGGTGGCCCGCTATGACCTGGACCGGGCCGATGGCCGGCTGCAGGCCGTACGGGCGGCCGCTCCCTTGCTGGCCAGTGTCCGGGATGGGTCGTTGGTGCGTGGCTACCTGCGTGATCTGGCCCAGCTGGTGGGGATGGATGTCGAGGAGGTCCGGCAGATCGTCGCCCAGCGCAATCGGCGGGCCATACCCTCCGATAGGGCCACCCCTGTGCGGCATCCGGCGGCCAGCGTCACCGATCCGAATGTGCCCACCCTGGAAGGTATGGGATTGCCCTGGCCGGACGAACACGACCGCAACACGTCTGTCGAGCGAGGCACCTTGAAACTGATGCTGCAGCATCCGACCCTGTTCGATGCCGCCTGGAATGGGGTGAGCCCCGAGGACTTCAGCCAGCCCGCCTACCGGGCGGTCTTCGCGGCCATCTCGGCAACCCCATATGTGCCCGATCGCTGGACCGAGCTGGTGCAGCAGGCCACCTCGGACGAATTGGTTCGGCAGTTGCAGATCGCCTTGCTGGTGGAGCCGATCCTGCGTGAGCCGGACGAAGGCTATGCCACCGCCTACGCCGCCCGTCTGCGGTTGCTGGGCACGGTGCGTCAGCTGGCTGAACTGAAGTCCAGGTTGCAGCGCATCAACCCGGTAGAGCAGCCGGCTGCCCACAGGCAGGCTTTCAGCGAACTGATCTCTTTGGAGAGCAGGCGCCGCGAGTTGGCGCAGCTGAGTATCGCGGCGGACTGATGCCCGGCTGGGCAGCTCCACGGGCGTACCGGGATAGGGACGGCGTCCGGGCGTGGCGCTGCAAGCACATCTTCCGGGGTTGCGCTGGGTTTCCACAGCAGGAACCGTGACCAATTTTACCGTTGTGGAAAACCGGTATCCGGCGTTGCCGTAGCGGCATGCTGGGCGGTATGGAGTTGCCGAAACCGGATGCCGAACTGTTGACCGCCGACGAGGAAACCAGCCTGGCTCGCGAACTGGAAGCCGGCCTTTTCGCCGCCCATGCCCTGGCAACCGGAGCCAGACCGGGCCAAGCCAGTACCGCGGAACTGCTGGAGTTGGTCCGTCTTGGGCGGATGGCACAACAGCGCCTGTTCACCGCGAACCTGGCCATGGTTGTGCTGCTGGCCCGCAATTGGGCCCAACGCACCGATGCCGGCTTGGATGATCTGTTCCAGGAAGGCTGCGTGGGACTGGGTGTGGCTATCCAGCGTTGGGATTACAAGCGGGGAACGCGTTTTGCCACCCTGGCATGGCGGCTGATTGAACGTGCCATCGCCGGCTGTGCCTGGACGCGGGCGGGTCAGCGAGGGCTGAGCCCGGCCCAGGCGCGGGCGGCTTGGCGGGTGCGGCGAGCCTGGGCGGAACTCGAAATCGAACTGGGGCGCAGCGTCGGGGTAACCGAACTGGCTGCTCATCTTGGCAAGGATGTCCGGGTGGTGGCCGGATACCTGGCCCACGGCCGCACCGAGAGGCTCCCCGCCGATGTGGTCGCCGTACCCGATGACTTCACCGAACCGGTGCCCCCGCATTGGTTGGCCAGCCTGCCCCAGGCCGATCGCCGGCTGCTGAGTGCCAGATTCGGCATCGGTCAGCCGGCACGTACCCTGGCGCAGTTGGCCCATGAAATGGGTACCAGTCCCAGTAGCGTGCGGCGGCTGGAACAACGCGCCTTGGGTGCGGCCCGGCGCAGGCTGCTGGCCAGCGGTGTGGTGTGAACCGGCTATCTGAAGTGGCGGATGGCCGCGGGCGGCAGCGGGATGGGAAAATGAGAGCATGCCGGGCGCAATCATGAACCGACTGACCGCCGATGAGCGAACCGAACTTGCCCGCGCATTGGACCGACGTCCCGAACTGCTTGTGGTGGGACGCGGCCCCGACGGGCCGGTGGCGATCCTGCGCGATGTGCTGGCGGTGCGGCGCCCGGCGGGCTGGCAGTTTGTTGCCTGGACCGATATCCAGCGCGGTGGCTGGCGGGCGGAGCCGGGGGAGCTGTTCTGGGAAATGGTCGATGCCAGTACCGGCGCGGTTCGGCTGGCTTCACCGGGAGCGCTCCCGCAGGCTTTCGCGGAGCGGGTGCGGGCCTCGGTGGTGGTGCAACGCCAATTGTCGTTGCCGGGGGAGCTGGGTACGGTGCTACTGGCTGGCCGCCGTGAACCGGGCTCGGATGCTGCGATCAGTTGGCAGGCCGAGGGATTGGGGCGTTGCAATCTGAGCGATCCGGCTGTGCAGGCGCATGTCGTGGCGGCCATGGCCGAGTTACGTGCTGAATTCGACCCCCCTGCCTGATCGCGATGGATTACAGATGAGCAAGTCATACAGTTCGCCGGGGCAGCTTTTCGGCCAGGGAAGCCGGGGCGGCTGTCCGGTTTGGGCCCCGGCCCAAGGTCTGCTAGCGTTAACTTCCGCATCCACAAGATGCCACCGATCCCTGGTAGCTCAATTGGCAGAGCATCTGACTGTTAATCAGAGGGTTACTGGTTCGAGTCCAGTCCGGGGAGCCAATTCAAGCAGGTTTGACTGGGTTCTTTCCATTCTGAATGGGACGATCGGAATCGAAATACTTCCTGATCGGTTGCTGTATCCGGATGCAAGGCAAGGGTCCGCCTTGGCGGCGGGAGTCGCTGCCCCCCGGTGCGCCCTTGGGCGTTGAATACCAGGCCGTCCGACCCGGTGATGCCGGCTGTCCGTACGCCGTTTTCGCCGCCGGCGAGACGTTTGGCGGGCCGGTCGGGGACGAGTAGGTCGCGTGGCCGGCCTGGCGTCTCATCACTAGCATTGGCGTATGTCGCGACTGGCCTTGGCGGTGCAGCAGTATTGGATGGCGGAACTCGCCGAGTTGCAGTCTCTGCCGCAGGCGGTCTACGACCGTCAACCCGAGGCGATCCACGATTTACGGGCGGCCGGGAGGCGAATCAAATCCACCTTGCGCACTTTTCGGCCGCTGGTCCGGGCGCCATTGGCCAGCGCTGTGTCTGGCGAACTCGACTGGTACAGCCATTTCTTGGGTGAGGCCAGGGATGCCGAGGTCATCTTGGGCAATGCCGCCGGGTTGCTTTCGGGCCGGCCCGGTGCCGAGCAGATCCTGATTGCGCTGTCGGCCGAGCGAACCCGGACGCTGCTTCGGGCCGAATCCTTGCTGACCGACCCGCGGACCGCGGCATTGCTCGACCAGGTACAGGAACTGACCGCCGAGCCGTGGCGGTCTGGACGTCATGGTCATGGCCCGCGGCGCAGCGATCTGCTGGGTAGGGTGGCATGGGCGACCAGTCGACTGGCGGCCGACTGGAGTGCGGGTCCCCGATGGGGGGAGTCGCGGGCCGGCTGGCAGCATCGAGTGCGCCGCCGGGCCAAGTCGGTGCGCTACGCCAATGAATCGCTGAGTAGGCAACTGCCCGAATTATCCGTTGCGGCTGCCGGTTTTGCAAAGGTGGCCGCGCTGCTCGGGATCATTCAGGATACTGCCGTGCTCAATCGGGTATTGGCGCACTGGCCGGCCTACTTGGTGGGCGAGGCCATCGCCGTACGCACCCGGATGGCAGCTGAGGCCGAAAGGGCGGTCGATGTGGCGATCCGCAACGCGCTGGCAACCAGCGACGAGGCGCATCCCCGGCGCGCTAGGCGGTGAGTCCGAATGCCTCGCCTCCGGTGAGGCAAATCGGTCAGTCGCTGGGGTGAGCTCACCGGCTTGGCAGCCTCAATCGAGGGATCCCGGTGCGCGGATGAAGCGGCCCATCGGGTGCCCGGGCTGGCAGCTCAGTGGGCCGGTCCCGCGGCGCCAGCGCGGCGTAGGGCGAACAGCGCAGCAAACCCGGCAGCCAGGAACAAGGCGGTGCCGAAGCTGTAGTCGCCGAATTGGATCAGTTTGGCCTGATCCAAGTAGGAATCGGTTGCCCTGGCCTGGGCGTTGATCGCCAGCGTGGTGATACCCAATAGGATCATGGCTCCATAACCGAGCACCCTGGATGGCCGCGGCAGTGCGGGAGAATCGCCGTGGGTCAATGAGCCGTCAGCCGCTGCCCGCCACAGTAGGCAGACCAGAAACATCCAGGAGGTGGCGGACCCGATGAACACCGAGGTGGGATCCGATAGCACCTCGCGGAACCGATAGGCGCTGACCAGCAGGGCCATTACCAGCATCTGGTGCTCGCCGCCGCTGCGGGGATTGGTCAACCAGACCAGCAGCATGGTCACCACCAGCAGGGCACCGATGGTGTCGACCTCCCAGGAAACCCAGCCGCCCAACAACGGGGGTATCCCGGTGAACACCATCACTGCGGCATAGGCACCCAGCACCATCAGGGCGACCCGATCGCCCTGATGGGCCCGCCCCAATCCCAGCCGGAAGGCTACCACGGCCTGCACGAGGCGGATGATGCCCGCTGGGTAGTCACTGGCCAGCAGGTTGCTCAGCCAGCCCGGGGTACGGCCAATGGCGTAGGTGGATATCACCGAGGTCATCGTCAGCACGATGTTGAGCAGCAGTGGTGCCAGTATCAGGCCAGCCAGACCATAGGCCAGGCCCTCCCAACTGGTGTTCAGTTCGCCTGGATCCGCGGGGTCACGTCGGGTACGTCCGCGTAGGGGGAGGGCGGAGCGCAGCAGCAGGATGATGGCCAACGCGAAACTCATCAGCAGGGCCGACCCAAGCCAGTGCTCCGGGGTCCATCGGGGTAATCCGACGACGGTGGACCAAACGGCATTGCCGAGATCGATGGTCCCCAGTAGCAGAGCGAGCCCCACCAGCACCGGCCGGGACATGGTTTCGGTGGCCCGGTAACCCAGCCATTGGGCCACCGAAGTGCTCAACTGGGCCGCGGTATATCCGGCTAGCAACAGCACCGGGGCGGCCAGGCCGTTGAGGAGGGTGATGACCAGCGAGATCGTTCGGGATCGCATATCGACGGCATGGCCCAGATCGGAATCCAGGGGAAGCAGCAACGCCGTGCCCACCAGCAGCCATAGCACTGGGAACTCCCAGGGTGAGAAACGGCCACGGGCCCGGATGAGGAAGAACAGCAGGATGCCGGCGATGCCCAGTAGACAGGCAACTGGTCGCAAGGCCAGCAGCGGGGTGAGTGGGCTGAGTAGGAACACCAGACCGACGATGCGCAACCCGATATGTACATGCAGGGCGGCGGTGAGCCCAGCGGCCAGGATGATGCTGGCCAGCCAGGTGACGATGGTCATGGTGGCCCGGGTGATCACCGAGGTGCCGTTCAGGATCATCGGTTCCTGCACATCCAACAATACCGGCGCGGCCATCACCAGGAAGATGCCGATCAGGTAGCCGGTCGTGATCAGTATCATCACCATTCCCAGCCCGGCTGGCCAGGTTCGTGGCTTGGGGGCTGCCTCCCTGATCGGGATCACGAAGATTTCGATCAAGGTGTCGAACAGCAGTTTAAAGTGCCGTTTTATGGCGTTCATTGCGGCCACCAATGCCCCGAACCCTCCGAGCCGAAGACAACGAGCCCTACACGGGTGTGAAGTGGCCAGGCGCTGGAGGGTATCTGATCGAGTGACCAGTTCTGGGCGATCGTGCCATCGGCGGCGATCAGCCAGTCGCTATCGTTGCCTACCGCCAGGATCTGCTGGTCGGCCAGCGCGGTGGCCGTCTGGAGGTTGGTCGTTTGGCTCCAGACTTCGCCGCCATCGTCTGCTCGCAGGGCGATCAGGCCTGTCCGGGTGGCGCAGATCACCAACTCGTCCAGGGCGATTAGCTGGCGGCAGACCGATTTGATCCTGGTCTGCCAGAGCCGGCGACCGGTCGCGTCGAAGGCATCGACCGCGGCATTGTCGCCGGCGGCGATCAATCGCTCGCCGAGCACCGTGAGCGATTGGACGTTGGCCAACACCGGTATATTGCCGATCCGGCCATCGGGTCCGGTGATCAGCAACTGGGTTCCGGCGGCGGAGGCGATCAGTGGCTCGGAACCCGATTTGAGTACTTGGGGAATAGCGGGTCCGCCAGCGGCTGCCGGCCCTGACCAGGTTTGGGTGCCATCGGCCAGTACCCGCATGCTCAACTGGCCGTCCATGGTGATGACCGCGAACCGATCGGTGCCCACCCGGATTAGGTTTGCTACAGTGTCGTCGATTCGTTGTTCCCACAGCCACCCGCCGGCAGCGTCGTAGGCGACCAGGCGTCGGTCGATGGTGCCCGCGATGACCAAATCGCCGGCACCCAGCAGGGCCAGGATCTGCTTTCCGGGGCGTCGGGTCCAGCCGAGCCGCCACTGACTCTGCTCGTCCGGTTGGGTATAGACCAGTTGCCCGCTATTGCTGTTCGCGTAGACGATTCCCGGGCCAAGCGCTGCGGGTGTCACCACCACCGCCGGGTTGAGCCGGACTTCTGCGCTTTGCACGATGAAGCCGCCGGGCGGTGTCGTGGGTGCTGTGATCTGAACCGGCGGCTCAATGAATTCGCCGGCATTCCGGGTCGGTGGGCCGCCCGGTCGTAGGCCATCGATGGCCACCAAACCTCTACTGGGGCATCGGGTCACGGACCGGGTCACCGTGTGGCCCGCCAACGTGTCGGTGTAGCGCATGTCCAGACAACCTGCCTGCACGGTCGAATCGGCGATCGAGGCAGTACGGGTGAACTCGGACGAATCGCCGGCGAGGTTTACCGCGGTGGCGGTCTGTTTCCACTCGTCGCCTGGGGTGGGGTCAAGGGGTAGGGCGGTGACTCCCTCGGGAATCAGCGAATAGCGCTCGGTGCCCTGCGCCACCGCGTGCAGTGAAAGCCCTGATGCGGTGATCGACAGGATTTCGGTGCGGGTTTGACCGGTGGGATTGATGATTTGCTCGCTGATCCAGGGGATCTGCAGCGTCAGTTCGCCCATCTGATTGGTGGCGGGTATCAGATAGTCCGGGAGGTCGTTGATCATCTGGAAGCCAGGTAGCAGCGAGGTCTCGACGATTCGGGTGATGCCCGGCCCGGCTAGGAACTCCCGGTGTCCGGAATTCGCGACATATCTGGTTACTGGTGCGTCTGGTAGTTCCATGGCCGGGCGGGTGCCACCCGCGAAAGCGATGGTGACCGCCAGCCCCATGCAGATGCCGGCAAAGCTGATGATGCGGGCATTGCGATGCTGGCGGCGTTCGGGATCCGTTGCCGCTGTCCCGGCTTCTGGATACCCCGGTGGGGTCGAACCATGCGGTTGTGGGCCACATGAGGCTGGGGATAGCGTCTGGGCCCGGGGTGCTCCGGCTGCTGGGTGGGCCGGTGGACCCCGGGTGGGTAGCGGAGCATGACCCGGGAATTCACCGGGTGCAGTCGCTGACGATTGCCGGCTCCAAATCGGTTGACCGGAATATTGGTCGGGCACGGCCGCAGTCTACGCAGGTGCCGGTGGCAGCGCCCGGCATGTGCTCGAATCGGCTATCGATGGCGATCGCGCAGGCTGCCGATCACGCCTCGAAGTCGGCTAGGACCTGGGCGAAGGCCTGCTGGACGGCGGAGTTGAACAGCCAGAATCGGACGTGCCGCACCGGTGGGTTGTCGGGCAGCGCCCGGTGCACCGTGTCGAGGGCGATTCGCGCCGCCTGATCGAGTGGGTAGCCGTAAACGCCGGCCGAGATGGCTGGAAAGGAGACGGTTTCACAGCCCAGACCGGCGGCTACCTCAAGGCTGCGCCGATATGCGCGGGCCAACAGTTCGGCCTCGCCCTGGCGGCCGTCGTGGTAGATCGGACCGACCGTGTGGATCACCCATTTCGCGGGCAACCGGTAACCGTGGGTGGCCTTGGCGTCTCCCGTGGCGCAGCCGCCGAGCGTGCGGCATTCGGCAAGCAGTTCGGGGCCGGCGGCACGATGGATGGCACCATCGACCCCGCCGCCACCAAGCAGCGAGTTGTTGGCCGCGTTTACGATGGCATCGGTTTGGGTGTCGGTGGTGATGTCGCCGAGGTGCAGGGTGATCATTACCGGGTCTCCGTGGTTGGCTGTGCCGCCAGCCTAGTGGCCGAGGTGGGTCTTCGGAGGTCGATCGAGGCTTGGGACGCTACCGCCGGGGTCCGATCGGGGCGGCCGGTGGGCATCCGCGGCTTTCGCAGCCGCCTATCGTGGGCCGACCACACTGAAATTCCCGGGATACCCGGGCCGGACCGGTTTCGTAGGGCGTGCGGGGCTCGAACCCGCGACCCAGGGATTATGAGTCCCCTGCTCTGACCTGCTGAGCTAACGCCCCGTGCTGCAACAGTCTAGGGCCTGCGCCACACCGCTTTGCACAATTACAGGTCGATGGTTGCACCTGCCGGTGGTCGACCAATCAAGGGGTGGCCGGCTCCGGGCTGGTCTGACTGGCCCAATAGCCGCAGCAAGGTGCGTCCCACCGCTGCTTCGTTGTTGGGGCCGGCGATCGGATATCCGGCGGCCAGCAGGCTGGGATGCGAGCCGGCCATCGCATATGCCTGGCCGGCCAGCCGCAACATGGCCAGATCGTTCGGCATGTCTCCGAAGGCGATCAGTCGTTGCGGGGTCAGCCCCAGCCTGTCGAGCAGATCCTGTAGGGCTAGGGCCTTGCTGACTCCGGGCGCCGACAATTCCAACATACCGGCCTGGGCGACATAGCTGAAGGTCACCGTCAGCCGGCCGGCCACGATCGGCTCGACCGCGGCGGCCAATCGATCGGTTGGGTTGGTGGGATCGAGCAGCAACAGTTTCACCACCGGCTCCAGGGTAAACAGATCGGGCAGCGTGCCCAGGCGGTCGGCTTGCGCATCGTCGAGGCGCCGGGGATATCCCGGTTCGGCACCCCATCGGTGGGCATATTCCACGGCGTAGCCGCAGTTCGGCAGCTTCGCGCGAATCTGCTGGGCGACCGCCAGCGCAGTTGCCGGGTCCATCGTGTGTACCGCGGTGATCTGGCCGGTGGCCAGGTGCATGGTAACCGCACCATTGCTAGCGATGACCCAGTTGCCGGGCAGCGCCAAGTCGTCCAGTGAACGCAACCAGCGCAAGGGGCGTCCGGTGGCGAACACGGTGGGCATTCCGAGTTCGCCTGCCAGCCGGACTGCCCGTGAGTTGATCTCGGGGATCTGTTTTGTATCGGACAAGAAGGTGCCGTCCAGGTCGGTGGCAATGACATCGAAGGGCAGCACGATGTTCACAGCCGGCTGTTGACCGGTGGCGGTTGGGTATCGGTGGCCGATCCTTCACCCGAGGTGCCCATGGACGGGGTCTTGCTCGGCGACAAGGTGCCGGGTGCGGACTGCGAATCAGACGACCCGGAGTCCGAGGGGCTCTGGGACTGCGAATCAGACGACCCGGAGTCCGAGGGGCTCTGGGACTGCGAACTGGAATCGCTGGGTGATTGCGATGCCGAGGATCCACTGGGGGAACTGGAACTCTGCGCGGACTCGCTGTTGCTCTGCTCAGCAGGACTTTGTGACCGGTCGGCGCTTCCGGATTGGGAAGATTCGGTGTTGGATTGCGTCACCGGCGGCTGGGGCTGCTCGGCGGGGGCGTTCTGGAAGAGCAATACCGCGATGAGTAACGCCAGCCCGCAAAGCCCGATGACGATGGCCCAGGCCACCGCGAATGGTACCCAGCCGGCCCGGTCGTGCCGACCCGGCCAGGAAGCCGGCCACAGCCGCCACGCGCCGGGACGGGCGTCGTCTAACCAGTGCAGTCGATAGTCGGGGCCGGCGGGCGCGCCGATCAATGGCGTACTGGACAGGTCGACGCTGCGTAGCAGCCGATCGGCCTCGGCCAGCGCGGCAGGGCTGCCGTCATAGGCGAGCGCCACCCAAGGGGCCATCGGGGGATCCTCCGGCGATACCGGGTCATCGGCTTCACTACGGAATTTGTGCGCTAGGCGGCCGGTATCCTGGCCATGGCCACCGCGGGCCACAACGGCCCGGTCGTGCAACTTGTTGACTTCGCCGGCAAGTCGTTGGCGCGCAGCCGGGTCGTGGGCGGCACCCTCGCTGAGCACGAGAACCATAGCCGTCGGTGAATCGTCGGCATGGCCCAGATAGACCACGCCGGACTCGCGGGCGGTCAATCGGGCGTCCAGCCAGAAATCACCGATCCGCGGAGGATCCCCTGGCAGCAAGGGGTGCGGCTGCGGATCGGGGGCACCAGCCCGGGTGGCGCCGGCATCCGGGCCATCGACGGATTGCGGCTGATCGGACTGTGGGTGCTCGGGTTGTTGACTCATCGGGCACAATCGAACCACATTTGAAGCCCAGGCCGAAGCGGCGGCAAGGAATCGACCTTGGTGGGTCGGGCGGTGACTTGGCGCTGTCGCTTGGCGCGGTATCGTGTCAGGGACGCCCATTTCCCGGGCCCGGCCCAGCCACAGGAGAACTTGAGTGACCAGTACACCAGGCAACCAGGCCAAGATGTCCATTCAGGACGCGGCGAAAGTGGTGGGGGAGGCCATCGGCCAGGTGCAGCGGGTCATTGTGGGTCAGGAGCACATGGTCGAACAGCTGATGGTCGGGTTGCTAGCCAAGGGGCATATCCTGCTGGAAGGTGTGCCCGGCACCGCCAAGACGCTGGCCGTACGCACCTTCGCCACGGTGGTGGGCGGTTCCTTTTCGCGCATCCAGTTCACCCCAGATCTGGTGCCCTCTGACATCGTCGGTACTCGGGTCTACTCGGCGAGCAAGGAAGAGTTCGATATCGAACTCGGCCCGGTCTTCACCAATTTCGTGCTCGCCGACGAAATCAACCGGGCACCGGCCAAGGTGCAGTCGGCGATGCTCGAATTGATGGCCGAGAAGCAGGTTTCGATCGCCGGCACGACCTATCCCATGGCCAAACCCTTCATCGTCATCGCCACGCAGAACCCGGTGGAGTCCGAGGGTGTCTATCCGCTGCCCGAGGCGCAGCGAGACCGGTTCTTGCTCAAGGTGGACGTACCCTATCCGAAGGGCAATGAGGAGTTCGAGATCCTGCGCCGGATGTCGGTCCTGCCGCCAACCCCCACGCCGGTCCTCAACCCTGCGCTCACCTTGCAGCTACAGGATTTGGCCTCACATGTCTTCGTGCACAATCTGGTTGCCGAGTACATCGTTCGGCTGGTCCTGGCGACCCGGAATCCGGCCGAGTTCAATATGCCCGATCTGACCCGGGTGATCCAGATCGGCAACTCTTCGCGGGCCACCTTGGGATTGACCGCGGCAGCGCGGGCCGTGGCGCTGATCCACGGCCGCGATTATGTGCTGCCGACCGACGTGCAGGCGATCGCCAAGGATGTCATGGCCCATCGTCTGGTACTGAGCTTCGATGCGATCGCCGACAATATCAGCGCGCTTCAGGTAGTGGAACGCATTCTCGCTATGGTGCCCGCTCCCACGCCGGTGTGGAATCGGCAACAGCGGGCGGCCAGTCATGGCCAGCATCGCCACCAACCCAACTTCAACGGTTGATCGGCCGCCATGGCGACTCCCGATTACGCGGTTCCCGCCACCGGCACCACCAAGGCTGCCGGGCGAGGTGATATCGGTGCGGCCGGTAGCGTGCTGCGCGAACCAGCCGGTCCTTCTATCCCGCTTAACAGGTTGGCACCGGAGGCGGCTCTGCGCCGACTGGAACTGACGGTGGTGCGCCGGCTGGAGGGTTTCCTGCAGGGCGATCATCTGGGCTTGCTGCCCGGGCCGGGGTCGGACCTGAATGACGCCCGGGTGTATGTTCCCGGTCAGGACGATGTCAGGCGGATGGACTGGGCGGTCACGGCGCGCACCACCGTGCCTCATGTGCGTGACACGATGGCCGACCGCGAGCTAGAGATTTGGGCCCTGCTGGATGCCACGCCCTCGATGAACTGGGGGACGGCCGGCGTAACCAAGCGGGACCTGGGGATAGCGGCCATCGCCACGCTCGGTTTCATCTCCCAGAAGATGGGCGACCGTTTCGGAGGCATGGTCATGCATTCCGATTCGGTGCGCCGATATCCGGCCAGAAGCGGTCGTCAGGCACTTTATGGCCTGCTCGGCAAGCTCTTGGACGATCCGATCGAGCGGGACAATCAGTCGGCGACCATCGGGCTGCCGGACGGGATCGAGGCCCTGATCCGCACCCAGCGCCGCCGGGGCATGCGGATAGTGGTGTCCGATTTCCTGCAGCCCGGTGACGAGATCATCGACCCAAATACCCCGCCCGATTGGGAACGACCGCTGCGCCGGCTGGCCGTGCGCAATCAGGTGTTGTGCATCGAGGTGGTGGATGCCGGTGAGGTCAGCTTCCCGGATGTGGGCGAACTGCTCATCCGGGATCCGGAAACCGATTTTGCCCGCTATGTGAATACCTCGGATGCGCGGGCCCGGGAGCGCATCGATGCCGCCACCAATGCCCAGCGGCTGCGGGTTGAGACCGCCATGCGGCGGGCCGGTGTCGGCCATATCCGGTTGCAGACCGACCGGGACTGGGTAACCGATATTGCCCGGTTCGTGCTCACCTACCGCCGGACTGCCGCCGTACTGCACCAGCCGCCACAGGGGGTGAGCAAGTGACCGGAGATCCGGCAAGGGTTGGTTGGTGGGAGTTTTTCAACGCCGATCGGTTGTGGCTGCTGGCGGTGCTGCCGATCCTGGTGATCGCCTACCTGCTGTTGCTGCGACTCAAACGCAACCGTGGCATGCGTTACACACAGACCGGCATCGTCGGTGCGGTCCTGCCTAAGCAGTCACAGTGGCGGCGGCATGTGGCGGTGGCCATGACACTGTGTTCGCTGGTCGCCATCACCGGGGCGTATGCCCGGCCGGTGGGTACCGAGCGAGTGCCTCGTGAGCGGGCCACGGTGGTGGTCATTTTGGATCAGTCGCTGTCCATGCAGGCCAATGACGTGTCGCCAACACGATTGGAGGCTTCCAAGCAGGCGGCAAAGGATTTCATCAACCAACTGCCCAGCCAGTACAACGTGGCGCTGGTCGGACTGTCCGGGTCAAGCAGCATGCTGTCGCCACCGACTACGGATCGATCCCTGCTGGGCCGGGTGATCGATCAGATGCAGCTGAAGGATGGCACCGCAGTGGGGGACGCCATATCGGCCGGTCTGAGCGCGATCGACATGGCTCCCGGGGAGGATGGCCAGGCGCCGGCGCCGGCTATCATGGTGCTGCTCTCCGATGGGCAGAACACCGCCGGTCAAACCGATCCGCTGGCCGCGGCCGCCGCTGCCCGGGACCGTCAGGTGCCGATTCACACCATCGCCTTCGGCACCATGAACGGTTATGTCGATCTGGATGGCCAGCGCATCAATGTGGCACCCGATACCGCCCTGCTCGCCCAGATCGCCCAGACCACGGGTGGCCGATCGCTGGATGCGAAGTCTGCCGGTCAACTGGACGATGTCTACCGGGATCTGCGCAGCGATGTCGGCTATGAGGAAGTAAAACGGGAGGTCACCGCGCGCTGGGCAGTGTATGCCCTGGCCTTTGCGATCGTGGCCGCACTGGGAGCAGTTTCAATGGCAGCGAGGTGGCCTTGATGATCCCCTTGATCTCATTCATGCACGTCGGGCGGTTGTGGCTGCTGCTGATTCCATTAGCGATCGGTATCGGTTATTTGGTGCTGGCGTCGCGATTCGGTGGGGGACGTAGGCGTGAGCGCAGCCGGCTGGATCTGGTGATGCCGCGAGACTCTGCGGTCAAGCGCCACCTATCGGTGCTGGCCGCCCTGCTTGCTCTGGCTTCGCTGGTTGTGGCCTATGCCAAGCCGAGCGATCTGGTTCAGGTGCCCCGGGAACGGGCCACGGTGGTGCTCGCGATAGACGTCTCGCGTTCTATGCGAGCCCAGGATGTCACTCCGAGCCGGATCGCCGCCGCCCAGACCGCGGCCAAGGGATTCGTCGACATGCTCCCGACCGAGTTCAACGTCGCCTTGGTGGTCTTCTCCGGGACAGCTAATCTGCCCGTGCCGCCGACCACCGACAGGAATGCGGTAAAAAGGGCGATTGATGCTATTCAGCTGGCCCCGGCGACCGCTATCGGTGAGGGCATCTACACAGCGCTGGACGCGTTGCAACTGGCCCCGCCAGATCCTGATCATCCCGATGAACCGGCGCCCGGGGCCATCGTGTTGCTCTCGGATGGCTATACCAATATCGGTCGGGACTCGGCGACCGCGGCCGAGTCCTCGAAACAGCAGCAGGTACCCATCTACTCGATCGCCTATGGCACCGCCGATGGCTATCTGGTGGAGGACGGCCAGCGCGTCCCGGTGCCGGTGAATCACGCCGAGCTCGCCCGGGTCTCGCAGATTTCGGGTGGTAAGAAGTACTCGGCCGAGTCCTTGGGCGATTTGCAGAAGGTTTACCAAACCCTGGCTCGCTCAATCGGCTATGTAGAGGAGGAGGTGGAGGTCACCGACCGGTATGCCTTGTATGCGTTGCTGCTGTCGATCCTGGCCGGCTGTGGGGTGATTTCTTTGGCGGCGCGTTGGCCATGAGCGCCCAGAGCGAGCAGATGCAAAGCCGGCTGGCGGCGATCCGTGACCGAATCGCCGCGGCCTGCCGCCGGGTGGGCCGCGATCCGGACGAGGTCGAATTGCTGCCGGTGAGCAAGACCCAGCCGGTCTCGGCGCTATTGACGGCCCGGGATGCCGGTTGCTACCGGTTCGGTGAGAATCGGGTGCAAGAGATGGTTGCCAAGTTGGGGGAACTGGGTCCGGATCCCGGCCTGGAGTTTGTGATCATCGGGCACCTGCAGCAGAACAAGGCGGGCAAGGTCGCCGAATTGGCTGCCGGTTTTCAGGCGCTCGACTCGCTGGAGTTGGCTCGTACCCTGGAGCGCCGATTGCAGGCCTGTGGCCGCCGGCTTGACGTGCTGGTGGAGGTCAACACCTCGGGGGAGGCCACCAAGTTTGGGTTGGCTCCCGGGCAGGTACCGGGATTTTGCGCCGAGCTGGCCGCCTTCGATGCCCTGCGACCGCGGGGTTTGATGACCATTGCCGCGCCGGGGCCGGATAGCCAGCGGATTGCCGGTTGTTTCGGTGTGCTGCGGGACCTGCGGACCCGGCTGCGCGATGCGCAGACCGCCGGCTCGGAATGGGCCGAGCTGTCGATGGGGATGTCGGCAGACTTTGAACTGGCCATCGAGTACGGAGCCACCTGCGTCCGGGTCGGAACCGCGATCTTCGGCCCGAGACCACCGCGGGCTGCTACGCGGCAGTGATCCCGGGTGACCGGCCTACCGTGCTAGTGGTGAGCCGGTGACCGGGTGGCCGGCAGCAGACCGGACGCGCTGCCGGGTAGATTCTCGATCGGTAGCCTCGGCAGGTCATCGGCGGGTGTGATGGCGAACAGCTGGGCAAGGAAACTCAATTCAGCTGCCAGGGCTTGTTTTCTCGTTGCGGCTTTACGGAACCCGTGGCCTTCGTCGGCTAAGACCACCAGCGCCATCGGCAACCCGCGATTGCGGGCCGCCTGTGCCAGTGCGGTCGCCTGGTCCATCGGCACGACCGGGTCGGCGCTGCCCTGCAGAATGAGGACCGGGCTGGCGAGTCTGGACAGGTTGTTGATCGGGGAGCGCTGCCGATAGGTCTGCTCGGCGGCTGGCCAGACGCCGATGAGGGTATCGGTGTAATGGGCCTCGAACTTGTGGGTCGTCCGGGCCAGCGCGGCCAGATCGGTCACACCGTAGCGGCTGATCCCGGCAGCAAACCGGTCATTGCTGGTCAGCGCGCACAAGGCGGTCAGGCCGCCGGCCGAGCTTCCGGTGATGGTTACTCGCCCGGGGTCGGCCAGGCCGGCGTCTATCGCCGCCTCGGCGGCATCGGTGCAGTCGTCCACATCGGCGATACCCCACATACCGCGCAGCCGGTTGCGCCAATGCCGCCCGAATCCGGCCGAGCCGGAGTAATTGACGTCCAGCACCGCGAAACCGCGCGAGGTCCAGAATTGGATTGCGATCTGATAGCCGTTGTGTGCCATGGCGGTGGGGCCACCGTGGACGCGCAGCAGCAGCGGGGGGCGGCTGCCTGCAGGTGCCACGAAGTCTGCGTTGGTTGGGGGGTAGTACCAAGCCTGCACCGGGCCGTGCCGGCCGCTGAATTCCAGGGAACGGGCGACCGAGGTATGGGTGTGTTTCGGTGTGGTACCCAGCGTGCGGAGGGTCTCCAACTTGCCACCTTCGCCGATCTTGACCAGGCTGCGGGTTTGCAGCGGTCTGTCGACCAGCGCATAACCCACACCGAGGCAGGCGCACACTGAGTCGGCGTGGGAGATCCCGGCTAGCCGGCGCGTGGGCGAGCCAGTGGTGGATACGATGGCCAACTGGCCCAGGCCGCTGGTGAAACTGCTGGTCAGTAACCGATCCGGGGTGAGTTCCGCCCAGGTGTGATTGCCCAGGTTCCACATCGGTAGGGCAAAGTCGGCTTCATCGGCATGCAGGCAGGTCACCTGCCCGGCTCGCCAACGATGCAGCCTGGTGTAGCCCCCGGCATCGGATAGGAACACCAACTCGCCGGTGCTGAGCCAGCGAGGATTCTGAATCGCTACCCCATCGACACCGGCGTTTACCGTTCCCGCCACGATCCGGATCTCGCGGACCTCTGGATACGGGCCCAGTACCAGCCGGCCCACCTTGAGCAGCGAGGAGTCCCAGGGCATCGCCGGATGCTGCCATTCCACCCAGGCCAATTCGCCCGCGGCCGACAGCTCGGGGCTGGCGTAGAAATCGGCGCCGCGGCACAGGACATGTTCGGCACCCGGGGTGCCGTCGGCCCGCGGCCAACCGAGCGCGACGATGGTTTGTTCGGGTTCGCCGGCATGCCGATGATCCTCCCGGACGGCCAACACCAGGGGAAGCTGCGGGTGGACGCGCAGATCCCCATAGCGCACCTGTGGATCGGCGGCGGTGAGTGGGCGGATCGAGCCGTTCGGACTGCGAAGTTTCACCGCACCATCCAGGTCGTCGCAGAATGCCAGGACACCATGCGCGGCATGGTAGGCCCCACCGCCATATTCGTTGACCCGGCTGCGGACCGAGCTGGGTGCCGGGGTCAGCTCGGTGGTGTTGGCATCTCGCAGTCGTAGGACGGTGACTCGACCGGCTTGGTCGGGATGCGATTCGCACCACAGCAGATCGCCACCGTCGGCGGTGAGTGCAAACATTTCCGCGGTGCCGGCAACCATCTGATCAAGACCGATCGGGGAGGCCCAGCTGCCATAACGGGCGATGCGGGCTGGTTGCTGTTGGCTGGTCATGGGCCAAAGCTAGCGTACGACATCTCAATTGCCGGGCTTGCTGGCGAAGGGCGGCAAGATGAGGCAGAATCGGCTCCAGAACTGGATAATCCGATCCCAGCGGTTCGGTTCGCTCAGGTTGCAGGGGAAGGCACACCTGGTCGCGAAAGGAGCCGAAATGGGAACGTCGTCGCGCGGAGTTGTCTATGTACACTCAGCGCCTGCCGCGTTGAGCCCACATATCGAATGGGCACTGGGCGCGGTGCTGGGCGCGCCCGTGCAACTCGATTGGTTGCCTCAGCCTGCCCAGCCTGGCTCGCAGCGTACCGAATACAGTTGGAGCGGCCCGGCCGGTAGTTCTGCTGCCTTGGCTAGTGCGCTGCGCAATTGCCAGCGGGCGCGCTTCGAGGTAACCGAGGACGCCAGGGGTGGCGAACTCGGGCAACGATATGCATTCACTCCGGCGCTTGGATTGTTCCACGCCACCACCGACCTGCACGGCGAAATCCAGATTGGCGAACAGCGATTGCGTAGTGCGATGCTGAGCGCTGACGTGCAAGGGCTTACCCTGCCGGATGTGCTTGGTGAGTTGCTTGGCGAACCCTGGGATGCCGAATTGGAGGTTTTTCGGTATGCCGGCCACGAGAATCCCGTGCGCTGGCTGCACCGGGTGGGCTGAATGCCATGGTGGGGCAGGCTGTCACCCCAGCCTGTCCCACCGCTTGGTCCATTGGGTGGGGCCTTGATGGTTCCCGGTCAGCGCTAACCGGTCGCGTGTTCGTTGGTCAGCGCCAGGGCAACATTGTGGCCACCGAACCCGAAGGAGTTGTTGAGCGCGGCCAGCGGGCCCGCCGGCAGTTCGCGGGCCGCATTCGCCGCGATATCGATGCCGAGGTCTGGCTCGGGGTGCTCCAGGTTGATGGTGGGCGGTACCCGGCGTTCCCGCAGAGCCAACACGGTCGCAAAGGTTTCCAGAGCACCGGCGGCGCCGAGCAGATGGCCGGTCATCGATTTGGTGCTGGTCACCACCGCCTGGTCGGCCGTTTCGCCCAGCGCGGTGCCGATCGACTTTGCCTCGGTGATGTCGCCCTGGGGTGTCGAGGTGCCATGGGCGTTGACATGCTTGATGTCCGATGCGGATAGCTCCGCATTACGCAGGGCCTTGCGCATGGCGGACAGCTGACCCGAGCCGGTGGGTTCGGGCTGTACCAGATCATGGGAGTCGGCACTGATGCCGGCCCCTGCCAGGGTGCCGTAGATTCGTGCGCCCCGGGCACTGGCGTGTGCCAGGGTCTCAATCACCATCATCACCGAGCCCTCACCGATGACGAAACCATCCCGGTCCACGTCCCACGGGCGGGACGCGCGTTCGGGTTCGTCGTTGCGCCGGCTCAGGGCCTGCATCTGGGCGAAAGCCCCGATCGGCATCGCATGGATCACCGACTCCGAACCGCCCACGAAACAGACGTCTGCCTCGCCGAGTCGCAGCATATTGGCGCCCAGTGCGATGGCCTCATTGGAGGATGCGCAGGCCGATACCGGGGCGTGTACGCCGGCCCTGGCGTTCACCAGCAGGCCCACATGGGCGGCTGGGGCATTGGCCATCAGCATCGGTACGGTAAACGGGCTCATTCGCCGCACACCCTTGCTCCGGAGCACATCCCACTGGTCTAAGGTGGTCACCAGCCCACCGATGCCGGTGCCCAGCGATACCCCCAGCCGTTCGGGATCGACCGGGTTCTCGGCTTCCAGGCCGAACCCGGCGTCCGCCCAGGCTTCGCGGGCCGCGATCAGCGCCAATTGGCTCACCCGGTCCATCCGGCGGGCCTCCACTCGGGAGATCCAGGCTGATAGATCGCTGCGCACCTGGCCGGCTATCTGGACGGGCAGGTCCGCAGCCCAGTCCGCATCGATCCGGCTGACTCCACTGTGGCCGGCCAGCAGGTTGGCCCAGGTGGTCGGGGCATCGTCACCCATCGGGGTGATGGCCCCGAAACCGGTGATGACAACGGTGGTCATGTGTTCTCCCAGGAATCAGGACGGTACGGACAGCAGACACTGCGGGGGCCGCCGGTGGGCTATGGCGGCCCCGACCACAACGGGTGAGAATCAGGCCTGAGCGCGTTCTATGTAGCTGACCGCGTCGCCAACGGTCTTGAGTGACTTGGCGTCCTCGTCGGGGATCGAAACCCCGAAGGCCTCCTCGCACGCATAGATGATCTCGACCATCGACAGGGAGTCGACATCCAGGTCGTCGACGAAGCTCTTCTCGAGTTGGACATCGGATTGGGCCACGCCGGCGACGTCGTTGACGATGTCGGCGAGCTGGGTGCGGATTTCTTCAGTGGTAGCCATGATCTTCCTTGTCTTTGTCAATGGTTGTAGTGGCTGTTTCAGGGTAGGACAATGACCTGGCCGGCATAGACCAGGCCGGAGCCGAACCCGACGATGAGCGCGGTATCGCCCGATTTGGCCTCGCCGGATTCGAGCAGAGCCTCTATCGCGATCGGCACCGAGGCCGCCGACGAATTGCCCATCGTTTTGATATCCCTGCTCACCACCACGGACTCGGGCAGGCCGAGCCGGCGCAACATGGAATCGGTTATCCGATTGTTCGCCTGGTGCGGGATGAACACGTCGAGGTCTTCGGGGGCCAGCCCGGCAGCCGAGAGGGCCTCGGCGGTCTTGTCTGCGATATAGGTGATTGCCCAGCGGAAGACCTTGTTGCCTTCCATGTGGATGACCGGCCTACTGCCTGCGGCCAACGCGTCGGGCCAGAACTCTGTCCAGATCACGTCGGCGGCGGCTGGCTCGGATCCCCACACGACCGGTCCGATGGCCGGTGTCTGGCTGGGGCCGATCACGGCTGCACCGGCGCCATCCCCGAACAGGAAGGCGGTCGATCGATCGGTGAAGTCGATTTGCCGGCTGAGTACCTCGACACCGATGATCAGCACGTGTTTCGCCGATCCAGCGCGCACCATGCCATCGGCCAGGGCAATGCCGTAGCAGAAACCGGCGCAGGCGGCGCTCAGGTCGGTCGCCGCCGGGTTGGTCAGCCCGAGGCCGGCAGCCACTTCCACGGCCAGCGATGGGAACTGTCGCATGTGGGAGACCGATGCGACCAGCAGCGCATCGATGTCGGCGGGCTGCAACCCGGAACGTTCGATGGCCTTCCGGCCGGCCGCCAGCGCCAGCGATAGGGCGGTCTGGTCGTCGTTTGCCCAACGACGCTCGACGATGCCGGTGCGTTGCTGGATCCACTCATCGGTGGAATCGATTATGGTGCACATTTCCGCGTTGTCTACCGTTCGCGCGCCGCGTTCCCCGGTGACGCTGAGCAGCCGGGCGAATGGCGCGCCCTGGGATGCCTGGATCCTCATGGTCATTTTCCTCTTCTCGTCCCGGCGTGGGCGGTGCAGAAGTCCCGGGCGTCATCTAGTTGATCCGGGGTGTTGAGGTTGAACCGTGCTACGCCGGGCAGATTCCGCTTGACGATCCCGGTCAAGGTGCCGGCCGGGGCGAGCTCGAGAACGCCGGTCGCGCCGTGATCGGCCATGGCCTGCAGGCACAGATCCCAGCGAACCGGATTGGTCACCTGATCGACCAACCGGTCGAGGTATTCGGTTCCCGAGGCAATGACCCGGCCGTCCCGGTTTGACAGTAGGCCGGTGGCGGGAGCGGCGCTGGTCAGCGTGGTGGCCAATCCGGCCAGCCGCACGCGGGCCGGCGCCATGTGTGCGGTGTGGAATGCCCCGGCGACCTGGAGCGGGATCACGCGGGCGCGAGTCGGTGGCTGGCCGGCGAGTTGTTGGAGTCGGTCTAGGGTGCCAGCCGCAACGATCTGCCCGGCACCGTTGTTGTTTGCCGCGGTCAGACCGCATTCGGCGATCCGGGCCAAGACCTCATCGGGCTTGCCGCCCACCACGGCCGACATGCCGGTTGGGGTAACAGCCGCAGCGGCGGCCATCGCCTGGCCGCGTTCCCGGACGAAGACCATGGCGTCCTCGACGCTTAGCACTCCCGTTAGGGCCGCGGCGGAAATCTCGCCAACGCTGTGGCCGGCCAGCAGGTCTGCGTTGCCATGACGCGGCTCGTGGGCCTGGAAAAGTGCTCGAGCGGTCGCGATGGCGGCGGCTACCAGCAGGGGCTGGGCGATAGCGGTGTCGCGAATCGTGTCGGCATCCGAGACGGTGCCGTGGCGTACCAGATCCAGCCCGCTTACCTCGGATAGCCTAGCCAGTTCGGCGGCTGCCACATCTACTTGTAGCCAGCCGGTCAGGAATCCCGGGGTCTGGGCACCCTGGCCGGGCGCGAGAATCACAAGCACACCCTTATCATCGCCAGTCCGGCCGGCATGAGGCATCGATTCGCGGACGAAAATGCCCTACCCCGATTGTGTGCTCCCTACAAACCGGCCGGCGGGCCAGGTCAATGAGCAAGATGATCGGAGAGCGCCGGTCGCCGTGGCATCCGGTTGGCCGCCGGGGTGCCGGCAGGTTCAGTGTGTCTGTAGGCGGCCCAGGGTGATGGCGAGTCGCAGCACGTAGGCGTCCCGCGGCTCGGCTGGGGAACGCCCGGTCACTTCGGTGATGCGTTTCAATCGGTAGCGCACCGTGTTCGCGTGCACAAACAGCGCCCGGGCGGTGGCCTCTATCGATCCACCGTGATCCAGGAAGCTGACACAGGTCTCCAGCAGGTCGCCGCCGGCGGCGCGCAGCGGCCGCCAAACCTGGTGAACCAGCTCGCGCCGGGCATGGCCATTGCCGGCCAGGGCCCGCTCGGGCAGCAGATCGCGGGCCGGCAGCACCCGGGGGCCCTCGGGCCAGGCGATCGCGCTGCGCGCCCCGGACAGTGCCGCCCGGGCGGACTCGCTGGCCCCGCTCAGGTCATCCGCTGGTGGCCCCAGCACGATCGGGCCCGGACCGAAGTATTGTCCGAGTTCGGTCAGCCAGGTCAATGCCACCGCGGGATCGTCGGTGGGGTCGTGATCGGCCTCGTTCGCGGCCAGGATGACGATCAGTCGTTCTCCGTGTACCGCGGCCAACGCGGCTAACCCCAGGCGTTCGGCATGGCGGCGCAGCGCGGACCAGTCGCCTTCGGGCACCGCGCCGACGGCGACGACCAGCTTGGAACGAGGACGCCAGCCGACGGTCGCGGCGCGGGATAGCAGATCGTCGTTGGAGTCGGCACGCAGCACCGCATCGACGATGACCGCCTCCATGCGCTCGTCCCAACTGACGCGGGTTTCGGCGGCCCGGGCGTAGATCTGTGCCGAGGCGAAGGCGATCTCGCGTGAGTAGTGCAGGATCGCGGTGGCCAGTGGCGGACGATCGCTGCGGGGCATCACCAGGCCGATCTGCTGCTCGACGACATCCACGGTGGTACGGATCAGATCCACGGCCTGGTCAAGGGCGATGATGCGGGTCAGTTCGCGGGGTGCGGCATTGAAGATGCCGCGCGGATCGACATCGGCGGCGGTGTCATCGACGAACCATTTGACGAAACCATTGATGCCATTGCCGGCCACCACCGTCACCCACGAACGTTCTTCGGCGCCCAACCGGTTGTACCAGGGATGCCGGGCTTCCATTTCGGTTACCACGGCCGTGGTCATCCGGCCAGCCTGGGCGGCCAGCCGGCGAGCCATGGCCATTCGGGTGCGTTGGGTCGGTACCAGGGCCCGCCCGGTACCGGCAGGGGCTGGTTGTCTGGCAGGAACCATGGGACCTCCTGGCGCTGCGCCGCCGGATGATCCCCAGCGGCTGGACAACTCTATCTGCACTGGTCAGCCGGATGCGAAGGTCGATCGGTTGGGTGTCGAAGTGCTGGACGCCGGGTGGGCAGATCCTTTCGGGCCCGCCCACCCGGCGTCCAGCGGCCGATCAGCGCTTGATGCGGGCATTGCCCTCCCAGACCGCCCAGATTTGCTCCTCGTCCGCCGGACGGGCGTAGTCGGTCAGGAACGTCGTGGTGATGGCCCCCGAGGCCCAGCCGAACTGCAGGCACTTCACTGGCTCCCAGCCTTTGATCAGGCCATAAAGAATGCCGCCGACGGTGGAGTCGCCACCACCGATCCGGTCCAGTACCCCGATGTCGCGCGGTTCGGCAACGAAGAACTCGTCGTTGGCCCACAGAATTGCGCCCCATAGGTGGTGGTTGGCGTTGACCACCTCACGCAGCGTGGTGGCGAACACCTGCACACCGGGGAAGGTCTCGTGGGCGGTGCCGATCATGGCCTTGAAGCCCTCGATCTTGCCGGCCAGGTCCTTGCCGCCCGCCTCTGGACCGGCCAGGCCAAGGGCCAGCTGGAAGTCCTCCTCGTTGCCGATCAGGATCGCGCATTGCCGGGCGATTTCGGTGAATCCCGCGCGTAGTTCCGGTTCTCGTCCCTGCCAGAATGAGGCGCGGTAGTTGAGATCGAAACTGATCGCGCAGTCGTACTCCTTCGCCTTGTGGGCGACGTCGAGACAGAATTGCAGCGTGCTGGGGGACAGCGCGGCGATCAGCCCAGACATGTGGACGATCTTGGCGCCCTCCTGACCGAGGATGCGATCCAGATCGAAATCCGCGGCAGAAAGCGCCAGCCCGACCTCACCCGCACGATCGTTCCACACGCGGGCACCGCGATTGCCGTAACCCGAGTCCGCGATGTTGAACTGGTGACGGTAGCCCCAAGCGCCACCCTGATCGAGATCCGGCCCTTCGAAGCTCATGAACCGGGATGCCAGGTTCTGCTTGATCATCATCGAGATGGGGCTGCCCTTTACGAAGTTCGTCAGGATCTTCACCGGCTCACCCAGGTGGCTGGATATCGAGCCCACATTGGATTCTGCGGAGGTCACCTGCATAAGGAATCTGTCGGCAGATTGCACAGGCTGCCCGTCCTCGGGACAGATCCGGATGCCCATGCTGGTCGGGATGACCAGCGACCACTGCGCGTTCTCACGGAGTTTCATGGCGAGCCTTTCATCTGCGCACTATTCAGGACGTCACCGCGTCCCCACCCCTCATTGGGCGACTTGGTCTCACTGTAGCGGGCACGTGCCGGCGACGACTGGTGGTTGCCAAACCGGTTCGGCGGCTGCGAAAGGCCTTGTTTTGTGCCTTGCCTCCGGAGTCCACCGTTGCGGTGGCAAATTCGGCTCGTTCGCGGGAAGATGGGGAATAGCGGCGGTGCTTCCAGTCGCCAACCGCCCGGCCACGATCTTGAAAGGATTCAGCGTGATCCCTCGCGAGCAACCCGGCCCTCTGCTGAACGGCCTGCCGACGAATCTGCCGGATACCGACGCCGAGGAGACCGGCGAATGGCTGGAGTCCCTGGACGGGCTGATCGAGTCAGGGGGACGCAACCGCGCGCGCTATGTGATGCTCCGCCTGAATGAGCATGCTCGCGAGAGGCAGATCGGTGTTCCCTCCCTGGTGTCAACCGATTACGTCAATACCATTCCAAGTGCGAAGGAGGTCGCCTATCCCGGGGATGAGGCACTTGAACAGGAAGTACGGCATATGCTGCGGTGGAATGCCGCGGTGCAGGTGCATCGTGCCCAGCGTCCCGGTGTCGGGGTAGGCGGTCATATTTCCAGCTATGCCTCATCGGCTACCCTTTATGAGGTCGGCTTGATGCATTTCTGGAAGGGTAAGGATCATCCGGCCGGCGGCGATCAGGTGTTCTTCCAGGGCCATTCGTCGCCGGGCATGTATGCTCGGGCCTTCCTGGAGGGACGCCTCAGCGAGGCGGACATGGATGGTTTCCGGCAGGAGTACAGCCGGCCGGCTGGGGGGCGCGGCCTGCCTAGCTACCCGCATCCGCGCCGGATGCCGGATTTCTGGGAGTTCCCGACAGTGTCCATGGGGATCGGCCCGATAAACGCGATCTACCAGGCGTCGTTCAACAAGTACTTGGATAATCGCGGTATCAAGGACACCTCTGGGCAACGGGTCTGGGCGTTCCTGGGTGACGGCGAAATGGACGAGGTGGAGTCGCGCGGCGCGTTGCAACTGGCGGCCAACGAATCGCTGGACAATCTGACCTTTGTGATCAACTGCAACCTGCAGCGACTCGACGGCCCGGTGCGTGGCAACGGCAAGATCATCCAGGAACTGGAAGCCTTCTTCCGGGGGGCCGGCTGGAATGTTATCAAGCTGATCTGGGGGGCGAACTGGGATCCGCTGCTGGAGAACGACGTCGATGGCGCCCTGGTCAATGTGATGAACACCACTCGTGACGGGGACTATCAAACCTTCAAGGCAAACGATGGCGCCTACGTGCGTGAGCATTTCTTCGGTCGTGATCCGCGCACCGCGAAGATGGTCGAGGACTGGACCGACGACCAGATCTGGGCGCTACGCCGCGGCGGGCTGGACTACACCAAGATCTACAACGCCTACAAGGCGGCCACCGAGTTCACCGGGGCCCCAACGGTGATTCTTGCCCACAGCATCAAGGGCTATTTCCTAGGCAGCCATTTCGCCGGCCGCAATGCCACCCATCAGATGAAGAAGCTGGCCATCGACGATCTGAAGGGGTTGCGCGATCGCTGCCAGATCCCGATCGACGATGAGGTGCTGGAGAAGGATCCCTACCGGCCGCCCTACTACCATCCGGGCGCGGACAATCCCGCGATCCAGTACTTGCAGCGGCGCCGGCAGGAACTCGGCGGGTATGTGCCGGAGCGGCGCGGCGACCATGGCAAGAAGCTGGTGCTGCCCGACTCCAAGGCCTACAAGGCTGCCCGCAAGGGTTCCGGCAACCAGAAGGTGGCCACCACGATGGCCTTCGTCCGGTTGCTGAAGGATCTGCTACGCGACCGCAACCTGGCCCCGTTCATCGTGCCGATCGTGCCGGACGAGGCGCGCACCTTCGGGATGGATTCGTTCTTCCCGACCATCAAGATCTACAACCCGGTAGGGCAGCAGTACCTACCGGTCGATCATGATCTGATGCTCAGCTACCGTGAGGCCACCAACGGGCAGATCGTCCATGTGGGCATAAATGAGGCCGGGGCGACGGCGGCCTTCATCGCCGCAGGCACCAGCTATGCCACTCATGGCCAGCCGATGATACCGATCTATGTGTTCTATTCGATGTTCGGCTATCAGCGTACCGGCGATATGTGCTGGGCGGCCGCCGATCAGTTGGCGCGGGGCTTCTACATCGGGGCCACGGCAGGCAAGACCACGTTGACCGGTGAGGGCACCCAGCATATGGATGGCCATTCGCACGTGTTGACCCTCACGAATGAGGGCATCGTCAGCTATGACCCGGCCTACGGCTACGAGATCAGCTATATCGTGGCGGACGGCCTGCGCCGCATGTACGGCGACCAGCCGGAGGACATCTCCTACTATCTGACGGTTTACAACGAGCCGATGGTCCAGCCGGCAGAGCCGGAGAATGTCGATGTCGAGGGCATTCTGAAGGGTATTCACCTGATCGCCGAGGGCGGCACCGAAGGACGCGAGCATGCGCCGCGGGCGCAGCTGCTGGCCTCGGGGGTGGGGGTGCCATGGGCATTGGAGGCCCAGCGGCTGTTGGCCGATGACTTCGGGGTTGTCGCCGATGTGTGGAGCGTGACGAGTTGGAATGAGCTATACCGCGATGGGGTGCGGGCCGACGAGCACAACTATCTGCATCCGGAGCGGGAACCCCAGGTCGCCTATGTCACCCGGAAACTGTCTGGGCGGCCCGGGCCGGTGGTGGCGGTCAGCGATTTCATGCGGGCGGTCCAGGATCAGATCCGCGGCTGGGTGCCCAGCGACTACTACACTCTCGGCGCCGACGGGTTTGGTTTCTCCGATACTCGCCCGGCGGCCCGTCGCCACCTGCATATCGATGGGCAGTCCATCGTGGTGCGTACCCTGCAAGCCCTGGCCGATCGTGGTGAACTGGGCCGGGAGATCGTCGGGCAGGCGATCGAGAAGTACCGGCTGCACGATGTCAATGCCGTCGCTCCGGGTGAGGCGGACGAGGACTGACCGGCTGCGGTTACCGGGGAGCGGCCGGCCCGTTTTGGCGATCCGGGGCCGGATCGTTCGCTCTCGGTTCAGCGGCATCCGGGATCGGTGGTCGGTGCCGGTCCCGGGCGGCGATGGCTCGTGAGCGGTCAACCGGGAGACCATGGATCGGCCGGTCTTGTCCAGAGGCGACTCTGAACCTATCCGGTTGGCAGCGGTGCCGGGAGTCGAGTTTTGTGCTTGAGTGGGGGGATGGTGGTACCGCACAGCGGCTCACCGGTGGGCCCCGAGAGCGGCAGTGCTCTTGGCCTGCAGGAGGGCATGGTTGTACAAGAGCTTGGTTGGGACGACGACGTAGATCAGAATCTGCGCGATGACATCATGGATGCCATCGATGCCGAACTGATCGAGGATGCGGTCGAGGCCGTCGATGTCATCTTGCTGTGGCACCGGGATGACGCCGATATTGCCGATGCACTGGTCGATGCCCTCCGGGATTTGGGCGACCATGGCTGGATCTGGCTGCTCACTCCGAAGATCGGGCGTGAGGGCTATGTCGATCCGGCCGATATCGATGAGGGTGCCCGCACGGCTGGTCTGGTGTTGACCTCGGCGGTGGAGGTTAGCGCGGATTGGCAGGCTCGTAAGGTCGTGCGCTCGCGTACCAGCCGCCGTTGATCCGTCAACCAGCGATTCCCTATTAGCGGATGCGGCTGTATTGCCGGTGCGATTCTAGGGCTGCGTGATCGGCAGTTGGGTGTGTGGTTCCGATGGCGTTGGCGGTTCGGGCGGGGTGGTGTGCTCCGCGGTACCGCCCCCGGGCGGGGCTGGCAGGCCATGGCGGTCTGGTGATGCCGGGCGGCCAGGCCGAGTCCGGTCTCTGAGCGGCCGGAGGTCTCGGTCGCCCGATATTGGGCTGGTGGAACCCAAACAGCAGTGGTACCGGGAATGGCATGAGGTACCCGGGGCGGACCTGCCGCGCAACCCGGTCAGTGGGATCGTCCCATATGGCTGCCGGTGAACGCCGGATCGAGCGTTCTGCGGCTGGCCAGATTCATCGGATACCGGTAGTGGTGCCGGCCGTGGGGTGGGCCCATGGTGGTGCCAGATCGCCGAGGCTGGCGGGACCGGCTGCGCTGGGGTTTGACGTTCCGCCCAGAACATCAACAAAGTTGAGCGCAGTTGGCTCAACCAGCTTGAGTGAACGAATTGAGTGGTCTACACTCAACTTTGTCATCCGGTACCGCCGGAACCACGAACCAACCAGTGATAGCCGATTTTCGAGGAGAGACATGAACGGCACCTACAACCCCTTCCGTGACATGGACCGTATCTTCACCCAGCTGGCCCGCACCGCAGCCAACGATGTGCGCACCATGCCCATGGATCTGTACCGCGACGGCGACGAATTTGTCGTCAAGATCGACCTGCCCGGTGCGGCGGCCGACAGCATCGATATCGACATTGACGACCGGACGCTGACCGTGCGCGCCGAGCGTCCCCAGCCGGAGTTGCGCACCGATAACGAGAACAATCGTTGGGTCAGCCGGGAGCGTGCCCATGGTTCCTATGCCCGCCAGCTGACCCTCGGCCCGGGCCTCAATCTGGCCGAGGTAGGCGCCGACTACACCGATGGCGTGTTGACCCTGACCATTCCGGTGGCCGAGGAGGCCAAACCGCGCAAGATCAAGGTGACCCGCGGCAATGCCAGCGGCGAACCCGTGGCGATCGCCGCCGATGAGCAGCCCGAGGCCTGAGCTAGAGCGCAAAGCCGGATCGGCGGCGACCACCGGTGGGTCGCCGCCGATCCGTTGCGGTAGAGTTTGCCGCGATTCGGCATACCGGATGCCAACGTGTTTCCGGGCGCATAGCTCAGTTGGTCAGAGCAGCTGCCTTACAAGCAGCAGGTCGTTGGTTCGAGTCCGACTGCGCCCACTAGGATCGACCCGGTACCCGGCGTTGAGGGCTCTACTATCCGACTGGCTGGGGTGCTTGGCGTGCGGTATCCGGGCGGATCAGGTGAGCCGTGCCTTTACCAGGGATGCGATGGTCTTGCCGTCGGCGCGGCCGGCTACCTGCTCGTTTACCGCTCGTACGATGCCGCCCATTTGCTTCATGCCCGGCTGGCTGCCCAGATCGGCCGCTGCCTTGGCGATCTGGGCCGAAACCAGCTCGGCGAGTTCTTCTGGGGTCAGTGGCTGGGGCAGATAGCGGGCCAGGAAGTCCGCCTCGGCGGTCTCCTTCTCGGCAAGCTCGGGACGCCCGGCCGCGGCATAGGTCTCGGCCGATTCGGTGCGGTTGCGTTGCTCCTTGGTGAGCACCGCGATTTCCTCGGCCTCCGACAGCTCGCGGGCCTGATCGCCGGCCACTTCCGCATATTGCAACGCGGCCAGCGCCATGCGGATGGTGGACTTGGCGAGTTCGTCGTGGGCTTTCATTGCCGCGGTCAGGTCGGTACGCAGGCGTTGTTTCAGAATGCCCATGGTTCTCCTTGGCGGTTGGCTGACGTCAGCCCATTCTTCCACGCCCGCCGGCCGGCGCTGTCGCATCCATTGATCGGCAGCCGTGGGCCGCACCATGCTCCGAAGACCTCATGGCTGGGTATGCCGGTCGGCCGCCCGGCCGCGTGTTCGGTCTGCGACAGTCCAGCAGGTAGACTTGCCGGTTGTGGCAGTTGCAGATCTTCTCGAAACCATCGCCGTTCTCGACAAGTCGCTGGCTTCGATCGAGGCGGTTGTTGACCCGGAGGCCAAGCGGGCCGAGATCGCTCGGCTCGAGAAGGAGTCTGCGGCCCCCGATCTGTGGAGCGATCAGGCCAATGCGCAGCGGGTAACCAGCCGGCTCTCCAGGTTGCAGGCCGAGGTGGAACGCGTTGCCGGGCTGCGCCAGCGTCTCGAGGATGCTCAGGTGCTCATCGAACTCGCTCAGGAGGAGCAGGACGCCGGCAGCGGTGCCGAGGCCGAACACGAGGTGGCCGCATTGACCCGCGAGATTGAGGCATTGGAGGTGCGCACTCTGCTCAGCGGCGAGTATGACGAACGCGACGCGTTGGTCACCGTCCGGTCTGAGGCTGGGGGAGTGGACGCCGCCGACTTCGCGGCCATGCTGTTGCGCATGTATGAACGTTGGGCCGAACGCCACGGCTACGGCATTGAGGTCTATGACATCAGCTACGCCGAAGAGGCCGGCATCAAATCGGCCACCTTCGCGGTGCGGATTCCCTATGCCTACGGGACGCTCTCGGTGGAGCAGGGTACCCATCGACTGGTCCGTATCAGTCCCTTCGACAACCAGGGTCGCCGGCAAACCAGCTTCGCGGGTGTGGAGGTGCTGCCGGTGGTGGCCGAAACCGATCACATCGAGATTCCCGAAACCGATATCAGGGTGGACGTTTTCCGCAGTTCTGGGCCCGGTGGCCAGTCGGTCAACACCACCGATTCCGCGGTGCGCATCACCCACTTGCCCACCGGGCTGGTGGTCAGTTGCCAGAACGAGAAGTCCCAGATCCAGAACAAGGCTGCCGCGCTGCGGGTCCTGCAGGCCAGGCTGCTCGAGAAGGCACGACAGGATCGGGAGGCCGAGCTGAATGCGTTGAAATCGGAAGGCAACTCGTGGGGATCGCAGATGCGCAGCTATGTGCTGCATCCCTATCAGATGGTGAAGGATCTGCGTACCGGCCACGAGACCGGAAACACCGATGCGGTGTTTGATGGGGATATCGATGCCTTTATCGATGCTGGCATCCGATGGCGCCGCCGGGAGGACGCCGCTCAGCAGGCCTGAGCCGGGGTGCTGGCGCGCTCACCCAACTCGCGGTATCGGGGGCCGATGCGATGAGCCGGTTAGGTTGACGTCTGTGGCTCGCGCAAATGGCGGTCAGGCCCGCGTGGCGTTCTGACATCGGCTGGTGCAGTCGCCTACACTCTAAGTTGGACTGAGATTTTCTCAGGCAACTTCCCCTGTGAGTCGCTGCACCAGCGGGCGGCTTGCCGGCCCGGATCGGGTCGGCAAGCGGTTGGCGTCGTGTCTTTCGAAGCATCGGGGGAGTGGCTGCACGATGGACAGGAAGGTTACGTGATCACTCTCGAGGACGTGTCGAAGCTCTACTCGGGTCAGACCAAGCCCGCCCTCAGGCATATCGACCTACAGATCGACAAAGGCGAATTTGTCTTTCTGGTCGGCGCATCGGGATCCGGCAAATCCACCTTCTTGCGGTTGATATTGCGGGAATACCGGCCGACCTCGGGGCGGGTGTTCGTGCTCGGCAAGGATCTGGGCCGGCTGCATCAGTGGAAGGTGCCTGTCCTACGCCGCCAGATCGGCACGGTCTTCCAGGACTTCCGATTGCTGCCGGGTAAGACCGTTTACGAGAATGTGGCCTTTGCCCTCCAGGTGTTGGGTCGTCCGATCGCTGAGATCCGTGCGGCTGTGCCGCGCACCATCGAACTGGTTAGCCTGTCAGGTAAAGAGGACCGCCAGCCCGAGGAACTGTCCGGTGGCGAACAGCAGCGTGTGGCGATCGCTCGGGCAATCGTCAATAACCCCAAGATCCTGATCGCGGACGAACCTACGGGAAACCTCGACCCCCAGACCAGTGTGGGCATCATGAAACTGCTCGATCGAATCAACAAACGCGGTACCACCGTGATCATGGCAACCCATGACTCGACGATCGTCGATCAAATGCGCCGGCGGGTCATCGAGCTGGATCAGGGCAATCTGGTACGCGACCAGGTCAGGGGCGTCTATGGCACCGCGTGAGACCACTCCATCGAGCCGAGGAGACGACTAAGCCATGCGCCACACGTTTCGCGAAGCGCTGTCCGGGTTGCGCCGCAATGCGTCCATGACCGTCGCGGTGATTGTAACGATGACGGTTTCGCTGACCTTGTTCGGACTATCGGTGATGACTTTCCAGGAGGTCGATCGGGTCAAGGGCCGCTGGTACGACAAGATCGAGATCTCGGTCTTCTTGTGCACCAAGGATTCGGCCGGCACCGGCCAGGCCGGCAACTGCGAGCCCGGTCAGGACACCACCGAGGTTCAGCGCGAGAACATCAGGACTCGGTTGGAGCGGAATCCGGATGTGGCGGAGGTCTTCTACGAATCCAAGCAGGAGGCCTACGACGACTATCGGCGAACCTATGAGGATTCGCCCCTGCTGGATTCCCTGACCGTCGACCAGATGCAGGACTCCTTCCGGGTGAAACTGGTCGATCCAGAGAACTACCAGGGTGTGGTTGCCGAGGCGTCCAGCCTGCCCGGAGTGCAGACGGTGCTCGACCTGCATCAGGTGCTGGATCCGATCTTTGCGGCCCTGAATGGCCTCAAATGGGGGACGATGGGAATGGCGGCCCTGCTGCTGGTGGCCGCCACGCTGCAGATCGGTAATACGATCCGGATGTCGGCATTCACCCGGCGACGCGAGATCGGCATCATGCGCTTGGTGGGTGCGTCCAATGTCTATATTATGTTGCCCTTCCTGCTTGAGGCGCTATTCGCCGCGATGATAAGTGTCCTGCTTTCGATGATCGCTTTGCTGGGTGCCTACGAGCTTTTGGTGCAACGGAACGCTAAACTCTCGATCAAGGCTTTACCCTGGATCACTTGGGGAGATGCCTGGATGGCAGTCGGTGCGGTTGCGCTGGTTGCGATAGTGCTGTCTATTGTGCCCACATTGCTGACCACGCGTAGGTACCTGCGCGTCTGACATTGGAGGAGAACGTGACTAGAGGACTTCCCTTGGTCACCGGCCGCTCGAACGACACCAGTGGCCCGCACCGCACGTCACGGCGCAGCGCTCGGGTTTGGGTTGTTCGTACGCTGGTCGCGTTGGTGGCCATCGGCAGCATTGGCCAGTTCGCAGGCCCGGCCTGGGCCGACGATCTGGACGATCAGAAGAACGACCTACAGGGGCAACTGGACGCCAGTGGCGCTGCGGTGGATGGCGCCCAGAGCGTGCTGAACGAGGCGGCAGCCACGTTGCATGCCTCCAGACAGGCCCTGGCGGATGCGCGGGCCGCTCTCGCCAAGGCCACCAGCGAACGTGACGCTGCCGCCGAGGTCGATCGGAAGATGGCCGATGAACTGGCAGCCGCAGAGGAGCAGCTGGCGGCCGCTAAGGCTCGGGTAGCCGAGGGGCAGTCCGAGGTGGAGAAGGTCCGCGCCAAGGCGGCCGTCGATCTGGCGATGAGCCACCAGCAGAACACCGCGATGCTGTCGATCGGGATGCTGTTCACAGACAACGAGAATGCGGGGGATATCAATTCGCGTGTGCAGTGGGCCGCCACGCTGTACAACGCCAACTCCGCTGAGCTGAACCGGCTCACCGAGTTGCAACTGCGGTTGCAGAATGACCAGAGCAGTATGGCCGAACTTGAGGACAAGGCCCGGGTGGCTCGTGAGGCGGCTGCCGAGCACCTGGCGGTGACCCAGGCGGCCGAACAGGCGGCCAGCGACGCGGAGGCCAAGGTCAAATCCCTGGTGAGCGAGAATGAGGCGGCAGAGACGAAGGCAAAGCAGGCACTGGTCGATGCCCAAGCCGCCTACGACGCGAATCAGGCCGAGATGGATGAAGTCACCCGGCGGATCAGGGAGCGGAATGCTCAGCGTGCGGCCGAGGCGGCGGCCGCGGCGGCCGCCCAGGGTGAGCCGGCGGCGGCTCCGGCTCCGGCTCCGGCACCGGCGGGAAACACCGGTTCTGGTTTTCCGCTGTACAAGCCGGCGGACGGCCCTTACACGTCGCCCTTTGGCTACCGGGTCAACCCGGTGCTGGGTTATTCGGAACTGCACGATGGGCTGGATATCGGGGCGGGTTGCGGTACACCGCTTTACGCGGCGGCCGATGGCGTGGTCACCGAGATGTACTACGGCGGCGGCTGGGGCTGGAAGCTGACCATAGACAATGGCTGGATCGATGGTGTGCAGGTCAGCACCGGGTACAACCATGCGGAGGGCTATGTCGTCAGTTCGGGTCAATCGGTGAGCCGTGGCCAGGTGGTGGGCTATACCGGTACCACCGGGCTGTCGACCGGCTGCCACCTGCATTTCCACGTCTGGATCAACGGGCAGGTTACCGATCCGGCCGGCTATCTGTGAGCCATTCCGGGTTGCCGTTGGCCGAGCGATTGCTAGGCTGGACGACCCGGGCGTGCCGAACGGGTGGCCCCGGGTGGAAGGGAGGCGTCCGATGCCACGGGAGACCGGGCGCAGGTTAGTGGCCCAGAACAAGAAGGCCCTGCACGACTATCACATCGGCGAACGGGTGGAGGCCGGGCTAGTACTGACCGGCACCGAGGTGAAGTCGTTGCGGGCCGGCCGGGCCACCCTGGTAGACGCCTTTGCGACCATCGATGCGGGTGAGGTCTGGCTGCGGAATGCTCACATCCCCGAGTACACTCACGGCACCTTTCACAACCACGCCGCGAAACGTAACCGCAAACTGTTGCTGCACCGCGCCCAGATCGGCAAGCTCAGCCGGCAGGTGGCCGATTCGGGACGCACGCTGGTTCCGCTAGCCATCTATTTCAGCGACGGCTACGCGAAGGTGGAACTCGCGGTGGCCACCGGTAAACGGGAGTGGGATAAACGGCAGGCCATCGCCGAGCGGGACGCGCGCCGCGACACCGAACGCGAACTGGCAGACCGCCGGCGCAGGCGGCGCTGATGCCCGCGGGTCCGCCGGCGATGCCTGGGGTAGCCGGTTTTCAGCCATCCCCCAAGGGATGAGGGATGAATCCGGGTGATGGTGGACATCTGATGCGCCGAGCGGTGGGGCAGTATTGAGCCATGAGTTCATCCCAGCAGTGGCCACTGGTCAACCAGTCCCAGAATCAGACCAAGAGCAACAGCGAACCTCGGGTGAACGAGGCCGAGCGTGACCGGGCGGAACGATTTCTGCACCAGGCGTTACGCGATGGGCGACTGAGCGTGAGCGATTTTGAGGCCCGGTTCACCGCGGTGATGAATGCCAAGCGGCTGACCCAGCTGCGGGACGCGGTGTCGGACGTGGCGCCGATAGGCGAGGCCTTGCTGAAGGTCCAGGATCGGTTCTCCGGTAAGGAGTTGGCCCGGCCGGCCACGACTGCGAACCAACTGGCCACCAATGCCGGCACGGGTACTGCCGCCCTGGCGCATTTCTCGGGGCTGTTCAGCTGGATCGTCGTGCCGGCGATCATCTATGGCTCGGCCCCACGAAACAGCCTGACGCGTCGCGAGGCCGCCAAGGCCTTCAATTTCCAGTTGGTTGCTGGGTTCGGCTTCATGACGGTGGCGATCGTGCTGGGTGGCATCCTCGGTTTCGGGGCACCGGTGGCGCTGGCTTGGCTTGCCTGGCTGGGGCTCACCGTGTTCGGCGGGATCAAGGCGGCCACCGGCGAGGACTGGCAGAATCCGCTGAACAGGTTCACTCGGATCAACGCGCTGCCCACCGACGGGCGCTGACCGGTCGGCCATCCGGCCCCCGTGGCGGTTCCCGGGAATGCTCCGGGTGGGTATAGTGTTTACTATCTGACAACTCAACAGGGGGTGACTGGTTTCGACTGGGGACGGTAGTTCCGGGAGAAGCGGGTCGAGAATCCAAGGTCAACTCGTAAATGTCCCTTGGGAACCAATAAGTGCCAATTCCAAGCGCACTGACTTCGCTCTCGCTGCCTGAGCAGTGATCGAAGGGTCAGCCCGGAGGTAGCCTTCCGTCCGGATCCTGGCCTCGTCTAGAAGGCTTGCCGAGCGACCCTAGCCCGGGGGGTCGCTCGGGACTCAAACCGGGCTGGGCCTGTCTGCGACATGCCGGCGTGAGCGCAGGGGCCAAGCAGCACGTCTAGTCGGCTGCACCCGGAGAATGTCTGGTTCGCCTCGTCAGGACGCGGGTTCGATTCCCGCCACCTCCACCTGAGGGGGAACTGTCGAACTCTCGCTTTCGAGCATAGGTTCGCAGTTCCCCCGCTCTGTTTCCACTGGCCAGCGCTTTTTCGAGCTCCTCGAACTCGATGGGCGCTGCACTGTCGTGGAAGTACGAGGCGACAACGACCTGCTCCCGACCAATGAAGATCTTGTCCACGAAGTATTCGAAGAGCTGCTCGCGGGTCGCGGGAGTGTCGATGGTGGCCTGCGCAAACCGCTTGTAGAACGCCCCGATAGAGGCCTCGTCCTCGTAGAGCGTTGCCTTCACGTGCTCGGCCTGGATCGCCGCGTCGAGTTCCTGCTTTTGTGCTTCCAGCGCGTTCATGGCCTCAGCGGTGGTGCTATTGAAGATCCCCTGCGAGATCGCCTTCACGAAGTTCGCGAGCTTGGCTTCCACGTCTGTGCGACGGGCTTCGAGGGCCTTGAGGATCTCGTCTCCGCGCCCGTGAGTCTTCTCGCAGTGGTCTGCGAGATCAACTGCGAGCGAGGCGAGCATGTCGGGCTCGGCGAGGAACGAGGCGACGATCTCCTCGACACGAGTCTCGATCTCATCCTTGCGGACGGTCTTCGCCGTGCACTTCTTCTTGCGCTGGTTGAGGCAGGAGTAGTACCTGTAGGTCCGTCCTGTCTTCGAGGTACCGCTCATGCCCTCCATCGGCCCACCGCAGGTGAGGCAGTAGGCGCGACCGGTGAGCCAGTAGTCGGGTGCGTCTTCGCCTTGGGCTGCGAGCTCGGCCTTGGTCTTCGCGCCGCGCCGCTTGTTGATGGCGAAGCGCCGCTGGACCTCATCGAAGACCTCATCCTCAACAAGACGCGGCATCCCGTCTTCGATCACGTGCTCGCCGAAGGAGTAATCGCCGATGTAGGCGCGGTTCTTCAAGAGCTTGTTCAAGGTCTTCGGCGTGAACCTGTACCCACGAGTCGTGCGCACACCCTGAGCGTTCAGGCGTTCAGCGATCTTCTGCATCGAGACGCCGTGGGCGTAGTCGGCGAAGATCTGCGTGACGATGGGCGCGGTCTCGGGGTCCGCGATGTAACGCTTGTCGGCGTCCACAGCGAAGCCGAAGATCTTGTGGCCGTTGCTCAGGGCTCGCTCGGCGTTGCAGCGCTGGCCTCGCCGGATGTTGGCTGAGAGCTGGAGCGAGTAGTACTCGGCGAAGGCGTCGGCCACGCCCTCCAGGAGCACGGAGTCGGGGGAGTCGTTCGGGGAGATCCCCTTGATGTAATGAAGGCGAGCTCCGATGGAGCGGATCGCCTGCTTCACGAGGCCGAGCTCCACACGGTCACGCGCGAGGCGGTCGTTCTTCCACACGGCGACGTAGGCAGGCTTGATCTTCTTCAGATCCCGCAACATAAGCTACTAGCCCGGCCTGTCGGCGGTGGTGCCGGTTTTCGCCGCGTCCTCGTACTCGCTCACCACGAGGAGCCCTTGGGACGAGGCCCAGCGCTGCACCATCTCGCGCTGCTGCTCGATCGAGGCCTCGTTCTGGGAGGCGGACGAGTACCTGTAATACGCGACGACCATCTGGTTATCGTTGTACTCGGGTAGAGTTTGGGGCTGGAGCTGGTGGCGGTTACCGCGGCACTGCTGGTCACTTATCACTGGCTGGTCCGCCCGACCGCCCTCGGCCGCTGGCTCAACGGCCACGGCCGCTGAAGTGTGCGTAGGGTACCCATGACAAGGGATCCACCGCGTACCGAGGCGCCAGACGCAGCGCATCGACCGTGCCAGCCACGGCCCGCGCCACGACCGGCGCAAAGGTCCCATGCCCCATCCGTCGGTTCCGCGGCGACGGCCGCGTACAGGCGAGTTACGAAGGGCACGACCGAGGAGTCTCGCACCGGCAAAGTGGCGGCCACGACCTCCGCGAAGCCGGCCTGCTGCGCCGCCCCGGCCGCATGCAGGGCCTCGTCGGGAGCCTCGAAGTCACCCGACGCGGACTCGCAGGCGAGGAGCACCGCCAGTCGACCCGCGTCCGCGCGACTCGCCGCCAGGTCGCGGAGCGTGAATCGGCCGTCGGCCAGGTCGATCCCGGCCTCGAACGAGTCGTCCGGGTCGAGCCGACCGTGCGCGCTGACGTGGAGCAGCGTGCATTCCGGTAGCGCGGCGCGGAAGGCGGCGACCGTGGCGTCGTCGTCGAAGAGGCGGGTCATGTGTGCACCCGGCAGCGCCTCGTCGACCGCCCGACGCTCAGCCTCCAGGGACCTGAGCCGGCCATCCATGTCGACCGACACGTGGAGCACGGCGTCCAGGGTCCTGCCCCTCGCGCCGGGCCGCGGGCCAGCCAGGCGGACCGTCGGCAGGTACGAGAAGACCGCCCGGTCCTGCACGCTGAGCCACCTCGACGGGTTCTCGTGTCGGCGATCCGCCTGCGCGGGTAGACCCCGGCGGCGTGGACGGGCAGGAGGGCGAACTCCCCGACCGGCGACCACCACACGTGCGGCCGCTCTCCTGCGGTCGCGATCCGGTCCAGGATGGGGGCCGCCACGCTTCCCCAGAGCCACTCCAGGCAATCGAAGATCGCGTGTGTCGCAGAGCGAAAGGTGCCCGCGCCATCGGCCATCTCGGTGCGAAGCTTGTCGCCCCACTCGCGCAGCAGCCCCTTCGAGGCTTCCGGGAGGCGGATCAGCAGCGGTTCGTCAACCCCCTGTAGGACCAGCGCCAGCGACTCCTCGTCCCCCGGGACGAGCAAGACGACCGGGCTTTCGGCCCCAAGGCACCGGTACGCGTCGGGGTCGGGCACCGCCTGGCCGAGCGCTGCCGCCCCCTCGTGTGCCCGCAGCCGGAGCTGCTCGTCCGGGCGCACGCTCGGTCGCCGCCCGTCGGCCTGCGCGTCCCGAACGAATCCGGACAACGACGCCCACCGTTCGTCCCCGCTCTCCGCCGCCAGCGAACGAGCCTGGAGGCCCTGCCGCCACAGGACCGACCGGACATGGTCGGCCCAGGCGAAGGTCTCGAGACGACGCTGTCCAGCTGCGTGCGCGACGGCGCGGTCCAGCACTTCCCGCATGTCGGTCAGCAGCTTGCGACGCTCCCTGAGGGTCAGTCCGATCCACGCCACCTGCGTGGTCAGGAAAACGGCTCGGCCGAACGCCGAGAACGCCTCCTCGCGATTCCCCAGCGCCTCCGCGTCGTGGGCCCAGCGGGCGGACTGGCCGAACTTCTCCGCCGGGGTGATCTCCTCAAGCAGAGCAGCGCGCCGCTGAATCTCGAGCGCCTCCCGGGATGGGGATGCGCCCGGCGCCAGGTGCTCGCGCCAGCGCAGGGACTGGGCGAGGTTCGACAGGGCGGGCAGGAGGCGAGCGTCGCTGGACCCCGCGGCTTCAACTGCCTCCCGACCGGTCTTCAACCGCGCACCTCGCATCCTCGAGCGCCAAGGCGTGGTTTCCGCCCTCCTCGAGCATCACCGACCGCTGCCGGTACACGTCGGATAGGTTCGAGATTCGGTGGGCGCGAGCCTGGCGGGACGCAGGCAGGAGGTCGATGGAGCGCCCCAGATACAGCAGGGCCTGATCCATGTCATCCATCGACCCCGTGTCCCGGGCGCGCGCGGCCAACGCGAGCCCGAGGTTCGTCGCATATCCGGAGGCCTCGACCGGCCGGTTCGCTGCCGCCGCCAGCGCCTCGCCGAACCGCTCGATCGCGGCGACCAGATCCACCGGGTCACCGTCGCGCTCGTATCGCTCGGACAGCGCGTTGGCCAGGTTGTTCACGTAGCCGGCATGGGTCAGTTCGTCAATCGTCGAGGCCGCTGCAGCCCGTCGGGCGAGGTCGACGGCCTCGTCGAGATCCTGCGAGTTCTCGGTATCCCGGTACCGATCCCGCAGCGCGAGCGCCAGGTCGTTTATCCGTTCGGCGACGCGGCTCGCCACGGGTTCACGCAGGTCCAGCGCTTTGCGGTACAGCTCGATGGCGCGATCGAGGCGGCTCCTGTCGGCACGCTCATCGAAGTCGTCCGACAGGAGCACGGCGAGGTTGGTCAGGCGCGCGGCTCGCTCGGGGTGCTGCTCCGGCGTCAGGGCCAGGGCCGCCCGGTGGGCCGACTTCCTCTGCGAATGCAGGATCGCCCACCCGGGTGCCTTCTCAGACGAGCTCGGATGTGGGGCAAGCTTCACGCTCGCCGTCCCCAAGCCAGAGACCTGAGATGGGCCGGCCGGTGCCGCCCGAAGAGCGCAGGCGTCCCTCCCATGTAGACTTGCGGGCGATCCAGGAGCTGCAACGAACGGTGCTCGAGCAGACCCTGGCGGACGCCCGCGTCTGGCGCAACGGCTATACCCTTCTCCTAACGGGGACCGGTGCTGTCCTGACATTGGCCGCCTCTCGTCTCGGGGAGGCCTCTTGGAAGTGGCGGATGGCCTTGACGCTCGCCCTGAGCGGGGGGATTCTGCTGCTGATCGTGGCGTTGTGGCTTGTTCTCACCGCAGAGGGCGGGAAGCATGGGCCCCCGCGCGGGCTCAGCCTCGATTCGATCCTGACGACGCACGGCTCCGTCGAGGCGTACCGCGTGGATCAGGCCACCCAAGCTCAAGAGCGCATTCGAAGCTCCCAACGCTGGGCCTGGTGGGGCGCCTTGGCCGTCTTCGTGGGCCTCATGCTGACGCTGTGGCTCCCCTCTTAACGACTCCGCCGTCACAGTTCGCGACATCGGAAGACGGCGACGACTAGGGTCACGCCGGAGGCGACGCATGCGAGCCCCGTCCACGTCGGCCACCACTGCTCGATGGTCTCACCCGCAGCGAGGCGGGACATGAGACCGGTCAGGCCTGCTGGGCTGTAGCGCTCGGCCGGCTCCCACAGCGCGAGCAGGAGCACCACGACTATGGCGGCCAGGCACACGCCAGAGGCCGCCAGGGGGCTGCCGAGGCTGACGGATCCGACGAGGGTGGCGGCCAGCAACACGAGGGCGAACACAGCCACGCGGACGTCGTCGCCACCAACGGAGCCACGGAGTTGTCGGGGAACAGCAGCCGGCTCACCGCGAGTTCGATGCCCTCGCGCCCAGCGTCGTCACGACGAGGAAGCCCGCCTGGACGCCGAACATCGCCGCGACATAGGTCGCGCGCGAGACCGGCTTGGTGAGGATCAGCACCGGTGGCGGGATCCTGTGGATTGGTTCGGGTGTTGTGGGGGTCCGGTTGGTGGGTACCGGCCGTGGTGTGTCTGGTTGGGGTGAGGTGGTCTGGGGGTGGGTGCGGCCGGTGGTGGTCGTGTTCCTTCTTCCGGTCGCTGGTGGTGACCCGGGTGTGGGTTAGGGGCCAGAGCGGGTTGATGTTGAGGTACTCGTCGTGGGGCTGGGAGTTGAGCGATTCTGTGGAGGGGTTCTTTCAGGGTTCGCCGGGTGGGATGAACAGTATCCCGGTCCGGGTGCCTGCCCGCTCGGTGGTCGCTGCGGCGATCGTCTCCGGGTCGTTGTCTAGCCGCGGCACCGCCGGTGGGTAGCCGTGCAGGCCTACCGGCTGGTTCAGTTCAACAGTGAGGATGCCGGCGGTGATCGAGCGTTCGGCCAGGGTCTCGCGGGTGTGTTCGTCGAGGATCGTGGGGATCTTGATCGGTCGGTCGTTGGTGGTGGGGTCGGACTGGAAGTCGATGGCTCACACCATGTTGGCCGTGGTGGCGGTGGGCACGGGCGGGAGTCGATGTCCCGGCCCGTTTCCGGTGCTTGCGGGCGGCCACCCGCAGGCCTTCCTCGCGTCACAGGTGTTGGGTCTTCTTGCGGTTCACGCACCGGCCCCCGCCGTGGGCACGGTGGTAGTCCCGCCGCGGATGCTTCCCGGCGAAGCGGTGTAGCCATTCCCGCAGCGCCTTGTCCGGGTCTGCCGGTGTCTGGGCCGGTGGGGTATGGTGTTGGGTCCCGGTACGTGAATCGTTCACTGACGTCGGAACGACGACGCAGCTGATGCCCGGCGGCGCGCCGGCGGGCCGGGCCTGGAATTCCCCCCCTTTTTTCGTGATCTCCCGCAACATGTCCTTCTCCGGCTCCGCGTCCGCGAGCCGCCGTTTGAGCCGGGCGTTCTCCTGCTCCAGTTCCCTGAGCCGCTTGGCGTCTTGGGTCTTCGACCCACCGAACTGGTTACGCCACCGGGGAGTACGCCTGCCCGCTCACGCCCGGCTGGCGGGCGGCCTCGGCGGCATCGGCGCCCTGGGCCAGCAGCCGATCGGCCTCCGTCAGCTTACGGACCACCCGCTCAGGCGTGCGCCGCTTCCTCTCCGTCGGCATCATGGTTGAGCCCTCCTACCCACCCCCGTAAGCCACAAGAACTCCCACACAGCCCAGACCAACCAACGAGGATCACGCCAACCAGCCGACGGTAACTAGTGACATACACCCTGATCTATGAAGAGCCTCAAATCTCTTTTCCGCTCATACGAACGCAGAAGGCGAGATACTAGTTACGGCACAAACAAAAGGAGAGCGGATCTCGGGCCTGCCAGTTGTAACTAAATCAACCATGCCGTGAGACCGTGAACGACGACAGCCGCAGTGGCGCCACCGACCATGCCCCATTCCTTCTTGCTGGCACCGATGGCGACATCGACGACCTGGATGAGCGCGGCGGTAATGAGCAGCACCTTGATCGGCCAGTGGTCGACGAAGACGATGAACGGCAGCACCCCGACAAGGATTCCGAAGGGGATAGCACGAGCTGCATACATACTCGCGAACAACCGTTCGCCATGTAGCACGTGGTGCGAGCCGCTGAACATGTTTGGCCGAGCAAGCGCGAGGCAAGCGGCGACAACCGTGGAGAGTGAGATGACGGCATTGATGATTTGCAGTACCAGCATTGCTTTCCTACTTTCCGAGAAGTTTGGTGACGTTGACGATATCTGCTCCTGTGGTGCTCGCGGATCGCACTGCGGACAGGTGGGCCAGCAGAGTCTTGCGGTCGACCTTCCCGTTAATGGGGAGGCGTGGAAGGCGGTCGATGAAGTAGATCTCGTCACATTCGCTCATGTGCTGCAGAGTTTTTCCCCCAGCGTCAGCACCACATCCTGAGGCTGCGGCTTTGTGTGGCACCACGAAGGCGATTGCAGCCAGTGCACTCGAGCCGCTCATCGACTCCAGCACCACCCCGACCTCCTTGACAGCAGGTTGGGCTTCGAGCTGACGCTCGAGTTCAGAAGGGGAGATCACGGCTCCGTTGCGGTACCCGATATCGACCAAGCGGTCGATGACGAAGAGGTGGCCATCGGAACTCAAGTATCCGATATCGCCAGTCATGAACCACCCGTCCCTCGTGAAGGGTTCGAGGTCAGGTCGATTCATATACCCAACCATCAACTGCGGGCCACGGATCTCGATCTCACCGATTGAACCAATAGGCATCGGTTTACGTGTGGTGATTTCGACGATGCGCGTGTCGGTATTCGGTAGTCCGACACCAACGGACCCGTGCACAGGATTGTCTGGGTCATCGACATGGGAATGGTAAGCAGTCTCAGTCTGCCCGTATCCCTGGAACACCTTGACACCGAAGCGCTGCTCGAGCGCTGTGCTGAGTTGTGGCGCAAGGGCCTTGGAGCCACAGGAGAAGTATTTGACCGTCTTCAGTTGTTCTGGAACGATGCCGGAGTCGTTTTCCAACTGCCCGAACAGGGACGGGATACCGTAGAAGTGCGTGATCTTGTGTCGTTCCAAGCGATCAGCGATCGCGCTGTTCTCGCGGGCAGGATCAATGACGAACGTGGCTCCGGCGGAGATTGCGGCGTTCATGTGCAACGGATTCATGATCGGCATATTGGCGAAGACCACAGAACGGCTGTCCATGCGGTGGCCGACTGCGACCATTAGCGCGCTGGCGACGATGTTCTTGTGGGTCAGTCTGACGCATTTCGAAGGGCCGGTGGTTCCATTGGTGAATGCCAATATGGCAGGATCGTTTGAGATGGGTGGCACCCAGCCGAGCGACTGCGATCGATTTACTCGATTGGAGAGTTCCGATGACAGATTAGCTAACTCAAAGGTCGTGCGTCGCCGAGCGGCACTACCGATCTTCTCACGGGTCGCTTCGTCTAGGATCAGATAATCAGGCTGAGTCTCTTCGATCGCTCGGGTCAGCTCGGCACCGGGTTTGGGTGGCATCAGCCCGACCATGATCGCTCCGGCTCGCAGCACTGAATAGTAGGTGATTACCCCGTCGAGGGTTGGAGTCCATGTGAGCCCGAACCGCTTCCATTTGCTCCCGGCGACGAGTGGACGCATCGCTTTTGACAATGCGTCCACGCGCGCGTTGAGATCCTCGTACGTGAACTCGTGTCCTCTATCGATGACCGCGACGGCTTTAGGCCATCGTGTGGCCGAGGCGTGGAGTAGATCGGAGACCAATATGTCGGGAATCTCGATGGTCGTTGTACGTTGAATCTGGGTCATATCAGCTCTTCTCAAGTGGGTCAGGTCAGCCGAACGGGGATATGGTCCGGAACTGGATGGTGAACTCATCGCCAGGGAGCTTGGTGATAATGTCGTCACAGATCACACTCGCAAGGATCGACGCGAGCCCGTTGTGAGGAGTCTGCAGGATCAAGACATGCGATAACACGCCTATCATTCCATCGCCTAGGTTTCGCGTTGACTGTGTGAGCATGAAGTGTCGTGATTGCAGTCGGGCTTCTCGTCTCTTGAGGAAATTCTCCAAGGCTGTCGCATGGATGACGTTGTGTCCCGTGAGCCGGCTGCCATTTGCTGCATTAACGATGATCGCTCGTGAGGCGAACGTTCCGGAGTATACGCCAATGTTTCCTTCGTCGATACTTTGAGTTTGTCGAGCATAGAATTGATTGACTGCGGAAAAGATGCTCGTATGCTCACTGTCCATCGAATGTGATCTTCCGGCTCTTCACGGCCCAACGCTCTTTGTACACGAGTTCGTCGCAGACCACGGTTGATAGGAGTTTCGGCTGTTTGCCGGCCTCGTCGAAGATTACGACCAAGACATACGACTTCACTTTCGTACTGCCGTTGTCGGAGTCCTCGACATGCACGGAGGCCTGGTAGTGTCGGTTCTTCACGCCCTGTCGGGCTCGCTTTTCATGGGCTTCCGCAGCTGCGTTGAAGATCGCCTCCGCGGTCGTCACCTCTGCTGACGGTGACACGAACGTCGCGTCCTCGGAGAAGTCCGCGGCCCATCCTCGGATGTCGCCTTCGTCGATGCGCGCAAAGTGCTCTCCGTAGAACTGGAGGATGGACGGCAGTTTGTTGTGGGAGTCAATCATCGGTAAGTTGCCCTTTCGGTGTTATGTGGTTTGCTCGGGGCTGTTCCGGTGATGCGGTGACCGGATCTGTTTTTCCACTTCTCCATAACGACGAGTTCGGCGAGAATGTCGAAGCTATCGGAGGCACCGAGGTCCGCGAACGCGCGAGCGATGTTCGCGATGTTACGTTCGCTGTCGATTCCCGCATCAAAGCCTTCTAGCTCGAACTGTTCCGCGGCTTCCCAGACGCTCGCTCCGGTTCTGACGCCGCGTTCGGCGCAGGTCAGGACCGAACGCAGGTAATCGAGAGTGCGCTGAAGAACCTCGGGACCTCCGACAGGTCCATGACCGGGTACGATGGCCCGTGAACCCAGTTCCTGGAGCAACTCGAGGGCTTCGATAGACCCAGTGATGGACCCCATCAGGGCGAACGGCGTCACCCCGTTCCACGCAATGTCCCCGGTGAAGAGAACTTTCTCTGTGGGCACCCAGACGACGAGGTCGCTTGCCGTGTGAGCGTGTTTGAACTCGATGAACTCGATGTCACCCCATATGGTCGGGAGGTGTTGTCCATCCGAGACCATGCGGGTAGGAGCCATAATGTGGACGTCACCGAAGTCGATGTCGGGTTGCCTGCGCACAAGGTCGTCTCCAGCGAGCGTGATCAACTGTGCTGTCGATTCTGTACCCAAAATCTCACCGTCGGCAAAGACTGAGTTCCCAAAGGTATGGTCACCGTGGAAATGGGTGTTGACGACATTGATCCTGGTCGCGCCGAGGAACTCCAGCGCGCGTCGCAGGCGCTGGTTTTTCCTCTCTGTCGCCGTGGTGTCGATCAGCAGTACCGCGCCATCTTGCCCGAGTTGGATGATACCGAGGTTGTTCTGGCACCAGGAGCCAGGGAGCTGCTGGTAGGCGAACGTGTGTTCGCTGAGTTGGACTACGGGACTGTTGCTTGGGAACGTCTGCATCAGCTCTTCGCCTCTGATGCTGCGAGTCGTTCGATCGCGGTAAGCGTCGAGAGGCTGCTTCGGCTCAGGTTAGACCTGAGCCGGGTGACTAGGTCCTGGAGGGGAACGTCCTCGTTGCGCTCGAGAAGCGCCAGATGCCGGACAGTCACACATGTTCTGCCGTCGGACTCCTCGAGCGTCCAAGTCCCTGCGTGCCCATACACCCCTGCGGGAGTTTTGATCTGCTTAAAGGCGACCCACTGGTCGGGGTGTGCTATCCGCACGGATTCGACCGTGTGGACATGATTCGCGGTGCTCCCGAGCGTCATTGAGAACCGGTGCTGGTTCTTTCCACGCGAATGCACGGTGACAGCATCGACGTGTGTCAAGAGGTCGGGCCATCTGCTCACATCCCAGAGCGGTGTGAACACGTCGTGTACCGGGGCGTCGATCCAGACCTCGTCGTGAGTGCGGACGATGTGTTCCGACAGTACACTGCCGTAAGTTTCGGCAAGGGTTTTAATCCCGGCGAGTTCGGCGGTGCTGTTGTAATCGGTGGCGGCTCGCGCGCTGCAGAGAGCGTCCTCGTCTGCCGCAGCGAGGGTATGGCTAAGCGTCAGTTCTGTGGTTCGTTCGTCGAGTTTATGTACGGTCCATGTGCCTGCCATCTCCGTCAGTGGCGGTACAGGTTCGACCTGTCGGAAGGTAATATGGCATCCATCAACGCTGAATTGGCGCACGGAACGCCAGCACACGACCGAGTCGAGTTCCCCCTCGCGTGCCCAGAGGCTGAGTTCGTCTTCTTGGTCGCTGCACTTCTGCTCACAAGCGATAGTGGGAGCGAAGAAGATCGGCCAGTTCTCCGCCTCGCTGATGATGCTTTGCACAGTCTCGGCGGGTGCATGAATTGTGGTTATATGCTTCATAGCGGTCCTTACCCGTGCCTAAAATCGGCCCAGGCCGCCGCACACGTTCAGCGTTTGGCCGGTAATGGCTGCGGCTTCGGGGCGCACGAGATATTCGATGAGCGAGGCAACCTCGGTGGGGGTGGCATATCGGCCGATTGGGATCTTTTTCTCAAACTCGCTGCGGACATCGTCTGGGGTGAGCCCGGCGATCTCAGCGTGGCGTTCGACGACGGTGTCGGCCATGGGCGTCTGAACGTATCCAGGGCACACGGCGTTGACCGTGACGTTGCGCTTCGCGTACTCGAGCGCCAGCGACCGAGTGATCCCGATCACGGCGTGCTTAGAGGCGTTGTAGGGTGCTGCGAGAGGGATCCCTTGCTTTCCTGCAGTTGAGGCAATATTGATGATACGGCCATGCTCGTGGTCGAGGATCCCGCCGTCGCGAATAACAGCGCGGCTCATGAAGAACACCGAGTCGCAGTTAGTCGCCATGATGTGGTGCCAGACCTCCGTGGGAAGATCGTGGAAGGGACCGCCCCCGGAGGTTCCGGCATTGTTTACGAGGTAGTCGATCCTGCCGTTCCTGGCGACGATATCCTTGACATACTGGTCAGTATCGCCTTCGCTGGTCACATCACACACTGAGCCGACGACATCAAGCCCTTCAAGGCGCCAGTTCTCTTCGTGAAGACGCACGGTCTCTGTGTGGCGTCCGCAGAACTCGACACGGGCACCAGTTCGCGCGAGAGTCTCAACGATTGCCTCTCCGATGCCTGATGTGCCACCGGTCACCACTGCCGCTTTCTTCATGTGTTTCGCTCCTTGGCGTGCTAGTTGGTCAGCAGGTCGTTGGCGATAGAGACGAGTCCGCGCGGTGTGACCTGTGCATAGCCGCGTCCCTCGGGAAACTTGAAGCCGTGGCGTTGCTCGAGTTGGGCACTAACAGCGATGATGTGTAGTGAGTCGAAGTTGAGGTTCTCGAAAGGGGTGTCCAAGATCGATTCATCGATCGGGAACTCCTCGTCCTCTCCGACCACTTTCCGCGTGATCTCGAGCAGTTCTGTGACAGTGACGGTTGCCATGATGGTGTCTCCTTCTTTGTTGGGGTTGCGGTGCTAGTTGTTGAGGCGCAGGAGGGCTGCAGAGCGGTATCCACCGGTGCCGGTAGAAAGTACCAAGGCGATGCCCTTCTGGGCCGGTCGGCCTTCGGTCAGTACGAGGTTCAGGCATTCGTCCGAGTCTCTTCTCCCGAGGCGGGTCGCGAAGGGTGGGATCCATTGATGGCGCAATGTCAGGGCCGCGAGGGCAACGTCAACGGCTGAAGCGCCTGCGAACAGCCGTCCGAACCCGGTCTTGGGTGCTGTCGTCGGAGGCTGATTATCTCCGAAGAGTTGGAACAGGGTCTCTCGTTCGCGAGCATCAGCCTCGGGCACGCCCAATGCGTCACTGTAGACGACGCCGATGTCGCAAGGCTTGATTCCTACGTGGGCGAGCAGTCGCTCCACGATCTTGTGAAGAACGTTCCGAGTCTGTCTGCCTTGAAACCCTCGTACGGATCCGAGCAGTTCGACGTCACGCTGTGCCGGTGTCGTCGCCGACTCGCTCTGAATCATCAGTAGTGCTCCGCCTGCCCCGGGCACGTAGCCGGCGGAGTCCTCTCGATACGGTGCATAGTCCTCAGCGTTGGTCGCGGGAGCCAAGGTCTGTGCACTTGAGTACATAGAAGCGATGCCGAACGGGCTGCGGGTTCCGTCAAGCGCCCCAGTTATCATAAAGTCCGTTCCAGATCGGATCTCGTTATGGGCGAGACCGATGGCGTCGATTCCACTGCACGCCTCCGTTGCGACGGTTCCACTCGGTCCTTTCAACTTGTGGCGAATCGCGATCTGGCCGGTGTTGACCGAGTAGAACCAGGCGAACGACTGGTAGGGGCTGACCGCACCGGGTCCGCTTTCGTTGAGATTGGTCAGCTCCTTCTGCGCAAAAGAGAGCCCGCCGTAGTTGTTCCCCAGCTGGACACCGATCCCGTCTCGGTGCTCGAGGAGTTCACTACCGTCGCCCGCGAACAGCTGATCAGACAGAGCGAGTGCTGCTTGCGTGATCGGATCAGTCTGGACTTTGATGCGACCGGTCAACTCAGCGGCCATCCGCTCAGTATCGAGATCGCCGAACGGCACTGCCTGACCTTCGCCGTCCTTGAGTGTGGAAAACTCTGTGCGGCCTTGGACGACCGCGTTCCAGACTTCCTCGGTCGTTGTTCCCTGTGAAGTTGCGATGGCGATCCGTGTGATGAACGTTCGTCTGTTTCTCATGCTGCCCCGTCTCTGCGCTTGGGGTCTTCGATCACGATTGCTGATTGAAATCCGCCAAATCCGCTCGCAGTCGACAGCACACCGTCGACGACTGTCTGTACTGCAGTGTTGGGGACGTAGTTCAGATCGCATCGTTCGTCGGGAACCGTGTAGTTGATCGTCGGTGGTACCAGGTTCTCCGCGATGGCCAATGCACACGCGGCGGTCTCGATTGCGCCCGCAGCGCCGAGGGAGTGGCCAATGGAGGACTTGATGGAACTGACGGGAACATGCAGCGCGTGATCACCGAGGGCCTTCTTGAGCGCTTCCGTCTCGTGAACGTCATTCTGCGGGGTGCTCGAACCATGTGCGTTGACATAATCGATCTGGTCTGGCTTGATTCCTGCTTGCGAGAGCGCCTTGGTGATGGCCTCAGCAAGTTCCGTGCCTTCATCGCTGAGTCCGGTCATGTGGTAGCCGTTGGTCGTTCGTGCAAACCCGGTGACCTCGGCATATACGCGTGCCCCACGTTCGCGTGCGTGTTCAAGGTCTTCCAGTACCAGCGTTGCGGCCCCCTCAGAGAGCACGAAGCCGTTGCGTTTCGCGTCGAAAGGGCGTGAAGCCTCTACTGGTGTCTCGTTCGATGGACTGGTGGCTTTAATAGCGTCGAAGCAGGCGACGGTGATCGGTGACAGAGGCGCATCCGTGCCGCCGGCCACAACGATGTCCGCCTCCCCGCGTTTGATCATCTCTGCGCCTTGGCCGATCGCATCCAGGCCGGAGGTGCATCCGGCCGATACTACGGAGACGGGTCCGCTTGCGTGATAGCGGTCGGCAAGATGCGTTCCCAAGGTGCTCGGTAGAAGCCCTTCGGAGAGTGTCTCATTCTTGTCTCCGAAGGGGCACAACCAACGCTTTCCTTTATCGGTGAAGTAGTCGAACAACTCGATCATGCGCAGTGAACCGCCAACCGCCGACCCGTACGAGATCCCGACACGGTCAGTGGGATAGTTAGTGCCCGTCACGTTGCCAAAGGCATCGTTGAGTGCTTCATCGGTGGCAGCGACTGCCAAGCGTATACTGCGGTCGACAGTGCCTCTGCCATCACCATCTCCGTTCTCTTGGAGAGCGATAGCCCCATCCTCGATATCGCATTCGCCGGCGATCTGTGAACGAAACGGACTAGGGTCGAATCGGCTGATTCGACGTACTCCGGAACCTCCTGAGATGATTAGCGACCAGAATGCGTCGCGACCCGGATCACCTGGAGCGATGACACCTATCCCGGTGATGGCAACCCTTCTGACCGTAAATCGTCCCCTGGCTCCGGAACTGTCTGGCATTGTGTTTCCTTTCAAGAGTGATACTTGGTCCTGGTGGGGCTTAGCCAGGTGCCCTGCCTGAGTTCTTGTTTACAGCGAGACCTTGGATGAATGTGCGAATTGCCCGTCTCGCCCGTTCGCCTGGTGTTGGTTGCATCGCCATGTGGGAGAGTCGGCTCAAGTGGGGGAACTTCTCCGGATCGAGCCCTGATAGAGCGCTTTCGGCTTCGTCCAGATGCTCTTCACCTGCGATTCTCTCGAACGCGGAGATATCATTGGCCTCTGTGATGACGACGGAGTTGAGTACATCGACGGCAAGCAGGGGCCGTCTCGTCATGACCAGAGTCGATAAGGATCTGAAGTGAAGGTAGGCTTCCGAGATTCTCAGTAACGCGTCGGCGCTCGGAACCCGTCCAACCATTCCTGTGCTTAGACCCGAGAACTTCATCAGCGATTCCACGGAGCGCATTACCAAGGTTTCAAGCTGATCATGCCAAGCCATGCCGTCGTCCGAGTCAGGGAGCTCAACGTCCGACAAGACATTGTCAACGAGCGCGTCTACAAGAGACTGCCTGTTACTTGAAGTACACGTACAACGTGGGCTGGGCCGGTGTCGAGCTTCTGAGCAAGCGACCGCATGGTTAGTGCATCGGACCCCGCTCGGTGATGATCCCCAAGGCGGTGTTCACGATGAGTTGCCTAGTGAGGGAAACCTTACTGGCTCCCAGTGTCGGCTTCGTGGTTCGTTCATATCTCACTCTTCAGGTTAATGCTACGAGCACTGTTCGTCACGAACAGTGCTCGTAGCAAAGTGCCCTTGTGCGGGCTATGTCTACGGCAGAGCGCAGGTTTTGTAGCAGGGGACTTCAAGGGGTATTCAGGGGTGCCGTCAACACGGTATGACAAGGCGTGATTCTGGGTGAGTGAAGGCTCCTGAATAAGTCTCTTCATCAGATCCACAGCCGAATGGTGGTGAACGTTGAGTCGATCGGGTTCGTCGTGCGGAATCGGAGCCAGTACTCGGCGGGGGAGCCGTAGAACTCAACTAGCACGTCACGGTAGTCGATGATCTTCGTGACGGCCTTTGAGTCACTTCACGCCGTAGCCGGTAAGGAACGCAGAGTCTCGGCAGAGTCGCTGATTTAGGCTTTGACCTGCGGTGATGGCAGGGGCGCTCGGGCACCGCGCCTGCTGGTCGCCTTCCACCAGGCCACCGGCGTCGTGGTCGCTCAGGAGGCTGTGGAGGCTAAGGGGTTCCGTCGATAGGTAATGGTCGCAGGGAGGGGCGTTGGTCCCAGCGGTGGGTGTGTCAGGCCCGGGCGAGTAGGTGTCGGGCGATGAGGCCCTCGATTACTCGGCCTGTGTGTTCGGTGCACTTGGCGAGCTTCTTGAATCCACGGTTGTGTCAGGAGTTGGTGCGTTCCACGACCATCGTTTCCCAGCCTGGATCGGGAAGCCGTTCTTGCTGATCACGCCGCGGCAGCCCAACTCGGTGAGTAGGTCGCGGGTCTTGGCCGAGTCGTAGTCGGCATCGAGGTGGTCCGTGATGTCCTCGGGGAGACCGAAGCCGAGACTCTGGTCGAAGCGGGCGAGGTTTTCCAGGGTCGACCGTAGCAGTGGAGAATCGTTGCGGTGCGCTCCGACGATCATGCAGCCCAGCGGGATACCTCCAGGAGCGATCGCTTGGTATCCTGTTTCTCACGATCTACGGGGGATCTGCCCGCTGCTTCGCCGCCACAGGGCGTCTTGATGATGCAGCCATCGACGGTCAAGTCAGACAGGTCGAGTCCGCGCCCCACTCGTAGGCTGCGCCGAGCACCGAAGACTGCACGAGCTTGTCAAACACTACCCAGTTCGGGCTCCGCGGGCGGTGGCATCCCAGCGGTTGGGCGATGACGCGTTCGGGGATCAGCGCGGCGAACTGGCCTCAGATCGGTTCGATGACAGCGCAGGCACAAGTACCTTGTGGGGAAGAACGAGATTCGACACCTCATTCATCTACCGGTGCTTGTACATGTTCCAGCTCAGCGACGCGCGCCTACCTGCGGAACCTCTTAGCTCAGCATCACCACGGTGCATCCCTCCGTGTACTCAGTCAGAAGGTGCGCAGCAACTTGCCGAGGTGATTCACAGAGAGGACCGGTGAGAACTTCAATGGATGATGAGGCAGGGTCTCCTCACTTGTGGGTCCTTTGGGACGGCCTACGGGCGCTCATCCACGTGCTGTCTCCTCGACGGAGTACCAGGTATGATGAGAGAGCCGATCATGTTCTAATCCATCTGGATGCTCAGCATCCATACCCACCGCTTATTCCAGCACTACATGCCGAGCAACCGGCTGCTAGCCGCGATTCGAACCCGGCAGGGCCTGAAGTGGGGCGTTCCGGCGATGCTCCTCGCCTTTCCGTACCTCGCCATCGCCAACCTGTGCACAAGCCTGATCGACCGTGGAACACCGGCGTGGCTGCACTTGGTCGTGCTGTGGGGCATCTGGAATGCCTTCAAGTTCGTTCTGAACGGTCCGGTTAGTCTGTTCCGCCTCGTACGAGCGGTCATGCAGGAGCAGAAGACGACCCAGGCGATGCGCCCACAGGACCGTCAGCGGGTCCCCACCAGCTCAGGCTGCTGAGTTGCCCTTCGTGTCACGCCGGCGTGGTCGTCCACCTGGTCGGATCGGCACCTCCTGACGTGCGATGGTTCGGCGCACGGTCTGCGCGTCGACATCGAACCGGCGGCTCAGCTGCGCGAGCGTCCAACCAGCTTGGTACAGCCGGGCTGCCTCCCTGGTCTGTGCAGAGTCCAGGCCTCGATGGTGCACGGGGACGCCGCGGCGTGCGAGATGGGCTGTCACGGTCAGGCGGTGGATATGGAACTGCTTGGCCAGCCCGCGCAGGGTCGCGCCGGCCTCGTAGGCAGCGACCAGTTCGTCGACCTCGGCGTCGGTCAGAAGAGTTTGAGCCATCTCAAGTGAGCGAACAGCCTGGCCCCGGGAGTCCACAACACATGGTTCCGACAGCCGCTTCCACCTCTGGTAAACCCTTCGCGACCAGCGAGAATACACGGTTCGTGCAGCCGAGCCAAAATTGTCAAACTCTCTACGCAGGTCCACCTGAGGGGGACTGCGAACTCTCTACGGAAAGTTCGCAGTCCCTCGTGTGCATGCAGATTGTCGAGGGCATACTCAAGGTCTTCGGGCTCGATGTTGCTTCTCGGAGTCGTAGTAGTACGAGGCGACAACGACCTGCTCCCGACCAATGAAGATCTTGTCGACGAAGTAGTCGAAGAGCTGGTCGCGGGTCTCCACGGTGTCGATGGTGGCCGCGCCCGTGGGTCTCGCGATAGTAATCCGCCATATCCACAGCGAGCATTTCCACGTCGTTGAGGAAGCCTTCAATGATGTGGATGACGCGGGTTTCGATCTCGTCCTTGCGGACGGCTCCTGCGTCGCACTTCTTCCTGCGCTGGTTGAGGCAGTAATAGTGACGATGCTTCCGGCCTGTCTTTGATGTGCCGGAGACACCCGCCATCGGTGCTCCGCATTTAGCGCCTACCTGCCGGATTGCACGCTTGACCAAGATGGGTTCGGCTCGATCACGGGCAAGGCGATCGTTCTTCCACTAAGACGTATGTCACTGGCGTAACGTGGTCGCGTGCCAGCGCCGTGTTATCGCAGTCGAAGCCGTAGAGCGCGTTGCCGATGGCCGTGACGGTGGCGACGTGCGTCTTCTGCCAGGCGGCCACGTCCTTCCACGCCTTGAGGGCCATGGCGAGCTTGGGGGCTTTCACGTTTTTGGTGCCGAAGCATCGAACGGTACACGTCGGAGGCGACCTTTGATGAATGGTGGGAAAATGCTTGCCGTGTCGGCCGCATCAGAGGTCGTCTAGGCAATATTCACTGTCACAGCATGCGGTCATGAATTCGTTGTCATGCGTGATAACCAGGACGCTTCTATTCGCTCTTGCGGCCGCGGCAAGTTCTTGGGCGACGATTTCCATGTTCGTATCGTCCAACCCGCTTGTCGGTTCATCGAATATGAGCACTTTGCGATTCGAGAGCAGGGCGCAGGCAACGGCAAGCCGCTGGCGTTGGCCTCCTGAGAGGGCTGCGGGGTGTGCCTCCCTGAACTCGTAGAGCCCCAGTCGCTTGAGCGTCGCACGGGTGCGTCCCATAGTCTCGTCGGTCAGTCCTGCATCCAGAAGCAACTCGTCTGCCACCGAGCTCGTGAAGAATTGCGTGCCGGTGTCGTTCGAGCAGAACCACACGGACTTGCGTCGCTGCGCGCCGCGCAGCTTCTTTCCCCCTACAAAGACGGTCCCTCCGCTAGGGCGCGAAAGCCCCGCGAGGATCGTTCCGAGAGTCGTCTTCCCTACGCCGTTGCTTCCTGTGATGGCGGTCACGCGACCTGGATAGAAGCGTAGGTTAAGCCCCTCCCAAATAATCCGTTTGCTTCGTTTGCACGAGAGTTCCGCCGTATGTATCAAGGGGCTCTCGCCGCGGGGAGGGGGCAACTCGGGCTTGCATACGGGCGTTGGTGAGCGCAGGCCGCGCCGCCGGCGCTCACCAACGCCCATCGAACGCACCGTATCGGGCGTGAATTCCTCCAGAATGCGTCCGTTCTCAAGGTGTATGTAGCGATCGGCCACGCCGTCGAGCCAGGCAAGGCGATGCTCGGCGATGACCTGGGTGACCCCTTCATCTTTGAAATGCCTCACGATGTGCGCGAGCCGGCGTGCGCCTTCGGCGTCAAGGTTCGCGGTGGGCTCGTCGAATACGAGGGTCTTCGGCGCCGGGGCGTAGACCGAGGCGATGGCAACCCGCTGCTTTTCGCCGCTCGAGAGCACGTCGAGCGGATGGTCACGAACGCAATCGAGCGCCATCGCGGCGATGGAGGCATCGGTGCGGTGGCGCACCTCGTCCTGGCGCATTCCCAGGTTCTCGCAGGCGAAAGCCACCTCGCCGGGCAGCTCCGACGAGAAGAACTGGCTTTTGGGATCCTGGAATACGCTGCCCACGCGTGCGCTCATCTCCCATGAGGGGGTGCTGGGCACCTCCTCGCCCCCAACTACAACCGAGCCTTCGAGCTCCCCTCGGTAGAAACGAGGCGCAAGGCCGTTTATCAGCCGCGTCAGTGTGGTCTTCCCGCAGCCCGATGCGCCGCAGAGCACCACGCACGCGCCCTGAAGCACATCCAGGCTGATGTCGGTGACGCCATAGTCACCGCCCTCGTAACGGAATGTGACGTGTTCGAGACGAATCATGGTTTCGTCCCCGCCACGAGAAGAAACGCGACGGTTCCCGCTATCCAAACGGCAAGCCAGATCCAGTCCCTTGCCTCGTACGGCCGGCCGTAATAGCTGCTCCGAACGCCGTTTCTTTCTGCCCCGCGCGCGACGGCCGACACGGTGAGCTGGTCGGCTATCTGTAGGCACCGCAGCATAAGGGGCACGATGACGTACTCGCCGCTCGCGGCGGGGTGGGCAATCATGCGCGCGGGAGCGGTGAGAGCCCGGTTGCGCATAGATTGCACGATGCTTGAGAGCTCGGCCGCCATGGTGGGGAAGAAGCGGAACGCGACGAGTACTCCCAGGATGAGGGGCACGGGCGCGCGCAGCCTGGAGAGAAATGACGAAAGATCACCCGGCGGGGTGGTGACAAGGTCCCATCCCGCCACGATGGCGGGCGACATGTTCCACAGCAGGAGGACATGGAATTCCGAGAACACGATCATGTGCAAACCGTGGAACCGAATAAGGCAGAGCAGGAGTGCGAGCACGGCATAGGCCGCCGCAAAGGACAGCGCCAAGCGCAGCCTGCCCTGCATCGCCACGCAGAGCAGCGATAGCAGCGTGGGGAGGCAGAGCGTGACCAGGTTGTTCGTCAGCGTCGAGCAGGCCAGCACACATGCGAACGCGCAGAGCTTGACGGGGACCTTCAACGAACGGCCGCCCGACACCTTACAGCACACCCGCCTTCCTAAAATGCTTGTCCATAAGCCTTGTGCCGACAAGCGCGCCGAGAAACGCCAGGACCAGGGTGAGGATCACGATGAACGCGATCCAGAACGGGGTGGTGTAATAGTACAGGTAGGCGTCCACGTAGCTCTGCTCCATTCCCGATTGCATGGCGAAGGTGTAGTACGTATCCCAGAAGAACAGGATGGGAAGGAAGTTGGTGCCTTGGTGCAGAAGCCCGTTGACAGACCACGAGGCGATGACCTTCTTGGTGTTCTGATACGAGCCCTTTTTGATCAGGATGAGTTCGCAGATGACGCCCACGAGGATGAACCACGGGGTCAGATACCAGTTTCCTGATATCAGGTAAACGATGCCCAGCATCGTGGTGTAGATGAGCGTACAGCCGTGCTTGCCCACGCGCGTCGCCAGCAGCATATACACCACGCCGCAGACGAACGCGGTGAACGCTGTCGACAGCACCATGCTCACGAAATCGTTGGGCATGCATACAAGGTTGATCACGATCTGGATGACGATCATCAACATGCCAATGAGCAGCGTGGAGATGACGTCCTTGATCGCCCATTTGCCGTTGTCCATGCGATGTTCTTTCTTTCGGGTATGGATACCGTGTTGTTATGCGACCGCTTAGCTGGGAATCGTCCAGCCGATGGCGCTCTGGCGTGTCTTGACAAGGCGGCGGTATAGCCCCTGCTGAGCCATGAGTTCGGCATGCGTGCCGCTTTGCGCGATGCGGCCTTCGTCAAGCACGATGATGCGTTGGGCGTTGCGCACGGTGGATAGGTGATGTGCGATCATGATGATGGTCTTGTCGCGCGTGAGCTCGGCGATCGCGCGCTGAAGCTCCCGCTCGTTCTCGGGGTCCACGCTGGCCGTCGCTTCGTCGAGAATCACGAGGGGGGCGTCCTTGAGCAGCGCGCGGGCGATGGATATGCGCTGCTTCTCCCCTCCGGAAAGCGACGCGCCGCCTTCTCCCACCATGGTCTTGTAACCGTCCGGCAGTTGCGAGATGAACGCGTGACAGCGGGCCTTGCGCGCGGCCTCGCGCACCTCCTCGTCGGTCGCGTCCGGGCGCCCGAAGCGGATGTTGTTCTCTATCGTGTCGTTGAACAGGTAGACGTCCTGGAAAACGATGGCGAAATTGGCCAGCAGGCTGTCGCATGTGTAATCGCGAATGTCTGCCCCGCCCAGGGCGATCCGGCCCTCGTCCACATCCCAGAAGCGTGCGATCAGGCTGCACAGCGTGGTTTTCCCGGATCCTGACAGCCCCACGATGGCGCAAGTCGTTCCCTGCGGGACCACGAAGCTCACGTTGTCTATGACCTTTTCGCCCGGAGAGTAGCCGAAGGTGATGTTCTCGACGGAGATATCGAACGTCTCCGGCACAATATCCGTGCCGTCTTCGTCGATGAGCGGCATGCGCATGACCTCATCTATGCGGTTGAGCGAAACGTCTATGACACGCGCGAGAGAGGCCACGCTGCCGGCTACTTCGACGGCGGAATACACCATGAAGCTGGCCACGATGAGGAGGAGGCATTTTTCAGGTGAGACTTCTCCGCCTAACAGCAGGTAGGGGGTCACGATGAGGAATGCCGAGCGGGTGATGCGAAATACCGTCTGGTAGACGGAGGACACGCTGGAAAAGGCGCGTTCCAGCGCGATGTTGGCGGCCGAGCTTTCGGCGATGGCATCGTCGATCTTGCGATTCGTGCGCGTGCCCAGGCCGAACGCCTTCACAACCGCCATGCCCTGGATGTGCTCGAGAACCGACGCGACGAGGTTCGCCTGCGCGGCCTGACGACGCGGGGAATAGGCATCGCCTACGCGCTGTGCCAGCATGTAGACCGGCATGGCCGCGGCGAGCCCGGCCAGCGCGAGCAGCCCGATGTGCCACTCATAGGCCAGCAGCCAGATGGAGATCACCACGGCCTGGAGGAAACCGCCAGCCAGGATCTCCATCACGGTCACGGCGTTGGCTTCCACGTCGTCGAGCGTCGTCGTCGCCGCCGCGGTGATATCGCCCAGGCGCTTCTCGTCGAAGTAGCCCATGAGCACGCGCTTGAGCCGCTCGCCTATCTCGAGCCTCTTCTCCGCGCACATCGCGAAGCTGCCGAAGACGCGGCGGGACGAAGCGAGGTTCGTGAATACTATCTGCCCGATGACGGCGGCAACCATGATGCCGAGCGATGCCCATATAGGCGTCGTTGTGCGGGGCCTGCCCGCAAGTCCGTCGAGCGCCTCCATCAACACCACAAGCACAGCGAGCAGGGGCAAGACCTCGAAGAACGCGTTCAGAATAGTGAACAGGAACGAAAGGAGCAGCGGCTTCCGCTGTGCTCCGGAGAATGCGAGGAGTCTTTTGATGAGCCGGATCATGCCCTCACCCCGCATTCCTCGTCGCGGCTATCGCTTTGGGCCGCCCAGAGGCCGCGATAGAGCGGGCTGTTTTCCAGCAATTCCGTATGCGTGCCTTGGGCGCTCACCCTGCCGTCGTCGAGGACGACGATGGTGCTCGCATTCACGATGGTGGACAGGTGGTGCGCGATGACGATGAGAACCTTGTCCTCGACGAGCTCGGATATGGATTGCTGGATAGCCACCTCGTTCTCCGGGTCCGTGAAGGCGGTGGCTTCATCCAGCAGCACGATAGGGCTGTCCTTCAGGATGGCGCGCGCGATGGCCACGCGCTGGCGCTCTCCGCCGGACAGGCGGCCGCCCGCATCTCCTGCAAGCGTGGTGTAGCCGTCGGGCAGTTCGGATATGAAATCATGGCAGCGGGCTTTGCGCGCCGCCTCGCGCACCTCCTCGTCGGTCGCATCGGGCCGGCCCATGCGAATGTTGCCCGCGAGGGACACATTGAACAGATAGTTGTCCTGGGTCACGTACGAGACGGTATCCATAACCTGGTCGAGCGGCATTTTGCGGACATCTACGCCGCCGATGGATACGGTGCCCCCGCTCGCCTCCCAGAACGATGCGATGAGGCGCGCCACGGTCGACTTCCCCGATCCGCTCGGCCCCACCAGCGCGGTGATACCCCTGGGTGCAGCCGCAAACGTCACATCGTGAAGCACCTCGACGCTACCGTAGCCGAACGACACATGGTCGAATACGATGCGGCAATCCGGAATCTCGACGGGAGTGCTGGGCCTGTCCATCTCCTCGATTTCGAGCAGCGAAGACACCTCTTTCACGGTCGAGTCGACCATGGCAAGGCTGTCGGTATAGCGCAATGCCTGGATGAGCGGCTTGACCAGGCCGAGCGATAGGATGATGCAGGTGATGAGCGTGGAGGCGGCCATGCCGCCGGTCATGTACAGGTAGGCGCCCAGCGGCAGTACGCTCAGCAGCGATGCCGACGTGACGACCACGCCCGGCACGTAGTACTTGTTCGTCTGCGCGAACCAGGTGGCCTTGGCGTCCCTGCTCTCCGTTACGGCATCCATGTACTTCTCATACGAGCGGGTGTTCTGATTGAACGTCTTGATAACCTGAATGCCGCCGACGTACTCGACCACCGCGGCATCCATGTTCTTGTTGGCCGCCAGCACGCGCGCGTAGCGCGCCTCGTAGTCCTTGAGCATGCCCATATAGCACACGATCCCTAGGGGGATGGTGGCGAGCGAAACAAGCGCGATGCGCCAGTCCAGGTAGAACATGTAGGCGAATATCAGAATGGGCACGAGCAGATTGGCGGTGAGCTCCGGAATCATGTGCGCGAGCGGCAACTCGAGCTTCTCCACCGTGTCCATAATCAGCGTCTTGAAGCTCCCAGAGGGCCTTCCTGTGACTACGCCTAGAGGCACGCGCGAGAGCTTGTCGGCGAGCGCCATGCGCACGTTGCGCAGCACGGTATAGGCGCTTCTGTGGGAGACGACGGTGGACAAGGTGCCCAGCCACACGCTGCCGAGGTATCCCGCAAGCGCTATGGCGGTGTCTGCGGCAACGGGCCCAAGCTCCGGCTCGCCGGTGCAGATGCGCACGATGACGTCCGACGCGGCGAAATAGGGAACCATCCCGCATACCGCGCCAAGGATCGCGAACAGCACAGATACGGCCATCTTGCCCCTGCACTGCGCGGCGAATTCCATCAGCCGCGCAAAGCTGCTCCTCTCATTTTGAGACACAAATATCCTTCCATCTCGAGCATAGGGTTACACGTGGAAATTTATGAATGAATCTGTCGGTGCGTGCTACGTGAGCCTGAGCAAGTTCTCCCATCCACTGTTGAAGAATATGGCCAGCTGCTGGACATATTCGACAGCCTGTTTGCGCGTCATATCGTGAATGACGGTCTCGAATACTGCCGTGAAGTAGGCGCTCGTAATTATGTGGTGTAGATCCCGATCGACCTCGCCTTCGATCTTCCCGATCTTGCGAAGCCGGCTGTAGTAGTGTTCGGTCCGGTTGACATCGAGCTCCACCAGGTCGTGCACGTAGGTGGAGAACCGGGTGCCGTCCGAGCAGCACAGCACCAGCTTGAACGCGTCGAAGTTGTCGTAGACGTAGTTCACGAAATGCAGAAGGTACTCCGTCGACAAATCTCGGCTTTTAGCGGTGTGATCATCGGGTATCAGGTCGAAGTGCGCATCCTGGGCCGCTTTGAACTGCTCGATCAGGCCGTCGGCGGCGGGCCCGGCAAGGGCCTCGAACAGCGCCTCCTTATTGGGGTAGTAGCCATAGAAGGCGCCCAGGGTGAACCCCGCCTTCTTCACGATGGCCCGAAGCGAGGCGCCCTTGAAGCCGTGCTCAAGGAACTCATCCTTACCGACCGCGAGGATCCTCTCTTGCGTCGCGCTCAATTCGGTCATATCTCGGTCGCGCTCCTTCTTGAAAGTCGACCACTGGCATGTATCAGTGATATATACCAGTGATATATTTTCGTGTCAAGGTTGGGGAGAAGGAACGCGGGAACATCCGGATATAGGGCTCTTCAGAGTTGAGTGCGGGTTGAGGTGTCAAGGCCGCCGGTAGCGAAAGGCCCTGACAGAGATCATCTCCTTGGGCAGGACCCTCAAGCGTCGAACCTCAGACATACCGGGCCTACTTCGAGCATCCCCACACCTCCAACGGTCCAGCAGAGGCACTCAACGGCCGCCTCGAACACCTACACGGCTCAGCCCTAAGCTTCCGCAACCTTCCGGACTACATTGCTCGCAGCCTGCTCGAGGCCGGAGGATTCAGACCCCGGCTACACCCTAAAACGGGATGAGCCAGGTCAGCTGGCTCTGGTCCTCGGTGCCGGAAAGCTCGCTGACCACGCCGGACATCAGCTGTTCCTTAAGGGCGGTCATCGCGACCACCCACACTCAAGGGTGATAGAATGATCAACGAACGAAATGACTGCCCTGGTATCCCTAACGGTGCCGGGGTATTCTCTTTTCTGGCTCACCGCGCCGCACACCCGAGGGCGAGGCGGAGGTGAGCGATCTGATCGTTGCTCAGGCGTGGATCGGTATCAACAAGCAACTCCACGGCCTTGCGTGTCTCGTTCTGGGAAGGTGCGGTGCCCGTATACCCGGCCGAAGCATCGGGAGTGACCCTACACACGGCCTCCGACGGGTACAACGTCGAGGCGACCCTCGCGGATCGCACGGCGGCGAGTAGGGTGGGCGGCTGCGCCTCCCTGCGTGGACTCCATGCAGGTCACCTTATATCCCAAGTGAACCTGTTTGAACACATTCAATCGCGTTAAGATCATGCCGCCAGCGCCATTGGCAGCAGATGATCCCGCACCGGGAAGAGTTCAACACCTACCCCTCGAAGTTCGCCCCAGCCGTGGTCTTTCCCGCTCTGTGGGTTTTACTGGCCGGCTGGCCGGTCGGATGCGAGAATCGGGGAGTGAATCTGTCCCCAACCCCAGCACCCGGGGATCTGCTGGTGGCCACGGCCGGAGGATCGGATACCTTTTTCGATCAGTCGGTGGTGTTGCTGCTGGACTGCGATGCCGACGGGACAGTGGGGCTTGCCCTGAACAAGTTGGCGCCCACTCCGCTGGAGGCGGTACTACCCCAGTGGCTCGAGTTGGTTGCCCCGCCACGCCTGCTGTTTGCCGGGGGACCGGTCTCGCCCAACGGGGCGGTCTGCCTGGCCAAGGTGGCCCGGATGGACGAGGATCCACCGGGTTGGCGACGGGTCGTCCGCGACGTCGGGCTGTTGCATCTGGATACCCCGGTGGAACTGGCCGATGGGGGCTATACCGATCTACGCATCTACGCCGGCTACTCGGGTTGGGCCGCCGGTCAATTGGCTGAGGAAATGGATCGAGGCCTGTGGTATCGCTGTCCGGCCCGCGATGAGGACGTGTTCACGGCCGAGCCTGCCGGGTTGTGGCGCAGAGTGCTGCGTCGGCTGGGCGGATCGGCCTCGCTGCTGTCAACCTGGGTACCCGATCCGGAAGTGAACTGATTCGCCTTGGGCACCTGACCCCGTTTCGTGGCACAGTAGATATGGATTCGGAAGGAGCGACATGCCTGAAGACCCCGCAGGTGACGATCTCGACCCCACACAACCTACCTACTTCGGTGAGCCCGCCGAGGACGTCGTCGAAGCGGTTGCCGGCCAGGATCCCGACGGGGACGATCAGGTTTGGGATCTCGATCAGGGTTTCGTGGATTCGACCGGCACCGTTCGGTTGTTTACCGACGAGAATGCCGCTCCGGTGCGAGTGGCGTTGGCGCGGTATTGGCGGGACCAGATCAAGCAGGTGCCCTTGGAGCAGATGTTCGAGGAGGTTTTCACGCTGGCCGCTTTGATGCTGGGTGATACCACTGCCCGGGTCGCCCAAGCGAACCCGATCGAGGATCAGGCGCCCTTGACCGAGGGTCTGCTCAGGCAGGTTGAGACCCGGTTCCACGAGATGGACGAGCGGATTCGCGAACTCGATGAGGCCGATGAGGGCTACTCGGTATTGAAGGGCGAGAACGCGGTTGGTGTGGCGGCCGATGGCCGCATCCGGCTCACGCTGACCATCTTCGGGCTGCCCCAGTCGGTGGCTTTCGATCCAAAATGGTTGACCGAAGCCACCATGGCCGAGGTGACCGGCGGAGTGATAGCCGCCTACCGGGATGCTCGAGCCGGTTATTCCGAGCCGGTGCATACCCCCGGTGAACGTGAGTTGCTGGCAAGCGAATACCTGACGCTTGCCAATCGGCTCATGCAAGCAGCAGCGCGTGGCATCGGTGATGCCACCAGACCAGATCAGGGGGATGGGCAGTCTATCCATCCCCAAGCCAGGACCGAGTTGCCCAGGGAGGCTGAGAAGTGACGACGTACGCGGAAGTGAGCAGTGGGTTTGCCGAGCTGGATGCGACATGCGAAGCGGCCTGGAATACCGATGAACTAGCCATGCAACGGCGGGTCGCCAAGTTGCTGGCAGATGCGCAATCGGCTGCGGCAAATGCGAGATTGCAGATGTCGGTGGCCACCGCAGCCGCGCAGGCGGTCGGGGGGCCCTTGGCCGCTACTGCGGCCGCGAAGTTGTTCTCCGGCAAGGTGGCTTCGGCAGACGGCGAAGTGGCAGACCTCAAACAGCGGATAGCCAAGCTCAAGGAGGCAGGCAGCGCAGCCCATGCGGAAGCCGCGGGCAAGAGGGGCGAGGTACGCGGTTACATCACCAGCGAATGCGAGCCAGGCAAAAGCACCCCGCAGAACTTCGTTCACAAGGCCGCCCAGTTCGCGAAGGCCAGCGCCAGCATAAAACAGCTGAACTCCGAGATGCACGAACGGGCCACCAATGCATCGTGGGTTTCTGCCGCCGGCAGTTCGGAGATGTACGAGCAATGCGTCCCGGCCCAGATGGCTGCGCTGTCCGACCTCAGCAAGGTCTCCGCGAACAATTCAATGGTGTGCCTGGGTATAGCGTTGTTGCAGCGGGCCGTCTACCAGGCGCATGCGGCTTCGCTTCGGGCTGCGAAACAGATGGTATGTGATGCGGCGAGCCAGGCATCTGCGTTGGCCGAGCAGAATGCGTTCTTCCATGGCACCAAGACCGCCCAAGCCAATCTGGCCGCCTTCATGGGTTGGACGGCCGGTGAGGGGCGTGCCGGATTGAACAAGGGATCGTTCAGGCTCACCGACCAACTCGTTGATGGCATGAAGAGCGCTACGACGCTGCAAGGGGGCTGGCCGGATCGGCTGAATGGCTCCGATACCGCCGGCTCCAACGCCTTCCTCGCCGAGTTGGCCCAGACCTTGGGACAGGCGATGGCCGGGATGTACAGCATCAAGGAGATGACCGGCACCCAGGGTGACAGCATCGCGCTCTAGGCAGGCAATCCGTGGGCACCTTCATAGGGCCGGTGGGGTGCACCACGATGACGATCGGCCGGGCTGCGATGCCACAGCCCACCGGGCAATGTCGATATTGCCCGGTGGGCTGTATCGCATGCAATGCCGGGTATTTCCGAGTGAACTGGGGTATGTGGGGTCGGCTAGGGTTGGGGGCTAGCGCAGCAGTCGTTACGAGAGGCGGTCCTGGCCGTCCCGATGCTCCGGGGCGGGCAATGGCCGCCTGCCGGTAGACCAGATATGAGGAGGTAGTCATGTCCAAGTGGAAATGCATCCCGGTCCTGCTGGCCGCCATGCTGATGTTTTCGGGTTGCGGCGGTGGCGGCACGGCGTTGCCGAAGAGCCTGCCTAAGGACGCCCAGGGCATCCAGCAGGCCTTCGAGCAGTTGCTGGCGGCCTCGGGTAAGCAATTGGTCACCAAGATCACCGTGGGGCATCTGGGTTTCACGTTGAGCGCATACGACAATTCGCAGTCTGCAACTGGCGCTTTGATCGGCCAGAACTGGGGAGACCCGGAGCCGTATACCAGCGATGGCGCTCCCCAGCCGGCTGGGACCGCGTTCATTCCAGTCGCCGAGATAAACGTGGGCGAGGTCTACCAGTCCTTTGCGCGTTCCCTGCCGGATTGCACCGAAGTCAACGTGCAAATCGAGGCCGCGCCCAATGGGACGGTGATCAGTTCCGCAAATTGCGGGCTGGACAGCGAACGCACGATCGAGATCGGTGGGCAACGGTTCAACGGGAAACCGGATGCCTCCACCGTGGAGACCAATGTGCAGTTGCTGGAGATCCTCAGCCAGTTCAAGGTGGGCAGGATGTCTGGGGTTGAGGCTAGCCGGGAGACGATCAGTGCGATCGTCAGCCAGCCGGGTCTGCCCGGGGTGGGCGACAAGAGCTGCCCGGCTTGGTCGATCGAGTGGGGGATCTCCGGTATCTTGACGTCCTGCCGCGAGACCGACCCTGCGGAAGGGCATTTCTTCGAACTGGCCGATATCAATAAGGACAAGTTCCCGGCGAATGCCGTCGATGTCTTTCGGGCCACCGTCGAGAATCCATCGATAGCCGAGGGGTATGCCATCACCTGGTCGCTCACCAAGAATGTCGTTGCCGTCGTGGCCACCCTTGGGTTGTCTCCCACCGAGGCTCGGGAATATGGCTACGATCTGGCTGGTAACCCATTGCAGTGAGGCGAGTACCCGGGGGGCGCGAGGCAGGCCGGGGCCGGAACGTTGGCTCGATGTTGACTAGAGTTGACGCCATGTTCACGATCGATGGTGCGAGGGCATGTCGGATCAGCTGACGCGAGGCGGTGGGCGGCAACGGATTCTGGTGGTGGATGATGATGCCGCCCTGGCCGAGATGCTGCAGTTGGTGCTGCGCCAGGAGGGTTACGAGACCGCCTGGTGTGCGGCGGGCGATCAGGCGCTCGCCGCCTTCGGAAGCGTGCATCCCGCCCTGGTGCTGCTGGACGTCATGCTCCCGGGACTGGATGGCATCCGGGTTTGCCGACTCATCCGAGAACTGTCCGGGGTACCGATCATCATGCTGACCGCGCGTTCCGAGACCGCCGAGGTGGTCAGGGGGCTTGAGGAGGGCGCTGACGACTATGTCGTCAAGCCCTTCAAGACCAAGGAACTGGTGGCCCGGATCAGGGCCAGGTTGCGCAGCCGTACCCCGGAAGAGCCCGAGGGCGGTTTACGGATCGGCGATCTGGTGATCTCGTCCCAGAGCCATACCGTGCACCGGGGAGACCGGGAGATCGGGCTGACCCCATTGGAGTTCGATCTGCTGGTGGCGCTGGCCAGGCGCCCTAAGCAGGTGCTGACCAGGGAAGAACTGCTGGAAGAGGTCTGGGGTTATCGGCACGCGGCCGATACCAGACTGGTCAATGTCCATGTCCAACGGTTGCGCTCGAAAATCGAACGCGACCCCGAGAAGCCGGAGATCGTGATCACGGTGCGCGGAGTCGGCTACCGTGCCGGTGAATCCGCGTCGGCCGCGGATTGATGACTGGTCCGTTGCGTGGCCCGCTGGCGAACTTCCGGTCGGCGGCGGGCGCCTTCTGGGGTTCGTCGGTGCCCCTGCGAGTGATCACTTCAACCCTGGTGGCATCGATATTCGTCCTGCTGCTGGGCGGCAATTTCTTCATACAGACCACCACCCGGGGCATCGTGGACGCCAAGATGCAAGCCAGCTTGGTGGAGGCCAGCACCGTCTTGGACAGGATGCAAACCCAGCTTGACAATACCGATCTGCGTACCGAGTCATTGCTGGAACGCCTCGGGCAGCTGGCCGAGGATGTCGGCAACCGGCCGGACCAGTTCAGGGTGATCATCGAGACCGCAACCACCACCTACTCGTCACGCAATGTGCTGCCTGGATCGGTGCCGGCTGAACTGCGGGAACAGCTGTCCACCGACCCGTTCGGGGTGTATTACACCCTCACCGAACTGCGTCACGCCGACGGCGGCAGCGGACCGGCCGTGGTGGTCGGGGGTCACTTGATCGCACCGGCAGGCCAGCTCTTTCCGGTGTATTTCCTGTTCCCAGCAGAACGGGAGTCCCAAACCCTGCTGCTGTTGCGTCGGACGCTGTGGTCGACCGGGGTGTTTCTGCTTTTGGCTCTGGGCGTGGTCACCTTTCTGGTGACCCGTCAGATGACCGTACCGCTACGAACCGCTCGCGATGCGGCTGGGCGGATCGCTGCCGGGGATCTGACCAAGCGGCTACCCGTCCGCGGCACCGATGAGATGGCAGATCTGGCGACCTCCATGAACGATATGGCAGCGGAACTGCAATCGCAGATCGGACGACTGGAGGACCTGTCCCGCGTCCAGCAGCAGTTCGTCTCCGATGTCAGTCACGAACTACGCACCCCGTTGACCACCATGCGAATGGCCACCGAGATGCTGTATGAGAATCGCGAAGAGCTGAACCCCGTGCACCAACGCAGCGTCGAACTGCTACATGACCAGGAAGAACGTTTCGAGGCCATGCTGGTCGACCTGCTGGAGATCTCTCGCTTCGATGCCGGTGCGGCGATGCTGAACCTGGAGGAGGTGGATCTGGTGGAACTGGTCGAGGCCGAGGTCACTGCCCAGGCGCAGATGGCGCGCACCCTGGGCAGTTCGGTCCAGGTCGTCCACCGCGGGCCGACGAGGGTTGAAGGGGATAGCCGGCGTATCTCGCGGATCCTGCGCAACCTGCTGGGCAATGCCCTGGAGCATGGCGAGCAACGCCCGATAACCGTCACGGTGGCGGGTGACGACTCTGCGGTGGCGGTCACGGTTCGCGACCGCGGAGTGGGTTTCACCGCCGAACAGGCCGAGCAGGTGTTTCTGCGTTTCTGGCGGGCGGACGAGAGCCGGCACCGCGTAGTCGGCGGTACCGGGCTGGGATTGTCCATCGCCCTGGAGGATGCTCGGCTGCACCGTGGCTGGTTGGAGGCTTGGGGGAGGCCCGGTCAAGGCGCCCAGTTCCGGTTGACTCTGCCCCGGCATGCCGAGGTGGTGCTCGAGCATTCTCCGCTGTCGCTGGAACCGGCATCGGTCGCCGGGGATTCGCCGGACGCCCCCGCGGGGGAGCAGGCGAGATGACCAGACGAATCGGTCTCGTGCTGCTGGTCATCGTGTTGGGTGCCGCGGGTTGCGGAGCGGGTTTTCCTACTAGCGGCCCGATGCTACGGGCCAGCGATTCGCGAGCCTCGGAGCGGCCACCCGGGATCGATGTGGCCGCCCAGCCGCCGGAGGATGGTGCCACACCGGAGGCGATCCTCGCCGGCTTCTTCTCGGCAGCCGAGTCGTCAACCGACGACTATGCGGTGGCCCGGCAGTATCTTACCCCGGAGGCGGCCGCGAGCTGGCGGCCGGAGACGGGCGTGACGGTTTACGACGACACCGGGCAGTCGCGCGTGATCACCGCCGATGGATCGGCCATTCTACAGGCCCCGGTGGTGGGCAGGGTCAGCGCGGAGCGCCTGTTCACCGGGGTGCACGAACCCGATTTCACGCACAACTTCCACATGACCCAGATCGATGGCCAGTGGCGAATAGCCAACCCGGGCGACGGTGTGCTGATGTCTATCCAGCGTTTCCAGCGGTCGTTCGAGCCGGTCCCGGTATATTTCCTCGATCTCGCCGGCCGGCGGGTTGTCCCCCAACTGGTGCGGTTGCGTCCCGACGCGGTGCAACCGGACGGCCTGGTGCGGGCGTTGCTGACCGGCCCCGGACCCTGGCTGCGATTGGCGGTGCTCAATGCGCTGCCGGCGGAGGTACAGACCAGCGGCACGACCCTGGACGCCGATGGTGTGGCGAGGGTCGCGTTGAGCGACGAGATGGCGGCGCTATCCGCCGGACAACGATTGCAGGCGGCCGCCCAGCTGCTGTACACCCTGTCTTACTTCGAACGGGTGCAGGGATTGCAGATCGTGGTCAACGGACGACCGCTGATGGTGCCGGGGGCGGACGCGGATCAGGTGCTGAGGTTGTCGGCGGTGTCCGCGCTGTCGGGGGAGCGCATGGGAGCGACTCGGGCGCTGTACGGAATCAGTGAGGGCCTGGTAGTGCAGGTTCCCGACACCGCAGGTGGCCGGCTCAGACCGGTTGCAGGCCCGCTCGGCAGTGGTGTGCCGGATCCACCGGGTCAGTTGGCGGTGTCCTGGTACGCCGACCGGTTCGCGGTGGTGAATCGCGATCAAGATGCGCTGTATCTGGCCTCGGCGGGGAGCGCTGAAATAGCCGCCGTGTATCGGGGCAGCTTGTTGGCCAAGCCCCAGTTCGATGCCGAGAACGGTCTGTGGACCGTCGACTCTGCCGAGTCCGGACCGGTCGCGGTTCGGATCGATGAGATCGGCGAATCAATCGCGGTGCCATTGGGAGAATTGTCTGCCGCCCGGGTGGTGGCCTTCCGGATCAGTCCCGACATGACACGGCTGGCTGTGATTGCCCAGTTCGGGCAGATCCGCAAGCTCGGCCTGCTTCGACTGCGCGGATCGGGGCAACCGGTCATCGATGGTTGGCGGGAACTCCCGGTGAATACCTCGCGTGGCCTGCTAACCGACCTGCGCGATGCGGACTTCACCGGTCCGAACCGGTTAGTCGTGTTGGGTGCGACCGAACGGGATCCTCAACTGGGGGTCTTCTCGATGGATATCGATGGTGGCCTGATCACCTCGCAGGGTCCCCTGAACGATGTCGACGCGGTCGGCCTCACCGCGATGCCAACCGGCTCGACAACCACGATGGCCCTGGTCACGGCGACCAATCGGGGGCTACGCTATGAGGCCCAATATCGCTGGCAGCAGCTGACGGAGCAGACTTCCGATCTGAGCTACCCGAGTTGAGCATATGGTCGTCTGCTGACCGGCGCGGCGCGCCGGCGATCGGGGCTCGCCCAAGGCCGGGTGCCCGCTCCGGGGACGATAGCCCTCGGCCTGTCAAAAAGGTACCGGCGAAACCGGCTGGCCCCGTCCACAGCGGAGGAATGATCTGGCACGATCGATCACCGGCACGAACGATCCGGGTATGGATGATCCATTGCCCTCGGATTGGCCGGCATGGCTGGCGGTGGGACTGCACCTGCTGCTCGGTGCCGCCTGTCCGGCCTGCGGAGCCCCCGGCTGGGCGGGCTGCCCGGCCTGCCGGGCGCGAATACTCAACGCCCCCGTGCGTCAGATCCGGCGTTCCAGTCCGGTGCCGATCTGGGTGGCCGGCAGCTACCGTACCCCCCTGGCCGAACTGGTGGTGGCCCACAAGGATGCCGGAGCTTGGCAGCTCACCGGGCTGTTGGCCGAATTACTGGCCCGGGCCGCGCGGCCGATGCTCGGTGGTGGGCCGCCATGCCTGGTGCCGGTGCCCTCGAACCCGGCCAATGTCCGGCGCCGGGGCCGCGATCATACCTGGGCGTTGGCGCTGGCTACCAGCCGCCGGCTAGGGGTGCCGGCGATCCGACTGGTGGATCGCGTCCGTTCGGCGCCCGACCAGGCCGGGCAATCCGAGGCCGGACGGCTGGTAGCCCAACGCGGCACCATGCGGGCGCGCTCCGGTACTCGGTCCGTGCTGGTGCTGGATGACATCGTCACCACCGGGGCCACCGTCGTTGAGGCCGTCCGCGCATTGCGGCGGAGCGGGCATCGGGTGGTCGGTGCGGCAGCCGTCTGTGAGACGCCGCGCCGGTTCGGGAGAAGCTGGTCTGTGGGCCCAACCGACTGTGCGGACACGCCCGGTCTGCATTTGGTCAACCAGTAGGTCTCGGCTCGGTAACGTTGACCTATGGCACGAATCGTTGGTTCTCCGAATCCGGGTCAGACCCGCAACCTCGGAGGATCGCGGGGCCTGCCTTTCAGTTACCGCAGTGTTGGCCGGGTGGGCGATACAACCCGGCAGGTCGTCCCGGGATAACCCGGATCAGGGAAGGAATGATCATGGACGTCAGTATCACCGGTAGGCACCTCACAATCAGTGATGCGACTCGGGAGCAGGTGCGCGATCGCCTGGCCACCACGGTCGCCAGATTGCGTGAGCGCGTGAACCGCACCGAGGTCGAGTTCACCGCCGCCGATGTAAAGGGTAACCCTGACGGTGAGATCCGCTGCGAGATAACCCTGCGTGGCCGGGGCCCGGTGGTCCGGGCCAGTGCGACCGCGTCGGACAAGCTGGTCGCCTTCGACCGCGCCGAGGACAAACTGAAGGCTCAACTGCGCAAGGCCGCCGATCGGCGCAAGAGGCATCGCGGCCTGCGAGGCGCCACCCAGCTCAGCGATCTGGAATGGGCCCCGACCCCAAGCGCGACCGAGCCGGATGAGGAAGAGGTGCCCACTCGGCAATTGGCCGGGCTGACCATAACCGGCGAAGGCCCGTTGGTGGTACGAGAGAAGCGTTTCAGTGCGATACCTCTCACCCTGGCCCAGGCTCTGGACGAGATGGAACTGGTCGGCCACGACTTTTTCCTCTATGTCGATGCCGAGACCCGCGAGCCCAGCGTGGTCTATCGTCGCAAGGCCTATGACTTCGGGGTAATTCACCTGGAGGTGAACGAGCCGGGCGAGTGAATCGCATCGCATGTGGGGTATGGGGCCGCCCCATTCGCACGTGCGTGCAGACAACGAACACCGCCGCTACCGGGACCCGCGAACCCACCGTGCCTGGCCTCGATGAACTCGGCCGGCAGCCCGGAGTCTCCCCAGCCCGTGCCGCCCGAAGCCGGGCCGGTTAGCGGAATCTAGTGGGTTATGCCCAGCCGGGCGATGCGCTTGGGGCGGACAACCCGGGATGGGGCGTTGGTTCGGCGACCACACCAGACGAACTAGGATGGGGTGGCTGCCGTGGGATTGGCGTGCAACGGGCGCGTCCGGCGGCTAGGATTTCAGCAAAGGACGTAACCCGTGGGTTTCATGGATCGCCTGCTCACTATCGGCGAGGGACGCACCCTGAGGCGACTGCAGAAGATCGCCGGGCAGATCAACAGCATCGAGGATGACTACCTCGAGATGGCCGATGACGAATTGCGTGCCCAGACCGCCGACTTCCGAGAACGTCATGACAATGGCGAGTCGTTGGATTCGCTGCTCCCCGAGGCCTTCGCCACCGTCCGGGAGGCAACTCGGCGGGTACTCGGCAAGCGGCCCTATGACGTCCAGTTGATGGGCGGCGTGGCTCTGCACGAGGCCAATATCGCCGAGATGAAGACCGGTGAGGGTAAGACCATCGTCGCTTTGCTGCCCAGCTATCTGAACGCCCTGGACGGCAAGGGCGTGCATGTGGTGACCGTCAACGATTACCTGGCCCAGTACCAGTCCGAGCAGATGGGCCGGGTGCATCACTTTCTGGGATTGGACGTCGGGGTGATCCTGGCCCAGATGACGCCCGCTCGTCGCCGGGTGGCCTATGGCGCCGACATCACCTATGGCACCAACAACGAGTTCGGCTTCGACTATCTGCGCGACAACATGGCCCTCAGCCCGGACGATCTGGTACAGCGTGGCCACCACTTCGCCATCGTCGACGAGGTGGATTCCATCCTGATCGACGAGGCCCGCACCCCGCTGATCATCTCCGGCCCGGCCTCGGAGAACAAGCAGTGGTATCCGGTTTTCGCCCGGTTGGCGGGCCGGCTCAAGCGTGACGTCGACTATGAGGTGGATGAGAAGAAGCGCACCATCTCGGTGCTGGCCCAGGGCATCGAGACCACCGAGGATGTGTTGGGGGTCGACAATCTATATGAGTCGGCCAACACCCCGCTGATCGGCTACTTGAATAATTCGATCCGGGCTAAGGAACTCTTCCACCGCGATAAGGACTATGTGGTTGCCGAGGGGGAGGTGCTGATCGTCGACGAGCACACCGGCCGTACCTTGATCGGGCGGCGCTACAACGAGGGTCTGCATCAGGCGCTGGAAGCCAAGGAAGGCGTCCAGATCAAGGACGAGTACCAGACCTTGGCTACCATCACCTTGCAGAACTACTTCCGGATGTACGACAAGTTGTCGGGGATGACCGGCACCGCCAAGACCGAGGAGAGCGAGTTCCAGAAGATCTACGGTCTGGGTGTGCTGGAAATCCCCACCAACAAGCCGATGATCCGTACCGACCAGAACGACCTGATCTATCTGACCGAGTCGGCCAAGTTCGATGCCATCGTCGCCGACGTCGCCGAACGCTATGAGGCCGGCCAGCCGGTGCTGATCGGTACCGCCTCGGTTAACAAGTCTGAGCAACTCAGCAAGCGGTTGAAGAAGGCTGGCATTCCCCACCAGGTGCTGAACGCCAAACAGCATGCTAAGGAGGCGGCCATCGTTGCGCTGGCCGGCCGCAAGGCGGCGGTCACCGTCGCCACCAACATGGCCGGTCGCGGCACCGACATCATGCTGGGTGGCAATGCGGAGTTCCTGGCCGACCAGAAACTGCGCGAACAGGGCCTGGACCCGGTGGCGGATCGCGAGGAGTACGACGAGGCTTGGCCGGAGACACTGGCCGAGATCGAGCAGCAGGCCGCCGACGAGCATGATGAGGTGGTGGCCGCCGGCGGGTTGTATGTCATCGGTTCGGAACGTCATGAGTCACGGCGTATCGATAACCAGTTGCGGGGGCGTTCCGGTCGTCAGGGCGACCCGGGGGAAAGCCGATTCTACCTGTCGCTGGAAGATGACCTGATGCGACTGTTCCAGGCCCATCTGGTGGAACGCGCCATGGTCTCGATGAACGTGCCCGAGGATGAACCCATCGACATGCGCGTTATCACCCGGGCCATCGAGAGCGCCCAGAAGCAGGTGGAGGCGCAGAACTTCGAGATGCGCAAGAATGTGCTCAAGTACGACGACGTGATGAACCGGCAGCGGCACGCCGTCTACGGTGACCGTTCCAAGGTGTTGGGCGGCACCCAGGTCGATGAGCAATTACGGGAGACCGTGGCCCGGGTGGTGCGTTCGGGCGTTCGGCAGTACACCGCTGGACTGCCCGATGACTGGGATCTGGACGAGTTGTGGTCCGAGATGCGAAAGCTTTATCCGGTCGGTCTTGACCAGGATGAATGGGAGTCCGAAGGCGATGCCGACGCGTTGGTGGAGGCCTTCGCCGAGGATGCGTCGCGCGCCTACGATGCCCGCGAGGAGAGTCTGGGCGAACAGAACATGCGAGAGCTGGAACGGCAGGTCTGGCTGACGGTTCTGGATCGCAAGTGGCGTGAGCACCTCTACGAGATGGACTATCTGCGCGAGGGCATCGGTTTGCGCGCCATGGCCCAACGCGACCCCCTGGTGGAGTATCAGCGCGAGGGCGCGCAAATGTTCGATGCCATGCGCGATGGCTTCGCCGAAGAGGTCGTCGGCTATCTGTTCAACATCGATGTCCAGGTGGTGCCCGATGCGGCCCCCGAGGTTACCGCGGATTCGGCCGCGGAGCTTGCGGGCAACGGGTTGACCATCGGCGCGCGGTTGACCGCCGGGTCCGCTGCGGATACCCCGGATCCCGGGGGTAAGCCCGCGGTGATACCACCGGCTGCTAAACGGCGCGCCAAGTCTGGCAGATCCGCCAAACGGGCCGCGCCCGCCGAGCCGGGTAAGGCCGCCGAGGAACCCACCGCGCATATCGGTGACAGCAGGAACAGGCTGCGGGTGGGGGGCGTGCAACAGCGTCCGGACGCCAAGCGGCTCAGCTATTCCGCACCCGATGAGCAGGGGCAGAAGTCAACCACGGGGGCCCGGCGGCGGGCTAGCGAACCGGATCCCTATGCCGGAGTGGGACGCAATCAGCCGTGCCCGTGTGGATCTGGCAAGAAGTTCAAGCTCTGTCATGGTCGTAACCCCAACGTGGGATGATTCCGGTCGGGCCGGGCCCCGGCAGCAGCACATCCAGGCTGGTCCAGCGCCAGCATCCGGCCTGGCTTTGCAGCCCGACCAGCACGCTGAACGAGCGTGCGGCCAGTTGATAGCGCAGTAGCGCGCTGATCTGTGTCTGGGCTAGCAGACTGATATGTACGCTGCCCAGCCGCACCGGAAGGCCGCGGTGGATCATCAGGAAGCGGTTGAAGTGGGCTCGTGCCGCAAGATCGAACCAGCCGGCCAGTTGCGAGCCTGGCCGGTCCCCGGCCAAGATCTCGCCCACCAACCGGGCGATCCGGATGATGGTATTGCGTGCCTCCCGGGGGACCATGGGCGGGCGGTGGCTGGTGGGATAGCTGGGCAGTTCGAAGAAATCCAGCCAGGCCAGGGTACGTTGGGTCAAGGTATCGGCTGCCGGAGCGTCCGGGCAGCCAGGTGGCTTCGTCTCGAGGGATGAGGGTTCCTCGGCGGGCTCGTTCCGTTGGGGGAAGCGTTCAGCGGCGGGATCGCCCAGTAGGTGGGTGGTCATGGAATCCAGCTTGCCGCTGGTCTCCCTGCGGCTAACCCTGTGCCTGGTGAATTTGTGGATAGCTTCGGAGCCGGTCGGCCATCAGCGGCCGCCGACCGGATCCTGCCGCCGGCTGGTTGACCAGCCGGCCGGTTGTCAGCGCCTCGCAGCAACCCGTGATGCTGGGTTGTCTCCCGGTCGGTGGGACGATCCGCCCGGGAACTGCCGGGGACCTTGTCTCCGGGGCACTCGACGAGTGCATCCGGATGATTTGGGTCGACTCGCTGAGCATCGCAGCATGCGGTCGGTGATGTTCGGGAACCCCGCGATGCCGGTCCGAATCATCGGCTCATCGAATCGCCTGCCGGAAAACCGGGCCGGCCTGAGCGGACGTGCCACAATCCTGGGTAGGAAACCGACGAGCAGGAAGATCCGATGGCCGCACGAGTATTGGTGTGTGTTCCCGTTGATCGCGCACAGGCCGCCAGCCTGATCGCCGGTGCCGAACTGGCCGGGCCCTTGCAGGTCTTCCAGGCAAATGCGGAATTGCGCGCGGGCTTTGGTCTGGGCGCGGACGAGAACGAGGCAGCCGAGTATGCCTGCCTGCTGATCGCGGCCCTGTGGGGTCTGACCCGGTACGGCCATCGGCTGGTTTTGACGGCCCAGGTGGATCCGGCCGGGCTGGGGCCGGGAGCCGAGCCCGGAAACGGTGGCCGGACGCTGGCCGGGTTGAGCCTCGACCGGGTGGAGGCATTCTTCACCGATGATCCGGGAGCGGAATTGGGTGAGTTGACCGGGCAGTTGCGTGGCCTCGATCTGGATTCGGCCTGGGCGCTGCCCCCGGTTGCCGAGTTGCACCGGGAACACGATCTGCTGTGGCATTCGGTGGTGGAGCTTGGTGTCTTCCTGGATTCGATCGGCTGACCGGGCGCGGGAACGATATCGCGGTCTGGCGCCCGGTCCGGTCTTGACTGACGGCTTCAGATGATCAGCCAGACCATGGCGATGATTGCCATGCCCAGGAACCCGGCTACGGTGCACAGCACCGTCCAGGTCCTCAGGCCGTCGGCGACGTCCAGGCCCAGGAAACGGCTGGCTATCCAGAACCCGGAATCGTTGATGTGGGACAGGGAGACCGAACCCATGCCGATGGCCAGCACGATCAATGCAACCTGCAGATCGGAGAAGCCGCCCTGCTCGACCGTCGACTGGACGAGTCCGGCTGCGGCCAGCGTGGCCACTGTACCCGAACCCTGGGCGACCTTGAACACCAGGGCCAGCAGGAAAGCCAGCAGCAGAATGGGTACCCCGGCGGAGACCAGTATGCTAGACACCGCATCGCCGATTCCCGATGCGGTCAGCACCTTAGCGAACACCCCGCCGGCGCCGGTGACGAAGACCACCACTGCGGCTGGGCCTAGGGCCGCGTTCATCAGATCGCCAAGCTCCTCCTTTGACCAGCCATGGACCAGGCCAAGCACCAGCATGGCCAGCACCGTGGCCACGATCAGCGCGAACCCGGGGGCGCCGACGAAGCCGGTGACCCGGTAGGGCATGGATCCTTCCGGCAGCAGGATCTTGCCGATGGTGCCGGTCGCGATCATGACGATGGGCAGCAGGATCGTTGCCAGCACCAACCCGGCATTCGGGGTGCGGTGTTGCCGGCCGTCCGGCTCGTGCGCTGCCTGCTGGCTGAGATCGGTCGCCCCGGTCTGCTCATACCTGGCTCGGGTGGTGCGGTCGAGTTCGAAATCACTGCCGGTGAGCCGGCGGCTGACCAGGTAGACGACGATGCCCACCGGGATGGCTAACAGGATGCCCAGCAGGGTAACCAGGCCCAGCACATCCTCGCGCAGCAAGGTGGCGGAGCCGGTGACCCCGGGATGCGGCGGCACGGTGTTGTGGATGAAGACCATGGTGGCCGCCACCGGCGCACCCAGGATCACCGGTGAACGGTGCCCCGCGGCCCGGGCGAAACCAAAGATGATTGGCACCAGAATGATGTAGGCCACATCGAAGAAGATCGGGATGGCGACTAGCCCGGAGGCAATCATCAGGGCCGGCCCGAGCCGTTTGGGACCGAGCAGCCGGGCAGCCGCAGTGGCCAGCACTGCGGCTCCGCCGGTCTTCTCGATGATGCCGCCGAGCATCGCACCCAGCCCGACCAGCAGCGCAACACTGCCCAGGGTGCTGCCCATGCCTTCGATGACGGTTGGGATCACCCTGTCGATCGGTAGCCCCGCGGCCAGGCCGGTGGCCAGCGAGATGGTGAGCAGTGCCACGTAGGCTGGCCATTTGAACCGCATGACCAGCAGCAATAGCAGGGCGATGGCCGCAATGGCCATCGCTACCAGATAGGTGGTGTTCATCGGTTTCTCCTGTCGGGCCGGGCCGGTAGGCCGAGCAGTCGGGTCGGCTCAGCGGTCGATACGCTCCCGGTTGAGCATCTTGGCGAGCACGATGTCGAGTTCCTCGTCCGACCAGACCCGGGTCCAATCCGGTTTTATGATGGCTTTTCGGCCATAGTCCATGGCCAATAGGCAGGCATCGGAGAAGGGGTTGGAACCGCGCAGCGCGTTGGTCAGTGCGATATAGATATGCCCGAAGAAGATGGCCTTGACGGCTGGCTCCGGGATACCAACCTCATTGACCGCATGATCCAGGGCGTCTTTGAGGAATTGCCCGATCATGCAGCCGATGGTTTCGACCAGGGTCGGTTCGAGCTGGGCCAGTTGCTTGATGGTCACCCAGTGCACGTCGACCACCGGGGCATATTGCGCTCGGATGACCTGTTCGGTGCGCGCCTGCTGGCCCTCGTCGGCGTTCTCGATCGCGGCGACGACCTCTTGGGGGGCCGAGATCCCGCCGAAGGTGTCGTTCCACTGGTCCGCGGCGCGTTCCAGGAAGACCGAGGGATGGCAGGGATGGGCGCAGGCCAGCGCGACATCGTCGCGCCGGGCCACCAGGCCGGCATAGGCGGCGGCTGGGTCGAGGGTCAGCAGTACCGAACCCGGCTTCATCAGGGGGACGACCTGCTGGGAGACCGCGCCCAGGGCGATATCGGGGACGGCGAGGATGACTACGTCGCAGTCGGCCGCCACCGCTGATATATCGGAGACCTCGCGGCCGAGTTCTCGGATGGCTGCCTGGCCGGCTGCCGAGGCTTCGCAGTAGTAGATGGTGGCTTCGGTCAGATCGAGGTTGTTGGAAACCCGGGTGCCCATCTTTCCGGCGGCACCGACTACCGCGATGGTCAGCTCGGGATCTAGCGTGACTTCCTTGCCATACAGTGGGTTGAGTTGCTTGTCTGTCATGATTCCTCCTGTCGGGTTGGGTTGAGGGTCCGGTGGCCGGGCCGGTGGTGATCAAGCGATCCCGGGTGCGCGGCTCGCCAGGCGCGCAGTCCGGCGAGACTGGCCTGGGTCCAGTCACGTTCGATGGCGAGGGTGGCGGTCAGATCGCCTTGCCAGGGCACCCAGTGCTCCACGATGGCCGAACCGCACCGGCCGGCGGCCGTGACCATGGACAGCTCATGATCCAGATCCAGCATTCCGGCGCCAAGGCGTGCTCCGGCGAATCGGAAACCGACCCAGTCATCGGCCCGGGTGAAGGCGAAATCCTTGACGTGTAGATTGATGGTGTGGGCAGCGGTGAGCTCCACCACGGTGCGCGGGTGCTCGAGTGCGGACACGCAGTTGGCCGGATCCAAACAGATACCGATGCGCGGTGAGTTCAATCCGTTAACCAGGTGAACCAGGGCACTGGTCGGGATCTGCTCATAGGTCTCCAGTGCCAGGCTGACGCCGTGCTCGTCGAGCAGTGGCAGGATACCGCCCAGCCGATGGACCAGATTCGGTAGGCCCAGGGTCAGGTCGTCCGCAGTCACCATGGAGCGCAGCATGGTCGCGCCCAATGCGCCGGCCATGGCGATCTGTCGGGCCAGGTGTTCGTGGTCTGTGCCGCGCGTGCCGAGCTCAAGGGCGAGCCCCGATCGGTCGGCCAGCCCTCGCAGTCCGGCCAAGGCGGCATCGTCCAGTTCGTCGAGGTGCGGGTCATCGCAGATCTGGAAAACCTCACAGTCCAGTTCGATCGCCCGCTCGACCTGGGCCGCGATGCCGAGTGGATGTGGGTTGGTGTGATGCCGTTCCCAGAACAGGGCATAGCTGCCGATCCCGATTCGCATGCGTCCCCCTCGTTGGGTTGCGTGGCAATTGGTTGACCAATGTAGAGCAGCATTGCTTACAACGATCATCTACGGCTCTGATCTTACGCGAGATTCCCAAATTGGTCAACCAGTTTTGGTTGTCCGGTCGGATCTTGCCAGGAGAAACCATCGACAGGGCGCTAGACTCGCGTCGTGGATGAGCACGGGGAGACCACGGACGCCGGTGTGACCGGGAGCTTCAGCGGATCACCGAGCGGATCAACCACCCAGCAGTTGCTCGATCTGATCTGGAGCGGCAGCCTCAGCCCGGGGGACCGCCTACCGGCCGAACGAAGCCTGGCAGAGCAGCTCTTGGTGGGTCGTTCGGCGGTGCGTGAGGCGATCGCCGCTTTGGAGGTACTGGGTTTCGTGGAGACCAGGGGGGGCTCCGGTACCTATCTGCGGGCAGCCACCTCGGAACTTCTGCCCCGGGCGCTGAACTGGGGCATGATGCTCGACCGCGACAAGACCGCACAGCTGGCCCAGGTGCGCGAGGGATTGGAGATACTAGCGGTCGAGTTGGCTGCGCCGGCCTATCGAGCCACACGGCTAGCCGAATTGGCTGCCATCGTCGATGAAGCGGCCGCGCTGCGCTTTGATCCGGCCGGTTTCGTGGAGGCGGACGTGGCCTTTCACCGCCATATCGCCGATACCAGCGGCAATCCGACGCTGGCCGACCTGCTGTCGACCGCACGCTCGTTGCTGCGGGTCTGGTTCGAGAAGGCAGTGCGCGAGCAAACCGACATCGAGGCGGCGCTGCGCGAACATGGCGCGATCGTGACGGCTCTGGCCGCGGGCGACGTGCTGGGGGCGGTTGCTGCCATGCGGGTGCACATGCGCACCGCCACCGAACGGATCCTGCGGGCCGGCTGATCCCCATCTAATGGACTCCGGCCGGTGCCCGGGCATCGGGTGGCTGCGCTGGGCATCGGGCTTGATCGCGGCCACCCGATGCGGGTTCAGCGCTGGCCCTGGGCTGCCTTCATGAAACGACGCTGGTAGCTGATCACCTGATTGGTGGAGGTGAACCGGGCAAGGTAACCGGGTTCTGCGGTCACCACCACCCGGTCTGCCATGTCGCAGAATTCGTCGCTGGCCAGCAGCCGATCGATATCGGGATAGTTCCAGTCGCCCTCCATGGAGCAGATGATCAACCGGGTGTCGGGCAAATTCGCATTGCGCAGCAAACGCAGATTGTGCCGGACGCCATCCAGTCCGTCGGCGCCCTCGGGATTACCCAGGTTGCGGTACTTCACCACGTCCCGGGCGCGTTGTACCGCTCCGGCGATGTCGAACTCGGTGTCGGTGCTCGCCAGATAGTCGTTACGCAACAGGTAATCGCGCAATAGGGGGCCGGCCGACTGATCGTTTGCGTCGTATCTGGCCAGCAGATCGGCCAGCGCCCGAGACTGCATCAACCGATGCCGGATGAACGAGTTGATGAAGTACGGCCTGGCTTGCAGGGCAAGTTGGGTCTGGTAGGGCTCGAACATCAAGGTGTAGTTGATGCGGAAGCCAAGTTCGGTGAGTTTCAAGGTCAGTGCATGACCGCGCAATGCGTCCGCTGTCGCGGGTTGCCAGTATCGGGTCGCCAACCGGCCATCCCCGGTGAGCAATTGACCGACATTCTCCGCATTGACCGGCCCGGTATGGGGCACCTTGATCACAACCCGGTCGCGTCCCAGCAGTTCGGCGAAGAACTCCGCCTCTTCGACGATCTTGCTGAAATCGGGCTCGAAGGGGTTATTCAGTTCAACGCTGATATCGCAGCCGGGCCCCAGAATGCGACCCAGTTCCGCCATGACCTCGTCACGGGTGGTGAAGCGGTGATCGATGTTGGCTGCCGGGTTGTTGATGAACAGGTCGTAGATGATGCCCGGATTACAGGTCAGATTACCCAGCAGGGGCGCTATCGGTGCCACCTCATAGGGGTTCGCGCTATCGGCCGAATAGATCACGTTGGTAGGACGGCGCCTGCCATCGGAGTCGTATCCGATATCGCGAACCAGGTTGACATTCAGCAGGCCGTCGGCTTCGAGGTCGTATTCGAAGCGGAAGCCGGCCGGGGTATGACCCGGTGCCGCCCGGAAGTAGTCGCAGATGCGTTCGAACTCGGCGGTGACTCCCAGATGGCTGGCATGCCTGGTCAACTGTTCGAATTGGGTAGCGCTGATCGGCTGATCAAGTACGCGGGCCAGGTGGTCACCGATTTGGCGCGTCGGAGTCAATCCGAGACTGCGAATACGGTATTGCAGGCTGGCCGGTTGGGATGTGAAAAACATCAATGGTCTCCTAGTCGGGATTGCCAATGGTGAGGTAGGCCCTCACCGACCCGGCAGCAGGCCGCGGTCGGCCAGGCCGGATTCGATCTTGTTGATCGCTCTGGTGTGCCGCACGACCAGCACCGAGATCGGCACCAGGCCGACCGCGAGGGCCATGGCCAACGGGAGATTGGCGGGTTGAGCGAGGATGATAGCGATCACCAGCACCATACCGAGTCCGGTTTCACGCATCCGGGCGCCCTTTAGATGATTGCGGGTGGCCAGCAGATCATCAAGGATGGCCTGCTTGCCGGCCGGGGTTTGCTCCTGGACGAGACCGGCGATGCGCTCGGCCCGGTCCCGGGCGATCTCCCGGCGTTGCCTGATCAGCGCCTGCATCAGGTAGATCACAGCCAACAGCACGAAGCCGGCCGCCCAGGCCAACTTGCCACGAGAGTAGAAGATTCCGGCCAGCACACCAAGGGAGGCCACCGACATAAGGGTGAATGCCATGCGATGAGTCACGGGCATAACTCCGGATTGTGGTGACGGACGAGTTCGGCATTGCCAAGCACCGAGCAATTGTCGACCACCTGGAAACCGAACCCGGGGAATTCGCGTTCCTTGAGCTTGATGAAGGCCGGCGTGGCTAGGCCACCGGTGAGTTTAATGGTCTCGTCCAGATCGACCACCTCGCCGGCGAGCCGGACCACCCGATAGAGCACTCGGTTCATCGATTTCAGCATGGCCGACAGCATCTCATCCCGGGTGGCGGCCAAGGTGAGGCCATGCCAGGCCCCGGTTCGTCTTTCCAAGGACTGCCGGTCGCCGGTCAGATAGGGGTCAAAGCTAACCTCGGTATCCTGGGCGAACCGTTCGATGCAATCGGGTAGGTATCGCTGGTTGAACTCGACACGATCCAGTTCGCGGCAGAACTGTTCGCGGAACCAATCGATGCCGAAGCCACCGGCCGTGGTGGCGTAGATCTGCCATAGTCCGGGCAGGGCGGCGTTCCGCAGATAGTAGCCCGGGTTGGTGACTGGGCGGTCGATCAGGATCGAGACCATGTCGGAACTGCCGGCGGTGTTCATGATCTGTCCGGCCCGGTCGTTGTGGGCCCCCATCTGAGCGGCTGCCATGTCATTGGTGCCGACTGCCACCGGAATTCCGGGACGCACTCCCAGCCGGATCGCCATTTCGGGAAGCAGGCCACCCAGGAATTCGCCGGGGTTATAGATGTCGGCGAACCATTCGGGACGCAGATCGAAGGCATCCAGCAATTCGGCGGACCAACCCGCCTGGGTGGTGGTCTCGTACAGCCCAAGCATCGAGGCGTTGACCAGGTCGACCATCCATTGCCCGGTGAACCGGTGGTGGATGAAGCTGGGCAGATGCCCGATGCGATGGGTCCGGGCCAGCACCTCAGGTTCGTGCTGTTGCATCCACAGCACCGTCATGATGCCGGCGCCGCCCGCGAAGGGATAGATTCCGGCGATTGACAGATATCGTTCGCGGCCGATGCGCCGATCGATGTAGTCGCTGATATCGCGGCTGCGGCGATCCATGTGGGTGACGATATTCGGGTAGACCAGCCGCCCGTCGGCACCGATGAAGACCGGAGAAGGGGAGAAGGTGTCGTAACAGAGTACTTCCACGGCGGCGCGCAGATTCTGCGGCAATCGGCCGGCTGCCTGGCTCACGGCGTCGAATAGTACGTCCGGGTCGATCTCGACCTTCTCGCCGGGCAGTAGGATATAGGGGTACTCCTGCTTCTCCGAGGCCAATACCTGGAGATCAGCGTTCAGGATCTCCAATTTGACCGCTGAGGTGCCGAAATCGATTGACAGATAGTGCATGACGAAATCCTCCGGTTCACTGGCCGAAATCGTGCAATACCGGTAGGCCGGCCTCCAGCGCCGCCCGCAGTTCGGCATCGGAGGCCGGGCTGATGGGCAGCAATGGGCGGCGGGGCACACCGGCCCGGTAGCCGCGGGCATTCATGGCCGCTTTCAGGCTGGCCACGCCCTGTTTGCCACCACCGGACGAGGCCACCCGGCGAAGCAGCCGATAGTATCGCATCGCCTGTTCGGTGGGGACGCTGTCGTATAGCTCAATCAATCGGGCGCATTCCTGAGGCAAATAGTTGGCTGCCGAAACCACCCCGCCCCGGCCGCCCAAGGCCAGGCAGGTCATGATGTTGTTCAGTGAGCCGGCGAGCACCTCGAAGTCTTCGCGTCCGCCGACGGCGGTCAGGTAGTCAACCAGCATGGCCGGCGAGGTGTCCTTGATGCCGTGAATGTTGGGGTGGTCGGCGAGCCTGGCCAGGGTGGCTGCCGGAATCGTCACGCCGTTGGCGTAGCCGGGGGCGACATAGGCCAGCACCGGGAGCGGGCAGGCGTCGGCGATCTCGGTGTAGAAGCCGAGCAGGGCACGGGCATCAATGAGTTTGGCGAAGTAGTTGGGGGTCAGCACCGAGATGTAGTCGATCCGGTCGTACCACGGCGCCAGGGTCTCGATGAAGCGGATGGTCTGCCGGGTAGATTCCCGGCCGGCCCCCACGATGAGGGTCTTGTCGCCCTTGTGATCGGCGGCGGCCTGGACGACCAGCCGGGCCTCGTCGTCATCCAGCGACTGGAACTCGCCGTTAGTGCCCAGCACCATGTAGCCGGCGACATCGGTTTGCCCCCACTGACCGAGATTGTGCACCAGGGCGGCCGGGTCGAATGATTCGTCGGATGCGGCAAATGGGGTTGCCACGGGAATGAAGATGCCTGCCAGCCGATTGGCCATGCGCTTTGCTCCTGGAAGTTGGTCGGGCCGGACGAGTCCGGCCACCGGTTGGATAATCTGGATCGGATCCGGATGGCCGTCAACTGGCCACCCGGATCCGATCCGGGTCATCGGTCGCCGGGTCGTGCTGTGATTAGCCGGTGGCTAGGTTTTGGAAGAACTGCACCAGGGCGATCAGGCCCATCACGGTCATGACCACCGAGGAGATGATGACCAGCACCTCCAGCGGTTTCTTCATGCGCAACTGCGCCGGCAGCACCTTGTGCTCGGTGAAGACCAGGATGAAGCCCCACAGGCCGAGTGCCAGCACGCCGCCGAGGACACCCGCGAAGGAGATGACCGTGGTGTAGCTGACCTCCATCAATGCGAGGAATACCGCGACCCCGAAGGTGTAGGTGGCCACCGCGACCTTGAGCTTCTGCCAGTTCTTGGGGTCTGCCAGCGCCGGGAAGGCCGGCGCGAAGGCCTCACGAATCGTGTACGGATAGGTGACGGTCAGCAGCGCCTGCACCGAACCCCAGAAGGCGCACCAGATGGCCAACTGGTAGAGGTACTTCAGCACGGGGTGAATCTGGGTGAAGAAGTTTGCCTGGGCCTGCAGGATATTCGAGTCCTTCGGGATCTCCTGCAGCCCATTGGTGCCCAGCACGACCGTGCCCAGGGTCATGAAGGTGAGCGCGAAGATGGCCACCGCGGTGAAGGAGGTGATCGAGTCGATCCGCACGGCCTTGAGACCGAGCCCGGCCTTTACCATGTTCTCCTCGCCCATGTCGATCGGCACCTGCTGGCCGGGGCCCAGTGCCTGCAGTTTGGCATTGATCTCGGCGTTGTCGGCGCGTCCGAGCATGCCCCAGGTCTTCTCGCGGAAGGTGCCCACATAGCCGATGTAGTCGTAGATGCCGCCGCCCAGGGCGCCCAGATAGGCGACGATCTCCAACGGAATGGGCCGGGCCGCGATCTCGGGGAAGCCGCTTTGCACCCATTCGGGATAGAACGGGACGCTGGTGGGCAGCAGACCAGCCAGCAGGTGGCCCCATTCCGGCTTGGAGACGAAGACGGCGATCAGGGAGAAGATGATCATGATGCCGACCACGATGGTCTGGAAACGTTCGACAATACTGAAATCCTTGACGAACAAGGTCAGCCAGGCGATGAACGCCCATGCGATACCCAGCCAGATACCCCAGGACGGCATCTCGAAGCCGAAGGTCCAGGGGGTCCACTGGCGAAGGGCCAGAATGTAGGCGACACACCAGGCGGGGAAGCAGATGGCGGCCAGCACGCCGAAGAAAAGGGCCAGCCAGTGGCGGCCAGGGCCGCTGTTGCCAATGCCGGGCATCAGATGACCCATCCGGGCGAATGGGTGTTCCCCGGTCAGCACCATATACCGGCCTGCCGCATAGACGACCGCAGCCTTGAGAATCGCGCCCAGTACGAAGGTCCACAAGATGGCGTAGCCGAATACCGCACCACCGCGGGTGGCCTGGAAGATCTCACCGTTGCCGATGGTTACAGAGGCCAGAATGAAGCCGGGACCAACGATGCTGAGCAGGTCGATGAACCTTTTGGAAGACAGCTTCGCATCTTGCTCCGGATACTTCAGCGGTTCAAGTACAAGCTGGTCGGTTGAACTCATGCCTGTCACTCCTTGATTGCTAGGGGACGCGGGCCAACAGCCCCATACCACTACTGCTCAGTTGCCACGCCCCGAGCTAGACTGCGGTACCCACGTCGTCTGTAGGTGCGCTGGGTGGCCGACCTCGCTGGCTACCCTTCCGGCAGGCCCTTCCTGCACCTGGCTCACGAACGTCCGCCTCCCTGTGGACCGTTTCGGTAGCTACAACGATGTCTTTTGCTATTCCGCCGACCTCAAGCGGGTCATTGGATCCAGCGAGGCCAAGGCTACGGACTGGAATGGTCCCCGTCAAGATTGTCTGGGGCAACGATGGCAAGCGCCCGGGCCCCAGACCGGACGAATCGGTCTGCGGCCTCCCGGTCGTCGCCCCAAGAGCCATCCTGGATTCGATTAATCTGCCCTTTGATAAGCGGAGTCGTGCGAATCAAGGAGCTGGGTCGGCGAGCTGGGAGGGGCATGCCGATGGGCTGGTCGGTTCTCGGTGCCCGGTTCACCGGAACACCGCTAACGGCTAGATTAGGCTGCAACCGCAGGCCCATGGCAGCACCTGCGGCCCGAATTTGAGTGCATGACCGTCGTTGGTTGGCTCCAATCGCAGGCAGCCTGCCCAGGGCACTCGGTAGAAAGGAAGAACCTTGACCGTCAACAGGATTGCAGTCGTCGGGGCTGGCTACATGGGTGGGGGCATCGCCCAGGAGTTCGCCATCGCCGGCTACCCAGTCGTACTGGCAGATATCGATGCCGACGCCGCCCGCCGGAACCTGGCGAGACTGCTCGCCGAAGCCCGGGACTGGGAGGAACGTGGACTGTTCAAACCCGGCGATGCGGATTCGGTCGCGCGCAATCTGAGCGCCGCGGAGAGCATCGAGCAGGCCGTCGCCGACGCCGATTACATCCAGGAGGCGGTGCCCGAGAAACCGGAGATCAAACACCCGGTGCTGGCCAGGATCGAGGCCGCAGCTCGCCGGGATGCCATCATCGCATCCAATACCTCAACGCTGCCGATCACCGGTTTGGCCACCGCCCTGCAGCACAGCGACAGATTCCTCGGGGTGCATTTTTCCAACCCGGCACCGTTCATTCCGGGTGTGGAGATCATCGTCCATCCGGGTACCGACGCCGGCCTGGTGCCCGCGGTGGAGGAACTGGTGGCCGAGACCGGCAAGCTGACCGCCCGGCTCAAGGATTCGCCTGGATTCGTCCTGAACCGTTTGCAGTATGCGCTGCTGAAGGAAGCCATCAGCATCGTCGACGATGGTGTGGCCAGTGCCGAGGACGTGGACATCATCACCCGGACAACCTTTGGCTTCCGGTTGCCCTTCTTCGGCCCATTCGCCATTGCCGATATGGCCGGTCTGGATGTCTATCGGGACTGCTTCCGTACCTTCGAGGAAAACTATGGTGATCGGTTCGCCACCCCGTCGGGCTTGAAGGAACTGGTCGACAACGGCCATCTGGGCACCAAATCCGGCGGTGGCTTTGTGATTCCGGCGGGCGACACCACCGACCTGATCGCCTATCGCAACACCGCATACGCACGCCTCCAGCAACTGCTGGGTGAGCTCGGGCAGGCCCCGGGCGTCAAGTGAACAAGACAGGAGAGGCACTGATGTCAAAGTACACGCCCGAGAACTGGCCCATCGCCTGCCCGATGCTGCTGTTCGGTGGGCTGGATTCGAAGGGCGGCCCGATCCAGGACGCCGACCCGCAGGAGTGGTTCCGGCAGATGCGTGAGGTGGCCATGATGGGTTTCACCGAAATGGATCCACTTGATGTCTGGGTGCGGGTGGCCGATCTTCCGCCGGATCGGTTGAAGAGCTTCAAGCAGGTGATGGCCGAGACCGGACTCACGGTACCGGCGATTTCCACCTCCCGTAAATCGGTGATGGACGCCGAACACGGCGCGGAGTACCTGGCCTACAGCCACCGGGTCATCGATACCGCCGTGGAGCTGGGTGCCGGTGTGGTGGGCATCGGGTTCTTCCAGCAACTGACTCCAGCCCAGCAGGAGGCGACCTGGTTCTGGCTGGCCGATGGCCACAAGGATTCCGACGATCCGCAGTTGTACCGGCTCGCGGTCCAGCGGATCCGGGAACTGGCCGAACACGCCGGGTCGGTGGGGATCGAGATCTCCCTGGAGATGTACGAGGATACCTATCTGGGCGACTCGGAATCTGCGGTGCGTTTCCTGGCCGATGTCGATCATCCGGCCTGCGGGCTCAATCCCGACCTGGGCAACATGGTGCGTCTGCATCGTCCGCTTGAGCCGCTCACCGAAGCCTTCGAACGCTTGCTGCCGCACACCAACTACTGGCACATCAAGAACTACACCCGCGACTTCGATCCGGCGACGGGCGCCTACGCTACCCATCCCTCGCCGTTGCCGGGCGGCTACGTGAACTACCGACCGATCATCGCCCGGGCCCTGGAATTGGGCTTTGACGGCCCGTTCATGGTCGAGCACTACGGGACGGATTCGCTGTGGAACCTCGCCCAATCTCGTGACTACCTGCGCAGCGTATTGCGCTGCAAGATGGCCTGATGGCTCGCGAGAGCCTTCGGGCCTGAAATGGGTTCGGGGTAGCCGTGGCCGATGGGGCCCCGGCTACCCCGATGACCGAATCGGCGCTCGTGGAGAGCACGGCGGTCGCGTGACCTAGATCGGCGAGGGGCCCGGCCACACGGCTCCCGGCTATCGGGCCGTTCGCTCAGTGGCCGGTCTCGGCCGGCGCGAACAGGTCGCCGTTCGCATCGAAATGCCACTGGGCTGGCGTTCCCAGCAGCCGCATGGCCGGATTGTCCGCCACCTCGGGAAGTAACGCACTCGACACCTCGATCTCGGCGAGATCGAGGGTATTGGTTATCCGCACCATGCGGAGAGCCCGGTGATCGGGTTTTAGGGTCAGCCGGGCCGCACACTGGATCGCCATCTTCTGGTTGGGCATGAACGGCGCCAGCCGCCCCCCGCGCATGCCATTCGAGGTGATGCCGTTGGTGAACATCGCGGTGAAGTCGATCTGATCCACCAATCGCCGGGTGGTGACATCGGCCAGCCCGATGCCGGTAGCATTCCCGTGACTCTGCGGTGTGATATCAAGCACGACGATCTGGTTGATGTGCATCTGCGGGTTCTTCACCCCGACGACCGAGCGTCCGATTACGTTTGGATCCATCCCGGCCCCAGAGATGTTCTTGCCCATCCAATCGACGATCAGCACATCGATCTCGGTGATCAGCAACCGGGGCAGATGGGCTCGGCTGGCGGCCAGCAACTGAGGTTCGATCTGCTCGATCCGGCCGGTCGGGATCAGCACCACATCCCGGGTTTCGTCCAGGGCATTCTCCAGCACGGCGCAACCGAAAATGATGTTGGCCTTGTGAAACATCACCGGCGCGATCGCCTCGATCATCTCGCCGGTGCGAGCCAATCCCTGACTATGAGCCTGCAAAGCACCCTGGTGTTTACCGAGCCCAATCGCCGCCATCTTGAAAAGGCCCGACTCGATGTCGCCGATGATGTCGGTGTGTGCCTTGACCCGGTTGGCCAGGATCACGCCGTCGCAGGCCAGGGCGTCTGAGGAATACCACACCCGTAGGCCATCGACCACACCCAGCTCGGTGACCGCCATCCCGGAAACGATCTCGCACCCGGTCGTCTCGGGAGTGAACCCCATGCCCGTCAGCATTTCCCGCTGGCCGGCTGCGGTGGCCCCGCCGTGGCTGCCCATGGCGGGAATGACCACCGGAGTCGCCGCTCGCGACTTGACCCAATCGGCCAGCACTCGCACGATCTGGGGCATATTCGCGATCCCGCGGCTACCCACCGTGATCCCGATGCGCTGACCCGGCTGTACCGTTTCGGCGAACTCTCCGGCAGCCAGCTGCTCGCCGATTCGCCCAGCGATATCGGTCAGGCGTGGCGCCTCGAAATCCTGATGCACGGGGACGAAATCGGGCAGCTCGATACCGTCCAGTATCCGGTTCAGTGAGTTCTTTTCCCCAGCCACGGCGACCCTCAGACCGTCTGGAAGGTATCGGCGTCGGCTAGCGCCTGCATCAACAGGCAGAACGAGATCGCTCCCGGATCCGGCACGCCGAGAGACTTCTCACCCAGCACCCGGGAACGTCCCAGGCGGGACACGAAGTTGGCGGTCTCATCGGCTGCCTGCCGGGCAGTCTCGCAGGCCTGCCGCCAGGCCTGTGCCAACGGAGCGCCCTGCCGGTGTGCCTCGGTCAGGGTGCGGGTGAAGGGCAGCATCGCATCCACCAGGGTCTTGTCGCCGGGTTGGGCACCACCTAGCCGCTGTACAGCCTCAACCGCGGACGCCACCGCCTGGACGATCCGGTCGCTGGTGGCACCTTCCTCATCGCCGAGCACGCCACCGATCGCGGTCAGGGCGGCCCCCCATAGCGCACCCGAGGTGCCGCCTGCGCTCTCGGCCCACTGCGCACCGGCGCGGATCAATAGAGTGCCCGCACCCGCCCCTGCCCGCTGGGCGGCTCGTGCAGCATCCAGGGCACCGGTGGCGCCGAAGCGCATGCCCTGCCCATGGTCGCCGTCGCCAGCGATGGCGTCCATCCGGCCGAGTTCGGCCTCCTGATCGACGGTGACCTGGTGCATCACCTCCAAGGCCGTGAGCACCCTGGCAGCCAACTCCTGGGAAGCCGGACTGCCGGGGACGATGGGGGCGGCCTGCTCGGCACCGGGATCGGTGACCTGGCGGGTCGTGCGTTCGGTGACCGCCCCGCGTCGGAAGGCGACCGTATCCACCGGGTCGCTCCACAGCGTTTCCAGCTCATCGTCCAGGAAGGTCACGCTCAGCGAGATCCCGGCCATGTCTAGGCTGGTCATCAACTCGCCGACCTCGGGCAGCACCGGTGTGATGCCGGCGGCAGCAAGTCGCTCGGCGACCCTGTTCCAGGTGACGAACAACTCCTCCACCTTGATCGCGCCCAGTCCGTTCAGCAGCACGATCGCGTGCCCGGAGTAACCCTCGGTGCCGATCTCGGGTGCCTCGGCAAGCACCCCGTCGACCAGCAGGTCGGCTACCTGACTGGCCGAGCCCATCGGCACCTCATATACCCCGGGTTCGCCGTGGACGCCCAGGCCCACCGACATCTGACCGGCAGGCACATGGAACAGGGGTTCGGTGGCGCCGGGCAACGTACAGCCGTCGAAGGCCACCCCCAGCGAACGGGTCCGATCGTTGGCCCGCCAGGCGATCTGTTCCACCGCGGCCAGATCATAGCCGCGTTCCGCGGCGGCCCCGGCGATCTTGAACACCACCAGGTCACCGCAAACCCCACGACGGTCACGCAGGTTTTCCAACGGCCCGGAAGCCACATCATCCGATACCTCCAGGGTGCGCACGTCGTAGCCTTCGGCGCGCAGCCGTTCGGCGGCCTGCCCGAAATGAAGCACGTCGCCGGCATAGTTGCCGTAGGCCAACAAGATGCCGCCGCCGTTGTCGGCGGCCTTTGCCACCGAATAGACCTGGGATGCGGATGGGGAGGCGAAGATATTGCCGCACACGCTGCCGTGCGCCATGCCGGGGCCGACCCAGGCGGCGAAGGCCGGATAATGTCCCGAACCGCCACCGATGACCACCGATACCTGGCCGGCCGGGCTGGCGGTGGAGCGGACCGCGCCGCCATGCACCGCGGTCAGATAGCGGGGATACGCCGCAGCCATTCCGGCTACCGCCTCCAGTGCAAAACTGGATGGATCGTTGTACAACCGAGTCATCCTCGACTCCTTGAATTCGGGCGCCTCTGTAGCGTCTGTTCGGGCATGGATCCAGGAACCGGAGTCCCCGGGCGGCGTGGACCCGCCGCCTTCGAATTGGATCCTATCCGATGGGCGACGGGCCGGGGCAATGTTGTCGCGCCCCGGCCCGCAAGCCCCGCTCAACGGGCCAGGAATGCCTGAATGCGTGCTGCGATGGCCGCCGCGTCCAGCTCGGCATGCTGCAACAGCCCGGGGTAGGGGCCCGAAGGCTGGTATCGGTGTGGGACGCCGATGCGCAACAGCCGGGTGGGTTGCTCGGCCGACAACAGTTCGGCCACGGCCCCGCCCAGGCCGCCGATCTCGTAGTGCTCTTCCACGCTGACCACTGCCCCGGTGCGGGCGGCGGAAGCACAGATCAGGCCGGCGTCCAGGTGGGATGGTGTGGGCATCGAGATGAGATCGGCGTGGCAGCCGTGCCCGGTGAGCCGTTGGACGGCCGACACGGCCTGGGTGGTGATGTAGCCGGTGCTGACCACCGTGACATCGCCGCCCTGCCGCACCAGCCGGCCCCGGCCGATCCGGATCGGTTGCTCTTCGAACAGATCGGGAAGCCCTTGGGCGCCGATACGCATGTAGGTCGGTCCGGTGTGGTCGATCATGGCTTGCGCGCAGCCGCGGATCTCTCCCGGATCGCTGGGAGCGAAGACCACCACGCCGGGAATCATCCTGGTGATCGCGTAGTCCTCCAGGGAATGGTGGGTGGCTCCGAGATCGGCGTAGGTGAACCCGCCATTGCGGCCCACGATCTTGACGTTCTGGCGCATGTATCCCAGATCGTTACGGAACATCTCGAAATTGCGGCTGGTCACGAACGGGGCGATCGCGGCAAATACCGGGATCAGCCCGGTCGTTGCCAGGCCGGCCGCGATCCCGGTCACGCCCTGCTCCATGATGCCGAACTCGAAATAGCGCTCCGGGTGGGTTTTGGCGAACTCGCCGAAGCCAGAACTGCCGCCAGAGTCGGCCGATAGAACCACCACCTGGGAGTTGATCTCGGCGATCCGGGTTACCGCGCGGCCGAACTCTTTACGCGGATCAATCAACCTGGTCACGATGTGCGCCCTCCGGTCAGTTCGGCCACGCCGGCCTCCAGCTCGGCAACCGCTCGTGCAAGCTCATCGGGCCCCGGTTTCCAATAGTGGTAGGCCACCTTGTCCTCTGCGAAGGACAATCCCCGAGCCTTACGGGTATGGGCAACGATGACGCTGGGGCAGCCTGGTTCAAAGGGCACAGCCCGCAGTGCAGCCAATACCTGGGGCATGCCATTGCCATCGATCTCACGGCTGGCCCAGCCAAAAGCCTCGAATTTGCCGGCGATGGGTGTCATGCTCATCACCTCGCCCACCCGTCCGGAGATCTGCAGGTCGTTGTTGTCCACGATGGCCACCAGGTTGTCCACCTTGTGATGTGCCGCTGCCGCGGCGGCCTCCCAGTTCGAGCCCTCCGGCAGCTCGCCGTCGCCGAGTACCGTGAATACCCGAGCATCGGATCCCTGAAGCCGAAGCCCCAGGGCCATGCCGGTGGCGATGCCCAGGCCGTGTCCCAGAGCGCCGGTATTGGCCTCCACGCCGGGCAGCTTGTGCATATCGGGATGCCCGCCCAACCGGGTGCCCATCGCGCCATAGCTGTCCAGCAGCGACTTGTCGAAAAAGCCGCGCTCGGCGAGCACGGCATATTGTCCCATCGCCTTGTGGCCCGCGCTGAGCAGGAAACGATCTCGCTGTGGCCAGCCGGGCCGGGCCGGATCGATCCGCAGCACCTCGAAGTACAAGGCGGTCAACACGTCGATGATCGACATGGCGCCGCCTAGATGGCCGGAGCCACCGGCCTCGACCATCCGCACCACATTCCGGCGGCACCTGGCCGCCAACAGTTCCAACTCGGCGATCGCGAGACTCATGGCTGTTCGCCCTCGATCTCGACGATTCGCGCTACCTTGACTCCGCTGCGAGAGCCCGGATCGAAGGTGTGGGCTAGGTATTCGGTGAGCAGCGCCTTGGCGACCTCGATTCCGATCACCTGCTCGCCCATCGCGATCATGTTCGCGTTGTTGCTCAGGGTTGCGCGTTGGGCCTGGTAGATATCCGAAACCAGTGCACAGTAGGCGCCTTTCACCTTGTTGGCCGCGATCGATACCCCAATGCCGGTGCCACACACGACCACGCCGCGGTCGAATCTCCCACAGGCCACGGCCCGCGCCACATCGGCGGCCACATTGGCGTAGACCGGGTCATCCGAACCCAGATCCGTAACATCATGTCCCAGGGCCTTGGCCGTGGCGATCAGGGCCTGCTTGAGGGTATTGGCATTGGGGTCGCATCCGAAAGCGAGCTTCATTACATCCTCCGGGATCTTAGCTGGCGGGGCCGGACGGGAGTGGCTCCGCGCTCGGAATCCAAATTATATGATTGGATCCGATTCTGCCGCCCGGGACCTGGCACCATGCCGGCCCTCTGCAGGACTGCCGAGGTCCAGGTGGTGTCGTCAACCTAATACGCCTGCGTAGGCGCAGGCCATCCCGAGGAGGATCAGATGTCGCAGTCTACAAGTAGCTTTCCCCCCAGCCGCAGCGCGGTCGTGACCGGTTGTGGTGCTCCGGCCGGTATCGGGCGCCAGGTCGCTCGCAGACTGGCTTCGGTGGGCTATCGGTTGGCGGTCCTGGACGTGAACCCGGCCGTATCGGATTTTGCCACCGAACTCGGGGAACAATTCCCCGGCCAGCGCGTCGTCGGTATCGTCTGCGATATCGCCGACGAGGATGCGGTCACGGCTGCGTGGCGGCGGATCGACCAGGAACTGCCCCAGGTGACCGGATTGGCGAATGTCGCCGGGATCGCCTGTCCCACACCGCTGCTGGAATTGGAGGTGGCGGAGTTCGACAAGGTAATGGCGGTCAACGCCCGGGGCACCATGCTGATGATGCGGGCGGCCGCTCGTCGGATGAGCGAGCGGGGTGTCGGTCGGATGGTCAACTTCTCCTCCATCACCGCCTATGACGGCGGGGGCACCTTCAGCAAGATCGCCTATGCTGCCGCGAAGGCGGCGGTCATCGGCCTGACCCGTGGCGGGGCCCGCGAACTCGGGCAATACGGCATCACCTGCAATTGCATCTGCCCGGGCCCGATCGATACCGAGATCATGGGTGGCAGGTTGACCGATGAACGCAAGGCCGCGATGTCGGCGAACATCCCGGTGCAGCGGGTCGGCCAGCCTCAAGAGATCGCCAACGTGGTGGAATTCTTGCTGTCGGAGGGAGCCGGTTTCGTCAACGGCGCCACCTTTAACGTCGACGGTGGCAAGCATATGAAGTAGGGGAGCCGGGCCAGGCGACAGGGAGTGTCCCTGTCGCCTGGCCCGCGGGCTCGCTATCGGATTCAGGCGGGCCGATTCGCCAACCACTCGCGGCCCACATCCTGCTGGGTGTTGATGATCCGCAGCACGTGTGGGGCGGCCGCTTCCTCGAGGTTGCGGCCAAGGACCGGGATGTTGATCACAAAGTCGGCGTCATAGCTGACCGCGGTACCCGATCGCCCAGCCACCTCGGCGGCAGTGGCCACCCCAGTGCCGTGCATGCTGGCCGGTAGACCGTCCAGGGCCACTTCGATATCGCCGCGATAACTGCCATCGGGCTCTGGCTCATGCCAGGTGATGGTCAGATGGATCTTCAAGTAGGGGCCGGTAAAGGTCTTGGCACGCCGTGGAGCCGGGACCTGGGCGTGCACCTGGCTGCGTCCTTCGGCTGCCGATACCTCCCAGGACTCGGCACCGGCATGCCGAGCAACCTCCGCCAGCCAGGTCTCGTCGGCCATCATCGTTACGACCTCGATGGGTTCGACGGCATATTCATGTCGGGTACTGATTTGCATGGGCACCATTGTGCTGTACCCGCCTGTGGACCAGACGCTAGGCTGATGCTGACGACGGAGTCCGTAGTGGGGAGTGTTGCGGAATGAACGGCGAATTGGCTGCGCTGACAGCCGATGGTCGAAAACACAAGCTGGATCAAGTGGTTCGCCTGGCAGCCGGTCACCTAGCGGGCGCCATCGCCGAGGAACGATTGCAAGAATTCTGCGGCCACTATTTCAAGCATGCCGAGGGGTCTGCGATCCTGACCCGTCCCGCAGACCAGATCGCGGCCGGCCTGCTACATCACAGTCGCCGCGCCATGCGTCGGTTACCCGGGGAATCCCAGATCGATCTGGTCACCCCGGCGCTGGCCGAGGACGGTTGGGAGGCCGGCGGCCACACCGTGCTCACCTTGGTCACCGATGACAAGGCATGGCTGGTCGACACGATCGCGCTGGCGGTCACCGGGCAGGAATGGTCCATCAGGGAACTGATCCATCCCCAGTTCCAGGTGATCCGCGATGCCGAAGGACGATTGCTGGACATGGCCCACCGCCGTGAGGGCAAGCAGACCTGTCCCGAAGCCTGGCTGTGGCTGGAGCTCTATCCGCCGTTTGGCATGTCGGCCGATGAAGCCCGGCCGGCCCTGATCGCCGCCATTGAGGCCGGTCTGGCGGATTTGGATGCCGCAACTGCCGATCACGCCGCCATGCACCAGGCGATGCTGGATGCCGCCCAGCAGGCTGCCGAGTCCGGACACGCCGATGCCCAGATGGCGGCCGAAATGCTTTCCTGGCTGGCCGATGGCCGATTCCTGTTGCTTGGTGCCCGCGATTTCACCTTGGCTGCGGATGCCAAACGGTTCCATCCCGAACCGATCGGGTTGGGTGTTCTACGTTCCGACGAATTAGCCGGGAAGTCCTTCGGGGCGGTTCCCGGGCATGGGGAGCTGCTGGTGATCACCAAGGACTCGCGACGTTCCCGCGTGCGCCGGGCTAGTCATCCGGACTATCTGGGTTTGCATCTGACCGGTCCCGGCGGCTCGCATATCGAACGCCGATTCCTGGGCCTGTTCACCAGCAACGCGATGGCCGAGTCGGTATTCCAGGTGCCGGTGCTGCGCAGCAAGGCGAACCAGATCGCTGAGGCGATTGGATACGATCCGGATTCCTATGGGGGCCGGGCGGTACGCGCAGCGATCGAAGCCCATCCCCGCGAGGAACTGCTGCAAGCATCGATCGCCGACCTGACGCCCATCATCGCCGCGATCGCCGAACTGGACGATCCCCGTCAGGTGATCAGCTATGTGCGCCGCGGTGAGTGGGGACGGTTCTTGACCGCGCTCATCTATTTCCCCCGGGAGCGGTACAACACCTCGGTCCGAGAGCGGGTCGCGCGGTTGCTGCTGGTTACCACCGGTGCCGAATCCATCCAGTGGAGTGTCCAGGTCAGTGAATCCCCGCTGGCGAGACTGTATGTCACCTTGAAGATGCCGGACGGGCAGCCGCTGCCCTCGATCGATCTCGACCGGCTGCGCCGGGCCATCGAGGAAACCACCAGGCATTGGGACGACCGGTTCCTTGAGATCGCCGAACGAATGGATTCCGCCCAGCGTGGTGTCGAATGGTCCGACGTCTATAAGGAGGAATACTCTCCGCTGGAGGCCATCAACGATTTGGTTGCGCTGAATCTGGTTGCCGGCCCCCAGGATATGGCTCAGATCATGTACGTGCCTAGCCCTCCGGAGAATGGGGTTGATTTCCGGCTCAAGATGCTGCGCGTCGGCTCTGAGATGGTGCTTTCCCAGATGCTGCCGCACCTTGCCAGCCTGGGAGTGGATGTGGTGGATGAGCGGCCCTTCGACCTGGAACTGCGAGGCACGGAAGGACACGTCTACGATTTCGGACTGCGCCTGCCGGGTGGTCCCGAGCGGCTAGACGGCTGGTCACACCAGGCCCGGGAACGCTTCACCGCGGCGGTGGCGGCCAGCTATGCCGGCCTGGCCGAGGCGGACGGACTGAACCGCCTGGTGACAGACACCTTGCTGACCTGGCAGCAGGTGGGGGTGCTGCGGGCCATCTCGCGATATCTCCGACAACTCGGTACCACCTACTCCCAGCCCTATATGGCGGCCACGTTGCACAAGCACCAGCAGCTGGCCGCCGGCCTGATTGGCTTGTTCGAGGCCAAGTTCGATCCCTGGGCTGATGGGGACCGCGTCGCTCGGGCCGAGCAGTTGATCGCCGAGTTGCTGAGCGGCATTGATCGGATCGCCGCATTGGACGAGGATCGTATGCTGCGCCAGTATCTCTCGGTGATTCAGGCCATGGTGCGCACGAACTTCTTTGCGCTGGCCGATGAGCCGTTGCCCAGCGGGACGCCGCGGCCGGGCCGGGGCGCGCTGGCCTTCAAGATCGAGCCCGCTCGGTTGGATTTCATTGCCGGGCCGCAACCCCGGCACGAGATCTTTGTCTACTCCCCGCGCGTAGAAGGCGTTCACCTGCGCTATGGCAAGGTGGCTCGCGGTGGACTCCGCTGGTCGGATCGGGCCGAGGACTACCGCACCGAGGTGCTTGGGCTGGTCAAGGCTCAGATGGAGAAGAATGCCATCATCGTCCCGGTCGGCGCGAAGGGCGGTTTCCATCCGCTGAGACTCGCCGGATTGAATGCTGCCGATCGGGCCAGCGAGGGCCGGGCAGCCTATGGCGACTATGTGCGTGCCCTGCTTAGCGTGACGGATAACATCATCGACGGGCAGGTGTGCCGGCCGGCGAAGGTGGTCGCCTGGGACGATGACGATCCCTATCTGGTAGTGGCTGCGGACAAGGGGACCGCCACCTTCTCCGATCTGGCGAACCAGATCGCCATGGATACCGGTTTCTGGCTGGGCGATGCCTTCGCGTCCGGCGGGCGCACCGGCTACGACCACAAGAAGATGGGGATCACGGCGCGCGGTGCCTGGGTTTCGGTACGCCGCCACTTCAGCGAACTGGGTATCGACCCCGATGTCGACACCTTCACCTGCGTAGGAATCGGCGACATGAGCGGCGATGTTTTCGGCAATGGACTGCTGCGCTCCGCCAACACCGTGCTGGTGGCGGCCTTCAACCACCAGCACATCTTCCTTGACCCGACTCCGGAGCCGGCAGCGGCGTTTGCCGAACGACAGCGCCTGTTCGGTCTGCCTCGGTCGTCTTGGGCGGACTATCGTCCCGGACTGATCAGCCCCGGGGGTGGCGTGTTCGCCCGGGGGGCCAAGTCGGTTCCGGTGAACGCGGCGGTCCGGCAGGCGCTCGGTCTACCGGCCGGGATCACTCAGTTGACCCCGAATCAGATGATCAAGGCGATTCTGCGGGCACCGGTCGATCTGATGTGGAACGGGGGTATCGGCACTTGGGTCCGGGCTACCGGCGAGACCGATTCCCAGGTTGGGGATCGCGGCAACGATGCGGTGCGTGTGACGGCAGACCAGGTGCGGGCCCGCTGTGTGGCGGAGGGCGGCAATCTCGGCTGGACGCAGGCCGCCCGGGTGGAATATGCCTTGGCGGGTGGCCGGATAAATACCGATTCGGTGGACAACTCGGGCGGAGTGCACAGTTCCGACTATGAGGTCAACACCAAGATCCTGCTGAACGCCGAGGTCGCCCGGGGCCGGATGACGTTGGCGGAACGCAACGCCCTGCTGCACGAGATGACCGGCGAAGTGGCCCAGTTGGTTCTGGAACAAAACCTGATGCAGAACCGGGCCCTGGCCAACTCGCTTTACGACGCGGTGACCGATGTGGGCAGCCACGAGCAACTGATGGTGTCGTTGGAGCAGGATGGCCAGTTGAACCGCTCCCTGGATGGATTGCCCGGCACCGAATTGCTGCGCGCCCGCGCGGCTGGCGGTCAAGGCCTGGTCTGCCCGGAGTTGTGCGTCCTGCTGAGCACCGTGAAGAACAGCCTTTCCGAGGAACTGCTGGCTTCCGACCTGCTGGACGATCCCTACCTGTCGGACCGGCTAGTCAAGTACTTCCCGAAGCCGTTGCGGGAACGGTTTGCCGACCGGATGCCCGAGCATCGACTGGCCAAGCAGATCATCGCGACCGTGGCTGTCAACCGGTTTGTGGACTCGCAGGGCATCACGGCGGCCCACCGGATGCGCTGGGAGACCGGTGCCGGCCTGGCCGATGTGATGCGCGGCCAGTTGGCGGCCCGCAATCTGTTCGACGCCGGCTGGCTGGAGACCGCTGTCGCCGGTTCCGGGCTGGCGGCCGGCACCCAGACCACGCTGCGCATCGAGATCCGTCGCCTGATAGACCGGTCAACGCGCTGGTTGCTTAAAGATCTTCCGGCGGGTTTTGACATCCAGACGGTGGTTGACGAACTAAAACCCGGCATTCGCGAGATTACCGCCGGGTTGACCAAGGTGCTCGCCCCGGCGGGGGCGGCTGCCCAGCGCGATCATATGGCGAGACTAGGCGAGCTGGGTGTGCCGGACGAGTTGGCCGTGCGCCTGGCTGTCTGCCCGTTGGGGCATCTGTTGCTGCCCATGGTGCGGGTCGCTAAGCGCTGCGACCGCCCGGTTGCGCTGACTGCCGCGGTGTGGTTTGCACTGAGCGAACGACTGGGCATCGACCGGGCGCTGAACGCGGCCGGTCAGCTGCCGCGAACCGGCCGGTGGGATATCCTGGCGCGAGCAACGGTATGCGATGAACTCCAGCACGCGCAGGCAGGACTGACCGAGGCCGTTCTCCGATTGACGCCAACTGGCGCCGATGCGGCCGAACTGGTCGAGTCGTGGTATCTCGCCAACCCGAAGGCGCAGGAGGAACGGGAACTGCTGGTGGAGGCCAGCGCGGGTGGGCCCGAACTGGCCAGGATGTCGGTAGTGGTCGGTGGTCTGCGTTCGCTGCTGCACCATGGAACCAGAACGGACGGGATCGCTGGATGAGGATCGATCTGCACACCCACTCCAATCTCTCGGACGGCACCGACTCGCCAACCCGCTTGATGCTGGCTGCCGCCGCAGCCGGCCTGGATATCGTGGCGTTGACCGATCACGACACCATGGCCGGAGTCGCCGAGGCCCGCGCGGCAGGCCAGCGGGTCGGCGTGCGATTGCTGGCTGGAGTGGAATTGAGCACCAACCATGCCGGCGGCGAAATCCATCTGTTGGGCTATGGGATGGATCCCAGGAACTCGGAACTCAACGCGGAGATGCTGCGGCTGAGGCGGTCCCGCACCGAGCGGCTACCCCGGATGCTCGCCCGGCTGACCGAGCTGGGGATGACCATCGGCGAATCGGCGGTGCTGGGCAGAGCCGGGGGCAGCGGGGCTTCGGTTGGCCGGCCGCATGTGGCAGACGAGCTGGTGGCTGCCGGATACGCCGCGAATCGTGCCGAGGCGTTCGCGAAGTACCTGGATCGTGGCAGGCCGGCCTATGTCGAGCGCTATACGCTCCCGCTGACCGATGCGATAGCGCTGGTTCATGCTGCCGGGGGAGCGGCGGTGCTGGCGCACCCCGGGATTCGGGGCGCCGAGCATGTGCTGGGTGGCGCCGATATCGAACGGCTCGCCGCAGAGCATGGTTTGGACGGGATCGAAGTCGACTATCCACTGCACGATGCGGCTACCCGGGATCTGTTCCACCGGCTCGGGCAGCGTTGCGATCTGGTCCGCACCGGATCGAGCGATTATCACGGTGGTGGCAAGCAGGATCATGAATTGGGCTGCGAGACCACCCGGGAAAGCGCCTATCGGGAGTTACTCCGTCGGATCGAACGGTACCGGGTCGGGCTTGGCGCGTGAGGGCGGGCGGCTTATCGGATACTCCGCGGGGGGCTCGAAGGAGGCCTGCAGCCGTTCGATCAATCGGTCTATCCGGATGGCTGCTTGATCGGCTAGTTCGGTGGTCTCGGTCGTCACGGAGTCCGCGATCTGATCCGACCGTCGCGCGACGGCGCCGCTGCCGCTGCTCATTCGGCCGGCTACCTGATCGGTTTGCTTGCGCAACCAGTTCACCAACTGCTGTATTCGCTCGAATGGCTCGGGCTCCGATCTGGTGGCGCTCATGAGGCAATGCTAGCCGCCGAGCGACGGTATCCGGTCGCTATGCTGGGCGAGGCTTTGCCGATGAGAAGAGAAGGGTAGCGATGAGCGCACCGGGTGAGCATCAGCAGAACGAGGGTACGCTGCACGCCAGTCTGGCACGCAGCGCGGCCATTGAGACGGATCTCGCGGAGCATCCACAGCGGTATCGGGTGCTGACCGGGGACCGGCCGACCGGGCGGTTGCACATCGGGCATTATTTCGGTTCGCTGCGCAACCGGGTTCGGCTGCAAAACCTGGGCCTAGAGAACTGGGTTCTGATCGCCGACTACCAGGTCATCTATGACCGCGATGGGGTGGGGGAGTTACGCAGCAACGTGCGCAACTGTCTGGCGGACTACCTGGCCAGCGGGATCGATCCCGAACGGTCGACCATCTTCGCGCATTCGGCGGTGCCGGCGTTGAATCAGTTGATGCTGCCGTTCCTGTCCCTGATCACCGATGCCGAGTTGCGGCGCAATCCGACGGTCAAGGATGAGCTAGCCAATTCCGGGCGTCCCATGAGCGGATTGATGCTGACCTTCCCGGTTCATCAAGCCGCCGACATCCTGTTCTGCAAGGCGAATCTGGTGCCGGTGGGCAAGGACCAGCTGCCCCATCTCGAGGTGGCCAGGCTGTTGGCCAGGCGTTTTGACGAACGCTATGGCCGGGTTTCGACCGGCCAACCGATCTTTCCGCCGGCGGACGCGCTGCTTTCTCAGGCGCCGTTGATCCTGGGGCTGGACGGAGGCAAGATGAGCAAGTCGAAGGGCAATGTCATCGAACTGGGAATGACCGCCGACGATACCGCTCGCTTGATCAAGAAGGCCAAGACCGATGCCGAGCGTCAGATCACCTACGACCCGCGGCGGCGTCCCGAGGTGGCGAATCTGCTGCTGCTGACCGCGCTTTGCACCGGCCGTTCGCCCGTTGAGGTCGCGGCGGAGATCGGCTCTGGCGGTGGCGGCGGGCTGAAGAAGGCGGTCACGGAGGCGATCAACGAGGCTCTTAGGCCGGTTCGGACTCGCCGGGCGGAACTGATGGCCAGCCCGGATTATCTTGGCAAGGTGTTACGTGACGGCAATCTGAACGCCAACGAAAAAGCAGAAGCCACCCTGGCCGAGGTCCGTCAGGCGATGCAGATGGATTACTGATCACTTAGCGGTCCGGTTGGTCTGCGGGAGCGGAGCCCTGGTCATCGCTGGGGCCACCGCGTTCGATCACCTGGCCATTCCGCCGCCGGATCCGTCGTCTGCGGGTTCGCTCGGTGCGCTCGGCGCGCCGCCGCCGGCCGGTTCCCTCGCTGCCAGACCGTTCACCGGAATGCCGGCCGGTATCTCGTCTGGCACGACCGGCGGCCCTGGATCTGGACGGTGCCGTGCCGGGTTCGGTGAGGCGTCCCCGGGTGCTTTCCGGGATCTGAAGTTCGGCCATCAGATGCGGGCTGGTTGAATAGCTTTCCGGCGGGTCGTTGAAATCCAACGCAAGCGCCTTGTTGATCACCTTCCAGCGGGTGACGTCCTGCCAGTCGACCAGGGTGATCGCTACACCGGAGTTGCCGGCCCGCCCCGTTCGGCCGATGCGGTGCACATACTGGGCAGGGTCATCGGGCACTTCGTAGTTCAGCACATGACTGACACCGGTGACATCGATTCCGCGGGCCGCGACGTCGGTGGCCACCAGGACCTTCGTGTCGCCGTGGCGGAAACGCTTCAGGGTGCGTTCGCGTTGAGCCTGGTTCAGATCACCGTGGATGGTGGCTGCCCGGAAACCGCGATCCACCAATTCGTCACATAGCCGTTGGGCCGATCGTTTCGTGCGCGTGAAGATCATCATCTTGCCGACGACCGGGGCCTGTAGCAGTTTCCCGATGATCTCGGGCTTGTCCAACTCGTGGGCTTGATAGACGAACTGGGTAGTATCGGGAACGGTGGCCTGGGCGTCCTGTCCCTCGGCGCGGACATGGACCGGCTGGTGCAGCGTGGTACGCGCCAGCGCCACGATCTGGGCCGGCATGGTGGCCGAGAACATCAGGGTCTGTTTGTGAACTGGGGTCTGCCCGGCGAGTCTTTCCACATCGGGAAGAAAACCCAGGTCGAGCATCTCGTCGGCTTCGTCAAGAACCAGGACCGCCACCTGGGAAAGGTCCAGGCTCTTGCGGTTGACCAGATCGAGTAGCCGTCCCGGCGTCCCCACCACCACCTCTACTCCATCGGCGAGTGCCTTGAGCTGGTCATCGTAGCCGACACCGCCGTAGATGGTCACGATGCGGGCCCCGAGTTGGGCTGCCGCCTTGATCAGGTCGGCGCTGACCTGTAGGGCGAGCTCTCGGGTGGGGGTCATGACCAGGGCCTGCGGCTTGCCGAAATGTGCGAATCCTTCGAATTCCTCTCGACCCGGCAGGATCAAGCGTTGTAGCAGCGGCGCGCCGAAGGCCAGCGTCTTGCCGGTTCCGGTGCGCGCCTGACCGATCATGTCGGCCCCGGTCAGCGCGATCGGAATGGCCAGTTCCTGGATCGGGAAGGGATGTTGGATCCCCTCGGCAGCCAACGCGGACACGATCGGCGCGGTCACGCCCAACTCGGCGAAGGTCGCCGGGAAATCCGGGGTGCCGCGCTGCTCGGCAGGTTCGGTGGTGGCAGTCATTCGGTCTCTTTCGCGTCCGCCATGCGGCGACTGGGTTACCGGCGGCGCCGATGCTGTGGTATCCATCGTCGATCCGCCAGGCCCCGGCAGGGGTATTGGCCGATCGCAACGATGTGGGCACAGACCTGCGCCAAGCAACATTCTAGCCCGCCTCGCCCACCGGATACGGCAGCCCGGCCGGCTGCCCTAGGTCGATATAGCCTGATCGGGTGAACCAGAAGTCTGCTGCGACTCCCGAAACCGTATTGCTGGCGCTGCTCGCCTATCAGAATCTGTGCGTGGCAGAGAGCCTGTTCGGCTACTCGGGGCCTCGGCCGGAGCTGTCCGCGCGGCTGCCCCTGGGCAGGCTGGGCGCCGAGGTACTATCGCGATTCACCCGGATGTGCGACGCCATCCCGGGCGGCCAGCAGGCTGCCTTGGCGGCGATCCAGCCGTTGACTAGCCCGGTGGACGAGTTCGTGACCATCACCACTCCCAAAGCGCGAGGCGAGCGGATGCTGCGCCTGCTGTTCGTCACCCATTTGGAACTGGAACTGATCCAGCGATTGCGGGTCGAAGAACTGGAACCGGCCGCGGCCGAAGCGATCGGTACGGATGCCGGGCTTTGGCAGGTCATCGATCACACCAGTCTGACCGTGCTTTCGGTGCTGGGCACCAATCAGCGGGTTTGCGGGGAACTATCCACCTATGCTCGCCGGATGCTCGGCGAGGCCGCGGTCGTGGGTCAGCGTCTGCTGGTTAGGGAGCCGGCGCTTCGCGTGCTGCTCACCGGCGATCGCGATGACCAGATGACCCGATCGAGTGCGGCGCTCGGCGAACTGCTGTCGGCGGTGTCTGCCCGGCTGAGCCAACTGGGTTTGTCTATGTGACCGGGGACGATCAGGAGGTGGGTTCGCCGAAATCGAACCCCACCTTGCGGGCGGTTTCCGGGCCCAGATCCAGGTAGCCGATGTGGGTCGCCGAGACCAGCACTCGCCTTCCCCTGGTTGCATCGATGACCAGTACGCCGTCCTCGTTGAGTGCCTGCCGCAGGTCGGCCTCCACCTGTTCGGCGCTTTGCTCGGTTTCGACGGTCAGCTCTCGGGCGATGTCTCGCACTCCAATCTTGATCTCCACGCAGCCAACCTACCCGACCCGCGGAAACCAACGACAACACCGATTCCCGAAGCGCTCTTGCGGAAACGGGCGATCTGGCTTGGACAAACCGAACGGGGTCGCAGCCGTGAGCGGTGCGGCCCCGTTCGGTTCAGGGGTGTAGGTCAATCAGGCGACCACTCGGACGCCATCTGCCTGCTGGCCCTTTGGGCCTTGGGTGATCTTGAACTCGACCTTCTGGCCCTCCTCGAGCGAGCGGAACCCGCTCGCATCGATGGCGGTGTAATGCACGAAGACATCATCGTTCGAACCTTCGACCGCGATGAATCCGTAGCCTTTCTCGGCATTGAACCATTTGACGGTTCCCTGCGCCATGTGTACTCCTCATGGATATCGATCCGGGTCGTACCGCACGACCCTTGCCGTTCCAGCCCGGGGGATGGAGCAAGAACGCGGAACAGCTCGGTACTGCGTCCTGACCTTGCAGTGGCACTTCCCAACTCTTCCACACCTCCGGGCCGTTTGCGTGCGGAGGGCCGGGCGAAACTGTCGGTGAGACGTGCTTGCATGGGTGCTATGACTTCCACGGTGGCCGGGTTGGCGCTGACCGCACCCAAGGCACCGGGCGAGCCGGTCCAATTGACTTCTGACCAGCAGCTATTGGTGCAACAGGCGGCCAATGGCGCGGGCGCGATCCTGGTCTGTGGCGGCCCGGCGAGCGGTAAAACCACCGGTCTGGTCGCCACCGTGGTCGACCAGGTGCGCCGGGGACTACCACTATCCCGCGTTGTGGTGTTGACCGGTTCCCGGTCGGCCGCTCAACTATTGCGCAGCCGGATCGTTGCCGCTCTGGGTACCACGGAACGCGGCTTGCAGATCAGCACGGTGCATGGCTGGTGTGCCAGGCTGTTACAACGCCATGCCGTTCCGGGTGCGCCCACGCCACGGTTGCTTAGCGCTCCAGAGCAGGAGTTACGCGTCCGCGAATTGCTGGTCGGCGGCGGCACCGACAGGTGGCCCCCGGAACTACAGGCGGCGGTGGCCACCAGAGGCTTCGCTCGCGAGGTCCGCCGGTTGCTGGCACGGGCCAGCCAGCTGGGAATCGATCCCGAGGAACTGGCCGCGCGAGGTCGGGCCACCGGGTCCGCTGCCTGGGTGGCGGCGGCCGGCTTCCAACAGGAATACCGTGACGTCCTGGATGCACAAGGCGCGGTTGACTACGCCGATCTGGTACTGCGGACCAGACTGCTGTTGCTGGACGACGAAGCTGCCAGGGTATTGCCCCGGGATGCCGCACTGATCTGCTGCGACGAGTTCGCCGAAGCCGACCCCGGCATGATTGCGCTGCTGGCCCAGGCCAGCCAGCTGGGCTGCCGGGTGATCGCCTTCGCCGATCCAAGCACCCGGGTTTATGGATTCCGGGGGGCCAGCCGACGGGCGACCGCTGACTTCGAGGCACGTTTCGGCCGACCTGGGCGGCCCGCTCTGCGGCTGCGGATGGTGGGGCCATTGGCCACCGATCCTGCGGTGGCCGCGGCCATCGCCGCGGTGGCTGCCCGGCTGCCCGAATCCGCTGACCGGCCGGCCGGTAGCCCTCAGAGCGGTATTCCGGAAGGGCCGCGCGTTCAGGCAATTTGCCTGCGGGACGAGGCCGACCAGGCCGATTTCATCGCCGCCGAGCTGCGCCGGGCCCATATCGTCGACCGGCTTGGCTGGGAACAGATGGCCGTGCTCACCAACACGGGAAGCAATGCGGTGGCCACGCTGGCTCGCAGACTGTCTGCAGCTGGGCTGCCGGTGCGAGTCGCCGGCGACGAGCTTGCCTTGTCAGAAGAGGTTTCGGTGCGTCAGTTGCTGGGTCTCGTGCAGGCAGCAGCAGATCTCGCGACGGGTATCGGCCTGCGCGTCGAGCAGGCAGAGGCGTTAGCGAGGGGACCGATGGGTGGGCTGGATGCTCTAGCCTGGCGGCGGGTGGGCAGAGCATTGCGCCGCCGGGCACAGGCCAGCGGGGACGACCGGACCGGATCGGGGCAGTTGCTGGCCCGCGAGATGGCTGCGGAACAACTGGTCGAGGCCGGCGAGACCGATCCCGAGCTGGCCGCGCTGGTTCGGTTGCGCAATCTGCTGGGTGAACTGGTCTCCCGGGTGCGCGCAGGCGCCGACCCCGGTTCCCTGCTGTGGCGGGCCTGGTCGGGATCCGACTGGCCGGATCGGTTGCGATCCGAGGCACTCGGCGGCGGCGAGCATGCGCCCCGCGCCAACCGGGATCTGGATGCGGTGCTGGCCCTGTTCGATCTCGCCCAGCGCGATCCGGGGCGCAGCGGCGTCGCCGGGGTGCGTTCGCTGATCGCGGAGGTCGCCGGGCAGCAGATAGCCGCGGATACTGCCCGGGAATCGGATCCGCATTCGGGAGCGGTGCAGGTGCTCACCGTGCACCGCTCCCGCGGCCGGCATTGGCGGCTGGTGGCCGTGACCGGCTTGCAGGAAGGCCGCTGGCCCGCCTATGGGCCGGCCAGCGGACTGCTGCAGGTAGACGAACTGAATGACGATCCGTGGCCGGCCCCGCGCACTCGTAGGGAGCAATTGGCCGACGAGCGGCGCAGTTTCCTGCTGGCCATCAGCCGCGCCAGCCATCGTCTGATCGTGACCGCCATCGACGATCCCACCGGGCAGACTCCCGAGCCGTCCCGGTTCCTGGCAGAACTCGGCGTCCCAGTCACCGGCGGTCGGCAGGTCAGGGAGCCGGCCACGCTGGGTGCGCTGAGCGCCGAACTACGCCGCACCCTGGTCGATCCGCTGACTCCACCGGGCCTGGCCCAGCAGGCGGCGGGCGAACTCGCCTGGCTGGCCACTCAGTCCGACGATGCCGGTCGGGCGCTGGTCCCGACCGCTGACCCAACCAACTGGCGCGGCCTACAGACTCCATCGGATACCGGCCTCGCCGGGAGATCGCACCCGGCGGTGCCGCGGCTATCGGTATCCCAGATCGAGTTGCTGCTGACCTGCCCGAGACGATGGTTCTGCAACCGACGGGCCCGGGCCGATCGGCCTGCCGGGGTGCCGGCCGCGGTGGGCTCGGTGATTCACGCCTTGATCGAACGGCGGTTCCGGGGGGCATCCCGAGCCGAGCTGACGGCCAGCCTTGACGAACTGTGGCCCCGCTTGCGGTTCAACGCCCGCTATGAGTCCCGGGCCGAGTATCAGGCGGTCGAGCAGGCGCTGGCAGCCTACGAATGCTGGGCGGCCGGCCCCGATCACGCCCGGCCATTGGCATCCGAGGTCGGTTTCGAGTTGCCGCTGACCCTCGCGGGACGGCAGCTGGTCATGGTGGGCACGGTGGACCGGCTGGAACTGGATGCTCGCGGCCGGGTACGCGTGGTCGACTTCAAGACCGGCGGCATGGCACGTAGTGCCGCCGAGGTGATTGGCATGGATCAGTTGGGCTGCTACCAGCTGGCCGTCCAGCAGGGAGCTTTCGACGCCGTCACCGGGGGCGTGCGCTCGGTGGCCGACGCAGAAGTGGTCTACCTGCGCGTCCCGACGGCCAGCGGTGCCCCCACGGTGCGGTTGCAGCCCTCGCTTGACGACCAGCCAGCCCTGCCGGACACCGAACTGGATGGCGCCAACTGGGTGCAGGACCGGCTCGCCATGGCGGCTGGTCTGGCCGGTGAACCCGGTTTTCCGGCTCGCAGCAACCCGGGCTGCGTCAGTTGCTCATTTCGATTGGATTGCCCTGCCCGGATCGGGGCAGGGAGATGAGCGGCCGGGCAACTGGATTGACCGGGATCGATGAACTGGGCAGCCTGCTGGGGCTGGCATTCAGCGCAGAGCAGCAGACGGCGATCACCGCCCCGCTGTGCCCTGGCGTGATCATCGCCGGGGCCGGCACCGGCAAGACCACCGTGATGGCTGCCCGGGTCGTGTGGCTGGTCGGTACCGGGCAGGTAACCCCCGAAGGCGTGCTGGGCCTGACCTTCACGCGCAAGGCTGCCCAAGAACTGGGACAGCGGGTACATCAGGCGCTCGCCAAGGCGGGCCTGGACGGTGATCCGCTGGCTGGACGCGTCACCGTGAGCACCTACGATGCCTTCGCCGGCCAGCTATTGGCCGAGCACGGCCTACGAGCCGGAGTCGAATCGGATTTGCGCCTGATCAGTGGCGCGGTGCGGCACCGGCTGGCCGCCCAGGTGGTTGCCGATTGGCCGGCAGAACTCGCCGAGTTGGGGCAACTCCGGCTGCCCACCGTGATCGAGCGGGTATTGAGACTCGATCAGGAACTGCGCAACCATCTGGTCGATCGGGACGAAGTGCTCGAATACGATGCCGCCTTCGCCGCCGAACTCGGCGAGGCCGGGCTCTATCGGGGCAAGCCGACCGTTCCGGTGCGCAAGGCCCGGGCGGCGGTGGCCGGCCGGGCCGAACTGCTTGCACTGGTGGCTGCCTATCGGCGTGCCAAAGCAGAACGCGGGCTCGTCGAGTTTGCCGATCAGATGGCCGCAGCCGCGGAACTGGCCGGCAGCGTGCCCCAGGTCGGCAGGCAACTGCGGCGGGACTTTCCCGTTGTGCTGTTGGATGAATACCAGGACACCTCAAGTGCACAGGCGCTGCTGTTGCGCGAGCTGTTCTCCGGGCCCACCCCCGGACAGGGCAGGGGGCATCCGGTCACTGCGGTGGGCGATCCCTTTCAGGCCATCTACGGCTGGCGAGGCGCCGCCCCCAGCAATATCCTGCGCTTCGCCAGCGATTTCCCAACCGTTGACGGTCAACCGGCCGCACGGTACGGGCTGACGGTGAACCGGCGTTCGGGGCCTGAGATCCTACAGGTGGCCAATCTGCTTGCCGCGCCCCTGCGGGCCGACGGCCGGCTGCAGCGGGCGGGTGACCGGCAACAGGCGATGCAGGTCGCGATCGATGGCCAGCTGCGGGCACCGGGGGATGCCGAACCGGCCCGGCTGGAGGCGGTCAGTTTTGACACCTGGCCCCAGGAAGCCAGCTGGCTGGCCGAGCGGGTAATCCGGGCACAGCGCAGCGGCGAGGCCGGCAAATGGTCCGATATTGCCGTGTTGACTAGGCAAAATGCGCCGTTGGCTGGAATCTGCCGGGAATTGGAGGCACGAGGAGTGCCGGTCGAGGTCGTCGGGCTCGGCGGCTTGTTGGAGCTGCCCGAGGTAGCCGAGGTGGTGGCTACGCTGCGGTTGATCGACGATGTGGGGGCCAACCCCGAGGTGCTGCGGCTGTTGAGCGGTGACCGTTGGCGGATCGGGGTCAGCGACCTCGCGGCGTTGGGCACCCGGGCGGCACAGCTGGCAGCGCTGCACCGCCCGGGGACCGGCACCCTGGCCGGCGATCCGGGCCGTTCGGTGCCGCCTGCTCAGGATCCCAGCGAGTTGCCCTGCCTGTTGGATGCCATCGCAGATCCGGGGGATGCTCCGCTTTCGGCGGTCGCTCGGGCCAGATTGGCCCGGTTCGGCGCCGAACTCCAGCAATTGCGTCGGCACCGGGATGAACCGGTGCTGGAGCTGACCAGTCGGGTGATCGACCGTTTGGGGATCGCCATCGAATTGGACAGCGACCCGGAGTGGTTCGCCGCCCGGCGCAGCCGTCAGCTGACTCGTTTCCTGGATGCCCTGACCGGCTATGTAGATATCGACGGTAACGGTTCGCTGCACGGCTTGCTGGCCTGGTTGCAGGCGGAACTGGACCATGCCGAAGGCCTGGATCAGCTGGCCTGTAGCGCGGAGGACTCGGTGAAGCTGCTTACCGTGCATCGGGCAAAGGGCCTGGAATGGGATGTGGTGCTGTTGCCTCTGCTGTGCGACCGGGTTTTCCCCAGCGCCCAAGCAGCCGACAACTGGACCACCCAGCCGCAGGTACTGCCTGCCGAACTGCGCGGGGACAGGGATTGGGTACCGCAGCTTGCCGAGCCCACCACCCAGGCGCTGAAGTCGGAATATCCCGCGGAGTTACGCGTCCAGCAGCGTCAATCGGAGGATCGGTTGTCCTATGTCGCGGCTACCCGGGCGCGCCGTCTGCTGGTGGGCAGTTGTCATCATTGGGTGGCGGGCCGCCAGGGGGTCAGGGAACCCTCGCCCTATTTCAAGGCTCTGGTTCGGGTGGCCACCGCAGCCGGGATGCCGGTGCTACTGGCCGAGCGATCCGCCAGTAACCCGCTGGAGGATCGGGGATTCGAATGGGCCTGGCCGGTGGCCGCCGACCCCAGCCGACAGGCCCGTCTGGCCTGGGCCGCCGAGCAGGTGCGCCGGGCCGCCGTGGGCGAGCCTGATCCCGTTCTGCTGGCCGACCCGTCGGCGGTCGCACAGCAGGCCGAATGGCATCGGCTGGGGGCCGGGCTGGTCGCCGAGGCCCGCCTGCAACGCGTACGGCGGCAGACGGTGCCATTGCCGGTCTCGCTGTCGGCTTCGGCGGTGCTGCTGGCCAATCGGGATCCCAGCGCCTTTGCCGGTGAGTTAGCCCGGCCGATGCCTCGACCGGTCACCCGCCGAGCCGGCATCGGCACCCGGTTTCACCAGTGGCTGGCTGCGCGGTTTGGCCCGCCGATGCTGTTCGACGATCTTGACCTGCCGGATGACCCCTTGGTGGAGGATACGATGACCGACCGGCAGTTCGACCGGCTCGTCCGCGCCTTTGAACGGGGATGCTATGCCGACCGGGTGCCGGTCGCGATAGAGGAACCATTCATCGCCACCCTAGGGGCACATCAGATTCGCGGTCGGATCGATGCGGTCTTCGAGACCCTTCGCGATCCGGATCATGACTACCAGGTGGTGGACTGGAAGACCGCGAATAGCCCTGCCGATCCGCTGCAACTGGCGCTGTACCGGTATGCCTGGGCTCGCAGCGTCAGGATCGACCCCGCGCGGGTCGATGCGGTCTTCTACCATGTGCTGACCGATCGGGTGGAGCGGCCGACTGCGCTGCCGGACGAGGCCGAACTGATCGACCTGCTCGTCAACCTGCGGAACTCCACACTGGCTGGGCAGGAACGGCGACGTCTGCCGGATGGCGGTACCGCGGAGTTGGGTAGCCTCACCCCATGAGCGGTGAGCGCATCCGGACTGAGTTGCAACTGCATCCCTGGGACGAACCTAACCTTTTCGATCGCGCGGTCAACCGCGACCCGCAAGCCATCGCCGCGGCTTGGCGCCAACCCGGGACCCGGATCATCGAATTGGATGCGGACGGCCGGTTTTGGCCCCAGCCACTTGGGGTGCCCACCCAGGGGCCGCTGGACGAGGAGGCAGCCTATCTTGGCCGGGCGGGCCAGCGACACTGGTTTGTGCGCCGCAGCACCCCGATCAGCGTGGGCAGCACCATCCGCGAGGCCGAACTTGATGGTCTGCAACGTCAACTGCTCATGGCGGGTCTGGCGGTTCTCAACTGGATAGAGCGCAGCCGCTATTGTGCGCGCTGCGGAACCCGGCTGCGGCGCACCAGGGGTGGTTTCGCAGCCCAATGCCCCGGGTGCGGCTTGGAACACTTCCCCCGAACGGACCCCGCGGTGATCGTGGCCGTGCTGGACCATCAGGATCGAATCTTCCTGGCCCACCAGGGTGCCTGGGGCACCAACAGGGCCTCGCTACTGGCCGGGTTCGTGGAGTCGGGGGAGAGCGCCGAGAATGCGCTGTTCCGGGAACTCGCCGAGGAGGCCGCGCTGCAGATAGATGCCTTCCGCTATCTGGGCTCCCAGCCCTGGCCATTTCCGCGTTCCCTGATGCTGGCATATGTGGCCCGCAGTGGCTCGGTGGGCCGCGTGGACGGTATCGAACTCGAATGGGGCGGATGGTATTCCCGGACGGAACTGGCCTCGGCCGAGGCCAGCGGAGAACTGGTGCTGCCGGGGCACGGCTCGATAGCCCGCCGGGTGGTGGATGCCTGGCGAGCCGGCGGGCTACCCAGCCCCGAGTGAGCCGGTGACCGCTGGGACGCTGGCACCCAGCCGTTCGCCCAGGCCGGTGGCCCGGCGCGCCGGGGTGCGGATGGCCTGTTCGAAAGCGGCCCGGACACCCACGATCCTTACCCTGCGGCGGGCACGGGTCAGCGCGGTATAGACCAGTTCCCTGGTGAGCAGCGGGGAGTCGGCATCCGGCAGGATCAAGGTTATGGCCTCGTACTCGCTGCCCTGGGATTTGTGCACCGTCAGTGCGTGCATGGTTTCCACCGCATCCAGCTGCCAGCAGGAGTAGAGTTGGGGGGCCGGGATGCTGCCGAGCGCCACGACCAATTCGCCATCGCGGCGCAGCACCACCCCGGTGTCACCGTTCGAAAGCTGTAGGCCGGGTATGTTGCGGGTTATCAATACCGGCCGTCCCGGATACCATCCGCCCGGTGAGTGAGCATGGCCGGGCACCCGCTGGCCGAGCAGCTGCTCAATGGCTGCCGACCAGCCGGTCACCCCATAGCGGCCCCGCCGGTGGGCACACAGCAGCCGATGCGCGGCCAATCCGGTCAGCCCAGCCACTGGATCGCCGGTCAGCCCGGCCGCCTGCAACGCCGCTCCCTGGCCAACCAGGTCATCGACTAAACCGGCCAGGCCAGTCCAGTCACCGGGCCGCGGATCGAGCTCGGCGAACTCCAAATCGGCATGCCCACCCAGCAACAGCTCGATGGCCCGTTGCTCGTCGGCTGCCCGGATGGCCGCCGCCAACCGCCCGATGGGCCCCGAGAAACGGTGGGCCTGATGCAGCAGCGTGACGGCGCTGCGTGTCGAACCGGTCTGCATCGGCAGACCGGCCGTCACGATATCTGCCAGCACCGCCCCGGCGTCGACCGACGACAGCTGATCGGGGTCGCCGACCAGGATCAGCCGGGTGGTCGGCCGCAGCGCCGCCAGCAGGGCGGCCATCAGATCGAGCGAAACCATCGACATCTCATCGACGATGACCACATCATGGGGCAACGGGTTCAGTTCATTCCGGCTGAAACCGCTGCCCGGGCGGGCACCCAGGAGGGCATGCAGGGTACCGGCGGGCGGGCAGCGAAGCCACCGCCAGGTTTCCGGCTGGTCCGGCCGACCGGTCAAGGACGCGGCCAGGGACTCCTGCATGCGGTTGGCCGCCTTGCCGGTGAATGCGGCCAGGGCCACCATCGTGGGCCGGTCAACCAGGTCGTCCAGCACTTGCAGCAGCCGGGCGATGGTGGTGGTCTTGCCGGTACCCGGCCCTCCGGCGATGACGCTGGTCCAGCAGCTCAGGGCGGTGGTCACTGCGGTTCGTTGCGGTCGATCTGCCGCCGTGGCCGCCGACCCGAAGGCCCGAGCGATCGCGGTCGCCAGGCCATCTGGATCGATCGCCGGAGCCGGCTCGGCGATCCGGGCCAGCAGCTTGCAGCGGACTGCCTCCTCGGCCAGCCAATCGCGCTCCAGATAGAGCCTGTCGTCCACTAGTCTCAGCGGTCGCCTATTGCTGGGAGCCTGTTCGCCGGCGGTGACCAGCCGGGAGGCCAACAATGTCGCGCGCCAGTCCAAAGACGCTGGCCGGTCGGGGACGCCCGGGTCGTCGGGTTGCCCGGTGGCGGCCGCCAGCTCATCGGGGCTGGGCAGATCGGCCAGTGGCAGGCAGACCGAGCCGCTTTGCTGGGCCCGCAGACACAATGCGACAGCCAGCAGCACCAGTTCATCGGGCTCGGGCCCTAGCCGGGCCAGGGTTTCCGCCAGGTGTACCCCGGCCGCATCGATCAGGCCTGCGGCAGCGAAGCCGGCCAGCAACGGCACCGATGACTCAGGCAGCAGCGTATCAGGCATTTCCATGGCTGCCTCCGGTGAGGATCTGCGCGGCGGCCACCACCAGTCCGGCAGGTGGCAGCCAGGTGAACACCCCGGCCGGCATGGTTCCCAGCTGGGGATTGCCGGGGCCGGTCATGCCGCGCACGAATAGGTAGCCGACCCCGCCTAGGTGCAGCTCGGGCCGGTAGTCCGGTAGCCGCCAACCCAGGTAGCGGTGCAGGGCGGTGCAGTAGAGCAGCGCTTGCAGGGGATAGTGTGCCCGGAACATGGCGGCAGTCATGGCTGCGGGCGTGAAGTCGGCTGCCACCAAGGCAGCCTGGGATGCGTTGGGCATCCGGTTGGTCTTGTAGTCCAGCACCACGAACCGTTGCGGATCATCCGGTACCCGCAGGACCACGTCGATGGAGCCGGTGAGGAAACCGGTCAGCACCTGATCGGCGGCGGGGGATTCGGCAAGCAGACGACCGTAGCCAGCCAGTGGATCGTCGGGTGGGAGCGTGTCGAACAGGGCGGCTAGATCTGCCACTCGGCGGCGAGGCAGGTGCCCCGCCGCGCCCAGCGGCAGCTCGAAGTCGAGTTCGGTGAGACGGTTGGCGGCGCCCAGATCGCGCAGCGACCGGTCGCCGGTGAGCACGCCCAGAGGTGTGGTGATGGTCTGCAGCAGGCCGCTGGCCACCGCGGGTATCTCCAAACCGGCTATCGCCCGGCGAAGCGACCGTTCGCGTACCTGGGCGGTCAACGACTCGGCGACCTGCGGGTCTGCCGGGTCCACCACCTCTAGGATTTCGTGGACCAGGGATCCGAACCGTACGCCGCCGGGCTGTTGAGCTAGGGCGGAAGCGGCGGTGGGCGCTGGCGGTGGCTCGGTGCCGGGTCCGGGGATCCGGCCGTCCGATGCTTCGTCGAAACCGGCCGGGGTAGGCTGCTCGTGCACGAGGGCGGTCAGGCCGGTATAGGAGGTGCGACGCCAGTCCTGGTCGATATGGTCGATGAACTGGGCTGCGGCCAGCTCGGGGCCCGGACCGACCTGGCGTTTCGCGTTCGGCGGTGCCGGCGGCAGCGGTCCGGTTGCGGGTTCGAAGACGGTCAGGGACACCCTTGGCGGTACCGGCAAACAGCCGGCATCGGTCCAGGGATAGCTCGCCGCCGGTGGCGAGCCCGGGATGTCGGCGTGCAACAGCCGGTGCAGGGCCGAGTAGCTGGTGTTGTGGACGGCTCCCGACCACCAACACACCAGCAGGGATTCGGCCCGGGTACAGGCAACATAGAGGCTGCGCAACGATTCGGCTAGCTCCTCGGCGTGATAGGCCGGGTAACGTCTGCGCCGGGCCGGGGGACCGGCCACATCCAGGACCCGGCGCCCCTGGTGATGCCCGATTACCGGACGGCTGCTGTCGGGGCGATCGAAGTAGTTGTCGCTTGCCTGCGGCAGCAGGACGATCGGGAACTGGAGGCCCTTAGCCTGGTGCACCGTCAGGATGCGGATCGCCGGTCGATCGCTGGCCAGCCGGCGGGGGTGTTCGGCGCGTCCCGGGGCTGCCTGCTGCCGGGCCCGGCTCAGGTAGTCGAGCAACCCGGCGGGATCGAGCAGATCGGTGCGACGGGCCTGGTCGAGCAACTCGGCCAGTTGCTGCAGATCGCTGAGTAAGGTTTCACCCCCGGGTTGGGCCAGCAACCGGGCGTAGCCGTCCGAATCGGCCAGCAGCAGTTCCAGGACGGCCTGCACGCCCCGATCCGCCAGTAGTCCGGCGCATCGGCCGAGCAATTCGGTGGTGGCTACCAGGTCGGTATCGCTGGTGGCCGCCATCCGGGCGGAGTCCCAGCCGATCAGATTGGTGAGCATGGCACGCCGTTGCAGTCGCCGGTTGCTGGACGCCAGCCCCGCCAGCACTATCTGCCATTCTTCGGCGGCCGGTGAATCGAAGACCGAGTTGGTTCCGGAAAAGACCGATTGGTATCCGGCCTGCAGCAGCAGTTGGTGGAGTTGGGCGCCGAAACGATTCTGGTTGACCAGGATCGCGATATCGCCGGGATCGACCGGGCGTTCGATCGGTTGGCCATCCGGCCCCGGTGCCAGCAGACGGTGACCACCGCTCAGCAGCAGGTTCAGTTGATCGACGACATCGTGGCACACCCAGTCCCGGACCTGCGCCGTCTGGGTCTGCCCGGGAGCCCGCAGGGCACGTAGCCGCACCCGCTCGGCCGATGGATCGTCGCAGATCAGGCGGGATCCCTGGCGGTGGACCGCGACGGTCGGGAATGGGACGGCAGAGCTGGGGGTGCCCAGGTCGACGCCACCGAAGAGGGCCTCGACACCGCGCACCACCGGTTCGTCGCTGCGGTGGTTGACCGAGAGCACGGCGAACCGGTCGGCCTGCGCACGTGCGGCGGTATAGGTCTCGATATCGCCGCCCCGGAAGCGGTAGATGGCCTGCTTGGGATCGCCGATCAGGATCAGAGCGGACCTGGAGCCCCGGTTGCCCGGCCCGAACGCCAGCCGCAGGAACTCCCATTGCTGGGGATCGGTGTCTTGGAATTCGTCGACCAGCACCACGCGGAATCGGGCCGCAAGCGCGGCTGCGGCTGCGGGGCCACGAGCCGGGTCGTGCAATGTGGTGGCCAGCCGCCCGATCAGGTCGTCATGACTCAGCAGGCGACGCGTTCGTTTGCGGCGGTCGAGTTCGGCTCTTACCCGCCCGGCGTAGCCTATTTCGACTGCCGAGGCCGGATCGGATTGCGGGTAGAGCGGTTCGAAACAGTGGGCTATCGCGGCGCGGCCTATCGTCTCGGCCACCGGCCATTCCAGCCGGGCCTGGGTCGCGGGGTCGGCGAGGTAGCAATCGGCGATCACCTCCTGGGCGAGATCGCTCAGATCGGTGACGAGTCTGCTGCCCGGATCGTGGTCGGCCAGCAGGCCGAGTTCGGCCAGCATCCGATTGGCGAAGGTGTGCAGCGTGCAGATCGGCGCGTCTGGAAGGGCCTGGATCGCCCGGGTCAACCGGCTGCGGCGAAGCTCCCGGGAATCCGGGTCACCGCCGGCTAGTAGTTCGGCCACCGTGTCGGTGGGCGGCGACTCGCCGGCCAGCACCGCCCGGTCGGTCAGCAGCCGGCCGCGGATGGTTGAGCGCAACTCGGCCGTGGCACGCCGGCTGAAGGTGACGGCTAGGATCTGGCCAAGGGGCACCCCTTCGGCGACGTACCTAGTGACCAGGGTGGCCAGGGCGTAGGTCTTCCCGGTGCCGGCGCTGGCCTCCAGCACGGTGGTGGTGCCGGCGATCGGCAGGCTGCCGGTCGGCTGGAACTCGGGCGCATTCATTCGGCCTCCCGGCCGGGCGCCCAGGCGTGGGTGTGCCTGCGGATCGGATTCAGCACCCAGCGGGCCAATTCGGCAAACCAGGGGATGGCGTCCTTCCGGCCTGTGGCGCCCGGGCGGCGGGCAGCCAGCAGATCGGCTGCCGTGGGGAAGAAGTAATGCCAGTTCGCGTCTTCCGTGGCGAAGGCGGTGGCGGTCCGGGCCGCCGGATCGGGATCGCGCTGCCAGCTCTGGAAGTCGAGATAGGCGGCGGCGGTGCGCAGCGGCATGGGGATGGCCTGGCGTAATCCCATCGTCCGCAACCGCAGCAGGCCAGCCAACAGCCGACGGGCCTGGTCGGGCGGTGGCGCGGTCAATAGCAGTGCGTTGCGGCCCACGAAGCAGCCGCTGGGGATGCGGTCGGGTTTGCTGGCACTCAGTAACAGTATCTGCAGCCAGATGCCGAGCAGGTCGTCGATCTTCGCATAGCGGAAGCCGTGCTGCACGATATGGGCACCGGACATCGGGATCCGGCCGACGATCTGGCCGTCGGCCGCCTCGAATGCGCAGTCCACCCACCTTGGTACCCCGCGCCGGGCTGCTTGTACCCGCTCGGCGGCGGCTCGGGCCGCGGCGGTCTGGCTGCTCAGCAGCCTGCTGCCGAGTTGCCCGGCCAGGATCCGTCCGCCTAGTCCAGCGCAGGCGGACGCCTGGCCGGGGCTGCCACCAGCCAGCAGATCGGCGTAGATCTCGTTGCCGACCTGCCATCCGGTCAGTGGATCGGGGGCTATGGGCAGCGTCTCGTCCAGGATTTGTTGGGATGCCTGCAAGGTGATGCCGGTTTGGCGGCGGAGCAGTTCCCGGGCCGGATGGCGCAGGAAGGCGGTCAACTCGTCCAATTCGACCGGCCCGACGGTAGGCCTGACCGGATGCTCAAGCCGCCGGCGGGGGGGTACCGGCGTCGTCGGGGCAAGCAGCCGCCGGGCGCCCCGATAGGCCTGCTCGTCGAAGCTGCGCGGGATACCGGGGTGGGCGGTGAAGGCGGCTGGATCGTGGGCGTGCAGGGGATGCCAGCGGATCAGGGGACGAGACTGGGAGCCGGGCTGCCAGGCGGTGGCGGGCTCGACCCCACACGCATTCACCAGGTCGAGGATGCAGATGGGTTGTGGCCGGGTGGCCCCGGTGAACTCGTCATTGCCTTGGGTGATCACGATGAAGTGTTCGCGGGCCGCGAGCAGGGCGTCGAGTAGCTGCTGGCGGCGTATCGCCCGGCGATCCTGGGTCCAGTGCCGGACGATGCCGGCCCCCGGGCGGGACAGCAGATCGTCGCCGTCGACGACATCGCTGCCCGGGAAACGGTCATCGTCCAGGCCAAGGATGCAGATGACCCTGGCCTCTATGGCCTGGGCGTCGCCCAGTTCGGTGACCAGCAGGGCACCATTGCCGTGATTGGTGCGCCCCGGTAGCTCGCGTCCGGCTTCGGCCAACTGGGCGGCGAAGTCTCCGGCGCGGTATTCGGCGGTGACGCGGCCGGCCGTCGTGACCAGCCCGGTGAGGACGTCGAGGGCTTGATCCAGTTGCCCGGCGTCGTCCGGTAACGCGACCAACCGGTCGATCGCGATTCGCAGACGTTCAACCCATCCGGCCACGCTGGCCGGGCTGCCGAACTCGGCTAGGACCGCGGTCACCCGGGACACCAACTCGGCCAACCGGCCGATCAGGGCGGCTTCGCCGGCGCCGACATCCGGCACCGGGGTGACCTCGCCCAGCTGGGTCGCCGGCCGTTGCCCCATGGCGAGGCTGAGTAGTAGCCGGTCCATGCCGGCCTGCCAGGTGGACTGGTGGATGGGCACCAGGTTGCGTTCGCGTTGGGCCGGGTCGATACCCCAGCGGATCTGGGCCTGTCCCACTAGCTGGACGATCCGTTCCAGATCGTCGGGGCCGAACTCGAAACGCTGGGCGATCGGTTCGAGACGGCATAGCTCGACCAGATCCGCGCTGGTTGCGCGGCCCGCGTACAGTTCGAACAATCGGGTCAGCAGCACCAAAACCGGGTTGACCGATTGGCTGCCGCTGGTGGCCAGTTGCACCCGCAGCCGATGCCCCGGATGCCACCGGCTGGTCTCTGAGGGGTCGGGTGTGAACGCGGCGCGGATGAGTTCGGCGTAGGCGTCCAATTGCGGGCACAGCACCAGCACATCTCGGGGCTGCAAGCTGGCGTCGGCGCTGAACAGGTCGCACAGCACCTCACGCAGCACGGCCACCTGCCGATTCGGGCCGGCGCAGGCGTGGATTTGGAGGGAGTCGTCGACCCGGCCGGCCGTCGGCACCAGATCGCTGGCCACCTCGGCTTGCACCTTCGCCAACAGGGATCGTTGATCGGCCGGGTTCTGCCGGGCTTCCCGATCCGCGGGCTCGTCTGCGGGCCGGTGGCTGTGGTTACGGGCGAAATCCGAACCTGCACGCGCCGGGTGAATGCGTATCCCGCTCAGTTCGACCAGATGCACCTCATGGTGACCTGCCAGGGCTGTCAGCAGCGCCAGCTCGGCGTCGAGCAATTCGGTCACCGAGCTCACTAGGATGCGTCGGGCTAGGCCGGGGACGGCGGCGCCGCGCAGCTGGGCAAGTAGCTCCGTATGCTGCCGCACCGGATCCGTGCCGTGCCAGGCGATCAGTTCTCGCCACAGCGCCGGCTGCCAGCGATCCCGGTCACCGAGCGGCTGCCCGGTGGGGTCTATCGCCTGCCCGGCTGCCCAATCGGCCAGCATCTGCGGCCGCTGGCGCAGGTACCCGCTGAATAACGCGGCGATCCGGCGGGTGGTGTTATGCAGGCGTCCCGGATGCCGCTCCGGTGAGCCCAGATGCTGGTATATGGGGGCCAGTTCCGGGTTGGTGGACTGCTGGGCCAGCACCTGGCGGATGCTCAGTGCCAGCGCCCGCCCTCGCCAACCATCGGGTGCACCGGTCGAGGATCTCAACCGGTGCAGCAGTTCGGGCAGGGTACAGAACTCGTAGCCTGCGCTGATGCCGGGACCTCCCACCCGAGCGGCCAGGTACTGGGTCAGTTGTCGCCGATGCGCCACCGAGGGAACCACCAGCAGGTCCAGTTCCAGGGGCCCGGCAGGTTCGTCTTGGACCAGCTGAGTGATCAATTCGGCACCCTGTGACCAGCACGCCACCCGATGCCGGGCCAGGGTGGTCTCGGCCGTCCGGTTTTCGGCTTCCGGTGAGGCGGCGTTCTGCGGCTGGGAACCCGTTCCCGACCCCACCGCCGAGCCCGGGCCGCCAATGCACATCTGATCGCCTTTCGAAATGCTCTGTCTGGCCAGCCGGGCCGCCGAGAGGTTCTGCCGGCTGATCGACGCAATGGGAACAACCCTACTTGCTGTCGGCATGGGCATCCGCAGCGATGATCGCCGCGCCGGAGGCATCGGTTCGGACCGGGCATGCGCCCCTGCCGGGAGGCAGTTCGGGGATTGATGAGAGGCTGTGGCCACTCCGGGCGGGGAAACCTCGGCTTGTTTGGGTGAGAGGCTTCTGGCTTGGGTGGTTGGCGTGTGGGGTGGATCGGTGCGCGGTCGCGGTCATGATGCCCTTCCAGTGATCGATCGAACGTGTGTTCGATTCGATTTCCAGTGTGCACCATGCCACCGACAAAACCAACAACCCACCCACCACCTGGACCTCACCGGTATGGTGGGCCGAGTCTGTCAAGTCTCACCAGCTAGCCCGACGGGGGTGGGGTGGCGTCCCCCACGGGACGCCACCCCATTGGGCTCCTTTGACGGGCAGGGCTCTGTTGCCGGCTGCTGGTGTTGCCAGCAACTGAGCCCACGCCCCACCCGGCTCCCGTACCCGGCCCGGTACCGGTGTCTGGTGGGTGAACCGGCGGCCTATCCGGTGACTACGGCGTGGAAGTTGCGGATGGGCAGGTTGGGGTAGGTGCCGACCGACTGGAGTTGGAGCTGACCCTTCTGATCCAGGGCCGCCCAGTCGACGATCCACTGCTGAGTGACCGTGATCGTGTAGTCGCCGGGGTGTTCGTATTTGTGCCCACAATCCGGCGACATTAGGAGCGGATCGGTGTAGCGGGTTTTGGAGGTCATGGTCGCACACCAGATCACCGTGCCGTCTCCCCAGTCCACCGTCGCCCCGCCCGGGGTGGCCTGCATCTGGATGTCGATGCCCTCCATGCTCGTGGCAGCGGTCTGGGGTTGGACGCCCTCGGCCCACAACCAGATCGGTAGCCCGACCGCCAGCAGCTTCCACTGATTCCAGGACGGATCCGGACCGAGCCGCACCGTCGGGGTGGGCACCCCCAGCTCTAGCGAGGCCTGGGACACGACCCCGGGCAGGCCAGCCACCGGCTCGGCCGGCTCTGCCGGTTCGACCGGTTCGGCCGGCGGGGCGGGGGCCGGGGTGTCCTCCGGACCACAATAGACACTAAAGAACGCGGGAATACATATCCGTTCCCGAGGCACACTCGGCTGCGGAGCGGCAGGCGCACCCCCCACCGGCTGGCCAGGCTGAGCCTGCGGAACAGCCGGCTCAACCGGGGGTGCCGGTTGGGCCGGCTGGGCGGGTTGAGCAGGCTGAGTCACCGTACACTTCACAGATCCCCCCAGTAATCCTGAGCCAGCGCCGCAGCCGTCGGCGTGGGCCGGGGGCGCGAGACCCAGCCCGCACACCGCCAGCACCAGCCCACAACACACCAACCGTCGTGTCAGTCCCGCCCGTATCAATTGCATAATGCCTCTCCCTTAGCATCGACATGGAACATTTTCACTAGGCCGTCATCGGCCACCCGGAAATGCGCGTAATAGCTGAACTTGGCACCCTCATGCACCACATTCCCATTGGCATCCAGCACCACAAACTCGGTACCGTCCAGACAGACCGCCATGGTGGCCACCGAATCCTTGAACGGCCGCGACCACTCCGGCCAGGTGGTAACCGCCGCCGGGCCGCTCACATGCAGCCCCCCGGCCTTGCCCTCCTCAAACAGGGATCGAGTCACTTCCAGTTGCTGTGTGTCTAGGTAAGTGGCCATTTCGGGTGGGAACTGCGAATAGTCCCCGGTCAGCTCGTACTTGCGCTGGGTTTCGATGAATCCCCAGAACGCCTGCTCCGCCTTGGCATACATCAACGCTTTAAAGGAACCTGGCTCAGGGGTGTATTCGGAAACAGGTGTCGGCGACGGCTCCGGGGCCGGCTGTCTGGGCCCGCAGCCGGCCAACAGCACGGCTAGTAGTAGAAGCGGGATGGCTGCTAATCGGGGTATCGGTAGTGGTCGGGGTGTCGGCATTGAAACCTCCAAAGGGGGGTGTGGTCCGCAAGGGGGTAGCGGCCCAGTACCACTTATTGTTTCACACCGAACCCCCCTGTCAACCCCACAACGACCAAAACTGTGGAAAACCCCACAGCCCACGGGTGGATGTGTGGGTTGGACGATCGGCTTGGGTGGTCTGGTGAGGTGGGGGTGGAGGCGCTGGGTGTGGGTTGCCGCGGGCCGGCAACGTAGCTCGCCGGGACCTGCGGAGCCCCCGGCGACGGGTACCCGCCATTCTGGTTGGGGTGGCGTCCGGGGCTCTCGCTGCGGTCTCGTACAGTGAACCGCGTGATTGATCCAGGCGACGCCGGGAATGGCCCGGCCGGCGATGTGCTGGCCGGCCTGGATTCCCAGCAGCGGGCGGTGGCCACCACCTTCGGGATGCCGGTCGTGGTGCTCGCGGGCGCCGGCACCGGGAAAACCCGGGCGATCACCCATCGGATCGCCCATGGTGCGCTTTGCGGGCGGCTGCGTCCCGAGCACACCCTGGCGGTGACCTTCACCGCTAGAGCCGCCGGGGAGTTGCGTCAGCGGCTACACTCGCTGGGGGTTCCCCGGGTTCAGGCGCGCACCTTCCACTCCGCGGCTCTGCGCCAACTCGCCTATTTCTGGCCACGGGTCCATGGCGGCGAATTGCCTCCGGTTGCCCCGAACAATTTTGCGCTGGTGGCCGAGGCGGGGCAGGGGCTGGGGATGACACTGACCACCTCGTCGATTCGCGAGCTGGTGGCCGAGGTCGGCTGGGCTAAGGCAAGCCAGCTATCGGCCGACCGCTATGCCGAGTTGGCCGGCCCCAGCGGGCGCGGCGTCCCCGGCCTGGACGCCGAACAGGTGGCCCGGTTGCTGCGGCGCTACGAGCAGGTGAAGAAACGTCGCGGGCTGATCGATTTCGATGACATCTTGCTGTGCACCATCGCATTGCTCGCCGAGCACCCCCAGATCGCCGAACAGGTGCGCGACCAATACCGATACTTCACGGTAGACGAGTTCCAAGACGTCTCACCGGTGCAGCGCAGCCTGCTGGAACTGTGGCTGGCCGAGCGTCCCGATATCTGCGTGGTGGGCGATCCCAACCAGGCCATCCACACCTTTGCCGGGGCCCAGCCCGGTTACCTGACCTCTTTTGCAGCCGATCATCCGGGCGCGGTGCTGCTTAAATTGGAAACCAACTACCGGAGCACCCCCCAGATCGTACGGGCGGCGGATGCGTTGCTGGGTCGCGGTCTACGACTACGCGCCGTACGCCCGGCGGGTGCCCAAATCGAGATCTACCCCACCGATGACGACATCACGGAGGCCGAACAACTGGCCGGCTGGTTGCGGGAGCAGCAACGCGCCGGACTGGGCTGGTCGGATCTGGCGGTGCTGTATCGGATCAATGCCCAGGCGGAAGCCTTGCAGATGGCGTTGACGAGAGCCGGCATCCCATATCTGGTGCGCGACCCCGAGACCAGCCTCGGCCAGCGTACGGCCCAGCCCGCCGGGCAGGAATCGGATCGGGTGACGTTGGCCACCTTGCACTCTTCGAAAGGACTGGAATGGGAGGCGGTAGCGATCGTCGGGGCCAGCGAGGGGCTGCTGCCCTTGACGTTGGCCACCACCGCGGCAGCGGTGGCGGAGGAACGGCGGCTGTGCTATGTGGGGGTGACCAGGGCACGCAGCAGACTGCGGATCAGTTGGGCCCGGAATGGCAGTCCCGGCCGGGGTAGGCGGGAGGCCTCACGGTTCCTGCGCGGGGCCGGATTGATCGACACGGCGAATCCCGGCGGGAGCGGGCCGCTCAGGCGGAGAAGGAACCAGCCGGGTCGCAGACTGCCGGTTTGCTGGGTTTGCCGGGCCCCACTCAGCGAGACCGATGAGATCAAACTGGGCCGGCATCTGCGCTGTGTGGTGACGATGGATGAGGAGTTGCTCGACAGACTGAAGAACTGGCGCAGCCAACGAGCTCGCCTCCAGTCGGTGCCCGCCTTCGTGGTATTCACCGACGCCACCTTGCAGGCGCTGGCCGAGCGGCGGCCGACCGACACGGCCGGATTGGCCGCTATTCCGGGCATCGGGGCGGTGAAGCTGGCGCGCTATGGGGGAGAACTGTTGAACATACTGGCTGGTTGACCGCCTCGTGCTGCCGGGCCGTCCCGATCGGGAAGGTGCATTGGAAACGCCAGCGGGATGACTGGGCCAACCACCCCGCTGGCGTACCTCCAGCCTTCGGATTCAGGCCCTGCCGAGGATGCGGTTCAGATTGGTGCCGCAGACCGGGCACTTGGCCTTGGCCATCTTGGTGCCCTTGTCGTTGACCACGACATTGCCCTTCGTCTCGCGCTTCTCCTTGCACTTCACGCAGTAGAACTCGCCCTTGTAGGTTTCGTCAGCCACAATTCCTCTCCTAAATTGTCCGACTGGCCGGGTTACCCGCTGTTCCGTGCTGGAGACGGTGCAACCACTAAGCGAATACTCTAGTCAAGGCAACGGCTCCCCGCCGCGCTACGACGCACGAGGATGGCGGATGAGCCAGCACAGAACAGCCCCCGGTGGCGGTGGATTCTACGCCTTCCCCTGCGTGAATCCGGCCACTCGGGGGCCTTGCGAAAAGGGTAGTCCGTGGCGCGGTTGAACGTCAAGGCCAACGTTCCAAGAGGCGGTCGGCCGGCCGCCGAACAGACCGGTGGATTCCTGGCGGGCCGAGCCGCCGCCTAGGAGCGCTGCACGACCGATCGACCGGCGGGCGCACCGGGCTGGGCCGATCGGGTACCGCCGGGTCGGCGGAGCCGGAATACCGGCGGCTGGTTCACTCTTTGGGCTGATCGCCGCCAAGATCCCGGCGTTCGCGTTCAGCCTGCGCCAGGAGCTCGGCCAACGCGATGTCGAGATCGTCGTTGGCCGAGGACGGCTGCTCGTCCAAGACCCGCAGCGGATCATCCAGATCATCGGCGGTGGGCATCAGATCGGGATGAGCCCATACCGCATCGCGGCCGCTGACTCCTCGGTCGCGGGTCAGCGCCGCCCACAGATTGGCCGCGTCGCGTACCCGGCGGGGCCGCAGATCCATGCCCAGCAGAGCGCTGAACAGCTGCTGGCCGGGGTTGTCGGTGGCCCGGCGGCGGCGGATGGCCTCGTCCAGCAGCGGGGCAGCCTGCGGCATCCACTTTCCCAAGGTGGTGCTGGTGACCTCATCGACCCAGCCTTCCACTAAGGCGATCAGAGTCTCCAACCGGCCGATGATCTCCAACTGCTCCTTGGTCTGGATTGGCATGAACAGCCGACCCTGCAATTGTTCACTGAGCTGGCTGAGACGTTCAGGACTCATCGAGTGCACGTCTTCGGCATCGATGGCGTCGGTGAGCGCCGAGACATCGATTGTGATCTCCCGGGCATAGTGCTCCACCAGAGCCAGCAGCTGGGGCCCCAGCCAGCCCACCTGGCCAAACAGCCGTTGCCGGGCGTTTTCCCGGACGGCCAGATAGAGCCGGACGTCCTCGGCGGAAACCCCGAGGCCGGCAGCGAAGGCAGCCACATTCGTCGGGAGCAATACCACCTGGGCCCGGGGCAGTACCTGTAGTCCTAGTTCACTGCCCGAAACGACCTGACTGGCCGTGCGGCCGATGGCCTGGGAGAGCTGCATGGCATACAACTGCCCCGCCGCCCCGCGCAGCATCGGGGTCAGCAGTTTCGCAAAGTGGGCGAAGTCGGCAGGCATGTCCTGGGCGCCACTGAACTGGCTGCTGAAGGAGTCGGCCAGGGCATTGGCAAGCCGGCTGATCACCGGCGCCACGATTTCCTGCCAGGAATCCATGGTCTGTTCAACCCATTCGGCCCGGCTCCAGGCTTGGGGTGTGCTTACCGGGGCGGTGAAGTCTACATTCGGATCGAGCCAGAGCACGGCGAGGCGGTCTGCATCGGCGACCAGACGTTGATCCTGGGCATCCATGGTCCGGTCCGTGCCGAGACTGGCCACCACCTGCCGTACCGCGTGGCGGGCCTGGGTCCAGTCCAGTTCACCGCTGTTGGCGCCCGGGGCCATCACCGACATCGCCTGTTGCAGCTGGCTGAGCATGGCAGGAAGGTCGAGTTCGCCGCCGCCGCCCAGGCCCAACTGCCGTAGCCAATCGGCCAGCGGATCCTCGGGCCGGTCGCCGGAGGTAGACTTCTCGTCGTTCATCGCTCACTCACCTCGCCAGGAATGGGTGTTCGGTTCCCATTCAACCGCAGCACGCAACAATGTGCTGCCTGGCTCGTGATCGAAGACCTATTCACCGGATTCTGATGACCCCGGTGCGACGCCGGTCGGTAGCCGGATACCGGTAGGGTGTATATACCCAATAGCATTCCACGACCTGCCGCCGAGGTGAGCGATGACGAAACAAGGCTGGACGGCCATGGTGTCCACGGTCCTGTTCGTCGTGCTGATCGCGATCGTATCGTTGTTGCCGGTGCCGTTTGTCAGTTGGGCGCCGGGTTCGGTGACCAACCTGCTCGGCACCCAAGACGGCCAGCCCATAGTGCAGATCATGGGAACCACCACCTATCCGGCCTCCGGGCAGGTTCAGCTGACCACTGTGGCGGTCACCAGAGCGGACGCCACGATGACTCTGCCGCAGGCTTTCCTGGCCTATGTGCTGCCGGCCCAGCAGGTGTTGCCGCGCGAGGTCGTCTATCCGATCGGTAGGCCCAACACCCAGCAGCAAGCCGAGGAAGTCCAGCAGATGGCATCTGCTCAGCGGGACTCGGTGGTGGCGGCCCTGATCGCTGCCGGACATGAGGTGACCCCGCTTCCGGTGGTCACCCAGGTGTCCAGTTCGGGACCGGCCTATGGCAAGGTTCAGGCCGGCGATTTGGTGTCCACGGTGGATGGTTCGGCGGTGAATAACCGCTCCCAGGTCCAGGCGATCCTTGCCCAGATCGAGCCGGGCACCGTGGTCCGGCTGGGCCTGATCCGCGAAACACAGCGGTTCGAGGTGGCGATCACCACCGTCGCCGCGCAGGACGATCCGAGCGCGGCCAAGCTCGGTGTGGATCTAGACAACAGCTTCCAGCACGATGTACAGGTACGCTTCGCCCTGGATCCGGACATGGTGGGGGAGTCGGGTGGGTTGGCCTTCGCGCTGACCATCTACGACGAGCTGACCCCCGGAGATCTGATATCGGGTCGTAGCGTGGCGGCCACCGGGGAGATCAATGCCTCCGGTGAGGTGGGCAGCATCGGCGCATTGCGGCAGAAGCTGCGGGCAGCTGAACGGGCCGGGGCCCAGATCATGCTGGTGCCGGCCAGTAACTGCCCGGACGTGGCCGGGCTATCCTCCGATATGGATGTGGTTGCGGTGACCACGTTGACCGATGCGATCACCAGCCTGCAATTGCTGAGCGATCCCGATACCGCCCAACAGGTACACCGATGCTGAAACCCGGCAGTGAACGTGTCGAGACCCTGCTGACCGCACTTGTCGAGATAGAAAGCTTCGTGGGCCGGGCCGGCTGGGATCAGCCAGCCCGGCTGTTCGCCCTGGTCTCGACGGCCGATCTGCTGGCCGCCGAGCCAAGCCTGGCCGGGCAACTCAAGAAGACCGGCCCGGGCGCGCTGTCATCGGTGGAGCAGGAGGATTTCCGTTCGGGTACCGACCTGTTGACGGCGCTGGGCCAGCTTGCCTGGCCGGCTACGGTCGCCGGCTGCGCATTGGCTACCGAGCGCAGTTTTCTGCCACCGGCGGCGGAGGCCGATATCCCGGCGCGGCCGGATCTGGCTGCGGAATTTGTGGCGGCTCATCCCGACCGGCAGGATCTACGGGTGGTGGCGGGGGCGCTGCGCGGCGCTGACGGTGGCGTGCTGACCCATTGCGTCGCCAGGTTGACCAGTGATCCAACCGACCTGTTGATGGGCACCGACCTGGTGCCGGCGCTGACCCGGGCTCTGGCCTGTACACTGAATTGAGTAACGAGGGGACTACATGTCTAAAACCAGTAGCACGGATTCCACCAAGCCGGGCCGGCGTCGTGGCGCGTTGGCCCCGACGGTGGTGGTGCTGGCGGTGCTGATCGTGGGTTTCATGTTGTTCTCGCGGGTGTGGACCGACCTGCTGTGGTACCGCTCCGTATCCGCAGCCGAGGTCTTTCGAATCAGATTGATCAGCACCATCGGGTTGTTCGCCATCTTCGGCGTGCTGATGGCGGCGGCGGTGTGGCTGAGCATGGCCATCGCGCACCGGCTTCGACCGGTGGGGGCAAAATCGGGTAAGTCCGCCTCCGGCACCCTCAATCGCTACCGTGCGGTGCTCTTGTCCCGGGCTTGGCTGTTCATGGGAGTTCCCGCGGTTGGTCTGGGCGTGCTGGCCGGCACCGGTTCGGTCGCCAACACCGATATGTTCCTCGCCTGGCTGAACAGCACCGGCTTCGGTCGCACCGAGCCCTATTTCAACCTGGACGTCTCCTTCTACGTCTTCGATCTGCCTTGGTGGCGGTTCGTGGTCAGCCAGGTGACCTGGACGTTGATCGTCGCGCTGCTGGCCGCGGCCGCGGTGCATTTTATCAATGGTTCGCTGCGTTCCAGCCCGTTGCAGGTCAGCCAATCGGGCGAGGGAGCCACCCCCCAGGTGAAGCTGAGCAACCCCTTTGGCCCCAATGCCCAAGCCCAGTTGTCGGTGATGTTCGGGCTGTTGCTGTTGGCCATCGGGGTCGATCAGTGGCTGGGACGCTATGCGTTCGCTATCTCCGACAACGATCCGCTGATGACCGGGGTGGGCTATACCGATGCCGAGGCCCGCATCACCGCGAAACTGATTATGGCGGTGATCTGTGCCATTGCCGCGGTGATCTTCTTCGTCAACGCCCGGCTCCGGCATTGGATCATGCCGGGGGCAGCCGTCGCCCTGGCGATCGCGTCTAGCCTGATCGTTCAGGGAGCCTACCCGGGCCTGATCCAGCATTTCGATGTGCGCCCCAATGAGCCCGACCGGGAACGGCCCTATATCGCCAATCAGATAGCTGCCACTCGGGATGCCTATGGGCTGTCCGATGTCGAGATCACCGACTATGAGGCGACCACCAGCGCCGCCGCAGGTCAGTTGATCGCCGATGCCGAGGCCCTGCCGGGGATCCGGCTGATGGATCCACAGGTCATAGCGCCCACCTTCGAGCAATTGCAGCAGGTTCGTGGCTACTATTCCTTTCCCAAGGTGCTAGACGTCGACCGGTATACGATCAACGATCAGGAGACCGATGCCATCATCGCGGTACGCGAGATCAACATCGGTGGGCTGCCGTCCGGCAACCAGACCTGGAACAACATCCACACGGTCTATACCCATGGCTATGCCATGGTCGGGGCCTATGGCAACCGTCGGCAGGCCAGCGGGGTGCCCGAATGGATCGTGCGGGATATCCCGCCGGTGGGCGAACTGGATCAGGTCGAACCCCGGGTGTATTTCGGGGAGCGGACCGACGAGTACTCGGTTGTGGGGGCAAGAGAGGGGGTTTCACCGGTCGAATTGGATACCCCGGGAGGTGGCGAATCGGGCACCGGTGGTGGTGAGACCTATACCACCTACACCGGATCGGGCGGGGTACCCATCGGTAACATGCTGGTGCGCGCGTTGTTCGCGGCCCGCTTCGGCGACATCAACCTGTTGCTCAGCAATCGGGTGCATGCCGAATCCCGGATTCTGTTCGAGCGCACCCCCATGGAGCGGGTGGCCAAGGTGGCGCCCTGGCTCAATATCGACAAGGATCCCTATCCGGCGGTGGTCGATGGCCGGGTGGTTTGGATCCTGGATGGCTACTCGACCAGCAACAGCTATCCCAACTCGCAACGAGTCGACCTGGCCAGCGCCACCAGCGATTCGTCCAAGGAGTGGGTGCCCATAGCCACGGAACGCAGCGATGTCAACTATCTGCGCAATTCGGTCAAGGCCGTGGTGGATGCCTATGACGGCACGGTGAGCCTATATGCCTGGGACGCCTCGGATCCGGTGTTGCAGACCTGGGCCAAGGTCTACCCGGGCATGCTGCGGTCGGCCGACGAGATCAGCCCAGACCTAAAAGCCCATCTGCGTTATCCGCAGGATCTATTCAAGGTGCAACGCCAGATTCTGTCCCGCTATCACATGACCGATCCGATGGCCTGGTACCAGCAATCCGATCTTTGGCGGGTGCCCGACGATCCACGTGCCAAGGACACCAAGGAACCAGCCTATTTCCTGTCGATCAAGTGGCCCGGGGATGAAACCTCGGTCTTCAGCCAGACCACGGTTTTCGTCCCCAATGAGCGAGAGAACCTGGGTGCCTACATGGCCGTGGTCGCCGACGCCTCCCATCCCGGCTATGGGCGGATCAGGGTGTTGCGGCTGTCGGACACCCATCAGGTGCCTGGCCCGAACCAAACCTTCAACGCCATCCAGACCGACCAGCGGGTTCAATCCTCCCTGCTGCCGTTCACCAGTCAGGGGGCCGCGAAGCCGGTCTACGGCAATCTGCTCACCCTGCCGTTGGGTGGTGGGCTGATCTATGTCGAGCCGATCTATACCCAGGGCGAAACCCAGGGGTCTTACCCGGTGCTGCGGTTCATCGTCGTCCGGTTCGGGGAGAGCATCGGTATCGGGGAAACCCTGCAGGAGGCTCTCGACATGGTGTTCGAAGGGGATTCGGGCGTCGAAACAGGTGAGAACTCGACTCCACCGGAGGAGGACTCCGGGATTCCTCCGAGCGGCACGGCCGCGGCCCAGGCCGCGCTGGATGAGGCGATGCGGGCCTACCAGGCCGCCGATGAGGCGCTGAAGGCCGGAAATCTGGCGGAATACCAACGCCAGATCGACAACGCCCGCAAGCAGGTGGAGGCCGCCCAGCGGGCCCTGCGGTGAGCCCGGACGAAGGCGGGTGATACATCGGACGCGTCTGGTTGGCCGTCAGCCGTCCAGCGATTGCGGGGAGATCACTTGCGGATCCAGGCCGAGCGCGGTGAGCCCGGGCAGCAGGCCGGTTGCCTGCCCACACAGCACCACGCTTACCCGGTCGGGCCGCACCACCTCGGCGAATGCCCGGTTGGCGGTGGCCGCGGTCACTTCCGTCACCCGGGACTGGTGGCGATTCACCCACTCGGGTTGCACACCTGCCGCTGCCAGCGCAGCCGCCTGGTCGGCGATCGTCTCGGCGGTCTGGAAATGCAGGGGTGCGATACCCAGCAGGTAGCTGCGCGCATCGCTTAGTTCATCGGCGGTGAACGGTCTGCGCTGGATATCCAGCAGTTCGAGGATTCTGGCCACGGCATCCGGTGCGATCTCGGTCCGGCAACTGGTGCGGACGGAGAAGGTGCCGCCGGAACGCAGTGAATGGAAGCCGGCATGCGCCCCATAGGTGTAGCCGAGTTCCTCGCGCAGCACCAGGTTCAGCCGGGAACCGAAAGAACCCCCCATCGCGGTGGCCGCGACATCCAGGGCCGCCCAGCGGGGGTCGTTCCGGTCGGGACCGGCACAGCCGATCCGGATATCGGTCTGGACCGCCTCTGGGCGATCGATGACCCATACCTGCGGTGCGGCGGGATTCACCCGAAACGGCTGGTGTCCGGCCGTCTGGCCGCCCTGCCAGCCAGCGAAACCGTTAGCCACCAGTTCCAGGGTGGATGTGGGCAGGTCGCCGGCCAGCACGATGGTGGCCGCTGCCGGCCGCCACCAGTGCCGGTGGAAACCGGCCACGTCATCCGAGGTGATGGCGGCCACCGTGCCGCTGACGCCTGCGGTGGGACGCCCGGCCCGGGTGCTGGGATCGATGACCGCGCGTTGGAAGCCCAGCGCAGCCAGGTGCTGGCTGTGCACCAGGCCCTGCTGGATCTCGGCCAGCCGAAGGGCGACCTGACGGGCCACATCGGAATCGTCGAAGGCCGGCTGGGTGATGATCTCGGCCAGGAGATCAAGGGCACCGGGTAGCCTGCTCGCCGGTACCTCCATCCGGCAGATGGTCGCCGGCCCCAAGGCGGTACCTGAGTAGGTGGCTCCCTGGTTTTCGAGTAACTCGGCCAGTTCGGCGCCGGGATGGGTGCGGCTGCCCTCATCGCTGGTGCGCACGGCGATCGTGGCGATGCCCTCCGATTCGGCTGGCTCGACGCTGGTGGGCACGTCGAACACCACCTGGGCGCTGAGTACATGCTGGCCCGGCAAGTGATACAGCCAGACTCGGGCGCCGTTGGGCAACTGGGCCCGGACGGGTTCCGGGAAACGCCAGCGCTGGGCCGGGGCGACCGATGGGCGCGGTAGCATGCCGGTCATCGGGTTGTTCCGATCAGGTAGCGCAGGGCTGAGCAATGCTCGGGATGCAGCCAGGTCCGGGTGGCTTGGGCCACCTGCTCGGCCCCAATGGCAAGGATCTCGTCCAACTCGTGGTTGATGCGCTCGGGATCGTCGAAGTGGCCGGTCATGAAGTTGAGTTGGTCGGCTCGCCGATCGACCGGTGCCAGCCCCGCCAGCCATTCGCGTTCGATACCAGCCTTGGCTCTGGCCAGCTCTCGGGTATCCGGGCCGTTGGCGGCCAACCGCTCCAGGTGGGCCAGGATCGGCTCGGTGAGGGCGGACAACTCGACATCCTCGCGCGGTCGCGCCGAGATCACTGCCAGGGATGAGCCTCGCGCCAGCCCCAGATCGAGGCAGCCTATTCCCTCGGCCAGCTGGCGTTCGCGGACCAGATCGCGGTTGAGCCGGGCCGACTGGCCATCGCCCAGCAACGCCAGGGCGATATCCAGCGCCAGCCGGTCGGGGTGATCCAGGGCCGGGGTGCGCCAGCCCAGATGCAGCATCGGTCTTGGCACTTCGCGTTGCACGGTCAACTCGGCGTGGTCGTGGTGGGGCGGCAGGGTGGGGCATTGTTCCCGGCCCGCGGGGGTTCCGGCCGGGAGCTGCCCGAAATACCTGCCGACCAACTCGTGGGCGGTCTCGACCTCGACCGCTCCTGACAACGCCAGCGTTGCATTACCGGGGTGATACCACCGCTGGTGGAAGGCCTGCACGTCGGTCAGGGTGGCCGCGTCCAGGTCGGCCATTGAACCGATCGGGGCATGCCGGTAGGGATACCCGGCGGGGAAATTGAGCTCCAGCAGCAGCATCAGCTGGTCGCCGTAGGGCACGTTGTCGTAGCGCTGGCGTTTTTCCTCCTTGACGACCTCGCGCTGGGTGGTGAAGTTCTCCTCGTCCACCCGCAGGCTGCTCATGCGTTCGGATTCAAGCCACAGGGCGAGTTCTAGGGCCTGGGGGCCAACCGTCTGAAAATAGTTGGTGCGGTCGAAACCGGTGGTTGCGTTGGCCGACCCGCCCACCGCCTGGATCGCGGTCAGATGCTCGCCGCTAGCCACCTGGGCCGAGCCGGCGAACATTAGGTGTTCGAATAGGTGGGCGAACCCGGTAGCGCCCACGGTTTCGTCTCGCGAGCCGACTCCGTACCACAGGTTCACCGCGACTCCCGGAGCCAACGGATCCGGGTTCACCAACAGGCGCAATCCGTTGGCCAAGGTGGTGTCGATTATCGGATAGTGGGTGCGCTGGGCACTCGTGACGGTGGTCGGGATGGCTTCCCGGACGGCTTGCATGGGGCGATGCTAGCGCGTTGCCTCCGGCCGGGGCTCGCCGCGGGGCCGCCGCCCAGTCACGTCGAGGGTCATTCCGTTCGGCCCACGGCCCCGGCACGTTACGATTAAAGCGTGGTAAAATATTGTGGGAATGCGCCGTATTGCTATTCGAACACACTCGCGATGACGCTCGGACACCCCATCGATGCATCCACCGTCGAAGCCCTCACCGGCTCCGCGTTCGGGTATCAGCGCATGGCTCGGCTCCCGTTTTTCGATCCGCCGGGTTGGGATCCGGATGCCGGAATCGATCAGGCCCTGACGATCATGGGTGTGCGCCACGAAAGATTGACGTTCACCGACGAAGGCCGGGCACTCGATACGCTGCGAGAGCTGACGGCGAGCGGTCCTGTTTTCGTCGGCCCTCTCGACATGGGGCTATTGCGGTATCAGCCGGGCATGGATCGTCCTACGAGTGCAGACCATTTTGTCGCCGTTCTCGATGTCGGCGATCGGCATATCATCATGCACGATCCGCAAGGTCACCCATATGCGGCGCTCGGCATTGCCGATTTCCTTTTGGCATGGGGCGCGGAAACGATCGGATATTCCCGCGGCCGTTTCCCGCTTCGGACCGGATTCACCGCCCCGGTCGGCTCGCTCGATGAGTGGGCGGTCGCCGCCTTGCCTTTTGCACTCGGGTGGGCAACGGGGCAGCACGCTGTTCCCGGGTTTCCGAGCGGGAACGTCGCGGGTCTCGCTGAATTGCGCGACGAGGCTCTTGACGGCGGGCTACCCGAGGCGGCCTCATCGATCTTGGCCAACTTCGGTGTGCGTCTCGGTGCCCGGCGCCGTCTGGATACCGCGGGGTTACTCCACCGGTTTCCCGAATTGTCCGAACTGCTGCGGCAACAGGCCAAGGTGCTTGGCGGAGCCCAGATCGACGTCATCGATGCGGACTGGCGCTCGCTTGCGGACCGCCTCGACCGTATCGGCTCACTCCACGATGCGATCACAGCCACACTCCGGACGATGCTCTGAGATGCCTCAGCTGCACGCTCGGTGGCGCTGCCGGCCCCGAACACAGTAAACGGCCCGGCCCAAGGAAATCCTTGGGCCGGGCCGTTTACCGGTAGCGGGGACAGGATTTGAACCTGTGACCTCTGGGTTATGAGCCCAGCGAGCTACCGAGCTGCTCCACCCCGCGTCGCTTTCCAAAACTATAGCTCGTCTGGTGTGGAGAACCAAACCGGATCCGAGACGCAGCCGGCGTAGGCGCGTCGATCACAAGCCGGTTCCGCTGTGAGCAGAGGATTATTCGACGGCTGGCGCTCAAGGCCAAGGGCGGCTGTGGCCAAGGCGGTCGGGCTGTTTAGACTCGGCTTGTTCGACTACTGGGAACCAGGGAGCGAAGATGACCTCGAATCACCTGCGGGCTGCTGGTATCGCATTGCTCAGTGTGTTCGGTCTGCTGCTATCGGGCTGTTCGGGCGGCGAGACCCAGCCGCACGACCGCCAACTGATGGTCGGCGCGTCGGTGGCCCCCAACTCGATGGATCCATCCACCAACGATGCCGCCGCTATTCCGCAGGCGCTGCTCTACAACGTCTACGAGACACTGCTGAAGATCGACGGCGATGGCAAACTTTCCCCGCTGCTGGCCTCGGAATGGCAGGTAACCCCCGACGGTTTGACCTACACCTTCAAACTGCGGCCCCAGGCGAGATTCGCCAGCGGCACACCGGTCGATGCGGCCGCGGTGGTGACCTCGATCGAACGCATCATAAGCGATCCGGCCGTGCTCCCGGTGCTGAAAACCCGCATGTCGCCCGTGGACAGCATCCGAGCGGTTGACGACGACACCGTCGAGTTCGTGCTGAAACGCCCCTCGCACAGTTGGCTCTACGCGATGGCGCAGACCGCGGGGATCATCTACGATCCGGCCGGGCTCGACCGGATCGCCAGCCAACCGGCCGGGTCGGGTCCGTTCGTGCTGAGCCAATGGGTGCCGGGAGACGAGGTCGTCCTTGCCCGCAATCCGGAATACTGGGGGGCGGCCAGCCGGTTGGCCGGAGTCACCTTCAAATACTTCACCGATGCGAACGCGATGAATGCGGCCATGCTGTCCGGCAGCCTGGATGTGGTTTCAAATGTGGCCGCCCCGCAAGCCCTGGATCAATTCCGCGACGACCGGTTCAAGGTGCTGGAGGGCGTGACCACCGCGGAGGTGGTGCTGGGTTTCAATCATCGACAGCCGGCATTGCAGGATGTCCGGGTTCGCCAGGCGGTCCTGGCTGGCATCGATCGGGCCGCGCTGCGGGACGCGGTATGGGGTGGTAAAGGTCCGCTGATCGGGTCGATGGTGCCGCCCACCGACCCCTGGTATGAGGACCTCAGCGGTGTCAACACCTACGATCCGGACCGCGCCAGGGCCTTGTTGACGGAGGCTGGGTATGCGCCCGGCGAGCTGACGCTGCGGCTGCGCGTCCCCAACCTGCCCTATGCGCCTCCGGCGGCGACCTATATTGCGAGTCAGCTCGCCCAGGTCGGGATCACCGTCCAGGTCGATGAGCTGGAATTCCCCGCCACCTGGATCGAAGAGGTGATGCGCAAGTCCAACTACGACATGACCATTGTGGCGCATGTCGAAACCCGGGATATCGTCAATTTCGCCAATCCCGACTACTACTGGCATTACAACAACCCGAGCTTCACCGATCTGGTTACCCGAGCCGACGCCGCCCCTACCGATAGGGAGCAGATCGCGCTGCTCCAGCAGGCGGCCAGGATCCTTGCCGAGGACGCCGCCGCCGGGTTTTTGTGGTTGCTGCCCAACCTGGTCGTCACCAAATCGGACGTGGAAGGAGTGGACGCCAACGCACCAAGCCTGAGCTTCGACTTGACCGGAACCTACGCGCCGCCCAACTGATCGTGCTGCCCAACCAGCTACGCATGGTGATCGGCAGGCTGGCTGCCTTTCTGGCTAGCCTGCTGGTCGCTTCCGTGGTTGTCTTCGGGTTACTCAATCTGCTGCCCGGCGATGTCGCCGGGGTGATCTTGGGGCCGAACGCGACCCCCGAATCGATCGCCGCGATGCGCGATCAACTCGGCCTGAGCCGTCCCATCTGGGCGCGCTATCTGGACTGGCTCACTGGCCTGCTCACCGGGCAGCTGGGGAACTCGGCGCTGACCAGGCAAGCCATTGGCCCGCTGATCGCCCAGAAGCTGGCGGTGACCAGTTGGCTGGTGTCATTCGGCATGGTCCTGGCGCTGCTGATCGCCCTGCCCCTGGGCATGTACCAGGCCATGCGCCGGCATCGTGTGGACGGGATCGTGCTGTCCGGGCTAAGTCAACTGGGTATGGCCTTCCCGGTCTTCGTAGTCGGTATCGCGCTGAGCCTGCTGGTGGGGGTGCGCCTCCGCTGGCTACCGGCCAACGGCTATACCGATCCGGCCCAATCGATCACCGGCTGGCTGACCCACCTGATCCTGCCGGCGGTCACCCTGGCTATGGCGCAAAGCGCCGTGCTGATGCGCTATGTGCGTTCGGGTTTCATCGGGATACTGCAAACCGACTATTTCCGTACCGCCCGCGCCATCGGTTGGCGGCGCTGGCCGGGGCTGTTGCGTCACGGGATGCGCAATGCCGCGCTCGAACTGGTCACGGTGACCGGATTACAGTTGGCCGCCTTGCTCGTCGGGGCAATCGTGGTCGAGTCGGTGTTCGTGCTGCCAGGATTGGGCCAGTATCTGCTCCAGGTAGTGGCTGCCCGCGATCTGCCGGTGATCCAGACCGTAGTGATGCTGCTGGTCACCTTGGTGCTGGTGATCAATCTACTGGTCGATCTGGCCTACACCCTGATCGATCCCAGGCTGCGCGCCCGCGGCGGCATCAGGGAGCGGCCATGAGACTGCGTCGCACATGGTGGCCCGGCGTGCTCATGGTCGGGCTGATCGTCGGCCTGGCCCTGTTGTCGGCCTGCTGGGTTCCCTACCCACCGACCCAGGTGAGTCCCGAACGGTTGGCACCGCCCGGCTTGCGGCACCTGCTGGGCACCGACGGTTTCGGGCAGGACATCTTCGCCCGGATCCTCATCGGCGCCCGTAGCTGCCTGCTGGTAGGCGTGGTCGCGGTGGGTATCGGCGCGCTGCTCGGCGTCCCGCTGGGCATTATCGCCGCACTCAGCCGGGGCTGGCGGGGCAGATTGCTGATGCGGGCGATAGACATCGTCTATGCCTTCCCGGCTCTGCTGCTGGCGATCCTGCTGGCGGCCGCCCGCGGTCGGGGGTCGACGCTGACCGCGATGATCGCGATCGGGATTTCGTCGATGCCCGCATTCACCAGGGTGGTGCGCAGCTCGGCGCTCCAGGTGCTCAGCCAGGACTACATTCTGGCGGCCCGGGCGGCCGGCACCAGCCGCGCAGGGATCGCTGTCGGTCATGTCCTGCCGAACGTGTCACCGGTGGTGCTGGTGCAGGCTTCGGTGAGCTTCGGCCTGGCGATCCTGGCCGAAGCGTCGCTGAGCTATCTTGGCCTGGGCACGCCACCCACCACGCCAACCTGGGGACGAATGATTTTCGACGCGCAGCCCTATCTCTACTCCGATCCGAACCAGGCCCTATGGCCGGGACTTTGCATCGCGCTGGCCGTGCTGGGATTCAATCTGTTGGGCGATGGGCTGCGCGAATTGCTCGATCCGACGCTGCGGGAGGTGTCGGGTTGACTGCCAGACTGGAGGTTCAGGAGCTGACGGTGCATTTCGGGCGCCGTCCGCGGCCCGCCATCAGCGGGGTCAGTTTCGAAATCGGCCCGCTGGAGAGGGTCGGTTTGATCGGTGAATCCGGTTCCGGCAAATCGGTCACCGCGCTGGCCATCATGGGATTGCTCAGCGACACCGCCCGGGTCAGGGGATCGGTCCGCTGGGGCGGCCGGGAACTGGTCGGACTGGCCGACAGGCAGTACGCGAGACTGCGCGGCGAACAGATCTCGATGATCTTCCAGGAACCGATGACTGCCCTGGATCCCACGATGGTGGCCGGCCGGCAGGTGGCCGAGGTATTGCGGCTGCATGAGGGAGCCGCGCCTGGTCGGGCCCGCGTCCGGGTGCTGGAGATGCTACAGGCGGTCGGCATCCGTGACGCCCAGCGAGTCGCCGACAGCTACCCGCATCAACTATCGGGCGGCCAGCGACAACGCCTGCTGATCGCCATGGCATTGATCAACACGCCCGACCTGCTGATCTGCGATGAATCGACGACTGCCTTGGACGTCACCGTCCAGGCTCGGGTACTCGGTCAGCTTGAGGCTGCGCTGACCGAGGCAGGTGCCGGAATGCTGTTTATCAGTCACGACCTTGCGGTGGTCAGCCAGATCTGTGAGCGGTTACTGGTGATGTATCGCGGCCGCATCGTAGAAGAGGGCCCCCTTAACCGGATACTCAATCGTCCAACCCACCCCTATACCCGTGGGCTGATCGCCACGGCCAACCTGGCAGCGGCCCGGCCGGGCAGCAGACTGCCGGTGCTGGAGGATTTCTGGGACGGGCGGCAACCATGAGCGATGACGAGATCGTCTTCGCGGTACACGGCCTGACACGATTGTTCGGCCGTGGCACCAGCCTGGTCCGGGCGGTGGACGGCATCGATCTACGTATCCCGGCCGGGCAACGACTGGGCATCGTCGGGGAGTCCGGTTCCGGGAAGTCCACGCTGGTGCGGATGCTGTTGGCTTTGCTGGCACCTACCAGCGGCGAAATCCAGTTCCTGGGGAAATCGATAGTCGGACGCCGGGAGGCCGAACTGGCCACGCTGCGCCGCAACGTCCAGATGGTCTTCCAGGATCCGCGAAGTTCGCTCGACCCCAGGCGCAGCATCGGGCACGCGATCACCGAGCCGCTGCGATCCCGGATCTGGCGTGGCCTGCCCCGCCCGGAGCCGCGTACCCGATTGGCGGAGGTACTAACCCAGGTGGGTTTGGAGCCCGGTGACGCCCGGCGGTTTCCACACGAGTTCAGCGGGGGTCAGCGCCAACGGATCGCGATCGCCCGAGCGTTGGCCCCCAACCCGCGAGTGCTGATCGCCGACGAGGCCGTCTCTGCCCTGGACGTCAGTGTCCGGGCCCAGGTGCTGAACCTGATTCTGGATCTGGTTGCCGGGCACGGCCTGACGCTGCTGCTCGTCAGTCACGATCTAGCCGTGGTGCGGCATCTATGCGATCGGGTGGTGGTTTTGCGCCAAGGCGGCATCGTGGAAGCCGGTTCCATCGAGCAGGTCTATCGGGATCCGCAGCACCCCTATACCCGTGAGCTGCTGGCCGCGGTACCCCAGATCCGTTTCGGCCGATGATGCCCGCGGACCGATGGCTGCTCCCCAGCGGGTGCCGGGCCGGGAAGACGACTACCTGGAGCAATCGCCGGCGCTGACTAGAATGCGGTCCCGTGAAAGCGCTGCTATTGGAGAACATCCACCCCGAGGCGATCCGGATCCTCACCGAAGCGGGCTACGAGGTGGACAACCGGCGCGGGGCATTGGGCGAAGAAGAGCTGATCGAGGCGCTCGTCGAGGTGGATCTGCTCGGGATTCGTTCGCGAACCCAGGTCACCGAACGGGTCCTCGCGGCGCGAGGAGACCGATTGCTTGCGATCGGGGCTTTCTGTATCGGTACCAACCAGATCGATCTGGACGCCGCGGCGCGCAGGGGAGTGGCCTGCTTCAACGCCCCCTATTCCAATACCCGCAGTGTGGTCGAGCTGGCCATGGCCGAGATCGTGGTGATGGCCAGGCATCTGACGGATAAAAACGCCCAGATGCATGCCGGGGTGTGGGACAAGTCGGCCGCCGGGTCCCACGAGGTGCGCGGTCGCACCCTGGGGTTGGTCGGCTATGGCAACATCGGTTCCCAACTGTCGGTACTGGCCGAATCCTGGGGGATGCGAGTGCTGTTCTACGACGTGGTTGACCGTCTCGCCCTCGGCAACGCCAAGCGTGTTGACAGCCTGCCTGAGCTATTGGCCGCGGCCGAGACCATCAGCCTGCATGTCGATGGGCGTCCCGAAAATGCGAGTTTCTTCGGCGAACCGGAGTTCGCCAGCATGCGGCCCCGCTCGCTGTTCCTGAATCTGTCGCGGGGGTTCGTGGTCGATACCCAGGCCTTGGCCAGGCATCTGCGTTCCGGTCATATCGCCGGTGCCGCGGTGGATGTGTTCCGCTCCGAGCCCCGCACGGCTGGCGACGGATTCGCCCACGAACTACAGGGGATTCCGAATGTCATTCTGACCCCACATGTCGGCGGCTCCACCCAGGAGGCTCAGCTCGATATTGGGCGCTTCGTGGCTGGCAAGCTGGTGGACTATGTGTCCAGCGGTTCCACGGTGATGAGCGTCAATCTGCCTCAAGTGCAGGTGCCGGCCCAGCAGGGGTGCCGGGTGGTGCATCTGCACCGCAACGTACCCGGTGTGTTGGCCAGACTGACCAACGTGCTCAGCGCCCACCAAGCCAACATCGCCTTTCAAACGTTGAGCACCACCGGCGAGCTCGGCTATGTGGTCACCGACGTGACCGCTGCCTCTCCCGGGCTGCCGCAGGAACTCGCGCAGATCCCGGATACGATCCGCAGCCGTGTCCTTTGACCGCCGCACGTCTTGCGGGTTCAGGCGCGATCCTGCGACGTGTCCCGGTCAATCAGCGAATCAATCGGGTGGCCTCCCGCTGCGCAGCGGATAGCCGGTCCGCGGCCGCGGCATGCCCGAACACCACTTCGCGCACCGCATCATCCAGCACCGCGTCGATCTGGGCGAACCGGGCTCCCGGGTAGACCGGTGGTGCTACCATTTGGGCGGACTGGGCTAAATTAGCTTGTAAATAGGGGTTTTCCTGGCCCCAGGTGTAAAGCGGTTGCCCCTCGCCCAGCATGCCCGGACGGATCGGCAGGTAACCCAATTGGACGATGAACTCCTCTTGGGTATTCGAGTCGGTCAGATACCGAATCAGCATCCAAGCCGCGCTGCGCTTGTTACGCTCGGCAGCGAACATCATCAGCAACGAGGCGTCGGCAGTGGGACTGGTGGGACGATGGCCGAAGGCCGGCATCCGGGTATTGGCCAATGCCCAGCCCTGCCGTTGCGCGGCTTCGAATAGTGCCGGCTCGGCGGTAGAGCTGGCTAACAGCAGGGGAAATTCGCCGGCGGCGAAACCGGCCAGCAGTTCCGTCTGGTTACCGGTGGCCAGGACATCGTCGTCGTTGAGCTCGGCGATCTGCTCCACGGCGGCAATCGTCTCCGGACTGTCGAAAGTGAGCCGTTGGGATCCGGGGGCAAGCAGCCCGCCCCCGGCAGACTCGATCAGTCCGGAAAGGCATGGTGAAGGACCCGCCGCCAGGCAGGTAATGCCGAGCGCCGGCCGGCCGGCGCGCTCCGATAAGACCCGCGCCGTCTCGTGCACCGCCTGCCAGGTGGTCAGATTGACATCGGTTCCCAGACCGGCATCGGCCAGCGCATCCCGGTTGTACCACAGCACTGGGGTACTGATCTGGAAGGGCAGCCCGTAGGGATCTTCGACACCAAATCCGAGCCAGCGTGCCTGCTCAACGATCCCGTAGTCGCCGCGTAGCACATCGTCCACGGGCCCCATGCCGTTGAACAGCTTGTTCAGGTTCACCGCGCCGAGTTCGTCTATAGCGTGGAATTTGCCGGCCATCATCACGTCGGCGACATCCGGTGGGTCGCCATCGGCGGCCGCGGCCGCCAGGCTGGCCGCGCCGGGGACGGTGTCGTCCGGTTCGGGCACCCGCAATCGCACGGTGATGTTGGGGTGCTCGGTCATGAAATCGGCAATGATACCGCGTAGGGCATCCGCCTCCGGGCCCGGAGCGCTCAGCCGGTAGGACTCGAAGGTGATCTCCGCCCGGATGCTCCTGGGCAATTCCCGGGGTGGTGGCGGAGCACTGGACTGGGGATTCGCGGGGGCCGATGTGCAGGCGGCCAGCAACAGCACCCCGCCGGCTAAGGCGCCCAGCCGACGAACGGTTCGGCGCCCGGCCGAGCTTTGGCCCCTCACCGGACGTCCGAGCCCGGTCGCGGGATACCGATGGTGTCCTCGAACTCCTGCTGAGCCGCCCCCGGAGCCAGCCTGGTAACCAGCTCGTCGTGCAACAGCCCATTGCTGGATATCGCACCCGGGCCGTACGGGCCCGGCACGCCATCAAGGTCGGTGAACCGGCCGCCGGCCTCGCGAACGATTACGTCCAGGGCCGCCTTGTCGTGCAGCTCTAGCTCGGGTTCGCAGGCATAATCGACCGCGCCTTCGGCAACCAGCAGATGACTCCAGAAATCCCCGAAGGCGCGAGTCCTGCCGGAATCGCGCAGCAAATCGACGAAGCCCTGACCGCGACCGCCGCTGATCCAGCCGTCGATGGATGAATAGGACATGAAGGCATCTGGAATCCGCCTGACCCCCGAGACGTGTATTGGGGTGGCTTTCAGAAGTGTCTTGCCGGTGAAGGCGCCCTCGCCTTCCGAAGCCCACCAGCGACGCCCGAGCAACGGTGCACTGACCACTCCCAGCCGCACCTGGTCGCCGATCAGCAGGGCGATCAGCGTCGCCCAGACCGGCAGACCGCGAACGAAGTTCGCGGTGCCATCGATTGGGTCGATGACCCAGCGTCTTGGGCCGTGCCCGGTATCGGAGTATTCCTCCCCATGGACGGCATCGCGAGGCCGGGTGATGGTCAGCGTCTTACGGATGGATTCCTCGACCGCGCGATCGGCATCCGAGACCATCGTGTGGTCCGTCTTGGTTTCGATACGCAGATCCTGGGCCTTGAATCGGCTCTCGGTTATGGAATCGGCGTTGTCGGCCAGTAGATGGGCCAGTCTTAGGTCGTCGGTATAGGAGGCCATGGCCACAAGATTATCTGGCCGGGCCGGCCCGGGTTGCACCGACGGCACCGATGATGCGCCGGAAGGAGGCCAGCCGGGACTCGCTCAGGGCGCCGCTGGCGGCCGCTGCGGTCAAACCGCACTCGGTTTCCTCAAGGAGGTGACGGCAGCCGCGTGGACAGGCGAGGGTGAATTCGGCGAGGTCGTGGAAGGCAGCCAGCACCGTGTCGTCGGCAACATGGCTGAGGCCGAAGCCTCGTATCCCAGGCGTATCGATCACCCAGCCATCGTCATCGGGTAGTCGGAGCGCAACCGCCGATGTGGAGGTATGCCGGCCCCGCCCGGTGACCTCGTTCACCTCACCCGTGGAGCGGCCGGCACCCGGCACCAGCCGATTGATCAGGGTCGATTTGCCTACTCCGGAGTGGCCAACCAGTGCCGTAACATGACCTATCAGCAGCCCGTGTACCGCCTCCAGAGAACTATCCGGCCTGGTGACCACGATCGGCAGGCCCAGCGGTGCAAACCAGGCGGTCAGCTCGTTAGGACTGGCCAGGTCGGCCTTTGTCAGGCACAGCAGCGGTTCGATGCCGGCATCGTAGGCGGCCACCAGCAGCCGGTCGATCATGCCGGGGCGAGGCGAGGGATCGGCCAGCGCGGTCACGATCATCAACTGATCGGCGTTGGCGACCACGGGACGCTCGGTGGCGTTGATGTCATCGGAGGTTCGGCGCAGTACCGTGCGGCGTGGCTCCACGGCCACTATGCGCACCAACGTGCCGGCTGCGCCGGAAAGCTCGCCCACGATGTGCACCAGATCTCCCACGATCACCGATTTACGGCCGAGCCGCCGGGCCTTCGTGGCGGTCACCATGGTTCCGGATTCCAGCAACTGGCAGCGATAGCGTCCGCGATCGACCGTGATCACCCGGCCGGCTGCGGCCTGCGAATAGTCGGGCCGATCCTTGGTACGCGGCCGGGAACGCTTGGCGGGCCGGGCAAAATCGTCGTGATCCAGATGGGCGTAACGATCGATCGCGTGCCGGCTGGTCACCGCGCCGGCCCGATGGATTGGTCTAGCATGGCCTGCCAGCGTTCGGTGAAGTCGGGCATGGTTTTGGCTACGCAGCCGATATCGTCGAGCCTGACCCCGGGAACCAGCAGCCCGGTCAGCGCGGCCAGATGGGCCAGGCGATGATCGCCATGGCTGTGCAGCGTCCGGGTGGGGCGCAGCCGGTTGGCTGGCTTGCCGGAGATCACCAGCCCGTCGGAGGTCTCTCGGATGGGCACCCCTAGGCTGCCCAGCTCGGCGGCGATGGCCGTTAGGCGATCGGTCTCGTGACCACGGATGTGCCCGATTCCGGTGATGGTCGTCGTGCCGCTGGCGAAACCGGCCAGCGCGGCGACCACCGGAGTCAACTCGCTGGCCCGGGACAGATCTAAGCTGGCGCCCCGCAGTGGACCGGTGCCGCTAGCGAACAGCACATCACCGGTGAATTCCACCCGGGCCCCCATTAGGTGGAGGATGTCGCGGAAGTGATCTCCCGGCTGGTCGGTCTGTCGCGGCCAGCCCGGTATCCCCACCCGGCCGCCACTGAGCACTCCGGCTGCCAGGAAGACTGCGGCATTGGTGAGGTCTGGCTGAATCGGCTGATCTAGGGCGGCGATCGGGCCCGGGGTCACCAGCCACTGGCCCGGGAGGCTGTCGTCCACCCGGACACCTCGTGCCCGCAACATTGTCACGGTCATTTGAATATGCGGCAGCGACGGTAGGTGCATGCCCACATGCCGGAGCCGGATACCGTTCGGCAGGCGCGGGGCAAGCAACAGCAGTGCGCTGACGAACTGGCTGGAGGCCGATGCGTCGATCGTCACCTCGGGACCGCCCAACCGGCCGGGCGCGGTAAGCGTGAACGGTAATCGCGATCCGCTGGCCCGGACACCGAGTTGGGCGAGGGCGGTCAATAGGGGAGCGATGGGGCGTTCCGTGGCTCGGGGATCGCCGAAGAAGGCGGTCCGGCCGCGAGCGAGGGCGGCAACTGCCGGGACGAAGCGCATCACGGTGCCGGCCAGCCCACAGTCGATGCCCGCAGGCACCGGATGAAGCCGTGCCGATGGCCTCACTCGCAGCGCCGTAGATCCGCCCGCGGCGGGTAACCGGGTGAAAGCGACCCCCAACCCGTTGAGGGCACGCATCATGAGATTGGTGTCTCGTCCTGTGGATAAGCCGGTCAGCAGTGACTGGCCGCCGGCCAGCGCCGCCAATACCAGGGCCCGGCTGGACTCGGACTTCGATCCTGGCAAGGGACAAACTGCATCCAATGGTGATCTGGCCAGCGGGGCAGACCAAGCGGGGATGCTCAGTTGAGCACCTCCTTCATTCGCCGATTTGCCTTGTCGACGACCTTATCCACCACCTTGGCGGTTTTGCGGGCCCCCTTGCCCATGGCTTTCGCGGTTTTCCTGGCGCCCTTCCCGGCCCGCTGCAGATCCCTGCCGGACGCCGCGGTGCGTTGCTCCAGGGCGCGGCGGGATTGCTCGGCACGCCAGGCGAGACCGGGGCGTCCGTGGGTGTCTTGAGTGGCCACGATTCCGGCGCCGAGCAGGGCGAGGCGGGTCAGCAGTTCACCCGAGTGCCGATCCTCGGCGGCAGCGATCAGCCGGGGGACGCTGGCCGTGGTTAGCAGGAGGGCTCCCGTCCGACGACCGATTCCGATGGCGTAGGCGAGACCGCCGAGAATCTGGGTCACTCCGAGCAACCTGGTCCAGGTGCGGGCGTCCTCGGGTACTCGATCGGCAGCATCCGGTGGTAGCCAGGCCTGGATGCTCGGCACCACCCGGTCGAGAGTGGGCGCGAGTTTGTCGACATGCTGGTCGGGCCGGGTCAGCAATTGATATCCGTCGGATACGAAGTATGTGGCGTACAGGAGCCGGCCGACAAAGCGCAACAATGACATAGTCCATTACTACCCGAGTGCTGACCCTGACGCGAACACTCCGGCAGAAAACTCGCAAGATCCACACCCGCTGGGCCGCGCACAGCCGCCGGGCGGTGATCGCATGATGGTGGGTACCGGCCTGGGGCCGGTGGGGACGGCGGTCATCCGGGCTAATCTGACCGCATGTGTGGACGCTATGCCGCATCAACCCGTCCTGACCAGTTGATCGAGATCTTCGAGGTTGACCAGGCCGATGCCGCCGGGTTTGCCGATTGGGACAGGCCACGCTGGAACATCGCGCCTACCGATCGGGTGCCGGCGGTCCTGGAACGGACGGCGGCCGGTGGGCGGATCCGGCGGTTGGCCGGCCTGCGGTGGGGATTGATCCCCGGCTGGTCGAGGACGACCGCTGGGGCCGCTCGGATGATCAACGCTCGTTTTGAGACCGTCGCGCGTAGACCAGCCTTTCGGCGTGCATTTGCCGCTCGCCGCTGCCTACTGCCGGCCGATGGCTATTACGAGTGGTACCCGACTCAACTGGCAGGCCGCAGCTACAAACAACCCTTCTACATCCACCCGGTCAGCGGCATCATGGCGATGGCCGGAATCTACGAGTTCTGGCGCGATCCCACCGCCTCGGGCGGCCGGGGAAACTGGCTGGCCAGTTGCGCGATCCTGACTGCTACCGCCACCGATGAATTCGGCAGATTGCATGACCGGATGCCGGTTCAGGTAGCCCCACAGAACTGGGCGGCCTGGCTGGATCCGGAACTGACCGATCCGGTCGCTGCGGCCGCGCTGGCTAGCGTCCCCGAGCCCGGTCAGATGCTGGCCCATGCGGTATCCACCCGGGTGAACCGGGTTGGCAATGACGGTCCCGAGTTGGTGACGCCGCTACCCACCGGCTGACCTGCTGCGGATGCCGTCGGCCGGTTCCGTCCAGTTTGACGAAGCCGCCGGGAATAGTCGGCCGGCCTGCGCGGTTGATACTGGCATGCAATCGACCAGCACGCTACCCCGCCGGGCTGGTGCCGCCGGCCGTGGCGGTCACCATCGGGTACGGTCCGATTCGCTAATCTATGAGGCGATGACCACACCGAGCACCGACATACGTGCCACCGAAAGCGATTCCGAGCGTACGGCACGATTCGAACGGGACGCCGTAGGCTATCTCGATCAGCTATACGGTGCCGCGCTGCGGATGACCCGGAATCCGGCCGACGCCGAGGATGTGGTGCAGGAAACCTACGCCAAGGCGTTCGGTTCCTTTGAGCAATTCACTCCCGGAACCAACCTGAAGGCCTGGCTGTACCGGATCTTGACCAATGCCTACATCAATTCCTACCGCAAGGCACAGCGCCAGCCCCAGACCAGTTCGGCTACCGATGTGGAGGACTGGCAGCTTGCCCGGGCTGCCTCCCATACCTCGGTAGGGCTGCCATCGGCAGAGCGGCAGGCACTCGACCGGATGCCGGACTCGGCGGTTACCGAGGCGCTGGACTCGCTGTCGGCCGATTTCCGCACCGCAGTGTTGCTGGCCGATGTGGAGGGGTTCTCCTATAAGGAGATTGCCGAGATAATGGGCACGCCGATCGGCACCGTGATGTCGCGGCTCAATCGCGGCCGCGCCCAGTTGCGCCGCCAACTGGCCCGGCATGCCGCCGAGCAGGGCATTGGCCAGGGGCAGGACTGATGAATGAGCTATCGTATCCTGACGGGCCGGAGGAGCACTGCCGCTGGGCGTTGGCGAATGCCCATGCCTTTCTGCACGGCGAGTTGCCCGAAGCCGATGCCGATGAGATCAGACGTCATCTGATGGCCTGCGAATCTTGCATGGACAATTTCGACATAGAGGAGTTGATCGGTGCGCTGGTGAAGCGTTGCTCCGGAGGAGCCGCGGCAGCGCCGGAGCAGTTGCGGGTTCGGGTGTCGAGCATGCGAGTCACCGCCCGCAGGCGCTCCCGCTGACCAGGTCAGCCCCCATGGGGAACTGACCGGCCCGCGGGTCCGCTGCGATCGAAGATCCCGGATGGCCCGCCGGCCGGTCCAGCACCAGCCGCCGCTCGGGGCGGTGGTCGTTCCTAGCGGTGATGTGCCCGGGCAGGCCTGCCCGTTCGCCGCCGGTTGGACGGATGCTCAGGCGTTGGGACGCTTGCCGTGATTGGCGCTGCTCTTGCGACGGGCGCGACGCCTGCGACCACCCTTACCCATCTTGATCCTCCAGCTCTCCCCGGTTTTACGGGGGTAGTCGATGCGCGTACCGCGCGATCGCCCATTGTGCCAAAACTGGCCCGCGTAACCCAAACCGGGCGATCGTGACGCCGCCGGAGTGGGGTCTCATCGGTGGTCGGCCGAGCATGGCCGCCGGTCGGGCGCCACTATGGTGGGAACCATGTTGCGGTTGCCCGAGGCACTTCGCCGACACACCAGGTTGGCTCCGGAGGATGACGCGTGGTTGGCCGCACTGGTGCGGGAATGGCACCTGCTGGCCGATACGAGCTTCTCCGATCTCGTGCTGTGGCTGCCCGATGCGGACGACGAGAACGTGTTCTGGGCGGCTGCCCAGATCCGGCCGACGACCGGCCCGACCGCATTGGAGGAGGATGTCATCGGCGATGACATCGCCTACGATCCCGAATCCTTGGTAACCACGGCCTGGCTGAGCCGGGAGATCTGCCATACCAGCGAGAACAATCTGGATGCTGGCATCCCGGTGGATGTCTGGGCGATACCGGTGCATCGGAACGGGCACTGCATCGCGGTCGTCGAACGGCATACCAACCGGATGGGGGTTCGAGCCCCTGGGGCATTGGAGGATACCTATCTTGCGGTAGCCGACACACTCAGCGAGATGCTCACCCGCGGTAGTTTTCCATTGGATCCACCCAGCGATCTCACCGTCAGCCCGAAGGTGGGGGACGGGTTGTTGTGGATCGACACCGATGGCCTGGTCACCTATGCCAGTCCGAACGCCATCAGTTGCCTGCGCCGACTGGGAATACCCGGGGACCTGATCGGAGACGACGTCGATCAGATGGTTCCAGAACTGGCGGCCGCCTATCGGCAGGAACGTGGCTTGGGAGATCCGGCCGGCGCTGCCACGGTGTGGGAACTGACTATAGAACAACCCCAGGCGAGCGTGCGGCTGCGAGTGCTGCCACTGACCCGTGGTGGGGAACCGGCGGCCATCTTGGTGCTTTGCCGGGACGTGACCATCCTGGTAGAACGGGAGCGGCAGTTGATCAACAAGGATGCCACGATCCGCGAGATCCACCATCGGGTCAAGAACAACCTGCAAACGGTGGCGGCTTTGTTGCGGTTGCAATCGCGGCGGATGCATTCGTCTGAGGGACGTGATGCGCTACGCGATGCCCAACGCCGCGTCCAGTCGATTGCCGCGGTGCATGAGATCTTGTCCCGCAGTTTCAATGATCGCGTCGATTTCGACGACATCGCGGATCAGATCCTGCTGATGGTGGGGGATGTCGCTTCCCCGGGCGGTCGGATCAGGGCGCGGCGGGAGGGTTCCTTCGGCCAATTGCCAGGAGACATGGCGACCTCGCTGTCACTGGTGATGACCGAATTGTGCCAGAACGCCATTGAGCACGGCCTACAGGCCAGTAACGGCGAGGTGTTGATCCGCCCGCAACGTACCTCCACCGGACTGACCCTGGAGGTGGTAGACGATGGTGCTGGCCTGCCCGCCGGTTTCGAACTGGCGAGTGCGGCGAGTCTTGGCTTATCCATAGTGTCAACCCTGGTGCGTGATGCCGGCGGTAAGTTCGAGTTGACCAACAACCCCGGCTCGGGTGCCACCGCCCGGGTAGAGGTTTCCTGGCCGAATGGGGACTGACCGATCCGGGTCGGCCAAGGCCGGCGGGTTGCCGCATGAGAATCAGCGGTCGTCCCGGTCTGGCAGGGATAACAGCACAGTTGCACCGTGCTGGTGCCCGGCCCTTCGGCCATTGCGCAGGCTACTATGGATCAGCCATTGCGCAGGCGCTGCCGGGAAGCGCGCCGCTTCATGGCACGGCGTTCGTCCTCGGACATGCCCCCCCACACACCATGATCCTGGCCGGCTTCCAACGCCCAGGTGAGGCACTCCTCGCGGACCTCGCAGCGTCGGCAGACCTTCTTGGCCTCTTCAACCTGCGCCAGAGCAGGACCGGTATTGCCGATCGGGAAGAACAACTCGGGATCCTCGGTCAGGCAAGCTGCGCGATGGCGCCAGTCCATGGGCGGTGACTCCTTCTCCTGCGCTGGGCGGTCAAATTCCCGCCAGACAGCCTTGCCATGATAGGGCAACTCTGGGTAAAGGGAAACGCTATCTATAGATTATTGCAGTGAGTTCTATCCGGGATTGGCTCACGGTTCGGTGAGCGCGGCGTCCAGCAGTTGATCCTCTTCGAGCACGTGAACCACCTTCGACCCGGTCGAGGCCGCCGCCGCGCTGGGCCTGGAGAACACCCTCGGCAGGAACTCGTTGTCCAGGAGTTCAGACATTACCGGCCAGAAGCGGGTCGCCAAGAACTCCCACGGACCGTGGTTGATCGGCTCGTCTTGCACCCAACGGATATCGGCGATCTGCGGATACCGAGCCAACTCGGCCGCCAACTCGGAACTGGGATGCGGGAACAGCCGCTCCAGGGAGATGATGGCCACCTGACCGCCGAGTTCAAGACGATCCCGCTCGCGTACCAACTCCCAACGAATCTTGCCCGAACACAGCAGGATACGCCGGACCTTGCTGGGGTCGGCTATCGAGGGATCGCCCAACACCGGCCGCCATTTGCCGGTGGTGAAGTCAACCGGCTGGGAGATGGCCAACTTGTTGCGCAGCATCGACTTCGGGGTGGCGATGATCAGCGGACGGTGCCAGTTGACCTGGACATGCTGTCTCAACAGATGAAAATGGCTCGCCGGGGTGGATGGCTGGCAGATGGCCATGTTGTCCCCGGAACACATCTGCAGGAAACGCTCGATCCGGGCACTGGAGTGATCGGGGCCGGCGCCTTCATAGCCATGCGGCAGCATCAGGACCACACCCGACTTCTGGGTCCATTTGGCGAACCCCGATGCGATGAACTCATCGCTGATTATCTGGCCTCCGTTGGAGAAGTCACCATATTGGGCTTCCCAACACACCAGGGCCTCCGGCGCAGCCACCGAATAGCCATATTCGAATCCCAACGCCGCGTACTCGCTGAGGAACGAGTCGTAGATGTCGAAGGACGCCTGATCGCTGGTCAGATGCTTCAACGGCACCCATGCCTCGTTGGTGAGGCGATCGACAATCGCTCCGAATCGTTGTGAGAAGGTGCCCCGGCGGGCATCCTGGCCGACCAGCCGGACCGGGTGTCCCTCCATCAGCAGGGTGCCGAAAGCGAGCAGTTCGGCTGTGGCCCAGTCGATAGGACCGGTCAGGATGGACCTTGCTCGCCGATCTAACTGCGGGGCCACCTTGGGATGCACGCTGAACCCCTCGGGCAGTTGCGAATATACCCGAGCCACCTTGGCCATCTCGGCCTCGGTGGTGGCCGTGCCGATCTTCATCTTGGCCTTGGTCGGATAGACCGGCAGTAGCCGGTACTCATCGGGTTCCATCGGGATATCGGGATCGCGGACGTTGCCGAACACTTCTTCAAGACGTTCGCGGAACCGGTTGACGGCAGCTTCGGCGTCTTCAATGGAAATGTCGCCACGACCGATCAACTGCTCGGTGTACAGCTTGCGCACGGGGCGTTTTTTGTCGATCAGCTTGTACATCAGCGGCTGGGTGAAACTCGGCTCGTCGCCCTCGTTGTGCCCGCGACGGCGATAGCACAGCATGTCGATCACGACATCCTTGCCGAACCGCTGCCTGAACTGGAAAGCGATCTGGGCAGCCTGCACGCAGGCATCGGGATCGTCCCCGTTCACGTGCAGAATCGGTGCCTGGATGGCCTTGGCCACATCTGTTGCGTAGACCGAACTGCGTGCCTCGGTTGGTCCGGTGGTGAAGCCGATCTGATTGTTCACCACCAGATGGATCGTGCCGCCATTGCGATAGGCACGTAACTGGCTCATCTGCAGGGTTTCATAGACCACACCCTGGCCGGCGAACGAGGCATCGCCATGCATCAGCAGGGGCAGCACCGGATACTCGCCGGGAGCCGCCAGCCGATCGTTCTTCGCCCGGACGATCCCCTCCAGAACCGGATCGACAGCCTCCAGATGTGAGGGATTCGCAGCCACCGAGGTGGCTACCGTACGCCCACTGGCTGCGGTGTATTCGCCTTCGGCGCCAAGATGATATTTCACATCGCCTGAGATCACCTCGCCGTCGTCGGCACGATTGTCGAACTCGCGGAAGATCTGCGAGTAAAGCTTGCCGACGATATTGGTCAATACGTTCAGCCGGCCACGGTGCGGCATGCCGATCGCCACCTCGGCGATGCCATTGTCGGCGGCCTGTTCGCATAATGCGGCCAGAATGACGATCGCCGATTCCGCACCTTCCAGGGAAAACCTGGTCTGTCCGACATACTTGGTCTGTAGGAAGGTCTCGAATACCTCGGCCTCGCTCAACTGGTCGAGAATGCGCAGGTGCTCCTCACGTGGCCGGGCTCGATGCGGTGCCTCAATGCGTTCCTGTAGCCAGCGACGTTGCTCGGAATCCTGGATGTGCATATATTCCACACCGATGGTGTGGGTATACGAGTCCCGCAGGATATCGATCGCCTCGCGCAGGGTCAGGAAGTTCTCCTCCTTGCCGGCGAACCAGCCGAGTGGGAACTCCCGGTCCAGGTCCCACAACGTGAGGCCGTGGGTTTCCAGGCTCAGCTCAGGGTAGGAGCGCATGCGGTATTCCAGCGGGTCGACGTTGGCCTGCAAATGGCCGTGGGTCCGGTAGGCATCGATCAGATTGGCGACCCGAGCCTGTTTGCCGAGTTGATGGCTGCGGTTGATCGGGATATCGGCCGCCCACTTGGTAGGTGGGTAGGGGATGCGCAGCGCCTCGAAGATCTGCTCGTAGAAATCATCGGCCCCCAGCAGCAGGCGGTGGATCTGCCGGAGGAACTCGCCCGACTGAGCGCCCTGGATGATGCGATGGTCGTAGGTGGAGGTCAGGGTGGTTACCTTGCTGACGCCCATTTGAGTCAGGCTCACCTGACTGGTGCCCTCGAAATCGGCGGTGTAACCGATAGCGCCCACCCCGAGGATGCAGCCCTGCCCGGGCATCAGCCGCGGAACCGACATACTGGTGCCGATTCCGCCGGGGTTGGTGAGGCTGACCGTCGTGCCGGCCAGGTCATCGGCAACCAATTTGCCCTCGCGTGCCTTGCGAACCAGAACCTCGTAGCCGGCGAAGAATTGGGCGAAGTTGAGGTCTTCGCTGGCCTTGATGTTTGGCACCATCAGGGTCCGGACGCCCTTGTTGACCACGTCGATTGCGATACCCAGGTTGACACCCGGGTGTTCGATGAGGACCGGGCGGCCAGCGACCTGTTCGTAGGAGCAGTTCATGCCCGGGTGGGCCTTGATCGCCTGCACCATGGCGAAACCTATTATGTGGGTGAAACTGACCTTGCCACCGCGGCTGCGGCGCAAGAAGTTGTTGATCGTGGCCCGGTTCTCGATCGCCAGTTTCATCGGTACCTGGCGCACCGAGGTTGCGGTTGGAATGGCCAGGGACTGATCCATATTGCGCGCGGTGCGCATCTGGGGCCCTTTGAGGGTAACCCGATTGGCCTCGGCCATGGGCGGTCGCGGTCGATCGAATGGATTGGGTATCTGCGGGCCTAGCCCACCCGATGTGCCGGGGTGGCTGGGGGCCTCCCGCCGGTTCTCCAGCGGTTCGACGGTCGGTCGAGTGCTGTCGGTGGGGTCATGACGCGCCACCTTCCCGGTGGTTCCAGGCTGGGACATCGCGGTGCCTACGGCCTGCGACCGACCGGCCGTGGCCGCCTCGGAAGTACCGCCGGTGGCCGGCGCGGAGGTACCGCCGAGCGGATGGTTGGTGAAGTAGTCGACCCAACTCTGGTCAACCGAGCCGGGGTCTTGTCGATAGCGCTCGCGGATCTCTTCAATGAGCCAGTCGTTTGCGCCGAACTCGTCAATGCTTGACATGTGTGGCATGGCCGAGGGCCACTTCGCCCCTTCCGGAATCGATCGTGGTGAAAACTCTACCGGGGATGTTCGTCCCGTGGGAGGGCCGTCGGGATACTTCAATAAAACGTCAACAAGGCCTCGCCGAATCGATGCGATCAGTTCGGGGGTGGCTGGGTTTGCTCCGGCTCGGGCAGCCCGACAAGCCATGCGGCACGCAATGCCCACAATATGCTGAGAATGGTCATGGCGACAACGATCAGATTGCGTCCCACCAGCAACAAGGTAGCGCCGGCCTCGGCTCGCATGGCAATCAATCCGGCATAGTTCAGCGGGAAAACGAGATGAGTCAATGCGGCGGTCACCAGACCCAGGAGTGCCAGCAACCGGGCCTGCCGGCGATGCTCGACCTGCAGCGGGAGAGCAACCAGCAGCGCCAAGGGGCCGGTCAGCCAGATGACATATTGCGGGCTGAAGGTCTTGTTGGCGACGATGACCGCACAGATCAGTGCGATGGTGGCCAGCACGATGGCGTGGGTGCGCCGCCTGGCGGCGCCGGCGGAGTTGGCCTGTGCGCAGCGGTGCCCGGGTAGCCCGGCACCCCCCAGGCCGATCAACCATCCCAGAAGCAGGGCAAGGGTCAATGCGCCGATCATCGCGTGGTCGGCGAGTTGCTGCCACCGGGCCACCCCGGGACCATAGATCTCCCAGGCGTTGTATTCGGAAAGCTGGGTGTAGAAATCCGGTTCGGGGGCGAAGGCATGTCTGATCATGGGCCAGGTGGCTGCCAGCGATTCGATCTGGAGACCACGGTCGGACTGCCAGGTTAACGGTGAGGTTGATCGCTGCCAGCCGAAGCCGGCCAGCGAGCCGATTCCGAGAACGCCCCCGACGATGACGAACCCGAGCCCCCGTCGCCGTGCGCGTGGGCTTGAGCCGAGCATTGGGATGATCAGCATCGCCGGCCACAGCTTGGCGGCGGCGCCTATGGCGATGGCGCTGCCGGCCATAAGCGGCCGCCTGGTCACCCAGATCAGCCCGGCCAGCACGGCGACCGCGGGGATCAGGTCGATTCGGAACCAGATCAGGGAGCCAACCAGGAAGGTGAAGGCTAACCAGTACCCGGCTGCCCATCGTGACAACCCCGTCCACAGCCAGAAGGTGGCCAGGCCGTCCAGAGCGAGCATCAGCAGGACAAAGACGAACAGGAATACCTCCTCGGAGGGACCGGCTAGCAGGCGAAGCCCGGCCAGCAACAGGGTGATCGGGGTCGGGTATTCGATCAGGGCCTGGCCTAGGCCGTTGTGGTTCAACTGCCCCAGGTAATAGCGCACATCGTGGTCGATGAAGGTTTCCTGATTGGCCCAGAGCCAGGCCATCAGGGTTCTGGACACCAGCCATACCGCGACGAACCAGGCATCGGTTTCCGGCGGACGCCGGGCTGCGGTTGCCCGCACATGCGGCGGGGGGGTCTGGGTCATTCATCCTCCGATCGGCTGCTCCTGGGCTTGGCCGGCAACAGATTCAGCAAGTCGATTACCCAGCCAACCACATATGCCAGCAGGGCGCAGATGCCGAGATTACGGGCCACCAGGATCAGGGTTATCGGTAGCCGCAGCCATTGAGCCAGCCAGTAGTCGCGAACTAGGGGGTCGTAGCCGATCGGGAATACCAGCCAGGTGGCCAGCGTGAGGGCAAGCAGCCAAACTGCGACGACCCACAGTCGGCGGCGTTCGCGGGGATAATCTCGCGTTGTGGGTAACCGGCGACCCAGCAGGACGAAGCCGGCTGCGACTGGCCCGCCGAGCCAGATCATGTATTGGGGGCTGAGGGTCTTGTTGGTGACTATCATCACCAGGATCACCAGCAGGATTAAGGCCATGGCACCCAGCGGGTCGATGTTTGCCCGCCGCCACCACGACACGAATGCGACCAGCAGACCGATCATGCCCAGCAGGGTGGCCAAGCTTGCCATCCGGGTCCAGAACGGTACGGCATAGCCGTATATCTCGAAGGCCTGATAGCGCGAAATGGTAACCGCGTAATCACCCAGGCCCAGGGCGCGCAGCAACATGGGCACGGTGGCCCAGACCGATTCCACCTGTAGCCCGCGGCCCTGCTGCCAAGTCAACGGTGAAACTAGTCGATCCCAGCCGGCCCACAGCCAACTGGTTACGGCCAGCAGCGTCCCGGCAGACCAGAATCCCATGCTGGTGCGCCTGCGGATCCGGGCCGGCGGCCGGCCGGCCAATGCGGGCCACAGCAGCGCCGGCCACAGCTTGATCGCGGCTCCCACCCCAGCGAGCACGCCGGCTCCGGCCGGTCGGCGGGAAACCAGCATTAGCAGACTGCCACCGGCCAGGATCGAGGTGACCAGATCGAAACGCAGATATGCGGTCGGGCCGATTGTGGCCACGAACAGGCTCCAGAACATGATGGCGTGGGCACGCAACCGGCCACCCAGATGCCATAGCCCCAGGCTGAATCCGGCGTCCAACGCCAGCATGAGCAAAACGAAGGCGATCACATAGCCCTGCTGGCTGCCCAGCCCCAGGACCCAAGGAATCATCAGCAGCCAGAGCACCGGCGTCGGGTACTCGGGCATGGTAGCCCGCGGCCCGATCTCGCCCAGGGCGTCGATGTGCTGAAAGTAGTAGACCACATCGCCTTGGGTTTCCGGAGTGAACAATCCCCACACGAGAAGCACGATCAACCGAGTTCCCGCCCAGATCAGCAACAAGGCACGCCGGCTGTTCAGGTCCTGCTCGTGAAAGACGCGCAGGCACAGGTGCGCCAACCGGCGCAGTCGCCCCGGCTGGCGCGATCGGGTCGCCCTATCACTGGGCGCCTTCGGACTGTGCTTTCGAATCGGGCGAGGGGTGAGGGAGCCGCCCATCGCGAACCTTTCGATATCTCCAGCGCCCCCGAGAGGATTCGAACCTCTGCTCCCGCCTCCGGAGGGCGGTGCTCTATCCCCTGAGCTACGGGGGCAGGGCCGTTGCCGGCCTGCAGGCAGCCAACAGGCTAGCATCCGTGACCCGTTCGATGAAAGTCGCTATGCCGGATGCGGGCAATCACCGGGTATGGCCGAGACCTGCCGCGCGGCCCGGTTGGTCCTCTCCGGCTGGTTCTGGGAGAATCGGTGTCCGTGACCCACATGCATGTTGCTGGCGCAATCCACGCCGAAGTGGCCGCGGGTTTGCCCCGATCCAGGCAGCTCTCGGATGTCAATGCCCTGGATCGGCGGCTGTGGAGCCAATCGGTGCGCCGCAATGCCGAAGGCATGGTAGAGGTGGCCGGCGTGGATCTGGCTCAGGTCATCCAGGAGGTCGGCTCGCCGGTCTATCTGCTGGACGAGGCCGATTTCCGGGCTCGGGCGGTAGCCTTTCGGGAGGCCTTCACAGGTTGGGACGTCTACTATGCCGGCAAGGCCTTTCTGACTCGTACCATCGCACGCTGGATAGCCGAGGACGGGTTGAACCTGGATGTCTGCTCGGGGGGCGAACTGGAGGTCGCGTTGCGGGCTGGCTTTCCAGCCAGGCGGATCGGCATGCATGGCAACAACAAGTCGAACGAGGAATTGGCCGCCGGGCTAGCGGCCGGGGTGGGGCGGATCAATGTTGATTCGTCGGATGAGATCGATCGGATCGAGCGGCTGTGTGCGGCCAATGGCTGGCGTGCCCGAGTACTGGTGCGGGTAACACCCGGGGTGGAAGCACACACCCACGAGTACATCGCCACCGCACATGAGGATCAGAAGTTTGGTTTCTCATTGGTCAACGGCCGGGCGTTGAATGCCATGCTGCGTTGTCACGCCAGCGAGTACTGCACCTTGTTGGGCATCCACTCCCACATCGGTTCCCAGATATTCGACACCGGGGGCTTCGAGGTGGCCGCCCGGCGCACCATCCGGCTGCTGGCCCGCTTCTTCGCCGAGACCGGGGAGCAACTGCCCGAGCTGGATCTGGGCGGTGGGTTCGGTATCGCCTACACGACGGGGGACAACCCGGCGACCCCGGATGAACTCTCCCGTAGACTGCGCGATATCGTCGCCGCGGAGGCCCGCGCTCAGCAGTTGCTGCTGCCCCGGCTGGCGATCGAACCGGGCAGGGCAATCGTGGGGCCGAGCACTATGGCGGTCTATACCGTGGGCACCGTGAAGCAGGTTGATCTGGAGGGCGGCCTGCAGCGGGTCTATGTCAGCGTGGACGGTGGGATGAGCGATAACATCCGCCCGGCGCTGTACGCGGCCGACTACTCGGCGGTACTAGCAAATCGGGTTTCGACGGTCCTGCCGGCGCTGTGCCGGGTGGTAGGGAAACATTGCGAGGGCGGCGACATCTTGGTGCGTGATGTCCAGTTGCCCGGCGATATTCGTCCCGGGGACCTGATCGCCGTCCCGGCGTCGGGCGCCTATTCCCGTTCGATGGCTAGCAACTACAATCACACCCCGCGGCCCCCAGTAGTGGCGGTGCGTGATGGCCGGCTGTTCGAGCTACTGCGTCGCGAGACCGTGGATGACATGCTTACCCTGGATGTCGGCCAGTGATCGGACAAGGAGCACAGATGACCGAGCAGCCGCTGAAGGTGGCGATTCTAGGTTGTGGGACGGTGGGCAGTCAGGTGGCCCGGCTCATCCTTGAGCAGGGGGCCGATCTTGCGGCGCGAACCGGCCGCCGACTCGAACTGGTCGGGATTGCGATTCGCGATGCCAACCGTCCCAGGCCAGGGCTGCCGGCCAACCTGTTCACCGCGGATTCCGCAGCGCTGGTCGCCCGCGGCGATCTGGACGTGGTTATCGAGCTCATCGGGGGTATTGAGCCAGCCGGGTCCCTGATCCGTTCCGCGATCGCCCACGGCGCCTCGGTGGTCACCGCGAACAAGGCGCTACTGGCTACCGAGGGAGAGCAACTTGCGGCTGCCGCGGCCGCGGCGGGGGTCGATCTGTACTACGAGGCTGCGGTCGCTGGCGCGATCCCGATCATCCGGCCGCTGCGCGAATCGCTGGTGGGGGATGCCATCCAGGTGGTGATGGGTATCGTCAACGGCACCACCAATTACATCCTGGACAAGATGACCACCGAGGGCATGGATTACGCCACCGCGCTTTCCCAGGCGCAGGAACTCGGCTACGCCGAGGCCGATCCCACCGCCGATGTGGCCGGACTGGATGCCGGCGCCAAGGCGGCCATCCTGGCCAGCCTCGCCTTCCACACCCAGGTGGCGGGGGATCAGGTGTACATCGAGGGAATCACCCAGGTGCAGCCAAAGGACATCCAGGCCGCCGCTGAATTGAACTGCGTGGTCAAGCTGCTGGCGGTGGCACAGGTATTGGCCGACGACCGGATCAGCGTCCGGGTGCATCCCGCGATGGTGCCCAACAATCACCCGCTGGCCACGGTCTCGGGTGCTCACAACGCGATTTTCGTCGTGGCCGCCGCGGCGGGCCGGTTGATGTTCATGGGGCCAGGAGCCGGGGGAGCACCCACTGCCAGCGCGGTGATCGGCGATCTGATCACGGTGGCCCGCAACCGCGACCGGGGGGTATCCGGGCCGGCGCAATCGCTGTACGCCCACCGTCAGGTGGCGCCCATGGATGCGGTCAGGACCCGCTATTACCTGCGTCTGTTGGTGCGCGATCAACCCGGTGTGTTGGCCGCCGTGGCCGGCATCTTCGCCGAACACGGAGTCTCGGTGCAAACCGTCCAGCAGGCCTCGGCCGAATCGAACCGGTCGGAGGCCGGCCAGCTGGCCGAGCTGGGGCTGATGACGCATGTCGCTGGCGAAGCAGACCTGCTGGCTTGTGTGGCCACCTTGCAGGCGAGCCCCCAGGTATTGGATCGAGTGCGTTTCATGCGCGTGGAAGGCAAATGATGGAACTGGCCTGTCTGGATCTGGAGGGTGTGCTCGTCCCCGAGATCTGGATCGATGTCGCCGAGGCCAGCGGCATCGACGAATTGCGGCTCACTACCCGGGATATCTCGGACTATGCCGAGTTGATGGCACATCGCCTGCGGGTGCTGGCCGCCCATGGCCTCGGGCTGGCAGATATCCAGGCGGTGATCGCCACGATGAGCCCGCTACCTGGGGCGCCGGAGTTTCTCGATTGGTTGCGGGCGCGCTATCAGGTGGTGATCCTGTCGGACACGTTCTATCAGTTCGCCGATCCGTTGATGGCCCAGCTTGGCCGTCCCACGTTGTTGTGCCATCGGCTAGAGGTCTCCGGCGACGGCCGGATCACCGGCTATCGCCTGCGGATGCCGGATCAGAAGCGCGCGGCGGTGCGGGCCTTTCAGCAACTCAACTTCGCCTGTATCGCGGTTGGGGATTCCTACAACGACACCTCGATGCTTGGTCAGGCGGAGGCCGGGATACTCTTCCGAGCCCCGCAGCGAGTCTTGGCGGAGTTCCCGTGGTTTCCCGCGGCAACCAGCTATCCCGAACTACAAACCGCCTTCGAACGGGCCAGCCGCGACATTCGGGGCCGCTGATTAGCAACCAGTCGCATTTCTGACCTCTTGTTTGCTAGCGTTGCATCTGCAAGGCGGTCAACAGTCGAGACGCGCCTGGGCAACAGGAGCATTCGTCCTTGGCCGGACGTTGGCCACCAGTTCACGCAGCATGATCAGTTGCTGTGCTGTGGGTGGCAGGACATGCCGGCCGGGGCGGGCGACAACCCACTCTTCCGCGTATTGCCGTTGGGCGAATGCGAAATACCGGTGCTGCGGGGGCAGCACCATGGAAAGGAATCCAGTGACCGAATCCACCTCGGCATCTAGGTCGGAGCTTGCCTCGCTGCTGCTCCCCGAGCTGAAGAAGATCGCCAGCAGACTGGGTATCAAGGGCGGCGCGGCGATGCGCAAGGCCGATCTGGTGGCGGCGATCATGGCTGCCGGCTCAGGCGGCACGTCGGCTTCGTCCGGTGCCGCTCACTGGCGCCGGACGAAGCCATCCGATGAACCGCAGCTGCCAGTCGGGCACCTCGCCGGTCCGCGGCCGGCCATCGAACCGGCGCCTGTCGCCCGAGCCGCGATCGGTGCCCCATATCAGGTAGCTTCGGCGGCGACAGCGGCCATGGCGCCGGCAGAGTCGACTGCCACCGAGCCTGCCGCGGTCGCGCAGCGGGGAGCAGCCGACGGCCAGCGGTCCGCGGCACCGGCCGGGCCGGCCGATGGGGGTGGGCAGGCGTCCCGGACGGCAGCGACCGCGCCGGGCGCTGGGATGCTCCCGGCCGGTGGCGTTGGGTCCGAGCCGGGCGCCCAGCGCTCCTCAGGGCCGGAGATGCAGCCGAACTCGCGTCGCGGGCGGCGGCGCGCCAACCAACTGGCCGAGACGGCACGGGCCGGGGAACGCGCCGCTGCCGAGCAATCCGCCGGATCCCGAGAGACCCCTGACGATGTCGGTGCCCGGCTGGCCGCTCTCAGCCAGGACCCTAAGGTCCGCGAACGGCTACGGGACCGAGACACCAGCCGGTTGGGCGCGGATGCCGAGTCTGCTGCCGCTACCCAGCAGCGCAACCAGCAGCCTGCGGCCGCCCGGCAGTCCGGGACGGAGGAGGACACCGGTGGCGGCTCACGGCGTAGCCGCAACCGTCGGCAGCGCGACCGAAACGGCCGGCGCAATCGTGACTCGGGTGAGCTGAACTCCTTCGACGATTCGGTGCGCGAGGACGACATACTGGTCGAGGTCAAGGGCATTCTCGATGTGCTGGACAACTATGCCTTCGTGCGTACCGGTGGTTATCTGCCGAGCCCCAACGACGCCTATGTTTCGTTGTCCCTGGTCCGGCGCAATGGGCTGCGCAAGGGCGACATCGTGACCGGGGCGATTCGCCAACCCCGGGAGGGGGAGCGGCGCGAGAAATACAACCCGCTGGTCCGGTTGGATTCGGTGAATGGCAAGGATCCAGAGGCGATGCGGGACCGTCCGGAGTTCGCGAGGCTCACCCCGCTGTATCCACAGCAGCGGCTGCGGCTGGAGACCACCCAGCAGAACATGACCGGGCGGATAATCGACCTGGTTAGCCCGATTGGCAAGGGCCAGCGCGGGCTGATCGTCTCCCCTCCAAAGGCCGGCAAGACGATGGTCATGCAGAGCATCGCCAACGCAATAACCACCAACAATCCCGAGGTGCACCTGATGGTGGTGCTGGTGGACGAACGGCCCGAGGAAGTGACCGATTTCCAGCGCACCACCACGGGTGAGGTGATCGCGTCCACCTTCGACCGGCCGGCGGAGGACCACACCACGATCGCCGAACTGGCTATCGAACGCGCCAAACGGTTGGTTGAGATGGGACGCGACGTGGTGGTGCTGCTGGACGGCATCACCCGGCTGGGCCGAGCCTACAACCTTGCGGCGCCGGCCTCAGGCCGTATCCTGTCCGGTGGGGTCGACTCTGCGGCGCTCTATCCACCGAAGAAGTTCTTCGGTGCGGCCCGTAATATCGAAAATGGTGGTTCGCTGACCATTCTGGCCACAGCCTTGGTCGAAACCGGCTCCAAGATGGACGAAGTCATCTTCGAGGAATTCAAGGGCACCGGCAATATGGAGCTCAAGCTATCCCGGCAACTCGCCGACAAGCGCATATTTCCTGCCATCGATGTGGATGCCTCGGGCACGCGGCGGGAAGAGCTGCTGCTCGGCCGGACGGAACTCGATATCATCTGGAAATTGCGTAGGGTGCTGTCGGGCATGGAGGACCAGGCCGCCCTGGAGATGTTGCTCAGCCGGATGCGTAAGACCACGAACAACCCGGAATTCCTGGTATTGATCAGCCGCACGACGCCCGGCAACGACTGAATAAGTTGTGCGGTGGTTATCACCATGGCCGGTACCGGCTGGTTTGCGTCGGTGACGCCCGCCCGGATGTGTCAGCAGCCATTTGGGGTCATTGCGTTCCAAGGCGTAAAATGATCCGCCGGTGCCGGTTCACGCCCCGCGCCCGTATCGGATCGGGCGCGGTCTCGAACGCGAAGACCCCGAAGGGCGACCCGGCGCCCGAGCCAAGGAGAGACACGATGAAGCAGGCAACGCACCCCGCATACCATGAGATCAAGGTCGTATGCACCTGCGGGAACCAGTTCACCACCCGCAGCACGCACAAGGCCGATGTGATGAACGCCGATGTGTGTTCGGCATGCCATCCCTTCTACACGGGCAAACAGAAGATCCTCGATACCGGCGGCCGGGTGGCTCGCTTCGAGCGGCGCTACGGTAAGGGCGGCAAAAAGTAGCTTTCGCGACCAGGCGCTGGCCGACCGGATTCCCGGTCGCTCAGCGCCTGTCGCATTCTCGGTCGCCATTCCCAGGAGGTGTCATGTTCGAGGCCGTCGAGCAGTTGCGGGCCGAGTACGCCCAGGTGGCGGCGCGATTGTCCGCGCCCGAAGTGCTCGCCGACCCGGTCAGGTCACGCAAATTGGGCCGGCGTTACGCCGAGCTCGCCCAGATCGTCAAGGCGCTCGATGAGCATGATCGCCTGCTGGCCGAGCAGCAGACGGCCATCGAACTGGCTGCCGAAGACGAGTCCTTCAGCACCGAGGCCGCCGGCCTGGCGGCCCGGCTAGAAGCCCTGCGCGGCAAGCTCACCGCGCTGCTGGCGCCTCGTGACCCGAATGACGACCGGGACGCTATCATGGAGATCAAGTCGGGTGAGGGCGGGGAGGAATCGGCCTTGTTCGCCGCCGATCTGCTCAATATGTATCTGCGCTACGGCGATCGGCGGGGTTGGCAAACCCAGCTGCTGGATTCCGAGGCCACCGACCTGGGTGGTTACAAATCGGTGACGCTGGCCTTCCGGGCCACCGGTGAACCGGAACCCGGTAGGGCGCCCTACGGAATACTCAAGTTCGAGGGCGGGGTACACCGGGTGCAACGGGTACCGGTCACTGAATCCCAGGGGCGTATCCACACCTCGGCTGCTGGGGTGTTGGTGATGCCGGAGATGGCCGCCGATGAGATCGAGATCAATGACGAGGATCTGCGCATCGACGTCTACCGATCTAGCGGAAAGGGCGGCCAGGGGGTCAATACCACCGACTCGGCGGTACGCATCACCCATCTGCCCAGCGGCATCGTGGTCACTTGCCAGGATGAGCGTAGCCAGTTGCAAAACAAGGAGCAGGCGATGCGCATCCTGCGGGCTCGCCTGGTCGCTCAGGCCGAGCAGGACGCGGCCGACCAGGCATCGGCGGCCCGCCGATCCCAGGTGCGCACCGTGGACCGATCCGAACGGATCCGCACGTACAACTTTCCCGAGAACCGTATCACCGACCATCGCATCGGCTTCAAGGCACACAACCTGGACGCCGTGCTTGGTGGCGACTTGGGCGACCTGGTCGCCGCGCTGCTGGCTGCGGATTTAGCCGCGCGGCTCGGCTGGGTGGGACGGTGACCGGACCGGCGGAGGCGATCCGGGACGCTGCCCGGTTGCTGGCTGACGCCCGGGTCGCCTCGCCGGCGAATGACGCCCGCCAGCTGATGGGGTATGTGACCGGGCGCACCCCGATCGGGTTACTTGGGCTCGCCGAACTGTCCGAAACCCAGCAGGAGCGCTACTGGGCATTGGTGCATGCCCGGGCCGAGCGGGTGCCCCTGCAACACCTGACCGGCCGGGCACGCTTCAGAAATGTGGAGTTGGCGGTTGGCCCCGGGGTATTCATCCCTCGCCCCGAGACGGAGCTGGTGGCCCAGGCCGTGATCAATGAGGCTGTGCTGCATCCCGGTGCCCTGGTGGTGGAGCTGTGTGCCGGCTCGGGGGCCATCAGCGCGGCCGTCGCCGATGAAGTGCCCGGCGTCCATCTGGTGGCCATCGAGGATGAACCTGCCGCGACAGCATGGCTGGCCCGTAACCTGGCGGGCAGCATGGCCCGTATCGTTCAGGCCGATATCGCCGAACCACGGCCCGAGCTGACCCATCGAGCGCACGTGGTGGTGGCCAATCCACCCTACGTGCCGCTCACCGATCGCGACCGGCTGCCGCCAGAAGTGCGAGATCATGATCCGGCCCATGCCCTGTTCGCCGGTCCCGATGGGTTGGCGATGTTCCCCGTGGTCTGTTTGGCCGCCGGCCGATTGTTGCGTCCGTCCGGTCTGGTGGTCGTCGAGCATGGGGACGACCAGCAGTCGGCCTGTGCACGGTTTCTATCGGCCGCTGGATTCGCCGAGATCGGCCGGCATCGCGATCTGGCCGGCCGGCCACGCTTTGTCACCGGGCGAGTCATGACAGGATTGGGCCGTGGTCCAGATATCGCAGCCCGATGAAGCCGGTGCCGATGATTCTGCGTCGGACACGACGCAAACGGATTTCAATCGCCACCGCTGCTTCGACCTGATCACCCAGCCGGCGGCGGCCCTGACGGCTGCCGGCGCAGCGCTGGCGGCGGGGGATTGCGTCGTGCTGCCAACCGACACGGTATATGGGATAGCAGCCGACGCATCGAACCCCGAGGCGATCGGCCGGCTTCTGGCGGCCAAACGACGCGGCCGCGACATGCCACCTCCGGTGCTGATCGGCGAAGCCGCCATGCTGCCGGCTTTGGTCGCCGAGGTGCCGGCCGCGGTCGCCGAATTGGCGGCGCGGTTCTGGCCCGGAGCCCTGACCTTGATTCTGCGCGCCCAGGATGGGCTGCGGATGGAACTGGGCGATACCCACGGCACGTTGGCGGTCCGCGTCCCCGATCTGGCGGTTACCCGGGAACTGCTTCGGCAGACTGGTCCATTGGCGGTGAGTAGCGCCAACCTGTCCGGGCAGCCGGCCGCCACCCGGGTGGCGGAGGCGATCACCCAGCTTGGCGACCGGGTGGCGGTCTACCTGGATGGTGGGCCTACTCCCGGCCCGACCGGCTCGACCATCGTAGATTTCGTCTCCACACCCAGCGGACGCATCGTACGTGCCGGTGCCATCCCATACCGGATGCTGGCCGAGGTGACACCCGGACTGACCGACCTGCCGGTCGGCGAACCGACCGGCCGGCCAATGCATGTGCTGCCCGCTGCCAGTCGGCCTGATGATCGAACTGAGCACTCGATCGGTGCCCCGCCGCAGGCTAACAGCCCAGATGCGTGAGTACCTGCTGCTAATGCTGACGGCGGCAGCCACGACCTACCTGCTGTCGGGGCTGTGCCGTGGGATAGCGATCCGTACCGGGATCCAGGCTCAGGTGCGTTCTCGGGATGTGCATAGCCGGCCCACCCCCTATCTGGGCGGCCTGGCGATGCTGGGTGGGGCCGCGGTGGCCGTGCTACTGGGTTCGATGATGCCATTCCTGAGCAGGCACGAGGTGGTTACCCGGGATTCCTTCGGAATCTTGGCTGCCGGCGCGGTGATCGCAGTGGTCGGGCTGATAGACGATATCATCGAGCTGTCGGCGGTGGCCAAGGTGGCTGGTCAGGTACTGGCTGCCGGGGTAGCGGTGCTGTTCGGGGTCCGGTTCTACTGGATCTCCCTACCCGATCGGGTGATTGCGCTGGATCAGGCCACCTCCATCATCCTGACGGTCTTCTTCATCTTCCTGTGTGTCAACGCCATCAACCTGATGGATGGGTTGGACGGGCTGGCCGCGGGGGTGGTGGGCATCGGTGCCTCGGCGATGTTCGCCTACACCTATGTTCTGGCCAGGGAACAAAATTTCGTGGTGGCCACCACCGCCAGCCTGATCACCGTAACTATCACCGGGATCTGCCTTGGATTCCTGCCCCACAACTTCAATCGGGCCAAGATGTTCATGGGGGATGCCGGGGCGATGTTGCTCGGGCTGATGCTGGCATGTTCGTCCCTGTCGTTCACCGGGCAGATCGATTCGCGTTCGCTCAATCCCAGTGGGGGTGGTGTCCTACCCGCTTGGCTGCCCCTGGTGTTACCCTTCGCCATCATGGCGCTGCCATTGTTCGACCTGGTGGCGGCCTATATCCGGCGCACTTGGCGAGGCAATTGGTGGTTCGTGGCCGACAAACAACATCTGCACCACAGGCTGCTCGGCCGTGGGCATTCGGTGCGCACCGCGGTATTGGCGCTGTATCTGTGGACCGCCGTGATCTCCTATGGCGTGGTGGCCATGGGCCTTTTCCCCGGTTGGCCCGCCGTGGTGGGCATCTGTGCGGGGCTGGCGGCGGCATCTGTGGCCACCTTTATGCGAAACAGGACTCCGGGTCCCGGATCCGGGCCGTCGGCTACCGGAATTGGCGCGATTGCCTCGCAGACGGTTACGGTAACCGTCTGCGGTCCGGACGGCCGCAGAACACCATCCGATGCCGTCCCGGACGACACGGCGGGTCCCTGACCGGGTTTGAGCCAATGGGGAGGTGCATGGTGTCTAGTAGGTCCCCGCGGCGGTGGGAAATCCTGCCGGTCGCCGGCGGGCTGCTGGGCGCGGTGCTGGCCAGTATCCTGACGGTCGCCTTGGCCGTGCCGATCGCGGGACGCCTGGGCCTGATCAGTGCTGCCGGGGCGGCCGCGTTGGTCATAGCCTATTTCGGCCTCGGGCAATTGATCGCCGGCCATACCCTGCGTCGCGCGAACCGGGGTGGCCTGGTGATCACCATGGTGGGCTATCTGGTGCGAGTGGTGCTGCTCGGGGTGTTGCTATGGTTATCGCTTACCCAGCCTGGCATCCGAACCGGACTGTCATCGAGTTGGGCGGCGGCCGGCGCCATCGCGGCGGTCTTCGGCTGGCTCACCGGACTTCTGGTAGTCAATGCCCGGGCCAGGGTGCCGATCTATGACCGGGAATATCGGCCGCCCGAGGGATGGGAGGACTCGTGACCGAGCCCGCACCCGACCGGACGGGCGATGGTGCCGGCCCACCGGGGCCCAACGGGTCCTCAAACCGCGACCAGGGAATGCGGATTCTCAGCTACCTGATGGCCGGCATTGGGCTGTACGGTGGGCTCGGGTGGTTGCTGGATCGCTGGCTGCGCACCGATTTCGGACTGCCGGGTGGCCTGCTGGCTGGCATGGGCATTAGCCTGTATGTCATCATCAAACAATTCGGGAGCGACGCATGATCCCCATGGATGGGGGCGGGGGCTACACCCCACCGGGTCTGGAGGACTTCAAATTCCACGGGCTGTTCGGCACCGATTGGCTGACGAAGCCGATGCTGCAAGCGATGTTGGCGGCGGCTCTGGTCTTGCTCATCTGGGCGTTGGCTGCCCGCAGGCTCAAGGTGATACCCGATAGGCGGCAGTTCCTGATGGAACAGCTCTACGGATTCATCCGCAATGGTGTGGGACGCGATGTGCTGGGGCCCGGCTTTCGTCCCTATATCGGGTTGCTGGTCGGCCTGTTCACCTATCTGTTGATCAACAACTGGTTCGGGGAACTGTTCTTGTTCATGTTCCCCACCATGAGCAATATCGGCTACGCCTGGGGCGCGGTGGCGATGGTGTTGGTGAGCTATATCTCCGCCGGGGTGCGCAAACATGGCCCGCTGGGATACCTGAGGCATGCCCTGATCCCGGCCGGCGTGCCATGGTATCTGTACCCCCTGGTGATTCCGGTTGAGTTGCTATCCAACTTCGTCACCCGGCCGCTCACCCTGGGAGTGCGCCTGTTCGCGAATATGTTTGCCGGTCACCTGACGATCATCGTGTTCGTGGTTGGCGGAACATACCTGCTGACCCAGGCGGAAGGCTGGGTGCTCAATGGCGGCGGCGTGCTGTCGTTGCTACTCAGCATCGTGATGTTGTTGTTCGAGCTGTTCATCGGCTTCCTACAGGCATACATTTTCACCATCCTGACCGCCCAGTACATTTCGTCATCGATCAGCGAACACCACTGATCGCAATCAAAGTCGTCCACCGGACGCACCACCGAAAGGAATACCAGGAATGATCCCGATGGAAATCAGCGGTTCGGTCAATGTCATCGGGTACGCGATCGCCACCCTAGGACCCGCTATCGGTGTAGCGTGGATCTTTGCCTCGGTCATCAACGGCACGGCCCGTCAGCCCGAGGCCCGCGGCGCCATGATGGGTACCGCCTACATCGGTTTCGCGGTAGTTGAGGCGTTGGCGATTCTAGGCTTCGTGCTGGCCTTCGTAATCCAGTGATTGGCGTCGCCATGACCGGCATCGCAGTGGTTCCACTGGAAACCCCGCTGGGGCCGCTGGCCCCGGAACATCTGTCCGAATTCGTGGTTGGTTTGGTGTTGGCTGTGGTCGTGGCCTTCGGCGTGCAGCGATTCGTGGTGCCCAGATTCGAGGCGATGTACCAGCGGCGGTCGTCCGAGATCGAGGGCGGGATCAACCGGGCCCAGCAGATCAAGGCCGAGGCCAGCCAGATGAGACAGCATTATCAGGCGCAGCTGGCAGCCTCTCGCGAAGATGCTGCCCGGGTTCGCGAGGAGTCCCGTGCCCAGGCAGCCGAACTGCTGGCCGAGGCGCGCTGCCAGGCGCAGGCCGAGACCCAGCGAATGCTCGACCGTGCCCGGGAGCAGATCCGGGTGGAACGCGAACAGGCGTTCAGCGAACTGCGGCTGGAAATCGGTCTGCTGGCCACGCAGTTGGCCGAACGAATCGTCGGCGAATCACTGGACCCGCAACGTACCAGTCGTACGGTCGATCGGTTTCTCAGCGAATTGGCCAGCCAACCAACCAAGACGGTACCCGATTACGTGTCGGACGCACTGAATGGCGCGGAGCGGTGATGAACCGACCCCAGGTACAGTCGCTGGATGCGCAACTCGATGCACTCCGGCTGACACCCGCCGATGCCCAGGCACTGTTCGACGTAGCCGACGCGCTGGATGGGCATTATCGGCTGCGCAGCGCCCTGAGTGATCCCACCGTGCCGGGTGAGGTGCGTGCGCGGGTGGCAAAGAAGCTGTTCGGGGCTCGCCTGGCGGCAGCACCGGTAGCGGCTATCGAGTTATTTACCAGACACCTGAGCGATCCCGACAAGTTGATCGGTGCGGTCGAACGGGCAGGGTTGCGGGTGCTGCTGGCCTCGAGTCCGGTGGAGCAGGTTCAAGATGAGCTGTTTCGGATCGCACGGATAATCGAGGCGAACCCCGAACTGCAGACGGCCCTGGCCGACCCGGGCATCGACACGACGGCACGCCAGGAACTGATCGGCGGTCTGCTCGCCGGCCGGGCGTGCCCGGTCACCTTGATGTTGGTCCGGCGGGCTCTCGGCGAGCATGGCCGGACGCTGGTTCGCCGACTGGACGCCCAGGTTGAACTGGCCGCGGAGATCCGCAACCATGCGGTAGCTCGCGTCACCGTGGCGATGCCGTTAGCTGCAGGGCAACTGGCCCGGCTGCGCGCCGAACTGGTGCGCATCTACGGGGTTGGGATCGACGTTGAGGTGGAGATCGCCCCCGAGGTACTCGGCGGGGTTCGTATACAGGTCGGCGATGAACTGATCGACGGAACCCTGATCGGAAGACTCGAACATGCCCGCAGCCTCATTGGCTGACGGCAAGACAACGCGGAATCAAGGAAGTGGAGAGGACGCCATGGCGGAACTGACGATTCGCCCCGATGAGATTCGTGCCGCACTGAGCACCTTCGTCCAAAGCTATACCCCTGCGACCAGTGCGCGACAGGAAGTCGGCACGGTGATCACCTCGGGCGATGGGATCGCCCGGGTGTCTGGTCTGCCTTCGGCCATGGCGAACGAACTGTTGCGCTTCGAGAATGGGGCACTGGGCATTGCGCTGAACCTGGAGCCACGCGAGATCGGTGTGGTGGTGCTTGGGGAGTCTGAGGGCATCGACGAGGGCTCTCGGGTGACCGGCACCGGTGAGATCCTTTCGGTGCCAGTGGGGGATGGCTATCTCGGGCGAGTCGTGGACGCGATGGGCAACCCGATCGATGGCCTCGGGCCGATCACCGGGGTAGCCGAGCGGCGTCCTTTGGAACTGCAAGCCGCCGGCGTGATGGCCCGCCAGGAAGTCTGCGAACCGCTGGCGACAGGCTTGAAGGCCATCGATGCCATGACCCCGATCGGCCGTGGCCAGCGGCAGTTGATCATTGGTGACCGCAAAACCGGCAAGACCGCCATCGCGATCGACACCATCCTCAATCAGAAGGCCAACTGGCGCACCGGCGATCCCAAACAGCAGGTGCTGTGCATCTATGTCGCCGTGGGACAGAAGAACTCCACGGTGGCCGAAGTCCACGATGTCCTTCAGAAGGCCGGGGCGATGGAATACACCACCATCGTCAACTCGCCGGCCTCCGATCCGGCGGGTTTCAAATATATCGCCCCGTATTCCGGTTCGGCCATCGGGCAGCATTGGATGTATCAGGGACGCCATGTGCTGATCGTGTTCGACGACCTGACCAAGCAGGCTGAGGCCTATCGGGCGATGTCGTTGCTGTTGCGCCGTCCGCCCGGCCGGGAGGCCTATCCGGGCGACGTTTTCTACCTGCACTCGCGTCTACTGGAGCGTTGCGCGAAACTGTCGGACGAGCTGGGTGGTGGTTCGATGACCGGACTGCCGATCGTGGAGACCAAGGCCAACGACGTGTCGGCCTATATCCCGACCAATGTCATCTCGATCACCGACGGCCAGATCTTCCTGCAATCCGATCTGTTCAACGCCAATCAGCGTCCTGCGGTTGATGTCGGCATCTCGGTTTCCCGAGTGGGCGGCGCCGCACAGACCAAGGCGATGAAGAAGGTGGCCGGGACCCTCAAGATCTCGCTGGCTCAATACCGCGACATGCAGGCGTTCGCGATGTTCGCCTCCGACCTGGATGATGCCTCCAAACACCAGCTTGAGCGCGGGGCGCGGCTGATGGAATTGCTGCGTCAGCCGCAGTACTCTCCTATGCCCATGGCCGAGCAGGTGGCGCTCATCTGGGCCGGGACCACCGGTCAGTTGGATGAGGTGCCGGTGGGCGATATCGCTCGGTTCGAGCGGGAGTTCCTGGACCATCTGCGGCACAATTCGGAACTGCTGTCGAAGCTCACCCAGACCGGGCAACTGGACGACGTCGGTTTGGAACAGATCGGCGGGCAGATGTCGTCCTTCAAGGCTACCTTCCGAACCTCCGCTGGCCTGTTGCTGGGCGAGGTCGATGTTCCCGAGGTGACCGACTCGGATATCCATCAGCAACGTATCGTCAAGCAGAATCGGAGCTGATCGGGATGGGCGGTTCCCTGCGTGAGTTGCGGGAGCGCCGGGACTCGGTGGCCGCAACGATGAAGATCACCAAGGCCATGGAGTTGATAGCGGCCTCCCGGGTCAGCCGTGCGGAAGCCAAGGCGCAGGCAGCGTTGGAATACACCCATGAGCTGCATCGTGCGGTGAACATGGTGGCCACTTTCGCCCAGGTGGACCACCCGCTGACCCAGGATCACCGGCGGCGGGAACGCTCGGCCGTGCTGGTGATCGGCAGCGATCGCGGCCTGGCGGGTGGCTACCCGGGTAATGTGGTGCGGGCTGCCGAGGGGCTGCTGCGGCATCTGGCCGATCAGGGAGTCGGAGCCGACCTGTACGTTTGCGGGCGCAAGGCCCGGGACTACTTCGCCTTTCGGGGGATTCCGGTGGTGCGGTCCTGGACCGGTTTCAGTGAAGCGCCGCACTATAGGAACGCTAAGGAGGTAGGCGATACCCTGATGGCGAGTTTTCTCACCCGTCAGGCGGCTGGCGGGGTCAGCGAGTTGCATGTCGTATTCACCGAGTTCAAATCCCTGGTCTCCCAGCGGGTGCGTATCGTCCGACTGCTGCCCTTGGAGGTGACCGAGGCCGATGAGGAGGACTTCGCCCCCGATGAACTTTCCGGGAACTTCATTCCCGATTACACCTTCGAGCCGGATGCAGACAGTGTGCTGAATGCGTTGCTGCCCATGTACATCATTGATTCGATCAAGTTCATGCTGCGCCAGTCCGCGGCATCCGAGCTAGCCGCCCGGCAACAGGCCATGCATTCGGCCACCGACAACGCTAAGGAACTCATCAGGGAGCTGACCCGCCAGGCCAACCAGGCCCGGCAGGCCGAGATCACGCAGGAAATCAACGAAATCGTCGGCGGCGCTGGTGCGCTGTCGGGTGCTGGACAGGAGCGCTGAAAGATGACGGCCACACAGACCACTGCCACCTTCAGCCCGGCAGCGGGCGCCGGTCGGGTGACCCGGGTGATCGGCTCGGTGATCGATGTCGAGTTCCCGTCCGACCGGATTCCAGAGATCTACAATGCCTTGCTGGTGGACGCCGGCGTGGAAGCCGACCGGCACACCATCACGCTGGAGGTGCAGTTACAGATCGGCGAGAACGAGGTGCGTTGTATCTCGCTGAAACCCACCGATGGCGTGCGGCGCGGTTCCCCGGTAGTCGACACCGGTGGGCCGATCACCGTGCCGGTTGGCCAGATTACCAAGGGTCATGTCTGGAATGTCATAGGCGATGTGTTGAATGCCGATCCCGCGAGTGTGCAGATAACCGAGCGTTGGCCTATCCATCGCGATCCGCCCGCTTTCGATGCCCTCCAGCCGGAAACCGAGATGCTGAACACCGGTATCAAAGTCATCGATTTGCTCACACCCTATGTGCAGGGCGGCAAGATCGGCCTGTTCGGCGGTGCAGGGGTGGGTAAGACGGTGCTGATCCAGGAGATGATCTTCCGGATCGCCCACAATTTTGGTGGTACCTCGGTGTTCGCCGGCGTGGGGGAGCGTACCCGTGAGGGCAATGACCTGATCAACGAGATGGCTGGCGCGGATGTGCTCAAGGACACCGCGTTAGTTTTCGGCCAGATGGACGAACCCCCGGGCACCCGCCTGCGGGTTGCGCTGTCGGCCCTGACCATGGCGGAATATTTCCGCGATGTCGAGAACCAGGACGTATTGCTGTTTATCGACAACATCTTCCGGTTCACCCAGGCCGGTTCGGAGGTATCGACGTTGCTCGGCCGGATGCCCTCGGCGGTGGGCTATCAACCGAACCTGGCCGATGAGATGGGTCAGCTTCAGGAACGTATCACTTCCACTCGGGGGCATTCGATCACTTCTATGCAGGCGATTTACGTACCCGCAGACGACTACACCGATCCGGCACCGGCGACCACCTTCGCCCATCTGGACGCCACCACCGAGTTATCGAGAGCCATCGCCTCGCGCGGCATCTACCCTGCAGTGGATCCCCTGACTTCTTCCAGCCGGATCCTGGATGCGCAGTACATCGGCCAGGAGCATTACGATGTGGCCACCCGGGTCAAGCAGATTCTGCAGCGCAACAAGGAGCTTCAGGACATCATCGCCATCCTCGGCATTGATGAGCTATCCGAGGACGACAAGATCCTGGTCAATCGGGCCCGCCGGATCCAACAGTTCTTGAGCCAGAACTTCTATGTGGCCGAGAAGTTCACCGGCGTCGAGGGATCCACCGTTCCGGTGGCCGAGACGGTGTCCGGCTTCAAGATGATCTGCGATGGCGAATGCGATGAGATCCCCGAGCAGGCCTTCTTCAATGTGGGTGGCATGGAAGACGTCATGCGCAAATGGGATGACATCAAGAAGGGCAACTGATGGCTGGGCCATTGTCGGTTAGGTTCGTGGCCACCGATGGCCCGGTCTGGACGGGAGAGGCCACCAGTGTGCTGGTGCGTACCACGGAAGGCGACATCGGTATCTTGCCGGGCCATGAACCGTTCATGGCGGCATTGGTGCCGCACGCCGCCGAGGTGGTGGGTACCGATGGGGTGCGCCAGATCATCGCGATCGACTCGGGTTTCATCTCGGTGGTCGACAACAGGGTTTCGGTGTTGTCCGCCTTCGGCGAGTTGGCTAGCCGGATCTCGGTTGACGAGGCCCGGATCGCTCATGCCGCGCTCAATGCACGGGTTCAGGCCGCCGAGGTCTCGGAGGCAGAGCTACGCAGCTATCGTCGCTATGTTGCGCAGGTCCGCGCCGCGGAGAAACAAGAACAAATCGCGCTTCCCGGTGCGAGGAGTTGATCATTGCGCTAACCTCCAGACATGCCGGTGCCGGAGTGGTTGATGACGATCGTCATGATCGTAGCCATTCTCGGGCTGCTGTATCTGGTGAACCTGCTGCTTCGTCGCTGGTGGTTAAGCGTGGTGGGCGGCCTGTTCGATTGCGCGCTACGAGCGGCCAACGGGTCGGTTTGGCGCTTAGGCCTGGCGAGATACCGCGGCGAGGTACTCGAATGGTATCTGATCTGGCATCCTTGGCCGCGTCCCAGCCGGGTTTTCGTCCGCGGCGAAACCGAGCTGGCCGGTCTGCGGGACGGTACCGAGCAGGTGGCCGGACTGTTCAATTCTCGGGCACGGATAATCGACGTCAGGGTGCTAGGCAAGGATCCGGGTCAGTGGGAGCTGGCTCTCAATGAGGGGTCGGCGGTGGGCCTGGTGAGTTGGCTGGAGTCGGCACCACCCGGTCAGGCCTACCGGCGGAATACGGACTACTGATGGCTGGGAGGAGAGCATCGTGCGCGGGGAGTACAAGGTCCGGGGTGGCAAACTGGTAGCTGCGGATGTCGAGGTGGTTGACGATCGATTGGCCAATGTGCGCATCTCCGGTGATTTCTTCCTCGAACCCGACACCGCGCTGGAGGATATCGACGGCGCACTCAACGGATTGCCGGCGACCGCATCGGTGGCCGAACTGGCTGCGGCCATAGATAGCGCGCTTGGCGAATCGGTGACGATGATCGGATTCACCGCCGAGGCGGTGGGAATCGCGGTCCGCCGGGGGTTGGGTAAGGCGATTGGCTGGCAGGATCTGACATTTGACGTGATCGATGCCCGCGTTCTGGACCCAGCCATGCATGTCGCTCTCGACCAGGTGATCGCCGAGGACGTTGGCGCGGGACGGCGCAACCCGACCTTCCGGCTCTGGGAATGGGATGCGCCGCTGGTGGTTATCGGCTCCTTTCAATCCTATCGGAATGAGATCGACCAGGCCGGTGCGGATAAACATGGCATTCAGGTGGTCCGCCGGATCACCGGCGGTGGCGCGATGTTCATGGAGCCGGGCAACTGCATAACCTACTCGCTGGTGGTGCCCGGAGCGCTGGTTGAGGGACTGAGCTTCGAGCAGTCCTATGCCTTTCTCGATGATTGGGTACTGGGGGCACTGGCGGAGGTGGGCATCGATGCCCGCTACGTGCCGCTCAATGACATCGCCTCGGACGCCGGGAAGATCGGCGGCGCCGCCCAGCGCCGGTTCACCGATGGTACGGTGCTGCACCACGTGACCAGTGCATACGATATGGACGCCGATAAAATGCTTGAGGTATTGCGCATCGGCCGGGAGAAACTGTCGGACAAGGGAACCAGAAGCGCCAACAAGCGCGTCGATCCGATGCGTTCGCAAACCGGGCTGCCCCGCGAGCAGATAATGGCAAACTTCTTGGCCTACTTCAGGTCCCGCTACAATTGTGTCGCGGCCGAGTACAGTCCAGATGATCTGTCCCGGGCTGCGGAACTGGTGCGTACGAAGTTCGCCACCCGGCAGTGGACGCATCGGGTGCCTTGATTCCGCCTCATGCCCACCCGGGTTCGAATGATCGCGATCACCTACCGGCCGGATTGCGCTCCCCGCCAGGCACCCACAGGGTTTCGGCCTGCCCGTCCAGCGCATTGGCCCGTCGCGCCATGATGAACAGCAGGTCGCTGAGTCGGTTCAGATAGCGCAGCGCCAAGACATTGATGCCACCGGTCGGTGTCTCGTCGCCATCTTCCAATCCCACCCGCTCGGCGGCCGACCAACCGGCTCGTTCGGCCCGGCGCGCCAGGGTCCGGCAGGTGTGCAACCAGGCAGCGGTTGGGGTACCACCCGGGAGGATGAACGAGCGCAACGCCGGCGATTGTTCGCCAAACTCGTCACACCAGCGTTCCAGCCGGTCGATGCTGGTCGAGACGATGCGTAGCGGTGTCGTCTTCGGATCGGCGATGACCGGGGTGGACAGATCGGCACCCAGATCTAACAATTCGTTTTGTATCAGTTCCAGCGCCGCGCGGGCCGCCTCATCGAGTCGATATTGGGCCAGCAGCAGGCCAATGGCAGAATTGAGTTCGTCGACCTGACCGTAGGCCTCGACCCTTGGATCGGTTTTCGGGGCCACCGAATTGTCCGATAGCCGGGTCTTGCCGGCATCGCCGGTGCGGGTGTAGATGCGGGTCAGGTTAACCATGATGTTCAGCCTACCGGGCGCCGGCATGAAGGGATGGCAGAAGTGAAGCGAGCACGGATTGTGAGGACCTTGCTAGTCATGATGGCAGGTGGGGCGGTACTGGCGGGCTGTGCCAGCAGGCCGGCAGATCCCAGCACGGCTTCGCAGTCGGCCGTAGAACCGACCGGTGCTGCCGCACCGGCGAGCAGCGTCGGTGGATCCGGAGGCAGCACCGTCACCTGCGAATATGAGGCCGCGGGTCCGCCCGCCCGTCCGGTGGATCCACCCTCCGGCAGGGATGTGCCGGCCAGCGGCACCGTGACCTTCACGCTGAACATGACCGAAGGACAGGTGGCGCTCGCTCTCGATCGCGCGGCGGCGCCGTGTACCGTCAACTCCTTCGCCGCGCTGGTCCAGCAGGGTTTCTACAATGACACTTCGTGTCATCGGCTGGTCGATCGCGGCATCTTCGTGTTGCAATGTGGTGACCCCACCGGCACCGGAACGGGTGGTCCGGGTTACCGCTATGCCGACGAACTGGCCGGGAACGAAACCTATCCCGCGGGGACGGTGGCCATGGCCAATGCCGGTCCGGACACCAACGGATCCCAGTTCTTTCTCGTCTGGGCAGATACCCAGCTATCGCCCGACTACACGGTTTTCGGAAAAATGGATGAGGCATCGTTGGCCGTGGTGGCGGCCATCGCAGCTAAGGGCGTCTCACGGGACGCTTCCCCGAAGCCGATCAGCCCGGCCCATATCGACACCGTCAGCGTGGGATGACGGTCTGCCGGTTGGGCGAGCATGCCGGCCTGGCGGGGCCACCGCGGTGAAATCCGATCCCTGCTGACCGGCATGGGCCAATCAAAAGACGCCGGGTTGGTCAGTGCCGATCCTGCGATTCAAGGCGGGTCAGAAAACCGGCAATGGCGGCGGCAACCGCGCGCGGCTGGTCGGCGTGTACCCAATGGCCGGCATCGGGGATTTCGACCAGATGGGTTTCCGGGAAGTACCGGCGCATAGCCGGCTCGGCTTGCCGAGACACGAAGTCGGATTGTTGACCGACCAACCACAGCACCGGGCCAGCCCACTGGTCATTCGTTTCTGGCCAGCCGGCCAGCCTGGCCAGGCCAGCCCGCAGCAGCGGGAGGTTGGCGAGCCATCGCCAGCCACCGGCGGATTCCCGATCCAGATTCTGCAATAGGAAGGCGCGGGTTGTGGGATTGGGGATGGCGGTTCGCAATATTTCGTCGGCTGCCCGCCGGTCGGGCAGGCTGGCCAGATCCAGGTCGAGCAGGGCGTCGATATAGTTGGCGAACTCGGTAGTTTCTTGCCGGGCGATCGGGGCGATGTCGATTACCACCAGGCCTTGGATCAATTCGGGGTGACGCAACGCCAGCCGCATGGCGATCTTGCCACCCATCGAGTGACCGAGGAGGACGACCGGTCGGCTGTCGGCGTAACCCGACCGCAACTCGATAGCCACTAGATCGGCAAACAGGTCATAGTCGAACCGATCGGTCCAGGACGAACGGCCGTGGTTGGGCAGATCGATCAGTAGGCTGGTGGCGGCCTCGTCCAGCATTCCAGCGACCGTGTTGAAGTTCCGCCCCTGGCCGAACAAGCCATGCAGCCAGGCCAGCCTTGCCGGACCGTGGCCGCGGGCGGTGATCCGCAGGCTCATCTGCGTCGCTCCCAGCAGGAGCGGTGGTAGTGGCGTCGATGATCCAGACCCGATGAGGATCCGATCGGCGGGGTATGCGGCCAGGCGACCAGATGGGCGGTACCCGGGGGGATGGGCCGCTGGCATTCCGGGCAGGTATAGGTTTTCAGGGCGTTCTCTGCCCGGACCGGCCGGGTGATCCAGCGGCCATCCGACTTCGAGGTACTGGCTTCACCTGCCAGTCGCAGTGGCCGCACCGGACGATGGTATTTGTTTGGACGCCGCGCCATGACGCAAGCCTAGGGCACGGATTCGGGTAGGTTTGGGCCGTGCGTGTGGTGATCGCGGAATGCCAGGTTGATTATGGCGGCAGGTTGACTGCGCATCTGCCGATGGGTCGGCGACTGATCCTGCTGAAAGCCGATGGTTCGGTGTCGATTCACGCCGATGATCGCGCGTACAAACCGCTGAACTGGATGAGTCCTCCCTGTACGTTGACGGTGCTGACACCGGAGCAGGCCGGCATGGTTACGACCGCCACGGATGCCGCTGCCCGCATTCGGGAGGTCTGGATGGTGCGAGCCCGGGGCGGCGATACCCTCCAGATAAGCGTCGGCGATATCGAGTTGGATCACAGCGTAGAACTGGGTATCGACCCAGGATTGCGCAAGGACGGTGTAGAAGCCCATCTGCAGGCGCTGCTGGCAGAGCATCCCGATTCCTTGGGTGCCGGACTGAGTCTGGTCCGCCGGGAACACATGACAGCTATCGGGCCGGTGGATCTGCTGTGCCGCGATACGCAGGGACACTATGTTGCCGTTGAGGTCAAGCGTCGAGGCGAGATCGACGGGGTGGAACAACTCACCCGATACCTGGACCTGATGAATCGTGATCCGCTATTGGGCGAGGTACGCGGGGTTTTCGCCGCCCAACAGATCAAGCCACAGGCCCGCACCCTGGCGGTCGATCGCGGCATCGAATGCGTGCTGGTCGACTACGACTCGCTGCGCGGCCTGGACAACGCCGCAGACCGGCTGTTCTGAACAGCCGGATGGGTTCGCCGTCACCGGTCAGGTGGGATCGGCCTTCGCCGGAAGCACCCTGGTCGCTTCGACATCGTCGGAGGAATCGGATCGGCCGGATCCGATGGCGGCTCGGTTGGCGGTCTGCGTCTCCGGCAGTTCCGGGGTGCTGCCTGCAGGATTGCCTCTGGGTAGGACCGCGGTGGGTTCGTGACCGGTGGCCGGTCTCGGCAATTCGGCGGTGGTTAGCCATTGTTGATCGCTTTGCTGGGCCGGAGTCACCGCAGACACCGGTTCGTCCGGGAAGTCGGTCGCCGACTCGGCGGCCAGCTGTCGCAGGTTACTGAGCTGGGCAATGGCCGCGTCCTTGCGCTGTCTCAGGACCGCCACTTCGCGTTCCAACTGTTCCTTACGCCAGGCGAACTGCTCCTCAAGGCGATCCTTCAGCATGGCAGCCGACCGATGGGCTGCGGCGATCTGAGACTCCGCTTCCTGAGCAGCGCGTTCGCGGATCTGCTCAGCCTCGGCCAGCGCCGTGTTACGCACCCGGGCTGCCTCGTCGGCGGCTTGGCTGGCGCTTACCAGGGCCTGCTCGTGACGTTGGGTGGCTTCGGCGAGCAATCCGGCGACCCGCTCCGATACCTTGGCCAGTTCCTCATTGGCGCGGCCCAAGGTTTGCTCGGCCTGGGTGTGAGCGCCCTGCCGCACCAGATCCGCCTCGTTGCGTGCCGCGCCGAGCAATTGGTCTGCCTCGTTGCGCGCGTTGTGGCGGATCCCCGCAGCCTGGGCATGAGCCTGCTCATTGGTCTGACGGAGTTGGCTGGCGGCCTGCTCCGCGGCCAGCAGATTGTTCTGCTTCACCTCGTCCAGCAGCGCCTGACCCTGGGCACGGGCTGCATTCAATTCATTCTCGGCATCGCGTCTGGCGGCAGCGCGCATCCCCTGGATCTCGGTTTCGGCCTGCTGCCGCATCTGACGCAGATTGTTCAGCGTGGTTACCCGGATATCGTCGGCCTCCTGCTGGGCCCCGGCGCGCAGCTCGGTGGCCACCCGGCGCCCCTCCTCCTTGATGCGTTCCGCCTCGATACCGGCCCTGCTGACCAGATCGGCCGCCTGAGTTTCGGCAGCACGCAACATGGAAGTCGCATACGAGCCGAGCCTGGTGAAATCGGTGTCGCCTTGTTGGTTGGTCATGAGAGCCAGGTCCGAGCGTTGCCGGCGCACCAGCTGTCGCAGCGTGGAGATCTCATGTTCAAGATCGCGTACATAGGCATCCACCTGGGTGCGGTCGTAACCGAGCATCGCGTGCCCGAAGCTGCCTGCCGCACTGGCCCGATCGTCGAAGAAGTTCAGGCCTGTCTCGTCGGTCTGCTCGATCGCCGACTGCTCACCCTCATGGGCCACCATTGCTGATCCTCACCTTCGTCCAGGTGCCGACACTCAAGTCTGCCGCAATGCCGACGGGGTGCCCACCGGACACCCCGTCGGCCGTTGATCATGCTCAGTGGGCGTCACCGGGCTGCACGATCTCGATCAGCACACCCTTGCCCGACTTCGGATGGACGAAGTTGATCTTCGAGCCGCCGGTGCCGGTTCGGGGCTGGTCGTAAAGCAGCACCAGTCCGCGCTCGCGCAGGATGGCCGAGGCCGCCTCGATATCGGCGACTCGCCAGGCCATATGATGCAGACCGGGACGGTTCTTGGTGAGCCACACCGCGGTGGTGGCATCCTCGCGGGTGGGGGAGATGATCTGGATCTGGGTCATATGCGGGCTCAATTCGGCAGCCGGAGCGACCATGATCTCGAAGACGCCCTGCTCGTCGTTGACTTCGCGATGCAGTTCATGCCAGCCCAGCACCTCGGTGTAGTACTTCACCGCTTCCTCGGCGTCGGGGCAGACATAGGCGACGTGATCGATACAGATGAACAGGTCAGAGTTTTCCATGACTAGATTCTTTCACTGATGCCTGGTCGGTTGGGAACGGGCCCCGGCCCATTCTCCAAAGACCGGTTTAGGTTTATTGGGTGGCGCCAACGGTCGGTTCAGCCGCCTAGGGCTTGGTCCACCAGCTGCTTGGCGGCCTGTTGGATCTCGGCGAGATGGGCCGGGCTGCGGAAACTCTCGGCATAGATCTTGTACTTGTCTTCGGTGCCTGAGGGGCGCGCGGCAAACCACCCGGCGTCGGTGGTCACCTTGATCCCGCCAATGGCGGCATCGTTGCCGGGCGCATGCGAGTAGATATGGGTTATCGCGTCACCCGCCAGAGCCTTGGCTTTGACATCGGCGGGTGCCAGGGACTGCAGCCGCGCTTTCTGCTCGTGACTGGCATCGGCATCTATCCGGGCATAGTGGTAGGTGCCAAACTGGCCTTCGAGGCCTTGATAGTGCTGGCTTGGTGTGCGACCGGTGACCGCGGTCATCTCGCTGGCCAGCAGGTCCATGATGAGTCCATCCTTGTCTGTCGACCAGGTGCCGCCGTCGAACTGCAGGAAGGATGCCCCGGCCGATTCCTCACCGCCGAAGCCAAGCTGGCCACCGAGCAGTCCGGGAACGAACCACTTGAAGCCGACGGGTACCTCAACCAGCCGGCGCCCCAGCAGCCCGGCCACGTTGTCAATCATGGAACTTGAGACGAGGGTCTTGCCGATGGCGGTGCTTTCTGGCCAATCGGGACGGTTGCCGAACAGATACCAGATGGCCGCCGACAGGTAGTGATTTGGATTCATCAGACCGGCATCCGGGGTGACGATGCCATGCCGGTCGGAATCGGCATCATTGCCGGTGGCGATGTCGTATTCGGTCTTGTTGGCGACCAACGAGGCCATCGCATGCGGGGATGAGCAGTCCATGCGGATCTTGCCATCGGTGTCCAGGGTCATGAAGTACCAGGTGGGGTCGACCTTCGGATTGACCACGGTGAGATTGGGCAGCAGTTCCTCGGCGATATAGGTCCAATACTGGACCGATGCCCCACCCAGCGGATCCGCGCCGATCCGCAACCCGGACGAGCGGATGGCGGCCATGTTGACGACCTGGGCTAGCTCTTGACAGTAGGGAGTCCGATAGTCGAAGCGCCGTACGCTGTCGGAGATCTGTGCATAGGGGACGCGTTTTATTGTCTTGAAGTCGGCCAGCAACCGATTGGCCCGATCCGCGATCCATCCGGTGACATCGGTATCTGCTGGGCCACCATTGGGTGGGTTGTACTTGAAGCCGCCATCCCGAGGCGGATTGTGCGAGGGCGTCACCACGATGCCGTCTGCCTGGGGCCCCCCGGCGTGTTCCCGGTTGTAGCGAATGATTGCCCGGGACAACGCCGGGGTAGGGGTGTATTCGTCGTCCCGTTCGGCCAGTACCTCGACTCCAGCCGCGGTCAACACCTCGATGGCAGTCTGCCAGGCGGGCAGCGACAATCCGTGGGTGTCCTTGGCGATGAACAGCGGACCGGCGATACCCTGCGCCGCCCGGTACTCAACGATCGCCTGGGTGATGGCCACGATATGAGCCTCGTTGAACGCTGAATCGAGGGAAGAACCCCGATGACCAGAAGTGCCGAAAGATACCAGCTGATCCGGGTTGCTGGAATCGGGTACCAGGTCGTAGTAGGCGGCTATTACCTCGTCAATATTGATCAGATCTGTGGAGTCGGCCACTTGGCCAGCGCGTGGATGAGCCATGTCTCCATCCTGCCGTGTGAGTTGGAACTACGCGGGGGAACTGCGAAGACGATGGAACAATAGGGCCATGAATGCCGATCAGAACTTCACCCGGCCCGGAGCGGTTGACCTATCCGCGCTGGCCTCCGCTCCTGCCACCTCCACCGCTCCGGGCGGCGGGAGCTTTGTCACCACAGTCACCGAGGCCAATTTCGAACAGCTGGCCCAACAGTCCATGCGGCATCCGGTCGTTCTGGCGTTCACCAGTGACCGCGACGCAGGCTCCGCACCTACCGTGGCTGATCTGACCGAACTCGTCAATGCCTCCGACGGCCGTCTGCTGCTGGGAGTGACCGATGTGGATTCCCAGCCTCGGATTGCCCAGGCGCTGGGGGTGGCCGCGGTCCCGACGGTGGTGGCCTTGATCGGTGGCCAGGTAGCGCCCCTGTACCAGGGCACCCGTGACCGGGCGGATGTCAAGGCATTGCTCGACCAGGTGATCCAATTGGCAGTTGCCAATGGCATCTCCGGCCGGGCCACACCGGTTGCCGGGGAGGCGTCGGTGAACGACTCGGCCGCACCGGCGGCGGATCCCAGATTCGCAGCCGCAGAGGCCGCCCTGGAAGCGAAGGATTTCGAGCAGGCGGTGGCCGAGTTCGACAAACTGCTGCGAACCAATCCGCGCGATTCCCAGGCTCGTGCCGGGCGCGCCCAGGCGGCGTTGCTGGCCCGGACAGCCCACGTCGATGAGGACTGTCTGCTGCGGGCGGCGGCTGCTCCGGAGGATCTGGAAGCCCAGTTTGTAGCTGCCGATATGGAACTGATCAGTGGGAACGCGCAGGCTGGGTTCGACCGACTCCTTGAGATGATTCGCCGGGCCCAGGCAGAGGAAAAAGAACAGATCCGCGTTCGTCTAGTCGAACTGTTCGACACGATGGATCCGGCAGATCCCGTGGTGCAAAACGCACGCCGTTCGCTGTCGATGCTGCTGTTCTGAGCCGGCTGCTGAGCGGATAGGGCCGGCGATAGGCCCTATCCAGCGGTCAAGCCCGTGACCGCGCGCAGGTGCTACTGACGACCGCCCCGCCGGTCAGCGCAACTCTCGACCGTCTTCGGTGTAATGGCTGCCTGGGTTGTCGAGCAGCCGACGGATTCGCCGGGCGGATAGCGCAGTGACCCGGGCATCCAGCTCGGTCGGAAGCACCCAATGCAGTGCGGCGATCTCGCCATCGGCCGGCCGCAGCTGTGCACGCTGCGTGTCGTCCAGAACCCCACCATCGAAAACGAATTCGAGCGCGTCGTCCCAGCCCAAGTAGGGAGGCATCCAATCGATCACTTGGGGCTCGGCCAAGGCGATGACCAGTCCTGTCTCCTCCAGCACCTCTCGTTCGGCACCGAGTCGAGGGGTCTCGCCGGCCTCGATCACTCCGCCGGGCAACTCCCAGTCCTGCTTATAGGTGGGCTCTACCAGGAGAATCCGACCAGAATCATCGCGAAACAGCACATGCCCGATGACCCGGTGAGTGGGCAGCACCGAGTTCATCACTCCACTGAACCCGTTTGGCCCATAGACCTGATCGACCGCAAGACGGGCGTAGATCAACACATCGGCCCAGCCGCCATCGGGAGATTTGATCGCGCTGCGCCGACGCCCTTCACGTCGGAAACGCGCCGCATGCAGGGCGCGGATGGCCATCCGATCCCAGGCGGGAATCTGCACCTCCACACGGTGGGCGCCTCGCCCTATCAGGGCATCGTCGGCGGCCAGGCTGATCGCCCGATCGAGCGTTGCCTGATCAACCTGGCCGGCCCACTCCAGCACCCCGATGCCCTCGGTCAGGGTGAGCTTCACCCCGAACTGGTCCGACAAGTGATCAATCCTCGCTGTAACGCAGCCACACCGCCGCCAGTGGAGGCACCGTCACGTTTGCCCAGGCCCAGGAATCCGGATCCGCACAATGCGCGGTGGCCACAATGGGCTCGGCGTTGTTGAACTCGCCGGTACCGTTGAACTCACTTAAGTCGGTATTCAGGATCTGTATCCAGCGTCCCGCCCTGGGCAGATTGACCGGGTAATGCGGATAGGGGTTGGGCGAGAAGTTGATGATGGCCGCAATCGACTCGCCGTTCCGGCTGGTACGCACCCAGGAAAAGGTGTTGTGCCCGGTATCGTCGGCATTCATCCAGCTGAATCCCGCCGGCTCGCAGTCCAGTTCGTAGAGTGCCGGGTGCGCTGCCTGCAGGTGATTCATAGTGCGAATCAATTGACGTACTCCGTCATGCCCCTGCAGCGAGTCTACCCACCATTCTAGGCCGTCATTCTCGTTCCATTCTGGGCGTTGGGCAAACTCTTGACCCATGAACAGCAGTTGCTTGCCCGGGAAACTCCACATGAAGGCATAGAACGCCCTCAGAGTAGCGAATTTGCGCCAGTCGTCCTGCGGGATCTTATTCAGCATCGATCCCTTACCGTGCACGACCTCGTCGTGGCTGATAGGCAGAATGAAGTTCTCGGAGTACTGATATACCATCGCAAAGGTCATGTCGTTGTGATGATATTGACGGTATATCGGATCGCGATTCAGATAACGTAGGCTATCGTTCATCCAACCCATATTCCATTTGAATCCGAAGCCCAGTCCGCCCCAATTGGTCGGTTTCGTGACACCACCAAAACTGGTGGATTCCTCGGCTATCATGATCACGCCGGGCGTGCGCTCGTAAAGGTGGCGGTTCACATAGCGGAGGAAATCGATAGCCTCAAGATTCTCGCGACCACCATAGATATTGGGTACCCATTCGCCTTCCTTGCGGGAATAATCGAGGTACAGCATGCTGGCGACCGCGTCCACGCGCAGGGCATCGATATGGAACTGATGCACCCAGTACAGGGCGTTGCTCACCAGGAAACTCTTCACCTCATTTCGACCGTAATTGAAGACATAGGTGCCCCAGTCGGGTTGCTCGCCCTGACGCGGATCGGCATGCTCATACAGGGCAGTACCATCGAATCTGCCCAGCGACCAGTCATCCTTGGGGAAATGACCCGGCACCCAGTCCAGGATGACCCCTATGCCCTCGGCATGCAGGGCTTCGATGAGCACCCGAAGGTCGTCGGGATCACCCAGCCGGGCATCCGGGGCGAAATATCCGGTAACCTGGTATCCCCAACTGCCCGGGAAGGGATGGGCCATTACCGGCATTAATTCGACATGGGTAAAACCCTGCCATTTGACATAGGGGGGCAACTGTTCGGCTAACTCGCGGTAGGTCAATCCCTTGCGCCAACTACCCAGGTGCACCTCATAGATACTCATCTGGGATTCGTACACATTCTTCTGGGACCGCTCGTCCAGCCATTTCTGCTCGGCTTCACCCCATTCATGGCTGGACTCCCAGACAATGGAGGCATTGCCGGGGGGAACATCGGCGAACCTGGCATAGGGATCAACCTTCTCCTGCCAGGTGCCATCGGTGTGCTGGATCTTGTACTTATATTGAGTGCCCTCCAGCACATCCTCCTTCCACAGTGCCCAGACCCCTGATCCGGGAACCAACTGCATGTCATCGCCCTGCCACCAGTTGAAGTCGCCAATGACCTGAACTCGGTGGGCATTGGGTGCCCACACGGCAAATCGAGTCCCACGCAGGTCACCACGTTCGTCGTCGTGCACGGTAACGACGTGGCTGCCTAGCCGGCGCCAGGCCTCGGTATCGCCTCCAGTGTGGAAACCCTCCAGATCCCAACCGGTCAGGTTGCCGAATATGTCATGCATTGTTGCCTCATTCCTGGTTGGTATGGACGCTAAAAATATGGGCCGGATTGGCGGGATCCAACCCAACGTAATTGCTTGCCCCCCACACATAGTTGGCACCGCCTAGTTCGTCATGGACCCCGTACATGTCGGCGAGTTCCAAAGTTGCCAGATCGACCTCGACCTGGCCGGCGACTGGTTCATGGGGGTTGAGGCTACAGACCACGATCACTAGGTCACGCCCATCGCGTTTTGCAAAGGCAAGGATCTCATCGTGGCTGGTCTGCAGTATCGTGGTACGGCGCAACTGCTGGAGTGCCGGATGCGCCCTGCGGATTTGATTCAACCGGCCCATCAGAACATTCAGATTGGGTTCGGCTTTGAAATCGCGCGGTCGGTATTGGTACTTCTCGGAGTTGAGATACTCCTCGCCACCGGCCTTCAACGGCTCGAACTCGAACTGCTCGAAGCCCTGGTAGATACCCCAACTGGGGGACATTGTGGCGGCCAGGATCATCCGGATCGCGAATGCCGCCGGGGCTCCGGAACGGACCGATAATGGATTGATGTCCGGAGTGTTCACGAAGAAGTTGGGCCGCATGAAGTCGATGGTCTCGGTGGAGATCTGGCGCAGATAGCTGGCCAGTTCATTCTTGGTGTTGCGCCAGGTGAAGTAGGTGTAGCTCATGTGGAAGCCCGCCTTGCCCAGAGTCTCCATGATCTCGGGCCGGCTGAAGGCTTCCGCGAAGAAGAGCACCTCGGGGTGGGTCTGGTGCACCCGGCTGATCAGCCAATACCAGAAGTTGAGAGGCTTGGTATGCGGGTTGTCTACCCGGAATATCTTCACCCCGTGTCCGATCCAGAACATGATCAGGCGGAGCGCCTCCTGATAGATGGCCTCGCGATCGTTATCGAAGTTAATCGGATAGATGTCCTGATACTTCTTCGGTGGGTTTTCGGCATAGGCGATCGTCCCGTCTAGCCGGGTGGTGAAGAACTCGGGATGGGATTTCACCCAGGGATGATCGGGTGAAGCCTGGAGCGCGAAATCCAGGGCTACCTCGAGCCCTAGTTGGTTGGCTCTGGCCACGAAGGCATCGAAATCGGCCAGCGTCCCCAGATCGGGATGAATCGCGTCATGCCCGCCCTCGGGCCCACCGATGGCCCAGGGCGAGCCCGGATCATTCGGCCCGGGAACCAGAGCGTTATTGGGGCCCTTGCGGTACTGCATGCCGATGGGATGGATCGGGGGCACATAGGCGACGTCAAAATCCAACGCGGCTATGTGCTCGAGGATTGCGTGGCAGTCATTGAAGGTACCCGAGCGCCACTCGCCGCTCACCGGATCCTTGACCGCACCCTGGGAGCGGGGGAAGAACTCATACCAGGCACCGAACAATGCCCGGCGGCGATCCACTTGGAGCGGGAAATCTAGCGTGGGGGTGGTAAGCCGGCGACGGCCGTGCCGGCTCATCACGGCGTCCAGTTGCGGATCCAACGCGGCTTGACGCAAAGCGCCCGGATCCAGGCCGGGATCCATGGCGGCCAGCGCATGCTCGATCACCCGGCCGTCGGGTTCGGCGCCCGCCGCCCGGGCGGTGGCCAATGCGGCGGTGAACAATTCGCGGCCTTCCGCGCAAACTAGTTCTTTGTCGATATGGGCGGCGAACTTCACATCGGCGCTGTGCTGCCAGGTATGCCAGTCATCCGCCCAGGCTTCGATCCGGAAGGTCCAGTCGCCCTCGGCCTCGGGCCGTACCCAGGCCTGCCAGATATCCAGGCCGGCGGGCCAGATCTGGGTCATCTCGGTGGCATGCTCGACACCGTGCGGATCGGTCAGGATCACGGTGGCACCAACCCGGTCATGACCCTCCCGCAGCACCCTGGCAGTGATCGGCAGTTCTTCCCCTACCACCGCCTTTGCCGGGTAGGCCCCATGCTCGATGACCGGCGCTACCTTGCCGATCGGCAACCGGCCAAAACGGTAAACAGAGAAGTCTGGCCGGCATCCGGTGGTCGAGGTCGGTTGCGGTGTATCTGGAGCGGTGTTCGCGTGATCTGTCACGACTCCAACGCTAGCGTTCCTAGCGCCGGCGAAAGGACAGATGACGAGGAAATTCCCGGGCGATCCCGAAGGAGTAACGGTTATCGGCCGGGGCCGGCAACCGATCGGCGAATTCAGTAGCCTGGATGATGTGCGAGCGATCAGACGATTCATAGTCCAGCCAGTCCTGCCAGAGCCTCTCCGCCCGTTGGCCGAGTTGGCACGTAACCTGCGCTGGAGTTGGCATGAGGAAACCCAGGAGGTCTTCCGCGGCGTCGATCCAAACCTGTGGGCAAGTACCGGGGACCCGCTGAAAATGCTTTCCCAGGTGGCTCCCGAGCGACTGGCGGCGTTGGCACGTGACCGCCGCTTCGTCCGTGGCCTGGAGTTGGCGCACAGCGATCTGCAAGAGTATCTGCACGGTGACCGCTGGTATCAGGCCCATGCGGCGGAGCATCCCGAAGCGCCCAGGGCCATCGGATATTTCTCCGCCGAGTTCGGTATCGCTAAGGTGCTGCCGCAATACTCCGGTGGTCTGGGCATCCTGGCCGGCGATCATCTGAAAGCCGCCTCCGACATCGGTGCGCCACTGATCGGGATAGGCCTGCTCTATCACCACGGCTACTTCATCCAATCGTTGAATGCCAGCGGCTGGCAACAGGAACGCTATCCGTTGCTGGATCCGAACGAGTTGCCCATTTCGCAGTTGCTGGATGACCGCGGCCGTCAGACGTATATCTCGGTGGAGATCCAGGGGACACCGGTCAGGGCGCAACTGTGGGTTGCCCAGGTGGGCCGCGTCCCGCTGGTATTGATGGACACCAATCTGGAAGACAACATAGAGCGGGAGCGGCTGATCACCGACAAGCTCTACGGCGGAGGCACCGATCACCGCTTGGCCCAGGAGGTATTGCTGGGCATCGGCGGGGTGCGGGCCATCCGGGAATACTGTCGGGTTACCGGCCATCCAGCGCCCGACGTCTTCCATGCCAACGAGGGACATGCGGTCTTCATGGGCATGGAACGGATCCGGGAATATATGGTCGATTGCGGCGACGACTTCGACACCGCCATCGAGAAGACCCGAGCCGGCATGCTGTTCACCACGCACACCCCGGTGCCGGCCGGCATCGACCGGTTCACGATGGACCAGATCCACGCCCAGTTCGCAGGATTCCAACCGGTACCGGTTGAGCGGGTACTTGCCCTCGGCGCCGAGACCTTCCCGGGTGGAGACCCCGGGCGTTACAACATGGCGGTGGTTGGCCTGCGGCTGAGTCAGCGAGCCAACGGGGTCTCCCGGTTGCACTGTGAGGTTAGCCGGCAGATGTTCCAGGGCCTGTGGCCTGGTTTCGACATCAGCGAGGTACCCATCGGATCGGTCACCAATGGCGTGCATGCCCGGACCTGGTTGCATCCCAACCTCAAGGAGGTACTGGAGTCGCCTACCGAGGCAGCCGAGGGGGTCGTCGATGGCTGGGATTGGAATGGCCTGGAGCGAGTCGATGATCTATTCATCTGGACGCTGAAACGCCAGATGCGTGGTCAGATGATCGGCATGGCCCGCGAGCGGTTGCTGAGGAGTGCCCGGCAGCGGGGCCAGAGCGGCGATTGGGTTGCTGGGGCGCTCAATCCGCACACTCTCACCATCGGCTTCGCCCGCCGGGGCGCTTCCTACAAGCGACTCACCCTGATGCTCAGCCAGCCGGAACGTCTCAAGAAGTTGCTCAACCATCCCGACACGCCCATCCAGATAGTGATCGCCGGAAAGGCACACCCGGCAGACGACAGCGGTAAGGGGCTTATCCAGCAAATGGTGCGGTTCGCCGATCAGGACGAGGTACGCGGCAAACTGGTCTTCCTGCCCGACTATGACATCTCGTTGGCCAAGCCGCTGTATCCGGGCTGCGATGTCTGGCTGAACAACCCGCTGCGCCCGATGGAGGCTTGCGGTACCTCGGGCATGAAGGCAGCCATGAACGGCGCTTTCAACCTATCGATTAGCGATGGTTGGTGGGACGAATGGTATAACCCGGCCTTCGGCTGGGCGATTCCATCGGCCGAGGCCATCGGAGATCAGGCCGAGCGAGATGCGGCCGAGGCCGAGGCGATCTACGAGATCATCGAACGCGAGATCATTCCGAAGTTCTATACGCGGGACGCAAATGGGATACCCACCGAATGGGTGAAGATGATACGTGACACCGTGGCTGGACTCGGTCCGAAGGCGATGGCCACCCGGATGGTGCGCGACTATGTCACCGATTACTACACCCCGGCCGCAGCCGCGGCGGCACGCATGCTGGACGACGCGGTGGCCAGGCAACTAGCCGCATGGAAGCAGCGGATCCGGCAAGCATGGCCCGCGGTCACGGTGACCAAGCTGGAATCGCAGCTACCCGACATCGTCGAGGTCGGTTCCAATGCCATCTTTGAGGCCACCGTGCAGCTGAATGGCCTGACTCCCGACGATGTGGCAGTGGAGTTCGTAGCCGGTGATGTCGATGCCACCGATCAGCTCCGCAATGTGCGCATCAGCCTGTTCAGTCACGACCGGGCCTCCAGCCAGGGGGATGTGTTCCGGCTCGACAAACAGGTGCAGATTCCCGGCCTGATTGGCTTTACCGTCCGGGTGGTACCCAGCCATCCGCTGCTGGCCAACAGCGCCGAGATGGGATTGGCCACACTTGCGTCGCAGTGAGTGAACCATGCGAAACCCGGCTGGGGCGCGGGAATCGCTGCCGGCCTGGGCCGCCCAACCGATTCGGCGGGCGACTGGCTCCCGCAGTTTAAGGTAGCGTGCCCCGGATACTGCGGGCGGCGGGTGGGGGACTGCGCCGGCCCGGCAGCGGAGAGCGCCCCGACCGACCGCCAGCCGGCCAGGTGCGGATCATCCCGATGCCTTGTTGGCTCGGGCGGATCCGTTGGCTCGGGTGGATTCAGGCGGCCCGAATGCCTCGACCGCGAGGTATTCGGGTTAGGCCGGCTTCTCGGCTCTTAGCGCGGCGGAACGGGCGCTGCCGACGCGGGCCGATCGCGCGGTGCTGGGCACCTCCACCTTCATGACCACGACCGTGCGACCGGGGAGCCGGCAATGCTGCATGGGCAGCAGAGCGTGGGCGGGTAGCTCACCGGGGTCGGCGGTCGAGGCGATGATCCGATACCTGGTGCCCCACGGCACCGGCGGCATGGTCAACTGAACTGGGTCGGCGCCCGAGTAAAACCAGATCAATATCGCTTCGGTGCGATCTGACAGATACATGCCCAGCAGGCGGCGCTCCGGGTCGTTCCAGTCGGCATTGCCCATCTCGCCGGAGTAGCCATTCATCCAGGCCAGGTTGTAACGCTGTAGCGAGTTGCCCTCCGCATCGAGCACCTCATTGTGGTACAGGTAATCGTCGTAGTAGAGCAGCTTGTTCCGGGCGCGCAGCCGGGTCAACTGGGCGGTGAGTTCGCTGACATCGCGCCACCGCTCGCGGTCCTCCCAATTCACCCAACCCAACGGGTTGTCCTGGCAGTAGGCGTTATTGTTGCCGAGCTGGGTGCGACCTAGCTCATCGCCCGCCGTGATCATCGGCACCCCGCGACTGAGCAGCAGCGTCGCCATCAGGTTGCGAACCTGTCGGTGGCGCAGCGCATCGATCTGTTCGTCGCCGGTCTCGCCCTCGACGCCACAGTTCCAGGAACGATTATCGTTGGAGCCATCCTGGTTTTGTTCGCCATTGGCAAGGTTGTGCTTGTGGTTATAGGTGGTCAGATCACGCATCGTAAAACCGTCGTGGGCGGTGATGAAGTTGATGCTAGCCGAGGGCGGTCGATCCTCGTGATCGAACAGGTCTGCCGACCCCGACAGCCTGGTGGCAAGTTCCTGCACCCCACCGGCGCCACGCCAGTAATCTCGCACGGATCCGCGATAGCGGTCGTTCCATTCGCTCCAGCCCGGTCCCCAGCGGCCGACCTGATAGCCGAATGGGCCGACATCCCAGGGCTCGACGATCATCTTTATGCCGTCAAAGGTTGGATCGGCGGCGATCTCCTGTTTGAACCTGTGCCGTTGATCGACGTGATGGTTGGCATCTCGAATCAGGGTGGTGGCCAAGTCGAAGCGAAAACCATCCACGCCCATCTCTTGCACCCAATAGCGCAGCGAATCGAGTACCAGATGCAACACATCGGGATTCGAGGTGTCCAGCGAGTTGCCGCACCCGGTAACGTCATAGTCATTGCGGAGATCTGGGGTCAACCGGTAGTAGCCGCGATGATCGATGCCCCGGAAGCTCAAGGTGGGACCCTGATGGGACGCCTCGCAGGTGTGGTTGTAGACCACATCGAGCAATACCTCGATGCCCGCCTCGTGCAGGGCCGAAACCATCTGTTTGAACTCGGTTACCTGCTGGCCGAGCGTACCGACCGAGCAGTAGGCCGCATGCGGGGCAAAATAGCCAAGGGTGTTGTAGCCCCAGTAGTTAGACAGCCCCCGCCGGATGACGAACGGTTCGCTGATGAAGTGTTGGATGGGCAGCAACTCGACCGCGGTGATACCCACCTTCTTGAATTGCTCGATTACCGCTGGGTAGGCCAGGCCGGCGTAGCTGCCGCGCAGGTGCTCGGGCACATCGGGATGCATCCGGGTGTAGCCGCGTAGATGCGTCTCATAGATGATCGACTGGCTGAGCGGACGACGCCGGGCGATTGGCGTCGGAGCCGGCGAGGGTGCCACCACCACCGAGAGCGGCACCGACCTCGACGAATCGGTGGTGTCCGGCTCGTAGTCCGATCTGGCAGTGTGATCCTGGATCGGGCCCGAATAGTCCACCCCGGAGGTGATAGCCCGCGCGTATGGATCGACCAGCAGCTTGGCCGGGTTGGCCCGCAATCCGGCGTCTGGAGCCCATTCGCCATGCACGCGATAGCCGTAACGCTGCCCAGCCCCGATATCCGGTACGAAAGCCCGCCAGGTTCCTTCCACCAGTGACATCTCCACATTGGACTGGCTCCGGTTCTCGTCTATCAACGTCAGTTCGACCCGGGAGGCGCGCGGCGCCCACAGCCGGAAGACACAGCCACCAGGCACAAGATTCGCCCCGAGAGCACCCGCTGGCGGACGGACCAGTTCCCCGGTTTTCATCTCTCCTCCTGGCCAACTGGTTCATGGGCCTCACGGCCGGTTGCGGAATCGTGCGGGCATACTTTACTACGTTGATCAACACTACGCCGAGCAACGCGGTGCCTTGGAATAATAGGCCCCAACCAACCTATTCCGATCATGCCGCCACCACTCCATTGCATCCCGCGGTTGCCGCGGCCATGCCGGAACCACCCGGTCGCGGGTGAGCCCATGCGGCCGGGGCCTGAATCCATTCAGACGCGGTGGGGGCGTTCGGGAAAGAGGCCGCCCAACCGGTGCGCTACCCGAGACCCTACCCGTACCCCTAGGATCGGTTGGGTCAGGATCGGGTCGGTTCGCGGGTTGTGAGGTGCACATGCTAGTGCTGTCGGCGATGTCGGGTGGGGTGGATTCCGCAGTGGCTACCGCCCGATTGCTGGCTGCCGGCCATGAGGTGGTGGGTGTGCATCTTGCACTGTCGCGCACCCCACTCGCCCAGCGGATCGGTTCGCGGGGCTGTTGCTCGCTAGCGGACGTCCACGATGCCCGCCGGGTCGCCGATCGACTGGGAATCGATTTCCATGTTTGGGATTTCTCCGCTCGCTTCGCCGCAGAGGTCATCGAGGATTTCCTGGCCGAGTACGCCGCCGGGCGGACCCCGAACCCCTGCCTGCGCTGCAACGAGCGCATCAAGTTCGCCGCCTTACTCGAGAAGGGCCTAGCCCTGGGATTCGATGCGGTGGCAACCGGACACTACGCCCGGCTACGCAACACCGCGACCGGACAACCAGAACTGCTGCGGGCCCGCGACCTGGCCAAGGACCAGTCCTATGTGCTCGGAGTGCTGAACGCCACCCAGCTGGCGCGCAGCATCTTCCCATTGGGCGATTCGCTGAAATCCCAGGTGCGCGCCGAAGCTGCCCGGCTGGGTTTGCTGGTCGCCGGCAAACCCGACTCCACGGACATCTGCTTCATCCCGGACGGGAATACCGCTGGTTATCTAACCGAGAAGCTCGGCGCGGCTCCGGGAGAGATCGTTGACCTGGCCGGGAACCGGCTGGGTGCCCATCAGGGCGTCCACCGGTATACCATCGGCCAACGCAAGGGACTGAACCTGGGGATACCTGCGACCGATGGCCGGCCACGCTATGTGGTAGCGGTGGATCCCGGCCGGCGACGCGTGGTGGTGGGCGGTCGCGCGGATCTGGCGGTGGACCGATTGCGCGGTGTGCGACCCACCTGGACACGAGATGCCCCGGTTGGCCGCTGGCGCGGGCTGGTGCAATTGCGTGCTCACGGGGCAGGGCTGCCGGCCGACATCGAACTGGTGGGAGAGCAGGTGGTAATCGATCTGGTCGAGCCTTGTTCGGGGATAGCTCCCGGCCAGTATGCGGTTTGCTATGACGGCGATCGGGTGATTGGCAGTTCGGTGATCCAGACCACCCGCCGATCCAGCGATCAGCTGGGGGTGGGATAGTTGCGGCATACTGCACTTGGTTCGATGCCGGGCCGCGATTTCCGGTTGGCGGCCGATATCGTGCTGGAGTTATGCCCGGACCCGGTGCCCTTCCCGGAGTTGCCGATGAGGGATGCGGCTTCGGGCATGATTGGGCGGACCATCGGCCGGCTTGAACTGCCCATCGGCCTCGACGCCGATGGCTGGCGGCTGACGGGCGGACGCAGTGGCCAGCAGGCGACCGCTGCTCGTTGGTGGCGCCACGATCTCGACGATTTCGAAGAACTCGCCGACGGTCACGCCGGGCCGGTAAAGATCGCGCTGACCGGCCCGTGGACCCTCGCCGCCCAGTTGCTCGGTCCGCACCCCACCATGAACCATGCGCTTGCCGACAGCGGTGCCTGCCGGGAATTGGGCCAGGCGATGGCCCTGGCGGCCGGCGAGCTGGTGGCGCAGTTCCGGCTGCGGCTGACTCGGGATATCTGGCTGCAGATCGACGAACCGCTGATCGGCGCGGTGCTGACGGGTAGAGTGGCCCGGTTCTCGGGCCTTCGGAATCATCGGATCCCCGGACGGGACGAGATCCTGATGGCCTGGCGGGCCATCACCGAGGCGGTCGCCGCAGCCGGTGGCCGGCGGCTGTGGCTACATTCGTGTGCACCGGATTGCCCGGTGGAACTCGCCCGGCGAGCCGGTTTCACCACCTTGGCCCTGGACATCGGTCAGGTGGCTTCCCGAGATCTGGACCCCCTGGCAGAGTTGCTGGCCACCGGCGGCGAACTGGCCTGCGGTTGCTGGCCCACCGATCGGGTGAGCACGCCTACCGCTGACCAGATCGCCGGCAGAGCAGCTGAGTGGTTGACACAGCTGGGTCTGCCCGCCGACCTGCTGGCTGCCCGGGTGATCATGACGCCGGCCTGTGGGTTGGGAACCTGGCCGATCGAATCAGCCACCGAACTGCTGCGACAGCTGGGCCGGGCGACGCCGAGACTGGCTGAGCGGCTCAACTGATCGTCCAGTGATCGTCCAGCGGCCCTCTAGACTACGGCCATGCGCAGGATCTTCAGCGATCTCAACCTGAACAGCGATGTACCCGTCCGGGTGCAGCCAAGGTTGGGGGAATGGCAGCCAGTTCGTGTGCCGACCACCGCCCAGAAGAAGCGCGTACGGATCACGGTACTGGGTGCCTTCGCGGTGACGATTACCGGTTGTTTCCTGTTGGGCAACCTTTTCTACCGGGCGTTGATGGGGGGCTGAGCCAGGTCAGCCCGAGACCCCGCGGGTCAGCCGTTGGCGGTGCTGTCGGCCAGCCTGATCAGGTGATACAGCCGGAAGAGTTCGGATTCCAGGAAATCTGGGCCTCCGCTGCGGGCCAGGATCAGCAATCTGTTGTGGCTGTCGGGCACCACGGCCAACGCCGTAGGACCCCAATCGGGCAGCCAATCCTGGCTCATCTCGGTGAAGTGCACCTGATCGAAGGGCTCCAACGCGGCTACCTGCTCGGTATTCAGATCTGGGGCGTCCTCGGATCGTAACAGCACCTGCCGGGATTTCACATCGATCAGCGCCGCCCATCGGCTGTGGAATACCGCAGGCAGCAGGCTGAGCAGCAGCTCGGTCGCATGCTCCCGGTCGTCGCCGATGTGATTGACGATCTCCAGGTCCGAGCCGATGTCTCGCAGATCGGCGTAGCGCGACAGCCAAACCACCTGCACTTCCGCCACGCCCAGGCAGGCTGCCACCAACTCCTCGGGCAGGATCTGCCGGGGCAGGTCGAGCAGGAAGTCGTCTATCACTCGATCGTGGGCTCGCTCGACGATCTCTATGGCGGAGATGTCGGCACCCACCGAACCTATGGCGGTGGCGACCTGACCCAGCGCGCCGGATCGATCGGGCATGGACACTCGTAATAGGAACATACGATCAAGTTTGGCAAGCAACCGATCCGGTGTCTGCTCCGCCAAGCAGCAGTCAACCTGCGGGGACGATGGGACCGGGCAGGCGCACGGCGGCCCGCGGGTTAGGATGGGTCAGCGTTATGGGCGCCGTACGGGCGGCCCAGGACAGGAGTTGGTCGTGGCGTTGACCTCCAAGGAGGTGGCAAGACTGGCGGAGTTGGCCCGCATCGAACTGACCGGGGAAGAACTCGCCCGCCTAGCCCCGCAGCTGGACGTGATTCTCGAATCGGTGGCCGAGGTCGCCAAAGTGGCCGCAGCCGATGTACCCCCCACATCGCATGCCGTGCCATTGACCAACGTGTTCCGTGCCGACCAGGTTCGCCCCAGCTGGCCGGCGGAACGGATGCTGGCGGCCGCTCCGCAGACCGAGGAGCACCGCTTCCGCGTTCCCAGAGTGCTGGACGAGGACGCTTGATGGATGACATCATCCATGCCGACGCCAGCGAACTCGCCCGGCGGATAGCCGCGGGCGAGCAGAGTGCCGAAGAGATCACCCGGGCGCACCTCGACCGGATCGAGGCAGTCGATCCCCGGGTGCATGCTTTCCTGGCGGTGGATGGGCAGCGGGCGATCGCCCAGGCGAGGGCCGTCGACGCCCGGCGGGCGAGCGGCCAGCCGTTGGGGCCGCTGGCCGGTGTGCCGATCGCGGTCAAGGACTTGTTCTGCTATCAAGGCCTGCCCACGACGGCCGGCTCGCGGATGCTGGCCGGCTGGCAGCCGCCGTATGACGCCACCGTGGTGCAGCGGTTACTGGCGGCCGGGATGGTGATCCTGGGCAAGACCAACCTGGACGAGTTCGCCATGGGCTCGTCCACCGAGAACTCGGCCTTTGGGGCGACCCGTAACCCTTGGGATCTGGATCGGATCCCGGGTGGTTCGGGCGGTGGTTCGGCCGCGGCGCTGGCCGCCTTCGAGGCACCGCTGGCCTTGGGCACCGACACGGGCGGATCGATCCGGCAACCTGCCGCGGTGACCGGCACGGTTGGAGTGAAACCGACCTACGGTGGGGTTTCTCGTTTTGGCGTTATCGCGATGGCATCCTCATTGGATCAACCCGGGCCCTGCGCTCGCAATGTGCTGGATGCAGCGCTGCTGCACCGGGTGATCGGTGGCCACGATCCGGCCGATTCCACCTCGATCGACGCGCCGCTGCCAGATCTCGTCGAGGCGGTGCGATGCGGCGAGATCGCTGGCGTGCGGATCGGTGTGGTGCGCGAGCTGGGCGGCGACGGCTACGAGCCGGACGTGGCGAAACGCTTCGGCGAGGCGGTGGAATTGCTCGCCGGGCTGGGGGCCGAAGTGGTGGAGGTCGGCTGCCCGCATTTTGTCCATGCGCTGGCCACCTATTACCTGATCATGCCGGCCGAGGCGTCCAGCAACCTGGCGCGTTATGACGGTATGCGCTACGGGCTGCGGGCCGGTGACGATGGGCGGGCCACCACGGAACAGGTTATGCGGGCCACCCGCGCGGCTGGCTTTGGCGACGAGGTGAAACGCCGGATCATTCTGGGCACCTACGCGCTGTCGGCAGGGTATTACGACGCCTACTATGGTTCTGCCCAGCAGGTGCGTACGCTGATCGCGCGCGACTTCGCGCAGGCCTTCGAGCGCTGCGATGTGCTGGTCTCACCGGCCACCCCAACCACGGCATTCCGGTTCGGTGAACGGGTCAGCGATCCGTTGGCCATGTACAAGTCCGATCTATGCACCATCCCGGCTAACCTGGCGGGCAATTGCGCGATCTCGATCCCATGTGGGCTGTCGGGCGGTGGCCTCCCGGTGGGCTGCCAGGTGATGGCCCCGGCGATGGCCGACGACCGGCTGTATCGGGTGGGTGCGGTGCTGGAACGGTGCCTGCAGGAGCGTTGGGGGCACCGGCTGTTGGATCGGATCCCTACCCTGGATACGGAAGCGGTGGGCCGATGAGCCGGCATTTGTTCGATAAGTTGCTCGACTACGACCAGGTGCTGGCGGAGTATGAGGTGGTGCTCGGCTTGGAAGTGCACGTCGAATTGTCCACGGCCTCCAAAATGTGGTGCGGCTGCACCACCGAGTTCGGGGGCGCACCCAACAGCCATACTTGCCCGGTTTGCCTGGGGTTGCCCGGTTCGCTGCCCGTAGTCAACCGTCAGGCGGTGGAATCGGCTATCCGTATCGGGTTGGCTCTGAACTGCCGGATAGCCGAATGGTGTCGCTTCGCCCGCAAAAACTACTTCTACCCGGATATGCCCAAGGACTACCAGCTTTCCCAGTATGACGAGCCGCTGTGCTTCGATGGCCGCGTCCGGGTCGAGGTGGGTGGGCATGGCTATGAAATCCCGATCGAACGGGTGCACATGGAAGAGGATGCGGGCAAGACCTCCCATGTGGGGGGCGCCGGGCGTATCCAGGGAGCCGCCTATTCCCTGATCGACTACAACCGGGCTGGGGTCCCGCTGATGGAGATCGTCACCCGGCCGATCCACGGGGTGGGCAGCCAAGGCCCGGAGGTGGCCAGCGCCTACCTAGCCGAACTGCGCGAACTGATGGTTGCGCTCGGGGTATCGCACGCCCGGATGGAACGCGGCAATCTGCGCTGTGATGCGAATGTCTCCCTGATGCCCAAAGGATCCGACCGGCTCGGTACGCGTACCGAAACCAAAAATGTGAACTCGCTGCGCTCTGTTGCTGCTGCGGTGCGCTACGAGATCTGCCGGCAAGGCGCCGTGCTGGCCGCCGGGGGCCGGGTCAAGCAGGAGACCAGGATGTGGCACGAGGAGGGCTACACCACCTCGGGGCGGTCCAAGGAAACCGCCGAGGACTACCGCTACTTTCCCGAGCCCGATCTGGTTCCGGTGGCCCCCGATCCCGGCTGGGTGGAAAGCCTACGGGCCAGCCTGCCGGAGCCCCCGGCTCGGCGGCGTGCCCGGCTACAGGACGAATGGGGATTCACCGACCTTGAGATGCGGGATGTGCTCGGCACCGCCGGTGCACTGGACTGCATCGAACGTACCGTCCAGGCCGGTGCGGCGCCGGCACCTGCCCGCAAGTGGTGGCTGACCGAGTTGGCTCGGCGAGCAAATGAGGAGGGTATCGGACTGGCCGAACTGGCGATCACCCCGGCTCAGGTGGCCCGGTTGCAGGCCATGGTGGAATCCGGTGCCCTGACCGACAAGCTAGCCCGCCAGGTGATAGCTGGCGTGCTGGCCGGGGAGGGCGATCCCGAGCAGGTCGTGGCCTCGCGCGGTCTGGCGGTCGTCTCCGACGATGCCGCTTTGGGGGCGGTGATCGAACAGGCCATCGCCGCCCAGCCGGCGATCGTCGCGAAGATTCGCGGCGGCAAGGTGCAGGCGGTCGGCGCACTCATCGGCGTAGTCATGCGATCGATGGGGGGCCAGGCCGATGCCGCCCGCGTTCGCGAACTGCTGTTGACCCGGCTCCGGCAGGATTGATTGCGCGGAGCATGCCCACTGCCGTCTTCGCCGGCATCGGCCATGACGGCGTCGTCCGGCCAGTCCGCCGGGCAGAGCCACGAGACTTCCGATAGGGATCTGCCCACGAGCAGCTGCAAGGGCAGCCATCTCGGCCTGCCTGGGTACCTCGATCACGGCCGGTGGCAGTACCGCCAAGATACCTTCCTGGGGTGCGGGGCTACGATACTGCCGGCATGGCCGGAGACTTGTTCCGCGATGGGGACGCCGGCCCCGGACCGGGGTGGCAATGGGTGAGAATTGATCACATGTCCGATTCCGGCCCCATATTGCCAGCGCAGATCGCCCGGCGCCTCAAGCGTGCTGCCGATGGCTTGGTGCCAGCCATCGTCCAGGATCGGAACAGCCGTCGGGTGCTGATGCTGGCCTGGATGAACGATGAGTCGCTGGCGTTGACACTGGCCACCCGGCAGGCTACCTATTGGTCTCGCAGCCGTGGTGAGCTATGGCGTAAGGGCGCGACCAGCGGGCATACCCAGTACGTGCATCGGCTTGATATCGACTGCGATGGCGACGCGTTGTTGCTGGAGGTGGACCAGACAGGGCCGGCCTGCCATACCGGGGTAGAAAGCTGCTTCGATGCCGGCGGTGAACTGCTCGGCGCCGAGCCTATCGACCCGGCGGCAGAGGATGTGCAGTCGTGAATCCCGACCTGCCCATCACTCCGGGACTCGACGAGTTTCTACGCTTGGCGGCAGACCGCCGGGTGATCAGCGTCCGAACCAGACTGCTGGCCGATGACCTGACGCCGATCGGGTTGTATCACCAGTTGTGCGGGCAACGCAGCGGTACCTTCCTACTGGAATCCGCCGAACGCGGGGTGTGGTCTCGCTGGTCGTTCGTGGGGGTCGATTGCGCGGCCCGGCTGGTCGGCAATGCCGGTCGAGTGCGTTGGGAGGGGAGAACCATCGCCGGCCTACCGGCCACCGGGCGTCCGCTGGAGGTGTTGGAGGCCACCCTGGCTACTTTGCACACCGCGGTCGAGGCCGAGCTGCCGCCTTTCACCTCCGGACTGGTGGGCTACCTGGGATACGACCTGATACGGGAACTGGAGCAGCTTCCCGACACCAACTCGGCCGATCTCGGGCTGCCTGATATGGCGATGATGCTGGTCAGTGATCTGGCGGTATTGGATCACCATCGCGGTGAGCTGTGGCTGATCGCCAACGCGATCAATTTCGATGCCAGCCCCGAAGGCGCTCGACCGGCCTGGCTGGATGCGGTGGGCCGCATCCAGCAGATGGTGGCTCGGCTCACCGAACCGCGAACCAGTCTGCTATCGGTACGCCGGCCGGCCGCACCGGTGGCACCCCGCCGCCAGCGGAGCCGGGCGGAGTACCTAGCCATGGTCGAGACAGCCCGGGAACACATCCATGCCGGGGATGTCTTTCAGGTGGTGCCCAGCCAGCGATTTGAGCTTGACACCACGGCGGATCCCCTGGATATCTACCGAGAGCTGCGGATCGTCAATCCCAGCCCGTACCTGTTTCTGCTGCGGATGTCCGATTCGGATGCTGGCCGCTTCGCCCTGGTGGGCTCAAGCCCGGAGGCGCTGGTCACCGTCAAGAACGGCATGGCCACGACTCGGCCGATTGCCGGTACCGCCCCGCGCGGCGCCGACCCTGAGGAGGATCGCCGCCTGGAAACCGAACTGTTGGCCGATGAGAAAGAACGTGCCGAGCATCTGATGCTGGTGGATCTGGGCCGTAATGATCTCGGCAGGGTCTGCGTCCCGGGTAGTGTGCTGGTGACCGAGTTCATGGGGGTACACCGTTACAGTCATGTGATGCATCTGGAGGCAAGCATCACCGGCCGGCTGAAGCCGGGATGCAGCGCTCTGCAGGCCACCATGGCCTGTTTTCCGGCCGGCACATTGTCGGGTGCCCCAAAGATACGGGCAATGCAGCTTATCGACGATCTGGAGGTCAGCCGGCGCGGCGTCTATGGCGGCGTGATCGGCTACTTCGATTTCGCGGGTAATTCCGACACGGCCATAGCCATTCGAACCGCCCTGATCATGCCGGATGTCGCCCATGTGCAGGCCGGGGCGGGCATCGTGGCGGATTCGGAGCCGGCCCGGGAGGACGCCGAGGCCGGCAACAAGGCCGCCGCGGTACTGGGGGCGGTGACCCGTGCCGGCAATCTGCTCCGGTTGACCGCATCGGATCCCGGCAAACAGACATCGGGGATGCCGCGATGAGCACCGTTCTGGCACAGATCATTGTGGGGGTACGCGCCGATCTCGCCGAACGCGAACGGGCCGTCCCACTGCCGGAGCTGCGGGCCAGGCTGGCGGAGTCGCCGCCGCCCCGCGATCCCCGGCCGGCGTTGCGCAGCCCCCGACTGTCGGTTATTGCCGAGGTAAAGCGGGCCAGTCCCAGCAGGGGCGGACTTGCCCGGATTCCCGAACCGGCGAAACTGGCTGCGGACTATGCCGCCGGGGGCGCCGCAGCCATCTCGGTGCTCACCGAGCAACGCCGATTTCGTGGTTCGCTAGCCGATCTGGATCAGGTGCGTTCCGCCGTGGGGTTACCGGTGTTGCGCAAAGATTTCATTGTCGCGCCCTATCAGCTCTATGAGTCCCGCGTCCACGGCGCTGACCTGGTGCTGCTGATCGTGGCCGCCCTAGGGGACGCCCAACTGACCCGGTTGTACCAGCTGGCCGTGACTCTGGGCATGACCCCACTCGTGGAGGTGCACACTCCTGAGGAGGCTGTCCGAGCCGGGAAACTGGGAGCGGAGGTTATCGGGGTGAACAACCGTGACCTTAAAACCTTGGCGGTGGATCTCGACCGGTTCGAAACCCTGGCTGCTCTGTTGCCGTCCGGGGCCATCAAGGTGGCCGAGTCCGGCATCGGTGGCCCGGCAGATGCGGCACGGTTACACGCCGCCGGTGCGGATGCGATTTTGGTGGGGGAGTCCCTGGTCACCAACGGCAATCCAGCCCAGGCCGTGGTAGCCATGCTGGCCGCCACCCGAGATGAGGATCAGCGATGACCAACTATCCAGACGCCACCGGTCACTTCGAACGGTTCGGGGGCCGGTTCGTCCCGGAGGCGCTGCATGCGGCGCTCGACGAACTGACCGAGGCCTTCCGGGCCGCGAACGCCGATCCCGGATTCGCCGCCGAACTGCACGATCTGCGGATCAACTATGCCGGCCGGCCCAGTGCGCTCACCGAGGTCACCAAGTTCAGCCAGTGCTGCGGCCGGGCGAGAATCCTATTGAAACGAGAGGACCTGAACCACACCGGCTCCCACAAGATCAACAATGTCTTAGGGCAGGGCCTGCTAACCCGCCGGATGGGTAAGACCCGGGTCATCGCCGAGACCGGCGCCGGTCAGCACGGAGTCGCGACAGCCACCATAGCGGCCCTGCTGGGTTTCGAGTGCCGAGTCTACATGGGGCGAGTAGACACCGAGCGCCAGGCGCTGAATGTGGCGAGGATGCAGTTACTGGGCGCCGAGGTGGTGGCCGTCGAAGCCGGCAGCCGTACTCTCAAGGATGCGATGAACGAGGCCATGCGCGATTGGGTAACCAATGTGGCCAACACGCATTACCTCATCGGCTCGGTATCGGGGCCGCATCCCTTCCCGATGATGGTTCGCGAGTTCCAGCGCATCATTTCCACCGAAACCCGAGCCCAGGTGCTGGAACGCTACGGCCGGCTGCCGGACGCGGTGACGGCCTGTGTCGGGGGTGGCTCCAATGCCATCGGGATATTCGCCGATTTCATCGACGACCCGGAGGTGGCCCTCTACGGTTTCGAGGCCGGTGGCGATGGCATCGATACTGGAAGGCATGCCGCCGCCATCAACGGCGGTTCGCTCGGGGTATTGCATGGTGCCCGCACGTATGCGTTGCAGGACGCCGATGGGCAGACAATCGAGTCGCATTCCATCTCGGCCGGCTTGGACTATCCGGCGGTGGGTCCCGAACACGCCCTGCTGGCCAGTACCGGTCGGGCCCGCTACGAGCCGGTCAGCGACGCCGAGGCAATGGCCGCGTTACGGCTGCTGGCCCGCACCGAGGGCATAATCGCAGCGATCGAGTCCGCCCACGCGGTGGCCGGTGCGCAGCGGCTCGGTTTGCGGTTGGCCGCCCTGGATTCGCAGGCCCGGCCACTGATCGTGGTCAACCTGTCGGGTCGGGGCGACAAGGATACCCGCACGGCGATGGACTATTTTGGCATTGCCGGGCAGGTAGATCGTGTGACGGGAGTGTTTTAGTGAGTAAGGCCCCTTCCCGACTGGGTATCTCGGGCCGGGTGCTGGCGGAGCGCCGCGCTCTGGGCCGATCCGCATTCATCGGCTACCTACCGGTGGGCTATCCCAGCGTGCCGGTCTCTCTGGCGGCGATGCGCACTCTGGTGACGTCCGGTGCCGACATAGTGGAGATCGGCATGCCCTATTCGGATCCCGTCATGGATGGTCCGGTGATCCAGCACGCCGCCACCCGTGCACTGGAACGTGGCGTGCGCACCCGCGACCTGCTCACGGCCACCCAGGTGGTGGCCGAGGCCGGCGCAATCCCGATGGCAATGATCTACTGGAACCTCGTCGAACGCTATGGCGTCGAGGCGTTCGCCCGCGATCTGGCCAATTCCGGTGGCGCCGGTCTGATCATTCCGGATCTCACCCCGGATGAGGCCAGTTGCTGGTGCACGGCCTCGGACGACTACGGCCTGGATCGTGTCTTCCTGATCGCCCCAAGTTCGACCGATGAGCGCATTGCCATGACCATGCGGGCATGCCGGGGCTGGGTATATGCGACCTCGGTGCTGGGAGTCACCGGGGTGCGCAGCCAGACTTCCGCCGCGGCGCCGCTGATCGTTGAACGCGCCCGCCGGATCGACGATGGGCTGCCGATTGGAGTGGGGCTCGGGATATCCAATGGCCGGCAAGCGGCCGAGGTGGCGGGTTTCGCCGATGCGGTGATCGTGGGATCCGCGCTGGTGGAATGCCTGATCGACGCGGAAGCTGCCGGCGGGGACGGACTGGCCGGTCTGCGCATTCGGGCCACCGAACTGGCTGCTGGCACGGCAGGACAGCAAGCATGACCGGCCTGGAGATTCCTGTCCCACCGTTCAGCAGCTTCTTTGTGGGGCCGGTGGAGATACACCTGTATGCGATTTGCGTTCTGTGCGGAATCCTGGTTGCCGGCTGGCTGGGCCGCCACCGGTTCGTACACCGGGGTGGCGACCCGGAGGTGTTCGATCGATTGGCCTTCTGGCTAGTGCTGGCCGGTATTCTCGGGGCACGGCTCTACCATGTGATCACCGACCATCAGCTCTACTTCGGCCAGGGACGCAACCCTTGGCAGGCACTCAATATCCGCAATGGCGGGCTCGGTATCTGGGGTGGGGTGATGCTTGGCACCCTGACCGCATGGCTGTTGGCCCGGCGTCACCGGATCGATTTCGGCTCACTGGCTGATGTCATCGTTCCGGGCTTGTTGATTGCCCAGGGGATGGGCCGGCTAGGCAATTGGTTCAATCAGGAATTGTTCGGGCGCCCCAGCGAGCTGCCCTGGGCCGTCCATATCGAACCCGCCCATCGACCGGCTGGCTATGAACGGTACGCAACCTTCCACCCAACCTTCCTGTACGAGATGCTGTGGGTGTTCCTGGGTGCGGCGGTGCTGCTATGGGCCGAGCGACGTTTCCGGCTGGGCCGTGGCAAGCTGTTCAGCTGCTATGTCATCTGGTATACATTCGGCCGCTTCTTCATCGAGGCGGTGCGCATAGACCCGGTGAACCAGATCGGAGGTTTCCGGCTCAACAATCTTGTTGCCCTGATCCTCTGCGTTGGGGGAGTGGCGCTGCTGGGTTGGCAGTTGCGCAATCGTCCCGGCAGGCTGGCCTGGCCATTCGGGTTCGCCAGACCACAGGGTCATCTGGTGCCGGCCCGGCCCAGATCGGCTGCGGCACAGACCAGCGGGTAGTCTGCGGTCCCGCTGCCGACAGGCAGCCACAGGGGCCGCCAGCAGGTTGCCGCCACCGGCGAGATCGGCATTTTCGTTGACCGCCTGTCAGACAGAGGCCGGCGCTGCCCGGCTAATGGCTAGCGGCAACGCCGGCCCGCTGTAGTTCAGGCCGCCTTGGTCATCAGTTCTCGCGACATGGCGGCCGCCAACGATTCAGCCTCGAATCCGACCACCAGATGCCAGGTGGTCGGGCCGACCTGGACGAAGCCTTCTAGACCGGCCTCCTGCAGGGCGGCGGCATCCACCAGTCCGGAATCGACCACCGTCACCCGGACCCTGGTCTCGGCGACCGATTGGATGCCGGTCACGTTCTTGGGTGCGCTGAACGCGGCCATTATCCGCATAGCCTGGGTCGGGGCGCGCCGTGGCTCGGCGTCCTCGGTCAGTTCGCCACGGGCCTCGGCGCGTTGTTGCGGGGTGCGGTAATCGAAGATGATGATCAGGATCATCGACACTATGAAGGCGCAGGCCGCCGCCAAGGCATAGACCCCGACAGGACTGAACACCGGGATGGTCAACAGCGAGGTGAAGGCGAAGGCATTGGTTTTGACTCCACCGAACAGGCCGATGATCAAGCCACCGGTCAGACAGCCAACCAGCATTCTGGGATAGATCCGCTTGTAGCGTAGATGGATGCCGTATAGCGACGGTTCGGAGATGCCGCCGAGCAAGCCCGCGAGCAGGGCGCCGGTGGCGGTTTGCCGCATGATCTTGTCGCGGTCGCGCATGGAGATGAACAGCACACCGGCGGTGGCGCCGAAACAGGCGAAGTTCCAGGCGCCCATCGGTCCCTGGATGAAGTCATAGCCCAGGGATTGCAGGTTGGCCAGCATCAGCGCATTCAGTGGCCAGTGCAGCCCAAGCGGTACCAGGAACGGATATATCAGCGGGATCAGAATCGCGAATACGATCGGGGCGTTCGTGTTGAGCCAGGCCAGGCCCTGCCCCAGGCCATTGCCGATCCAGATACCGATCGGGCCGATGAGGAAGGCCGTCAGCGGGATCATCACCAGCATGCACAGGAAGGGCACGAAAACCATCTGGACATTCTCGGGGATGAGCCATTTGAACAATCGGTAGAACAACGACAGCACCGCGACCATGATCAGCGGGACGAATACCTGACCGCCGTAGTCGTTGAGTTGCATCGGCAACCCGAAGACGTGGGCGACGCATTGTTTGGTACCCAGGGTCGCGTTGATGACGCACTCGGTGGTGGGCGAATCGGGCAATGCCTCGACAAAGTTCGGGGTCATCACGGCCGCCATCACCGTGGCCCCCAGCCAGGGATCCACGTTGAGTGCCTTGGCGGCGTTATAGGCGACCATGATCGGCAGGAAGTAGAACACTGCCCGCCACATGGCGTCCACGAAGACCCAGGACGCCGGCTTTACCTCTGCGCGGAAATCGACGATTCCAAAAGCATCCATCACAGCCGCGAAAGCGATGATCAGGGAGGCGCCCAGCAGCACGCCGAGCAGCGGCCGGAAGCTGTTAGACAGGTATTCGAAGAAGCCATCCAGCCAAGCGATCTTGCCGCGCGCCTTGGCTCGGGCGGCCGCCTTGACATCGGCATCGCTGGGCTGCCCGAGATTGCGCATCTCTGGCAGATTCATGATCTCGTTGAACACGGTGTCCACGCCACCGCCGATGATCACCTGGAACCGGTCTCCCGACTGTGGTACCGCTCCCATCACTCCCTTGACCGACTCCACCTTGGCGGTGTCGATGCCAGAGGCATCGCGCAATTCGAAACGCAGCCTGGTAGCGCAATGGGTTAATGCCGATATGTTCTGGGCACCACCCAGGGCCTGGACGATGTCACTCGCAGTGCTCATGATGATATTCCTTGTCTTGAGGTCTGGTGGGTGGTTTAGCCTTCATCGACCGGGACGAGTGCCCGGGCTTCGGCAGGGGTGGCGCAGCGCACCGCTTTGGCGGCCAGTTCGCGGCAGTCTGCCAACGAGTGGGCGCGCACGGCGGCTTTCACCGCCGGGATGGCCGGAATCGCACAGCTCAGCTCGTCCACCCCGAGGCCAACCAGGATCGGTACCGCCTGGGGATCCGAAGCGACCCCACCGCAGACCCCGAGCCATTTGCCGCGTTCATGGAGGGCACTGGCGGCATCCCCGATCAGTTTCAGCACGGCCGGGTTGCAGGGGTCTACCTGGGGGGCCAGCTTTGGGTGGCCCCGGTCCATCGCCAGGGTGTAGCTGGTCAGGTCATTGGTGCCCACACTGAAGAACTCCACGTCGGTGGCGGCGAACTGGCGTGCCATCACGGCCACCGAGGGGACCTCCATCATGATGCCGACCTTCACCCGATCGGCTGCTCCGATTGCTGTGGCCTCGGCGTCCCAGATCGACTTGGCGAATCGCCAGTCCTCGACGGTGGCGATCATCGGGAACATCACGAACAGTTCGGCACCGGCCTCGGCGGCCCTCGCGATGGCTCGGCATTGGGCCCGCAGCACCTCGGGCCGGTCGAAACCAACCCGTACCCCGCGGATACCGAGGAAGGGATTCTCCTCGGCGGGAATCGGCAGGTAGGGTAGCGGCTTGTCGCCGCCGACATCAAGGGTCCGGATGACCAGCGGCTGACCGGGTTGCAGCGCGCGGGCGATGTTGGCGTAGAGTTCGGCCTGCTCGTCCTCGGTGGGCGCCTGCTGCCTGCCGAGGAAGACAAACTCGCTGCGCAACAGCCCCACGCCTTCGGCGCCTACCGTCAGTGCCTGCTCGGCGTCGGCCAGGCCGCCGATATTGGCTGCTACCGTCACCCGATGGCCGTCGGTAGTGGTTGCCGGCTCGCCGGCGTTGGCCAGATCCCGTTCCTTCTTGGCGGCTATTCGCTGCTGGCGGGCCACAATGGCCTCGATCTGGGCGTCGGACTGGTTGAGCTGCAAGCTGCCCTTGCTGCCATCCAGCACCACCCGGGTGCCGTCGGCGATATCCAGGGCCCGGCTCTCGATGCCGGCCACCGCGGGAATGTCCAGGGATCGAGCGATGATCGCCACGTGACTGGAGGCGCCACCCGAGGTGGTGGCGAACCCGACCACCCGGGTGCGATCCAGCGTTGCGGTATCGGAAGGCGTCAGGTCCTCGGCGACCAGGATCGTCTCGGGTGGGATCTCCGGCTTCTCCCGGCGCTGGGCGGTGAGTTCCTCCAACACCCGTTGACCGACATCGCGAACGTCGTTTGCGCGGGCGGCTAGCACCTCATTGCGCAATCCGGCAAGCCGCTCGGCATAGCTACTGAAGGCGCCCCGCCAGGCGAATGGTGCGCTTTTGCCCTTGTCTATGGCGCTGGCAGCGATGTCCAGCAGATCCGGATCGGCCAAGATCTCGGCATGCGCAGCGAAGATGGCCGCCTTATCGGGGTCGGCCTCCTTGGCCAGCCTGCTTTGCAGGGCCGACAGATCCAGCAGAGCCCGATCCAGCGCGGCGTTCAGCTTGCGCTGCTCGACATGGCGGTCGCTGGCAAACTCGCTGACCTCAATGTCCTCGTGGCGCAGTTGTAGCACCCGGCCCACTCCCAGCCCGGGTGATGCGGCCACTCCCAACAGCAGATCCGGGTCTCCTGACCGCGGGGCGACGTCCGCTGGTTCGGCAGGCAGTGGCTCCTCGGCCGGAGCGGGCTCGGTATCGGCGGCCGGGAGCGGCGGGCAGTGCTCACCCAGCCCATCCCGGATGCCCTGGGCCACCGCAGCCACCGCGGCCTCGGCGTCCGTCCCGTGTGCGGTGACGATCACCTTCTCGCCGCGTTCCACTGCCAACCCCATGATGGCCATCACCGACTTGGCGTTAGCCACATCCTCCCCTCGGCGCAGCCGGACATCGGAGCCGAACTGTTTCGCCAACGAGACCAGGGTCGCCGCGGGCCTGGCGTGCAGCCCGGTCGGATTGGGCACCAGTATTGCCTCGGATACGGCGCTACCACCGCCGCCAGTGGCTTCGGACTCTGCGACGGCTTGCAACTCGACCTCGGCCACCGCGTCGACCCCGGCCTCGGCCCGGCCGGTGCGGGTAGTCAGCCTGGCTACCCGGTCGGAGTTGGCGATCACCATCTGGGTCAAGGCGCTAACCGCCTCGGTGGCCACCAGGTCCAGGTCGAATCCGATCAGCGGTTGACCGACGGTAACCTGGGCCCCCGACTTGACCTGGGGCTCGAACCCGTTACCGCCCATCTGGACGGTGTCGAGCCCGATATGCAGCAGCACTTCTAGGCCCTCCCTGCTGCGGATCGTGATGGCATGCCGGGAAGGCTGGATGTCGATCACCTCGCCATCGACCGGAGCAACCAATAGATTGCTCAGCGGGTCCATGGAGATCCCCTCTCCGACCATCTTCTTCGCGAATACCGGGTCTGGGACGGCCTCGATCGGCACCAGTATGCCGGTCAGCGGGGCGGTCAGGATGACCCTGTCAGGTGCATTGGGTTCAGCCACGGGTTTTCCTTCATTGGAGGCGCTCAACGGAGACGCATTCGATTGTTCCGGTCAGCGTAACGCTAAACCGATGGCTACGAGGCATTTTGAGGTGGGTCTGTGGGGCAGCGGAGGAACTGGTCAGGCGGTTGGGCATCGGCCGGCCTGTCCGGCTCTCCCGGCGTCCTAGGCGGTACGCGGGTATCCGCGGTTCACCAGGGCGAACCATCGTTGCTTGAGCGCTGTCCTGTTCGGTCTGCGGCAGGTCGGCGCGTCGAGCGCCGTTGGTTTCCCGGCTAGAGATGCGGGCCGCGGCTGGATGTGCCCACCGGGTGGTCCCCGGCATCCCGGCCCGGCCATTCCGGTGTGGTTGGCCCGGTTCCGACGACTTCCGATGGGCACGGGTAGGGTATGGCTGTTGCCGATCGAAGCCGAAGGGAGCGGGATGACCCGCAATTTCGTCCACCTGCATAATCACACCGATTTCTCGATGCTGGACGGTGCCGCGCGGGTGGACGATCTGGTCAGGGCCGCCAAGGAACAGGGCATGCCGGCGGTGGCCATCACCGACCACGGCAACATGTTCGGTGCCTACGAGTTCTACAAGGCAGCCAAGCGCCACGGCATCAAACCGATCATCGGTCTGGAAACCTATCTGACTCCAGGTACCCCCAGGTGGGAACGCAAACGCATCCAATTCGGTGATGGCACCGGTGACGACGTGGCCGCCAGGGGTGCCTACACCCACATGACCATCTGGAGCCGAAACCCCCAAGGCATGCACAATCTGTTCAAGCTGTCTAGCCGCTCCAGCCTGGAGGGATACTTCTATAAGCCGCGGGCGGATCGGGAGTTGCTGAACGAATACCACGAAGGCCTGATGGCTACCACCGGCTGTCCGTCGGGGGAGGTGCAGACCTATCTGCGGCTGGGCATGTACGATCAGGCACTGGCCTCGGCCGCCGAATTCCAATCGATTTTCGGCAAAGAGAACTTCTATGTCGAGCTGATGGATCACGGGTTGGCGATAGAAACCCGCGTCCGCAAGGATCTGCTGCGATTGGCGAAGGCGATAGACGCGCCGTTGGTGGCCACCAACGACCTGCACTACGTGCAATGCCATGACGCCCAGGCTCAGGACATCCTGCTTTGTGTCTCCAGCGGGTCCACGCTGTCGGATCCCGACCGGTTCCGGTTCGACGGCACCGGCTACTACCTGAAATCCGTCGAAGAGATGCGTACGCTGTTCAGCAGCTACCCGGAGGCCTGCGACAACACCCTGGCCATCGCCGAACGCTGCGAGACCAGCTTCGATGAGGGCTCGGGAACCTTCATGCCCCGCTATCTGGTACCGGAGGGGGAGACCGAGGAATCCTGGTTCCGGCATGAGGCCGAGGCGGGCCTGATCCGCCGCTACGGCGATCCGCTACCCCAACGGGTGCGCGAACGTGCCGATTACGAGATCGGTGTCATTCTTGCCAAGGGCTACCCGGGATACTTCCTGGTGGTGGCCGACTATATCGGGTGGGCCAAACGCAACGGCATCCGGGTCGGGCCGGGCCGTGGCTCAGGGGCCGGATCGATCATCGCCTATGCCATGGGGATCACCGGTCTGTGCCCGCTGGAATACGGCCTGCTGTTCGAGCGTTTCCTGAACCCGGAACGCCCATCCCTCCCGGATTTCGATGTTGACTTCGATGAGCGCCGGCGCGGTGAGGTTTTGGAGTATGTCACCCAGCGCTACGGCAAAGACCATGTCGCCCAGATCGTTACCTACGGCACCATCAAGGCCAAGCAGGCGGTCAAGGACTCCGCACGCGTGCTGGACAAACCGTTCTCGTTGGGGGAGCGGATCACCAAGGCCATGCCGCCCGCAGTCATGGGCAAAGATGTGCCGCTTAAGGAACTGTTCAATCCCAACCATGCCCGATACGCCGAGGGTGGCGAGTTCCGGGAGCTGTTCGATTCCGACCCCGAGATAGCCGAGGTGGTCACCATCGCACAGGGCATCGAGGGCCTGAAACGGCAGTGGGGTGTGCACGCCTGCGGCGTGATCATGGGATCGGTGCCGCTGACCGAGGTGATACCGGTGATGAAGCGCGAACAAGATGGCGCCATCATCACCCAGTTCGATTATCCCAGCGCCGAATCCCTCGGCTTGGTGAAGATGGACTTCCTCGGCCTGCGCAATCTCACGGTGATCGATGATGCGCTGAACAACATCAAGGCCAACCGGGGTATCGATATCGACCTGGAGAACCTGCCGTTGAACGATCCGGCCACCTTCGAGCTGATGCAACGGGGCGACACTCTGGGGGTTTTCCAACTGGATGGCGGGCCGATGCGAGCGCTGCTCCGCTCAATGCGGCCCGACAAGTTCGCCGATATCTCGGCGGTCTCGGCGCTCTACCGTCCCGGTCCCATGGGTGCCGATTCCCACAACAAGTACGCCCGGCGCAAGACCGGTCGCGAAGCGATCGTTCCCATTCACCCCGAACTGGCCGAGCCTCTCGCCGAGATCCTGGACGAAACCTACGGGCTGATCGTCTACCAGGAACAGGTGATGGCGATCGCCACCAAACTCGCCGGTTACACTCTGGGGGCCGCGGATGTGCTGCGCCGGGTGATGGGCAAGAAGAAGAAGAAGGATCTGGACGCTCAACTGGACGTTTTCAAGTCCGGCATGTTGGAACGTGGCTATTCCGTCGATGCCTTCCAGACCATCTGGGACATCCTGGTGCCGTTCAGCGATTACGCCTTCAATAAGTCCCATTCGGCTGCCTACGGTGTGGTCAGCTATCAGACCGCCTGGTTGAAGGCGAACTATCCGACCGAATACATGGCGGCCCTGCTGCAGTCGGTGAAGGATGAGAAGGATAAGTCGGCGCTTTACCTGGCCGAATGCCGCCGGATGGGTATCAAGGTGCTGCCTCCGGATGTGAATGAATCCGGCGCCATGTTTACCGCGGTTGGCAACGACATCCGCTTCGGCCTGGGTGCGGTACGCAATGTTGGTGGCAACGTGGTTTCGGCGATCATTGCCGCCCGCGACGAGCATGGGCCGGTCGGGGATTTCTATGAGTTCTTGGAGATCGTGCCCTTGGTGGTGTGCAACAAGCGGGTGATCGAATCCCTCATCAAGTCCGGCGCCTTCGATTCCCTATCGCATACCAGGCGCGGACTTATGGAGATCTTCGAGAACGCCATCGATCAGGTCGTGGAGATCAAGCGCAACCAGGAGCACGGCCAGGACTCATTGCTGGGTGGGTTCGATCTGCCCAACGCCACAAAGACGGGCACCCGCCATAGCGCGGTACCGCAGCTCGATGAGTGGGACAAGCGCGCCCGGCTCGCATTCGAACGCGAGATGCTCGGCTTGTACGTATCCGACCATCCCCTCAACGGACTGGAACATGTGCTGGCCACCGAACGTACCACCACCATCTCTGGACTGAACGAACGGGGTGAGGGCGTGGCGGGGGCGTCCCACCTGATCTGCGGCATGATCACCCAGGTGCAGCGGCGACAGACCAAGCAGGGCCGGATCTGGGCTTCGGTGGTGGTCGAAGACATGGACGCGGCCGTTACGGTCTCGGTCTTCCCCAATGTGTACGAGCAGGTCGCCGGCGAACTGGTGCCCGATTCGATCGTCAAGGTCAAGGGTAGGGCCAATGTGCGCGATGAGGTGGTTGAGTTGCATGCCGACACCGTGACAGCCATGGACGTCGGCCCCGACGATCATGCCCGGCCGCTCACCATTCAGGTACGCGCCAACCGCTGTACGCCTGGGGTCGTGACCGGGATTCGCGAGGTGTTGGGCGCCCATCCCGGTGCCACCGAGGTGCGGTTGCGGTTGATAGCAGGGCAACGCGCTACCGTCTTCCGGCTCGGGGACGACCTGCGCGCGCAGGTTTCCCAACCGCTGATTGCCGACCTAAAGGCCCTGCTCGGGCCGTCCTGTCTGAGCACACCGAGCGGCAATGGGGCATGATCGGTATTGCGCGTGACATTGCCCATGGATGACCGCCAGGAGGTGCGGATGGGTCTGTTCAGCCGAAACAGCGAACCCTTGCGACGAACCCTGCAACGCTGGCTGCGGCGGCCTATCGCGCTGCGTACCCGGGCCTGGCTGTATCTGGTTCTGGTTACCCTGAGCGGCGCGTTGGGTGGCCTGCTGTGGCATTCGATGGTTGAACTGCCTACCTACTCGGTTTCCGAGAACGGGTCGGCTCAGATCACCGAGCGTTCTCTGGGGCAGGTCTTCGCCACCGATGGTGTTTACGTGATCATCGGCATGCTGGCCGGGCTCGCAATCGGATTCGCCGCCTGGCGGTTGTTCGATCGGTTGGGTTGGCCGGTCACGCTGGTCGCCGTCGGCGGCGGATTGGTGTCTGGCGGGATCTGCTGGCTGGTGGGGATCAGCCTGGGGCCGCGTAACTTCGCCAACCGGATCAACGCGGCCCAACCCGGGCAATTGGTGTCCATCGATTTCCGGTTGCACACCACCCCGGCGTTGTTCGTCTGGGCTCTGGGAGCGATCATCCCGATCATGCTGTACGCCAACCTGAGCCGAGAGCTCGAACCGGAGCCCCGCAGATCAGGCGGTGGGGCGCCCAAGAACCGCGAACCCGGCGCTGGTCAACGTGACGAGATCCTCGGTGGCCAATTCGATGACCAATCCACGCCGCCCGCCCGAGACCCAGATCGTGGGTTTGCCGGTAGCCGACGAGTCGATCCAGGTCGGCAGGCGGGTGAGCTGCCCGATGGGTGAGATGCCTCCTACCCGGTAACCGGTGATCCGTTCGGCGCGGGCCGGCTCGATGAGGTCGGCGCGCTTCGCGCCGGCAACCCGGGCCAGCGCCTTCAGATCCAGCCTGGTGTTGACCGGAACGACCGCGCAGACCGGGCGTGAGCCGGCGCCGCGTAAATCGACGATGAGCGTTTTGAAGGTCCGCGCGGCATCAAGCCCCAGTTTTGCCACGATCTCGGCCCCAAAATGCCGCTCGGCCGGATCGTGCTCGTACTCATATACGGTGTGCGGTACCTGTCGGCGGATCAGTTCCAGCAACGCCGCCGTGCCGGCTGTTCGCCCAGTCATCTCAGTTCGCCATCCCAATCGGCCCATCGTCAGCGGTGTGACTACCTATTCGAGCAGCCTATCGGTCATCGGGAACTGTCACAGCCCGGCACCGGATCCCCCGACCGCTCGGCTACAGCAAATGCCGAGGACTAGCCCCGCGAATGCGGGGACGATCCGCAATCGCCCGGCGGCGACAGCAATCATCGACCGTTGACCTTGGCGACCGGGTTACCGCACCGGCCCACTAGAATTACTCGGGTGCTTTCTTTGATGGATCTCACCGCCACCGAACTGGCCGATTATTCAGCGGTGCTACCCAGAGCCCGCTTCGATGTCGGGCAGGCGATGGCCACGGTGGCGCCAATCTGCGCGGCGGTGCGCGACGAGGGCCTGGTCGCCCTGCGTCGCTTCAGCGAAAGATTCGATTCGGTGATCCCCGAGCATTTTCGGGTACCGCAGGCCGCCCTCCGGCAGGCACTCGCCGAGTTGGACGCCGGGGTACGGCAGGCGATTGAGACTGCCATCGCCAGACGACGACTGGTCTGCGAGCGGATCGAGGAAGAACCGGCCTGGCGCAGCGTCGAAGTCGCCCCGGGCGCGGTGGTCGGCAACGCCATCGTGCCGGTTCGGCGGGTTGGACTCTACGTTCCCGGTGGGCTAGCCCCACTCGCCTCCAGCGTGGTGATGAACGTGGTCCCAGCCCAGGTCGCCGGCGTGCAGTCGCTCGCCGTGGCGACACCACCGCAGGTCGAGTCCGGGGGGCTGCCGCATCCGGTGACGTTGGCCACCTGTGCGCTGCTGGATATCGATGAGGTCTATGCGGTCGGCGGGGCCCAGGCGATCGCCATGTTCGCCCATGGGGTTGCCGAGCTCTGCCCCCGGGTCGACATGATCACCGGGCCGGGCAATGTCTATGTCGTGGCCGCCAAACGTCTGCTGCGCGGACTGGCCGGGATCGACGCCGAGGCCGGGCCCACCGAGATTGCCATCCTGGCGGACCGGACCGCGGTGCCGGCGCAGGTGGCAGCCGACCTCATCAGTCAGGCCGAACACGACCCGTTGGCCAGCGCGCTGCTGGTAACCGATTCGCCCGCACTGGCCAGCGCAGTCGACCAGGAGGTGGCGCGTCAGCTCGCCGGCCTGGCCACCGCGGACCGGTTGCGGATCTCATTGACCGGGCAGCAATCCGGGATCATCCTGGTGCGTGATTTGGTTCAGGGTCTGGCGGTGGTGAACGACTATGCCGCCGAGCACCTGGAGATCCAGACCCGGAACAGCCTCGAACTGGTCAACCAGGTGCGCAACGCCGGGGCCATCTTCGTGGGCACTGGCTCCCCGGTACCACTGGGTGACTATTGCGCCGGGTCAACCCATGTGCTACCTACCGGCGGGGCGGCCAGGTATTCGTCCGGGCTGACGGTGCGTAGTTTCCGGCGCTCGATCCATGTGATCGACTATTCGACCGCGGCGCTGGCCGAGGTTGGCCAGCGGGTGGTCGATTTCGCCCATGCCGAACGGCTTCCGGGACATGCCGCGGCCGTGCTTGCCCGGACAGCGACCGAGCGATGAGCGAACAAGCACCCGAACCGGTAGCACTGGCCGATCTGCCGTTGCGTCCCGAGCTAGTGGGGAAGCAGCCCTATGGTGCGCCCCAACTGGACGTGCCGATCGCATTGAACGTGAACGAGAACCCTTATCCGCCCGGCGCTCGCGTGTGTCAGCAGATGGCCGCAGCGGTCGTGGAACTGGCCGGGAGACTTAACCGGTATCCGGACCGGGAGGCTTTGGAACTGCGCCGGGCGCTGGCCGATTACCTGGGTTTCGGCCTGGGGCCTGCCAATATCTGGGCGGCCAATGGATCCAATGAGGTTATGCAGCAGTTGCTGCAGGCCTTCGGTGGCCCGGGACGACGGCTGCTGGGGTTCACTCCGACCTATTCGATGTACCCCGAGTACGCTCGCAATACCCACACTGAGTATCTGACCGTGCCTCGTACCGCGGGCTTCGGCCTGACCGCTGAACTGGCGCTCAGCGCAGTCGAGGAACACCATCCCGATATCACCTTGATCTGTACGCCGAACAACCCGACCGGCACCCAGACTCCGGTCAGTGTGATAGCCGAGATCTGCGCCCAGGCGTCTGGCATCGTGATCGTCGACGAGGCCTATCAGGAGTTCACCGAGTTTCCCGAGGATTCCGCACTGGCCCTGCTGCCCAGATTCGGCCGGCTGGTGGTGATCCGAACCATGAGCAAGGCTTTCGCCATGGCCGGTGGCCGGCTGGGCTACCTGGCTGCCGCTCCGGCCGTGGTGGATGCCTGTCGCATCGTGCGACTGCCCTATCACCTGTCCGCACAGACCCAGGCCCTCGCCAGGGTGGCGTTGGCCAATACCGCTCAGATGCTGGACCAGGTCGAGCGGTTGCGTGGCGAATGCCAGCGACTGCAGCAATGGCTACGCGCCCAGGGCCTGACGGTGGTCCCATCGCAGGCCAACTTCGTGCTATTTGGACGGTTTGCCGATCGGCATCGGGTATGGACCGAACTGTTGGATCGGGGGGTGCTGGTGCGCGAGACCGGCCCGGCCGGCTACCTACGGGTGTCGGCCGGCACCCCCCCCGAGATGGCCGGATTCCGGGCGGCGTTGAGCGAGATCCTGCCAAACCATCAACCAGCCACCAGCGACCAGGAGGTACAGTGATGAGTGGCCATCGAGTGGCCGAACAGCATCGGGCAACCAGCGAATCCGATGTTTCGGTGAAGCTGGATCTGGACGGTATAGGCAATTCGCGGATCAGCACCGGGGTCGGTTTCTACGACCACATGCTGACCACTTTCGCTCGTCATTCGCTGATCGATCTTGAGATCGCTACCACCGGGGATATCCACATCGACGGTCACCACAGCATTGAGGACACCGCCATCGTCCTTGGGGCGGCCATCTCTCGGGCGCTGGGCGACAAACGAGGTATCCGCCGCTTCGGGGAGGCGACCGTCCCTTTGGACGAGGCGCTTGCTCACTGCGTGGTGGATGTGGCCGGCCGGCCCTATGCGGTTTGCACCGGAGAACCGGACAGCCAGGTTAACACCCTGATCGGTGGGCTGCCACCGCTCTATCCCGGGGCGATGACCGCCCATGTGGTGCAGTCGCTGGCCATGAACGCCGGACTGTGCGTTCACCTGCGATTGCTCGCCGGCCGCGAACCCCATCACATTGCGGAGGCCCAGTTCAAGGCTCTCGCCAGGGCGCTGCGGCAGGCCATCGAATCCGATCCGCGGGTGACCGGGATTCCCAGTACCAAGGGTGCGCTGTGACCTTGCGTACGGTTGGCGTGCTGGACTATGGCTCCGGCAACCTGCATTCGGTGTGTCGGGCGCTGGTCACCCGGGGAGCTACGGTGCGTTTGGGGCGCACCGGTTCCGAACTTGGCAGGATAGATGGCCTGGTATTGCCTGGGGTGGGTGCCTTCGGGGCCTGCATGCGACAACTGGAATCGGTCGGCGGCGATGACCTGGTGCGTACCCAGGTGGCGGCAGACCGCCCGTTGCTGGCCATCTGTGTTGGTCATCAGGTGTTGTTCAGCACCGGGATCGAAGATGCCCAGACCCGTGCCGGCCTGGGCGTGTTCCCGGGCCAGGTGACCAGATTGGCCGCCCGCCGATTGCCCCACATGGGCTGGAACCGGCTGTGCGTCGAGGGCGGTCCGGGAATTCTGCACCGGCTTGAGGAGCAGCGTTTCTATTTCGTACACTCCTACGCCGCTCACCGATTGGATTCAAACGGGAATTCCAGCTTACCCGACGGGGCGGCCGTAGCCTGGGCCGAGCACGATGGGGAAGAGTTCGTGGCTGCGGTACAGTGGCGGGCCATCACCAGCACCCAGTTCCATCCCGAGAAATCTGGTGCCGCCGGTGCCGGGCTGCTCCGCAATTGGCTCATGGGTTAAGGTTTGGGACGTGTCAATGTCGAAGCAATCCACCCCCACTCCTGCGGCAACCGATCGGCTGATCCTGCTGCCAGCGGTCGATGTGCAGGCCGGGCGGGCCGTCCAGCTGGTGCAGGGTGCTGTCGGCACCGAACGCATTTTCGGGCTGCCGCTGGAGTCCGCGCTGCGCTGGCAATCCCAGGGGGCCGAATGGTTACACCTAGTCGACCTCGATGCGGCATTCGGTCGTGGTTCAAACGCCGGGGCCATCGCCGAGGTGGTCGGTACTCTGGACATCAATGTGGAACTGTCCGGCGGTATCCGCGACGACGAATCGCTGGAGCGTGCACTGGCGACCGGGGCGCGCCGGGTGAACGTCGGCACGGCTGCCCTGGAAAACCCCGAATGGTGCGAACGGATTCTCGCCAGTCATGGCGATCGTATCGCGATCGGTCTGGATGTCAGAGGCAGGAAGTTGGCCGCCCGCGGATGGACGCGCTCGGGGGGGGATGTCTTCGAGACCGTGGCCAGGATGACCGAAGCCGGCTGCCAGCGCTTCGTGGTCACCGACGTGGCCTCCGATGGCATGCTGACCGGGCCGAATCTGGAACTGCTCGGTGCGGTGTGCGCTCGGACGACAGCCAAGGTGGTTGCCAGTGGTGGTATCTCGAGCTTGCACGACATAATGCTGCTGTCGGGTCTGGTACCGATCGGGGTGGAGGGTGCGATCATTGGCACGGCTCTCTACGTGGGCAACTTCACTCTCGCCCAGGCGATTGCCGCCGCCGCAAATCCCCGGGCGGGCATCGAGAACCCCGATTGAGCCGTGAATGAGCGAGCCACGACCAAGCCGGGGGGAGGCAATCGTTGAGGGCAGCCTCAACTGGTCCTTTCTAACCCGGTCGGATTTGCCCGAACTGGCCGAATTGTGCGCCGCCATTGAATATTTCGATGACCCCGCCCGGTCTCGTTCGCTGCCGGATCTGGAGCGTGACCACGACCAGCCCACTGCCCATGCCGACCGGCATGCCGTGGTCGGCCGGGACGCCGGTGGCACCATAGTTGCCTATGCCTGGAATCACATCACTGCCTCCGACGATCCGGCGCCACATGTTTGGCTGGAGTTCGGGGTACACCCCGCCTGGCGTCATCACAAGATCGGCTTGAAACTGGTGGGTTGGTCGATCGATCGGGCACGCGCCTGGTACCGCCATATCCGCCAATCGCACCCCGGGGCCGGGCGATTATGGGTTGGTTGCGCCACCGACGAGGATTCCCGGGTGGCGGCAGATCTGCAGATGAACGGCTTGCTGGCGCCGCAGCGCTGGTTTTTCGACGGCCATCTGCCGCTGATCGAGGGAGAACTGCGGCCTAGATTCGTTCCCGATGGCCTGGAGTTGCGACCCTATGAGGCCCGCTGGATGGAAGAGGTCCGCCAGGCGCACAATCTGGCTTTTCGAACCAGATACGGCGCCCTCGATGTGGGACGATCTGCCTGGACGGCATCGCTGACCCGTCCCGAGTTCCGCCCCGAGTGGTCCTGGCTGGCGGTCTGCGCCGACGCACCCGACGCCGGCGTGGTCGGTTATGCGCTGAACAGCGAGATCTGCGACACCGAGACCGGTTGGCGGGAGGGCTGGACCGAACGCCTCGGGGTGCTGCCGGACTTTCAACATCGCGGGCTGGGCCGGGCTCTATTGGTTTCGTCCATGCATTCCTTCGCGGCTGCCGGTTGCGCTATCGCCGGGATAGGTATCGACACCGATGAGCCCACTCGCGCGCAGTCGCTGTTCGGGGATCTGGGCTACGTGTTCGATGATCGCATGGTGCTGTACGGCAACGTGTTCGAAGACTGAGCCAGGCTCGACTAGGCTATCGTCGGTTTGCAGGAAGGCAGGATTGACATGAGTGGACATTCGAAATGGGCCACGACCAAGCATAAGAAGGCCGTCATCGACGCCAAGCGCGGCAAGCTATTCGCCAAGTTGATCAAGAACATTGAGGTCGCGGCCCGGATCGGTGGCGGCGATCCGGGCGGCAATCCCACCCTCTATGATGCGATCCAGAAGGCCAAGAAGAGTTCGGTTCCCAATGACAATATCGATCGTGCCGTCAAACGGGGCTCAGGAGGCGGGGCCGATGGCGTCAGCTACGAGTCGATCATGTACGAGGCCTATGGCCCGGCCGGTGTGGCGATCTTGATCGAGTGCCTGACCGACAACCGGAATCGATCCATTTCCGATGTGCGTGTTGCGGTCACTCGCAATGGGGGCACGATTGCCGATGGAGGTTCGGTCCAGCGACTGTTCAGCCGCAAGGGTGTGGTGACGGTGGCCAAGATGCAGCAGACCGATACCGACTCCCGCAAGACCACCACCCGGGAAATCACCGAGGACGAACTGCTTGAGGCGACCATGGACTCGGCCGTGGAGGATCTGGTTGATCTGGGGGATTCCTTCGAGTTGGTCAGCGATCCCAATGACATGGTGGAGGTTCGCAAGGCGATCCAAGCTGCCGGCATCGACTATGACTCGGCGGAAGTTGAGTTCGTCGCGGGTTTCGATCAGGACGTTGACCAGGTGGTCGATGCCGAGAAGCTGGAGCGCATCGTGGATGCCCTGGAAGACCTGGATGATGTTCAGAACGTGTACACCAATGCGGGTCTATCCGAAAAGGTGCAGGCTGCCCTGGAAGCCGAGGACTGAGGCGTGTCCCGGAATGTGATTCTGCGCGAATTGACCCGGGCGGGCAGTCCACCGCTAAACTGTTTGCTGCTCTGAGCATCAACTCAAGTCGATATTTTAGCGGGGGCCGATAAAAGTGAATGTTTTCATGCGGGGCCGGACGGCTCACAGGTCTGATGTCCTGCCCGGCGAGTTGGCTGTGCGCCAACTGGAGTTCCAACCACAGCCGATCGCCTCGGTGCGAACCGGTCGCTCAGGCATCAAGTGGGTTGGCCTGCTGGTCAGTGGCGTCGGGGTGTTCGCCAGCGGCTTGCTGATTGGTATCTCCTCGGGAGCGATCCAGCCAGCCGCTGCGCCGGCGCCCACCGTCACTCAGCTGCTCAGCAGCACCGCCACGGTAACGGCAACCGCGACCGTCAACATGCCTGGCCCAACCACCGTGATCACCGAAACCGTGTCCGCGGCGCCATTCGCTCAGCCGCATTCGGTACCGGCTGGCACGCCGATTGCATCGGCGACCGTCGCCGCGACCGCGGTTCCAGAAGCGCCCGTCGAACAGGTTTACTACCCTAATTGCGCGGCAGCCCGGGCCGCCGGCGCCGCACCGGTATATTCCGGCGAACCCGGCTATGGCACTCATCTGGATCGCGATCGGGATGGCATTGGCTGTGAGTGAGCCGCACCCCGGTAGGCATTGATTTGTGGCGTGCCTTATCCGCCCGCCGGCGGTGCCGTCTAGAATCCGAACGGGTGTTCGGTTCGCTGTGTAGGGGCTGCCATGCTGGTGTTGGGCGTTGATCCCGGGTTGACCCGCTGTGGCTTCGGTGCGATCAGCGGCCAGCCCGGGGCGCGTGCCGAGTTGGTGGATGTGGGGGTGATCCGCACGCCTGCTGACCTTGGCCATGCCCTGCGCCTGCTCCGGATCGAACAGGCCCTGGACGCACTGGTGGTGCGTCTGCGGCCCGACAAGGTGGCCGTCGAGCGGGTATTCGCCCAGCAGAACCTGTATTCGGTGACCGGGACCACCCAGGCGGCCGGGATAGCGATGCTGGTGGCGGCCAGGCATGGCGTGCCTGTGACGCTGCACACCCCGACCGAGGTGAAGGCCGCCATCACCGGTTCGGGCCGGGCGGACAAGGCACAATTGGGTGCCATGGTGACCCGCATCCTCGGGCTGGCCGCGGCCCCCCGGCCCGCTGACGCCGCCGACGCGGTGGCGTTGGCCCTGTGCCAGCTCTGGCGCGGCAGCACCGGCAATCGCTACGCGGCTGCGGTCCAGGCGCATCGGTCTGCCGGGAGAAGCGCATGATTGCCCAGTTGACCGGCACGGTCAGTTCGCTGGGTGCGAACTGGGTGGTGTTGGACGTTCAGGGGGTAGGCTTCAAGGTGAGCACCCCGCCTGGCACCGCTGGCGGATTGCAACCCGGTAGCCGGGCGAGTCTGGCCACCTCGCTGGTGGTCCGGGAGGACTCGCTGACCCTGTACGGTTTCGCTACGCCCGCCGAACGGGATGCCTTCGAACTGCTACAGACCTCCCCGGGGATCGGTCCGCGAATAGCGGTCGCCACCATATCGGTGCTCAGCCCCGGGCAGCTGGTCGCCGCCATCCGCGGTGAGGACGTCGACACCCTGGTAAAGGTGCCCGGGATAGGTCGCAAGGGGGCCCAGAAGATGGTGCTGGATCTGCGGGAGAAGGTGCTGGCCCTGGGTTTGCCTGCTGCCCCGGATCCCGCGGGCGCCCCACAGACCGGAGCCCAGCCCGGAGCCCAGCAGTGGCGGGAGCAGGTATCGTCCGGTTTGCAGGGCCTGGGTTGGTCGTTCAAGGATGCGGAAGCCGCTTGCGATCAGGTGGCCGATCTGGTCGAACAGGATCCCCAGGTCTCACTGGGCAGCCTGATGAAGGCGGCCTTGCAGAAACTTGCGCGTGCCTGATCTTCGAAGAAGGAGGCTGATTCGGTGCCCCAATCGCCGGTCGACCCCTGGCCGACGCCCGATGAGCAGGCCGCCGAGGGTGCGCTGCGGCCCACCAGCCTGGCCGAATTCTCGGGCCAGCCCCGGGTCGCCGATCAACTTGGCCTGGTGCTGGCTGCCGCCCGCCATCGCGGTACCGTGCCCGATCATGTCCTGCTGTCTGGGCCGCCGGGGCTGGGCAAGACCACTTTGGCGATGATCATCGCCCACGAGATGTCGGTACCGCTGCGGATCACCTCGGGGCCGGCCATCCAGCATGCGGGTGATCTGGCGGCCATCCTTTCCGGGCTCACCCTCGGCGAGGTGCTCTTCCTGGACGAGATCCACCGGATGAGCCGGCCAGCCGAGGAAATGCTCTATCTGGCCATGGAGGACTTCCGGGTGGATGTGGTGGTCGGTAAGGGGCCCGGCGCCACCGCGATCCCGATCGACATACCGCGGTTCACCCTGGTGGGTGCAACCACCCGGGCGGGCCTGTTGCCCGGCCCATTGCGGGACCGCTTTGGATTCACCGCTCAGCTGGACTACTACGCCGCCGATGACCTGGAATGCATCATCGCCCGATCGGCGACCATGCTGGGTTTCGAGTTGGATGCCGATTCCGCTGCCGAGATAGCCCGCCGATCCCGGGGCACCCCGCGCATCGCCAACCGGCTCTTACGACGGGTACGCGATTACGCCCAGGTGCACAATGCCGGGGCCGCCGACGCCGGCCTGACCAGTGCGGCTCTGGAACTGTATGAGGTCGATCCGTTGGGGCTGGACCGGCTCGACCGGGCCGTGCTGGAGGCGATCTGCCGCAAGTTCGGGGGCGGCCCGGTCGGATTGTCCACGCTGGCCATCAGCGTGGCAGAGGAGTCCGGCACGGTAGCCGATGTGGCCGAGCCCTTCCTGGTGCGGCTGGGTTTCCTGATGCGTACCCCGCGCGGCCGGGTGGCTACCCCGGCGGCCTGGCGCCATCTGGGTCTGACGCCCCCGCCCACGACGGGTCTTGCCGGTCAACCGGGACTGTTCGGTTGACAGCCGTGGCGTGGATGCGGGGTTTTCGCCGAGACTCTGTAATATCTACCCGGTGTGGCTTCCGGCCGCTCGTCCGATGCTGCCCGACGAGTGGTTCGGCTGAGTAGTGAGGTGAGTTCGGATGAAAATGTTGCTGATCATGGTCGCGTTCGTCGGCTTGATGTATCTGCTGGTGTGGTTGCCGCAGAAACGCCGGGTGGACGCCCAACGCAAGGCGATCGACGCCATTGGTCCGGGAGCCCGGGTGATGCTCAATACCGGTATGTTCGGTACCGTCCGGGCGATCGGTAACCAGCAAATGGTCATCGAATTGGCGCCCGGGGTAGAGGTCACCGTGCTACGTCAAGCGATCATGCGTACTCTTGGGGCCGATGAAGAGGAATTCGAGTACTCCGATTCCGGTACCGCATCCCCTGTCGAAACCGATACCGCGCAAGATCAACCGGCCGAGGACGCCGATTTGATGCCGGCCGATAGCCTGGCGGCTGCGGACCAGACGGCAACCGGATCGGCCGGGGAACTCGCGGAGGATGCCAACCCCTACGGCCGGCCTGCTTCCGAGGATGCCTCGGTCGAGGAACCGCAGATCGAGGCGCCCCGGGAGGCCGCCGAGTTTAACCTGACATCAGGCTCGCAGGACCCTCGTGGCCAGGCCGTGCCGGGGGACGAGACCGATCGTCCGCACATCGACTGACAGGAGAGACCCCAAGTGGCATCCTCCAGCAACTATCGCCCTCTCCAGACGCTGATCGTCTTTTGCCTGGTTGTGCTCGGGCTGTTGGGTTTGATGGCGTTGACCGGCAGCTGGGTTCCCAGGCTTGGCCTGGACCTGCGGGGGGGCACCACCATCACACTCACCGCGCGTGCCCAGGACGGCGGCACCGTTCCACGGGAGAATCTGGAGATGGCCCGAACCATCATCCAGAGCCGCGTGGACTCGATGGGAGTGGGTGAGTCCTCGGTGACGGTGCAGGGCAACGATAAGATCGAGGTTGCCGTCCCCAATGTGGACAGCGAGGAACTGGTTCGCCTGGTGGGCAGTACCGCCAGGCTGAGCTTCCGCCCGGTGATCGCGGTGCAACCCATCCAAAACGCCACGCCTGCTCCGAGCGAGACCACCGCCTCTCCGGCTACCACCGAGACTCCCGTGGCTTCGCCCGGCGAGGAGAGCGTCACTGCCGCACCGACTGATTCGACCACCGAGGAAGCCTCGGTGGAGCCCACCCAACAAGCCACCACGGGAGCCGATGGCCCCGAGGCCACTAGCGCACCGGCCAGTACCGCTGAACGCCGGCCGGCGCCAGCGCTGCCGACCGAGCCGCCGGCGCCTCGGACCCCCCGGCCTACCACTCCGGCAGCGGAGCAGCCCACCATGGAGGACCGGTTGAATTACACCCCGACCTCCCAGGATGCCGAGGATTTCCTCGGTTTTCAGTGCGGCGATGATTTCCCTGACGTGGCCGACCAACCATTGATCGCTTGCGATCGGGAGGGGACCGCCAAATACTTCTTGGGCCCGGTGCTGGTCAGTGGGGAGAACGTCACCGACGCCCGCGCTGGGGTACCGCAGGGTGAGCTCAACTGGGTGGTCTCTTTACACTTCGATGAGACCGGCACCCAGCTGTTCTCCGAGGCCACCAAGAAGCTGTCCGCCAAGCAAAGCCCCCAGAACCAGTTCGCCATCGTGCTGGACCGCGAGGTGATTTCCGCACCGTCGGTTAACGGGCAGATCCCGGGTGGCCAGGCCCAGATATCGGGTGGCAACATCAACGAGGAGTCGGCTCGTTCGCTGGCCGCTACTCTGCGCTATGGGGCGCTGCCGGTGGAGTTGGAGGCCAGTTCGGTGGATACGGTCTCGCCGACGCTCGGTGGCAATCAGATGACCGCCGGCATCATCGCCGGTGTCATCGGCTTGGGACTGGTGTTGGTCTACTCGCTGCTTTACTATCGCGGCCTGACGGTTTTGGTGGTGGGCTCACTGTGTATGGCGGCGGTGGTCACCTACCAGGTGATCGTGTTGCTGGGTTCGGCGGTTGGTTTTGCCTTGAATCTGCCCGGGATCGCCGGCGCGATCGTGGCCATCGGCGTGACCGCCGACTCGTTCATCATCTACTTCGAGCGCATCCGCGATGAGATCCGGGAAGGCCATTCTCTGCGGCATTCCATCGAATCGGGCTGGCGCAAGGCGCGCAATACCATCCTGATCGCCGATGGCGTCCAGCTGTTGGCCGCAGTGGTGCTGTATTTCCTGGCCATCGGTTCGGTGAAAGGTTTCGCCTTCACTCTTGGGGTAACCACCGCCATCGACCTGCTCCTGGTGCTGTTCTTCACCCATCCGATGATGAGTCTGCTGGGCCGCACCCGCTTCTTCGGTGAGGGTCGCAAGGGATCCGGACTGGATCCCGAGCACCTAGGTGTCAGCAGGTCATCCTTGCTGGGGCGCCGAGGCAGCAGTACTCGCCGTCGGACGCGCCCAGACGTCGATCGCGGCAAGACCGCCAAGCAGGCCAAGGAGACCGTAGATGAGTAAGACCGCTACCAGTCCCAGCTTCGCTCATCGGCTCTACACCGGTGATTTCCAGATCGACTTTATGGCCCGGCGCAAGGTGTGGTATTCCATCACGGCCATCATGCTGCTGATCTCGGCACTGGCATTCGGGCTGCGGGGGCTCAATCTGGGCATCGAGTTCAAAGGCGGTTCGGTTTTCCAGGTCCCCGTGCAGGTGGAATCCCGTACCCTGGCCACCTTCCAGTCGTCGGTGGCCAGGATCGGCATACCGGACCTGGCCGCCCAGATCAGCACGGTGGGTGACCAGACGGTCCGCGTTCAGACTCGATCCCTGGGCACCGAGGAGGTGACCACGGTACGCGCCGCGCTGGCCAACGAAGCCGGCGTCAGCGAAGACACAATCGCTTATTCGTTGATCGGCCCGTCCTGGGGGCAGCAGATCACCCGGCAGGCGCTCATCGCGTTGGGAGTATTCCTGGTGTTGGTCGGCCTGTTGATCTGGGGCTATTTCCGGGAATGGCAGATGTCGCTGGCCGCACTGTTGGCCCTGCTGCATGACACGATCCTAACCGTCGGGTTGTATGCCCTGGTCGGGTTCACCGTCACCCCGGCCACGGTCATCGCGGTGCTGACTATCCTGGGGTATTCGCTATACGACACCGTGGTGGTCTTCGACATGGTTCGCGAGCAAACCCGTGATCTGCGCAACCAGTCGCGAACCTACAGCCAGGCAGCCAATGCCGCGATAAATCAGGTGCTAGTGCGCTCCATCAACACCACCCTCATCGCTGTTTTACCGGTGCTGGCGCTGCTCATCGCCGGCGTGGCGGTGCTCGGCGGCGAGGGGCCGCTGGCCGATCTCGGCCTAGCCATGTTCATCGGCATGGTTTCGGGCGCCTACTCCTCGATTTTCCTGGCCACCCCGTTCCTGGCACAACTGCGGGAACGGGAACCCCAGATGATCCGCCATCGTAAATCCCTGGAGAAAAGCCGCAAACGCGGTCAGGCTAAGGTGACCGCCGCAGTGGCTAGCCAGGCCGAGGTGACTGCCGCAGGCATTCCGCTGAGCGCGATCCCCTCATCGGGGGTATTGGAGTTTGCCGAAGCCGAGGCCGAAGGCACCGAACCGGCCGAAACGACGCCAGCCGATGAATCCAGGCCCAAGACAGAACCGGAGGAGAAGGCACCCACCAAGCTCCTTGATGGGCAGCCGGGTGCCGTGGGTTCGCCGCGTCGGCAAGCCCGCCACACCTCCCGCCGGAAACGGAGGCGCTGAGGTGTCCGATCCCCGAGTGACACGTGCGGCCGAATTGATTCGGAACATTCCCGATTTTCCCAGGCCCGGCATTCAGTTCAAGGATATCACTCCACTGTTGGCAGATTCTGCCGCCTTCGACGGGGTGGTGGCGGTACTCGCCGAGCAGGCGCCCGAGCAGGTCGATGTAATCTGCGGGATCGAATCTCGTGGCTTCCTGTTCGGTGTTCCCATGGCACTGCGGCTCGGGGTCGGGTTCGTGCCCATTAGAAAGCCGGGCAAACTACCCGGCACGGTGTTGGAGGAGACCTTCGATCTGGAATACGGATCCTCGACGCTGGCCATTCATGCCGATGCGCTCGTCCCTGGGCAGCGTGTCCTGCTGGTGGATGATCTGCTGGCTACGGGTGGGACGCTACTGGCCGCCCACCGGCTGGTGAAACGACTGGCCGTGCAGGTTTGTCAGGTCCAGGTGGTCATAGAACTGACCGAACTGGCCGGCCGTCGTAAGCTGACCGAAGCCGGAATGACCGATCTGCACGCCCTGCTGCAGGTGAACTGATCGGTTTCGCAGCGCCGCCGGTGGTAATAAACTGTGCCACCAGAGACTGCTTGATCGGACCGGGGGTCGTCGGCCAATCGCGTCGACAGACCAGCCACACCGGGTGGTGGCGTCCCAGGTTGTCGAGCCGATTGTGCACGCAGGCTAGCGGCGAGGGGGCGCAGGATTGTCGAGCGAAGACTCCGTATACGGTCCTTATGGGACAGGGGGAGGCCGGCCGGGTGCTCCGCACTCCGCGACCCTGGATCGGGTCTCCAGCGGTCCGGAACAGCCCAGGCTGCGCATGCGGCAGCGTCTGGCCCGTTTCGGTGCCAGCAATCGCACCCCGCAGTCGGCCGTGCTGGACCCGCTGTTCGCCGTGGTCCGTGCCAACCATCCCAAGACCAATCTTGATGAGCTGGAACGGGCATATCATACCGCCGAGCATTATCATCGCGGCCAGACCCGGAAGAGCGGCGAACCCTATATCACCCACCCATTGGCCGTGGCAACCATCCTGGCCGAGCTCGGCATGACCGCATCCACCCTGTGCGCGGCCCTGCTGCATGACACAGTGGAGGACACCAGCTACACCATCGATCAGCTACGCGCCGACTTCGGCGCTGAAATCGCCCAGTTGGTCGATGGGGTCACCAAACTCGACAAGCTGACCTACGGCGAATCGGCCAAGGCAGAAACCATCCGCAAGCTGGTGGTGGCTACCGCCCGGGACGTGCGAGTGCTCATCATAAAATTGGGGGACCGGCTGCACAACATGCGAACCCTCACCTTTTTGCGCCCGGACAAACAGGTACGCATCGCGCGCGATACCTTGGACATCTTCGCGCCGCTAGCCCACCGGCTCGGCATGAATGCCATCAAATGGGAGCTTGAGGATCTGGCTTTCGCCACCTTGCAGCCCAAGGTCTATGACGAGATAGTGCGGATGGTGGCCGAGGCGGCACCGCAGCGAGAACGTCAGCTCCGGGAGGTCATCGACCAGGCTAAGAAGGATCTGGCAGATGCCGGCATCAAGACCACGGTCTACGGCCGCCCCAAGCATTACTACTCGATCTACCAGAAGATGGTAGTCCGCGGCCGGGAGTTCACCGACATCTACGATCTGGTCGGACTGCGGGTGCTGGTGGAAAGCACCCGAGACTGCTATGGCGCTTTAGGAGTGTTGCACACCCGGTGGAATCCGCTGCCGGGCCGGTTCAAGGACTACATCGCCTTGCCGAAGTACAACATGTACCAATCCCTGCATACCACAGTGATCGGCCCCGGGAACCGGCCCGTCGAGTTTCAGATCCGCACCCACGAAATGCATCGGCGAGCCGAGTATGGTGTCGCCGCTCACTGGAAATACAAGGAGGAATCCCGCAACGGCAATGGCCGTGACCCGGTCTCCGAGGCCGCACCCGAGGACACTCAACTGGGTTGGGTTCACCAGTTGAACCAATGGCAGCGGGAAACCGAGGACCCGGGGGAGTTCCTGGACTCGTTGCGTTTCGAATTGAACACCTCCGAGGTGTATGTGTTCACCCCGAAGGGGGACGTGATGGCGTTGCCCCAGGGAGCCACACCGGTCGATCTCGCCTATGCGGTGCACACCCAGGTCGGCGATCGATGCATCGGGGCCCGGGTGAACGGTCGACTGGTTCCGTTGGACAGCAAACTGTCCAACGGCGATATCTGCGAGATCCTGGTCTCCCGGGCCGAGTCGGCCGGGCCAAGTCGCGACTGGCTGGGATTCGTGGCCAGCCAGCGTGCCCGGTCCAAGATCAAGCAGCACTTCACGCGGGAACGCCGCGAAGAGGCCATCGAACTGGGCCGCGAGAAGCTGGCTAAGCAGTTGCGGCGTTCTAGTCTGCCGCTACAGCGACTGCTCACTTTGGAGCACTTGACCGCGGTAGCCAACAGCCACCGCCTGCCCGATGCCAATGCCCTGTTCGCGGCGATCGGCGAAGGGCATGTCAGCGCCCAGAGCGTCGTCCAGCGCCTGGTGGAGACCGAGGGCGGGCTCGAAGAGGCCGTGACCGAGGGGATGGAGGACAAACGGGTCAGTGCCTCGCCACGTCGCTCGCGGTCTAGCAATGACGTGGGGGTTATCGTCGCCGGCAACACCGACATGTGGGTGAAACTGGCCAAATGCTGCACACCGCTGCCCGGCGATCAGATCATGGGTTTCATCACCCGGGAAAACGGTGTCTCGGTGCATCGGCAGGACTGCCCAAATGCCGCCAATCTGCTCAGTCAACCCGAACGCATCGTCCAGGTCGAATGGGACGCCTCTCGCGGGATGGGCTACCTGGTGGGCATCCAGGTGGAAGCCCTCGACCGTACCGGCCTACTGTCGGAACTGACCAGGGCGCTGGGCGATCTGGGTATTTCGATTACCTCGGCGCTGGTGTCCACCACCAAGGACCGGATCGCCAAAGTGCGGCTAACTTTCGAATGCTCCGACCCGAAACACCTAGCCGAGGTGGTCTCTCAACTGCGCCGGGTTTCTGGGGTCTACGACGTGGACCGGGTCCATCAGGGTGGCTGATCCGCCTTCCGGTAGCCGGCCCTGCCGAGCGGCCCAGCCGGGTCACACCACCGGGATCCCGGGTATGCGAGTTCAGCTGGAGAACTCGTCGAGATTGCGCTGGGCTGCCTGCAACCATTCGGTGTAGGTGCCGATCGATTGCCGGGCCCGGTCCGCGGCGCGCCTATCGCCCCGGGCCTCCGCCTGTTCCACTTGACGGCTCAATTTGTCGATCTGGGCGGTCAGCTTGTCGACGGTGTCGCTGGCCAACTGCCGCGCGCCCGGATCGGTGCGTCGCCATTCGGTTTCCTCGGCGACCCGGATGGCCTGCTCAAGGCCGCGGACGCGGTTCTCCAGCGGTCGGATGGCCTCGCGCGGCACCTTGCCGTGCGCGTTGTATTTGCTCAGGAACTCGCGGAAAGCCTCTCTGGCTCGTTTGACGTCCTCGACGGGCAGAATGGTGGTCTCCGCCTCGGCCAGCAGTTCCTGTTTGGCTTGGAGGTTTTCGTTGTACTGCGATTCCTCGGCATTGAAAGCGGCCGACCGGGAATTGAAGAACTGGTCCTGTAGGCCGCGGAACTCGCTCCATAAGGCGTCGTCCACCTCGCGATTGGCCGATCCGGCAGCCTTCCATTGGCTCATCAGCTCCCGGAATTCCCCTGCGGTAGCACCCCAATCGGTGGATCCGGCGATCTGACGAGCCCGTTCGATGATCCTCTCCTTGGCCCGCCGGGCGGCTTCTCGGCGTTCGTTGTCGCTGGCATAGTGGGCCTTGCGCCGCCGGGTGTAGGCGGTTCGTGCGCTGGAGTAACGATGCCACAGTTCGTCGTCGGTCGCCTTGTCGATGCGGGGCAGCGCCCGCCACTCCTCGAGCATCGCGCGGAATCGGTTGGGCCCGCCTCGCCAGTCATTCCCCTCTGCCAGCCTCTCCGCCTCCGCGACCAGTGCCTCCTTGGCGGCCCGGGTCTGCTCATTGAGCTGGGCGCGCTCCGCCTTGCGGGCTTCCTGGGCGGCGGCCAGCCGTGGGGTCAATGCGTTTAATCTGCCGATCAGCCCGTCCAGATCACCCACCGCATTGGCTGTGCCGATGGTGGCGCGCAAATGATCGATCGAGCGTCGGGCTTCCTCCGGTGACAGCGATCCCTGCCCGATCCGCTGGGCCAGCAGATTGACTTCGGTTTCGAGCGCCTCGAAACGGCGCACGAAGAAGGCCAGGGCCTCGGCCTCGTCGGCATCTGGGACTTGGCCGACCTGACGTTCGCCGTCCGCAGTACGTACGAAAACCGTGCCATCTTCGCTGACGCGCCCGTACCCCGCCGGCCCTGCACTCTCGCTCATGCCTCCATCTTGCCGGATAAGCTACGTTTTGTGTTCATCGAGCATTTCGTGGTCAGTCCCTGGCAAACCAACTGCTATCTGCTGGGCGCTGGCGATGGCACCAGCACCGCTGGTCAGCCTGCGGTTGTCATCGATCCCGGTATCGGAGCACGCGATCAGATCGAGTCTGCGCTTGATGTTGCCGGTCTCAAGTTGACCCAGGTCATCTGTACCCACGGTCATGTCGATCACGTGGCGGATGCCGCCGAGCTGGCCAACGAACACCGTGTTCCGCTGTGGCTGCATCCGGCAGATCACGACATGCTGATCCGCCCCGCGCTGGGCCTGGATCCGGCCAGCGCGGCCTGGCTTGATCAGTTGCTGGGATGCACCGAGTTGCCCGCCCCGCATCGATTCCGGGAATTGGCCGATGGCCAGGAGTTGGACCTGGCCGGGGCCGATTTCCGGGCTCTCCACGTTCCGGGGCACACTCCTGGCTGTGTGGTGCTTCTGGGTGTCATAGACGGTACGCAGATCCTGTTCAGCGGCGATGTGTTGTTTGCCGGCTCCATCGGTCGAGTCGATCTGCCGGGCGGTTCGATGTCGCAGATGACCGGCTCATTGCGTCGGCTGCGCTCCGAGATCCCCGCAGAGACCAGCGTTCTTCCTGGCCATGGCCCTTTCACGCAGATGTCGCGAGAACTGGCAGCCAATCCCTATCTGAACCAGGAGCTGTAACCGATGGCCCGCACTAAGGCCCTTTCCGGGTTCCCCGAGTTCCTGCCCGCCCAGCGCATGGTCGAGCAGGCGGTGATCGATGTCCTGCGCGACACCTTCGAGTTGCACGGTTTCGCCAATATCGAGACTCGTGCCGTGGAACCCATGTCGTCCCTAGCCCGCAAGGGTGAGATCACCAAGGAGGTCTATGCCGTCCGGCGGCTGCAGGCGGCGCGGCACGGTGGCGGGGACTCCGACGATGATCTCGGTTTGCACTTCGATCTGACGGTGCCGCTGGCCCGCTATGTCTTGGAACATGCCGGCCGGTTGCAGTTTCCTTTCCGGCGCTATCAGATACAAAAGGTTTGGCGCGGCGAACGACCGCAGGAGGGCCGCTACCGGGAGTTCTGCCAGGCCGATATCGATATCATCGGCGAGGATTCGCTGGCCGACCATCATGACGTGGAAGCACCCCTGGTGATGCTGGCAGCGTTGGAACGCCTGCACACCCAACTTGGGCTCCCAGCGGTGCGCATGCATGTGAACAACCGCAAACTCTCCGAGGGCTTCTACCGTGGCCTGGGGATCGAAGATCCGGCCGCGGTCCTCCAACGGGTCGACAAGTTCGACAAGATCGGCCCGGCGGCGGTTCAGGATCTCCTGGTGGGGGAGTTGGGATTGGACAATCGGGTTGCGCACCGGTGCGTCGCGCTGGCGACGATCAGCTCCACCGACGATTCCTTCGTGGCCCGGGTGCGTGATCTGGGGGTACGCAATGAGCTGCTGGACGAGGGGTTGGTGGCGCTGGCTGAGGTGGTCGGCGCCGCCGGCAAGCAGGTGCCCGGCCGGCTGGTCGCCGACCTGAAGATCGCACGTGGGCTGGACTATTACACCGGCACGGTATATGAGACCGAACTGGTTGGTCATGAGTCACTCGGCTCGGTCAGTTCCGGCGGCCGGTACGACTCGCTGGCCAGCGACGGCCGGCGCAGTTATCCCGGCGTGGGCATCTCACTGGGGTTGACCAGGCTATTGGTTCCGTTGCTAGGTCGCGGGGTGCTGACTGGCTCCCGTCAGGTGCCCAGCGCCGTGCTGATCGCCGTGGACACCGAGGAGACCCGCGACCGGGCTGCCGGGGTCGCTCAGGCGTTACGCGCCCGGGGGATCCCATGCGAGGTGGCTCCCCGTGCAGACAGGTACGGCAAGCAGATCCGCTATGCCGATCGTCGCCGGATTCCGTACGTCTGGTTCGGCGGGGTCACCGGAGAAGTGAAGGACATCCGCACCGGTCGGCAGACGGCCGCTACGGCCACGAGCTGGCAGCCGCCGGATGCCGATTTGCGGCCACGGGTATTGCGATCCGAAGCCTGATCATCCGCCCGGCGCATATCGGCACCATCCCTGCTTGGTGTTCTGGTTTGGGTGGCCGGCGTCGGCATCACTAAACTGAGCGCGCGCCCGTACCGTCCATACGGGGCGTCACGAAAGGAATAGCGATGATTCGCACCCATGAGGCCGGTACCCTGCGAACCTCCGAGCGGGGCGTCAAGGTACGCCTTGCCGGATGGGTGGCCGCCCGCCGGGACCATGGCGGGGTGGTGTTCGTCGACCTACGTGATGCCAGCGGCGTGGTGCAGTGCGTGATCCGCGAAGAACTGGTCGACGCCCTGGGGGCGCACCGGCTGCGCAATGAGTTCTGCCTGGCGGTGACCGGTCGGGTGGCTGCCAGATCGGCCGAGACGGTCAATCCGAACATGGCCACCGGTGCGGTGGAGGTGGTCGTCGACGAACTTGAGGTGCTCAATACGGCGGCTCCCCTGCCGTTCCCGATCGATGAGCGGGTAAACGTCGGGGAGGATGCTCGCCTGAGGTATCGCTATCTCGATCTGCGCCGTCCACGGCAGGCCGCGGCGATTCGGCTGCGTTCCCGGATCGCGCATACTATCCGACGGGTCCTCGACGACCACGGCTTTATCGATATTGAGACCCCGACGCTGACCCGCTCGACTCCCGAAGGGGCGCGCGACTTCCTCGTTCCGGCCCGCCTGCACCCCGGCAAATGGTATGCCCTGCCGCAAAGCCCCCAGCTGTTCAAGCAATTGCTGATGGTGGCCGGGATGGAGCGTTATTACCAGATCGCCCGTTGCTATCGCGATGAGGACTTCCGGGCCGACCGGCAGCCCGAGTTCACCCAGCTTGACATCGAGATGAGCTTCGTGGATCAGGACGATGTGATGGCTCTCACCGAGGATGTGCTGGCCGCCGTGTGGGCGTTGATCGATGTCGAACTGCCCCGTCCGCTGCCCCGGCTGACCTGGCACCAGGCGCTGGCCGATTACGGCTCGGACAAACCGGATCTGCGGTTCGGCAATCGTATCCGAGAGGTGACGGAGTTTTTCGCCGAAACCAGCTTCCGGGTTTTCCAGGCCGAATATGTCGGCTGCGTGGTGCAGCCCGGCGGGGCCGGCCTGCCGCGCAGGCAGTTCGATGCTTGGCAGGAATGGGCGCGGCAGCGCGGCGCTAAGGGTTTGGCCTATATCACCGTGGGTGCTGATGGTGCATTGGGCGGGCCGGTGGCCAAGAACATCTCACCCGTCGAGCAGGCCGGTATCGCCGCCCGGGCCGGCGCCCAGCCGGGGGACGCCATCTTCTTCGCGGCCGGTGAACGCCATTCCTCCCAGGAACTGCTGGGTGCGGCCCGGCTTGAGATCGGTCGGCGGTGTGGGCTGATTCCACAGGATTCTTGGGCATTCTGCTGGGTGGTGGACGCCCCGATGTTTAAGCCTTCGGCCGCAGCCGTGGCCGAAGGCGATGTCGCATTGGGTGCGGGAGGTTGGACCGCGGTGCACCACGCCTTCACCGCACCCAAACCCGAATCCCTGGACGACTTCGACACCGACCCGGCCAATGCCCTGTCCTATGGTTACGACTTCGTCTGCAATGGGGTCGAGGTGGGCGGCGGTTCGATCCGTATCCATCGCCGGGATGTCCAGGAACGGGTGTTCCAGGTGATGGGTATTTCCCCGGAGCAGGCTCGGGACAAGTTTGGTTTCCTGTTGGAGGCTTTCAGTTTTGGCGCCCCGCCGCATGGCGGAGTTGCGCTGGGGTTGGATCGGCTGGTCGGTCTGATCGGCGGCTACGAGACCATCCGCGACGTGATCGCCTTCCCGAAATCCGGTGGTGGTTTCGATCCGTTGACCGAGGCCCCGACCGAGATCACCGCCCAGCAGCGCAGGGAGGCGGGGGTGGACCATCGGCCGGCATCTGGCAAGCCGGTACGATGATCTGCCTCGCCGGGGTGGTCGCAACCGCAGCGTCAGGCTGTACGCCACACCCGGGCTGGGCCGGTGCTATCGATCGCCCCGATCGAAGCGCAGCGCCAGTCGGCTAAGCGGTGTGGGCTATTTGCGAGCACATCGGCAGTCCCCATCGCGGCTGCTCACCGGCTCGTAGCCATCCGCGGTGAGAGACCCGGCCCGTCCTCGGCTGCCGGGATTCGGGTCGTGAGGTACGGCGATACCGTCGCCGGAGGGCAACCTGTGTCGGGTCATCGTCAAGCCGGAGGCGCTCACCGCAGTCAGCCCGGCGGGGTATTTTCGGAGCCATGACGACTGGGACGAACTGGGTGGATCTGGACGGCGTGGTGAACATGCGAGATCTCGGTGGGCATACGACCGCCGACGGACGCACGGTGCGCAGCGCCGTGGTGTTGCGCTCGGATAATCTAGCCGGCCTGACCCTGGCGTCGGTTTCCCGGCTGATGTCGGATTACCACCTGAGCGATGTCGTTGATCTGCGCACCAACATGGAACACGCCCACGATGGGGTATGGCCATTCGGGGAGCGGGTCGAACTGCACAAGATGAGCCTGTACCCCGAAGACGATCCCAGCAGTCTAATACCGCCCTGGCATGGCGAACTGGGGGATACCGCGCCAGCCAACGAGCCGGGCGACCACGCCCATGCCTCGGCAAGACATTACCTAGGCTATTTCCGGATGCGCCCGGATAGCCTAGTCGGGACGCTCCGCACGGTCGCCGGGGCGCAGGGCGCCACGATCATCAACTGCGCGGCCGGCAAGGATCGCACCGGGGTGGCCTGCGCCCTGCTGCTGACCTGCTTGGGGGTACCCGCCGATCAGGTGATCGCCGACTACGCTGCCAGCGATGCGAAGGTGCCTGCGATCTTGGCCAGGCTCGGGCTGGCCGCAACCGCTGGTTCGCCGGAACACCGGGAGGCCGTGGCCGCCCAGGCAACCCCGCCCGAGGCTATGGCGCTGCTGCTTGAGCGGGTGGCCACCGAACTGGGCGGTGTCCCGGCATGGTTGGCCGCCCACGGCTGGCAGCCGGACGATCAGATTGCGCTGGAGGCCCGGCTGCTCGCCTGAGGGCGGGGAGTAATCTCGCAGGCGTGAGCGAAGACCTGTTCGGCAACCCGACTCCGGGCTCCGCCACGGCTGCCTCCGGTGGTTCTCTGCACGATACCGATCATGCTCAACTGCCGCTGGCAGTGCGGCTGCGGCCGCGCAGCGTCGACGAAATGGTCGGCCAGCAGCATCTGCTGGCTCCCGGTTCTCCGCTGCGCCGGCTGGCCGAAGGCTCGGGGGCCATGTCGGTGTTTCTCTGGGGTCCGCCCGGGGTCGGCAAGACCACCATCGCCGCGGTCGTCTCGCGGCAGACCAACCGGCGGTTCGTCGAAATTTCCGCGGTCGCCGCGGGGGTGAAAGAGGTGCGTACGCAACTCGATCAGGCCCGGCGCGAGCTGGCCAGAGGCACGGCGACGGTGCTGTTCGTGGACGAGGTTCACCGTTTCAACAAGGCTCAGCAGGATGTTCTGCTGCCGGCCGTCGAGAACCGTCTGGTGACCCTGATCGCGGCCACCACCGAGAATCCGAGCTTTTCGGTGATCTCACCTTTGCTCAGCCGTTCGCTGGTGCTGACCCTCAAGCCGCTCACCGACGACGATCTGAACCGGCTGATCGATCGGGCCCTGACCGATGGGCGCGGCTTGGGCGCCCCGGTTGCCGGTGGTGCCCGCTACGAACTCGCCATCGCTGCCCGGCAGGCCATTCTCGCGCTGGCCGGTGGGGATGCCCGACGGGTGCTCACCTACCTGGAGGAAGCTGCCCGCGGTGCAGATGCGAAAGGGTCCCGGTTGATCGATCTGCCTACCTTGGAGCAGTCGGTCGATCGAGCTGCTGTGCGCTATGACGCGGCGGGCGATCAGCATTACGACGTGATCAGTGCATTCATCAAATCGGTCCGCGGTTCAGATGTGGATGCCGCATTGCACTGGCTGGCGCGAATGGTGGAGGCCGGTGAGGATCCTCGGTTTATCGCCCGTCGGCTGGTCATTTTGGCCAGTGAGGATATCGGTATGGCGGCGCCAGGCGTCCTGCAGCTGTGCGTGGCAGCTGCCCAGGCGGTGCAGCTTATCGGCATGCCGGAGGCGCGGCTCAACCTCGCCCAGGCGACCATCGCGGCAGCTACCGCACCGAAATCGAACGCCGTGATCGCAGCCATCGACCAGGCCATTGCCGATGTGCGTACCGGCCGGATCGGCACCGTGCCAGCCCATCTGCGGGATACGCACTATTCCTCGGCCCAGGACTTGGGGCACGGAGTCGGCTATCGCTACGCGCACCAGTATCCGCATGGCGTGGCAGCCCAACAGTATCTACCCGACGAATTGGTGGGCGCCCGATACTATGAGCCGACCGATCATGGTTACGAGGCTCGGCTCGCCGATCGGCTGCGGAGGTTGCGCACATTGCTGGCTGGGGATACCTAGCCGGCCGGCATGGAAACCGTCGCCGGGGACACCGGAAAGACGACTGGTGCGGCGCAATGGATGGGTGGTGTAGACATGTCGGTGCCCGGACTACTGTGCGGCCATTCGTGCCTTCGATCCAGGCCGGACGCTAGGCTTGACCGGCAACCGGCCCTGCGAGTCGGTAGGTGACTACGGATGTGAGGATGGCAGTCATGAAGGCAGCGGAGATCGGACGACGGTTTTTGGATTTTTTTGCCGCCCGCGACCATACCGTGGTGCCGAGCGCTTCGCTGTTGTATAACGATCCAACCCTGCTGTTCGTCAACGCCGGTATGGTGCCGTTCAAGCCCTACTTCACCGGAGTGGAACCGGTTGCCTGGCGGCGAGCGGTGAGCATGCAGAAGTGTGTGCGCACCCTGGATATCGAGGACGTCGGGAAGACGACTCGGCATGGCACTTTCTTCCAGATGCTCGGCAACTTTGCGATAGCCGACTATTTCAAGCGGGAGGCGATCGAGTGGGCTTGGCAACTGGTTACCGGTGAGCAGTCGGCCGGCGGGTTCGGGTTCTCTCCCGACCGCATCTGGGTGACGGTGCTGGGGCCCGGCCTGCATCCGGAATATCCCGAAGGAGATGTGGAAGCCGTCCGCTGGTGGCGTTCGGTCGGCATGCCGGATAGCCGAATCCAGCCACGTGGCCTGAAGGACAACTACTGGCATATGGGCGTGCCCGGTCCCGGTGGGCCCTGTTCGGAGATCTACATCGATCGCGGTCCCGATTATGGGCCTGAGGGGGGCCCTCTGGTGGATGAGGATCGCTTCCTGGAAATCTGGAATCTGGTCTTCCAGCAGGAGGAGTTGTCGGCCGTGCGCGCCAAGGACGATTTCGACGTCGCCCGGCCGCTACCCAGCCGAAATATCGACACCGGCGCGGGTTTGGAGCGGATCGCGTTCTTGTTGCAGGGCGTGGACAATCTTTATGAGACCGACGAGGTCTTCCCGGTTATCCGCCATGCCGCCGAATTGACCGGCCACCGGTATGGCGCAGACCGGACCGATGACGTTCGGTTGCGGGTCATTGCAGACCATGTGCGTAGCGGTTTGATGTTGATGACCGACGGGGTCACTCCCGGAAATGAGGCTCGTGGTTACGTGCTTCGCAGACTGTTGCGCCGCTCGATCAGATCCATGCGATTGCTCGGTCGGGCCGAGGCCACATTGGTGGAACTGTTGGATGTCAGCCGGCAGGTGATGTGCACTTCCTATCCCGAAGTCGATGAGCAGTGGGCGCGGATCCAGGAGATAGCTACCGCCGAGGAGGCCTCGTTCAGCAGGACGTTGTCCTCGGGAACCACGCTGTTCGATCAGGCGGTCGCCGAGACCCGCCGGTCTGGATCGCGAGTGCTCGGAGGCGATAAGGCATTTCAATTGCATGATACCTATGGTTTCCCGATCGATCTGACCTTGGAGATGGCCGCCGAGCAGGGACTCGAGGTCAATCAGGAGGCCTTTTGCAGGCTGATGGGCGAGCAACGAGAACGCGCAAAGGCAGATGCTCGGGCCAAGAAGGGCGCCGGGACCGGGACCGAGGCGTACCAACGGTTACGCGGCCTGGGCGAGGTCAGGTTCGTCGGCTACACCGATCTGACTGCCGAAACCGCCGTGCGAGGTCTAATCCGTGGTGGGGAGCCGGTATCCTCGGCCGTGTTCGGCGACCAGGTGGAGGTTGTGCTACCCGAAACCCCGTTCTACGCCGAGGCCGGCGGGCAGGTGGCCGATGCCGGTGTGCTGCGTGGCCCGGGCGGCGAGCATCGGGTGCTGGATGTGCAGCGACCGATTCCCGGCCTGGTGGTGCACACCGTCGAACTGGGCGGTGAGTTGGCTGTGGGCGATCCGGTTGAGGCGATTGTGGATGCCCAGGCCCGGCGCGGGGCTTGTCAGGCGCATTCGGCGACCCATATCGTGCATGCCGCGCTGCGTGAACTGGTTGGTTCCGGTGCCACCCAGGCCGGCTCATACAATCGGCCGGGGTATTTGCGCTTCGATTTCTCGGCGCAGCACGGGTTGAGCCCTGCGCTGCGTACCGAGATCGAAGAACGCTGTAATGCCGCGATCCGGGAGGATATCGCGGTCAGCGCCACCGAGATGGAACTCGCGGAAGCCAAGGCACTGGGCGCTATGGCGATGTTCGGCGAGAAATACCCGCCCATCGTCCGGATGGTGGAAATGGGCGGCGCTTGGAGCAGGGAGTTGTGTGGTGGTACCCATGTTGAGCGCTCCAGTCAGATCGGCCTGCTGACCTTGCTCGGGGAGCAGTCCATCGGATCGGGTACCCGACGTGTGGAGGCCCTGGTCAGTGCCGATGCCTTCCGTTACCTGGCCGCTGAACGCAGCCTGGTGGGTCAGCTCACCGAACTGCTCAAGGTGCAGCCCGCCGGCCTGACCGACCGGATCAGCGCCATGATCGCCGAGCTGAAGTCGGCCAACAAGACGATCGCCGAACTCAGAATGGCCCAGCTACAGGCCGACCTTGCCGGCCTGACCGACCAGGCCCCCGATGTCCGCGGAATCCGCTTCGCCGCTCGCGTGGTGTCCGGCGTGAATGTCCAGGAGCTTCGTGCCCTGGCCATCAGGATCCGCGATAGCTGCACCGACCGTGCCGCGGTGATCATGCTGGTGTCCAATGCCGATAGGCCGGCCGTCGTGGTTGCCACCAATCAGCCTGCCCGCGATCTACTGGTGCGTGCCGGCGACCTGGTGGCGGTGGCGGCAGCCGAACTGGGTGGCAGGGGGGGCGGCAAGGACGACCTAGCCCAGGGCGGTGGTAGCGATCCGACGGCGGCCAATGCGGCGATCGCTGCGGCCCGCAGCAGGCTGGAGGTCACACTTGCCGGGTGAATTCCGGCGTGGGGTACGGTTGGCGGTCGATTGGGGAACCGTCCGGGTGGGTGTGGCTGCCTGCGATCCCGACGGCCTGCTGGCCCACCCGGTCACTACGCTGATCAACGACGCCACCATCTGGGCGCGGCTGGCCGGTTTGATCGGCGAGTTCGCGCCCATGGAGGTGCTGCTGGGCTATCCGATCGATTTGCGTGGCCGGCACGGCCTGGCAGCCAGGCGTATGTCGCGGATAGCCGGTCGACTAGCTGAGTTTCCCGGGGTCAGGATACGACTGATCGATGAACGGCTGAGTTCGACCGCCGCCCACCGTAAACTGGCAGACAGCGGACGTACTACACGTGCCCGACGTAGCATCGTCGATCAGGTGGCGGCCGTCGAGATTCTGGAGCAGGCGCTGGAATTCGAGCGTTTCACCGGGCGGCCCGCAGGGCGGGTATGGCAACGGGAGGATAGAGGGGACGGCGATGAGTCGATTTCTGATCGAGGGAACTGACGAACCTGATCCCGAGCACGCCGGGCCCGACGCCCCCGGCAGGGGCGGCCAGCGGTTCGCATATGAGCCTCCGCAGACTTCGCCGGAGGGGTCCGGGATGGTGCCTCCGCGATATGCCGTCAGCCCGCGGCCACCGCGGCACACCGCAGCCGGCCCGGCTGGCTTCCCGCGATCTGCCCAGTCCGCGGTCTTCGGGGTATCGGAGGAGCCAGCGGGTCATGCGGCAACGGCTCCGGCCGGCAATCCGTCCGGCCCCGATGACGAGTCATATGACGAGGATGTGGGCGGTTATCCCGCCGGGCCAGAGCCTTCCGATGGGTACGATGAGCCAGACGAGTTCGACGATCCGGCATCGGACGCTCGGGTTGCCGATCCCATTGGCGGGCGGCGGCGCGGTTCGGCGTTGAAGAGCCTGCTGGCAATATTCCTTTCACTGGGAATACTGTTGGGGGGCGGCTACTTTGCCTACACCAAGCTGGCAGACAAGTGGCACGAACTAACCCAGGACGCCGCCGACTATCCCGGGCCGGGCGAGCAGGAGATCCTGGTTGATATCCCGGTCGGGGCGTCATTGACCGATATGGGCAATCTGCTGTTCGAAAAGGACGTGGTGGCCTCCGCACGGGCATTCGTGGATGCGGCAAGGGATACCCCGGGCTCGTCGACGATCCAGCCTGGCACCTACCGGCTTCTCACCAGAATGAAAGCAAGCGATGCGGTCGCAGCGCTGCTGGATCGCTCCCGAATGGTGATCAACCGAATCACGATACCCGAGGGGCTACGCAATACCGTTGTGCTGCAGCGCATCTCGGAACAGACCCAGGTTCCGGTGGCCGACCTGGAGGCGACCTTAGCCAACCCATCGTCTCTGGGATTGCCCCCTTGGGCTAATGGCAAAACCGAGGGTTTCCTGTATCCCAGCACCTACAGCTACGATACCGATCCCACCGCCCAGGAGATTCTCAGCCTGATGCCCGCGCAGTTCAATTCGGTTACCACCGAACTGAACTTCGCCGCGAAAGCCGAGGCTCAAAGAGTCTCACCATATGATGCCGTGACCATCGCCAGCATCATCGAGAAGGAGACCACAGACCCGAAGTACGGCCCCGATATCGCCCAGGTGCTTTACAACCGGCTGCGCCGCGGCATGAAGCTGCAGTTGGATTCCACGGTCATCTATGCGGTTAATTCACCCGGCACGATCACCACCAGCGATGAGGAACGCGCGAATCCCTCGCCGTACAACACCTATGTGCACGAAGGCCTGCCGCCGGGGGCGATTTCCAACCCCGGACGCAGTGCGTTGGAGTCGGCGGTCAACCCCACCACCGGAGACTATCTGTATTTCGTGGCGGTCAACCCGGATACCGGCGAGACGAAATTCGCCAGCACCTCGGAGGGCCATGAGGCCAATGTGGCCGAGTTCCAGGCCTGGTGCCGGGCCAATTCCGATCGCTGTGGCTGATCCGGGACCTTTAACCCACGCTGCGGGGTGCCTGGCACATTTCGGCTAGCCCGGTGGGGCACCTGAATACCACGCGCCGGCGTCCGCAGGCCGCGACCGCTCTGAGATACTGAGCGGTATGCTGCGCTATCTGACCGCTGGTGAATCCCATGGGCGCGCCTTGGTGGCGACTTTGGAGGGCATTCCGGCTGGTGTGGGAATCACCACCCGGGAGATCGCCGAGTCACTGGCCCGGCGTAGGTTGGGTGCCGGCCGGGGGGCCCGGATGAATTTCGAAGCCGACGAGGTGACCATGATCGCCGGTGTACGCCACGGCCGAACCCTGGGTTCGCCTGTGGCGCTGCTGGTTGGCAACAGCGAATGGCCGAAGTGGGACGAGGTGATGTCACCGGATCCGGTTGACGAACAGGTTCTGGCTCGGCTGGCCCGCAGCGAGCCCCTGACCCGGCCGCGGCCCGGGCACGCCGATCTCGCCGGTATGCAGAAGTATGATTTCGCCGAGGCCCGCCCGGTATTCGAGCGTGCCAGCGCCCGGGAGACCGCTGCCCGGGTGGCGATCGGCCGAGTCGCCCAGAATCTCCTGGCCCAAGCCTATGGCATCACGGTGCTGAGCCATGTGGTAGAACTCGGCTCGATCCGGGCTGGGGCGACCCGGTTTCCGACCATGGCCGATCTGACGATGATCGATGCCGATCCGGTGCGCTGTTTCGATCCGGTGGCTAGCCGGAATATGCAGGCCGAGGTCGCCGCCTGCCAAGCCGCGGGGGATACCCTGGGCGGGGTGGTCGAGGTGGTCGTCTGGGGCTGTCCACCCGGTCTGGGCAGCCATGTCCAGGGGGACCGCCGGCTGGACGCCAAGTTGGCAGCGGTATTGATGGGGATCCAGGCGATCAAGGGGGTCGAGATAGGCGATGGTTTCGATCTCGCCAGGGTGCGGGGCTCGCAGGCCCACGATGAAATCGTCCCCGGCAGCAGCGGAATCGAGCGATTGACCCAGCGTTCGGGTGGCGTGGAGGGTGGCATCAGTACCGGGGAGGTGCTGCGGGTACGGGCCGCCATGAAGCCCATCGCCACCGTGCCCCGGGCACTGCGGACCATCGACACCCGCACCGGCGAGCCGGCCAAGGCGCATCACCAGCGCTCCGATGTCTGTGCCGTACCAGCTGCCGGGGTGGTGGCCGAGGCGATGGTCGCCCTGGTACTGGCCGACCTATGCCTGGCCAAATTCGGGGGGGATTCCTTGACTGAAACCCGTCGCAACCATCAAGGCTACCTGCGTCAGGTCGCCGAGCGCGGACTGTCGATCCATGGCTGAGCGGCGAGACCACGAACCCTCCCGGCAGCGCACTCCCCAGCCCAGCCGGGTGCGCGTTCAGACCGCGCACCCCTATGACGTCATAATCGGCGATGGTATGCTCGGGGGGCTACTGGAATACTGCCGGGCTTGCAGCCGGGTGGCGGTGCTGGCCAGTGATCGAGTGGCCGACGTGGCCGACCGGGTGACCGGATTGTTTCGCGGCGCTGGTTGCACCGTGCTCAGGCTGCAGGTACCAGACGGCGAGCTTGCCAAAGCACCAGAGGTCTTGGTCTCCTGCTGGCGTGAACTGGCCGTCGCCGGTTTTACCCGGTCGGATCTGATCGTCGGGGTTGGCGGTGGTGCCAGCACCGATCTGGCGGGTTTCTTAGCCGCCACTTTCCTGCGTGGCATCGCCTTCCTCAGCATCCCTACCACGGTGCTGGCTATGGTAGACGCGGCGGTTGGCGGCAAGACCGGTATCGACCTGCCCGAGGGCAAGAATCTGGTCGGTTCCTTTCATGAGCCCTTGGCGGTGATCTGCGATCTGTCCCTGCTGGCCACGCTGCCGGCCGCCGAGATCAGCTCGGGCCTCGCCGAGGTCGTCAAGGCCGGCCTCGTGCACGACCAGCGGATTCTCGCACTGCTCACCGAGGATCCAGGATTGGCCCGCCAGCCGGGCAGCGGGTTGATGGCTGAGCTGATACGTCGCGCAATCGTTTTCAAGGCCGAGGTGGTGTCTACCGATCTGTACGAGGCCACCTCGGCGGGTGCCCGACTTGGCCGGGAGGTGCTCAACTACGGTCACACCCTGGGGCACGCCATCGAACGCTGGGAGAATTTCGCCATCCGGCACGGTGAGGCGGTTGGGTTGGGCATGATATTCGCTGCCCGGCTGTCTCATAGACTGGCCGGGCTATCCGCGGCGGCGGTGGATCGGCATGTGGAACTGATCGCCGCGCTTGGCTTGCCCACCAGCTATCCGATCGCACCATGGCCGCAACTGCGCGAGGTGATCGCTCGGGACAAGAAAACCCGGGGGACTCGGCTGCGGTTGGTTGGTCTGCGTGCGATCGGACTACCGGTTATCATCGAGTCCCCTCCCGAGGATGTGCTGGCCGATTGCTACGCCACGTTGGGGGTAGGTTGAGGTATACCGCCGAGCCACAGACCGGGCCATGGGGACTGCTGGTAGAACTGAGGTGCCGGTGACCCGATCGCCTCGGTGGCTGGCCTGCCCGGCTGGCCGATGGCGACCGCCGCCTCGGACAGCCGGCCGACTATGCCGGGCAGCCAATTCGGTCTGCCATGCCCGCGACGGCTAGAATCCACCATTGCGGGATAACACCGCCCCCTGCGCGAAGCCGGTTCGGCCGGCAAGAGGTTTACGTCCAGATTGGAAAGGCACGGCGTGGCTACCACCAACGACATCAAGAACGGCACGGTACTTGACCTGGATGGTCAGCTCTGGCAGGTACTGTGGTTCCAGCATCACAAGCCCGGTAAAGGCAATACTGTGGTGCGGACCAAGATCAGGAATGTGGTCAACGGCAAGACGGTGGACCGTACCTTCCCCGCGGACACCAAGATTGATATGGCACAGGTGGATCGCTCGGATATGCAGTACCTCTATGAAGACAGCACCGGGTATGTTGTCATGGACACCGCTACCTACGATCAGCTCACCATTCCAGCCGAGACTTTCGGCGAGGCGAAGGATTACCTGTTGGCGGGGATGACCATCACGGTGGCCACTCATGAAGGCAATCCGCTCTACATCGAGTTGCCGCCGAGCGTGGAGCTTGAGATCACTTACACCGAACCGGGCTTGCAAGGCGATCGCTCTACCGGGGGGACCAAGCCGGCTACCCTGGAAACCGGGAAGCAGATTCAGGTGCCGCTGTTCATCACCACCGGGGAAAAAGTCAAGGTGTCCACCGAATCCGGCGACTACCTCGGCCGGGTTAACGGCTGACTGCCGGCGTGACTAGCCATCCCGCAGACGAGCAAGCGCTTCCCCTGATGGCCGGGGAACATCCTCCGGTGCCAGGAGCGATCAAGATCTCTTCGGTTGACATGTCGACAAAGCGGCATTCAGCGCGTACGAAGGCTCGCAAGGCGGCCCTGGATATCCTGTTCGAGGCCGATCTGCGGGGCGGCGACAGCTGGTCCAGGCTGGCTCGCCGCTTAGCCGAGCCGACTTTGGGAGTCCGCGAGCTCACCAGGGAACTGGTCTTGGGGGTATGCGACAATGCCGCCCAGATTGACGCCCGGATCGGTGCGGCCGGCAGCAGCGACTGGCCGGTTCAGCGAATGCCCCTGGTGGATCGGAACCTGGCCCGGATAGCGGTTTACGAGCTCGATCACACCCCGATCGACACTAGGGCTGCGATCAGCGAGGCCTTGGAACTCGCCGACGAGTTGTCCACCGATGAGTCGGTGGCCTTTCTAAACGGATTGCTCGGCCAGGTGGCCCGCACGCGATCCGGTCGGTCTATCGGATCCTTGGGAGTCGTAGATGAGTGAGGCCGATTCGGCGGTTCTGGTCTTGGAGGACGGTCGGGTTTTCACCGGGCGGATGTTCGGAGCCCGCGGTGAGACCTTCGGGGAGGCCGTGTTCGCTACCGGCATGTCGGGTTACCAGGAGACTCTCACCGATCCGAGCTATCTGCAGCAGGTGGTGATTGCGACCGCTCCGCATATCGGCAACACCGGTTGGAACGATGAGGACGACGAGTCGTCGCGCATCTGGGCGGCCGGCTATGTGGTGCGCGATCCGGCGCCTCGGCCCAGTAATTGGCGGGCGCGTCGAGGCCTGGCCGAGGAGTTGGTGGCCCAGGGCATCGTCGGCATCTGTGAGATTGATACCCGGGCGCTCACCCGTCACCTGAGGGAACGCGGCAGCATGCGGGTGGGGATCAGCTCGATCGGCACCGACCCGGAGTCGCTGCTCGCCCGGGTCATGGGTCACCCTTCCATGGTTGGCGCCGATCTGGTCTCCAAGGTCACTACCCCCCAGCCCTATGTGGTGCCCGCCCGAGGCCAGACGCGATTCAGGGTCGCGGCCATCGATCTGGGCATCAAGGCCAATACCCCACGAGAACTGGCAGAACGAGGAATCGAGGTACATGTCCTGCCCGCTGGGAGCACCCTGGCCGGCATCACCGCGTTGGCACCCGATGGGGTTTTCTTCTCTAACGGTCCCGGTGACCCCGCCACCGCCGGCCGGCAGGTTGAGTTGGCGCGGGGGGTTTTGCGGGCCGGGCTGCCGGTGTTTGGCATCTGCTTTGGCCACCAGGTGTTCGGCAGAGCCCTGGGGTTCGGCACCTACAAGCTAAAATACGGTCACCGGGGGATCAACCAACCGGTCCTGGACCGGGCCACCAACCGGATCGATATCACCTGTCACAATCATGGGTTCGCGGTCGATGCGCCGGTCAGCGAACGGCTTGAGACCGAGTTCGGCAAGGTACACGTCAGCCACGTCTGCCTCAACGACCAGGTCGTCGAGGGCCTGGAGCTGACTCGCGCTGGGCGGGTGCAGGCTTTCAGCGTCCAATACCACCCTGAGGCGGCGGCTGGACCGCATGACGCCGAGTACCTGTTTGATGGTTTCGTCGCATTGCTCGCCGATCATCGGAAGGCCCGGCATGCCGAAGCGCACTGACATTTCCTCGATTATGGTCATCGGTTCGGGCCCGATCATCATCGGGCAGGCCGCCGAGTTCGACTATTCGGGTACCCAGGCATGCCGGGTGTTACGCGACGAGGGCTACCGGGTGATCCTGGTCAACTCGAACCCGGCCACCATCATGACCGACCCGGAGTTCGCCGATGCCACCTATCTGGAGCCCATCACCCCGGAGTTCGTGGCACAGATCATCGCTAAGGAACGCCCCGATGCGCTATTGGCCACTCTGGGTGGGCAGACTGCGCTGAATACCGCGGTCGAACTGCACGACCGAGGGATTCTGACACGTTATGGCGTGGAACTGATCGGCGCTTCGGCCGAGGCGATAAAACGCGGCGAGAACCGCGAAGAGTTCAAGCAGGTCATCGCCGGGCTGCCCGAGTTCGCCGGCGGACGAGCAGAGTATGCCCGCAGCCGGATCTGTCATTCTCTCGCCGAGATCCATTCTGCGGCCGAAGAGCTCGGGCTGCCTGTGGTGCTGCGTCCCAGCTACACCATGGGCGGGGTGGGGTCGGGTTTCGCCCATGACCGTGAAGAGTTGACGCGGATCGGCCGGATCGGCCTTGAGGCCAGTCCGGTAACCGAGGTGTTGGTTGAGGAATCGATCCTCGGCTGGAAGGAGTTCGAGCTCGAGGTCATGCGTGACCGGGCCGACAACGTCGTGGTGGTCTGCTCCATCGAGAACCTCGACCCGATGGGGATACACACCGGCGATTCGATCACCGTGGCACCCGCAATGACCCTGACCGACCGCGAATACCAGCACATGCGAGATGTCGGTATCGAGATCATCCGGGCGGTCGGCGTAGACACGGGCGGTTGCAACATCCAGTTCGCCATCCACCCAGACACCGGCCGCATGATCGTCATCGAGATGAATCCCCGGGTATCCCGCTCATCCGCCCTTGCCTCGAAGGCGACCGGATTCCCGATTGCCAAGATAGCCGCCAAGGTGGCCGTCGGTTACACCCTGGATGAGATCTCCAACGACATCACCCGGCAGACGCCGGCCTGTTTCGAACCGACCTTAGACTATGTCGTGGTCAAGGTGCCACGGTTTGCCTTCGAGAAGTTCCCTTCGGCGGATTCCTCACTGACTACCCACATGAAATCGGTCGGCGAGGCGATGGCGATCGGTCGCAATTTCACCGAGGCGCTAGGCAAGGCACTGCGTTCGCTAGAGGACCCCCGCGCGCCCTTCGACTTCGCTGCGCCGCCCGGGCAGACGACCGGGTTGTTGGAGCGGATGACCCGGCCCCATGACGGCCGGATTCAACTCATGATGGCTGCCTTGCGGGCCGGCGCGAGCGTCTCGGAGGTCTCTACCGCTACCGGGATCGATCCCTGGTTCGTCGATCAACTGATGCTGGTCAAGCAGGTCGCCGATGAACTGTCCGAGGCCGATGAACTGGACGCCGCACTACTGCGCCGCGCCAAGCGGCATGGCCTGTCGGATCGTCAGCTGGCGGATCTACGCGGGATGCATGTTGCGGATCTACGGGCCCTGCGATACCGGTTAGGCGTCCGCCCGGTATACAAGACCGTCGATACTTGTGCGGCCGAATTCGCCGCCGAGACCCCGTATCTGTATTCCAGCTATGACCAGGAGACCGAGGTTCGGCCTCGGGCCCGGCCGGCTGTACTGATTCTGGGCAGCGGGCCGAACCGGATCGGGCAAGGCATCGAATTCGACTACTCCTGTGTGCACGCGGCCATGACATTATCCCGGCATGGCTACGACTCCATCATGGTTAACTGCAACCCCGAGACGGTTTCCACCGACTATGACACCAGTGACCGGCTCTATTTTGAGCCACTGACGCTGGAGGACGTGTTGGAGATCTACCACGCCGAGCTGGCCGCTGGTCCAGTAGCCGGAGTGATCGTGCAGCTGGGCGGGCAGACTCCGCTGCGGCTTGCCCAGCAACTGGCCGACGCGGGGGTGCCCATCGTCGGCACCAGCCCGCGCGCCATCGACCTGGCCGAGGAACGTGGCGCCTTCGGCAGGGTGCTGGCCGAGGCCGGTCTGCGGGCGCCGAGACATGGCATGGCGGACAGTTCCGAACAGGCTTGCCAGATCGCCGAGGACATCGGCTATCCGGTGTTGGTGCGCCCCAGCTATGTGCTGGGTGGCCGGGGGATGGAGATCGTCGACGATCCGGATGCCCTGCGTACCTATATCGACAATTCCACTCTGATCAGCCCAGACATGCCGGTACTGGTAGACAGGTTCCTGGACGACGCGATCGAGATCGATGTGGATGCGCTGTTCGATGGTGCCGAGCTCTACATAGGTGGGATCATGGAACACATTGAGGAGGCCGGTATCCACTCGGGTGACTCGGCCTGTTCGCTGCCGCCGGCGACCCTGGGCGGTGAGGTCATCAGACAGATTCGTTCGGCGACTCTGGCGATCGCTCGTGGTGTGGGTGTCTGTGGTCTGATCAATATCCAGTTCGCGTTGGCTGCCGACACCTTGTACGTGCTGGAGGCAAATCCCCGGGCGTCGCGGACCGTGCCGTTCGTCAGTAAGGCCACAGATACTCAACTTGCCAAGGCCGCTACCTTGATCATGCTGGGCACCAGCATCGCCGAATTGCGCGCGGACGGGATGCTGCGGGCCACCGGGGATGGTGCGGCGACTTGGCGCGGCATGCCGATCGCCATCAAGGAGGCGGTAATGCCGTTCAATCGTTTTCACACTACCGATGGTTCATCGGTTGACTCCCTGCTGGGACCGGAGATGCGCTCGACTGGAGAAGTGATGGGGCTGTCGAGTTCGTTCGGGATGTCATTCGCCAAGGCGCAAGCCGCTATCCGGGGTGGACTGCCGACCAGTGGCAATGTCTTCGTGTCGGTGGCCAACCGCGATAAACGCAACGTGATCTTCCCGATCAAGCGCCTGGCGGACTTGGGCTTCCGGATCTTGGCTACCCAGGGGACCGCTGACATGCTCAGCCTGCATGGGGTGGATGTGACCCCGGTACGCAAGCATTCTCAGGGCCGCGGCCCGAACGATGAACCGACCATCGTGGAACTCATCAATCGGGGCGAGATCGACCTGATCTTCAACACTCCCAGCGGGGAAACCACATCAGGCGCACCTCGCGCGGATGGCTACGAGATTCGCACCGCGGCGGTCCGGCATACCATTACCTCGATCACCACGGTGCAGAGCCTGGAGGCGGCGGTGCAGGGGATTGAAGCCATCCTGGGGGATGCTATGCAGGTGCATTCTCTACAGGAATGGGCCGAACAGATTCATCTTGCGCAACAATCCGGTATCTGCTGATTCGGCACCGTTTCGAGGCACAATGGGGACTTGACCGGGCCAGTTCCAGGCCCAGCTGGCTACCAACGAGGAGAGCTGCCCCATGATCACCGTCGAGGAGTTGGTGACCCGGCTGCTGTGGAAGGGTTACCGGGTTGGATTGCGACCGGTGCTGTTCAATTCTTCGAGTGGTGACCCGGAGCGGATCCACGATCGGGTGCTGGCGCTGCTCGGTGAGATTCCCGAGCCACTATTGCAGTGGCTGGCGGAGTCGATCGGACGCCGCCGCAACCCGGTTGAAATCGCCGGGATCGATTTCCCGGGCAGAGTCGGAGTGGCGGCCGGGCTGGACAAGGAGGGCCTGGCTGCCCGGGCCTGGGGTGCGCTGGGTTTCGGATTCGCCGAGTTCGGGACCGTCACCGCCGGTGCCCAACGCGGCAATCGACAGCCGCGGCTGTTCCGGCTGCCCCACAGCAAGGCGTTGATCAACCGGATGGGATTCAACAATTCCGGCGCTACCGCCCTTGCGGCCCGGCTAGGGCGGTGGGGCGTCCGCCGCGGCAATCTAGCGCTGGGATATCCGGTTGGGGTCTCGATCGGGAAAACCAGGACTACTCCGCTAGCGCAGGCCACCGAGGACTACCTGACCTCGTTGCGCACATTGGCCGAGTACGTAGACTACGTTGCGATCAATGTCTCCAGTCCCAATACCCCCGGATTGCGCAGCCTGCAGGACCGGGATGCGCTCTCCCAATTGACCACCGCCATGGTGGCGTGCACCCGAGAACTGGGTGGGGCGCACCCCCTGCCGGTATTCGTTAAGCTGGCACCCGATCTGTCGGTGGGAGAACTTGATGCACTGATCGAGGTCTGTGAATCGAGTGGGGTGACCGGTTTGATCGCAACCAATACCACCACTGGACGTGAACGACTGCATCCTTCGGAGCTATGGCTGGCCACTCAGGCCGGGGGACTGTCGGGGGCACCGCTCACCGCCCGGGCACTGCGGGTCGTCTCCGCGGTCACCGCTCGGACCAGGCTGCCGGTGATGGGAGTCGGTGGCATCATGACTCCAGCCGATGCCCAGGCGATGTTCGATGCGGGCGCCAGCCTGGTGCAGTTGTACACCGGGTTCATCTACCAGGGCATCGGCCTGGTTCATGGCATCAATGCTTTGACCATTCCGGATCGGGTTACGAAACGGTGACTGGTTTCCAGGATAGGCTGCGCACCCTGGTAGCTGACCGCGGCAATCTGTGTGTCGGTGTCGATCCCCACCCCAGTCTGGTGCGTGCCTGGGGTTATGAACCCGATCTGGCCGGGGCCGAACGGGTTTGCCGCGAACTGATCGCCGCGGTGGGGGATCGGGTAGCGGCCTTCAAACCGCAATCGGCTTTTTTCGAAGCGTTTGGATCGGCGGGAGTTGCGGTTCTGGCACGCGTATTGGCCGAAATCGCGGCCGCCGGTGCGCTGGCTATCCTGGATGTCAAGCGAGGCGATATCGGCTCCACGATGGCCGGTTACGCCCACGCCCATCTATCCGGGCTCACCGATCTCAGTGCCGATGCCATCACGCTTAGCCCTTTCCTGGGCTTCGATGCGTTGCTGCCAGCTATTGAATTGGCTCAACGGACCGAGCGTGGGGTCTATGTGTTGTGCCGTACCAGTAATCCGGAAGGTACCGGGGTTCAACTGGCCGAACACGGCCACCACAGTGTCGCCCAGCAGGTCGTCGATCGCGCCCGCACCATCAACCGAGCCGCAGATTGCGGGGTCGTAGGGCTGGTGATCGGGGCAACTTTGCCAAAACTAGATGTGGATCTCACCGGATTCTCTGGATCCATCCTGGCCCCCGGTATTGGCGCTCAAGGCGCCACCATTTCCGGGTTGACCAGCCTATTCAATGCCGCTGTGGGGCAAGTGCTACCCACCGTCTCGCGTGCGGTGATGCAGGTCGGGCCGCAAGCAGGCCGACTGCGCGAAACAGTTGACGCGCTTACCGGATGTCAATGCGCCAACTGATGCCCTATATTATCCACGTGTGCTCACCGTGTGAAACATTTCGCCCGGCCGAGCAGACATAATAGAAACGAAACGGAGTAAGCAAACGTGGCAATTCCAACCTTGTCTCCCGAGCAGTTGCAGGCAGCTCGGGCCGCAGCCACCGAGGCCAGGCGAGTTCGGGCCGCACTGAAGAATTCGGTCCGTGACGGATCGGTTTCGCTGGCTGGAGCGCTTGATCAATGCGCCGACAACGATGTGCTGGCACACATCCGCGTCGTCGATCTGCTCAAGGCTCTGCCCAGAGTTGGCGAGAAACGCGCTGCGGAAATCATGGCGAAATACGATATCGCGGCCAATCGTCGGGTCCGCGGTCTGGGACGGCATCAGGTCGCTGGCCTGAAGTCGGAATTCAACTGATACCATGCCCGGCGGGGTTGGCGCGTTCGTCATTTCGGGGCCGACGGCTGTGGGCAAGGGGACGGTGGTCGCCCGGTTGCGAGCGGTTCGCCCCCAGATACACGTTTCGGTGTCGGTGACGACGCGGCTACCCCGTCCGGGTGAGGTGGCGGGCGTCCACTATCTATTCGTGGACGACCCCACCTTCGATGAATTGCAAGCCAGCGATGGCTTGCTTGAGTGGGCCGTGGTGCACGGTCGGTATCGTTATGGCACACCCCGGCAGCCGGTTTTGGATGCCTTGGCGGCCGGACGCCCCACCATTTTGGAGATCGATCTGCAAGGGGCCCGGCAGGTACGCCGATCCCTTCCTGAGGCGACCCAGATCTTCCTTTTGCCGCCAAGTTGGGCGGAACTCGAAGACCGGCTGCGCGGTCGCGGCACCGAGGATGAGGCCCAGATGGCCCGGCGGCTGGCGACCGCTCGGGTGGAGATGGCCGCGGCAGACGAGTTCGATCACGTGCTCACCAATGTCGAGGTCGAACAGACCGTCCAAGAACTGGTAAGCTTACTCGGTCTTTGACCTTCAAAACATTCGCGAGGACACCATCTTGAGCATCAACACCCCAGAGGGCATCACGCATCCACCGGTGGACGATCTGCTGGAGCAGGTCGACTCGAAGTATCGACTGGTGCTGTTCGCGGCCAAACGTGCCCGCCAGATCAACGCCTACTACGCCCAGCTGGGCGAGGGCCTGCTCGAATCGGTGGGGCCGCTGGTCGAAACTCAGCCTCAAGAAAAGCCGCTTTCGATCGCGCTGCGCGAGATCCAGGCGGCCCAACTGCAATACACCGAGATCGATCCCGAGGCGGAGGCCGCGGCCCGGGCAGAGGCCTTCAGCGATCCGGAGTTCGCCCTCACCGATCCGTTCGCTGATCTTGATCCGGCCTGATCCCATGGTAAGGCTATTCACCTCTGAGTCGGTCACCGAGGGGCATCCCGATAAGGTGGCCGATGCGATCAGCGATGCTGTACTGGACGCGATGCTGAGTTGCGACCCGGACTCTCGGACCGCTGTGGAAACGCTGGTGGCCAATGGGGTCGTGGTGGTTACGGGCGAGGCGACCACCGAGGCCTATGCCGACATCCAGCAATTGGCTCGCGAACGACTGCTCAAGATCGGCTACGACTCTGCCGACAAGGGTATAGATGGCGGCGCGTGCGGGGTCATGGTTACCCTCAACAATCAGTCGCCCGATATCGCCCGGGGCGTCAACGGCTCCTGGGAGTCCCGGCATGGTCATGCCGATGACGGCTACGACCTTCAGGGAGCCGGCGATCAGGGTTTGATGTTCGGCTATGCCTGCGCCGAGACTCCCGAACTGATGCCGCTGCCGATCCGGCTGGCACATCGGCTGGCCGAGCGACTGACCGCCGTCCGGCGGGAGGAGCTGGACTATCTACGGCCAGATGGTAAAACCCAGGTGACCATCGGGTATGACAGCCAGGGACGCCCAGCCAGCGTGGATACCGTGGTGGTGTCGGCCCAGCACCGGGCCGATGTCGAATTGCACAGCCGGTTGGAGCCCGACCTCCGGCGCCTGGTGATCGCACCGATCCTGGCCGAGTATGGTTTCGAGCAGGCCAAGCCCCGAGTGCTGATTAACCCGACTGGACGGTTCGTCACCGGCGGCCCGGCCGGCGACGCCGGGTTGACCGGTCGTAAGATCATCGTGGACACCTACGGTGGGATGGCCCGGCACGGCGGCGGTGCCTTCAGCGGCAAGGATCCCAGCAAGGTCGATCGGTCGGCTTCCTATGCCATGCGCTGGGTAGCCAAAAATGTGGTCGCTGCAGGCCTCGCATCCCGCTGTGAGGTACAGGTCAGTTACGCCATCGGTACAGCGCACCCCACCAGTCTGTATGTCGATACCTTCGGGACCGGCCAGTTGCCCGATCCGGATATCGCCGCCGCGATATCGCAGGTATTCGATCTGCGCCCCGCTGCGATAGTCGATCGATTGCAGTTGAAGCGGCCCATCTATTCCAGTTTCACCTGCTATGGCCACTTCGGGCGTGGCCTGCCGGGTATGACCTGGGAGTGCACCGACCGGGCCGACGAGTTGGCGCGCCGCGTTCGCGGCTGATGATCGCCCGGGTGGCGGTGGACATCCCACTGCCGCACCTTGATCGGCTGTTCGACTATGTCGTGCCCGAGACCTTGGTTTCCCAGGCACAGCCAGGGGTCCGGGTTAAGGTCCGGTTTGCTGGCCGGCTGCGCGATGGCTATCTGATCGAACTCGCCGAGACCAGCGAGGTCACCGGCCGGCTGGCCAGTCTGTCGAAGGTGGTTTCGGCCGAACCCGTGCTGGGGGCAGCCCAGTACCGCCTGCTGCGCCGGGTGGCCGATCACTATGCGGGCACGTTCGCCGATGTGGTACGGCTGGCGGTGCCCCCGAGGCATGCCGCCACCGAGGCGGCCGATCAAGCCGACTGGCCTGCGCCTCGGACCGCGCGGATACCCTCCGGAGGCCTGTTGACCGCGCCCAACGGAACAGGGTTCCTGACTTCGCTGGAGCGTGGTTCGGCGGCGCGGGCGTACTGGCAGGTACCGCCCCGTTTCTATCCAGACCAGTATGGTTCAGACGACTGGACGCGGGGTTTTGCCCAGGCGGCAATCGCCGCTTTGCGTTCCGGGCGCGATGTCATCATTGTGTTGCCGGATATCCGGGATCTGACCCGGATACGCTCCACGCTTGCTGACTTCATCGGTCTGGGCGCGATCGCGGAGTTGCATTCTGATCTTGGCCCGGCTTTGCGCTATCGCAACTATCTGGCCGTCCGACGAGGCCAGGCGAGGGTGGTCGTCGGTGCCCGGCCGGCGGTTTACGCTCCGGTGCGCGACCTTGGATTGATCTGCCTGTGGGATGACGGCGATGATCTGCACGCCGACCCGCACACCCCCTATCCGCATGCTCGCGACGTGGCCGCGCTACGAGCGGCAGCCGATGGTTGCGGCCTGCTGCTGGCCGGTCACGCCCGGACCGCCGAAGTTCAGTCCTGGCTGGACCGGGACTGGCTGGGCGGCATCGGCTTGGTTCCGGGGCAACAGCGGCGCGCTTGTGCCGCGGTACGGGTGTCCGGGGATTCCGACCAGGCATTGGCACGTGATCCGCTGGCGCGCTCCACCAGGCTGCCCCGGATCGCCTTCGAGACGATACGCACCGGGCTATTGACCGGTCCGGTACTTGTTCAGGTGCCTCGCGCTGGCTACCTGCCTGCTCTGACCTGCCGGCACTGTCATACCCCGGTGCGCTGCCCAACCTGTCATGGTCCGGTACGGGTACGCCGCACCGCCGGCAGCCGACAGCTCGATTGCACCTGGTGCGGGCGGATCATTGTCGAGTGGCGCTGCATCACCTGTGGCGGTCGTGAGCTCCGCGCTCCGGTTGTCGGCTCCGAGCGCACTACCGAAGAATTGGGGCGGGCCTTTCCCGGGATCCGGGTCCTGGATAGTTCCGGGGATCGGGTCATATCGCATGTGGGGGACCAGCCCGCGCTGGTGGTGGCCACCCCCGGAGCTGAGCCGCTACCCGGCACCGGTTATGCCGCCGCCGTCTTGTTGGATGCCCATCGACTGTTGGAACGACCGGATCTACGCGCCGGCGAGGAGGCCCTGCGGCGCTGGCTGAACGCGATGGCCTTGGTCCGCCCGGCATCCGATGGTGGCACGGTGTGCGTGGTCGGCCCGCCGGCCGAACGGGCGATCCAAGCCCTGGTACGGCTGGATCCAGGCGGTTATGCCATCCATGAACTGGCCGACCGCATTGCCGCCGGCTATCCGCCGGCGGTCCGGTTCATCACTATCGAGGGCGTATCCGGCGCGGTGGCGGAGTTCGGCGATCTGCTGACCGTCCCCGAGGGCACCGAACGATTGGGCCCGGTCGAGTTGGGTGTGCCGGTCGGGGTCGGTCAGGAGGAGACCTGGTGGCAGCTGTCTCTGCGTGTCCCGACGCCAGTTGGGACGGAGCTGATTCGCGCGGTGAAGGCGGCGGCCGCCGGCCGCACCGCTCGCAAACTCACCGGTGCGTTGCGTATCCGGGTGGATCCAGTTCGACTGTGAGGCGTCCCCGGGGGACAGCTCAGCGCCAGCAGCGCGGTGCCCCTGGCCTGGCCGCCCCGGCTGCCATGGCTGGATTGGGGCATGGTTTCCACTGGGCCCGGGACCCACCGGCACTAGCTAACCGATGTGCTCGCCATCCGGCAGCCTGTCTTACCCAAGTTGGGCTTTTAGCGACCCAGGATCTCGTCGATGATCGTAGTGGTTTCGGCATTGAGCCGGGGCCGAGTGGCGATCTGGCGTAATGTGCGGCGGACTGGTCACGGCAAGGGGACCCAACTCAGATCGGAAGGTTCTTCTATATGAAGAATCTTCTTGGGATGCCTGGTAATCCCAGGTTTAGGGGGTGGGATCTTCGTCGACTGCGGGTCTGCCGCAGGTGTCCCAGGGCATCGATGTGGTCATCCGAAGGTTCCTCCTAGACTATGGGGGTGAGGATTCTGTTTGCCGGTACCCCGGAGGTCGCCCTGCCCAGCCTGCGCGCGCTTGCCGACTCCGCCCATTCTGTCGCCGCAGTGTTGACCCGCCCGGATGCCCCGGCTGGCCGCCGCCGACGCCCCAGCCCATCCCCGGTGGCGGTGCTGGCCGACGAACTTGGGTTCCCGGTACTGAAACCGGTCGGCCCCGACGCCGAGTTGGTAGCGCAGATTCGGGCCTTGGATCTGGACGCTGCCGTGGTGGTCGCATTCGGCATGCTGCTGCCCCAACCGCTGCTTGACGCCGTGCCCGGTGGCTGGCTCAATCTACACTTTTCGCTGCTGCCACGATGGCGAGGTGCCGCACCGGTACAGCGGGCCATCCTGGCCGGTGACCAGGTCACCGGTGCCACCGTGTTCCGTATCATCAAGCAGTTGGATGCCGGCCCGGTCTTCCGCAGCGAGCCGACCCCGATCGGTGCAACCGAGACCAGCGGTGAGTTGTTGTCCCGGCTCGCCGGATCGGGAGTGCACTTGTTGCTGGCTGCCCTTGATGATTTGGCCGCCGGCCGGAAACCCCACCCGCAGGATGCGACCGGGATCGTCCTCGCCGCCAAACTGGCCCCGGATGAGATGCGTCTCGATTGGGCTCAGCCGGCCGATAACCTTCTGCGGACGATCCGCGCAGCCAGCCCCGAACCGGGTGCCTGGACGACCTTGGCCGGCCGGCGGTTCGCCATCCTGGCGGCCAGGCCCGATCCGCAGGGCCCCAGACTGGCCGGCGGCGAATTGCAGGCGGATCGCCGCCACCTCTGGGTCGGTACCGGTTCAGGAACCCTGGAATTGGTGCGTGTTCAGGCCTTTGGCAAGAAGGTCATGCTGGCTGCGGATTGGGCCCGCGGGCATCGCTGGCCTGCAGCGCAGCCACTGAGTTTCGATGCGTGAACCGCGCAGGCGGGCAGGGCGCTCCCGCCGCCGTGATCCAGCCCGGTTGGCCGCCCTGGCCGCGCTGCGCAGGATCAATGGGGAACAGGCCTACGCGAACTTGGTTCTCGGCCCGCTGGTTACTGCCCTGAATACCCAGGATGCAGGTTTCGTCACCGAACTGGTGCACGGCACCTGCCGCTGGCAGGGCAGCTACGATCGGGTAATCGAGGCGGCCGCTGGCCGGTCACTGGGTTCCTTACAACCGGCCGTGGTCGATGTGCTGCGGCTGGCCTGCCATCAGTTGTTCGGCACCCGGACGCCGGTGCACGCCGCGGTCGCCACCAGTGTCGACCTGGCTGCCATCGCCATCGGCGAGCACACCACCGGGGTGGTGAATGCCATCGTGCGCAGGTTAGCCGCACGGAGCCTGGATCGGTGGCTTGCCGAGTTAACCGCCGGCCTTGATCCGCTGGCCGCCATGGCCCTCCGGTATGCCCATCCAGAATGGATCGTCCAGGCCTTCGCGGATACCCTGTCCGGCGATGACGCCGAACTGGCCGAATTGCTGGCTGCAGACAACCGCCCACCGGTGCCGATGCTTGCAGTACGTCCCGGCCTCGGCGAGGTCGCCGAGCTTGTGACCGCAGGCGCCGAGCCAGCCCGGTGGTCGCCCTGGGGCGCCAGCCGGCCTGGCGATCCGGAAGCACTGCCGGCGATTCGGGCAGGCCGAGCCGGCGTCCAGGACGAGGGCAGCCAACTGGTGATCCGGGCCGCCACCCGCGCCGCATGCCCACGGGGACCATGGCTGGATCTGTGTGCCGGCCCGGGAGGCAAGTCCGCGCTGCTCCGCGGCCTATCGCCCGGGCTGCTGGTCGCTGCGGAATTGCATCCGCACCGGGCAGAGCTGGTAGCGGCCAGCCTACGCGGCTACCCCCGGACCGGGGCCGGGCATGCGGGTCATCAGGTGATCGTGGCCGACGGAACCCGCCCGGCATGGCAGCCCGGATCCTTCGCGCTGGTGGTGGTCGACGCTCCCTGTAGTGGTCTGGGAGCGCTGCGGCGGCGTCCCGAGGCCCGCTGGCGTGATCGGGCCGGGCAGGTCAAGTCGCTCGCCCGGCTGCAAACCAGGCTGTTGGCTAGCGCGATTTCGGCTGCCATGCCCGGTGGCGTGATCGCCTACATCACCTGTTCGCCCCACCGGCAGGAGACCCTGGCAGTGGTGCAGTCGGCCAAGGGTGTCGAAATCCTGAACGCACCCCCACTGTTGCCACAAGTTCCGCAGGCAGCCAGTCGGCTGGATGACCGGTTCATTCAGCTGTGGCCCCACCGGCATGACACCGACGCCATGTTTTGCGCCTTGCTGCGCCGCGGCGACCGCTAGGCTATGCGAGTGGCCGTGCGCATCGCTCCCAGCATCCTGAACGCCGATCTCGCCAATCTGGCCGCCGAGGTGGCGCGTATTCCAAGTGCCGACTTCTTGCACGTCGACGTCATGGACAATCACTTCGTGCCGAACCTGACCTTCGGCCTGCCGGTGGTGGCCGCCCTGCGCAAACACAACCAGTTGCCGATGGACATCCATCTAATGATCGAAAACCCGGATACCTGGGCACCGGCCTATGCCGACCTGGGGTGCGAATCGGTCAGCTTCCATGCCGAGGCCTCGCAAGCCCCAATCCGGACCGCCCGAGAGATCCGCAGCCTAGGAGCGCGGGCGGCAATAGCACTGAAACCGGCAACCCCGATCGAGCCATATGCCGACCTGCTCACCGAACTGGACATGGTGCTGCTGATGACCGTCGAACCAGGCTTCGGAGGCCAGCGTTTCCTTGATCTGGTACTGCCCAAGATCCACCGGACCCGGCAGTTGGTGGCCGGCACCGGGCAGGATATCTGGATCCAGGTTGACGGCGGAATCTCAATGCAAACCATTGGACGCTGCGCCGAAGCGGGTGCAGACATGTTCGTTGCGGGTACCGCGGTCTACCGGGCCGAAGACGCCGACCAGATGGTTACCGATCTGCGTGCCCAAGCCGTCGCGGCCTGCCGCCACCGGGCGGACTGATCGGCACCGCCGGCTCCGGAACAGCTGGGTACGATAGCCTGGGCTCAGGCCGGCGCCTGACCATCGACGTATAGCATGCCCGGTTCGGGTGCCCCGATGATCTGACTGACGGTGACCAGCGTGTACCCTTGGGCCCGCAGCCCGTCGATGATCTGGGGGGCCGCATCCACCGTCCACTGGTGGGTGTCGTGCATCAGGATGATGGCCCCGGGCCGAACCCGGGACAAGGTCAACGCGACGACCGTGTCCATATCGGTGTTCTGCCAGTCGGCCGGGCTATCGGTCCAGCCGATCACGGCCAGTCCGTGGTTGCCGGCGACCTGGTCAACCAGCGCATTGCGTTCTCCATAGGGTGGACGCAGCAGCGTCGGATAGCTACCGGTGACGGCCTGAATGCGCTGCTGGGTATCGGCGATCTCGAAGTCGATGGCTTCGGGAGCCAGTTCAGGTAGGTGGGGATGGCTGGTGGTGTGGTTGCCGATCTCCATACCGAGCTGCTTGGCCCGCAGGATGGGGTTGGGGTTGTCGTCCACATACTGGCCGTTAAGGAAGAGGGTGGCCACCGCCTGCCGCGACTCGAAAGTATCCAGCAACTGATTGGTCAGCGGGGAGGGACCATCGTCATAGGTGAGTGCGACGCAGTTCGCCACCCGGCAATCTACTGGTTCCGGTGTGGTTACGGTGGGCGTCGGTGCCGCATCGCCCGGGGTCTTGGCGGATTGTGTGGGACTACCGGGACTGGCTTCCTGAATGGGCTCGGACGGCGTTGCGCTGGTTGCCGCGGTGGCCTGCGGTGTGGCCGGATTGGGTTCCTCAGCCGTTCCGGAACAGCTGGTAGTGCCCGGCGCCAACAGGCACATCCCGAAGATTATCAAGCGTAAACGACGATTCACGCCAACCACTATAGGGAATGAAGCTGCTGTGCGTTCTGCCTGCGGCAATCGACGATCCTGGACGCTGCCCTGTTCAGGCCTGGTCGTCGCGCCTGCGTAGATAGCGCTGGAATTCCGCGGCCAACCGATCGCCGGTCGTCTCCGGTAGCTCGCCCTCGTCCTGCTGGGCCTCCAGCTGCCCGACGTATTCGCTGAAATCGGCGTCCTCGGTGGCGAGTTCATCGATGCCGCGCTGCCAGGCCTGGGCTTGGGCGGGTAAATCGCCCAATTCCAGGGCGATGTCCAACAGATCCTCCACATGGCTGAGCAGGGCCAGGACGGCCTTCGGGTTGGGCGGTGCAGCCACATAGTGCGGTACCGAAACCCACAGCGATATCGCTCGCAGACCGGCCCGTCGGCAGCCATCGGCCAGCACCCCGGTGATGCCGGTGGGGCCCTCATAGTTGGTCGGATCCAATCCGAGCGCACGCGCCAGCCCGGCATCGGTACTGTTACCGGTCACCGGAAGCGGCCGGGAATGCGGCGAGTCGGTCAGCATCGCGCCAAGCAATACCACCAACTCGGGTTCCTGACTGCGTAGCGCCGAGATGACCGCCGCACAATACTGTCGCCACCGCAGGTTGGGTTCCGGACCGCTGAGCAGGATCAGGTCACGATCGGGTAGCCGGGTGCGCCGCAGCATCGTCTTAGGCCAGACGATCTCGCGCCCCGCCGCCTGCCGAACCACCCGGGGGCGTACCGATTGGTAGTCGTAGTAATCGTCGCCATCCAGGTTGAACAACACCTCGGTTGGATAGGACGCGGCAATGTGCTCGACCACCGCCGAAGCGGCGTCGGCGGCATCGTTCCAGCCCTCGAAGGCCCCCACAACCACTGGGCGCCGCAGCTTCGCGCGTCCTGCCATGCCCCCAACATAGTCTGCCCATCCGATATAGCGACCATCATCGTCAACGCCGTGGCCGGCCGGTCAAGGCGGTTCCGCCGCCCACTACGCTAGTAGACATGCCTAGAAGCCTTCGTGACCATCTGTTCCACCGCGTCCTGGTGGCCGACGGGGCGATGGGTACCATGCTGCAGGGATTCGATCTGGACCTGGATGATTTCGAAGGGCTCGAAGGCTGCAATGAGGTCCTGAACAGAACCCGTCCCGAAGTAGTCGCCGAAATACATCAGGCCTATCTCGCCGCCGGTTCGGACTGTGTGGAGACCAACACCTTCGGAGCCAACTTATCGGCTCTGAGCGAATACGATATCGCCGATCAGATTGGCGAACTGGCCGAGGCGGGCGCCCGGATCGCTCGCCGGGTGGCCGATGAATTCAGCACGCCGGCCAGGCCCCGCTTCGTTTTGGGCAGTGTCGGACCGGGTACGAAACTACCAACCTTGGGTCATATCGGCTTCACCGAACTCTGCGCAACCTATCAGGCCCAGATCGCCGCGATGATCCGAGGTGGGATCGATGCGGTACAGATCGAAACCTGTCAAGACCTTGCCCAGGCCAGGGCGGCGGTGATCGCGGCCAAACGAGCCCGGGCCGCCGCCGGGATCGACCTGCCGATTCTCTGTTCCATCACGGTGGAGACCACCGGATCGATGCTGTTGGGTACCGAGATCGGGGCCGCGCTGGCCACCCTGGCCCCCCTGGGGGTGGATGTGCTTGGCCTGAACTGTGCGACCGGGCCGGCAGAGATGGCCGAGCACCTGCGCTATCTTGCCCGGCATGCCGGGATCGGACTTTCCGCTATGCCCAATGCCGGACTGCCGGAACTCACTCCGCATGGCGCCCGCTATCCGCTCGGCCCGCAGGGGCTTGCTGCCGCCCTGGACGAGTACGCCACCGACTTCGGATTGACGCTGGTCGGCGGGTGCTGTGGTACCACACCGGATCATATCCGCGCCGTCGCCCAGGTCGTGGGCACCGACCGTCCGGTCACCATCCGCAAACCGACTGTGATCAGCTCGGTTGCCTCGCTATATTCGGAGGTAGCCCTGAAACAGCACACCAGCTATCTGGCGATCGGAGAACGCACCAACGCGAATGGCTCTAAGGCCTTCCGGGAGGCCATGCTCGCCGGTAACTGGGAGGACTGCGTCGGATTGGCCCGGGACCAATCGCGCTCCGGCGCCCATGTGCTGGATCTCTGCGTCGACTATGTGGGCCGGGACGGCATCGCCGACATGACCGAGTTGGCGGGCCGCTTCGCAAGCGCGATCACTCTACCGGTGATGCTCGATTCCACCGAACCAGAGGTAGTCGCGGCCGGATTGGCCCGGCTGCCGGGCCGGGCAATCGTCAATTCGGTGAACTTCGAGGATGGCGACGGACCGGGTTCCCGTTACCGCAGGATGATGCCGCTGGTGGTGGAACATGGCGCGGCGGTAGTGGCTCTAACCATCGACGAACAGGGCCAGGCACGCACCAGCGAATGGAAACTGCGCGTCGCCGAACGGCTGATCACCGCATTGACCACCGAATGGGGCATGGACGAGGAAGATATCCTGGTCGATACCCTGACCTTCCCCATCGCCACCGGCCAGGCCGAAACCCGGCGAGACGGCATCGAAACCATCGAGGCCATCCGCGCGTTGAAAAAGACCCATCCCCGGGTGCTGACCACCTTGGGGGTATCGAATATCAGCTTCGGGTTGAATCCGGCAGCCAGGGTAGTGTTGAACAGCGTCTTCCTGGATGAGTGCGTCAAGGCCGGGCTCGATTCAGCCATCGTCGGTGTGGCGAAGATCATGCCGGTAGAGCAAATCCCCGCTAACCAGTATGAATGCGCCCTGGATCTGATCTGGGACCGCCGCCGGCCGGACTACGACCCCCTGGAATGCTTCTTGGGTCTATTCGAAGGGATCACCACGGCTTCGCTGCGCGAGCGGCGGGCGACCGAGCTGGCCGCACTGCCCCTTCCGGAACGCCTAGCCAGACGCATCGTGGAGGGCAACGATCGAGGGCTGGAGGATGACCTCAGCGAGGCCCTGGCCAGCCGGCCGGCTCTGCAGATCATCAACGATGATCTGCTCGGTGGTATGAAGACCGTGGGTGAGCTGTTCGGTTCCGGGCAGATGCAACTGCCCTTCGTCCTACAGAGCGCGGAGACGATGAAGAAGGCCGTGGCATGGCTGACCCCGCATCTGGACGACTCGGGGGCGGGGACCGGCAAGGGCACCCTGGTGCTGGCCACCGTGAAGGGCGATGTGCACGACATCGGCAAGAACCTGGTCGACATCATCGTGTCTAATAATGGCTACACGGTGGTGAACCTCGGGATAAAACAGCCTGTCTCAGCCATCTTGGCGGCCGCCGAACAACATAACGCCGACGCCATCGGCATGTCCGGGTTGCTGGTCAAATCCACCTTAGTGATGCGTGACTACCTGCTCGAACTGAACCAGCGGGGTCTGGCGACCCGATTCCCGGTATTGCTGGGCGGCGCCGCCCTGACCCGGTCGTTCGTGGATCACGATCTGGCCGAGCTATATGACGGTACGGTGCGCTACGCGAAGGATGCCTTCGAAGGCCTGGGGCTGTTGGATACCCTGATGGCCATCAAGCGGGGGGAGCCGGATGCCGCATTGCCCGAGGTACGGCCCAGGCGAGTGACCGCGCCCACCCAGCCACTGCCCACACCCGAACCAGGAACGCGTTCGGATGTGGCCCGGCGCGGTGCGGTACCGGAGCCACCGTTTTGGGGTAGCCGGGTCACCAAAGGAATCAAGCTGGCCGACGTCGTCGGTTGGCTCGACGAGCGCGCCTTGTTCCAGGGGCAGTGGGGGCTGCGCTCGGCACCGGACGGCCTCACGCATGCAGAGCTCGTGGCCACCGAGGGCCGGCCCCGGCTGCGGGCCTGGCTGGACCGGATCCAGGCCGACGGGCTGGCCCAGTTCGCAGTGGTGCACGGCTACTTCCCATGTCACTCTCAGGCGGAGCGGCTGATAGTCGGCGATCCTGTCGATCCGGAGCGCGAACTGGCCAGGTTCACCTTCCCCAGGCAGCCCAGGGGGCGCCGGCTTTGCCTGGCCGACTTCTTCCGGGATGCCACCGAGGCTGCCGAACTCGGCCCCGATGTGCTGGCATTGCAATTGGTGACGATGGGGGAGCGGGTATCCCAGGAGACCGCACGGCTTTTCGAGACCAATGCCTACCGCGGCTATCTGGAACTGCACGGCCTATCGGTGCAACTAACCGAGGCGTTGGCCGAACTTTGGCACCAGCGGATACGTACCGAGTTGGGATTGGCCGCCGAGGACGGCCCGGTCACCGAGCAGATCCGTGACCAGGCATATCGGGGTAGCCGCTATAGCTTCGGCTATCCCGCCTGCCCCGATCTGGAACTGCGCAGACCGCTATGCGGGCTGCTGAAGCCCGAACGCATCGGGGTGGTGCTGTCCGAGGAACTCCAGTTGCATCCCGAGCAGTCCACCGATGCCCTAATCGTCCATCACCGGGAGGCCAGGTACTTCAACGCCCGCTGACATGCCAGGCTGGCTTGGCGGCCCCGGTCGTTGACCGCCGTGATCAGCAGCGATGAGTATGGCGAGGACGACGGGGTGGCCGCTTGCCTCTCGACCCGGATCCTGACAGGCGACTACCCTCCGCAGGCTGCCTGGAAATCACCGGCATAGGCGAGCACCACGGGGACGCCCACGCACAGTTGGCTGGTGGCTGCCAGCCCGCTGGCCGGATCAAGGGGAATGTTGTGTCCCCAGACGCGCTGTTCGGCGCCCAATAGGGCTGCCAACCCGCCCGGGGCAGCCGGGGCGACCACTTCGGTATCCTCAGGGTCGATGTTATTGAGCCTAGCCGCAGCCCGGAAACCATCGGCCCGGCCCATCACCTCGTCCACCAGGCCCTTATCCATCGCGGTGGCCGGGTCGAACATATAGGCTCCCAGCTCGTCCTTAATGCGTTGGGCCTCGATCCCCCGGTGTTCGGCAACGAAGTCGACGAACTGCCGGTACTCGGCCGCCAACCCATTGGTATAGACCTCCCGCTCCTCCTCGGTCATGTCCCGGTAGGGGTTGCCGAAGTCCTTGCCCGCGCCTTGGGCCAGATACTCGCTGGTAATGCCACCCGAGGTCTGTACCCCGGATTGCAGCAGGTTGCCGGTCAGTCCGGTGACCTCGCGGTAGCGCTGGAAGGGACCGAAGATCACCCCGATAGAGCCCACCATGGTGCCGTGATCCGAGATGATCCGAGCGGCAGGCGCCATAGCGTACATGCCGCCGGAGGCCGACATCGACTGCACATAGGCGACCACCGAATGCCCGGTGCGCTCCTGATAGCGGATCACCGCGTCGGCGATGGCCCTGGCTCCGTAGATCGACCCGCCTGGGGTGTCCATCAGCAGGATCACTCCGGCATAGTCATCGGCACGCAGGGCGTCCAGTTGGTCGGCGATCTCCCGGCCATAGGTTGCCGAGGAGAACAGCCCACCGCTGTCGCTGCTGCCCTGGATAACCCCTTTGATCGAGATCGCCAGTAAGGTGTTGGATGCCGAGGTCGGACCCCACAGGTGGCTGGTGGGGACCGCAGCCGGTCGCGCGGATTGCCGGGTGAACAACCCCATCAACACCCCACCCAGGATGGCCACTAGGCTGAGGGCCACCAGCACCGCACCTGCACCGAGCATGAAACCCAGCCCGGTGCCGAAACCACGGCTAAAACCCCGGTCCGCACCGGCTGGTGCAACCGGCGGCCGGGCGCTCCGTTGCGGGACCGGCCCACCGGTGGGCATGCCGGTCCTGGCGGCAGCCATGGATTGGCCGGTAAGAGGCTGCTCGGGGCGCGTGGGGGTGGCCTCGGAACCCGGGATGGCCTCTGGTCGTGCCCCGGAAGACATATGACTTGCCGGACCCTCGGGTGGAGCCGATTCCGGCGTGGGGTGTTCGTTGGCAGGCATCTGACAGAGGTCCTTTCGTGGGTGTACCCAGTTACCCTACGGCCTAGCCGACGGTTGCGTCCGGATAACAAGTTGCCACCCGCAGGGGATCGATGGTTGTCGAACATCGGGCGGACGAGAAACAATGTGCGACGTGATTGGCGATCTGGCACCTGGCGCGGTGCTGTGGGACTTCGACGGTACCCTGGTGGACAGCGAGCGACTGTGGATATTCGCCACGCAGGAAGTGCTGGGCGCCTTCGGGGTCCGATGGACCCATGAGCAGGGTGTGGCCCTGTGCGGCAGTTCACAGGAAGTCGCTACCCGGATTTGGCTGGGTGAGGCTCACCAGCAGCTTGGCCGGCCGCTGGATATCGGCGCAACTGAACTCTATGACGCCATCTACGGTTGGGTAGTCGAGTATCTGCGGGCAGAGCCATTGCCCTGGCTGCCGGGGGTGCCCGAATTGCTCGGCGAATGCCGCGATGCGGGGATCCCGATGGCTGTGGTCTCGGCCAGTCCGCTGGACCTGCTGATGGCCGGGATAGCCAAGATGCCTCCGGGCAGTTTCCAGGCGGTGCTCCCCGGCCCGCAGCTACCGCGGCCCAAACCGGCCCCCGATGGATACCTGCTCGCTGCCGAACGCTTGGGGGTAGCGATCACCGACTGTGTGGTCATTGAGGATTCGGTGGCCGGTACGGCCGCCGGCAGAGCCGCCGGAGCTGCCGTGCTGGGGGTGGCCTGTATGCATCCGCTCGATGACGCGCCTGGCCAGATCAACCTGGCTTCCCTGGCCGGAGTCGATCTGGCCAGACTCACCCGGTACCGGCAGGCAATCGCCGGAGGTGGACGATGACTCTTCCCGATCCGGCAGACTATTCGGGAGTCCGTGTGGGGCCGTTGACAGCCGGCGAATGGGTGTCGCTGACCGATCAAAAGGGTCATCGTAAATCTTTGCTGCTGGAAACCGGCAAGGTGTTCCACACCACGAAGGGTGGGCTGGCCCATGATGAGATCATTGGCCGCTCCGAAGGCTGCGTGGTCAGCACGGTGGGGGGGCTACAGTATCTGGTCTTCCGGCCATTGCTCAACGAGTACATGGTGACCATGCCCCGGGAGGCTGCGGTCATCTACCCAAAGGATGCCGCTCAGATTCTGATGCGGGCCGATATCTTCCCGGGCGCCCGGGTGCTGGAAGCCGGCGTTGGTTCTGGTGCGCTGAGCCTGGCGTTGTTACGTGCCATCGGCCCCAGCGGCCGGCTACACAGCTATGAGCGTCGAGCCGAGTTCGCCGAGGTCGCCCGGGCCAATGTGGCCCAGTTCCTGGGCGGGTGGCATCCCGCCTGGACGGTCACGATCGGTGACCTAGCCGAGGTGATCGCCGACGAACCGGTCGATCGGGCGATCCTAGACATGCTCGCCCCGTGGGACTGCCTGGTCGCGGTGGGGCAGGTGTTGGAGTCCGGCGGGGTGCTGTGCTGTTATGTCGCCACCACCACCCAGATGGGACGGGTGATGGACGCCATTCGGGCTCACGGAGAGTTCACCGAACCGCACGCCACCGAGGTTTTGGTGCGCGACTGGCACGCCGAGGGACTGGCCATCCGGCCCGGGCACGCGACCAGCGCGCACACCGGCTTTCTGGTGATGACCCGCCGGATGGCACATGGTGTACCGGCGCCGCTGCGGAAGCGTCGTCCCGCACCCGGCGCCTATGGACCCGACTATGCCGGCCCGATGCCACGCAATGTGGCCGCCGAGCATCTGGCGGCCAGCCGGGAACGCAGCCAATGACCGGCCGGTTCAGCCAAGGATCTGCGTCACCTGGCCGCCGGCTTCCCGGATCTCGGAGGGCACCACCCGCCAGACCAGATATTTCAGCTCACCGCACCGATAGTCGCCTCGCTGGGGAATGATGGTGCTCACCAGTTCGTGGCAGTATTCCTCGTCCATGTGGACCAGTACCCCGCCCGGCTGGGCAACCGCGTGCGGCAGACCGGGGCGCAGCACCACGGTGGTTTCGTCAGCCATCAGAAACAATTCGCGATCATGCGGGATGCGCATCGGAAGCAGCCGGCACAGCCCGGGTACCGCGCTGGCACCCAGTTCAATGATCACGTCCTCGGCTGCGATGCTGGTGGCCAGGTGGCCAACGAACATGGCACCGGTGTCCGAGCCGTCCCGTTCGGCCCCCGCGGCGATCCGGGCGGCGAACTCTTGGTCGGACATCAGGTCGGGGCGGTCCAGCTGAGTGATCCCCAATGGGTATCGTTCCGCTAGCATCTTCAGTAGTCCGCTCATGCTCCAGTCGGCACCGGCTTGCTCTTCCGCCTCCGTCAGCCCCACCAGTTGCAGGAATTCCACCCTGCCGGCGGGGGTATCGATGACGCCGAGGCCGGGGTCGAGTTGAAAGCCGATGGCCCGCAGCAGGGTCGGATCGTCCAATTTGATCGGTCCCCGGGCGTTCAGGTGGTGTCCCGCGCCGAATACATGGCCCGAGCGGACCACCAGGCGGGCGACATTGTCCAACAGGCTGAGCGGCCAGATCGGGGGAGTGGCATCGGGGTCGGCGGCGGTCTCATCGCGCAACCGGAAGGTAAACTCGAAACCGTTGCCGGATACCCCTTCGGGATCTGCCGCGGGCTGATCGCCGAACAGGTCGCTTAGTCCGTAGGTAACGAAATGCCAGTGCCAGCACGGCTCGGCTACCCGGTAGACGCTGATCCCGTTCAGCGTATCGCCGCCACCCGGTTCCGGGGGGACCTGCGGTGTCCAGCGAGGCGGGTTCGGTTGTTCTGGATACAGCTTCCGGCAGGCGGCATCGATGGCCGACCAACCAGGGGCACCGTCTTCGGCATCAGTCATGCCGTCACCCTAGCGGCCCAGGAAGCTGTCAACCGGGAACGAATGCCCCAGCGACCAAGGGGCGGTCCGCAGTCGGTACCGGGGTGGTATCGAACGGTAGGCTGGGGCAACCATGAACGAATCGAATGTGGGGCAGTTGGGTAGCTCCTTTGCGCGCTACCTGGCCACCGCCGCTCCCGAAGCCCTACCCAGTCCGGCCGCCAGCCAGGCGTCCGGACTCGCTCCGCACGCCACCACGATCGTCGCCGCCACCTTTGCGGGCGGGGTGGTGCTGGCCGGTGACCGGCGGGCCACGATGGGCAGCCTGATCGCTCAACGCGAGATCGAGAAGGTCTTTGGCGCCGACGATCACACCATCGTTGGGGTGGCCGGGGTGGCCGGCCTGGCGATCGAACTGGTACGGCTATTCCAGGTGGAATTACAGCACTACGAGAAGCTGGAGGGGGTGCCACTGAGCCTGGATGGCAAGGCCAATCGGCTCAGCGCCCTGGTGCGCGGCAATCTGCAGTTGGCGCTGGGCGGGCTGGCGGTGATCCCATTGTTCGCCGGTTTCGATCCGGACCGCAGGGCGGGCCGGATCTTCAGCTATGACGCCACCGGCGGCCGCTATGAGGAGTCCGGTTTCCACTCGGTGGGATCGGGCGCGGCATTCGCTCGTGGCTCGCTGAAGAAGACCCACCGCCCCGATGGCGACGAGACCGGTGCGGTGGCAGCGGTCATTGGTTCGCTCTACGACGCGGCCGATGACGATGCGGCCACCGGCGGCCCCGATCTGGCCAGGGCGATCTTCCCGGTAGTGATGACCGCCACCGCGAGCGGGGTTCGACAGCTGCCTGGCGCCGAAGTCGCCGAGGTGACCACTGCCGTGCTGGAGGCGCTGTGAGCATGCCGTTCTATGTTGCCCCCGAGCAACTTATGAAAGACCGTGCCGAGTTCGCCCGCAAAGGCATCGCCCGCGGCAGATCGGTGGTGGTGCTGCGCTACACGGACGGGATAGCTCTGGTCGCCGACAATCCCAGCGACATGCTCCACAAGGTCTCGGAGATTTACGATCGCATCGGGTTCGCCGCAGTGGGCCGCTACAACGAATTCGAGAATCTGCGTATCGGTGGTATCCGCTACGCCGATCTACGGGGTTACACCTATGACCGGCGCGATGTCACTGGACGGGGGCTCGCCAACGCCTATGCGCAGCAGTTGGGCAGTTCGTTCAGTTCGGGCGGCGACAAACCCTTCGAGGTGGAGTTGGTGGTGGCCGAGGTGGGTATGGACGCCACCGGCGATCATATCTTCCGGATTGGATTCGATGGCACGATCAACGACGAACCCGATTTCGTGGTGATCGGAGGCGTGGTCGAACCGGTGGCGGGGGTGGTTGCGCATGGCTTCGATGCCACGGCCGAGTTGGCTCAGGCATTGCGGTTGGCAACCCGTGCCCTGGGGCAGACCGAACAGCTTGAGGTTGCGGTTCTCGACCGGACGCGTCGTCAGCCGCGCAAGTTCTACCGCATCGTGGGTGCCGAATTGCGTAGTCTTTTGGTCGCTGGTTGAGCCGGCTGCCGGGCCGGCCGGGGCCGGTGAGGTGCCGGGCTATATCAAGAGGCGAGCTGGACCACCAGGTTGATGGTGCTGGCCACGACCACCGCGCCCAACAGGTAGCTGAGCAGGGTGTGGTTGAGCACCATACGCCGCAGCTCGCGGGTTTTCACGGTGGTATCGCTGACCTGATAGGTCATGCCCAGGCAGTAGGAGAAGTAGGCGAAGTCGCGGTAGTCCGGCAGGTTCTGGTCACCCGGGAAGTCGATGCCGCCATCCGGGCCGGCATAGTATTCGCGGGCATAACGCAGCACATAGACCATGTGGACCACGAACCAGGACGCCGCCACGCTGGCGAAGCCGCCAAGGCCGTCGACATAGCCGGCGATGTCATGCCGGGTGCCGGCCTGAAGCAGGACGCCGACCCCCGCCAGGCTCAGCAGGGCCGCCGCGATCAGGATCGCCGTCGCAGGCCGGTGACCGGGATCCTCGGCTTCGGCGTGGGTCTTGGTTGCCTGGCCGTCCATGCCCTGGATGGTCAGCCAGGTCCAGATCGTGAACAGTCCCGCCCCCAGCGTCCAACCGAGCGGTACCGCAAACCATGGCCACCCGGCCAGCACCGCTGCCATTGCCGCCAGGATCCCAAGCACCAAGCCCACCAGCAGATGCAGCAGCGGTTGTTGGTGACGCGGACGAACCGGCTTGCCGGCCGGCGCAGCCATGGCTTGGTACCCTTGTGGTTCTGGCGTTGTTGACACCCAATCATTGTGCCTGTGGTGACCATGGGTCGATACCACGGGTTCTGCCCGGTGGACGGCAGGTTCCTCAACCGGGCAGGGGTCGGATCCATCCTCGGGACTGACTATCATCGGGACGTGACCGACCGTTCCTTGAGCCCGACCCTGGTAATTGGGACCGGCCTGATCGGGGCCGCCGTGGGGTGTGCGTTGAACGACACCGGGGTCAGGGTTCACCTACGAGATCGGACTCGGTCTACTGCCGTCGTTGCCGCCGGGCGAGGGGCCGGGATGCTCGATGCGCCGGCGGCCGCTGAGGTGCGGCTGGTGGTGGTAGCGGTGCCACCAGCAGCGATCGGAGGTGTGGTGGCGGCGGCGTTGCGGAAATACCCGAATGCCGCGGTGACCGATGTGGGCTCGGTTAAGGCAGGTATCGCCGCCGAACTCACCGGGTTGGGAGCGGCGACCGAGCGCTATCTGGGTGGGCATCCGATGGCCGGTTCGCACCGCAGCGGGCCGCTTACCGCCAACAAGGAGCTGTTCCTGGATCGCACCTGGGTGTTGACGCCCAACCCAGTCAACCCACCCTGGGTACGGCAGCGGGTTCGTCTGTTGGTGAAGCTGTGTGGAGCCCGACTGGTGGAGCTGTCCGCGACCGACCATGACCGGGCGGTCGCCGCGCTCAGCCATTTTCCGCAGCTTGTCAGTTCCCTGACCGCGGCCAGGCTAACCCAGGTGGCCCCGGAGGATCTGCAACTGGCTGGTCAGGGAATCCGCGATGTAACCCGGATCGCCGCTTCCGATGCGAGCATGTGGGGGCAGATTGTAGCGGCCAATGTGGAGCCGATCCGCACCCAGTTGATGGCCCTGCGCGCCGATCTGGCGGCGCTGATCGACGCTTTGGACGATGCCGATACCGTGACCGATCTGCTGCAGCGTGGTAACGCCGGGGTGCGCGCCCTGCCGAATCGACGCGGCAAGCGGCCCGAGGAATTGGCGTCGGTAGTGGTCGAGATCCCCGACGCCCCGGGTTCGCTGGGTGCGTTGTTCACCGCGATCACGGCGGCCGGGGTGAATATCGAGGACCTGTCGATGGAACATGACCAAATCCGCGATGCCGGCTACCTGTCGATCGAGGTTAGTCCCGACGGAGTAGCCGGGCTGCGGCGGATGATCGCCGCCAACGGCTGGCGGTTGCGATCCTGATGTGTTCCCCATACCGAAAGATCGGATGCCCAACGTGAGTATCGTGCCCGAGCCCAGCCTGGTGATCGCCATCGACGGCCCAAGCGGCTCCGGAAAGTCGTCCACCGCCCGCGCCTTGGCGAGTGCGCTATGCATGGACTATCTGGATACCGGTTCGATGTATCGGGCTCTTGCGGTGTGGTGTACCCGGCAGGGTATCCCAGCCGCGGACGCCGGCAGGGTGGCCGCGGCCGCCGCCACCCTGCCGCTGGGGATCAACACCGACCCGGCCGATTTCGGTGTGCGACTGGCCGGCAGCGATGTCACCGCGCAGTTGCACACCCCTCAGGTGTCGGGAATCGTGTCCGGATATGCCCGTATCGCCGAGGCCAGAGGCTGGCTGATCGCCCGGATGCGCCAGATCATCGCCGAACGCGGCCGCATCGTCGTGGAAGGCCGGGACATCACGACAGTGGTGGCGCCGGACGCCCAGGTGCGTGTTCTGCTGAAGGCCGATGCCACGGCCCGCATCGCCCGGCGTACCGCGCAACTCAACGGTGCCGCCGACCGGGTAACCGTCACCGATCAGGTGATCGGCCGGGACAGGGTAGACGCATTGACCAGTGACTTCGAGCATCCAGCCCATGGCGTGGTGGTGATCGACTCGACTGACCTGAGTCTCGCACAGGTCGTCGAGCGAATCGCCGGCCTGGTGCCCGCACCTTTGAGACATTCGCCAAAGCGGTGATGTGCTACTCGATTCCGCCCACCGCTAGGGGTGGGTCGCCTGCGGCGGATCCCGGCCTCGCGGGCAAGTCGGGTAGCGTGGGTGGGCGTGAATGAGCCCACACAGATCCAGGAAGTGTCCGCCGCGCGTCCGGTGGTGGCGGTGGTTGGCCGGCCGAATGTGGGCAAGTCAACCTTGGTGAACCGGATTCTAGGACGCCGGGAGGCAATCGTCCAGGACACCCCTGGGGTGACCCGCGACCGGGTCAGCTACGACGCGGAATGGGCAGGCCGGGAGTTTGTCCTGGTCGATACCGGTGGTTGGGCTTCGGATGCCACCGGACTGGTCGCCCAGATCGCCGAGCAAGCCGAAATCGCGATTCAACTGGCCGATGCGGTGCTGTTGGTGGTGGATGCCACGGTGGGCACCACCGATGAGGATGAAGCCGTCGTCGGAGTTCTGCGTCGCAGTCGCAAACCGGTGGTGCTGGTGGCTAACAAGGTGGACGATCAGCGCAGCGAGGCTGACGCGGCGAGCATGTGGAATCTGGGGCTGGGGGAGCCCTACCCGGTGTCGGCGCTGCACGGCCGCGGTTCGGGAGACATGCTGGATGCGCTGCTCGCCGTGCTGCCACCCAGCGAGGCCCCGGCGTCGGTCGAGGCCGGTGGACCGCGTCGGGTTGCGATTGTCGGCAAACCCAATGTGGGCAAGTCGTCGCTGCTGAACAAGCTGGCGGGCGGGAACCGGGCGGTGGTCTCGGATGTCTCGGGCACCACGGTCGATCCAATCGATGAGTTGGTCAACATCGGCGGTGAGGCCTATCGGTTGATCGATACCGCCGGTATCCGAAAACGAGTCAAGGAGGCGTCCGGTTCGGAATATTACGCCTGGCTGCGCACCCAGGCCGCTATCGAGCGGGCCGAAAGCTGTGTGCTGGTGATCGATGCCGCCGAGCCAGTATCGGAGCAGGACCTGAAGATCCTGGCCGGGATCGAGAAGGCCGGCAGGGCGCTGGTGATCGCCTACAACAAATGGGATCTCACCGATGAGGATCGGCGACGCCAGTTGACTCGGGAAATCGAGCGTGATCTCAACGCTTGGGGGTGGGCACCGTCGGTGAACATCTCCGCATTGACGGGTCGTAATCTAGACAAGTTGCGGGTCGCGATCGATGCCGCATTGCGGGGATGGGAAACCCGGGTCGCCACTGGTCAGCTTAACTCCTTCCTAGGACGCGTGGTCGCTGCTCATCCCCACCCGATGCGTGGCGGCAAACAGCCGCGCATTCTGTTCGGGACGCAAGCCCACGCCTGCCCACCCACCTTCGCGTTGTTCACCTCGGGTCAGATCGAGGCTCAGTACCGGCGCTTCGTGGAGCGTCGGCTGCGGGAGGAGTTCGGTTTCACCGGCAGCCCGGTGCACATCGAAGTGCGGGCCAGGGCCAGGCGCGGGGATCGCTGATCGCCCATCGACAGCGGGTTCACAGTTCCCGGCGGCGGAAGACCGCGATCGCCGCCAGCACGCATCCAAGGGCGAGCCCGGCCGCGGTGGTGATTTGCCAGCCGGCCGACGTATCCTCGCCTCTGGCTAGCAGACCCACCGTCTCGGGCAGCCCGGCGGGTGAGTAGGCCCGGGCCGGTTGCCACATCGACACGATGGTGAGCACGATGTAGCCCCCGAATCCGATGCCGAAAGCCGCTATGGTGCTGGGCAGCAGGCAGGACGCCACCGTGGTGAGGGCGATCATGAGCAGGGCCAGCACCAGCCAGGCCCCGGCCGCCCGCCAGACGGGGGCGAGATCCACCCCGTCGAACAGCACCATGGTGGCCCCGCAGGCCGCCACGGTGCCGATCGCCACGGCGCCGGTCACGGCCAACCCCACTGCTGTCAGTTTGGCCAGCACGAAGGCCGTCCGGCTCAGCGGTTTGGTCAACGGCAGCGTCAGCGTCCCCGAACTGACCTCGCCGGCGACCGAGCCGGCAGCCAGGATGATCACGATCACCAGCAGTAGCTGGGCCAGATCCTTGGTCCATTGGGCCCAGGCGTCCAGATAGGTCGGGTCGGGTATGGTAACCGGTGTGGTGCCGCCGGCCACCGAGGCCATGATCTGTTTGGTGAATCTGGCGATGATCGGATCGGCAACACCGAAGAGAGCGAAGGCGATCAGCAGCAACCAGATCCGCCAGGTGCGGATGATCTCGGTGAGTTCCTTACGCAGCATGGGCAGATAGCCGGTCATCGGGGTTCACCGCTCTCGTGTTCGATCAATTGGACGAAGACCTCCTCAAGGCTGGTCTCGGTGCTCTCCAGGCGGCGCAGCCCCCAGCCGCGGTCGGTGACGATCGCCGGGATCCGGTGCTCGGCGGCTGGCAGGTCGGTGACGTCCAGCAGCCAGCCCACCGGCTGCCTGGTCACGCCGGTCAGCCAGGATTCACCGTGCAATGCCTCGGCCAGCCCGGCAGCATCCTCGGCCAGTTCGAGGTGTAGGCGTTGGGCACCGCCGTAGCGCTGTCGGAGGGCGTCGGTACGGTCGGCGGCGACGACGCGGCCGGTGGAAAGCACGGCGACCTGATCGCAGACCCGTTCGACATCGGACAGGATATGGGTCGAGAAGAAGACGGTGGCTTGGCCGCGCAGCGCGTCGATGAGGGCCAGCACGTCGTGGCGACCCATCGGGTCAAGCGCGGAGGTCGGTTCGTCCAGAATCAGCAACCGGGGTGCGTTGATCATGGCCTGGGCGATGCCTAGGCGTTGTTTCATTCCTCGCGAGTAGCCACCTATCGGGGTGCGGACGTCCCGTAGCCCGGCCAGTTCGAGCAACAGGCCGATCCGCTGTTTGCTGGTTGACCGGTCGATATCGAATAGCGCGGCACAAAAGCCCAGGTATTCCCTGGCGGTCATCCACGGATAGCAGCTGGGTACATCGGGCAGATAACCGATTTGGGGGTTGGCCGCACCGGGATGGGCTAGGGCGTCGGTATCGAGCAACCGGGCGCTGCCGGCATCGGCATGGGCTAGCCCGAGCAGAATCCGGATCGTGGTGGTTTTGCCGGCCCCGTTGGGGCCGAGGAAACCGAACACGCTGCCGGTTGGCACCTGCAGATCCAGGCCATCCAGGGCCCGATGCTGTTTGAATCGTTTGACCAATCCCTGGATTTCGATTGCGGTCATCGCCGTCCGCCTCCGTATAGCTCGGTGACCACGCGATCGATGATCGGCCCCTGAGGTGCTGCTTCCTCCGGCAGTTCGATGGGTACGGGTTTCCGACCGGCGACGAAGAAGATGACCGGGCCGATGAACTGGACGAAGCAGATCGCCGCCCAGACCACCCGCGGTGCGGTCAGGCGTTGTGCTGGGGCGCGCAGCACCGCGACCAGTCCCGCGATCAGCAGCCCGAACTGGGCGATGCCCAGGGCGGCGATTAAGACCCATTGGGCAGTGGTGAGTTCAGGCATGCCGACCTCGCTCGTCCAGTTGCTGCCACTGCCGTCGCAGCGCTGAGCGCACCGGCAGATAGTTGAGCAGCAGATTCATCGACAGTCCGGCAAGCAGACCGCTCACAGCGATAACCTTGCCCTTGGGACGGCAGGCCAGTTGCGCGTTGACGCCGGCTGCCATGCAGCCGATCGCGGCAGCGACCGCCGGCATGGTGAGCCGCTGGCCGGCGGGCAGATCATCGTCCCCGGCGGATGCCAGCAGGGTGCCTCCAATCGCCGGGGCAGCCAGACCAAAGATAAGATTGCCGGTCTGGGATCTGCCGGTGAGCTGGGTGGTGCGTTTCCGGCGAACCCACAACAGGATTCCGGTGATCAGCCCCAGTATCACCGGTAGGCTACCGGCAGCCTGTGCCGTCGGCAGGTATTCCATTGCCTCGCCCAGCACCTCATCGTCCACGTCGTCCGGGCTGAGCATTCCCAACCGTACCGCCACCGCCCCCATATTCAGCGTCCAACCGGCTCCGAAGATCCGGGGGATCATCAGTCGTTCATCGGCGGGATCGAACGTGGCCGCCATCCGGCGTCCGATGCCGCGGGCGAACGAGTTCGGAATGCCGAGGATGCTTCGATGGGCACCTTGCGTAGTACCGAACTGTTCGTCCAGGTTGGCCGCGTACTCGCTGGCCGGCCCGACATCGGCGATCACGGAATGTTCGCTGGCGTGCACAGCGGCCTCGGTGAGGGTTTCGAGCAGGTCGGCCAGCGCCTGCCGACGGGCCGCACCGCGCAGTTTCAGGTGTCTGGCCACCGCGCGGACGTAGTCATCGATCGGGGAGCGGGTCATCGTTCGACCTCCTTGAGCAGTGTGGCGATGGCGGTGGAAAGCTTCACCCAAGCGTTACGTTGCATAGCCAGTTGGTGTCTGCCTGCCGGGGTGAGCGAGTAGTACTTCCGAGGTGGGCCGGCCGGGGATTCCCGCCAGCTGGTTTCGACCAGTTTTGCGTTCTTCAGCCTGGTAAGCAGGGGATAGATGGTGCCGCTGGTGGCTTCCAGCCCGGGCCGCGCGGCAAGGCTGTCCACGATATCGGCCCCATACCGCGGCTCGGCCGCGAGCAAGGCCAGTACTGCCAGTTCGAGACAGCCCTTGCGCATCTGGGTCGACATATCATCCACGGCTTTATGGTATCACCAGCTAGCTGGTGATACCAGGTACCAGGTTTAACCTGTTCGGGTCTTTTCCGGCTGGTTCCGAGGCCGATCGATCCAGACGACCGGCATGAGTGCACCGCACTTACGATTCGATTCGGCAGTGGAGTTGCCCTGCCGCATTCCTGTTACCTATCGAACCAACCCGCCTGGTGTCTCCGGTTAGACCAACCGGGGCGGATCGGGTAACGTTGTCCCACGGGTCAGGCCAGTCGGCCCGGTCCGGCGGGCTGTAGCGCAGCTTGGTAGCGCACTTGACTGGGGGTCAAGGGGTCGCAGGTTCGAATCCTGTCAGCCCGACGAGGGTGTCATCTGCCCAGCATGAACTAATCCTTGGGCAAGATGCTGAGTTGCTGCAGCCACAGTCTCGGTCCCGGTGACGGTAGCGAACGTACATGACCGCTCTGGCGGGAACACCCACCGGTTCTTGCACGCCCATGAAATCCCCACCAATATGGCGATGCGGTCTTAGCCCTGCGTCTCCGGGCATGGCGCTTCGGGGTAGGACGCCGCAAGGGCGCGCTACGCCGAGGGCCGGAGAGCGACCCCGATCAGATCAGGCCGGACTCGATCATCAGCTTGCCGATCGCGGTGTCCCGCGCCCGGGCGAAGAGTCTCTCCGTGAGAGGCAGGTGGGGCAGTTCGATCTGCTTGCCGTCGCGCAACCGCACCGCCGCGTTCAGCACCGTGCGGATATCCCAGGTGGAGTTGAACACCTCGGGAACACCACGTTCGATGTCGATAAGCTGGTAGGCGGCCTTTAGGCCTGTCCTCAACCAACTGGAGTCTCGCGCGGTGACGATCCCGCCGGTGACCACGCGTCCGCTGAATGGGTCTCGCTTGCAGATCGCCCGGATATACTCGGGGATCCGCTCATCCAGGGTGGTGACGGTGGCTGACTGCCATTTCGTCTCGTCGATCGAGGAACAGAACACCTCGGGATGCCCGAAGCTTGGATCCTTCCGCGCGATTCGCCGCCACAGGTCCCAGGCGGAGGCGGGACCGCGGTTCACGACGGCGGGTGTGTGGTGATCTCCGTTGCCGGCGTTGTCCACCAGCGATCCACTGGTCATGAGCACGTAGTCTTCAGGACCCAAGTCGACGCCGCCAGCGGGCAGGTCCTGCTCCCAGTGGATGCGGGTGGCTCGTTTGCGATTACCGGCGAACTCGAAGTCGACGTCGGTGCCGTACTGGAACCTCACGCCTTGATCGAGCAGCCAGGCCGTCATCGGCAATACCAGCGATTCATGATGGTCATCGTCGAGCGCTGGCAGCCCGTGGTGCGTGCGGCCCTGGAAAGCATGGGGGAGTGCGGCAATCCCCGTCGTTGCGTCCGCGAGTTGCTCCAGCCATTCGTGCAAGCGACGCTGGAGGATCCGAAACTGGCGATGACGACCGCCGCGATCGTGTTGTTCGGTGCCGACGGGCGGCATCGCCGCGAGGTACTGTCCATGGTCGATGGCCTGGAGGAGGCCCTGGCACGGTTGCTGACGGAGTTCTGTGTCCCCAATCCCGAGGTTGCAGCCCGGTTGATCGTTTCGGGAGCCCTGGTCGAGCTCAATCGCACTCGAACCGGCCGTGCCGAAGAGCTTCCGATTGAGGAACGCATCGCTCAACTGGTCGATGTGGTGATTGGGCCGCACCGGGTGAGGAACCAGGGGGGTAAGTCTCGGTGAGTTGCCGGTTTACTGAACATGGCAGAGCAGAAGCGAATATCCGTCCGGGAAAATGATCAAAGCTGCAATATGCGGCTATCCCTCCGGTTGGGATTCTTGCTAGGCAAGATGATCGAGGCGCTGCCTCGGCAACCGATCATCCGCCGGCTGTTGTCGAGCGAGGCCGGGGCATGCCCGGCTGAGTTGGCCCCCAGCGTCGCGCGTATCCGATTATGGCGATCCACAGACCGAGCGGCCACAGCGGCCACGGCAGGTAATGCGCCAGCAGGAAGCCCCGCTGCCAGCCATGGACCTGTAACACCGGGTTGCTGATTCCCCGCGCCGTCCGCATGATGATCGCGTAGCCGATCACGGCCAAGATGATTGTCACCGCCGTCGCACCGAGAACCGCCACGGAGAGCACGAAGCGGCACGGAATCCGTCGTCCCCCGATACGGGGCAGCAACCGGGGCCAGGTCTCACCCCACGGACGCACCAGCCCGAATACCGCCAGACTCGTGGCGGTCTCGATAACGCACAACCCGAGTACGTAGCCGATCAGCATCGGATCGCCGCGATAGCTGGGCGCCATGTCCCATCCGGCTCCCCAGACCAGCATGTGCACCCGCCAGATCACCGGGCCCAGCCCGCTCAATGCGGAAACCCATGCGGCAATCAGAGCCCAACGCTGCGGAGGTTTTAGCATGACCGATCTAAAACGCATATTCTAAAATTAGAGTCTAAGGTAGTCATATGGCAAGACCTGCCCGATTCTCCGAAGACGACATCGTGGACGCGGCAGCCCGTACCGTCCACGAGCACGGGCCGAGTGCCACCTTGGCACAGGTGGCCGCCGAACTGGGCGGGCCCACCGGATCGATTTACCATCGTTTCGCCTCACGTGCGGAGTTGTTCGTCACGTTGTGGCTGCGTTCGATCAGGCGATTCCATGCCGGGCTGATAGAGGCCTATGGGTTGGTCGACCCTCAAGAGGCGCTGCTGGCCGCCACCGTGCATATCCCCCGGTTTTGCCGTGACCATCGGCTCGACGCCCTCGCCATAACCCTGTATCGGCAGTCCCGGCTGGTCGCCCAGGCGCCCGGATCCCTGCAACAGCAGGTGGCCGAGATCAACGACGTTGTGGATGCGGGTTTGCGGGCCCTCGTTCCCGCACGCTATGGGCAGGACTCCGACGAGGGGTTCCGCCTGTTGATGGTGGGAACGCGACTGTCCCCGTACGGATTGGTACGCCCATTCGTCGGCGGTGAGGTCCCAGACTGGCTGGACGACGTCTGCCTGGCCGCGGCACGTGGAATTCTCTCCTTGGGCGATACCCAGACACATCGGGGGCCTGGGGAAGGACCTTTAGGGCATCATTCCGTCGAGTAGCGCGGCCCCGCCGCATGCTAAATGGCCGCTGGAACCACCCGGTCAAGCCGGATGGCAGCGGAACATAGGGGCATCCGGGTACAGGCGACTGGCGTCTCGCGACGTTTCCGGGCAGTCAGCAGCGGCATTGCCGCCGAAGCATGTTCAACGCCGCGTCAAGAGCCAGTATGTGCTGTCGGCCAGGCGTTCCAGAGCCAGTCCCGCCGTATCGGCTTCGGCGCTCAAGCTCCCAGGCGAGGGATGCCGATAGTCATAGCCGGCGGTTTCCTCCAGCAATACCCGATCTTCCTCGAGACATCGATAGGTCATCGTCCAGCGCATCAGTTCGGTATCGACGGGCCAGCCCTCGACGATGCACCGATAGCCCAGTTCACCGATTTGCGCGGCCGTGAACTCGTATGGCCCCACTCGTTGGGGGGTTTCAGGTTCCTGCAGGTCGATCAGGGCGGCGCCACCCGGAGGAAGCCGTGCCGCCAGCCCGGCCAGCAGGTCGATACGTTCGGTACGGTCGAAGTGTCCGATCACCCCCAGCGCGATGGCCCCGCCCACGGTATCCGGTAGCCGAGCGGATTGGAAGCTCTCGGGCCGCAATGTCACTCGCTCGAACCACTCGGGATGGGCAGCGATCCTCATCATCGCCAGCGAACGCATGGCATGGCTTGGTTCAAGCGCGCACACTCGCGCTGTCGGCAGGGTCTCCAGAACGGTCTCGATGTTCAGGCCGGAACCAGCGCCGATATCCAGGACCGGGCCATGGTCAGGGCGGATCAAAGGCACCAGCCGGGCTATCGCATCAAGTTGAGCTGGCCGGAACACGGCATTGAACAGGTCGTAGGCACTGGCCGATACGGTATAGATATCATCGTTCACTAATATGTCTTCCCTTGAAGATGCAATTGAGAATGATTCTACCCAGTCCGGTCCCTAAAAGACTGAGCCGCCTGGCTCCCGGTCAGCCATGTAGAATCCCAAATCCGAAAACTCCCATGCCGCTTCATCCGGTAGCCATCGCATGTTTTATCGGCCGCCGTCATGTAATCGTTGATCGATATCGCCGTCCACGCCGACCCACGCACTGCGGAATCCACGACAGGCCCAGCCCCATTCAGTCCGTCACCGCCCCCGGCTTCCGTCTCACCGAGGCTGACCGATTGGCTCAAGCGGACGGCGCCGCATTCGGTGTGGCAGCACCAAGCAGGCTGCCTGGCGTAGGTCATCGGGGTGAATACTGTTGCGGCCGTTCCAGGCTGCCAGAGCCCGAGCAGCACGAACCATGGTGATGTCCGCGCGGTGACCGTCCACCCCCGCATCGATGCACATCTGGGCTACCTGCCGCAGCACCCCGGGTTCGATCTTAAGCTGCGGCAACAACTCGATGGCTCGCGCGATCCGCCTCGCGAGTTTCTCGCCTGCGCTGCGCCACTGTTCTGCGAAACCGGTAGGGTCGATCTCGAAGGCCAGCCTGCGCTTGATGATTTGCACCCGCGCTTCGAGGTCGCCCTCGCCGGTCACGGTGACGCAAAGTCCGAACCGGTCCAGCAATTGTGGGCGTAGTTCACCCTCCTCGGGATTCATCGTGCCCACCAGTGAAAACCGGGCAGGATGGGTCAGGCTGATGCCTTCACGTTCGACGGTGTTGACCCCCATTGCCGCCGAGTCGAGCAGCAGATCGACGACGTGATCGTCTAGAAGGTTGACCTCATCCACGTAGAGGATACCGCGGTGGGCAGCGGCTAGCAGGCCTGGTTCGAAGCGTTTGTGCCCCATGGTCAGGGCAATCTCCAGATCCAGGGTGCCAGCCACCCGGTCCTCCGTCGCTCCGATCGGCAACTCCACCACGGCCACTCGGGTGCGGTGAAGGACCGGTGCTTCCTCTTCGGGCAGCCCGAGTTCCTCGCGGTATTCCTGGTATTCGTCCGACGACAGGTGATACGGCGTCCCCGCTACCTCATCACGCCCGGGCAACAACTCAGCCAGGCCGCGTACCGCAGTGGATTTAGCCGTCCCCTTGTCTCCTCGGATCAGCACTCCCGAGATCTGCGGGCTGATCACGGTGAGGATTAGGGCGAGTTTCATCTCGTCCTGCCCCACGATGGCGGCAAAAGGGTAGCGGGGCTGAGTCATCGGTGTTCCTTCCTGGCAGGTGAACGGGTCTGCTGCACCACCAAGACCAGATCATTGGTCCGCAGCTCTTCGATCGCGAAACGGCGAGCGCCAAGCGCGGCGGCCAGTTCGGCACCATGACCGCGAGCCAACGATCCGGTGGGTTCGGTGTCGACAACCACCCACGTGGCTCGGTTGTCGTGCGCCAATCGTGCGGCTATGTGTATCGCTTCGGTGCCTGCGGCCCGCGAGACCCGGCCGGAAAGGTCGACGTTGCCGCGCCCGTCGGTTACCACGATCACCAGCGGTCTGAGCGTGGGATCTCTCAGCAGTGCTCGTCTCAGCAACTGCGATACTTTCACCAGCCCCGCGGCCAGGGGAGTCCGGCCACCTACCGGCAGTTCCCGTAGCTGCCGTTCCGCAGCCTCGATGGAGGAGGTGGGATCCACCAGTACCCGGGCACCGACACCCCGGAAGCTGACCAGAGCCACCTGGTCACGCTTGACATAGGCATCCAGCAGCAAGCTGAGCACCGCTCCCTTGCACGCTACCATGCGGTTGCGGGCCCCCATGGAGCCGGACGCATCCACACACAACACCACCAGGGAACCGGTCTGCCGCACCCGGACTTTGCGTCGCCAGTCGTCGGGTTTGACCGAAACCACTGGCCCATGGTTCTGGCCTGCGAGTCGCGCGGACTCACGCCGACGATGGCGTTGGTGTACCGCTGCCGCGCGCAGGGTGGCGTCAAGCGCCAAATCTATGGGTTCCCCGGTGGGCCGGGCGCGGATGTACCGGCCCCGGCCGTCTGTGCTCTCGGCGGTGGCCCGGCGGCCAGAACCGGAGCCACCGCCTCGTTCCGTGGTCGTCTTGAGGGAACGAACCTTGAATGGTTCCCCGACCGCCGCCACCTGCTTTGCCGGAAAGTCACCACCGCGCTGCGGTTCCGGCCCAACGGCATCCGGTGCCCGAGACCGCGCTTCCGGTGACGCGGTCTCGGCTGGAGACTGCCGCGGTGGTACAGCAGGTGACGGCTGAAACCGGTCAGGTGACTCGATGGAGCGCCTGCGGTGGCACAACGCCAGCTCGGCGACTGTTTCGAGGTCTTCCACGGTGACCTGCCGTCTGCCACACCACGCAGCGTGTGCCCTGGCTGCTCGGCTCATCACCAATTCGGCTCGGTGCCCTGCTGCCTGCGCGGCCGTCGCCATGACCGCAATCCGCTCGGTCATCTGGTTATCGAGTTCCACCGCCTGGCTAGCTTCGCGGGCCCGGCGCAGCCTGCCCGCCAACTTGGCCTCCTGGTCGGCGTATGCAGCCCGAAAAGCCGCCGGGTCGGCGTCGTAGGCGAGCCTGCGAGTCAGGATCTCGACCCGTTTCGCCAGATCCGCTATCCCCTCGACCTGGACGCACAACCCAAAGCGGTCGAGCAACTGTGGACGCAGCGCTCCCTCCTCCGGGTTCATGGTTCCGATCAACGCAAACCGTGCAGGTTCACTGCGGGAAAGACCTTCGCGTTCGGTCACCACGACACCAGAGGCCGCAGCATCGAGCAGGGCATCCACCAGGTGATCGGACAGCAGATTCACTTCATCCACGTAGACCACGCCGCCATCGGCCTCGGCGAGCAGTCCCTGCATGAATCGTGGGCTACCGCTAGTCAGCACGGATTCCCATTCCAGCCCACCGACGAGGCGATCTTCCGTGGCTCCCAAGGCGAGGGTCCGTAGCCGGCCCGACGGCAGCAGCGCAGCCAGAGACCGCGCCATGGTGGACTTTGCGGTGCCCTTGACACCTTGGATCAGTACTCCGCCGATGGCGGGCTCAATGACCAGCAACAGCAGCGCCAGCCGCATACGCGGCTGGCCCACGATAGCTGTGAACGGGAAGAATGCGGACACCTCAGGCGGCCGCCGCTTCCCTGATGGTGACTCCGTAGCGTTCCTGGAACCAGGCCTCCAGGTCGGTGCGTTCTTGAGCACGATCGCTTTGTGCCTTGTCAAAGCGACCCATCTTACGCAAAGTTTCGATTGCGTCGTTACCCTCCCCATCGATGACTGCGACGAGTTCACCCGAAGTAAGGTCCAAGGTGTAGTCGTATTCCATCTGCCGCATTGAGACGAAGCGATGATTGACCATGGTCTGGTTGTTGTAATCGAAGACGTAGTAGTCGGAAAAATCCTGACCACTATTGGGATCCACCAACTGGATCCGGGCGGTTTTGGCGGTGATATCGATGGTAATCTTCAGTCCCGAGCCGTCAAAGACATCGGCCCCGAGATCGGTATCAACCAATTTATCTCCCTCCCGGGTCAATGTGTGTGAGGCGGCTGGGGTGCCAACCGCGCCACTGGCGCCTGTTTCCGGTGACGACTGTCCAGAGACCGAGCAGCCGATGAGAGTCAGGACGACAACACAGATCCCAAGCATCTTGGTAAACAGCTCCATGGACGTACTCCTTTCGTGTTCAGGTATCGGCTTCTTCGATACCCTCCAATCGAGCGTCAATGTCGAATTGGATATTTTCCAAGGCCTCGACCCGCTCATCGTCGGCACGCCACAGTTCTCGTCGTCCGGCTTCCAACAGCCGGCTTGCGATGGCTGCGGTCGCGTGCGGATTGACCTGACGGAGTCGTTCCAGCATTTCCTGGTCTCTCAGGAAACGGTCGCATACGGCGTCGAACATCCAATCGGAAATCTCACCCGTGGTGGCGGCGAGCCCGAGCAGATTCGTGGTGCGATCGGCGATCTCACCGACACCCTGGTGCCCGTGGGCGAGCATGGCTTCAATCCACTGCGGGTTGAGCAACTGGGCATAGAGCCCGGCTCTGGACGCCTCGGCTGCCGTCGCGGTGTGGACACGGCGTCCGGTGGTGTCTGTGACCAGGGTGGGTACTGACTCGCCGCGGGCCGCTGCCACAGATGCGGACATCCCACCCAGGAACTCGAAGAAGTGGTCGAGGTCGGTGATGTGGTGTTCGTTTGACGAGCGGCATTGCGCCACCAACTCCACATCCGCGAGATGTCTCCGGTATAGGCCGGAGACCCGTTCCCCGTGGCGGTGGCGGGAATAGACGTGCTGCGCCCCATGGGTGAAGTGCTCAGCCAATTCGGCGGTCGTCACCCAGTTCCCGGTATCGATCACATCAGTGAGACCAGTCGCGTACAACTCGGGTGGGGGTCCGAAGACGCGGACATGGCTCAACTCACGGGCCTGGCTCTTAGTCATGCCATCGGCGATGAGCCGGTCATGGGTGGCACGGGTGCGTGCCGCAATCGGGTTGATCTCCGCTGGCTCGTCGAGGGCGGCGACAGCGGCGAACATGTCATCGAGTTCCTCAACGAGGGTGCCGAACAGATCACGGAAGAACCCGGAGATCGTGACCACCACATCCACGCGTGAACCAGACAATTCGGTGGTAGGAATGACCTCCCAGCCAGGCTGGCCAGGTCGCCGTGCCCGGGCACGGCGCACGCCGATGAGCGCCATCACCTGCGCGTAGGTCTCACCGTGGGTGCGGGTGGTTTCCAGCCCCCACAGCACCAAGCCGACGCAACTCGGTCGCATGCCATCGTGGGTTGCCTTGTAGGTATTCACGATCTGCCTTGCCATGTCGGCGCCTCGGCGAATCGCGAGTGCGCTCGGCACCTGGCGAGGGTCGAACTGGTAGAGCGAAGCCCCGCTGGGCAGTACCTCTGGGTCACGGATGGCGTCCCCGCCCAGCCGTGCCTCGACATGCCGCCCCGACAAGGCGCGATGCAGGAATTCCCATTCTTGGTTGCTGGCCAACCGGATCGCCAGCCTCCTCGCCTGCGTCATGATGCGCCTGGCTGTTTCGTCTCCGGCGAATTCCTCGACAGGAACATCGCTTGCCAGAGCCGCGTCTACCAGGCGTTTCGCTTCGGCGTCATAGCGAGCTATCTCGGCTTCGGAGAGCTGCCGGATCTGCCCCTGCCCGAGCCCATCGGCCGCGGCCAGCAATTCATAGCCAGGTGGCACTTCGGCCACACCATTGCTAATCATACCGGAGACCATGTAGCCGATTTCTTCACAATCCCATGCACGACCGAAAACGTGCAGGCCCAAGGGGATCAGTTGGGCACGGAGTCGCTCCAGTTCGCCTTCCAGCTGGTCCGGGTCATCGGGCAGATGCGCCTGCTTCGCCCGCTCCCGCAGATCGGCCAATAGATCGGCACTGGTATGGGGGGTCATCGCGAGGCTACGCCGGTAGGCGGCCAATGCCTCCGCCAACTCTGCCAGTCCCGAGTGCAGGCCACCGGGGGTCATGACCGGGGGCTGATAGCTCACCAGGGTCGCGTGCGCCCGGCGGCGGGCAATTAGGGCTTCAGCCGGGTTACCGACGTAGTACAGGTATACGTGCGGTACATCGCCCACCATCAGATCGGGATAGTCATGAACGCTGACGGCGTTTTCTTTGGACTTCAGGAACTCCAGTGTGCCGTGAGTGCCAACGTGAACGATCACGTCGGCCCGCCATACCCGCTGCAACCAGGTGTAGTAGGCCAGATATTGCGGGTGGGGCGGCACGGTGTTGTCATGAGCCAAGGCATCATCGACCTTGAAGGCCCGCCCTGGTTGTACCCCCACCAGCACGTTGCCGTAGGTGACGTGCGGGATCAGGTAATCACCGGTCGTGTCAACCATCGGCAGCGATCCGCCGGCTGGCCAGGCCCGGGTGACCTCCTGCCAGGCTACGGCGTCACCCAGGTCGGAGTGGGCCTGCTGGTGGGGATAGCGGGTGCACTGGACGGCGGTAAGGTAAGCAGGGGAATTGACCTGCCCCGCCTCCAGATCCGCTCGTAGCCGTTCGGCGCTGATAGGTTGAGTTTGATACCCTTGGCGGTCCAGTTCTCCAAGGATTGCCGCAATCGACTCGGCCACATCGAGCTGCGATGCGGCCAATAGATTGCCTTCTCCGGCTGGGTAGTCGTACCCGATAATGGCCACCCGCTTGTCACGGTTCACTAGATGCCGCAACCGCAGCAAACCCGAGATCCGGCCCTTCAACCGGGAAAGTTGCTCGTCAATGACCCGGAGTTCTCCGGTTGCCGTTCGATGGCGGGCGTCCCGGCGGGATGGTGTCATGGCGGCAACCGGAATCTGGTTGATGGCCCCGTCGAACTCGGGCAGCATCACCGACACCAGGACCTCTGATGGTCCGAGTCCATGGGAGGCGGCCCATTCGTCCGCGGTGGTCCGGGTCAGCAGGATGGGCGAGAGATATGGAGCACCCAACCGGTTCAAGGCCGCGACCCCATGGTCGGCATCGCCTCCCATGGGACCGGCACCAAAACGGAAACTCATCAAGGTGACAATGAGTTCTGGCTCAAACCCGGGAGCGCCACAGATCTCCAGAATCGGATCCACTGCGGTGGCCGCATCGGTCTCTATCGAGATCGGCAACACCCAGGCGTGTTCGGCCAGCGCATGCGCAATCTCCGCCGCCGTGGGCTCTGGATCGGTGGGATAACCGGAACCGTTGTACAGCAGGGCCACCACGGGACGCCCATCCGGGGCACCTTGGGCGGCGATGTAGTCAGCGGAGTTGGCGAACCGGGTACGAGTGGCGGGGTCGGCCAGATGCACTCCTGTCGTCCTGGGACTCGCTGCGGGTACTTCCAGGCCGGGCTGGTTACCATAATCACGCAACAGGCTGCCCAGCACGAATAGGGCATCGTCCCCGCGCATCGTCCGGTAGGCGTGACTCAACTGCGAGTAGGTCAGCGCATCGCGCCGGGCCAGGAGATCATCCGGTTCTCCGGAATCCTGCCCAACAGACATGGGACGGCACGACGCACCCGGCGGCTGGAAGCCGCCGAGAGGTAGCCCAGGCATCCCATCTGACGGCATCATGAAGGCACCCAGCCGGGCCCTTTCGGCGAACTGTATGCCGAAAGCCAACAGATGCCCCTGGAACCGCTCCAGCACCGGGGCCAGGAAGTCGTACCACTCGGGGTCAGAACGCATCAGGTCAACCACCACGCAACCAGCGGTTTCTACCGCCTCACGTAGGCCTTGCTCGTCGTCTTTCTGGAGACGCTGTGCGGAATCGAACAGAACGAGCTGACCCCAGCCCGGGGCCACCCGATCGTAATGCTCAGCAGCCGCGATGAAACCGCGGAGGGCGCTAGGGTAATGGGTGATGACTACAACTTTCACGATGGCCTTTCGTTTTCGGCGAATCATGAACCGGGCTGTCGCTGAGGATGCGATGGCGTGGCACGATGACTGGATGCCCGGTTTCGGGGTCACGGGCGACCCAGGCATTGACGGCGAAGTTGCGTGCGATCTCCTCGGCAGACAGCGCCTCGGCAGGGATCCCATCGGCGTTGATGCTGCCGTCTTTCATGACCAGGCAGCGGTCGCCATATCTGGCGGCTTGGGCCAGATCGTGCAGCACCGCGATCACTGTGAGGCCCGATCGCCGGTTCAGGTTCCGCACCAGCTCCAGAACGTCAAGCTGGTGAGCGATATCGAGGTAAGTGGTTGGTTCATCTAGCAATAGCACCTTGGGTTCCTGGGCCAGCGCGACGGCGATCCATACCCGTTGCCGCTCACCACCCGACAGGGAATTCACACGCCGGTTCGCCAGATGCATGACCTGGGTGACGGCCATGGCCTGCTCAATCGCTGCCTCGCGCCCAGACGGATTCAACCACCACCAAGGAAGGCGAGCGTAGCGCCCATAGCTGATCAGACGGCGCACCGTTACGTCATCGCCTACTTGGCTTCCCTGCCATACCACCGCAATTGTGCGGGCAATGGCCGCGGGGGAGAGGGTGCTGATTGGACGGTCATCCAGCAGCACCTGTCCTGCATCGGGACGCAGGGCACCGCTCAGCACCCGGATGAGAGTGGTCTTGCCACAGCCGTTTGGGCCTAGGACGCAATGCACCTTGCCGGCTGCAAAATCGATATCGATGCTATTCAGGATCCGTTTGCCGCCCAAGGTGAGTTGCAGGTTTTGAGCACTGATCCAAGCCGTCATCACGGCGTCTTCCGTAGCAAGAACAGGAAGAAGGGCACCCCGAACACCGCCATCATGATGCCGACCGGGATTTCCACTGGGCTGAACAGCGTACGCGAGACGGTGTCGCTGATCATGACAAGTGCCGCCCCAAAGAGCATCGCACCGGGTATCAACAGGATATGGCTGCTGCCCAACACCAAACGTACGATGTGGGGCACGATCAGACCGACAAACCCCAGTAGGCCAACAGCACTAACGGCGCTGGCAGCCAACAGAGCTGCGGCTGCCGTCAACGCCAGACGATTCGCCTGCACATTCATGCCGAGACCGCGAGCAACATCGTCGCCCAGCACGATGATATCCAATCTACGTATTGCGAACACAGTCGCAAGCAATGCCCCCAGCGAGTAAGGCCATAACCGTTGCACCTCAGACCATCCTCGGAGGGTCAGCGCACCATTCATGAACATCAAGGCGCCCTGGATCCGATCCGAGAACAGAACCATCACGGCGCTGATCCCGGCGGCGCATAGCGCCGACACCGCCACCCCAGCCAGAACCACCCGCATTGGCTGGATGCCGCCACGCCAGGCGAGGGCGTAGATGGTGATTGCAGTCAGCAGGGCACCGCAGAAGGCAGTAACAGGAACGAGCACCTGGTGTTGGGGAAAGACCAGCAAAACCGTGATCCCCGCGAGTCCGGCACCAGCAGAGACCCCGATGATCCCCGGATCAGCGAGTGGATTACCCATCACAGCCTGCAGGATTGCCCCGGATGTGGCCAGGTTCATGCCAACCAATCCACCAAGTAGCACTCGCGGCAGCCGGATATCCCATACCACTCGGCGCCACTGATCGTTGGTATCGCCGGACAGCGCGGCCACCACCGCATCCGGTGGCAGCGCAACGGTGCCACTGCCGATTCCGTAAAGGAAACCACCCACCAAGAGCACCACCAGGCCAAGGAAAACGGCTACCCGATACCAGGTTTTCTCCCGCAGCGCTGCCTGGGCCGCCGGCTCAGTCATCGGGGCTCAACCGGGGAGCCAAACACGTCGGGATACACGATGGCAGCCAGATAGGTCAAAGCATCGCCATAGTAGGGGCCTGCGTTGTAGAGAAAGTACTGCTGGGGAAGATAACCGATGCGCCCTGCCCGTACCGCGTCGATCGCCTGCCACGCTGGATTGCTGTCCAGCTTCGCCTGGAATGTGTCGCGGGCGAGTTCGTTGCTGCCCACCATGGAGGTGACCAACACGTAGTCCGGCTGCTGGCTTACCATGTATTCAATGTCTAAGGGGGTGGTTTCCGAGCCGGGGTTATCGGGGGTAGCCCCGGAGAAGATATTCTTCCAACCCAATTGGGTGGCCATCTGCCCGACGATGCTGTTGTCCAGTTTGACAGCCAGAGTTTCCGCGGTGACAAAGACCATTGCCACCGATACGTCCCTGTCGGGAATCCGGGCGAGCACCCGGTCGCATTGGGCGTTGATTGCCGTGATACGTCCCTCGGCCACCCGGGGCGAGCCACCCAACACCCCGAATGCCCCGTACGCCTGCTGCAGATCGCTCTGGGATCGGATCTTGACCAGGATAGAATTGATACCCAATTCCTGGAAGCTCTCGACGGCCTCGTTCTGGGGCCCCTCCACGCCGACCACAAGGTCTGGCTGCAATGCTGCGACGGCCTCAGCGTCAATGGCGTACGGCATACCGACCGAGGGCAGAGCCATGATCTGGTCGGCGTGTTCGTCAACCAGCCGGATGTTGCCGGTAAGTTCAGGGCGGCCGACCGCTGTTCCACCCGCGTCATACCACACATTCAAAGGGGTGCCCGCCAGGAACACTACCCGTTCAGGGCGCCGCTCAAGCGTCACCTGCCTACCTATTGTATCGGTGATGGTGAGGGGGAACGATGTTGAGCTGAGCGAGATGGTGCTCGAACTGGGCGTGCTGCTGGGCTGCGGGCTGGGGTTTGTAGCCTGCCCGCCGCCGCATCCTGAGACCAGGACGAGCAAGGCGGCACACAGAAATCCCAGGGCACGATGCAACATGGCTTCCCTCTTCAGCTATTCACTCCGATCGATTAGTTAGGCCAGCCTAACCTGGCCTTCTTGCGACGCGGTTGAAGTGCGCTCTGCGATCTCACCCATCGGGATCGCCCGATCCGCCGTCCCGCTGTGCTGTTCGGGCTGCAACGCACCATTCCTTACCGATATACCTTGTAATTTTGGGTTTCTCGTTGTCTCGCGCTGCCGGATTCCCTGCCGGAGCTCGTGTCCGTCTAGATCACCGGCCCACGCCCATTCGCGCGATCTCTGAGACCCTCATCGTGATAGCCCCGGCTTAGCGATCCGAGTGACTCGGGAAACCCACCGAGGGCGGCCATCGGTTTGTGCCCCGATATGACGGTATCCGCATCGCAAACGGTCGTGATGCGGGAAAATATCACATGGCCAAGATTCCCAAATTGGACAACGCCCTCTACGAGGCCGAACTCAACCGTCTGCAGACCGAGCTAGTGGAGATGCAGGAATGGGTCAAGGCGACCGGGGCCCGGATCGTCGTGCTGTTCGAAGGCCGCGACGCGGCCGGCAAGGGCGGCGCTATTAAACGAGTCACCGAGTACCTGAACCCACGGGTCGCCCGCATCGTCGCCCTGCCCGTTCCCACCGAGCGTCAACGCACCCAGTGGTACTTCCAGCGCTATATCGAGCACTTGCCCGCTGCCGGCGAGATCGTGCTGTTCGACCGCTCCTGGTACAACCGTGCCGGGGTGGAACGCGTCATGGGTTACTGCACCCCGGAGGAATACATCCGGTTCCTGCGGCAATGCCCGCTGTTCGAACAGATGCTCATCGACGACGGCATCATGTTGCGTAAGTACTGGTTCAGCGTCTCGGACGCCGAACAGGAAAAACGCTTCCGCTCCCGCCTGAACGACCCGATGCGCCGCTGGAAGCTGTCACCCACCGACCTGCAGTCGGTCACCCGCTGGGAGGAGTACTCTCGTGCGAAAGATGAGATGTTCGTTCACACCGATCTGCCCGGCAACCGCTGGAATGTGGTGGAGGCCGAGAACAAGAAGCGTGCCCGGATCAACATGATCGCGCATCTGCTCGACTCGATTCCCTACAGGCACGTGGAGCGCCCCAAACTGGAATTCCCGAAACGCCCACCGTCGAATGGCTATGTCCGAACCGAACGCCGCCTGCAGAATGAGGTTCCCGATGTCACCGGTACCCTGACCAAGACGAAGCGGTATGTTGACCCCGAGGACGCCGATTCCTGACCGATGCCGGTTCGCGCCGGTCGTTTGATGTCCGGTGTTCCGCTGGCCGCGCTGCTTACCGATGAGATCCCGGCCATCACCGACCCGGGCGTCTCGGAGGATTGCGGTGCTGTTCACGCGCCGATCACCAGCGTCTGGGCTGAGGTCGAAGCCCCGGGATGGCGTAACAGGAGATAGCCTGACCAGCATCACCCCGTAGTTCACAGTAGCTTGCGAAAGGAGCAGCCATGGCAGCCGTGCGTTTGAACCAGGTAGTGCTCGGCGAGGGCCGCACAAAAGTGATCGTGCCCATCACTGGGGTAGATGTCGCTGAATTGATGGCCCAGGCCACCGAACTGGCCAATCATGAACTAGACATCGTGGAATGGCGGGTGGATCATCTAAACGATGCGCCGCAGACCGACGCGGTCCTATCGGCGGCCAGCCAATTGCGCACCATATTGGCCGACCGCCCCATATTGTTCACCTTCCGGACCGCGGCCGAAGGCGGCGCCAAAACCATCGAACCGGCCACCTATGCTGCCTTGAACATTGCGGTCATTGAGTCTGGTTTGATCGAAGCCGTCGATGTCGAACACCATTTCGACCAGGCGGCAGGCGAGGCCGTCATCGCTGCCGCCAAGGCAAACGATGTTGCAGTGGTGGGCAGTTTCCATGACTTCACCGGCACCCCGGCGGCTGAGGAACTCGTCTCGTACTTGGTGGGGATGCAGCGGCGGGGTTGCGATATCGGCAAAGTGGCGGTGCTGCCCCATGACCCGGGCGACGTACTCACCTTGTTGTCGGTCACCTGGACGATGGCCGATCGGTATCCCCAGACACCGGTGCTGACCATGTCCATGGGCGGGCTGGGCCTGCTGACCCGGATGGCCGGTCAGGTGGTCGGCTCTTGCGCCACCTTCGCTATGGTGGGTCGTCCCTCGGCGCCCGGTCAGGTGCCCGTGGAGGATTTACAGCCGGTACTGCGGTTATTGGACGCCAACCTCTGAGGCTGGCTGATCAGCGGTCGCCTCCACACCGGATCGGCGCAGCCAACCCAACAGCATGGCCACGTACTGATCAAGATCGTGTTCGAGCCGGGCCGGGTCGCGTAGAGCGAAACCGAACAGGGCATTGACCGTCTTGTAATTGGTGATGCGATAGTTCGCCAGCGCGGTCACCATGACATGCACCTCAATGCCGCTCACCTGGGCCCGGAATTCGCCCGCCGCCTGGCCGCGAGCCAACACCCGGTCGAGCGCATCGACTATCGACCGGTTGAGTAGCTGGTCGTTCTCATCGAGGTGTACGGCGTCTCGGAGGTTCTCGGTGCGCACCAGCATGGCCAGTTCCGGGCGGGATTCGTGGTATCTAACGGTTGCCCGAACGTAGGCGTCGATCGCTTCCGCGGGAGCCATATCGTCCAATTGCAGTGCCTGTTCATGCGCCCGGATGGCCGCGTATTCGGCATGCAGGCAAGCCGAATACAACTCGTCCTTGCTGCCGAAGCAGTAGTAGATCATCCGTTTGGTGGTTGCGGTCTCGGCCGCGATCTCATCAATCCGGGCACCGAAAAAGCCGCTGCGGGCAAAATGCGCAGTCGCTACCGCGAGAATGTCTGCCCTAGTCCGGTCCAGATCCCGGGCTGGACCGGACTCCTGATCGACCATCGGATCCGGGTTGATTCGCTTGCTCATCTGCTATCGGTTGCCGCCAGCAATTCGTCCAATGCGCCATAGGCCGCTTGCACATCGGGTTCGACACCGGTGAAGATCCGGAATGCCTCGATGGCCTGTTCCACCGCCATCCCGGTGCCCGGCAGGACGCGGCAACCCATCGCCGCGGCGGCCCGCAATAGGGGAGTGTCGACCGGTAAATATACGCAATCGGCCACCCACATCTGCGAACGCAATAAGCCCGCCGGGACGCAGGAGCCCGGCTCATGACCGGTCATTCCGTAGGTGGTGGCGTTGATCACGCCATCACAGTTTGCCATGGCCGCCGCCAGATCGCCACCTGGTACCGCACGGCCGGAGCCGAACAGGTCGGTCATTCGTGCGATCAGGGTGTCCCGGCGTTCGGGAACGATATCGAAGATCGTCAACCGTTGCACGCCGGAGTCCAGCATGCCGTAGGCGACTGCCGAACCCGCGCCGCCAGCTCCCATCAACACGATCTGCTCGGCTCTGGCGTCGGGCAGATTGCGTTGGAAGGAATGCACGAACCCACACCAGTCGGTGTTATGGCCGATGGCCCGGCCTTCATGGAAGACAACGGTGTTCACCGCCTGCAGCGCGGTGGCACGCTCCGACAGCTCGTCGAGCAAGGCGATGACTCGTTGTTTGCAGGGTGCGGTGATGTTCAGACCGCTGAACCCGAACCGATTGGCCCAGGCCAGGATGTCGGCCAGATCATCCGGGCCGATATCCAGCTTGGCCAGATCGATCGGGCGATAGGCCACCCCCATGCCCATGGCATGACCGATCATCTCGTGAATGGGTGGTGTGAAGGAGGCGGTGATGGCGTCACCGACCAGCCCGAGCAGATGGGTTACCGGTTTGATTTGTTCGAACATGATGTGCCTTCTTCCTTGAAATGCACCTTGCGGGGCACCGCAGGCCAATAGATGGAAGCCCGCGGTTTCGGACCGTCCCGGTTCTCAAGACGCAGGATCCACGACGGCTCGTGCAGTCCGTAGACTGCGCGCGGCGTACTCTGCGGCACCCAGGGTCCGCAGCCGGTCAAGATGCGGCTGTTCAATCGCCAGCACCGCATCTGGGGGCAGCAGCGCTACCAGTTCGGTGATGGCGGCATCGCCTTCGCCGACATACAAGCGATGCTCGCGCACCTCGGTGCGCAACGCTTCCAGATCTGCCGGGGCTGCCGCAGGGCAATCGCAAAGATGCAGCATCGACAGCCACTCCGGGGGGAGCGCGGCCACCGCGTCGAGCGAGGCCCCCGATCGCTGCCAGTGGTAGACGTCTATCAGGATACCCAGATTGGGGGCGTCGACCTCGCGCACCAAGGCTGCCATCTCGGATATGGTTTTCACGCTCGACAGCGGGACGAATTCGGCGGCTACCCGCAGCCCGTAGGATCCCGCCAGTTCGGCGATCCGCGCCAGGCCATCGAGTTGGCTGGCCGGGTCGTCGGTCCACACGCTGGTCAGCAGGGTGGTGGCACCCAACTCGGCACCCGCTTCGAGAGCCGGCCGGTAGGAGCCGTAGTCGGCCCCGTCGACGATCTGGGCCAGTTCGATATCCCAGACCTGCATCCCGGTCTCCGCCAGGGCGGTACGGCAGGCTGTTAGTAGCCGGGAATCCGCGGCCACATCCAGCTGTGGTTCGCTGGCCAGGCCCATCGGAATCGTGCGCAAGCCGACGTAGTCATAGCCGGCCGCCGCTGCCACATAGATCTGGGCCGATGGTTCCAGATCGCCCACGGTGAGGTAGGCCAGTGAATACTTGTGAGTCATCATCTCTCCTGGTCAGTCGGTGCTTACATGGCCTTTGGGTCCCTGCGGGCTGTAGATGTCCAAGATGTTCCAGTGTCCCCCGGTTGGAGTTGGGATATTCCGCATCGGAACGTCGATCAGGAAGGGTTCACCGGCGCTCAACGCTTCGGTTAGGATGCCGGCAAATTCGTCTGGTTTGGTCACCCTGCGTGCGGCGATGCCATAGGCTGCCGCCACCTGGGCGTAATCGATCCACATGTCATCGCCACCCTCGACCTCGAAGGTGGTGCCATAGGTGGTGTTGTAGTTGGCCTTTTCCAGGCCGGCGATGGTGCCGAAGGCATTGTTGTTCATGACCACCCAGATCACCGGGATCTGTTCTCGACGGGCGGTGGCCAGCACCGCCGGATTCTGGCCGAACCCGCCGTCGCCGATCAGCGCGATGACGGGACGTTGCGGCGCGGCCAGTTTCACTCCCAGGGCCGCAGGTGATCCGAAGCCCATGGTGGCATAGCCTCCAGGGGTGATGAAGGTGCCCGGCACCACTATGTCATATTGCTGGGCCAGACCATTTTTGTTCCAACCGACATCGGTGACTACCAGTGCATCCGAGGGGATGGCGGCTCGCAGGTCGGCCAGGATCCGTGCCGGATTCATCGGGAATTCCTGCGAGGTCTGATCGGCAACCAGACTCTGTTTGCGTGCTGCGCGTTCCGCCAGGATCTTCTCGGTCAGGCCCGGCCGAGTGATGCCCTGTGGGTGCATCCGCCGGGCTACCTTCAGCAAGACATGGAGTGCGGCCTGCAGATCGGCCACCGCGCCGATCTCGACCGGGAAATTGCGGCCGATCTGCTCAGGGTCGATATCGATCTGGACCAGCCTGGTGGGTGGCATTGAGAACGTTTGGTTCTCGTACCAGCTTGAGGCGTCGGCCTCGGCGAACCGGGTGCCCAGGCCGAGGATCCAGTCTGCTGCCAGGCATTGGGCATTGGTGAACGGCGTTCCCCAGAAACCCGACATACCTAGTACGTGCGGATTGTCGTCCGGCACCGCACCCTTGCCCATCAGGCTGTGCGCCACCGGCAGGTCCAGCAGATCTACCAGTTCGGTCAACTCAGCGCTGGCACCGGCCAGATGGACGCCGCCGCCGGCGTACACCAGCGGATGCCCGGCAGTCACCATGATGGCCACGATCTGCTCAGCGAGTTCCTCGCTGATGGTGGGTTGGGCGTAGTCAAGATGGTTCAGCAATACCCGGTCTACCAGTTCGGTACCGATAGGCAGGCTGAACAGATCCATCGGAACGTCAACCAACACCGGGCCCGGACGTCCGGATTCGGCAATCGCTAAGGCGCGATCCAGGATCTCGGGCAGCGCCTCGGCGCGTTCCACCCGGAAGGCGCGTTTCACGAATGGCCGGTAGATCTGCCACTGATCGGCATCCGCGTGCAGGTTGACCTCTTGGTGCGGATGTTTCCCGAAGTAGTAGGTGGGTACATCGCCGGCGATCACCACCATGGGGATCGAGTCTAGGGCCGCGTTGGCCACTCCGGTAGCCGCATTGGTCAGTCCCGGGCCCAGATGGCTGAGCACGACGGCGGCCCGTCGAGTAACCCGTGCATAGCCGTCGGCGGCATGGGCAGCGATCTGCTCATGCCGCACATTGACGAAGTCGACCTGATCGCTTCGCGATATAGCGTCCAGCATTGCAATATTGGTGTGCCCGCACAGGCCGAAGATCTTGGTGATCCCTCGGCCCGCCAGATAGCGCACTACTTCCTGACTGGCAAGCGCCGTCATTGGCGTTTCCTCTCTGCTGGGTACGGACGCGCGTCAGTCGCGATCGATGTCGAGATCGCGCCGGGCGGGCCCGTCATAGGTGTAGTTCAAGAACTTGGCCTGCGGACCCTTGATGCGGCCACCCTGCTGCATCTGTTCCCAGGCATGAGCCAGGATACCGACCGACCGGGACAGGATGAACACACCACGACCCAGCTCTGGGGCAAACCCTAGTTCGCAGTAGACGACCGCGGTCGCACCGTCGATATTCATCGGGATCGGGCGGCTGCGGCCGGCGGACAATGCGCCTTCCAGAGCCGTACCGATGGTGGCGAAGCGCCCCGACACATGACCCGCGGCAGCGGCCTCACGAACCAGCTCCAGCAGACGGGGGGCTCTGGGGTCCAGGGGATGGAATCGATGTCCGAATCCCGGGAAGTACCTCAGACCCGCCGCCCTGCGCCGGGCCACCACCTCGGCAGTGGTAGCAGCCAGATCGCCGTCCGGACCGGCTACCCGACCCACCTCATAGTAGATCTCCATGCATTGCTGTCCCGGGCCACCATGGATGTCATCCAGCACATTGACCGCCGAGGCCATCGCCCCATTCAGGCTGGGGCCGCAGGTGGCTGCCATCCGGGCGATGGCGATTGATGGCGCCTGGGGACCGTGGTCAACGCTGGCCACCAGGGCCGCCTCGAGCAACGCGGCCTGCGGTCGGGACGGCAGCTCTCCTCGCAGCATCAGCCAGATCATTTGGGGGAAGGTAGTGTTGCCGATGAGCTGTTCGATGGGGTAGCCCCGCACAGCTATCTCACCGGGATGGATATCGATTATCGAGGTCGTCCACCAGCGTCGGGCTTCATCGAGCAGTTCTGCGGGGGAGTGCGCGTCGTTCATGTCCTTATCCAACCGGCTTCGAGTCAGTTGATCGTGACCGCAGCATCTGTCGGTTTGGCTTCGCCATCCGGTTCCAGGGCCGGGTCGTAGAAGTCCCCGAACAGCTCTGCGTCGCTTGGCCGATCGGTTGGAATCTTGCGTGAAACCCAGGTGGTGTTCATGTAATGCTTCAGCGTCACGTTCTCGCTGATGATGTTGCCACCCCAGGTGCCGCAGCCCATGGACGAGGTCATCGGCATCCCGTTGTTGAAGGCTCCCGCGTTGGCCCGCGAATTGGGTTGGTTGACCATGATCCGTGAGACCGGCATCTTGCGGCCGAAGTAGTCGATATGTGCATCGTCGTTGGAGGCGATACCGCAGCTATGCCCCTTGCCGCCAACCTCGTAGAGCCGTAGGGCCAGTTCGACACCGTCTTCGAAGCTGCCGTCATAGGGGTGCACAGCCATTAGGGTGGTCAGTTTCTCCTTGCAGAAGTTGTGCTCATTCCCGATGCCGTCGCCCTCGACGAAGATGAACTTGGCTTCCTCCGGAATCGAGAAACCAGCCGCCTCGGCAAGTTTCTGAGGCGAAATCGCCACGGTATCGGCCAGCCGGTGGCCCTCCGCATCCCACATGACCTTGTCTAACGCGGCTCGTTCGGCTTCGCTGGCCCGATAGCCACCCACTTCTGCCAAGGCGTCAAGCATCTCCGGGTATTTGCTGCGCGGCACCAGGACATTTCCATCGGCTGAGCAGCCGGAGCCGAAGTCGGAAGTTTTCGACAGCATGCAATTCAAGGCGGTGGTCTTGATATCGGCCGTCTCATCTAGGAACTCGGTGGCATTGCCGGCCCCAACCCCATAGGCGGGTTTCCCGGAGCTGTAGGCCTGTCGCACCAGTGCCTGGCCCCCAGTAGCGATGATCAGATCGGCCCGGCGCATGAGTTCCTGGCTGACCAGCAGGCTGGGCCGGGTGATGCATTGCAGGATATCGGCCGGGGCGCCTTCGGCTTCCAGCGCCTGGCGCATCAACCGCACGGTCTCGAAGGTGGTCTGCCGACTGCGTGGATGGGGAGAGAAGATGACGGCATCGCGGGCCTTGATTGCGTAGATGGCGTTGCCTGCCGGTGTGAGATCCGGGTTGGTGGTAGGCACTATGCAACCGATGATGCCAGCCGGTTTGCCGTACTTAACCAGGCCTTTCTCCGGTTCCTCCGCGATGATCCCGACGCTTGGCTGGCGCAGTGCATCGCGCAGCACACCACGGATCTTCATGCGTTTGTTCATGCGGGACGCGTAGTCGCCTAACCCGGATTCCTCAATGCCCATCTCAACCAGGCGATGGAATGTGGTGGTGTTCGCCACCGCCCAGGCAACCGCCTGACACAGCCGATCCACCTTGGCCTGATCGTAGGCCTCGATCACCGTCAGCGCGGCTCGAGCCCGGATGAAAAGGTCATCCAGTTCCTGGATCTGTTCAGGGGTCATCTCCTTGCGAGTCTTATCCTGCGCCACCTTGTTGCCCCTTTCTGTGGGTCTGCTCTTCGTCTCTCCATCGAGGTCACGAGCTGGGGGGAGTCGTCCTTGGCACCATCCAGCCCATCCAGTATGTACTGGTTAGTACATGAGCCTAACTCGCACCCACCTGGCTGTAAAGACACTAGGGGCAGAGAACGTCACAATTTATGTACTAAATGGTGAGCACACACTTTACGACGCCTGGTCGGGTGCCTATAGTTGCGCTTAGGGACATCGCAGTCCCGCGTCCAGCACCACCCACCACCCGGGTCGGACGCATCCCAAGCAGAAGGACACCCGATGGCCCCAAGCAACAGTGTCAACCACATCCTCGGGATAGTGAGCTTCCGAACCAGCGAGGTGACCTGAGATGAGCGCGCACTCGGCGGTGGCGCATGCCGACCTTGTCGGTCGATACCACTTGGCCACGACCGCCACGATCGATTGCATCGTTGCTCCTGCTCACACCGCCACCGAACAGACCAGATTATCCGGCATCCCGCTGTTTCCCCGGCAGGAGGCCCTGTCCGCCGCCTACCCGTCCGTGAACCGCTCCTGGTGGCATCGGTTCACGGTGCCCGAACTGCCACCCATCCACCGCGTGGATCCCCTCGCGGAACCGAAACGCTTCGCCGCAGTGCCGCATGGCGAAGCCGAACCCCTAGTCACATTCCACGCTGGGGTACGAAATATCCAGGTCGCCGGAACCATCTTCGAATCCGCTGCCAGCGGATATCCATCGACCTGCCAACCTGATCAAGGTAGGAATCAATGACCAGTAAGACTCCCGAACCCGGCCAGAGCCCAGCCGTCATCGACGAGGAGGCATTGGCCGCCCGCCGTCAGCCCAAGAAGTCCGCCATCGCCGCCCTGGTAGGTAGCGCCCTGGAATACTACGACTTCTTTATCTACGCCAGTGCCGCGGCGCTGGTCTTCAACCGTCTGTTCTTCGACAGAAGCAATCCCGGAGTCGCCACGCTGCTTTCGCTGGCCACCTTCGGGGTCGCCTATGCCGCTCGCCCGATCGGCGCCGTCGTGCTCGGCCGTTGGGGAGATCGCTCTGGGCGGCGCAACGTAATGGTCTTCACGCTGTTTTTGATGGGCTTTTCAACCTTCGCGATTGGTTGTCTGCCCACCTACGGCAATGTCGGCATCCTGGCGCCGACCCTGTTGGTCATCTGCCGATTGGCCCAGGGGTTCTCGGCCGGTGGCGAACAGTCCAGCGCCAACTCCATGTCCCTGGAGCATGCCCCCGACAGACATCGCTCCTTCACCACGGGATGGACAATGTTCGGCACCCAACTCGGCCAGGTGATCGCAGCTGGGGCATTTCTTCCCATGGCTGCCATAGGCGAGGACTTCTTCCTGAGCGTCGGCTGGCGCGTGCCGTTCTGGCTCTCCGCCCTGGTGGTGCTGGTCGGCTGGCTGATCCGGCGCACCCTGGAGGAGGCCCCACAGTTCCAGGCTCAGGCCGAGATCCGGGACAGCTATGTCGCCGATGCGGCCGAAGCAACCCCGGCGCCAGCCACCCGCGAACCGATGCTGATTCTGCTGCGGCGCTATCCACTGTCGCTGGTTCGGGTAACGATCCTGGCCTTGCACAACTTCGAGACCACCATCTTCTCGGTATGGGCACTCGCCTACGGCAAGTCCCAAGGCATCTCGGAGGCACACATGCTCAGCCAGACCGTACTGGTGCAGGTGACCGCCCTGTTCACCATTCCCATGTGGACCTGGCTGGCCGACCGGATCGGACGCAAGAAGGTCTATATCGGCGGCTACTTCATGGTGGCCGTCCTGCTGTGGTTCTACATGACCCAGTTGCACACACAGAATGTGATCGGGGTGTATCTGCTGGGCTTCATCATGCAGGGCATCTTCTATTCGGCAGTCAATGGCGTATGGCCGGCTTTCTACGGCGAGCAGTTCCCAACCAAGGTGCGGCTGTCCGGTACGGCGCTCGGCACCCAGATCGGCTTTGCCATCACCGGTTTCGCCCCGACAATCGCGGCGGCCCTGATGATCAACCAGACCACCTTTGTGCGGGTCTACCTGGTGACCATCGCGGTCATGGCGGTGGTCATGGTGACTGCCGGTACCGCTAAGGAAACCGCTTTCAAGTCGCTCACTGAGCTAGACCGAGAGGCAGACCAGGCCGAGTTGGTCAAGTACGGCAATATCGCCTGATCGACCGGGTCAGACATCGGATCCGGTTTTGTACCATTCGGGTCGCGGCCCCGGCCGTGGCCCAAATCCGCGGGAGATCCCCGTGCGTTGGGCCACGCGAGCGGCCCGGCAAGGAGTCAAAGATGACATATAGAACGAAAGAACACTACGACCTGATCGTGCTGGGCACCGGCGCTGCGGGACTGAGCACCGCATTGACCGCGTCGAATGAGGGCCTGAAGGTGCTGCTGTTGGAAAAGTCGGATCGCTTCGGCGGCACAACCTGTCATTCGGCGGGCACCTGCTGGATACCGGGCAGTAAGTACGTCCGGGAGGCCGGCATTATTGAGGATTTGACTAAGGCAGAGACCTATCTGGAAACTCTGGTCCATGATCGCGGACCGAAACAGATGTGGCTAACTTATCTGCGCAATGGGCCACGCATGATCGATTACATGGAAACCATGGGGATCAAGTGGATCCCGTTCCCCGGGTTCGTCGACTACTACCCCGAGATTGCAGGCTCCGGACGCGGCTATCGAGCTCTCGAACCAGAGCCCTTCGAAGGGAAACGGTTGGGTAGGGTGGATTTTTCGCACCTGCGAGGCCCGCTGCCCGAGTTCGCCCTATTCGGTGGTTCGCTTATGGTGCGTCGCACGGAGGTCAGCAAGCTATTGCACCTGTTCGACGGCCGGGGTCTGGAACGCATTCAGGTCGTCACCACCGCGTTCCCGCTCGGTGTGCGCTGGGTACTGGATCTGCTGCGTGGCTGGCCACGCGGCACTCGGCTGGTGATGGGCAACGCCTTGATCGCCCGACTCTATTACGAATTCAAGAAGCGCGGCGGAACGATGTGGCTCAACGCAAACACTACTGGTCTGCTCTCCACGGATGGCCGGGTGAGTGGTGCCCTGGTCGAATACCGGGGCACCACTCACCAGATCCGGGCCGCCAAGGGGGTCGTGCTGGCCACCGGTGGGTTCCCAGCCTCGCCAATGTTCCGCAACAAGTATCTGCGCCAGCCTGCCGCCCAGTACACCGCTGCTGCTTCGAGCTGCACCGGCGATGCCATCACCCTGGCCGAATCGGTGGGCGGCGCCATGGGGCCGGGCGAGGAGAACGGCGCGTTGTGGTTCCCCAGTTCGGTGGGCTATCGCCCCGACGGATCGCAGGCGGTTTTCCCACATATCTGGGATCGTGCCAAACCGGGCATGATCGCGGTCAACGCCGCCGGCCACAGGTTCACCGACGAGGCCCGATCCTACAATCACTTCGTGCGGGCCATGTACGAATCCGATGAGGCTGGCACGCCCACCATCCCGGCCTGGCTGATCGCCGATCAGGCCCATATGGCTAAATACGGTCTGGGCATGATCTACCCCGGCCTGCCGATTGCCCGCCGGTGGTTTGACAGCGGCTACCTGACCCGGGCGGCATCGTTGCGCAAGCTAGCAGTCAAGATCGGGGTAGATCCCGAGGGCCTGGCGCAAACGGTTCGCGAGTACAATGCCGACTGTGTCCATGGGCGGGATACCGCCTTCGGGAAGGGAGAGAGCCCCTACAGCCCGCAGTACGGCGATCCGCGTGTCCAGCCGAATGTCAACCTTGGCCCCTTACTGAAACCGCCCTACTACGCCATTGCTGTCTACCCGACCCCACTGTCAACCGGGCGTGGGCTGGCAATCAATCCGCTGGGCCAGGTGCTAACCGCCGAGCAGACCCCGATCGAGGGTTTGTATGCCGCCGGTTCGGACGCTCAGCAGGTCTTTGGCATCCAGTATCCCGGTGGCGGTTGCCAGGTAGGTGCCGGCATGATCTTCGGCTATATCATCGGCCGTCACGTGGCTGGTAAGGAGGCCTGATGTGAACGATGACGACCGGCCGATCGGTATCTCGGCGCTTTCGGTGCTGGACGCCCCACCGCCCGAAGCGGTGGTGGCTGCGGCCAATGCCGGGCTGGACACCATCGGCGTGCGGGTCTTTCCGGCGGGAGACGAACCAGCTTGGCCGATGATCGGGAACACCGCCATGCTTCGCGAGACTCGCAGGCGGCTGGCAGATACCGGGATCACCATGTGGGATATCGAGGTGTTGCGAGTCCGCCCCGACAAACAGTTGACCGAGCAATTGGGTATCCTGGACGCCGGTCACGCGCTGGGGGCCCGCTATGTGCTGGTGAATGTGAACGATCCGGATTGCAGTCGCCGGCTGGCCCGATTGAACCTGCTGGCCGCCGAGGCCGCCACCCGAGGGCTCACGCTCGCGGTGGAGTATATGATCTTCACCGATATCAAGACCCTGGCCGAAGCGGTGGCCCTCGTCCGGCAGATCGAGAGGCCAGCGGTGGTGTTGCCCGATTCGTTGCATGCGGCTCGTTCCGGGGGCACCTCGGCTGAGTTGTCCGAGGTACCCGCCGAGTTGATCGCCTACGCCCAGCTCTGCGATACCCGAAGCGAGCCGGCACCCCAGTCCCCGGCAGCTGCGCTTACCGAAGCCCGCACCGGCCGCCGGTTCCCGGGCCAGGGAGATCTGGCGCTGGCAGATTTCGTCCGGGCGTTGCCCGCAAATACGCCGCTGATGGTGGAGGCCCCGGTACGCGATCTGGCGCTGGCCGAACGCTGCGTGGCCGTCCGATCGGCTCTGCTACAGGTGCTGGCTGAGGTCTATTCTGCGCCCTGATGGTCGCGTCCCTGGATGGGCCTGACCGGCCACCCCGACCAGGCCTATCCAGGGGGATAAGGTGTTTGCACATGATTCACACACCGCATGGAGGATTCCCATCCGTAGATTCATCGGCGGCCGAGGAACGCCCGATCTCGGTAGGGACGGCGACTTCTGCCGATTTCGCGGTGCTAGGCGATATCTGCGTTCGGGCCTATCGACCCAGCAGGATGCGCAGCGATGACCCCTACTACCGGGTACTGGGTGATGTCGCGGCCCGGGCGCAGCAGTCAATAATATTGGTGGCTAGGCTAGCCGGCGTCCCGGTTGGCACCGTCACCTGGTGCCCCCCGGGCTGTGGGCTTCGTGAACTGGCCAACGACGATCAGGCCGAGATCCGGACACTGGCCGTCGACCCGCACTATCAGGGCCGGGGAATCGGCGGTGCGCTGTTGTCTTCCTGTATTGAGCGAGCCTGGGCAGCGGGCCTGCAGGCGATAGTGCTGTCCAGTTCCGAATGGATGACGGTGGCCCACCATATGTACGAGCACCGTGGATTCGTGCGAACGCCCGAATCCGACTGGTGGCCCAGGCCAGATGTTCGCCTGATCTCCTACCGCCTAGATCTGAGCTGATCAGCCAAAGATGGTCGCTCGCGCAAGCTGCATGCCGACCATGACGCCGTCATAGGTCAATTCCTGACGCAGAAGTAGCGCTCCCGACCTCGCCGGGCCGGCAGCCGGCCAGGCCATTGCCCCATTCGTTATGCCTGCCGGCCGGGTTTCAGGCCGCCAATACCGTATGGCGCGCGCAGTGGACGGGATCTTGCGTCCGCCGGAAATTGCCGCCCACTAGTGCCACGATGATTCCATGACCACATTGGATGCCACGTTCACCGTTGACATCGTCCCTGCTATCGCCGGATATCGATTGGTTCGATCTGTCAAGGCGATGGTCTAGTACCGGCACGAAAACCATGCCGTCGTCTGTTGACGGCCCGGCGGTTGGACAGATCAGCCATGTGGCCCTGAAGGCTTTCCCCGGAAGGCCGACTGCCCGCGCCGGATTCTTCGTCCCGCATCAGTTCGGTGCCTTGGTTGCCGGAGACCGGAACATGACACCTCGAACCTGAACCATCAGTTTAAATAACGAACACCCAACAGCGGAAGGCGACACGATGAACAACGAACAAACGCAACGAATGCGCAAGGACGAGGGGTTCGTAGCAGCTCTGGATCAGAGCGGCGGCAGCACCCCAAAGGCACTGCGGCTCTACGGCATCGCTGAGGAACAGTACAGCGGCGACGACCAGATGTTCGATCTGGTGCACCAGATGCGCAGCCGCATCATCACCAGCCCAGCCTTCACCAGCGAGAAGATCCTGGCGGCGATTCTGTTCGAAAAGACGATGGACCGCCAGATAGCAGGCGTCGACACCGCCGAATATCTATGGACCCAAAAACATATTGTACCGATCCTCAAAGTGGACAAGGGGCTGGCCGGCCAGGATGATGGCGTCCGATTGATGAATCCCATGCCCGGATTGGACGAGTTGTTATCCCGCGCAGTCCGCAAGGGTATCTTCGGCACCAAGATGCGCTCCTTCATCGCGGCTGGAAAGGCATCGGCGATTCAGGCCGTGGTCGATCAGCAGTTCGAAATCGCCGAGCGCATTCTAGCCACTGGCCTGGTGCCCATCATAGAGCCAGAGGTGGACATCAACGCGCCGGACAAGAATGCGGCCGAGCAGATCCTCAATGAGCAGATCCGGATGCACCTAGACGCCCTTGGCGATGACGTGCAGGTGATGCTGAAGCTGACCATTCCCAGCCAGGACGACCTATACGCCGGCCTCATCGCTCATCCACGGGTGATGCGGGTGGTGGCGCTGTCCGGCGGCTACAGCCGGGCTGACGCCAACCAACGACTGGCTCGCAATCATGGCCTGATCGCAAGCTTCTCAAGAGCATTGACCGAGGGCCTGAATGTGAACCAAACGGCGGCTGATTTCGACAATACCCTGGCCGAGTCGATCGATGCCATCTACCGGGCGTCCATCACCTGAGCGGGGAATCACCCAACCGGGCACCGGGTGGACTCCCTGACACCACCCGGTGCCGCTGCGATTCTAATGGCTGGCCCGCGATCGGTAGGTCTAGCCTTGCGATCATGCAGCGCCCGTACTCGGCCCATCATGATGGCATCCGGTGACCAGCAGCGCCCACCAGTGCATCCCAGACGCTGGTGGGCGCTGCTGGTGCTTTCCATGGGGCTGTTCATGGCCAGCCTGGACAACACCATCCTCAATGTTGCGCTACCCACGCTTGCCCGGGAACTGCATGCCTCCACCGACCAACTGCAATGGACGGTGGATGCCTATCAGGTCACATATGCCGGTCTGCTACTGGTTGCCGGGGCATTGGTGGATCGTTGGGGCAAGTCGCGCACCTTCCTGGTCGGTGCCGGAGTGTTCGGTGCCTGTTCACTACTCGCGGGTTTGACGACCGCGACCGGCCCACTCATCTGGACGCGGGCTTTGATGGGCATCGGAGCTGCGCTGATGGCACCCGCCACCCTCGCCCTAGTGTCGGCATTGTTTCGTACACCTCAAGAACGCAGCCTGGCATTCGCAATCTGGTCAGCCGCCAATGGCGCCGGGGGTGCGGCTGGCCCGCTTTTGTCGGGGCTATTGTTGGAACGGTTCAGTTGGGGAGCTATCTTCCTGATCAACGTGCCCATCGCGGTTCTCATCGTCGCCATTGGACTATTCGTGATTCCGCACTCCCGACCCCATCGGGTGCCCGGTGGGGTGGACCTGCCAGGCGCCCTGCTGTCCACCGCAGCGCTGGGCCTTATCTGCTGGGCGGTCATCTCGGCCCCCGGATTGGGTGGCGCCTCGCCACTGGTATTGGGGGCATCGCTGGCTGGCCTTTCCCTGCTGGCTGTCTTCATCTATTGGGAATCTCGTGCGACTCAACCCATCTTGCGGCTTTCGCTGTTCCGAAATCGCCGCTTCAGTGTGGCGGTTGGTGTATCGGGATTGGTCACCGCCGGAGGGGCTGGCGCCTTGTTCGTCCTGACCCAGTATCTACAGTATTCGCTGCGTTTCACCCCGCTGCAGACCGGGTTGCGAATCCTGCCAATCGCGGCAGCAATGTTGCTGGGAGCGCTGAGCGCACCCCGACTGATTGATCACCTGCGTCTCAAACGAACCGTGCTGTTCGGGCTGGGCTGCGTGGCCGCCGGCTTCGGCTGGCTCGCGACCGCCACCACCGAATCCACCTTCGGTCAGGTACTGCCGGGCGCCCTGCTGTTTGGTCTAGGCGCTGGGCTGTTAGTTCCGGCGGCCACCCAGGCAGTCATGGATTCGCTACCCGCCGATGCGGCCGGCACCGGATCGGCGACGAATACCGCCTTGATGCAGGTGGGCAGCGCGCTGGGTGTCGCGGTCATCGGTTCCCTGCTAGCCGCGCGCTACCGGCACATCATGATGACCAGCCCGTTGTGGCCTCAACTCGGGCAATGGCAGTCCGCGGCATTGGAATCGGTAGCCGGCGCGCTGCGCGCCGCCAGGCAGTTGCCCGCCGAACTGGCCAACCAACTGAGTGCCTTGGCGGTCCATGGCTTCGTGGCAGGCATGCGCCTGGCTCTGTTGACCAGTGCAGCGTCGGTCCTGCTGGCTGCCGGCATCGTCGCGATTAGCTACCCACGAGATCGCCGCGTATAGTTGACGCCGCAGCAGACGTGCCCGGGGTCGGTGAAAACCCGAACCGGCGGTTATAGTCCGCGACCCGCGAGCTTGCCTCGGGCAGGTTAACGGTTGAACCGGTGGAATTCCGGTACCGACGGTCAAAGTCCGGATGAGAGGTGCATGTCGCGTGGGTGTGCGCCTCGGCGGAGCGTTCTTTGCCGGGACGAATGCACCGCGTGCCGGTCCCGGGTATTGACCGGAAGGATCGACCACCACGATGATGCAGACCAGGCGCCGGACGCCGCTGGTGATCCGCATCGCGGCTCCCATCGCCCTCGGTGGGCTGATCATGATCACTTGGCATTTGGTGGTGGCCAATGGTGGCATTCCACCAACCTTGTTGCCTCCGCCCGGACGGGTGCTCGACCGGCTGACAGGCGATCTTTGCTCGGGACGGCTCAACATGCCCATGCTGGTCACACTGAGCGAGGCATTGCTGGGCTGCGTATTGGCCGCTCTGGTAGCCCTGCCGATTGCCTGGTCGATCGTCCACTACCGACTCATCGACGCGCTCACCGCGCCCTACCTGGCCGCTTCCCAGGCTCTGCCGGCGGTGGCCATCGCCCCGCTGCTTGCCATCTGGCTGGGCTATGGGCGGCTTCCGGTGGTGGTGTTGTGTTCGGTCATGGTTTTCTTTCCGATGGTATTGGCCACAGCGCTTGGCCTGCGCGGAATCGACCGCGACATCATGGATGCTGCCCGGGTTGATGGCGCCAGCGCAGGCCAACTCGCCCGATGGCTGGAATGGCCGATGGCTCTGCCGGCCACGCTTACCGGAATCCGTAACGGTTGCACCTTGTCAATCACCGGTGCGGTCGTTGGCGAATTGGTGATGGGGGGCTCGGGACTGGGGCAGCGGCTCGCCGTGCAATCCCAATCGCACGACACGGTTGGGCTATTCGTCACTCTGCTGGTGCTGTGCACGCTGGCCATTGGCTGCTATCTGCTGGTCACCCTAATCGAATATCTCACCAACCCCTACCGATAGGAGTTCATCATGAATCGGTTGACCCGCCGTGTCCTGCTACAGTCGGCTCTGGCGACCGGACTGGCGGGCTGCGCCGGACGAGTTGGCACGAACGCCGGCACCATCACGGCACAACCTTCCGCATCGGATGGCGGCGAATTGATCATTGGGCTGACCTATGTGCCAGACATCCAATTCGCCCCGTTCTACGTGGCCCAGGCGCAGGGTCTATTCGAGCAGGCCGGGCTTCAGGTCACCTTGCGTCATCACGGCGCCCAAGAGTCGCTGCTGGGTGCCGTGGAAGCCGGGGACGAACATGTCGTCTTCGCCGGCGGAGGAGAGATGCTGCAGGCAGTTGGGCAGGGGGTAGCTATCCGGAACTTCGCCACCATATACCAGCGATATCCCGCAGCGATCATCGTGCCAGCCGGTTCGGCCATCAACAGTGTCGCTGACCTGCGCGGGCGTACTGTCGGATTGCCCGGGGAATACGGTGAGAACTGGTTCTATCTGCTGGCAGCCCTCGAAGAGGCCGGCTTGGCCGTCACCGATCTGAACATCCAGTCAATAGGGTTCACTCAACACGCCGCCTTGACCGGAGCCAAGGTGGACGCTGTCGTGGGGTTCACCAACAGCGATCTGGTCCGTTTCCAGACCAATGACTTTTTGGTGCGTACCCTCGGCCCGGCCGATCCGCCTCTGGTGAGTCTCGGCCTGGGTGGTCTTGCCGGCGTGGTGGCCGAGCGTGCCCGGGAACTGGCCGATCTGGTGCAGGTCGTCGCGGCTGGGGCACAATTCTGCCTTCATGATCCGGCGCAGTCGGTGGAACTGGCCAAGCAGTTCGTCCCCACCCTCGCTGAACCGGACCAAGTGACCAATGCGCTGGCCACGCTACAGGCCACCACCGCCCTGTATGGTGATCGGTTCGGTTACCAAGACGCCGATCGTTGGGCGGCGATGACAGGCTTTTTCGCCGCTCACCGGTTGACCCCCCGGCAGGTGGCCGCCGCCGACGTGTTCACCGCGGATATCGTCGGTGGCAAGCAATCCGTTAGCCCACGCTGATGTCTGACCCACCCAGCCGCCACAGGTCAGCCGCGGATCGCCGGCCGGTCAGCAGCCGAACGGGCTAGCCTAGATGGCGACCTATCCGGAGTCGAAGGGTTTGACCATGTCCGACACCCAGCCCCTGCACCTTGAGACCCTGGCCGTACATGCCGGCCAGGAGAGTCCGGACCCGGCCACCAACGCCCGGGCGGTGCCGATCTACCAGACAGTGGCCTACACCTTCGACGATACCCGGCACGCGGCCGATCTGTTCGCCCTGACCGCACCGGGCAATATTTACTCCCGGCTCATGAACCCAACCCAGGATGTGCTGGAGCAACGCATCACCGCGCTTGAAGCTGGGCTGGCCTCGCTTGCCACCGCAACCGGCGCGGCGGCCATCACCTATGCCGTGTTGAACCTCGCGGGCGCCGGCGATAACTTCATCGCCCTGTCAACCCTGTATGGTGGCACCTTCGCGCTATTCACCCACACCTTCAAGCAGTTCGGCATCGAATGCCGGTTGGTCGCCCCCGATCATCCCGAACGTTTGATAACACTGATGGACGACCGGACCCGCTGTGTATTCGCCGAGTCCATTTGCAACCCGGCGTTGAATGTGGTTGATATCGCAGCCTGGGCGGCGGCCGCCCATGATGCGGGCCTGCCACTGCTTGTCGACAACACAATTGCCACGCCATATCTGTGTCAACCGATCGAATTGGGCGCTGACATCGTGGTGCATTCGGCGACCAAATATCTCGGGGGACACGGCACCTCGATGGGAGGCACCATCACCGATTCTGGTCGCTTTGACTGGCGAGCCAACCCAGATCGGTTCAGCATGCTTAGTGGCCCGGACGCGTCCTACCACGATGTGGTATGGACCGACATTACCGGACCGGCAGCCTATATCACCCGGGCACGCACGGTTTTGCTGCGCAATACCGGAGCCACCATTTCGCCCTTCAATGCCTGGATGATCTTGCAGGGGATCGAAAGCCTGCATGTGCGGATGCAACGACATTGCGAGAATGCCATGCAGGTGGCCGGGTATCTGCGCGAGCATCCCCAGGTGGCCTGGGTAAACTATCCGGGATTCTCCGATAGCCCTTACCGGCAGATCGCCGATCGGACGCTACGCGGCAACGGTTACGGCGGTCTGGTGAGTTTCGGGTTGCGGGCCGGCCGAGCCGCCGGGGCAACCTTTATCGAATCCCTGAAACTGTTCAGCCACCTGGCCAACATCGGCGATACCAAATCGCTGGCCATCCACAACGCGACCACTACTCATTCCCAGCTCAACGAGGCTGAGCTGGCGGCTGCTGGAGTGGCACCCGAGATGGTCCGGCTGTCGATCGGCATCGAAAACGTCGCCGACCTGATCGCCGATCTCGACCATGCCCTGACCAGTACCGCGCGTTGATGGGCGAATACGGCGACGGCCTGGGGATAGTCGAAACCAGGTCCGTGCGGTTGTTCGATCCGGCTAACCCGCTGCAACTGCGATCGGGGGAGCGGCTCGACGAGGTGGTGGTCAGCTACGAGACCTATGGCACGTTGAATCCCGAGGCGTCCAATGCCGTCTACATCTGCCATGCCTTGACCGGGGACGCCCACGCTGCCGGCTGGCATCCAGGGGATCGCCGCCCGGGCTGGTGGAACACCATGATCGGACCCGGCAAGGCGATCGACACCAACCGTTGGTTCGTCATAGCGTCCAATCTACTTGGCGGTTGCCGGGGCACCACCGGTCCCAGTTCTCTCAACCCGCGTACCGGCAGAGCCTGGGGCCTGGACTTCCCATTGCTAGACATGGCCGATTTCGTTACCGTGCATCGAGCCCTCGCCGCCCATCTGGGTATCGGCAGGTTGCACGCGGTGGTGGGTGGCTCGCTGGGCGGCATGCAGGTGCTGCAGTGGGCGCTGGATCATCCAGATGAGCTGGGAAATGCCGTGGTCATCGCCAGCTCCAGCCGGTTGACCGCCCAAAACATCGCTTTCTCCGCGGTGGGCCGGCAGGCGATCATGCGCGATGAGAACTTCTTCGGTGGGCGGTTCTCCGAGGCCGGAGCCAACCCCGATGTCGGCCTGGCCATAGCCCGGATGATGGCCCACATCACTTATACCTCGGAAGAGGGTTTCCAGGAGAAGTTCGGACGCAACCCGCAAGGGCAGGCCCCGACGCCGGGCTTCGGAGTCGATTTCGCGGTCGAGGGCTATCTGACCCATCAGGGTGAGAGCTTCCTGGCCCGCTTCGATGCTCTCAGTTATCTGTATCTGACCCGAGTTATGGACTACTTCGACCCGTTCGCCACCGACGACTGGTTGATCGGGCTACGGACCGATCCGGTGCGCTTCCTGGTGATCAGCTTCGACAGCGACTGGCGGTTCTCCACCGACCACAGCCGCCGGATCGTCCGTCATCTAGAACGCGCCGAGTTGCCGGTCACCTTCCGGGAATTGCGCTGTCCTTGGGGGCACGATTCCTTCCTGTTGGAGGTGCCGGACTATCTGATGACCGTGCGAACCTTCCTGACCGCCGAATACGACTATCGGCAGACCTCCTGGGAACGCCCATGACCGGCCCGGCGTCGATTCGCGAAGACCTACGGGTGGTGGCCCGCCAGATCCACGCCGGCTCTCGGGTGCTCGACCTGGGCTGCGGCGATGGCGAGTTACTGAACTGGCTGATTCGTCACCGGGGATGCACCGGGACCGGTGTGGAGCGAAAACCGAGCGCGGTACTGGCAGCGATGGCTCACGGAGTACCCGTGATCGACGCGGATATCGATCGCGATCTGGAGTTGTTCGCCGCCGATTCCTATGATGTGGCGGTGGTCAGCCGGACCCTGCAAGCGACGCTGCGCCCCGACCTGGTATTGCTGGAGTTGCGCCGGATCACGCCCCGGGTGATTCTTACCATGCCCAATTTCGGCTTGCTGCGGCATCGGCTCAGGCTATTGACCGGACACATGCCGCAATCTCGTGACCTGCCCTACTCCTGGTATGCCAGCCCAAACCTGCATTTCACCACCCTGCTCGATCTGGAACCGTTGTTCTTCGATACCGGTTTCCGGATCGAAAGACGGATTCCACTGACGCCCAGCGGTCGTCCGCTGCCCCTAGGGCAGATAGCCGCTAACCTGCTGGCGAGTGCGGCGATCTACGTGCTGGTCAGGGACGATCAGGATCCGCAGGCTCACCCTACGGCCTCCCCCAGAGCCGCCAGCAGTCTTCGCATCGGACCACGTATCGAGTAGTCAACGGCTAGTTCCCGACAGCGATCCAGGTCTGCTCGGCCCGCCTCGACCCGGGCATCCAGTTCGCCCAGCGGTACCTTTGCCGCTCGCACTACCTGTACCGCTCGGGCCAGATAGTCGGCATTGGCCAGCAGCGCGGCTCGTACCCGCGGGGTCAACCTGGTTTGCGGGTTCTTGGCTGCGGCCTGGATACCTGCCAGGTCGCCGTAGGAAGCCAACAGTCCAGCAGCGGTCTGTTCTCCGATACCGGCCACCCCGGGTAGGCCGTCGGAAGGATCCCCGCGCAGCACCGCGAAGTCCACATATTGCCCACCGCTGATCCGGTATCTGGCAGTCAGCCAGGCATCGTCGACCAGCACATGGTTGGCCACCCCACGAGCGATATAGGCGACCCGGATCCCGGGCCGTACCATTTGGAATAGGTCACGATCTCCGCTGACCACGATCACCGGGAGACCCCGATCCAGGTAGCGCTCAGCCAGCGTGGCGACCACGTCATCGGCCTCAAAGCCGGCCGCTGCGGCCACGCAAATCCCGGCGGCAGCCAGGCTGGCACGAATCCAGGGCACCTGCCGGGCGAGTTCGTCGTCGAGCGGCTCGCCCGCCTCACCGGCCAGTCGATGGGCTTTGTAGCTGTCGATCAGCGCCACTCGCCAGGCCGGTCGCCAGTCGTCGTCCCAGGCGCAAACCAATTCCGCTGGCGGGTAGCCGGTCAGCAGGTTGGCCAGCATGTCAAGCAACCCATGCAGGGCATTGACCGGTTCGCCGGCGGCATTCACCAGACTGCGTGGCAAACCGTGATAGGCGCGGAAGTAGAGTGTGGCGGTATCCACGATTAGAGCCCCGGAGACGGACATGGGTTTCATAGTGTCACGATTGGGGAATGGAACAAACCGACGGTGCAATCCTGGCTCTGCTGTCCAGGGACGGCAGGATGTCGTTCACAGAATTGGGACGCGAGGTTGGTCTGTCCACTTCGGCCGCTCAGCAGCGCGTCCGCAGGCTGGAACAACGTGGCATCATCACTGGATACCGGGCCGATGTCGACCCCACTCGAGTCGGTCGTGGTCTGACCGCTTTCATCGAGATCCACCCGCTGGCGTCGGAGGAAGCCGACCATGCTCCCGACTATCTGGCTACCCTGCCCGAGATCACCTCCTGCTATTCGGTGGCGGGCACGGCTAGCTACCTGTGTGCCGCGCAAGTCGGCAGTGCAGAAGACCTCGACGACCTGTTGGCCAGGATCCGTGGGCATCTGATGGCTCGAACCGTGACCACCATCGTGCTGCGGACGGCCTTCCGGCATCGTCCTTTGGTCTAGGCTGCATGGGTATGGCAGATCGCTCCGAATCGCTCGACCGGGTACTGGTCATCACTCCCACCTACAACGAGGCCAAGAACATCGAATCGATCGTCTCGCGACTCCGGGATGCAGTACCTGAGGCGCATAGCCTGATAGCAGATGACAACTCCCCAGATGGCACAGGCGCGGTGGCCGACCGGCTGGCCGCTGTGGATGCCAATGTCCATGTCTTGCATCGCGCGAACAAGCAGGGCCTGGCTGCAGCCTATCTAGCCGGCTTCTCCTGGGGTCTGGAACGCGGCTATGAGGTATTGGTGGAGATGGACGCCGATGGCTCGCATCAGCCGGAGTTGTTGCCCGCGATGCTGACCGCGCTGCGTGACTGCGATGCCGACATGGTGAAGGGATCTCGGTGGGTTAGGGGCGGATCGACAAACCAGGCTCGCGAACGCGAATTGCTTTCCCGCTTGGCCAACATCTGGATCCAGGTAGTCATGGATCTGCCGGTGCGCGATGCCACCGGCGGTTTCAATGTCTTCCGGGCTTCAATGCTGCGCCGGATGGATCTGGATCAGGTCGCTTCTAAAGGGTACACGTTCCAGGTGGATATGACTCGCCGGGTCTTGGCAGCCGGTGGCCGGATCGCCGAGGTGCCGATCTATTTCCCTGATCGTGAAGTCGGGGTGTCGAAAATGAGTGGCGCTATCATAGCCGAGGCACTAAAACGTACCGCCTGTTGGGGCGCACATATCCGCATCGAACAACTCCGGCGTACCCTGCGCAAGGCCAGCCAACTGGCACGGAATATCGGCCAGGCCAACGATGAAGCCGACCAGCTGGACGACCAGTGACCGGCAGCCGTCCAACAGGCCAACCGGGTTAGCCGAGCCGCCCGCGCACTTGCCGATCGGCCATTTCGCTCAGTAGTGCGGGGTCTGACGCACTTGCTCCAATCGCTCGGCCAACAACTCTTCGAGTTCAGTGATGGAGCGCCGTTCCAGCAGCATGTCCCAGTGGGTGCGCGGTGGTTTGATGTCTTTCTCGCCGGGCTGGGTGCCATCGCTGCGCTGGGCGAGTCCACCGCAGCGAGGGCATTCCCACTCCGCCGGCAACTCGGCCTCAACCGAGAACGTCACTTCAAAGTGGTGTCCTTTGTCACAGTCGTACCCGAGGACCCTCCGAGCTGCAAACTCGATGCCTTCCTCATCCTCAAAACTCTTGGCACCCAATCCGACGCCACGCAGTGCGCGATCGGCCATCTGCCGCTCTCCCTTCACCGAGATTGCCTGCTATAACACCAGCGCACCACAGTTTCTTCCCCAACGGGGCCAAATCGGTCAGCTCTTAACCAGTCCACAGTCCCCGATCCATGGCTACTTGCCTCAGCACATCGACTCGATCGCTGATCAGCCCGTGAACGCCGAGATCGATCAACCGGTGCATCAGTTCGGGGTCATTGACGGTCCAGACATGCACCCGGGCTCCACGAGCTGCGGCGTTCGCCCGCAGAGTCCTGGTGAATACCGGTAGCAGGCGCCCACCAAGCTCGTGGGCCACCGGAATCTGATAGCAGACCCCCGGCGATGGAAGACGACCGGGTACCAGCGGCAGATAGGCAGCCAGCGCAACTCCGGCCGCGCTGGTGCCGGTAGCGACCTCTCCACGGGTCAACCGTTGGAATCGCCGTAACCGGGCCGGGCTGAATGACGAGACACAAACCCGCTGCTGAGCGCCGTGCCTACGGAGCGTCTCGGCCAGGGGTTCGATCGCCTCGGGTGCCTTGATGTCGATGTTCAACCGTGTCTGGGAGAAGGTCTCCAGCAGCTCGGCCAGGGTGGGGATTGGATCTATTCCGGCGATTCTTGCCTGCTTGATCTGTGCCATCGACAGCTCGTTGATCTTGCCGGTGGCATCGGTCACCCTGTCCAGTTGGTCATCGTGGAAGGCGATCAGCTCACCATCACGGGTGGCGTGGACATCGGTTTCCAAATATCGATAGCCCAGTTCCACCGCGGTCTGGAAGGCATACATGCTGTTCTCCCGGACAGCATCCGCGGCTCTCACATACCCACCGCGATGGGCCATGCAGGCAAACGGCTCATCGAAATAGGTATAGTCGCTGGCTGACCGGCTCACGATGATCCAGCCTAGTGGCAAGCGGCAACCGGACAGCACCGGATGCTCAGTTCACCCAGGGCAGCATTCGCAGCCAGCGAGCCGCCCACCCGGGCACCCAGCCTGGCACACCGGCCAGACACAGATAGCAGTATTGGAGCACCGCTAGGCAGGCAAAGAAGCCGGCCCAGAACAGCCGCTGGCGGCTGGCCGGCCAAGACAAGTAGACCCGCAGCCTGCGCAGCAGATATTTGTGCAGTCGCTTGGCCCAGAGAAACTCGGTGGCCAGCAGCGCCAGGCCCATCAGAAACAACGGTATCCCACCAGGTCCGGGTAACCATCCGGCGAGCGGCGCGGCAATGATCATCGCCGAACCCAGCACGGCAACACCAACCCGAAACCAGGCCCGCAGAACAGGATGGGACTTAACGCGTACACGCCAGGCCAACCGGTCGGGTGGTTCATGGGCCACCGGGGTAGCACCATGCACCACGATCGACCGCACCGGAGACTCTGGGATCTGGTCAGACCTGACCACCCCATCCGCAGCTTCTATCGACCCCGCCATGGACTCCACTCTGCCGTGACCGCTACTCGGCTCTACAATATTCCAATGCCACAAGTTCTATCGATTCAATCCTCAGTAGCCTACGGATTTGCCGGCAACTCGGCCGCCTGCTTCACACTTCGCCGTGGGGGTATCGAAACCTGGCCGGTATACACCGTGCACTTCTCCAATCACACCGGTTATGGCGACTGGCGCGGCCCAGTGCTGGATCCCAGCCAGGTAAGCGATGTGGTGCGCGGCATCGACGAGCGTGGCATCCTGGGCGAAGTGGACGCGGTTCTCTCCGGCTACCAGGGTGCGCCCACTATGGGGCAGGCGATTTTGGATGCGGTGACCTTGGTACGCAGCCGCAATCCGGAAGCCATCTACTGCTGCGACCCGGTGATGGGCGATGTAGATCGAGGTTTCTATGCGGCAGCAGGGATCCCGGAGTTCATGCGGGACCGGGTAACCGCGGAGGCCACCGTCATGACTCCGAACTTGTTCGAGCTGGAATACCTCACCGATACCCACACCAGTTCGCTGGACGATGTGATCACCGCAGCGGAGGCGCTGCGAGCACGCGGACCCCGCATCGTGCTGGTCACCTCGGCGATCGGCATCGGTGCCGACGATCAGGTGATGCGTATGATCGCCCAGGACAGCACCCAAACCTGGCAGGTGACTACTCCTTTACTAGATCGGAAGTTCACCGGCTCAGGAGATCTCACCACGGCCGTCTTCCTAACCCAATTGCTCAACGGGGCCGAATTGCCGGTAGCGCTGTCCCACACCGCGTCTGCGGTGTATTCCATCTTGGCCCGCACCGATGAGTTGGGGCGTGACGAACTGGCGCTGGTCCAGGCCCAGGCCGATATCGTCGACCCGGTTCACCGATTTGAAGCCAACAAGCTTTGACTCTGGATTACCGACCGCTAGCCAGTCACCAGTAGATTCGCCAAGTCATCGCGGTATTATGAGAAAAAGGGCGTTATGCTGGCACCCAGCCGGTTCAATCTGGCCGGTAGGTCCTCGTAGCCACGATTTATGACATATACATCGCGTAGCACCGATTCCCCTCGTGCAGCCAGCATCGCCAGCAAGATGCACACCGCCGGGCGCAGGGCTGGCGGTGAGATCATCTCGCTGGCTCGCCAGTTTGTCGGACCCCGCAGGATCAGCCGGTGTGGGTCGAGCAACTGCCCGTTGGCGCCGAGTTTAATCAGATCCAGCAGATGGATGGCTCGGTTCTCGTACACCCAGTCGTGGATCAAGGTCTGACCATCCGCGCAAGCACCAATCACCGCGAAAAACGGCAGGTTGTCGATGTTCAGGCCGGGGAAAGGCAGCGGATGGATCTTGTCTTTGGGGGCCCGCAGCCGTGAAGGCCGTACCGTGATGTCGACAAGGCGGGTGAAGCCATTACCGGACTGGTATTCGGGGCCGATGCTGAAGGACAAGCCCATCTCGCTCAACAAGGCCAGTTCAATCTCTAGGAATTCTATCGGGGCACGACTGATAGTGAGTTCCGAATTGGTCACCACGGCGGCAGTGACCAGGCTCATCGCCTCAATCGGGTCCTCCGAGATAGTATAGGTGACGTCGGCATCCAACGATGCCTGGCCGTGCACGGTCAAGGTGGTGGTACCCACTCCATCGATCTGTACCCCCAGCATCTGCAGGTAAACACACAGATCCTGCACCATGTAATTCGGCGAAGCATTGCGGATGATGCTGACCCCCGGCGTCATGGCCGCGGCCATCAGGGCATTCTCGGTAACGGTGTCGCCACGCTCGGTCAGCACCACGTGCCGGCGTTCGCTGGCGAGCGGGGCAACGCTAATCCGGTAGTAGCCATCGGTTGCCTGAACCGCCAATCCAAAGTGGCGCAGGGCTTGCAGGTGGGGTTCTACGGTGCGGGCACCCAGTTGGCAACCGCCGGCATAGGGCAGATTGAACTCGTCCAGCAGGTGACTCAACGGCCCCAGGAACATGATTATGCTGCGCGTCCGGCGGGCGGCCGCGACATCCATGTTCGCCATATCCAGTACCTCGGGTCGCTCTATGGTCAGGTCTCGCTGGTCCGCAGACCAGTCAACTTGAACCCCGATCGAGGACAGCACCTCCACCAGGCGGTTCACCTCTTCAATATGGGCGATGCCGCGCAGCACGGTGCGTCCCCGGTTCAGTAGCGCTGCGCAGAGCAGGGCCACGGCCGCGTTCTTGGACGAACGGGTCTCGATTGAACCGCTCAATACGGTTTCGCCCTCAATACGCAGATTCATCGAGTTGCGATCACTGGTGGTGATCAGGGGGGAATCAAGGGCCTCCGCGATCCGGTTTATCATCTCGAGAGAGAGGTTCTGGTTCCCGGATTCGATCCGATGGATTGCGCTCTGGGAGGTGTTCAGCCGGCTGGCCAGCTGATGCTGGGTTAGTCCACGTTGTTTGCGCGCGTCACGCACTAGCAGGCCAATGCTAGCCGGGGTGGTCGTTTGCTGATTCACTCGATGAGGTTAACTCACATGTGAGATTGAAGCAAACCTCCCAGTTGGATGGCCTAGACTCCTGAGCATGAGCGCACATTTCGACGTCGTTGTTCTTGGCGCGGGACCTGGCGGCTATGTCGCTGCCATTCGCGCCGCCCAGCTCGGCCTGAAGACCGCAATCATCGAGAAACAGTGGTGGGGAGGCGTGTGTCTCAACGTTGGCTGCATTCCGACTAAATCTCTGCTGCGCAATGCCGAGATCGCCCATATCTATACTCGGCAAGCCGACTTGTTCGGCATCGAGGGTACGGTGAAGTTCAACTTCGGTAAGGCATTCGCCCGCAGTCGTGCAGTCTCGGAGCGAATGGTCAAGGGTGTTCACTTCCTGATGAAGAAAAACAAGGTCACCGAGATCAACGGGTGGGGCACCTTCACCGACGCTCGCACCATTGAGGTTGCCGCCGATCAGGGCGCCAGCCAGTCGGTCACTTTCGACAACTGCATCATCGCCACGGGAGCGACCGCGAAGCTGCTGCCCGGCACCAGCAAGTCTGCCAACGTGCTCACCTATGAGGAGATGATCCTCACCGAACGGTTGCCGGCGTCGATCATCATTGGCGGCTCGGGGGCCATCGGCACCGAGTTCGCCTACGTGCTTGCCAACTACGGTGTTGACGTGACGATCGTGGAATACCTGGATCGCATGGTTCCCACCGAGGACGCCGAGATCTCGGCAGAACTGCTGAAGGCCTACAAGAAGCTAGGCATCAAGATCCTCACCAGCACCGCGGTCAAGTCCGTGATAGACACCGGGACCGGAGTCAAAGTGACCGTAGCCCCAGCCGCGGGCGGGCAGGAGCAGGTGCTGGAAGCCGACAAGATGCTGCAGGCTATGGGCTTTGCCCCAAGATTGGCGGGCTACGGTTTGGATCGCACCGGTGTGCGGCTCACCGATCGCGGCGCAATCGATATCGACGATTTCTGCCGCACCAACGTGTCCGGCATCTACGCCATAGGCGATGTCACCGCGAAGATGATGCTCGCCCACACCGCTGAGGCCCAGGGCGTGGTGGCCGCCGAAACCATCGCCGGGGCCGAGACCATGCCGGTCAACTACAAAATGATTCCGCGCGCCACCTACTGCCAGCCGCAGATCGGCAGCTTCGGGCTATCCGAGCAGCAGGCGAAGGATGCTGGATACCAAGTCAAGGTCGCCAAGTTCCCGTTCGCCGCCAATGGCAAGGCCTGGGGGCTGGGAGAGGGTATCGGCTTTGTGAAGTTGGTTGCCGAAGCCCAATACAACGAGATCCTCGGACTGAGCATGATCGGTCCCGACGTCACCGAACTGCTCCCCGAGTTGCAGCTTGCCCAGCAATGGGATCTGACTGCCGATGAGGTGGCCCGCGTGGTACATGCCCATCCAACCCTGTCAGAGGCGCTGAAGGAGGCCGTCGAGGGGATCGCTGGCCACATGATAAACATTTGATGTCGGATTCGGGTTCGTGGCAGGGGTCGAAGCGGGAACCTATCGTGCCGATTCCTGCCACGAACGCGTCGGACACGGCCCCGGTCGGCCACTGGGCCGGGGGCCCCATGGTCACGAATGCATTGCGACCGTTCCCGCCGCGCTGAGATGACCCCTGCGACCGGTGCAGGCGTATTAATGTGCGGACTCGACAATTGCAACTCTCGGGAAGGAACGGCGAATGAAACGCAGAGTTGCCGCCATTGCTGCGATCGCGCTGTCGCTTTCGCTAGCTGCCTGCGGCGGCGGGGGCGGCGCGTCCAACAGCGACGTGATCAGGATCGGTGTCAACTACGAACTGTCCGGGCAGGTGGCCACCTATGGCGATGCCTCGGTGAAGGGCATCGAGATGGCGATCGAGGAGATCAATGCCGCCGGCGGAATCGACGGCAAGCAGATCGAAGTCATCAAATACGACAACAAATCCGAACCGGCCGAGGCAACCACTCTGACAACCAAGCTTGCTTCCCAGGACAAGGTATTGACCGTCATCGGTCCGGCTACCTCGGGTGCTTTCAAGGCGACCATCCCGGTTGCCAATCAGAACAAGGTGCCGATCATCTCGGGCTCGGCAACCGCCGACGATGTGACGCTCAGCAATGGGCGACTACAGGAGTACGTGTTCCGTACCTGCTTCTCGGATTCCTATCAGGGTACCGCCATGGCGAACTTCGCCAGCCAGCAACAGCATGCCAAGACCGCCGTGATCATCAAGGACACATCCTCCGACTACGCTAAAGGGCTAGCCGACAATTTCCGGGCCACCTTTGAGGCCAGTGGCGGCAGGATCGTAGCCGAAGAGGGCTACGCCTCGGGCGAGACCAATTTCAACACCATCATGACGCGTATCAAGTCGGCACAGTCCGACGTCATATATCTGCCCGGCTATTACGAGGAGGTCGGGCTGGCGGTCAAGCAGGCTCGTGATCTGGGCATCACCCAGCCCATCCTGGGTGGGGACGGCTTCGATTCCCCGGTATTGCTGGAGAAGGCCGGCGCTGCAGCGCTGAACGATGTCTTCTACACCAACCACTACTCATCGTTGGATGACCAGAACTCCAAGGTGCAGAAGTTCATCGCAAACTTCAGGGAAAAATACGGTGAGGATCCGGCAGCCTTCCACGCGCTGGGCTACGACACCGCCTACTTTGTCGCCGACGCCATCGGTCGCGCCAGTGAATTGACTGGCGAAGCGGTACAACAGGCAATGACCGAGACCACCGATTTCTCGGGAGTAACCGGTACCTTTGGTATCGACCCCGCGACCCACGAGCCCATCAAAGCGGCTCTAGTGATCGAACTGAAGAACGGCATTCCCGCTTCGGCAACACCAGCCCCGAAGTGATCTCCGGCTGTGGGGTGGGGCAGCCCCCACCCCACAGCCATATATCACATTCCCAGGAAGCATTCGATGGAACAGATCCCCCAACAACTGGTGAACGCAATCTCTTTGGGTAGCATCTACGCGCTCATCGCGCTCGGCTACACAATGGTTTACGGCATCATTCAGTTGATCAATTTCGCCCATGGTGATGTCTACATGGTGGGCGCCTATGTTGGTTACGCTTGTATGGCCCATCTGGGACTGGGTTTCTTCCCATCGCTGCTGTGCGCCATGGTGGCCTGCGGTGCGCTAGGAGTGGCCATCGAGCGGGTGGCCTATAAGCCGTTGCGCAATGCAACCCGGATCGCGGTCCTGATCACAGCTATCGGGGTATCGCTCCTGCTGGAGTACCTGATGGTTTATTTTGTAGGCGCCCAGAGCCGCTCCTACCCGGCGTTACCCGACTACATGACCCATTCGTTTCACGTCGGCGGCGTGGTGATCGCCGCCTTGCAACTGTGGATTGTGGCAATTTCGGTGCTGCTCATGATCGCTCTACAGTTCGTGGTCCGCCGGACCCGCCTGGGTAAGGCCATGCGTGCGGTCTCCCAGGATTCCGATGCCGCTCGTTTGATGGGCATCAGCGTTGACAACACCATCTCATTCACCTTCGCAGTCGGTTCTGCACTGGCCGGAGCCGCTGGGGTATTGATCGGGGTCTACTACAACACCGTCAACCCGTTAATGGGCATTCTGCCTGGCCTCAAGGCATTCGTGGCCGCGGTATTGGGCGGTATCGGATTGATTCCGGGTGCTCTGCTAGGCGGCTATGTCATCGGTGCTACCGAGACGCTTGTCTCCGCATTGGGGCTGTCCATGGCCCGGGACGCGGTAGTCTTCGCCCTGCTGATCGGGGTGCTGATGGTCAAGCCCAGCGGCCTGCTGGGCAAGCATGTACGGGAGAAGGTGTGATGGCCCCCAGAGCCACGGCCGTCCTGACCCGGACCGCGATTCTTGCGGCGGTCTATCTGAGCGTGCTAGGTCTGCAACTGGTCGGCGTGATAGATGACTACCTGCAGGCTACTCTAGTGATGATCTGCGTGAACATCATCCTGGCTGTCAGCCTGAACCTGGTGACCGGTTTCACCGGGCAGTTCTCTTTAGGGCATGCCGGCTTCATGGCGGTCGGTGCCTATGCGACAGCAATGATTTCCACATCCATCAAGGGAGTGTGGGGATTCGTCCTCGGCTTAGTCGTCGGCGCATTGCTCGCCGCAATCATTGGCTTCCTGATCGGTTTGCCCACACTACGGCTGCGCGGAGACTATCTGGCAATCGCCACCCTTGGCATGGCCGAGATCATCCGGGTGCTGCTGCTCAACTTCAAGTTCACCAACGGTGCCGCGGGCCTGTCTGCCATTCCACGCAATGTGAACTGGAGCTGGCTGTTCGTCCTCACCGTCGGTACCGTCATATCAATCAGTAACTTCCTGAAGTCTCGCCACGGCCGCGACTGCATAGCGGTACGGGAAGACGAGATCGCCGCCGAATCGATCGGAGTACGATCCACCAGGGTCAAGACCATGGCCTTCACGGTAGGGGCGGTTTTCGGTGCCCTGGCAGGGGGTATCTATGCTTCCTACTTCTACTTCATCAAGCCTGATCTGTTCGGTTTCATGCAGTCGATCAACATTTTGGTGATCGTGGTTCTCGGAGGGCTGGGATCCATCTCTGGTTCAATCATTGCTGCCATCCTGCTCGCCCTGGTGTCAACGCTGTTGCAACCCTTCCCCGAGATTCGGATGATTCTGTATTCCCTGGCCTTGGTGGTTTTGATGGTTTTCCGGCCACAGGGTCTGATGGGCTCGCGCGAACTCACCTCGGGGTTGCTCACCAGACTGCTACCCGGGGGGCGGACTGGACTGTTCCGGCCGGCCGCGGGTACCCGCCCCACCTACACCGAGGAATCCAAATGAGCACGATCCTCGAGGTGACCCATCTAACCCGCAATTTCGGTGGTCTAGCCGCACTAAGCGACGTCAACTTGCACCTGGACTCCGGTGAATTGGTCGGGCTCATCGGCCCCAATGGTGCCGGCAAGACCACCGTGTTCAACCTACTCACCGGGGTATATCCGCCATCGCGCGGTAGCATCGTGTTCAGTCCCGGCGCTACCCCGATAGATCTGGGCGGGCGGAAGCCCTATGCCATCTGCCGGGCCGGGCTGGCCCGCACCTTCCAGAACATCAGGCTATTCAAGGATCTGACGGTACTAGACAACGTGGTCATCGCCATGCAGCAGGCACAAACCTATTCCTTGTGGGATTCCTTCCTGCACACCCCACGCTGGCGGGCTGCCGAACGTGCTGTATACCAACGCAGTACCGAATTCCTGAAGCTGCTGAATCTAGAGGCCAAGGCGACCGAATTGGCCCGCAACCTCGCCTATGGCGAGCAGCGCCACCTCGAGATTGCCCGGGCGCTGGCCACCGATCCGCGCCTGCTGCTGTTGGATGAGCCAGCGGCCGGGATGAATCCGAACGAGACCGCTCAACTGACCAGGTTGATCGATTGGATCAGGCAGACCTACGACCTGACCATCCTGCTCATCGAACACGATATGAGCCTGGTGATGAGCATCTGTGAACGCATCCACGTGCTCGACCACGGCGTGGTGATCGCCGTCGGTAGCCCGGACGAGATCCGCAACGATCCTCGGGTCATTGAGGCATATCTGGGTGAGGAGGTCGATGATGTTCGAGATCTGTGATCTGGCGGTCAACTTCGGCGGCATCCAGGCGCTAAAGGGTATCTCCCTGCATGTCGAGGCCGGTGAGATCGTGACCCTGATCGGGGCCAATGGGGCCGGCAAAACCACCGCACTGCGCACCGCGTCCGGTCTGGAACGCGCCGCAAGCGGCTCGGTGCGACTAGCCGGCCAGGACATCACCCGAGTCTCGGCCCAGGATCGAGTGAAACAGGGTCTGGTTCAGGTGCCCGAAGGACGCCGGGTTTTTCCTCAGATGAGCGTGCAGGAAAACCTAGAGTTGGGCGCCTTCCTGCGTCGCGATCGAATCGCAATCGCCGCGGACATGAAGATGGTCTTCGAGCGATTCCCAGTATTGGCCAATCGCCGCCAACAGCCCGCCGGTACGCTTTCCGGTGGTGAGCAGCAGATGCTGGCCATGGGCCGCGCGCTGATGGCCGCACCCAAGATGCTGCTGCTGGACGAACCATCGATGGGGTTGGCGCCGCTGTTCGTGCAGGAGATCTTCGACATTATCAAGGCAATAAACGAAACCGGAACCACGATCTTACTGGTGGAGCAGAATGCCAATATGGCCCTACAGATCGCCGACCGCGCCTATGTGCTGGAAACCGGCAGTATCGTACTGGACGGCAATGCGGTCGATCTGCTGGCGACCGATGAGGTACGACACGCCTACCTGGGAGGTTGAACGATGTTCGTGAAGTGGCGGATGACCGCCCAGCCATACACCATCGGCCCGGACGCGACCGTACCCGAGGCTGTCGAGTTGATGCGTACCAAACAGGTCCGCAAGCTACCCGTGATCCATGAGGGACGCCTGATCGGCGTCATCTCACAGAGCGACATCGATCGGGCGTCGCCTTCGGTAGCTACGTCGTTCAGCGCCGGCGAGGTGGCCTACCTGATCGGCCGGCTCAAGGTCGCCCGGGTGATGTCGCGGAATCCGGTGACGATTGATTCCGAGGCCCTGCTCGAGCAGGCGGCGATCCTGATGCGGGCTCACAAGGTCGAGATGCTCCCGGTAATGACCGGGAACAGGCTGGTCGGGGTGATCACCGAATCGGATCTGCTGGAAGCCTTCATCGACCTCAACGGCGCGCGTGATCATGGCAGTCGCCTTGTCATCGATGCGGAGGACTCACCCGGCGTCCTGGCCAAGCTGACATCGATCACGGCCGAGGCCGCAACCAACATCACTCATGTTGCGGTCTATCGTGGCCAGCATGACCGTAGCATCGTGGTGCTCGGGATAAATACCTTCAACACCGAAAGACTGGAAGAACAGTTGACCGCAGCCGGGTTCACCATCAAGCGCCGGCTCTTGAACGACTGACCACCATCAGGAGGCCGCCAATGAAACGCGCTTCTAACATGATCTTCGCCCTGGTTACCGCGGTAGCGCTGTTGGCCGGGTGCGAGGGCTCTGCCGGCAGTCAGATACACACCGACCAGATGATCGCTATCGGAGCGAACCTCGAACTGTCGGGGACCGCCGGCGACAGCGGCAGCGCGGTTCAGCAGGGCATCCAATTGGCGCTCGACCAGGTAAATGAAGCTGGTGGTCTGCACGGTCGCCAACTTGAACTGGTAGCCCTGAACAACCAAACCGATCCGGCGCGAGCGGTAACCCTGGCCACCACGCTCAGCACCCAGCACAAGGCGGTGGCGGTGATCGGACCCACCCAGGCTTGGATATTCAACGCCGCCGCATCGGTGACTAATGTGCAGCAGATTCCGAACATTGCTCCGTTGGCCACCTCTGGATCAGCCCTGCAGAGCCCCAGCGGCGCCCTGTTCCAGTACGCCTACCGATCCTGTCTTGGCGATCCGGGACAGGGCGCTGGTCTAGCTACCTTCGCGGCAAAAAAGCTGGCGGCTAGGAATGCATTGGTTATCCGGGATGAGGCGGCGGTCTGGACCAATGAGATAGCCGACGGATTCGCCACGGCATTCGCATCCGGCGGCGGCACGGTGGTTGACGACCTCGCCTACCAGCCCGGTGCCGAGGCGGGACCGCTGGTCGATGCCGCCCAGAGTAAATCCTTCGATGTGATCATGCTGGCCGGCTACGTAAACGAGGCCGCACCGATCGTCAAGGCATTACGGGATCGTGGCATCAACGCACCGATTCTGGGCACCGATTCATTCGGTTTGCCCAGGCTCAGCGAAGTGGCCGGCCTACAATCGGCAATCTACTACCCGACACAGTATTCCGACCAGGATTCGGCGAATCCCCGGGTTGCATCGTTCGCGGAGAACTTCAGGGCAGCCTACGGCCAGGAACCGAACGCCGCCGCAGCCCTGGGCTACGACTCCATGATGCTAGTGGCGGACGCCATAGCGCGCAGTGAAACCGTCAGTGGGGTGGCGGTAGCCGCATCGCTGGCTGCCACTAATCGCTTCGAGGGGGTCACCGGGATGTACTCGTTCAACAATCGGCATGAACCGGTCAAGCCCCTACTGGTGATCGAATTGACCGACGGCCAGCCCAGCATGCTGCATCGCTCCGAGTAGCGGAGGAGATATCACGATTTTGTGTGTTCACATTGGTTTCGCTAGCGGTGGATGAGCATGGTTGGCCAGACTGGTGCCATGTCACAGCCGAGTGTTGACCCAGAACTGGCCGAGCATGTGCTCGCCACGATGTGGCGAATCAGACTCTTCGAGGAAGCGGTGGAAGACCTTTACGGTCGAGGTCTGATGCACGGCACCATGCACCTGTCGATCGGTCAGGAGGCGGTTCCGGTGGGTGCTTGCCTGAGCCTAATCACCGGTGACCAGATCACCTCCACCCATCGGGGCCATGGGCATGCCATCGCCAGGGGAGCCGACCCCGGCCGGGCGATGGCCGAACTGCTTGCCCGCGAAAACGGCTACTGCGCCGGTCGTGGTGGTTCCATGCACATCGCGGATGTGGCTACCGGCAATCTCGGCGCCAATGGCATCGTCGCTGGGGGGCCTCCAATCGCTGCTGGTGCGGCGCTGAGCAATAAGATGCGTGGCACCCAACACGTCTGCCTATGTTTCCATGGGGATGGGGCGGTGGGGGAGGGCGCCTGGCATGAGGCTCTGACCCTGGCGGCGATGTGGGAATTACCGGTGGTGTTCATCTGTGAGAACAACCAGTACGGCATGTCGATGCCCAGTCGGCTGGCCTTCAAGGTGACCGAGCTGAGCCAGAAGGCGGCCGGCTATGGAATACCCGGTGAAACCGTGGACGGCAACGATGTGCTTGCGGTGCGTGCCGCCGTGGCCCGGGCGGTGCACCGTGCCCGTGAAGGCGCAGGGCCGGCCTTCATCGAGGCGCTGACCTATCGCTGGCGTGGGCACTCCAAATCGGATAAGAATCTGTATCGCAGCCGCGAGGAGATCGCCGAATGGAAGCAGCACTGCCCGATCCAGCGGTTCACTCACCTTGTGCTTGGCCAAGGGGTGCTGGATCCACCGGCCGTGGAGCGCATTGAGGCAGGCGTGCGGGAGGAGATCCGGGCTGCGGTGGTGTTCGGAGCCGATGGCCCCCAACCCAGCATCGATCAGATGCTCGACGGGGTCTATGCACCCTCGTCGGTGGATCACCACGACATCAAACACGGGAGGGTGGCCCGATGAACCGGTTGCGCACCATGACCTATGCCGAAGCCATCCGGGAGGCGCTGACCCAGGCCATGGCCGCCGACGATCGGGTATTCCTGATGGGCGAGGATGTCGGCATCTATGGCGGAGCATTCGGCGTCGAGAACGACCTGATCCAGCGTTTCGGCCCCGAACGGGTGCGAGACACCACGATTTCCGAACTGGGGATTGTCGGCATGGGGGTGGGCGCGGCGATTACCGGAATGCGTCCCATCGTGGAAATCCAGTTTTCTGATTTCACCTGTCAGGCAATGGACCAGATCGTAAACCAAGCAGCCAAACTGCATTTCATGCTCGGCGGCCAGACCTCGGTGCCACTGGTTATCCGGGCGCCCGGTGGTTCCGGAACGGGAGCAGCTGCCCAACACAGCCAGTCGCTGGAGGCCTGGTTCGCCCACGTACCCGGTCTGAAGGTGGTTATGCCGTCGAACGCAACCGATGCCGCAGCATTGCTGCATGCGGCCATCGCCGATCCCAATCCGGTACTCATCCTGGAGCACAAGCTGTTGTACAGCCAGTCCTTCGAGGTGCCGAGCGAGATTCCGCCGGCCCTGCTTGGGCAGGGCCGCATCGAATTGTCCGGCCGCGACGTGACGATCGTGGCCACCTCGGTTCAGGTACAACGCGCGGTGCAGGCCGCGGGCATACTGGCCGAGCAGGGGATCAGTGCCGAGGTGATCGATCCCCGCACCCTGAAACCGTTGGACGTGGATCTGATCGTGGAATCGGTGGGCCGTACCGGACGTGTTCTCCTGGTACAGGAAGCGCCCAAATTCGGCGGATTCATGGCCGAGGTCAGCGCCACCGTCACCGAGGGTGAGGCATTCGGTGCCTTGCAGGCCCCGGTGCGCCGGCTCTGCGGCCTAGATACCCCCATTCCCTACGCCCCCGGCCTGGAACGCGCGACGGTACCGCAGGTGGATGACATCGTCCGCGAGGCAGCCGCACTGGTGCGGGAGTGGTGAGCCATGACCCGGATACCGATCAATATGCCGAAGATGTCAATGACCATGACCGAGGGGACGGTGGTCGAGTGGCTGGTCGCGGTCGGTGACCGAGTTGCCAGCGGTGATGCGCTGGTCATTGTGACCACCGACAAGGTCGACATGGATGTGGAATCGGCCGGGGCCGGGGTGCTGACCGAGATCTCAGCTGGCCCGGGCAGCGTGATCGCGGTGGGTCAGCCCATCGGCTGGCTGGAATCGGAATCCGAGGAACTGCTGGCCGGTCTGTTCGACCGACCCAACGTCAGCCAGCCGCGGCTGGGCGACGACCTGGTGCCAACCGAGCAGGCCAGCCCGCTGACCCACCGCAGCACCCCGCCCAGCCGTGTGCGGGCAGTGCCGTTGGCGCGCCGGCTCGCCGCCAAGGCCGGCCTGGACCTGGCGACGGTTACCGCATCGGGGCCGTCGGGAACCATCCGGGCCAGGGATGTCCGAGCCTTGCTCGCTACCCAGGGCAGCGAGTGCTCACCCGCTCCTGCTGACTCTTCGGGTGGGCCGGGCCGGCGGGACTCCGACGACCCGGCCCAGCAGACCCTGCTGGGCGACGCCCGACGGCGCCGGATGCGTCAGGCCACGGCCCGGACGATGACTGCCGCGGTATCGGTGCCCCAGTTCACCTGCTTCCGGGTATTGGATCTGTCGGTGCTCTTCAAGGCCCGGCAGCAGGGATCGCGCGGGGTGTCATGGACATCTATCCTGCTACGCGCCTATGCGATGCTGCTGAGCGATCGCCCCGACCTGAACGGTCATTGGACCGCCGAAGGCGTCCGGGCCAACCCGCGAGTCGCAGTGGCGTTGGCGATCGATACGCCGGCGGGGTTGTATGCCCCGGTACTGAGCGATCCTGCCACCGGAAGCCTGCGTGAACTGGATGCCCGCGTCCGCCGGCTAGCCGAACAAGTTCGCCGAGGACGGTTGGACCCCGATCTGATGAGCGGAGCCACCGGGACGCTATCAAATTTGGGCAGCCTGGGTATCGACTGCTTCAACGCGTTGCTGACCGTCCCGCAGGCTACCGCATTGAGCATGGGCCGGGTTGGGCTACGTCCGGTGTGCGCCGCCTCGGGTGAGGTTACCAGCCAGGTGGCTTGTGAGGTTGGGCTGACCCTCGATCACCGGGTGGCTGACGGCGCCGATGGAGCTCGAGCATTACAGTTCCTGCAGGACTTGCTGACCGACCCGGTTAGCCTACTCGCTTAGCAGGATGAGAGCCCGACGATATGGGATTGACCCGGATCGGAATACTCGGTGTTAGCCTACCGGCCCTGACCGCAAGCACCGCGATCGGGTCCTGGATGGCCCGCACAGACCGGGCGGCCACTACCGAAATCACCGTCGAGGAGGCCTGATGAGTTCGCTTGGATTGCTACCGGGTTGCGCCTGGCCGCAGGTGACCGCCGCCGGGTGGCGAGATCTGCTCACCCAACTCGCCACCCGGACCGAGGCTGCCGGGCATGTCTGGCCCGAGTTCACCATGGCCGTCATCGAACGAGAGGAGCGTTACCCGACCGGATTGCCCACCCCGATCCCGACCGCGATTCCACACGCCGATCCCGGCCATGTGATTCATGCCGGCGTCTCGGTGGCGACCTTGGCGAGGCCGGTGGCTTTCGGAGAGATGGGTGGTTCCGGCAAGCAGCTGCCGGTGCGCGCGGTGGTGATGTTGTGCATGACCGATGGCAAGACGCAGATGGATGCGCTGCACGCCGTACTGACCCGGCTGACCGACGAACACGCGGTCGCCGAACTGTTGGCTGCGGGACAACGACCCGATTTCGACAGGTTCGTTGCCGGTTGGCTGGCCGCGAACTGACGAGTGCACATGGCGCGCATCAATCCAGATCAAACCATTGCGTTCTACCGCCCGGCTCTGCCGATATCCGGCCACCGGTCCAGGTGGCCAGCCGCCGAGTGACCGCGGTCACCTCATCCGGCTCATCGGGGACCGCGATCTGTAACACGGCCTGTTCGGCCAGGTAGTCGGTGGCCAAGATGCGTATACCGCTGGCGCGCAGCACGGAATCCAGTCGTCCGGTCTCGCCAATCGGGACGGATATGACCAGCAGGCGCATCCGCTGCCGCGTCAGCAGCCGGGCCTGTTCAAGGGTCTGGGTAGCGGTCGCCGAATACGCCTGGACCAGCCCACCGGTGCCCAGCTTAATGCCGCCGAAGTAACGCACCACCGCAACCACCACATCCGATAGATCCGCCCGTCCGGTATCGGTCGCGCGGGTCAAGATGGCCTTGAGTATCGGCCCGCCAGCGGTGCCGGCCGGCTCCCCGTCATCACTGGAACGCTGGGTGGCTCGCCACGAACCCAGAACGAATGCGTGGCAGACATGTCTGACACCCCGGTGAGCCCGCCGGATATCCGTCAGGAAGTCCCGGGCCTGCTCCTCGGTATCCACTCGACCGGCAAACCCGATAAATCTGGATCGTCTGATGACCAGCTCCGCACTGGGCCTGGTATCTGGGACCAGGACCGAATAGCAAGTGATGCTCATGATCGGTTCGCGACCGGCGCCACCGAGATGGTCTTCTGGGCCGCCAACTCTGCAGCACCGGTCAACGACTTCGCCGGGGTGTATTCGCTGCAGGTCGCAGGTCGCCGTTCGGGTTCGAGGGTTTTGTCGGGGGAGAGCGGTATTAGCACGCGATTCAGGCTACCCAAAGGTGGGGATACCGCGACTGTCCTGACAATCAACCGCTATATTATGTCAGAAGTACGTCCAGGAAACGCTACCAGCGGCAGCGCTGGCCAAGTTTAGCTGCCGTACCCCTGCGCCCAGCGCCGACGGTGTCGAGTTCGTCCAGCGAGTGTGACGACCATCATCCAAATCCAAGTCTTGGGCATGCGCGGCGCACAGCAAGTACACCAGTTCTACCGAGCCAGAAACCAGATCTATCCCATCCGTCAGTCCGATAAGTCACATTATGTCATTATGATGGTTGTCGCATGTACCGTTGCGTCTCCCCGCCCCTACCCTGTCGGATCGGAAGAGGGCTACCTTGGTAACTGCTCCACAAGCACACCCCTACAGAGAGGCCGCCCAGCAATGCAAACCATGCAGCGCCTGACGCGGGCATATCGGAATGCCCACGTGATCGAGTTCGGCAACGCGGACCGATTCGCGTTCCTCTCGGACTCGCATCGCGGTGACGGCAGTACCTCCGATGAGTTCACCAAGAACCGACAGATCTTCATCTCGGCCCTGGCGCACTACTTCGATGAGGGCTACACCCTGATCGAGGCCGGCGACAATGACGACCTTTGGGAATGGCCGAAATTCCGGCACATCGCCAAAGCCAATCCGCTGACCTTTGACCTGATCAAGTGCTTTCACGCCGATGGCCGCTATCTGCGGCTATTCGGCAATCACGATATGCAACTTGCCGATCCCGACTATGTCGCCCGAACGCTGTGGCAGGGCCGCGATCACCTGACCGGACGGTTGGAACCGTTCCTGCCCGGCCTGGACGTACACGAGGCAGTGGTATTGCGGCATTCGAAGACCGGCCAGGAGATCCTAACGGTGCACGGCCACCAGGGCGACTTCGCGAACGATCAGGCCTGGCGCTACTCAATGTTCACTTTCCGGTTCTTCTGGCGTCATCTGCATGCCTTGGGTATTCGCAGCCCAAGCAGCCCGACCCGCAACAGTTTCAAACGCCATAAGGTGGAACGCAACTATGCACGGTGGATTCGCCGGCACGGGATAGCGATGATCTGCGGCCACACCCATCGGGAACGTTTCCCCCGTAACGGCGACGCACCTTATTTCAACACCGGATCCTGCGTGTTCCGCACCTATATAACCGCACTGGAACTGGCCGACGACGCGATCTCGCTGGTCACCTGGCAGATCCTGCCCGATGCCGATGGCTACCTGCGCGTGGGCCGGCGAGTGCTGGCCGGTCCCCTGCCGATAGCCAATTTCGATCTGCATCCCGAACCGGGCAGGCATCGCAGACCGTCGCGTTCCCTGGACTGGCCCAGCCCGGCGGCCGAGCAGTTCAAAGCCTGTCGAGTCCCTCGCTGGCCATCACCTTTCGGCGCGCACGCATGACCATTAGGACTTGCCGTTCGGCTCACCTTTTCCGATATAGGTTCTTAGTCTGGTATACCGGCTCGCTGGTGACATTGACGCCCAGATTCCGGAAGATGCCTTCATCTACCGAGCCGAGGATCGTGGTGGTGTGCACATCGCAACCCCGCAGCCGGTGCAGTTCGGCCAACGCCCGCCGGGCATTTGGGTCGGTATTCGCGCTGACCGACAGCGCAATCAATACCTCGTCGGTATGCAGGCGAGGATTCTGACTACCCAAATGCTGGGTCTTCAGCGTCTGGATGGGTTCTATTGCGCCGGTGGCCAGCAACTTAATCTTCGGATCGATGCCTGCCAATGCCTTTAGGGAGTCCAATAGCATCGCCGAACAACTGCCCAACAGCGGTGAGGTTTTACCCGTGATAATCCGGCCATCCGGCAGTTCCAGGGCGGCAGCTGGCGCCCCGGTACGTTTCGCGACATCCAATGCCGGTCTGACAACTGGCCGATCGGTGCCGGCTATCCCCAGCTTGCCCATCAGCAAAGCGATCCGCGCGGATTGCAAAGGCTCCAACTCGTCACGACGTTCAATGACCAGCGCCCTGTAGTAGCGACGGATCACCTCCTGCCGAGACGCCTCACGGCAGGCCTCGTCATCGCTGATGCAGTAGCCCACCATGTTGACCCCCATATCGGTTGGCGACTGGTAGGGCGAATGGCCCAGGATTTCGACGAAGAGCCGATTCAGTACTGGAAAGACCTCGACGTCCCGGTTGTAGTTGACCACTTGCGCACCGTGCGCGGCCAAATGAAACGGATCGATCATATTAACGTCGTCTAGATCCGCAGTGGCTGCCTCATAGGCGATGTTCACCGGATGATCAAGCGGCAAGTTCCAGATGGGAAAGGTTTCAAACTTGGCATATCCACTGGTCAACCCGCGCTGATGGTCATGGTACAGCTGCGACAGACACGTCGCCATCTTCCCGCTACCCGGCCCGGGAGCGGTGACAACCACCAGGTCCCGTGAGGTTTCGATGTACTCATTGCGGCCCAGACCCGATGGGCTTACGATGTGTGCGACATCGTTAGGATAGCCCTTGATCGGAAAGTGCCGGTAGACGCGCATCCCCAGCCTCTCCAACTTGCGTTTGAAATCGCGTGCCTGGCGGTTGTCCTCGCTCATATGTGAGACCACCACGCTACCCACCAGTAGGCCGGCCGATCGGAATGCATCGATCAGGCGCAGCACATCGGCGTCATAACCGATTCCCAGGTCTGCCCGCATCTTGTTTGCAGCCACATCCTGAGCATTCACCACCACCACGATCTCGACCTCATCGGTCATCGATTCCAGCATGGCGATCTTGTTGTCGGGCGTGAACCCGGGAAGCACCCGGGAGGCATGCAGATCGTCGAAGAGCTTGCCGCCAAACTCCAGATAGAGCTTGCCGCCGAACTGGGCTCGGCGCTGGGCGATGTGCTCACTCTGCAGCGCCAGGTATTTGTCCCGATCAAAACCGATGGCCCGCATCCCATCCCCCTGTCTTCGGCAACCCCGTAGATACTAGTCGCCATCGATCTGCCCAGGGGGCCACACATCGCCGAGCCATCCAATTGCGCTGCCGATACCCGGTTAGTCGGTTGCGACCGTAAGACCGGTCGCAACCGCGTACCGCGCATTCGTAGCCCTCGGCAATCCATGCTAAGCTGTGACTAATGAGTCATATGACTGATCGGTCGCAGGAGGGAGCCATGCCTCGACCCACCTTCTTCAATTTGGCAGGGTCTAAGCGCGATCGTTTGGTGAACACGATGCGTGCCGAGTTCGCTGCGCATTCATTCACCCATGCTTCGGTCGATCGGATAACCCAGAATGCGGGCATCTCTAAGGGCAGTTTCTACCAATACTTCGAAGACAAATTGGATGCCTACATCTATGTGATCAACCAGTCCCTGGAACAGCGGATGGCGATGGTTGGCACGAATCAATCCGAGACAAGCATCACGGACCTGCTGGCCAAATTGATTGTTAGCAGCCCTACCCATCAGAAGGATGATCCTCTCGGCTGGGCAATCATAGCTAAAGCATATACCGACAATACGCCTGCCGTAGCGACGATCATGGGCAAAACTACTGGACAGATCCATGATTGGGTTACGCAAGCAATCACCGAAGGGATCCAAAGCGGGGAACTGCGGCCCGAACTCGATCCCGATGCCGCCGCATGGCTGATCGAGCATACGCTAATCGGGCTCGGCCACTATCTCATGTCTCGATTCGGTATCACCGACGAAGAAGCGCGCCATGCCCATGATCATTTCGAGACGCCAGAAGTGCGCAATGTGGTGGACTCGGTAGTGGATATGTTGACCCGCGCCCTTGGGACCCAAGAGATATAACGAAGCCAATCGTTCAGGTGACCGATCTGGCCTTCCGCGGATTAGCCGCCTGCTAACTGCTAGCGTTTGACCTTCTCATGCGGATCCCGGTGAAACCCGGAAGGCAATACGCGAACCATACCGACCACAATAACCCCGATGAGGAAACCCACCACGGCGGACAGCAACGTGTCGACCAGCCAGGCCAGCAGGCCACCCACCACGGCCAGCTGCCCGATCGGCCCGGTAACGCGGTGCAACAGCCCATACGGCAAATCCCAGCCCAGATTGCGCGCTCCCACGATCAAGATGTGACCCCCCACCCAGAGCATGGCCACGATACCGACCGCCGACAGCACAGACATCACCTTGGGCATTCCTGATACCAGGGCGCGTCCCAGTGCCTGACGCCCAGCCGGACCGTTTTCGGCCAGCCGCAGCCCCACATCGTCCATCTTTACGATGATCGCCACCATCCCGTAGACCACACCGGTCATGAACACCGCAACCAGTACCAATGAGGCCAGTCGCGGCCAGAAAGCCGCCTGGGAAAGCTGGTTCAGCGAGATCACCATGATCTCGGTAGATAGGATCAGATCGGTGGTTATGGCTCCCCGAATCATTCTTTTCTCTTGTTCGCCGCCGGTCGCCATCACCGGTTCGACGTGTTCCGTACGCTCCTGGTGGGCATCGGCAACGGCAAAATACTCCAGTACCTTCTCGGCACCCTCAAAGCAGAGGTAGCCGCCGCCGATCATCAGGATCGGCGGGAGCAGCAGGGGCGCGAACTGACTCAGTAGCATCGCAATCGGCAGGATAATCACCAGCTTGTTGCGCAATGACCCCTTGGCGATCTGCCAGATGATCGGCAGTTCCCGGGCTGGACTGAAACCATGCACGTATCGGGGGGTGACTGCGGAGTCGTCCACCACCACACCCAACGCCTTCGTGCTGGCACTGCTGGCCAGTTTAACGATCATTGCGACATCATCCAGTAGCGCAGCCAATCCACCTGCCACAGCGAACTCCCGGGGTCGAATCGAAAACCAGAGCGAGGCTAACAATCCAAGGGTGAAGTCAGCGAATCGCGCACCGAATCCAGGTGGAACAGCTACCGTCGCGTCATGAGCCAGCCTAACCCGATGCCCGGGACGCAGTCAGCGGCCCCGTTCGCTATGCCATGATCACCATCGCACTGATCCGAACCGATTTCCCGACCAAGTTCGGTGTCCCCAGGCAGTCCGGTCTGGTGTCCGAGTTGCGTGCTCGGATCGTTTTCGAGCCCGCGTTCCGCAACCCGGACGCGATCCGCGGTCTGGAAGGTTTCAGCCATCTGTGGCTGCTCTGGCAGTTCTCGGAGGCGCTACGTGAAGGCTGGTCCCCCACCGTCCGGCCACCCAGACTTGGTGGTGAGACCCGGATGGGCGTGTTCGCCACCCGATCCCCATTCCGTCCCAACCCGATAGGGTTGTCGAGCGTACAGCTATTGGCCATCGAACCCGATACCCGCTGCGGTCCGGTGCTGCTGGTGGCGGGGGCCGATCTGGTTGACCGTACCCCAATCTGGGATATCAAACCCTATATCGCTCAGGACCAGCACCCGACGGCGAGATTCGGTTTCACCGCCCAGAACAGGACCCATCGGCTGCGGGTTGCTTGTTCCGATGAATTACTCACCCGATTGCCTGCCGATCGGCGGGCTGCGCTGCTGGGTGTACTCGCCGAGGATCCAAGGCCGGCCTATCAACGCGACCCGGAACGTGAATACGGGTTTGGCTTCGCCGGGTTCAACATCCGATTCCGGGTGCAGGACGACCTGCTAACAGTCGTTCAAGTTGCACCGACCACATGACCACTTCGTGAAGTGTCGGGCTTATCCGGTTCTGGCCACGGGGCTACTGAGACGGCCGGATTCGGCGCATGGTCGGTGTCTGCCCATGTCCCGGGGAGCCCGGCGACCTGGCTCAGCCATTGGCTGACGCTGCCGCGGTTGCCGCGACCCGCCGCGCCACGATAACCTCATTCACGGCCTTGACCACCCAATCACGCTCACGCAGTTCCCTGGCGATTCGCATCCGCTGCAGCAGCTTCAATTGGGGAGCGAGTTCCTTGATCAGCGCCAGATCAAAAGCCATGCCCGCTAGGAACGCCGCACGGGCCGGCGCCCCAGCCGGATCGGTCACCCCGGCAGTGACCAGTTCCCTGATGCGCTCCAGCCGTTGCTTATCGAGCACGTGATACCGGTCGCCTCGAAATCTATGGGCTGGCTGCAAACTGACCCAGCCATTGGCCACCAACTCGGCCAGTGCCTGCTTGAGATAGGTGCCGCGCGCGGCTGTCAGAATCCGGCTAGGACGGCGATCCGACTGCCCGGCGAGTACCTGCAACATCACATCCAACAATGGATCCTGAGTAGGTCGCTCGTCATACACTTTGACCTTCTTATCAACCAACCCTACCCGCTCCTGGAATGCCAACTCGGCCAGAGCGCCTCCAGCGGCGACCAAGGCAAGATCGGCTCTACGCCTGACTCGTCCCGACACCGGGTCCAGACAGAGCAGCGTGACCTGATGCGCCAAGTTATCCCATGCTTCCATGTCACCAACCTACTCGCCGACACCTACCAGGCCGGCAGCCCAGAGCCCAAGTTACCCATCGGACAAATCGGTCCGATCTGCAATCATGGTGGGTGTGCAGACACTCGTCTTCTTTCACGCTCACCCAGACGATGAAGCCAGTCAAACATCCGGAACGATGTCCATCGCCGCAGCATTAGGGCATCGCGTGGTAACGGTCTTCGCCACGAACGGCGAACACGGCACGGTTCCAGCCGATCTGGCCAGCGGCGAATCGGTCGCCGACCGAAGACGAGCCGAAGCCGAGGCGGCGGCCCGAGTGATCGGCACCCAACGCATTGCCTGGTTAGGGTATGAGGATTCCGGGATGACCGGCTGGGAACAGAACAACAACCAACGCAGTTTCGTGCAAGCCACACTGGATCAAGCCGCCGGCCGGCTGGCAGCCATCCTGGACGAGGAGGACGCCGATGCGCTGATCGGCTATGACTGGCATGGCAATTATGGCCATCCCGATCACATCAAGGTGCATCAAGTAACCTACCGGGCTGTTGAATTGGCACACCGCCGGCCACGGGTACTGGAACAGACCAGCAACCGAGATCGCGCCACCCGGCTGGCGCCCAAGGCACGCGAACTGGGCCTGGATACGGATCTGGATGAATGGGTCGGCGATGACGGTTTACCGATCGGGCTACCCGAGACCGATCTGCGTTGGCAGGTGGATGTCACCGGGGTTATCGATCGGAAGCGGGCCGCGTTGGTCGCGTATGCCAGCCAATCCGATACCCAATGGATGCTCTCATTGCCGGAAGCGGCGCTCACACTGTGGTTAGGTACAGAGCATTACCGGGAGGCAGATCGGCCGGGGCCGATGGAACGGGCTTGGCCGTTTGTGGATTCATAGCCTACCCACAGCCCAGACAGAGCAGACTGCCAACCGACACTGGCCAACTGGGTAACACGACGAACCTGTTAGTGACCGAAGGAGAACCCAGTGAAGACCAGTCACAAGATCGGACTTGGCACTGCCGCCGGCCTGGTTGGTATCGGTAGCCTGCTTGGCGTGGGTCTGGCCAACGCCGACTCGAACGATGCCAGTTCACCGACTGCCTCGCCCAGCACTAATTCCGACCGCCGGCAAATGCCCCCCGAAGATCGCGGTAGCAAGCACGACGATCGGACCGAGGATCGGTTGGCTGCCCAATTGGCTGAACGTCTCGGCCTGGACCAGACCAAAGTCAAGCAGGCCATCCAGGCCGCGCATCAAGCTACCCGGCCGGCCCAGAACGGCCAGCCCCAGTCAACCCCACCGAACACTCCGGATGAGACCGATCGCGCGACTCGCGAAGATGCTTTCTTAACCGAGTTGGCCAACCAACTCGGTATCGACAAGGAGACCCTCAGCCAGGCGGTAGCGGAAATCCGTGAAAGTGCGGACGCCGGTCGCAAGTCGGAATTCCAGACCAGGCTGGACGATGCGGTATCGGCCGGCACTCTCACCCGGGAAGAGGCGAATGCCGTATTGAAGGCCGCCGAAGCCGGTGTCATCGACTATGGCGGCGGCCCCCGCTGATGGCCAGCGCGGATTCGGGGCCCGGTTCAGCTCGTGATGTCCTTGCGGGCGAACCGGGCCCAAGCGGCCAGCCCGAAAACCAGTACATACCCGGCCGCCAGCCACAGGCCATGTACCACGTCGGTGGTGAACATGGGTTGGCTAAGCAGATCGGTGAACCGCAACGCCCAATTCTGCAGCAGCCAAGGATGCAGCCAGTCCAACTCGGGTATCGCAACCGCTATCCAACCCAGAATGTTTACGATCATGATGGTCACCGTGGCGGCCAATGGCTGTTCGGTTAGGGTTGAGATGAACAAACCAATACCGGCCAAGGCCATCAACACGACCGCCGTGTACAGGTACATGAGCGATACGCGCAGCACCGCGTCTGCGAATTCAAGTTTGTCGCCCGAAAGCCCGACGGTGGGACCGGCTCCGAACAGTGCAAGTCCGGTGCCGGTACCAATCAGACCCACTACGCAGGTGCTCAATAAGCAACCCACCAGCAGCGCGCATCCCTTGACGATCAGCAGCCTGCTGCGTCCAACTGGCACCGCTAGCAGATAACGCAGCGTCCCGATTTGCGCCTCACCAGCGATCGAGTCACCCGAAAGCATTGCAATCGCCAATGGCAGGAAGAACGGTACCTCGGCGTACAACGCTGTCATCGGCACCATCAGTCCATTGCCTGCCAGGAGACCCCTGGCGGGCCTGCCGCTGAAGAACAGCGCCAGTGCCATCACCACCGGTACCCCAGCCAAAACCGCCAAACCTGCTTGATTGCGGCGCCGCCCCAAGATCAGTTTGAGCTCATTACCCAGCAGCCTGATGAATGCGGTCATGGCAGCCGGTCTATCCGCTGACGTCAAAGCCCTCCCCAGTCAATGCCACGAACAGATCCTCCAGCCGTGGTTGAAGTACGTTGAACGCTTCAACAGCTACCCGAGCGTGCACCAGTTCGGCGACAATCCGGCTGGTGGGCAGTTCGTTCGGTTTGAATTCCAGGATCCGGTCATCCCGACGCACGGTGGTGGTCAGGCCGAGCCGATCCAGAACCTGCCCGGCAGCCCCCAGGTCTGGGGTTTGCAGTTCGACACTGGGTGCCGCCGCAGACCGTAGTCCGGTCAAGGAATCCTGGGCGACCAGCCGGCCCCGGTTCATCACCCCGACATGGGTGCAGATCTGCTCGATTTCGCTGAGCAGATGGCTGCTGACCAGCACAGTGATCCCGTCGCCGGCCAGTGAGGCAACCAGATTGCGCACCTCCCGAGTGCCTTGCGGGTCCAGACCATTGGTGGGTTCATCCAGGATTAGCAGTTCTCGCGGCATCAACAGCGCTCCCGCGATCGCCAATCGCTGTTTCATACCAAAGGAATAGGTCCGGTATCGTTTGTCGGCGGCCGCCGCCAACCCCACCCGCTCCAGCGCTGCGGTGCACCTTGCCCGAGAGGTCTGCGGGTTCGCATGCCGATCTGCGGCATCAAGCCGATCCAGATTGGCCCGACCCGATAGGTAGGGATGAAAAGCCGGCCCCTCCACCAGGGTCCCGACCCGTGGCAATGCCGCTGTCAGACCGGTCGGCAGCCGGTGGCCGAGTATCTCACTGCTTCCAGATGTGGGCGCGACCAATCCCAGCAACATCCGGATGGTCGTAGTCTTGCCTGAACCATTCGGACCCAGAAAGCCGTATACCGCGCCACGTGGCACCGAAAGATCAAGCTGGTCAACGACCGCCTGCCGGCCAAAGCGTTTAGTCAATCCGGTCGAGACGACCGCGTCGCTCACCGCAACGCCTGATACAACGATTCAGGCGCCACGGCACCGTAGGCGATCCGGCCATCGTCGGCGAACACGACCGAGATCAGACTGCCATCCAGAACACTGCCACTACCCCAGTCTCCCGATACTCTTGGAAGCTGCCTAGCCAGCATCGACCCGTCGCTGGAGTCGGTTAGGGGACCAGATTCAACCACCAGCACTGTCGACCAACCGGCACCCGAGACCGTCGGTGAGGCACCGGAGGTCGTCGCCTCATCCTGACCGGACTGGGCAGGCAGGTTTCCCCGATCGCCCCCTGAGGCCGGATCGTCGGGATACACCGGTGATTCGGCTGACTCGACAGTTTCGCGGATCTCGGCGCCCGGAGGCGGGGTGAACTCGAACACCGACGCATTGGGGGCCGAATAGCTGAGTTGAGTATAGCCGATTTCGATCGCCGGGCCGGCACTGATTGTCGAGTAAATCTGTAGTCGTAACGGCTGACTGGTTTCGGCATCGACTGCCAGGTGTACCTGTTTGATCCTGGTCTGGGTGTCATTCGGGGTGATGACCAGTTCGTAGGCGGCGCGACCGGCTACCCGAACATTGGCATCGGTGGTCACCGCTGAATAGTCGGTGATGCTGTTCAACAGGTCTCGTGCCGTCTCGGCTGGGGATTGCTGGGGAATCGGTAGCCTACCCCGGGGTTGCAACTGCCCGGTGGCAGCCTGATCGCGGATCGCAGTCTGCTTTTGCGACGACCAGATCCAGGTGACTGCGCCATTGCAGATCACATCCGATTCGGCCGCACCCTGGATGACGGACACCCGGTAGGAACGATCTCCGTCATACCAGATACGCCAGGTATGGGTGCCAGATACCAGCGCCCATACCGAACTCGGCTCGGTGAAATCCACTCCGGATCCCATGGTGAGATCCGGTAGCCCCAGATCGACCCGCTGCTGTACCTCACCCGACAAGGCGACCGGCGAGGCTGCCAGCACGTCGGCGATGATCTGCTCAGCGGTGCGTTGCGGCAATGCCGGTTCCGCGGTGGCCACCGCCGCCCACAATGCGGGACTGGCTATCACCAGCCCCGCTGCGGCAGCGGGAGCGATCCAGCGCCTGTTAGACCTATCAATCAGTGCTTTCACATCTGTGATTCTAGTTGTCCGTGCTGAGCCGAAAGTACCCCCGTGGTATGACTAAGCCCTGGCCGGCACGCCTAACCCGCCAGTTAGCTGGCAAGCGATGTTCGTTGCAGGCACTCAGTCGTTGCGGCGCCGGATCTGGGCCAGTACCTGATGCTGCAACCGGCCGCAGACCAACAGGGCCACTATCGCTAACAGTATCCCGGCTACCAGAACCCCGATTATTACCGTCAGCCTGGCGGCGGGTTCAGTGCCGAAACCGAAACCGGCCGCCAACCGCACCATCGGCTGCGCCGTCATCAAGCCCAGCATCGTCCCCAACCCGACCGCCGCGATCAGCGGACCCAGTGTTTCCAGCCACATCACCTTGGTCAGGTAGCTGGTCGGTGTCCCCATCCTGGCCAACGCCTGGGACTGCTCGGCACGTTCGAAGACTGCCGAGGCCTGACTGATCAGTATGGCAGTGGCGGTGATCACGAATCCCACCGCCAAGGCGATGATCGCCCCCTTGGTGAAGTCCCACTGTGAGGCGGCAACGACATCGCGCATTAGCTTGTCCCTATCCGGATCCTGAGTCAGATGGATCGGCATCACGGCAATGAAACCTCCAATCATCCCGAGCAGACCAATCCCGTAGACCCGTTGCCAGGTTTGCTTAGCATTCGCCTGGATGCGCCGGGCCGCCCAGATGACCGTAGGTCCCGACAATCTTGCGAAGCCGGCGGATACCACTTGCAGGAGCCAGGGAGCAAACAACTGCACCGCAACCACACACCCCAGCATGATGCCGGCCAGGACATAGAAAGCGGCCATCGACAGCAGTTCCAGCCTCGAGACCAGGATCCCGGCCGCCACTAGCGCTACCGCAAAAACCAGCAGCCGCCACCAGCGCAGCCCCGGCGGGGGCGTCCGGCGAGCGACACCCAGCGGGGTGATGCGCACCATACGTAGACCCCACCAGCCTGCGACCAAGCCAATCAATACCGTGCCCAGGGGCACCCCGGCCAGTCCCCACCAAGGCAATAGCATCTCACTAGACGCAAGCGGCATGGCTTGCATCTCAAGCAATTGCCAGGCGGGCAGACTGACCAGATAACAAACCAATCCGAGCAACGTCCCCGCCACCGATTGCAGCAGATTGTCCAGCAACGACATCTTGGACACATCGCCGGCCGACAATCCAATAAGTCGCAATGCGGACAGTCGACGTTCCCGACTGCGAGCGCCGAGCACCGCCGCACCGGCGGCCAGTCCCACCATGGTGGGCACGAGGAGCGCGCAAGCCACCAAGGCCAGTACGAAGTAACCGTTCAGCAGCCTCGCGTAAGTCGGATCGATGACCAATACATCCAACAGGACTCCGTGGGGATGGCGCCAGCGGTTGTAGAACAACCAGGTGCCACCGGCCACCGTCAGAGCCAATGTGGCGCAAATCGTGTATGCGAACACCGAAGCCGCCGAGAGGATCCCTGCTCCTTCACGGATCGCCAGCCGGGCCCTGACAAGCTGCCAGGTGAGCGTGGGCAGGTAACCGTTCACCGATCGTGTGATGGACCGGCCCGAGGAGGCAGCAAAGGCTACCATCACCGCTCCCCCTCGGCTGCCAGCCGTCGATCGCTGTGCACCAGTCCGTCACGGAGCTCAATTAACCGAGAACACCACCTGGCCACTGCACCGTCATGGGTCACCACCACCAGCGTGCAGTTCGAGATTGCGCAACTCATCGTGAGCAGTTGCATCACCTCGTGGCCGGTCGCCTGATCCAGAGAACCAGTGGGCTCGTCGGCGAAGACCACCTTGGGCTGGCCGACGATCGCGCGCGCTATGGCAACCCGCTGTGCTTGTCCGCCGGACATTTCACCGGGCCGTCGGTTTCGCAACTCACCCAGACCGATGCGTTCCAAGGCGTCATCGGCAGCCGTCAAGGCCTTGCTCCGGGCACTTCCGGTCAGCAGCAACGGCAGCGCAACGTTCTCGCGGGCCGGCAACTCGGGAATCAATTGCCCGTCCTGGAAGACAAAACCGAAACTGGTCAACCGCAGATGGGATCGGTCCCGATCATCCATACCGGACAGGCAATGACCAGTGAAGTCGACCGCACCTTGATCGGGCACCAGCACTCCGGACAGGCAATGCAGCAGGGTCGATTTGCCAGAACCTGACGGACCCATGATCGCCACCGATTCGGCGGCATTGAAGTCAATCGATACCCCAGCCAACGCCTTGACTTGGCCGAACGACTTGGTGATGTCGTATGTCGACAGCAGCCGGCCATCGATCTGGCTGGTCTGCTCAGGCAATTGTGTTTCGGTCATGTTCCCAGTGAATCGGCAGATCCGCCGCCAGCCCACAGTGCCCGGTCCCGTCCTCAGGTAGCGCCAGCACTACCCCGGTGCCTTCGCCAGCTACGGCACCTGGCCGGTCGGCTAGGTTCTAGGCATGAGATCTCGCCGGCACACCCAGCGGTCGAGTTCCCAGGAGGAACAATCGGCCCGGACCATTGCCGAACTGACCGCCTCGCGACGGGCTATAGTGGACGCCTACGAGGTCGAACGCCGCCGGATCGAACGCGACCTACACGACGGTACCCAGCAGTACCTGGTGGCGGCCGCCTTGAAGCTTGGTGAGGCCAAGCTATCACCCGCCGTCGAGGAAGATGCCCAATTGCGTGCGCTGCTTGACGAGGCCGAGCAGACCCTCAGCCGAGGTATCCAGGCCCTACGCAACACAGTTCGCGGCATTCATCCACAGATTCTCACCGAGCACGGGCTGGTCGCAGCCCTACAGGATGTGGCTGCCGCGACCGCTGGGCCAATAAGCATCGTCTGTCCGCATCCGCTGCCTACGATGCCTGAAGGCGTACTGACTGCCAGCTACTTCTTTGCTTGTGAAGCCCTCTCCAATGCCGCCAAATACGCCATCGGAGCCCCGGTCAGCGTGTTATTGGTCGCCGACAGCGAACTGCGGGTCTCAGTGGTGGATGCTGGACCAGGCGGAGCCCGGTTTCGGTCTGGGCACGGCCTAGCGGGTCTGCGGGAACGACTGGCCGCGTTCGGCGGTGATATCCAGATCTCCAGCCCACCAGGCGGCCCCACCAGGGTATTGGCGACCATTCCGTTGCTGTTGAACCGAGGCGAGACAGGGGTGACCGTATGAGTACAAGCCCATGCTGTCTGGTATTGGCCGACGACTCGGCCCTGCTGCGCGAAGGACTGTGCGGTCTGCTGGAACGGCAGGGTTTCCAGATAGTCGCGCAGGAGGCCCGAGCCGATGACCTGCGACAGACCATGATCCGGTTTGCCGTATCCGGATGCCTGCCGGAGGTGTTGATCACCGACGTGCGGATGCCCCCGAATATGACCGATGATGGCCTGCTGGTCGCCGTGGAACTAAAGTCCACCTACCCGGAATTGGGGGTCCTGGTGCTCAGTCAGTATGTATCTCCGATACATGCCCAGCAACTGTTTGCCCTGCCGTCGCCGCCGCAAGCCGGGGGCGCCGGCTATCTGCTGAAGGATCGCGTCGCACAGGTAGCCGACTTCATCGGCTCCCTGCGAGTGGTCGCCGCCGGTGGCGTGGTCATCGATCCCGAGGTGGCCCGAGCCATGATGCGATCAAACCGTTCCGGCCTGGGCGAACTGACCCGCCGGGAGCTGGAGGTTCTGGAATTGATGGCCCAGGGATTGGCCAATTCGCAGATTGCCGAGAAACTCGTGCTGTCAAACGCCGCAGTGGCTAAGCATGTGTCGAATATCTTCGCCAAGCTGGGGCTAGCCCCCAGCGCGGAGAACCGGCGGGTGCGGGCGATCCTCACCTATCTAGCCGATGCGCCCATGGTCAGGCACACCTGCTGATTCGATCGGATCGGCAGTTTCAGACGAGCGCCGGCGTAAGCGCGCAGCAACCGCTCACGCCCCAGGTCCAGGCGATGCAGGCGCCTTCGGCATGGCACCAGGCCGGTTTCTGGAATAACCTTTCCCTAATTGGTGTTGTACCCTGCGATTTGCGATACCAGACCCAGTGGAGGTGATTGCCATGCTTGACCCATCCGATCTGTTCCAGCCCTCCGACCATGTTGAACCCGCATTGCGCAGCGAAGCAGCCACCGATCGGGTTTTGTTGGTGACCCTCGGAAGCCACGGCGATGCCGGGGAGTCCCAGGCATTGGTGGATGACCACCTGCTGGAGCAGTTCGCCAATCACCGGCTCGGCAGGTTCGATGCCGACCAACTGATCGACTATGCGGGTCATCGTCCTGGCGTGATCTTCGACCGCGATCATTTTCGCGGTTACGAACCGCCCGAGATCAGCCTTCATGAGTTGACCGACGGAGCCGGACACGACTTCCTGTTGCTGTGCGGTCCCGAGCCGGCATTGCAGTGGGAACGCTTCGCCGCCTCCATCGATCAGGTCGTTGGCATGTTCGGAGTCGGTCGAGTCGTGATCCTGCAAGCGTTTCCCGCGCCGGCGCCACATACCCGCCCGGTTCAGGTATCTACCTTTGCCTCGGACGCCGCGCTGCTGGAAGGCCGTACCGGGCTGCCTGCCACTTTCAAGCTGGGCGCGGGCTTCTCTGCCCTGCTAACCCTGCGTCTGGGAGAACAGGGCCGGCAGGTGATCGGCCTGGTGGCGCACGTGCCGCACTATCTCGCCGACACCCAATACCCTGCAGCCGCCATCGCCCTGCTGTCCAACGCCGAGCAGGTCAGTGGCCTACGGCTGCCTACCGAGGGACGTCTGGCCCAGGCCGCCGCCGTCACCCAACGGATTGTCGACCAGCAGGTTGCCGATTCACCGGAAGCACAGCAGGTGGTTACCCAATTGGAGGAGCAGTACGAGCATGCCACCCGGCAGCGGCAACTCACCAGCGGTGCCGGGCTGCCCACCGCTGACGAGATCGGTGCCGAGGTGGAAGCCTTCCTACAGGGCATGGGACCCAGCGACAAGCCAGATAGGCCGGAATCGGGGACTACGGATACCGAGGGCCCGCAGCCAGAACCCGGTCAGCAGTGAGTGGAGTCGTCCCGGCGGGACGACTCCACTCACTGCTAGCCAGACGACTGCCGACCGCTAACCACGCAGCAGCCACAGGCTTTGATAGGGATACATCCGGATGGTCTGGGGACGCAGATCATATCGATAGCCGCCCAGTAGTTCTTTGGCGAAGTAGCCGAGCCGCGAAGTCAATACACCATGATGCAGGGGTACCTGCTGCGAACTGACGTTGTATGCCTGCACCAGGCACCCCAGCGGATGGTCTCGTTCCAGGATCAGTACCCGGGCGTCGGGGCTGGTCACCGCCTTGGCCGGCACGCTGGCGTGCAGTTGCGGGGTCTGGGCCCGGATCGCCAGCAGATGGCGCAGACCGGCGTTCAAGCGTCCGATCGGTGTGGTCGCGTCACCGCGTACCTGTTCCACCAGTTTCCAGTCCATTTTCGGACGATGGGCCCAGCGGTTATCCGCCCGGTGTTCGGCCTCGTTCAGATAACTGGAGTCGTTGAACATACCCAGTTCATCGCCCATATATAGCAAGGGCACGCCACCATAGCCGGCCACAATGGTGTGCATCTGCTGAATTCGCCCCAAGGCGAGATCGATCGCCTGCTCATCACCGGTCTGGATGGCGGTTTCCAGGCCAGCCAGACTGGCGCAGGTACCGGATATCCGCCGGTCCCCGGTGGCTGGGTTGTACTGGAAGACCAGCCCCCGGGCAAAGGTACCGGGAAACTCACCAGAGTAGAAGTCGCTCAGGAAGCGCCGGTGATCGTAGCCGTTGATCCCCACCAAGGCGGCATCGTGATCGCTGATGGCCCACCCGATATCGTCATGACAACGCACATAAGTCGCCCAGGTGGCCGAGGCGGGTTTGTCGGGCATCTCCCGCAGCGCAGCCTCGGTCATCCGAGCATCCCCGGTGGCCATGCAGTTCCACAATTGCACCATCAATTCGTTGTGGTAGGCCATGTCACTGACCAGGCCGTGGTGCTCTCCAACGCCCAGATAAGGCATCAACTGTTCGGGGGCGACGATCGCCTCCGCTTTGAACGCCACCGCTGGTGCGGCAATCCGCAGACAGCTACGCAGGGCCTCGGTCAGATGATGCACCTCGGGTTGGTTCTGGCAATCGGTTCCCTTGCGTTTCCAAGTGAAGGCTATGGCATCCAACCGGAAGACCTCCACCCCCCGATTTGCCAGATGGCACAACAGATCGACGAACTCGGCCAGCACATCCGGATTGGCCCAGTTCAGATCCCACTGGTAGTCGTTGAAGGTGGTCCAAACCCAGGCGTTGGCCTGCCCATCCCAGGTGAAGTTGCCGGGGGCGAAATCGGGAAAGATCTCCGGCAAGGTCTGCTCATACTGGTCGGGTTCGGTACGGTCTTCGAACATCAAGAAGTAGTCCCGGTAGCGCTGCTCGCCTGCCCGGGCCCGCTCGGCCCATTCATGTTCCCGAGCGACATGGTTCAACACCAGATCCATCACCAGCGAGATCCGATTCTTGCGCAGCACCGCGGTAAGGTGCTCCAAGTCATCCATGGACCCCAGATCTGGCCGGATTGCCCGATAGTCGGCCACCGCGTAGCCGCCATCATTGGGGTCGGGGCGTGGCTTGAGGAAGGGCATCACATGCAGGTAACGCACTCCCAGCTCGGCGAGATAGTCCACTTTGTCGGCTACCCCGCGCAGATTCCCGGCAAACCGATCTGCATAGCAGACGTAGCCGATCATCTCGGGTAGCTGTAGCCAATCGGGACGCAGCAACCGCTCCTCGTCCAGCCGGCGCAGATCCGCTGGACGCTCTCGCAGCGAACGGGCGACGATTTCACGTAGCCGTTCCATCAGTTCGGGATACCCATCGCCATATAGCACCTGCAGATTGCGGGTGAGGCGTGGTGCGTAGCGAGCCCATCGCAATTCCAAGGTCTGCTCTAGCCCGGTGTCGAGGGCTGCCGGGGTATCGAGGGTCATGACTGCTCCTCCCCCGTCGGCGGTGCCGAAGCCACCGTCAGGTCCTCGGCGACATTTGGGGGTTCATCCCCGGGTTGGGGACGAACGATGAGTACCTCGCAGGTGGCCTGCCGAACCACTTCGGATGCGACGGTGCCAAGCAGCCGGCCCACGATGGAGGTGTCTCGGATAGCTCCGATGACGATCAAGTCGGCCTGATGATCCTTGGCGGTCTCCAACAAAGCGGTGACCGGCTCGGCATCGACCAGCAATGCTGCGGTCACGAAGGCCCCGGCATCGTGGGCGATCTGTTGGGCTTGGCTCAGAGCCAGGCTGGAGGCCACCTTGCCCGGTACCTGTCCGAGGGTAGGCAATGATGGTGTGATGGTCTGCTTGGCATCGTCCCGGGCCGTCAGCTGGGTATAGGCACATACGATGATCAGATCGGCGTCCTCGTCGTGGGCTAGTCGCGCGGCCCGTTCGACCGTCGGACCGGCCAGCGACGATCCGTCGGTGCCGACCAGAATTCTTTGGTATCGCGGTAGGCTCATGACTCAACCTCTCCCACGCGCACGGTGCGCACATTCGGTGGATCACTGACTTCATCGACATCGCGAACTATCGGCGGCTCCTTGATCCACATCATGGCCAGGGCGGCCAGACCCAGCAGCACACCGGCAAACATCATGGCATTGGTCGGGTTGTTCCCCAACAGATGCTTGTAGACCAGACCGAAAGTCAGGGTCTGCAGTAGCATCGGGATGACGATCATCATGTTGATGATGCCCATGTAAACCCCATAACGACTCGACGGCACCATGCGGACCGCCATGATATATGGCACACCCATGATGGATGCCCAGGCGATGCCCAGCCCGACGATGGGCAGGAAGATCAAGAACCGGTTACCGATATGGGGGAAGATCACCAGGCCCACGGTGGCGCACAGCAGTGCGCAGATATGCACCCACTTCGCCCCACGCCTGCGGGCCAATGCAACCAACGAGAAGGCCACCGAGAAGGTGATCACGTTGTACCAACCATTGACCAGGCCGGTCCACGAAACCGCCGACTCATAGGCCGCCGATTTGGTATCGGTGGTGCCGAACACGTTCTTGCCCACCGAAAGCGAGACGTACTGCCAGTAGCAGTTCATCGCATACCACTGGAACAGATAGACCAAGGCTAGCTTGCGCAGTTGTACCGGCATTTCGATGATGGCTAGCCCAATCTCACGCAGCGGACCAAACGAGTCACCCTTCTTGGCCCGCAGCCTGGCGAGTTCCTCCGGGGACGGCGGAATCTCCGGTGTCCGCAGCACCGAGACCAATACCGTGCCGATCGAACACACCGACCCCAACATGAACGAGCCGAACACCCAGTACGGGATCCCTGCCGAGGTCATCCCGCTGAGCAGGGTCTGGAAGACGTACAGCGACACATTGGCCAATGTGATGCCCAGCCCGGCGAAGAAGCTCTGTGCCAGGAACCCCTTGCCGGTTTGGCTGGGCGGCAGTTTGTCGGCGATGAACGCCCGATAGGGCTCCATCGCGGTGTTGTTGGACGCATCCAGCAGCCACAGCAACAAGGCCGCCATCCATACCGCGGCGACGAAGGGAAACAGGAACAGGCAAACCGCGCATCCGATGGCGCCGACCAGGAAGAACGGCTTGCGCCGGCCCCAGCGATCGCTCCAGGTGCGGTCGGATAGGGCCCCGATCAGCGGCTGGATGAACAGCCCGGTGATTGGCCCTGCCATGTTCAGCAGCGGCAAATCATCCGAACTGGCGCCCAGGAAGGTGTAGATAGGGTTTATCGCGGTCTGTTGCATCCCGAAGCTGTACTGGATACCGAAGAAGCCCAGATTCATGATCAGAATCTGCTTCATGGTCATCATGGGCTTATGCCGGATGACGGTCACCGAGTCACTCATGACCGGGTCTCCTGCCTGGAGGTTTGTTGATCGAGATAGGCCTGCAGGTGGTCGAGGATCGAATTCCAGCCATCAGAATAGTCGATGGCCGCCTCTGGGGTGTAAGGACCTTGCACCACGCGCAGCAGGGTTTTACCCTGCCCCAGTCGGCTGAACTCGACACGCAGTTCGACTGCCTTCGTCGGATCGATCCCCGGGATACCGGTGATGCGTTGCCTGGTAACCAGCACATCGGGGTAGAAAACCTCGGTGTATACGCCATCAACCACCCAGACCTTGGACGGATCGTCGTCACGTACCTTGGTATGCCGCAGCCGACCGCCCAGTTGCGGGTCCAGCTCCACCGATTCGGGCACCACATGCCAGCCTTCGGGAGCGAACCATTGTGCCAATGCCCGGGGCTCGGTAAAGGCCCGGAAGAGTACGTCTCTGGAAGTGGTGAACGACCGTTCGACTTCCAGGATGGTATCGGGTTCCACACTGAATCCCTTCATTTAGAGGTGTTGCAGGAGATGAACCGGCGAGGCACGTCGGTCCTGTCTCAAGTCTCTACTGCGACTTCGGGAAAGACCATAGTTCTCGGGTAGAAATCCAACTCGATCGGCCAGATTTCGAAACGACCGCCCAGCCAGGCGGGTTTTGTACTAATATCCCCGCCTACGGCAACCGCATTCATTGGCCTGCGCGCTAGGCTGCCGGTATGTTTCGCCGCCCCACACCCTCAGTCGGCCGCGCAAGACTGGGGGCGACGCTGAACTTTTTTACCAACGGGCTGATCTTGTCGTTGCTGCCAAGGCTGCCCGAGATCAAACAGACCTTCGCGCTTGGGGATGGCGCCTATGGTCTGATGGTGGCCGCCCTGGGAACAGGTGCGTTGTGTGCCCTGCATCTGCCCGCGGTGCTCATCGCCAGGCTCGGGGCACTGCGCACCGCGGTTTCGGCCATGTGGCTGACAGCGGTGCTGTTGATGCTGGCCGGCCTAACTCCCTCGGCGCTGCTGTTCGCCGCCGTCTTGTTCATGCTTGGATTCGTTGATGCAGTGACCGATGCGGCCCAGAACACCCACGCCGTGGCGGTGCAGTTGTGGTGCCAACGCACGATCATCAACTCCATGCACGCCGCCTGGAGCATCGGGGCCACCCTGGGTGGCCTGTTGGGTTCATTGGCAGCCGGTCTCGGTATCCCGCTGTGGCTACAGAACTTCGCGGTCGCCGCGCTCATTGCAGGGCTGGCAGTATGGTGTCTCCGGCTTGGGGCGATCCCCGCTGGGGTGATCCCGCGGACCGCGGACAATGCGCCCGTGCCTGGCGGCGTATCGTCGAATGTCTCCCGGCGTGCTTTGTTGACGGTTATTCCCCTGGCCTTGCTTGGACTGTGCGGCGTATTGCCGGAAGATCTGGCAAACAACTGGGCCGGCGTCTATCTGACGCAAGTCTTCGGCGTACCCATTGGACTGGCCGGAATGGGTCTGGTCGCAATGTTGGTATCCCAGGTGATTGGCCGGCTCACCGCAGATCGGTTGACCGACCGTCTCGGGGCTTTCCGGTGGGCCTGCTGCGGCAGCGTGCTGATCGTCATCGGTTCCGCCATGATCATGTTGGCCCCTACTGCCGCGCTGGTCTACTTGGGTTTTGTTTTCAATGGCTTCGGAACAGCCTCACTGATCCCGACCGCATTTGCGGCAGCCGGGCGCCTATCCGGAGTAGCCGCTGGCACCGGGATAACGGCGGTGAGCTTCATGATACGCCTCGGCGGTACCGTAAGCTCGCCGATACTCGGCGGGTTTTCCGAGTTGTTCGGATTGCGAGCCGCACCAATCCTGGCGATACTGTCCGGTGTAGGTGCCGCGCTGATTGCCTGGTCCCGCGCAGAACCGCGACAGGGCACCAAGCGCAGCGAGGATTGAAGCTACCTGACCACAGTGACCCGGTCTCTGGGGATCGAATCGAGTGGAGAAGAGATGAAAACACTGATCCTGGGCGGGGACGGTTTTTGCGGCTGGCCGGCGTCTCTGCATCTGTCGGCCCGCGGTCACCAGGTGACCATCGTCGACAACTTCTCCCGGCGTCGGATTGACGAAGAGCTGGGCGTGCAATCGTTGACCCCGATCCGTTCCATGGTCGAACGGCGGGCCGCCTGGCGGGAGCTGTCGGGTCACGAGTTCAATGTGGTGGAACTCGACATCGCCCAGGACTATCCAGGACTGTTGCAGTTGATCCAGACCGCGCGTCCCGACGCCATCGTGCATTTTGCCGAGCAACGGGCCGCGCCCTATTCGATGAAATCCGGCAGACACAAGCGTTACACCATTGACAACAATGTGAACGCCACCCACAACGTGTTGTGCGCCATTGTGGAATCTGGGCAGGACATCCATCTGGTACATCTGGGCACGATGGGGGTCTATGGTTACGGCACCGCGGGAATGTCGATACCCGAAGGCTATCTGGGCATCCAGGCACCCGCCGAAACCGGTGAGCTCGTCAGCACCGAGATCCTGTACCCGACCAATCCGGGCTCGATCTACCACATGACCAAGGTGCTTGACCAAACAATGTTCGCCTACTACGCCAAAAACGACGAGTTACGCATCACCGACCTCCACCAGGGCATCATCTGGGGCACCAATACCACCGAGACCGCACTGGATGAACGCCTGATCAATCGTTTCGACTACGACGGTGACTACGGCACGGTGCTGAATCGCTTTTTAATGCAGGCTGCCGTCGGTTACCCGCTCACCGTCCACGGTACGGGTGGGCAGACCAGGGCCTTCATCCACATCCAAGACATGGCGCGCTGCGTGGAGATAGCTCTGACCAACCCACCGGCTGCCGGTGAGCGGGTGAAGATCTTCAATCAGATGACCGAGACCCATCGGGTTCGTGACCTGGCGGCATTGGTAGCTCGATTGACCGGCGCACGTGTGGAGATGGTACCCGACCCTCGCAAGGAATCCCTGGAGAATGAACTGGTAGTCAAAAACGATCAATTCTTGGCGCTGGGACTGGATCCCATCACCTTGAGCGAAGGGCTGCTGCGCGAGATAAACCAGACCGCCGAACGCTACGCCGACCGGGCCGATCTTACCCGGATCCCCGCCACCTCGGTCTGGACACGAGATCAACAGGCCGGTATCCCGGCATCAATGGCCGACCAACACTAAGCGCAGTACGTCCACGAGGCCCTGATGCGCATCGCAATGTTCACCGAGGTTTTCCTGCCGAAGATCGACGGCGTGGTGACCCGGGTGCTGCGCACTCTGGACGAGTTGGCGAAGCTGGGCCATGAGGTGTTGGTCTTTGCGCCCGGTGAACCGCCACCGCAATATGCCGGTTTCGAGGTGGTCCGGGTGCGCTCATTGCCTTTCAAGCCCTGGTACCCAGAGGTGCGGGTCGGCCTGCCGACCCCCAAAATCGCCGAGCAGATGATCGAGTTCAAACCCGATGTGGTACATGCCGTTAACCCGGCGTGGCTAGCTGCCTTTGGCGTGCTGTCCGCCGAGCACCGTGACAAGCCGCTGCTGGCGTCTTACCACACACAACTCGCCAGCTATGTGCAGAACCTGCATCTGAGCGCACTTAGCAGGTTCGCCGACTGGTGGACGCGCAATTTACACAATCGCGCCGAGGTCAACCTGTGCACCTCGCCGCAGATGGTATCGGCCGCCGTAGCCAGCGGGGTCCGGCGGGTCGAGCTATGGCCCAAGGCGGTTGACACCACGACCTATCGCCCACAGGCCCGCACCAGGCGGATGAGACGCCGCCTGACCGATGACCACCCCGAGGCACACCTGGCCGTCTATGTGGGCCGGCTATCCAATGAAAAGAACCTCGACGATCTGCTCGAGCCGGTGCACCGTATGCCACAGGTGCGTTTTGCGTTGGTGGGTTCTGGGCCGGCCAGCGATCGGTTGCGCAGTCTGTTCGCCGGCACCCAGACGGTTTTCACCGGCTATCTCACCGGTCACGAACTGGCCGAGGCCTATGCCAGCGCGGATGTCTTCTTGTTTCCCTCCACTACCGAAACCCTGGGTTTTGCCGGTCTGGAGGCCATGGCCTCCGGAGTGCCGGTGATCGGAGCCGATGCCGGTGGCATTCCCTATCTGTTCACCGACGGCGTCGAAGGTGTGTTGTTCCCCCCACATGACGCAGACCAAATCGTTGCCCATCTGACGCGCTTGATCGCAGACCCCGAGTTGCGGAAACGCATGGGCACGGCCGCTCGCGCGGAAGCCGAACGACATAGCTGGCGCGCCTCCACCCAGGCGCTGTTGAGCTACTACGAGTTGGCGATCGCTCGCCATGGCACCGGGCAGTCCCCGCGTCGATGATCATGATCACGCCACCCCGCGAATCCCCGTTGAGGCTTGTAAATTTGGCATTGATCGGACGATGGACTCACCCTGAAAGATCTCTTGGAGTCGTGATAGCTTGACACCAGCGCCTCGCCGAGAGGTGCACTTAACCTGCTACAGCGAGGTGACAATGACTGACACCGTGACGCCAGAGCAGTCGTCAGAAGATCAATTGACGACATTGCGCCACCTGCGCGAGAAGGCCCTGCAGGGTGGCGGCAGTTCGCGTATCGAGGCCCAACACGCCAAGGGCAAGATGACTGCGCGCGAGCGGCTGTCCATTTTGCTTGATGAGGGTTCCTTCCAGGAGTTGGGAGCCCTGGCCACCCACAGCCTCACCGACTTCGGCATGACCGATAAGCGCTTTCCCGGCGATGGCGTGATCACCGGATTCGGCAAGATCAACGGCCGCCGGGTGGCGGTCTACGCCCAGGATTTCACCGTGCTCGGCGGATCGTTCAGCCAGGTGCAAGCCCAGAAAATCAACAAGATTCAGGATCTGGCGCTCGAGTCCGGCATCCCGATCATCGGCCTCAACGACTCCGGCGGCGCCCGCGTCCAGGAGGGCGTCCGCTCACTAGCTGCCTACGGCGAGGTCTTTAAGCGCAATGTCGAGGCCTCCGGCGTAATCCCCCAGATCAGCCTGATCATGGGCCCTTGCGCCGGTGGTGCGGTCTACTCCCCTGCCCTGACCGACTTCACCATCATGGTCGACACCACGTCGAACATGTTCCTAACCGGGCCAGAAATCGTTGCCTCGGTGACCGGCGAGGTGGTAACCGCCGAGGAACTGGGCGGTGCCGCGGTACATGCCGGGCGCAGCGGAGTGGCTCATTTCGAGGCCCGAACCGAGATCGCTGCTCTCGAACTCACCAAGCTGTTGCTCAGCTATCTACCGGCCAACACCTCAGACGATGCCCCGATCCTGCTCACCGACGACTCTCCCGACCGGATGAGCCAGGTGTTGAATACCATCATTCCCGAGGACGACCGTAAAGCTTATGATATCCGCAAGGTGCTCGATGAAATCTTTGACACCGACTCGATTCTGGAAGTCAACGAGGCTTTTGCCCCCAATGCGCTGGTCGCTTTCGCCCGCTTGGACGGCCGACCGGTAGGCATCGTGGCCAACCAGCCGATGGTGATGTCGGGCGTGCTGGACATCGATTCCTCGGACAAGATCAGCCGGTTCATTCGCGTCTGCGATGTGTACTCGCTCCCGATCATCACCTTCGTCGACTGCCCCGGTTACCTGCCCGGCGTGGAGCAGGAGTACAACGGCGTGATCCGTCATGGCGCGAAAATCATCTACGCCTATTGTGAATCCACGGTACCGAAGCTGACCGTCGTCACCCGCAAAGCTATCGGTGGATCCTATGTTGCGTTGAGTTCCAAGCAGATGGGTGCCGATGTCACCTTCGCCTGGCCGACCGCCCAGATTGCGGTGATGGGTCCCGAAGGGGCTGCCCGGCTACTGTACGGCCGGGCGATCGAACAGGCCGAAGACCCCGAGAAGGCCACTCGGAAGTTCGTCGCCGACTACCGCGAACGGTTCTTCAACCCGTATCGGGCTGCGGACCTCGGGCAGATTGATGAGGTCATCGAGCCATGCGAGACCCGGCCTCGGCTAGCCCGCGCACTCGAAGTGCTACAGACCAAGGTCCAGACCAGCGTGCCCAAGAAGCACGGCCTGTTCCCGGTGTGATGCGTCATGGAGAACCTTGGATGGGGACTGCAAATGCTAGTGCTCGGCATGGGAACGGTGTTTCTCATGCTGGCGGTTCTGATGGTCACCTTAACATTGCTGAACTTCACCGATCGCCAGCCCCCGGCGGCCATCGAGCAGGCGCCTGAGGCCGAGGCGAGCGTCGCCGGCATATCGCAGGCCGAATCGGTCGACGAGAATGCCTGGTTGTCCATCAGGGACGCCAGCGGGCTCACGCCTGCCCAGATCGCTGCCGTGTCGGTCGCCGTGGCCGTCCACGCCGATGTGCGCCGCAAACAGGGCGCACCAGTCAACCGCGTCCATGCTCCCGGTTCACGCTTGTGGGCGAGCCGTTGGGTGTCGATGGGACGCCACGCCCAGATGCGAAACACCTCAAGGAGATGACCGTGCGCCGCTATCAACTCACAGTCAACAACATCGAATACGAAATCGACGTCGAGGAACTGTCGGCCACCGAATTCCAGGTGCAGATAGACGGCCAAGTGGTTGAGGTATCGCTGGACAATCAGGCCGATGCCGCCGATGCCGCCATCACACCACAGATTGAGGCCGCCCAGGCCAGGGGGATCGCAGAGTCCGCCATGACCGCGGGTGGCGGGGTCGCCAAGGCACCGAAGGTACCTGCCACAATCCGCTCCGAGAAGCCACGTACCCCATCCCCGGCGGTGGCCGGCGGCGCCGATTTGGCCTACTCCATGAGTGCCCCGATGCCCGGTGTGATTCTCGAGATCAAGATCAATCCCGGCGATCAGGTCGACAAGGGCGATGTCGTCATGGTGCTCGAGGCAATGAAAATGAAGAACGATCTGCATGCCTCCCGCACCGGCGTCATCGAATCTGTGGATATCAATGCCGGCGATCAGGTGAAGTACGGCCAGGTGCTGTTGCGGTTCGTGAAGGATTGACATGGACGAATCAACTATCCGGTACCTGCTGTCGGGGGTCCTGCACCTCCAGTGGGAGGGCATGGTGATGATCCTGGTCGGGATCATCCTGATCTATTTGGCGATCGCCAAGGAATACGAGCCCCTGCTACTGCTGCCTATCGGTGCGGGCTGTGTCCTGGCCAACCTGCCGATGTCGATGATGGTCGGTACCGCGGATGAGCCCGGAATGCTGCAGTTTCTGTACACCGTGGGCGTCGAGAACGAGCTGTTTCCGCTGCTCATCTTCATCGGTATCGGAGCTATGACCGATTTCGGCCCGCTGCTCGAGAACCCCCGTATGGTGTTGTTGGGTGCGGCCGGCCAATTCGGCATCTTCCTGACCTTGATACTGGCCCTGCTGTTGGGTTTCACCAAGCTGGAGGCCGCCTCCATCGGCATCATCGGGGCCATTGACGGGCCCACCTCCATTATCGTTGCCACCCAGCGCGCCGACCATCTGATCGGTCCAATCACGGTGGCGGCCTATTCCTACATGTCCCTGGTGCCGATCATCATGCCACCGATCATGCGGTTGCTGACCACAAGGAAGGAGCGGCAGATCAAGATGCCGTACTCCCAGCGTGAGATCAGTCACCGTACCCGGCTCATCTTCCCGATCCTGGTGACCGTGCTGGTGGGTATCCTGGTGCCCTTTGCGCTACCGCTGGTCGGGACCTTGATGCTGGGCAACCTGATGCGTGAATCCAAGGTGGTTTCCCGGTTGACCGGTGCTGCCGAGAACGAGTTGAACAACATCGTCACCCTGTTCTTGGGTTTGGCGATCGGTTCCACGATGGTGGGGCCCAAATTCTTGAACCTGCAAACCTTGTTTATCCTCATATTGGGGCTTGGCGCCTTTGGCCTGGACACCGCAGCCGGGGTGTTGTTCGGCAAGCTGTTGAACCTGTTCAGCGGCGGCAAGTTCAACCCGTTGATCGGTGCAGCCGGAATTTCCGCCTTCCCGATGGCTGCTCGCGTCGTGCAGAAGGAGGTCAGCCGTGAGGACAACAGCAATTTCGTCTTGATGCATGCTATGGGTGCAAACGCGGCGGGCCAGATCGCCTCGGCCATGGCCGGTGGGGTTGTGCTGGCGCTTACCGCCGGGCTGGTCTAGGCGGCTGGGGTGTATCGCATTATCGGGCGGCCGGGTTACCAATGGGATCCGGCCGCCCGTTGTCTTCCGGTGCCGGTTATCTTCGAGATTCGAAGCCGGTGGTCTACCAGGCGGGTCCGCGGAAGATCACGCCGATAGGTGCCGGATGTCACAAGTTCCCGACTGTAGACGGATCTTGCCCGGACGTGCGATGGCCGACGGCTAGGCTTGCCCATATGCATCTGGGCATCGATTTCGGCACCACCCGCACCGTCGTCGCCTATGCCGATCGCGGCAACTTCCCAGTGGTCTCGTTCACCGATGGCCGGGGTGACGCTCACGAATACTTTCCTTCCCTAGTAGCACTCACCGAGCAGGGTCTGGTGAGCGGTTTTGCTGCTCAAACGGCCCGCGATACCGGGGCAACAGTATTGCGTTCCTTCAAACGCGCCCTCGGTTCACCGATGGTGAATACCGCTACCCAGGTAAGCATCGGTGACACTCAGGTATGCCTGCTCGACGTACTGGTCAGCTTCCTCACCGATCTACGTGCAGCCCTACACGACAATTCCACCCTGACCGCTCTGCTGCCGGACGACCCGATCGAACGAGTGGTCGTTGCGGTGCCGGCGCACGCGAACAGTGCCCAGCGCTTTCTCACCCTGGAGGCTTTCCGCCGGGCCGGTTTCGAGGTTGCCGCCATGATGAACGAGCCTTCGGCAGCCGGATTCGAGTACACTCACCGGTTGCACACTGCGACCAGCACTCGCCGCAGCCGGCTCGTGGTCTACGACCTTGGTGGCGGCACGTTCGATTCCTCGTTGGTGGCGATCCGTGATCGCTCGCATGCGGTGCTCGGATCGGTCGGCATCAACCGGCTGGGCGGTGACGATTTCGATGTCGTGCTGGCCGATCTGGCCTGCACTCAGGCCGGCGCCAGCCCGGAAGATCTCGGCATTAGCGGCTACTTCCAGTTGCTTGCCGAGGCCCAGGCCGCCAAAGAGCAGCTCTCGCCGCAGTCGCGCCGCATGGTATTGGAGGTTGGTCGTCGCTCCGTGACCGTCACCGTAGCCGACTATTACCGCGCAGCCACTGGGTTGGTCGAGCAGACGATTGCGGCGATGGGTCCGCTGGTGGATGGCCTCGATAATGGTGAACCCGATCTGAGTACTATCGCCGGGTTGTATCTGGTGGGTGGTGCCAGTTCGTTGCCCCTGGTGCCTCGGCTGCTGCGCGAACGGTTTGGTCGACGAGTCTATCGCTCCCCCTACCCAGCGGCCTCCACAGCCATCGGGCTGGCCATCGCCGCGGCCCCCGCCTCCGGCTACACGCTGTCGGATCGGCTGTCTCGCGGCTTCGGTGTCTTCCGGGAGACCGACGGCGGCGACCGGCTCAGCTTCGACGCTATCTTCGACCGGGATGCCACCATCGTCCCCGGCCGGGAGGTGCGCATCGAACGTCGCTACCGTGCGGCCCACAACATAGGTTGGTACCGTTTCGTAGAGTATGCCGAGATGTCCGATTCCCATCCGGTTGGGGACATCGTGCCCTTTGAAGACGTCGTTTTCCCCTTCCAGACGCACCTACAAGGCCCGGAAGTCAAACTGGGGGACTTGACGGTGCAGCGCACCGCTGAGGGAGACCTCATTGAGGAGCGTTATCTGATAGATCCACACGGCATAGTGTCGGTGCAGATCACCGATCTGGACACCGGATACACCCAAACCCACCAACTCGGATTGAGTTGAGCCCCAGCGCCGCGGTCATGGCTAAGGCGATGTGCCCGAACCGGATAGGCTGACCCAATGGATGCCGAGCCCGAACCCAGCAATCAGTGGCCCGACTTCATTCCACCCGATTTGGAGGCCTCCATCGCCTCGGCACCCACCGAGCCAGCCGCGACCGACCGCGTCGCGCAGTCTCCCCCGGTACCGTTGGCCCCCGCACGGGGCCACAGGCCGCCCCGCCGGCGACCGCCTGACCCCGAGCGATGGTTCCGAAGCCCACCAGCTGGAAACAGGGCTGGTATCCGCAGACCACAATTCAAGGTGCGGTCCCCGATCCGGGTCACCATGTCACTTGTTGTGGTCTGCGTGCTGGTCTGGATTGGTCAGTTGCTCAGTTGGCAGGTCACCGAGTTGTTCGAATTGGTGCCCAGCCTGGGTGCCCAGCAGCCCTGGCGCTTCATCACCTCGATGATTGCCCATTCGCCGCGTCAGATCACCCACATCGGGTTTAATCTGCTGACCCTATGGTTGCTCGGTAAGCATCTGGAGTCCCTGCTGGGCTGGCGGAAATACCTGGAATTGTGCCTGCTTTCCGGGCTCGGCGGCTCGGTGGTCTTCGTGCTGTTGGCCTTTCCGCCTGACCGGAGCCTCGGAACGGATGGCATCAACTGGACAACCGGGGTGCTCGGTTCGTCGGGTATCATCTTTGGTTTGTTCGGTGCTCATGCGGTACTCGCCTGGCTAGGCCGTCGTCCGTTGACCTCGATCTGGGTACTGCTTGGCCTGAATGTAGCGCTCACGCTGTTGTTCCCCGGCATCGCCTGGCAGGTCCACCTGGGTGGATTGTTGACCGGGGCGGCCGCCGCCTGGATCCTTCTCGTCCCCCGCCGTTCAGGCCGGAGGCAGCACCCATTCATGACCCGGTATGGCCTAGTCGTCCTCGGCTGCTTGCTGGTCGTGCTGCTGGTCATCAAGTATCTGGTCACCGGTTGACCAGAACGGCCTGGCCTGTTTCATCCCGGGTCACCTGACCGCCGATGGCCGGGAATTTGGCCCGCACCGCCATCAAGGGACTATCTTCTGGTCTGTGAACGCGCTTCGTAACCACCACCTGGCGTGTGGGGCGCGCTCCGAGGTGGGCCGCTGCCGGGCAGACAATCAGGATTCCGGCTATGCCGGCCCTCAGTTGGCGTTGATCGCCGACGGCGTGGGAGGCGCTCCGGCGGGTGATCTGGCCTCGGCCACCATTGTGCGCGCGCTTGTCGAGTTGCTCGGTGCGCCTGCGGCTCGGATGACTAGTCAGCCCCGCACCGCCTTGGCCGCCGCGAACGCTCGGCTACGCACCTTGACCGAAGGTAACCCCGGACTGCGCGGCATGGCAACCACGCTGAGCGGGGTGGTCATGAATGCGAGCCAGAGTTTCATCATCCATATCGGGGATTCTCGGGTTTATCGACTGCGGGATGGCTGTCTGACCCAGCAGACCGAGGATCAAACCTGGGTTCAGTTGCTGATCGCCGAAGGCATGTTGCAGCCGGCCGCCGCGCATCGGCATCCGATGCGTAATATGCTGCTGCATTACCTGTCGGGCTCGGCATCGGATGCCGATGCAGCGTACATCGCCCCGATCGAGTTGCGCACCGGGGATCGTTGGCTGCTGGCCACCGACGGTTTGAGTGACTACCTGCCGGCTCCCGCGTTAGCTTCCCTGGTGGCCTGCACAGCCGACCCTCAGGAACTGGCCGAAACCTTGATCGCAGAGTGCCTGGACGCCAGCAGGGACAACATCTCGGTGGTAGTCGCCGATGTCTGCGATGGCCCGACTGGCCAGTTCGGCGCCACTGAACCCACGGGCCGGTTCATCGGAGCTGCGGAGACACCGCTTGACGACTCCGCCCCCGCGGGCTAGCCCGACGCGGATAGCACACAGGCTTTCGAACGCAACCCGGAGGCCGGGCTGAACCCCGGCCATCTTCTGCTGTCCTATCCCGCCCACGGGTGCTGCCGTTGTCGTTCACCGCCGGCGGAGCAATCCCGATGCACATCGCCTACATCTGACCGCTGGCCCACCATCGCAATGCTAACGGTCCGCTTACCAAGGTGGCCTTCTGGCAACCTGCAACGACGTGATCGTCAATACTGCCATCAGCGTGATGGCCGTTATCCTTCTCGATTCAGGGCTCGAACAGCGCCGGATCTCCTCCGCCCAGTCGCAAAATCTGCGGCTCGGCACCGGTCAGATCAACCACGGTCGTCGGAACGTGACCGGCGTCGCCCGAATCCAATATGGCGTCCAGTTGACGACCCAACTCTTCGTTGATCTGCCAGCCGTCGCTCATGGGGTCTGTCCGGCCCGGCAGGATCAGGGTAGAGGACACCATAGGTTCGCCCAGCCGGTCAAGCAGGGCCAGCGCGGTGACGTGCTGAGGAACGCGCACCCCAATGGTTCTAGTGCGGTGCTGCATTGCCCGGGGCACTTCCCGGGTGGCCGGCAAGATGAAGGTGTAAGCTCCCGGGGTCGCTGCTTTTACCGCCCGGAAAACCCAGTTGTCCATCTGCACATAGCGGCCGAGTTGTGCAAACTCACTGACAACCACCGTAAGATGATGCCTTTGGTCGAGTTGCCGGATGGCTCGGATCCGTTCGATCCCGGCGTGGTTGCCCAGCAATGCACCCAATGCGAATCCGGAGTCGGTTGCGTAGGCGATCGCTCCGCCATCCCGCAGGATCTGTACCGTCTGGTCCAGTGCTCGAAGCTGCGGATTGGCGGGATGGACGTCAAAATACCTGGCCATCCTCCGAGGATAGTATCCGGTCGGCGAGGCCGGTCATCGCCCCGGAAGCGATGCCTGCGGCCGGGCCCCGCGTCCGAAGCCCCGGCCGGTCAGCCCGGTCTCAGATCCACTCGAGCCTGGCCGTGACCGGACAGCTCGTGGATGCCGGCCAAGCCCAAGAAGATCGTGGGCGTGCTGATGGTGGTGGTTACGACCAGCGAGTTGCCGGAATCGAGTTCCACTCGCCCAGTCACCTCGGGATGGGCCGCAATCACCCGATCGGCCGCAGCCAAGGCCGCCGCCTGAGCATTCCCACCGGTAAGCAGCGCCGGGGCGGCGGCATCCACCCCGGTCCGGGCGGCTTGAGCGGCGACAGCTTCCGCCTGCCGGTCGGCAGCCGCTTTGGCGGCCCCGTCGACAGCCAAGCCGATGCACAGCAGCAATGTCGGAACCAACAGGCAGACCAGCACCGACATGCTGGCGCCCCGTTGTCGGCCCAGGGTGGTTAACTGGGTCATCTGTACTCCTCTTTCGGAGGTGTGCGACCAGTACGGTGCTCAGCACCATATTGTCACGATTCGAGCAGTTGCAGATCGTCTTCCACAGCTAGGCTTGGGTCAACGCCGGTCTAAGAAGAAAGGTCTACCGATGGTAAACAAGGTCGCGCTGCTCACGGCAGGCGGTTTCGCCCCCTGCCTGTCGTCTGCTGTCGCCGGACTGATCAAGCGCTACACCGAGGTGGCCCCGCAAGCAGAGATCATCGCCTACCGCTATGGATACGAGGGCCTGTTGAGAGGCGATTCGATCGCGATAACCGCCGAGGCCCGGCAGCACGCCGAGCGGCTGTTCGCCTTCGGCGGTTCTCCCATTGGCAACTCCAGGACCAAACTCACCAATGCCGCCGACTGCGCAAAGCGGGGGTTGGTGGCCGAAGGCGAGGACCCGCTGTCGGTGGCCGCCAAACAGCTGGTAGCCGACGGGGTCGATGTGTTACACACCATCGGGGGCGATGACACCAACACCACCGCCGCCGACCTGGCAGCCTACTTAGCCAAGAACGATTTCGGGTTAACCGTGGTAGGCCTGCCCAAGACGATCGACAACGATATCTTTCCCATCAGACAATCCTTAGGTGCTTGGACCGCCGCCGATGAGGCCGCTAACTATGCCAAGAACATCATCGGCGAACACAATGCGGCGCCACGCGAGTTGATCATTCACGAGATTATGGGCCGCAATTGCGGCTACCTGGCCGCCGAAGCCACCCGGCGCTACCGAGCCTGGCTGGATGAGCAGGAATGGTTGCCGGAGGTCGGGTTGACCAAGGAGGCCTGGGATGTGCACGCATTGTATGTGCCCGAGGCACAGTTGGACATCAAGGCCGAGGCAGAGCGGCTGCGCACGATCATGGACACGGTGGGCAACGTGAACATCTTCCTCTCCGAAGGCGCTGGCGTAGCCGAGATAGTCGCCCAGATGGAAGCCGACGGGGAAGAGGTACCCCGCGATGCCTTCAATCATGTGCAAATCGACAAGATCAACCCTGGCGCCTGGTTCGGCAAGCAGTTCAGTAAACTGATCGGTGCCCAGAAGACCATGGTGCAGAAGTCCGGGTACTTCAGCCGCTCCGCGCCGTCCAATGGCGAAGATCTCGATCTGATCGGGCGTACCTGCCTGATGGCGGTGGATGCTGCGCTGGCAGGGCGACCCGGGGTGATCGGCATGGATGAAGAAGCCGGTGACGAACTAGCCATCATCGACTTCCAACGCATAGCCGGGCACAAGCCCTTCGACATCACCCAGCCTTGGTTTGTCGAATTGTGTACCGCCATCGGAATGGCGATCCCGACCGCCGCCACCGATCACTGAGATCTCTTCGGATCCTCAAGCCCGTCCGCCGAGGCTCGTGCCGCACGGGCGAGATGGGCCGTGCGGCGATGGCTCGACCGGTTGGCTTCTTCGATCCTGGCCAGCCGGTCTCGGTCCGCGTAGATCCAGTGGTCGACGGCGGTTACGGTGCTCGTGCGATCGCGCAGGATCTCATCGGCCGGATTGTGCCGCCGGGCGATTGCAGGCTGATTCCCGGTGGCGATCCAAGCAGCGAAAAACAAAATCAACTGGGCAAACACGTTCAGGAACAACATGGCCACGATGATCGGCCCGAAGATCTGGGTGGAACGTCCCAGGTTGAACAGACTACCCAGCACCGAGGCGGCAGCTTGCAATCCGACAAAACACACCGCCGCCCCGAACCCGCCTCTTCGTAGCGACCGAGTGGGTGGCTTCTCTTCCGGGACGATCCGATAGAGCAACCAGAACAGCAATGTTGCCCCCATCAGGGACAATCCTAGACTGATCAACCGCACCAGGTAATGCGGCACCTCGATGGACCCCAGTCGCAGCCAAAGAACCATTTGATCGGCCAACTGGGTGCCGACGGTGGTCAGGGTGAAGGTGATCGCGATCAGTGCCAGCAGCACCAGCGTCATCAGCAGGTTGATGATAAGTTCCAGCAAAAATGGGTGTGCCCGCCGGTCGGTGTCGAAATCCGGACGGATCATCGCCCGGATGGCTGCTTTCAGGTTGGTCATCCAGGTGACGCCGACGAACAATGCTGCGATGATCGCGAGCACCCCTACGCCTCGCCAATTGCCCAGGTACTCCCTAATCATCAGCATCAGTTGATCTTGCATCGGGCCGGCGTTGAGATTACGAGCCAGGAATACCCGCACATCGTCCAGCAATTCGGGCCGGATAACCGTGAGAGTTAACCCCAGCGCGGCGAATGAAAACATCAGCAGGGGCACGATGGCCAGTACGCTGTAGAAGGCGATGGCCGCGGCGAGTTGACCGCCAAGCCGGTTCTGGTAACGCTCCCCCGCCCGCAACAAGTGCGCTGCCGCCGGATTGCGATTTACCCACCGGGTCAGCCGACGCCACCAGGTCGTGCCCTCACCCCCGCGTCGGGTTGGCCCGTCGGCCGTCACCGACCCGGTGGGACCGGGTTCAGTTGGCCATCCGGCGTTGGCGGCGCAGCGCCAGTTCATCGCCGAGTTGCGGTTCATCACCGATCACCCGCTCGGTAGGTATCCGGGCCAAGCTGCCCTCGATATCCCGCCAGACTCCGCCTAAGGCGATAGCGAACATCCCCTGCCCACCGCGCAATAGATCAACAACCTCGTGATCATTGGTGGCCTCGTACACCGAGGCACCGTCGCTCATCAAGGTAACTTCGGAAAGATCCTGGATGCCGCGTGCCCGCAGATGATCGATCGCAGTACGGATCTGCTGCAATGAGATGCCCGCATCCAACAAGCGCTTCACCACCTTTAGCAGCAGGATGTCACGAAAGGAGTATAGCCGCTGGGTACCAGACCCGCCTGCCCCCCGGATCTCGGGGTTGACCAGCCCGGTACGTGCCCAGTAGTCCAACTGCCGGTAGGTTATGCCCACCACACTGCAGGTCACCGGCCCTCTAAAACCCATGCCATCTGGCATCGGGCTGAAATCGCCGTCAAACAAGGCCTCCTGCGCACCCTCACGGGGCGCTGCCTGCTCCGCCTGGGAACTCCGCACCGCGACTCTCCTATTCCCTATTCTGGCTGCCCTGTCTTACTACAGCAGTGTAACTTCACCGTTGGCATTCAGCCGTCAAGGAGGGCCGCGCGGCTCGACAACCACCGGCCAGTCGCGTCGCCGCCTCGGCGCCAGATCCGTCTGCATTGCCCACCAGGTTCCCAAAACCAGCGTTTGGCAAGCGAGTCAGCCCTCAAAATCGTCCGGAGTGATGGTATCCAGGAACTCGCGGAACTTCTCCACCTCATCCTCGGCCGGCTCAAAAAGCTCAACCCCTACTTGATCCATCAGGACTGCTGGGCACCGCACTCGGAAGCCCGACCGCAACGCCAAAGCGACAACATCGGAAGGACGAGCGCTGATCACATGGCCATCGATGGTCAATTCCGCATAGAAGGTGCCATCGATCACGGTGGTGATCTCGGCTGCGATCTCCCGATGGCCCAATTCGGCGAGCATATCGGCCATCAGATCATGGGTGAGCGGACGCTGCGGGACCACCCCCTCCAGGGCATTCACGATTGCGGACGCCTCGGCCGCGCCAATCCAGATCGGCAGATAGCGTGGTCCTCCCGATTCCTTTAGCAACAGCAGCGGCGCATTGGACGGCACCTCGACTCGCACGCCCATCACGTCCAACTCGATCATGTTTCCACCATAGGCCGCCCGGCCCCGGCTGAGCCAGCGACCGTTCCGGCCGGTTCAGCGCTCCAGCAAGGTGTACATGAGAGCAGCATGGGCATGCATCACCAATTGACTGACATCGTGTACCGTGCGTGCCGGATGCTGGCTGCGCGCTAGGTGCGGAGATATGGCCTGTTCGATGAGTCCGGCCTCACGCTCGGCAGCCTGTTTGATGGCCCGCAGGTGTCGGGTGTCCATGCCATAAGCCTGTAGTTTCCGAGTGACCACGCAAAGTGTCAGGGCCTCCCGGCCGTAGTAGATGGAACCACGGCGGGGCAGGATCATCTGCTGGCGTTCCATCTCGATCAGCACCGCCTCCGACAGGCCGCTGACCTGCAGCAGTTCTCGGCGGGTCAGCTTCATGGGACGCTTGTTTTGTGCCCGACCCGGCTCCGGCATTGGCCCAGACAGCACCGGTTCGACGGGCGCGGCCGGGCCCGCCTCGGGGGGCTCCAGGCCGCGATCCATCATGGCCAGGTTCTCCCGTATGACCTTCAGCGGCAAATAGTGATCACGCTGCATGCGCAAGATATAGCGCAATCGTTCGACATCTGCCTCGGCGTACTTTCGATAACCGGATGGAGCGCGCTCGGGCGCAACCAAACCCTCGCTTTCCAGAAATCTGATCTTGGACACCGAAATATCTGGAAACTCTGACTTCAGTAACGGTAGAACCTGGCCGATACTGCGTTTGGCCGCTGGGGGCATCAGCGCAACCCGTGCTCGCTAACGAAAAACAGCATCCGGAATTTGCCGATCTGCACTTCGTCGCCGGGACGCAATACCGCGCCCTGATCCACCAAAGTGCGATTCACATAGGTACCGTTCAGGCTGCCCTTGTCCATCAAGGTCACCTGGCCTTCCCCCATCACGAATTCGGCATGATGCCGCGAAACCGTGATGTCATCCAGGAAAATATCCGACTTCGGGCTCCGCCCAGCGGTAACGACTTCCTTGTCAAGGAGATACCGAGCGCCCACATCGGGGCCGCGGGTAACGATCAGCAAGGCATTGCCCGCCGGCAGGGTACTCAACGCATCGGCGTCCTCGGCGCTGATCTCCAAGGTCCTGGGATCCTCCTCCGGGACGATGATCACGCGCGTGGTTTCGGAAGCAGCTGGGACACCGGTCAGCGGCGCACCGCATTTGGCGCAAAAATTACTCCCTGCAGGATTGGCGTGTCCACACCTCGCGCATTCGACCATCATCCCAGGCTCCCTCGTCGTCCTAGAGTTTGGGGGGCAACCCACACTGGTTGGATTGGTGCACAGTTTAGTGCAGTGCCCCGCACCACCATGGCCTACTCGCCGGTGCGGGCCATCAACTCAGCGTAGCGGTCACGATCAAGCAGATCGGTCAACTCGCCCGGGTCGCTCATCTCGATTTCGAATAACCAGCCATCCCCATAAGGGTCCTGGCTGATCAGTTCGCGGCGCTCCCGCACTGCCTCGTTAACCCGGGTCACCACACCAGACACCGGCGCTAAGAAGCTGGCGTGGGCCTTCGTTGACTTGATCTCTCCGCAGGCGTCCCCGGCCACCACCGATGTTCCCACGGTGGGCAGGGAAATATGCACGATGTCATGCAGCCTTGCGACGGCTGGGCCGGTCAAACCGACCCGGGCAGCACTGCCTTCATCTACACGAACCCATTCGTGGTCAGGGTGAAAAACAAGATCGGCGGGCAGATCGTCCATGCGTCCTCCTGTGTTTGGTGGGGTTTCAGCCCTAACGCTAGCGCCCCGACCGGATCGTTCTCAGCTAGGGCGGGCGTATTGCGGAGCCCGTGACTCATAGAGGCTAGTGATCTGGATTTCATCGCGCTGATCGATCGCCACCGAACCACCCACCTGTTGGCTTTCGATGCGACTGACCAGTCCTCCGCGAAAGCGCATCGCCTCGGCCAACTCATGCGTGCTGCCGATGGCCTCAATCCTGATCGGCAGGTGAAGTTCCTGATCGTCGATCACCAGGGTACCGTCTCGCTCACCGACCCAGGACTGAGCAACCAGTCTAATCCGGTCGTTGAACTCAATCACCTCGGCTCCGGCGTCCCGGAGTTCCTGGACGGCATCCAGAATCAGGTCGGCACCGATACGACCCTCCGGTGCAGAGATCGTGATCCGAACCCCGGGCCCGCTCGCCGGCACCGTACCCGCCAGAATAGCCAGGCCATCAGCCCGTCGCCGAGCCTCCGCCTGGGCTATCTCGCTGGCGTCAGCTCCCGACTGCAGGGCATCGCGGGTCCGCTCCAGTTCGGCGATCTCGGCTTGTAGCCGGTCGGTTTCCTGAGTGAGCCCATCCAACAAAGAAACCAGGTCATCACGGCGCATACCGGCATACCGATCACCGGCCCTGGTGGACTGAATCTGCATCACCACCGCCATCGCAACCAGGCACAGCGCCACCGCCCAGGCGATCTGGCCACGCGACGGCCGCAGCAGGCTCAACAGTCGTTGACGTACCGGCAGATTGGTGGGCAACTCAGGCATGCAACACCGCCCGCCTGATCACCGCAGAATTGGTGAAGATGCGAATGCCGAGCACCACCAGGACCGCCGTGGACAGTTGCGCGCCCACCCCGATCAGGTCACCCAGCCAAACGATCAGCGCCGCAATGGCCACATTGGAGATAAACGAAACCGCAAACACCCGATCGGAAAAGGTCCGTTCCAGGCTCGCCCGAGCGGCCCCCACCAGCGCATCCAGCGCGGCGACGATCATGATCGGCAGATACGGCTGTAGCCACACCGGTAGCTCTGGGCGCAACACCAGCGCAAGCACGATTCCAACCACCAGCCCGATCACAGCCAACATGTCCAACTCCTAGCTTGGTTCAACGAATCCTCGCACGATCCACACCCAAACCGGTATCTGCGCCCAGTTCCAGTTTCGCCGACTGGGTTATAGACCACGAGACGCCGTGATTGCGGCGCAAGAAGTTCAGCCACGCACCACCGGAGTTGCGCTGGAAGCCATCCAGCAGCCCACCCGGGGGGCCGATGGCCTCGATCTGGTAGGGAGTGGTCATCGAGCGGTAGTCCACCGTGATGGCCGATCCAGCCTGCCGGATAGCGGTTCGTGCGCTCAGTCGATATCCATTGATCGCGATCGCTTCCGCACCGGCCAGCCACAAACCGTTGATGACCTGACGCAGGTCCTGGTCGACCAGCACCCCACCAGTGTCCTGCGGATTGTCGTGGATCACCAACAGCACGCCCGGCCCGCTTACCGCTATCTGACCGGACCAGATCGCGGCCTGCTCATCCTGATCGATGCCGGAATCCAGTTGCTCCTCCAACCGTTGGATCTGGGTTTCCATTTCCATCGCCTGATCATGCAACTCGGCATTGCGTTGTTCGGCGGCCGCGATCTGGGCGAGCAACTCGTTTCGCTCAGTTACCGCAGCAGGCGTACCACGGCCGGCGTTCAGAGCCGATGTGGTGAACATCAAGCCGGCGAGCAACCCCACCAGGACAACCAGCCAGCCGATCCGGCCACGTCTGGAGGTGCCGTTTGCGGCGAACTGCGCATACTCCGGCTCGATGGTTTCTCGTTGAATCGAGTTCAACAGTTCCATCGAAGCGTCAAGTACCCGCCGCCGGGCAGGCTCGGCACTCATCGACCATCTCCGATCTCATTCCTAGGTCGGGTAGCCACCAGTTCACGGGTCTGACGCAGATATAACAGACCCGCCCACCAGTAGAGATAGGCGCCCCACAGGGCAAAGGCCCAACCCGTCACCTTGGCCGCCGGCGATACCGGCCAAGGGCCGGCACCCAGCAGGATCAGCGGCAACGCGTACAGCAAGCAGAAGGTAGCCGCCTTACCGATGAAGTTCACCGGTAGGCTGGCATAGCCGCGTGCTCGCACCGCCGGCCACATCATGGCCAGCATGACATCCCGCCCCACCAGTATCAGCAGCAGCCACCAGGGAATAATGCCGCGAGCTGCCAGACCGATCACCGTGGCCAAAATGTACAGTCGGTCGGCCGCCGGATCCAGAACCTCACCCAGCCGGGATATCTGATTGAATCTGCGAGCGATGCGGCCATCCACCAGATCGCTGAGGCTCGCCACACCCAACACCACCACCGCAGCCACATCGCGTTCGACCAGGATCAGCAGCAGAAAGAACGGCACACCGAGCAGTCGTAGAAAACTCAGGGCATTGGGGATCGTCCAGATCCGGTCAGCTCCTGATCGCCGGGGCACCACAGTGACCCTCTGGTCGGTTTCGGGCTGCTCCCCGGCCTGTTCGATAGCCACACCTCAACCCTAGGCGATGACCCGCCGGGCGCGGCCCTTCGCCGCGTCCACGGCGTGGAAACGATTGTCGGCTGCCAGTTCGTACATGGCCAGGACCTGTGGACCGATCACCGACCAGTCATAGCTGGCGGCCAGCCTCCGCCCGCGCCGCAGTCGCAGATCGCGAGCCTCCTCAAGGCTGGCGACGATCGCCCGAGCCAAAGCGGCCGAGTTGCCGGTGCGGAAGGTGTGCCCGCAAACGCCCTGGTCGTCGGACAGCACCTCGGTAAAGGCGGGCAATTCGGAGGCCACCACCGGTGCTCCACAGGCCAGCGCCTCGATCAGTACGATACCGAAGCTCTCCCGGCCAGTCTGGGGCGCAATATAGACATCGCTGACCCCCAACCAGCGATTGCGTTCAGCGTCGCTCACCCCGCCGACGAACCGGACCCCCTCGATCGACATCCGTCCACCATGGCCGATCACCACAACTTCGACATCGGGGTAGATCGCCCGGATCAAAGGCAATGCGGCTGTCAGCACCTGGAATCCTTTGCGCGGCTCCTCGTAGCGGCCCAGGAAGGTGATCCGTGGATGATCCCCGCCCCGCCACCGGGTGGTCGTTGGATGCAGCACGTAGTCGTCGATGGCCACGCCATTGCCTATTACCACCGGACGCACCCCGGTATGTCCCTTGGCCACCTTGGCCGCCACCGAGGACACCGCGATCGTGGCGTCCAGCCGTTTGATTGCCCCCGGCAGCATCTGGTTGATGCGTTTCAGCGTAGGGCTGATCGGCGCGTTGGTGTGGAAGGTTGCCGTGACAGGCCGGTCGGTTAGCCACAGCGTTAGCAGGCACAGGCTGGGGGTCATCGGTTCGTGCAGGTGAACCGCATCATAGTCCCCCTGGTCCAACCAGCGTTTGGCCCGGCGTAGGGGCCCAACCCCAAAGTTGATGCGCGCCACCGAACCGTTCGCCTTGAGCGGTACCGCCTTGCCGCCGGTGGTGTACTCCTCAGCGTTGAGCCCGTAATCGGCCAGCATGCCGTTCGGCGGACAACCGGGCGCCAGGATCGCGACCTGATGGCCCTGGGTCTTCATCCAGCCAGCCAGGCCAAGCACATGGTTTTGCACTCCTCCGGGACGGGTAAACGAGTAGGGGCAGACCAGTCCGACTCTCATACGACCTCTCTCGGGAAGAACCGTTGCATCATGTGCCAGTCAGCCGGGTGCATCCGGATCTGCGCAGCGAAGTACCGAACGAGCTCTTGGCCCATCTGCCTTGCCCCGGCAAGCCCTGGCGCGTGCGCTATGGGAGCGCTGATGTCGATACCCAGCCGGCCGCCCTCGAACCAACAGCCGACACCCACCAAGGCAGCCCCAGTCTGCTGCGCGATCAGCACCGGGCCAGCCGGTATGGTCAATTCACGCTCTCCATCCGGGGTTGGCCAGCCCACCGATAGACCGCGCCGTCCGAAATCCCGGTCCGCGACCAAACAAACCACGCGGCCGGCCCGCACCGCAGCCACCAGGGTAGGAATCAGATTCGGCTCAGTATAGGGATAGACGTGCATGCCGAGCCTGGCGCGCAATCGGCTGAAGTACTCGAACTGGCCAGCGGGCAACCGCTCGGCAACCGTGGTGAGCGGCAATCCATTGATGCAGGCAAAGGCACCGGCTAGATCCCACGACCCCATGTGCGGTAAAGCAATCACCAGACCTCGATCGGAACGCAGATCCCGCAGCCGCACCAGGGCAGCGGGATCGATCCGGACCGCCCGATTGATCCGTCGCGATGACCAATGCCCCAATTGCAGTGAGCCAACGGTGTTGCGCAGCCAGAACCACTGTGCCCGTCTGCGCAGCTGCAAACCGGGACGCTGTCCGCAGGCCACCGTGGCGTTGCGTTCCCATTGCCGTAGAGGCTTGGGGGGCCGTATGGCAAGCAGGCTGCTTACCAGTTGGCCAACCGGCCACCAGATACCCGTTGGGACGCGCGCCCCGGCGCGTAACAGCAACAGTTGACGATCGGGGGTGAGCCAGTTCATGCCGGACCGATGGGGGTGGGACCGCAATCGGGGATGGTATCGTCCCCCAGTTCGGAATGGGTGGCCCGGTACACCACCCAGAACCGCTGGGCGACGGTGAACGCACCGCCTATCAACAGCAGGGTCAGCGCGATCAACAGGGCGGGACGCACACCCAGCCCTGTGAGCAGCGTCCCGGTCAAGCCGATCACCAGCCGGTCGGCCCGGCCCACCAGCCCTACCCGGACCGCTACGCCAACCGTCTCACCGCGAGCCTTGCTGTACGAAGTCACCTGGGCGAACACCAAACTGCCGAGGGCCAGCGCGACACCAAACCGGGACTGGCCGGGCCCAGCGAAATAGAGCGCCAGTCCGGCCAGGACAGCGCCGTCCGCGATCCGGTCCAGGGTGGAGTCCAAAAAGGCGCCCCATTTCGAGGTACAACCGGATTCCCGCGCCATGGCGCCGTCGAGGGAGTCGGAAAAGATCACCGGAAGCATCGCCAATGTGCCCTGCCAAAGCCAGCCCTGAGGAAAACAGAGCAATGCGATGATCGTCACAGCTACGGTCCCGAACCAGGTCACCGCATCGGGGCGAATACCCAGCCGCAGCAGTGCCCGAACGATCGGCCTGATCGCCCGGGTCCACCGGGCACGGATGTGCTCAAGCATCCGGCTTCTCCACATCTGGTGGTTGACCATCCGGGACGGCACCAAACAGGTCTACCCAGCCTTCGGCCAGCAGCCGCCGAGTGTCCGCCAAGAACTGGGGCAAAGCCTTGGTACGCCCGATGATCGGTAGGAAGTTCGCGTCTCCCGGCCACCGCGGCACGACATGCTGATGCAGGTGAGCGGCGATCCCGGCCCCTGCGACGGACCCCTGATTCATGCCCAAATTGAACCCGGCCGGTGCCGATACCTGCTGAATGACCCGCACCGCTTTTTGGGTCAATTCGGCAATCTCCACGGTCTCTGCCGGAGTCAGATCGATATAGCTGGAGACATGCCGGTAACTACAGACCAACAGATGACCTGGATTGTAGGGGTACAGGTTGCAGATCACGTAGGCCCAGCGGCCGCGATGCACTATCAATGCGTCCGCATCGCTGCGCCGGGGAGCCCGGCAGAACGGACATTGCTCGGCAGAGTCATCGCGCGGCCTATCGCTGCCCTCGATATAGGTCATCCGGTAGGGCGTCCAGAGCCGTTGCAGCGCGTCTGGCTGGCCCGCAAGCTCTGCGGGTTCGACTACTTCGGGTCTGTCGAACTCGGTCATCTCAGGCCTGTTCGGCGATCAGCTCGCTGCCAGCCAGCGGATCGTCATTGCGTCGAGCTGCCGCCCAACCACAGATGAACTCAATGGCCTCATCGATCGGTACCCCGTTGCGCTGGGAGCCATCGCGGAACCGGAAGGAGACCGCCCCGGCCTCGGCATCCTCAGCGCCGGCGATCAGCATGAAAGGCACCTTCTGTTTCTGAGCATTGCGGATCTTCTTCTGCATCCGGTCATCGGCAGCATCCAGCTCGGCACGGATCCCCCGGCTGGTCAACCTGGTGAGCACCGCGGCAAGATAGTCATTGAAGGACGCCGCAACCGGTATGCCCACCACCTGGACCGGGGCCAACCACACCGGGAACGCACCGGCATAGTGCTCGATCAGCACCCCCATGAACCGTTCAATCGATCCGAACTTGGCTGAATGGATCATCACCGGGCGCTGGCGGGAACCATCGGAGGCGGTGTATTCCAAGCCGAAACGTTCCGGCTGATTGAAGTCGTATTGGATGGTGGACATCTGCCAGGCACGTCCGATGGCGTCCTTGGCCTGGATCGAGATCTTGGGGCCGTAATACGCCGCGCCGCCCGGATCGTCCACCACTGGCAGGCCCGATTCCCGGGCTATCCGCGCCAGTATCCCGGTGGCCTCTGCCCACTGCTCATCGGACCCAATGAACTTGCCAGCCTTCTTGCCATCGGTATCGCGGGTCGACAGTTCCAAGGCAATATCAGTCAGACCAAAATCGGCCAGCAGCTTCAGCACGAAACCAACCAGATGCCGAATCTCATCTGGGGACTGTTCCTTGGTGCAGTAGCTGTGCGAATCATCCTGGGTGATGGACCGCACCCGAGTCAGTCCCTGCACCACACCCGATTTCTCATCGCGGTAGACCGTGCCGAACTCGAACAGCCGTAGCGGCAGTTCCCGATACGAACGCCCTCGACCACGATAGATGAGATTGTGCATCGGACAGTTCATCGCCTTTAGGCGATAGGCGTGCTCGCCATCCCCGTCGTTCATAGGTGGAAACATGCCGTCGGCATAGTATGGCAGATGGCCGGAGACCTGGAACAGCTCTTCCTTGGCTATGTGTGGCGTACTCACGTAAAGAAACCCATTGTCGATGTGGGCTTGACGGACGTAATCCTCCATCACCCGTTTTATCGCTCCACCCTTGGGATGGAACAACGGCAGACCGGGACCAACGAGTTCATTGAAGCTAAACAGATCCAGTTCGGTGCCCAGCTTCCGATGGTCGCGCTTGGCGGCCTCAGCGATCCGATGCCGGTATGCCTTGAGGTCATCTCGCGACGCCCAGGCTGTGCCGTAGATGCGCTGTAGTGCTTCGTTGCGCTGATCGCCGCGCCAGTAGGCAGCCGAGGTTTTGATGAGCGCAACCGCGTTCAGATATCCGGTATGAGGCACATGCGGGCCACGGCACAGATCACGCCACGCCACCTCACCATTAGGGCGCACGTTGTCGTAGATGGTGAGCTCGGCGCCGCCTACTTCCACCGAGCTGCCATCTGCGCTGGTAGCCGAGTGCTTGTCGCGAATCAATTCGAGTTTGAAGGGCTCGTTGGCCTCTGCCGACAGGGCCTCGTGTTCGCTGACCACCCGGCGGATGAAGCGCTGGCGCTCCTTGATGACCGCCTGCATCCTCTTCTCGATCTTGACTAGATCCTCCGGGCTGAGCGGAGCCACCTTGAAGTCGTAGTAGAACCCATCGACGATGGGCGGTCCGATGCCCAGTTTCGCTTCCGGGTGCAGTTGCTGAACGGCTTGAGCGCAGACGTGCGCCGCAGAATGCCGAACGATTTGCAGCCCTTCGTCGGAGTCCATCGGGATCGGTGCGACCTCGTCCCCGTCGTGCAGCAGACTCGACAGATCCACGATGCTGCCGTTCACCGCCATAGCCACGATATTGTGGTCATCGCCGAACAGATCGAGCCCGGTGGTACCGACGCCCACCTCTCGCGGCCGTAAGGTCTGCTGGTCGAGGATGGCGATGCTGATGGACACTGTGCTTCCTTTCGGCGACATACCTGGCCGCCCGATGAGTTGGGGAAGCGCGGCTGCGCTTCCGCGAACCATTGTGCCCGACTATCCTCGCTGCGCCATATCAGGGGATGCCCGCGTCGCCAATCGGTCACCCGCCATGTTGACCGCCGGACCCCGAACGGCCGACTGGCTCGCAGAGAGCGAACCGGACTGCGATCCGCCCTGCGCGCCCGCTCGGAACCCGCGTTACACCAAGAGAACCGCACAACACCGACCCTGTAAGACGGTCGGTCGAATACGGCCGGTCAAGATTGCTCGAATACTGTCTACTTTCGGCGATAGCCAACCCCTCCCATTGATCAATAACGTTCTAGATGACATCGAAGCGGGGCTCCCCAATCGCCTGTGGAAAGAGTCCGGTGGAAGTGTCAGCGATCGACGGGGTGGACGTGGACTAGGGGCATGACCTTTCCGTCGGACGGTTACTCCCACGCATCCGGGTGCGTGAATCGGGGGCAGGGACTGCTACTCCACCTGCACTCGACTCCCCCACGCACCCGGGTGCTGGGATTACCGGCTCTTTCGATGAATCCCTCGCAGTTGCTTTGGCTACCGGCGAAAGCACGCATGCCTTTCAGCACGCTCCGCCTAGCGCGGACTTTCGGTGTGACCCCAGCGATCTATAGCGCTCGACCCGGTGCCTAATCACCGGGAGTTTTGTGGGCGATACTGGGTTTGAACCAGTGACCTCTTCCGTGTCAAGGAAGCGCGCTACCACTGCGCCAACCGCCCTGGTGCCCGAGAGCACTGACCTCGCCGAGAGCAATCGAGGTGGGTACCGGATTTGAACCGGTGTAGACGGATTTGCAGTCCGTTGCCTCGCCTCTCGGCCAACCCACCACGGAAGAGTGCTTCACGTGAGAGCCAAGGCCTTGCCGCGAGACCCTCTCCGAGCGGACGACGGGATTCGAACCCGCGACCCTCACCTTGGCAAGGTGATGCTCTACCAACTGAGCCACGTCCGCACTACACTCAACCGAATCGCTCCGGATCAGGTGCATGGATTACCATAGCCGACGTGTTGCCTAACAGACAAATCCCATTCTTCTTCAGAAGAGGCACTACCAACCGGCATGGCGGCCCGACAAGATCGGCAACCGAAAACATCTTCGGCTTCGTTGCCGCCGGTCACATCGCGGTTTAGCGCCATTCCAAGTCGACGACCGGTGGTCTCGCCCACACGACCGTCCTGGAATTCGATTTGCCTTCCGGCCGGGGGGATGCGCTAGGGTTGACCCTCGCAGGGGCGATTGGCGCAGTGGTAGCGCGCTTCGTTCACACCGAAGAGGTCACTGGTTCGAACCCAGTATCGCCCACTCTGTTCGATCCACAGCGGTTCACCATCCATTCGAATCTCGTTGCAACGCGTTCCCCCCGTGTCCGCGTGCTCAACCCCGAACCCGAAGAAGGCCAACCTATATATCACATTGTCAAAGATTGCGCAAGCCGTTCCACGGCCAGTAGATAGCGCAGAAGATACTGCTACTACCGTAGTCCGATGGGTGGCCGGTAAACAATAATTTCTCCAGCAGTGCCCCATACCCTACCGGGTGTCCACCGCCGCCAGCCCGTCGCTTCTCCGGTTCCACCATCTCAGCATTTGAGATACGATTTGCGTTCCGGGAAACCCGAGACGGAGAGTGTAGCCAGACACACGGCAACGGCGCCGCGTCCCTGCATAGCGACCAGAAAGGCGGGTGGAGGTGCCGTGACTGCTCCAGCGTTGATATTGCTTGCAGCAGGTTCCACTGACAGCAATGCCGAGCAGGCCTTTTTTGCCCTGCGCCACGAGGTGCAGGCCCAACGTCCCGCACTGTCGGTGGCTTTGGCATTCATGGCGCATTGTCAGCCCAGCGGACCGCAGGTCGTGGGGACGTTGGCTAACCGTGGCGTAGACGAGATGGTGCTCGTCCCCCTTGACCTATGCCGGGTCTGCGAGCCGACCGCGCAGGTGCAGGATGTATTACATGCCGTCCAACGGCATCGGCCCGGGGCACGGATTTGCCTGGCTCGCCCAATCGGGCCAGCCGTGGAGTTGCTCAATATCCTGGATGTGCGCCTGCGCAACGCACTGTCAGCGGTACATGCCACCGAACTCGACGGTCTGGTGCTTTCGGTACCTGCCTGGGGGGACACTCGCGGGGCCGGACTGATTGCCCGGCGGGCACGACAGTGGGCCACGCATCACAAACTGCCGGTGCTGGTGGCGCACGGCGATGACTCCGGGACCGATATCACTTCGGCCATAACCAGCCTGCGCGAAATCGGGCGCCGCAACATCGCGGTGGGGTCGATGTACCTGGCCCCAAGCGAGGCCTACCGACGGCAGGCTGAACTCGCGATGGCCGCAGGCGCACTGGCAGTCAGCGCACCGTTCGGGGCGGATCCCCGAATCGGAGAACTCGCCATGGCCCGCTACGCCTTCGCTGCCATGGAACTGCTGGACGATACAACCCCCAGCACGAGCGAGATCGGCCAGGTCAACTGAGTTCCCCGAGCCCCAACGCCCAGGCAGCGAGCCGGAACCAACTGTTCGGTACTACTCGGTTTCTCGATGCAAAGCCGGTCAGGGGCTGAGCAGCCCAGTCGATAAACCGGCCGCGCCTAAGGGTCGTCGTAGCCTCTGGGCTAGGCTGACAGCGCGGAAAGGAGCCAGTTTTGAACACTTCGCTACCCGGCGACGGGCAGTTCCGGCTGAGCAACGAACAGTGGCAGGTCAAACTGAACCCGCAGGAGTTTCACGTGTTGCGTCAGGCGGGTACCGAACCGCCGTTCGTCGGCGAATACACCGACACCGAGACTCCCGGAGTGTATCGCTGCCGCGCCTGTGACGCGGCTCTGTTCGCCAGCGACACGAAGTTCCACTCTCACTGTGGCTGGCCGAGCTTTTTCGCTCCGTTGGCCGAGGACCGGGTGCGCTATCTGGAGGATCACTCGCTGCCCGGCCGGCCCAGAGTCGAGGTGCGCTGCGCCAACTGTGATTCCCATCTCGGCCATGTCTTCTCGGGGGAGGGTTACGACACCCCGACCGACCAGCGCTACTGCATCAACTCCATCAGTCTGACGCTTGCGCCAGAAGAGACCTGAGCCGATACCAGGCGGACTCGATCAAGGTCCCCGGGGCTGCGAGAGCTGTGGTTTCCTTCAGCCCACCGACCGTTCCGGGCATCGAAATCACCAGTGAACGGCATTGCACTTGAACCCATGGTCGTGGGTACTCTTGGGAGCACCGCGAATCCGGCGCGCCTCTGCGGGTGCCGGAGCGAGCGAAAGTAGGCTCATCGATGTGCCAGGAAAAGTTCCGACACCCATGATTAGCGTGTCCTTCGATCGCGTTCGGGAAGCCATCGCGCAGTTTCGGTGGCGGCCCGAAATGGGTGTGGAGGAAATTCCGGCGCCGAGGCGCATTGCCCCACACGCCTATGCGATCGAGGCCGAGTTATTCACAGCTGCGCAGGACGATCTGGGCAGCGGCCGGCTGATCGTTTTGTACGATCCCGCTGGTAATCCGGCTTGGCACGGAGATTACCGTTTCGTGACCTTGGCTAGGGCAGATGTCGATGCCGAGATGGCTGCCGATGGCCTACTCAGGGACGTTTGCTGGACTTGGTTGCTTGAAGCGCTGGATGATGCCCGAGCCGATTTCCATGACCCTTCGGGCACCGTGACCGTGGTGTCGAGCCGAAGTTTCGGGGAGATCTCGGGGCAACCCGATCGGGCCGAGGTGGAAATACGTGCCTCTTGGACGCCTGAGCTGGGAATTGATCTTGGAATCCAGCCGCACCTATTGGCTTGGCAGACGTTGTTGTGCACCGCGGCCGGTCTACCGCCACTGCCCGAGGGCGTTATTCCGTTACTGGGCCGGATGGAACGTTGATGGCTACCGAGGAGGACGTCGAACTGCCGGTGCTAGCCGCGCCGGCCGGGGGGCTACCGACAGTGGTGGCCGCCGATGACCAGTTGGCATCTTGTTTGCGAGCATTGACCGCCGGGTCTGGCGCGGTAGCGTTAGATGTGGAACGCGCCCAAAGCTACCGCTATTCGGGCAAGGCCTATCTGTTACAGTTGCGGCGTGCCGGCTCGGGAACATTTCTGATCGATCCGGTAGCGTTCGAAACCCTACCCAATGAGATTGCCCAGTTCACCGAGTTGCAGCAGCTTATAGGCGATCAAGAGTGGATACTGCATGCCGCCAGCCAGGATCTACCCAATCTGATTGCCCTTGGGCTGCGGCCAACCCGGCTGTTCGATACCGAATTGGCCGGGCGCCTGCTGGGACTGCCCCGAGTGAGCCTGGGGTCGATGGCTGAACGGTATTGCGGAGTGCGGCTGTTGAAGGAGCATGCCTCAGTCGATTGGTCCACGCGGCCGATCCCCGACGACTGGTTGACCTATGCCGCGCTTGATGTTGAGTTGCTCGATGTGCTGCGGGCACGGCTGTTGGACGATCTGATTGCTGCTGGCAAGGCCGAATGGGCTCAGCAGGAGTTCGACTGGCTGATCCAGTCCGCGCTGCGGCCGGCGCCAGATCAACTCGAGCGGTGGCGGCGTACCTCGGGCACCCATCTGGTGCGCTCATCACAGGGTCTAGCGATCGTGCGCGAGTTGTGGTTGGTCCGTGATCAGATTGCCAAGAGAACGGACAGGGCTCCTGGAAAGGTGCTGCCGGACAGGGCAATCAGCGAATTGGGTGCCTTGGTCACCAAACGGCACGCCCAGGTGCCCGGACGGGCGGAGTTGGACCAGATAGCTGGTTTCAAACGCCGGACCGCTCGCCGATATCAGGATGCCTGGCTGGCAGCACTTGATCGAGTGGCCAACATGCCGGCCAGCGCCCTACCATCCTTACGGCTGGCTGGCGACGGGATACCGGCACCACGGACCTGGGAGCGAATCAAGCCGGCAGCAGCCGCGCGTTGGGACCGGGTGCGGCCAGCGATGCTGGAACTGGCCGAGGAACTGCAGGTGCCGATGGAGAACCTGATCCAGCCTGAGGCCCTACGGCAGTTACTATGGGATCCCAATCGGCCAGCCACCGTGTCGAGCCTTGAAGAGCAGTTGGCCGATCTGGGTGTTCGTCCATGGCAGCGCTCCCTGGTGGCCCCGCTGGCGGCCGAATTGATCGCCTGAACTTGTCGGTTCGGCCGGGTAGCAGTCTACGCGGCGCATCGTTCCCAGTCGGGCGTGTTAGGCGGTGGCACGGCTTCCGGCCAGCCTGGCGAAGGGTAGAAACGAAGTGGAGTCCTTCTGTTGGGGTATGCCACCCCATTGGGCTCCTTTGACGGGCAGGGCTCTGTTGCCGGCTGCTGGTGTTGCCAGCAACTGAGCCCACGCCCCACCCGGCTCCCGTACCCGGCCCGGTACCGGTGTCTGGTGGGTGAACCGGCGGCCTATCCGGTGACTACGGCGTGGAAGTTGCGGATGGGCAGGTTGGGGTAGGTGCCGACCGACTGGAGTTGGAGCTGGCCCTTCTGGTTTAGGGCCGCCCAGTCGACGATCCACTGCTGGGTGACCGTGATCGTATAGTCCCCCGGATGCTCATACTTATGCCCGCAATCCGGTGACATTAGGAGCGGGTCGGTGTAGCGGGTTTTGGAGGTCATGGTCGCACACCAGATCACCGTGCCGTCTCCCCAGTCCACCGTCGCCCCGCCCGGGGTGGCCTGCATCTGGATGTCGATGCCCTCCATGCTCGTGGCAGCGGTCTGGGGTTGGACGCCCTCGGCCCACAGCCAGATCGGTAGCCCGACCGCCAGCAGCTTCCATTGGTTCCAGGATGGGTCCGGGCCGAGCCGCACCGTCGGGGTGGGCACCCCCAGCTGTAGCGAGGCCTGGGACACGACCCCGGCGATGTCGATGCCCGGCTCGGCTGGTTCGGCCGGGATCTCCTCTTCTTCGATTGGTTGGGGTGTGGTGAAGTAACTACGCCGGCCGCTGTGTTTGCAGCCGGCACCCGGTGGTGCGGTGGCCAGGATGTCCCAGCATGTCTTTTCCGGGGTTGGTTCCACTACCGGTGCCCCTGGTTGGGCCGGTGCCCCTGGTTGGACGGGCTCAGCAGCCGGTATTCCCGGTGCCCCCTGGCCAGCAGGCATCCCCTGCTGAGCCGGCTGAGCCGGTTTAGTCACAACACACTCCACGAATCCCACCGAGAGATCTGGCGTGGCGCCGCAGTCGTCGGCGTGGGCCGGGGGTGCGAGACCCAGCCCGCACACCGCCAACACCAGCCCACAACACACCAACCGTCGTGTCAGTCGCATAAGGTGTCTTCTTTCCCATCGACATGGAACATTTTCACTAGGCCGTCATCGGCCACCCGGAAATACGCGTAATAGCTGTACTTAACACCCTCATACACCACATTGTTATTGGCGTCCAGCGTTGCGATCCCGGTACCGTCCTGGCAGACCGCCATGGTGGCCACCGAATCCCCATACCTCTTGGTCCACGCCGGTTTCGTGGTGTTCGGCACCGGGCCGCTCACATGCAGCCCTCCGGCCTTGTTCTTCTCGAACCGGGCTTGGGTAGTTTCCAGTATCAGGCCTTCCAGGTAGGTGGTCATTTCGGGTGGGAACTGCGAATAGTCCCCGGTTAGCTCGTACTTGTTGCGGGTCTCGATATACCCCCAGAATGCCTGCTCCGCCTTGGCGTACATCAATGCCTTGGACGAGGTCGGGTCGGGGGTGTATTCGGAAGCAGGTGTCGGCGATGGCGACGGCTCCGGGGCCGGCTGTCTGGGTCCGCAGCCGGTCAGCAGCATGATCAGTAGTAGAAGTGGGATAGCTGCTAATCGGGGTATTGGTAGTGGTCGGTGTGTCGGCATTGAGTCCTCCAAGGGGGGTGTGGTCCGCAAAGGGGGATAGCGGCCCGGTGCCACTTATTGTTTCATACCGAACCCCCCTGTCAACCCCGCAACGACCGAATCTGTGGAAAACTCCACACCTTGCAACCGTCCGCGCATCGAGTGGACGTTGCCTGAACCGCAGGCACACACTTGTGCCGTGGACGTGTTCGATCGAATCGTTGCCGGTGAGATACCCGCCGAGGTCATCTTTCGTACCCCACGGGTGATCGCCTTCCTGGACGCTCATCCGCTGTTCCCCGGGCACACCCTGATCTGCCCGGTAGCGCATCATGAGACCCTCTACGATCTACCCGCGGAGCTCTACCCAGAGATTCTCGCCGCTGCCCGACGGATCGGCCTCGCCCAGCGGCAAGCCTTCGGCGCCGAGGGCACCTTCCTCGGCCAGAACAACGTGATCAGCCAATCGGTACCGCATTTCCATCTGCATGTGGTACCCCGGCGCCGCGGCGATGGCCTGCGTGGATTCTTCTGGCCACGTTCACGCCCCAGCTCCGAACAGTTGCGTATCGTTGGTGAGCAGTTGCGCGCAGCGCTGGACATTGAGGAGCAGTCATGAGCGATGTATTCAGCATCTTCATGCCCGGTCGCGCCCACTGGGAGGAAGTCAAACGGGCCGAGAAGATGCTCCTCGTGGACGCCAAACAGGGAAACGACGGCTCGCGCGGAGTTGACCTGGAGGAAGGTTTCATGGTGCTGAGGGATCGCACCGGAACCGCCACCGAGACCTCAACCGATATCGGCAACCCGCACCGCGTCCGGCTGAACAAGCCAGTCGAAGACGAGAAGAAGTCCGCGGCCGATGACATCACCCGAACTCCACCGGCCACGGACACCAGCGATTAGCCAACCCGGCAGTTCTTCAGGTTGCGCAGCACATACTGCATGATGCCGCCATGCAGGTAGTAGGCCCGCTCCCCTGGGGTATCGATGCGCACCACCGCATCGAAATCGATCGCCTCGCCATCGGCCCTAGTGGCTCGCACGCGAACCGTCCTCGGGGTGACACCGTTGTTCAGCTCGGCGATTCCGGCGATATCGAATATCTCCTCGCCAGTCAGGCCCAGAGAATCGGCGTTCTGGCCCGCGGGATACTGCAATGGCAGCACGCCCATACCGATCAGGTTGCTGCGATGGATACGCTCATAGCTCTCAGCGATCACCGCACGTACCCCGAGCAGCCGGGTACCCTTGGCCGCCCAGTCACGCGATGAGCCCGAACCGTACTCCTTGCCACTAAGGATAACCAGCGGCACCCCGGCGGCCTGATAGCTCACCGAGGCGTCATAGACGGTGCTGACTGGGGCATTCGACCGACTGAAATCGCGAGTGAAGCCCCCCTCGGTGCCGGGTGCCAGTTGGTTGCGCAGCCGGATATTGGCGAAAGTGCCGCGGACCATCACCTCATGGTTGCCCCGCCGAGAACCATAGGAGTTGAAGTCCTTGCGTTCCACACCGTGCTCGATCAGGTACCGGCCAGCCGGCGAATCGGCCTTGATCGATCCCGCGGGGCTAATGTGGTCGGTGGTCACCGAATCGCCCAGTTTGAGTAACACCCGGGCCCCGGCGATGTCGCCCACGGGCTCGGGTTCGGCTGGCATGCCTTCGAAATAGGGTGGCCTGCGCACATAGGTGGACGTCTCATTCCACTCGAAGATGTCACCTCGCGGGGTTGACAGGCCCTGCCAGCGCTCGTCCCCGGCAAAAACATCGACATAGGAACGCTCGTACATCTCGGCATTGATTGCGCTACCTATGACCTCGTCCACCTCGGCGGCGCTTGGCCAGATATCGCGCAGATACACCGGATTGCCGGCCGTGTCCGCACCCAATGGATCGGTCATGATATCGACATCCATGGTGCCGGCAATCGCATAGGCCACCACCAACGGTGGGCTGGCCAGGTAGTTCATCTTGACATCGGGATTGATACGTCCCTCGAAATTGCGATTGCCCGACAGCACGGCGGCCACGACCAAGTCGTCGGCGTTGGCGGCCCGACTGACCTCACCGATCAGCGGGCCAGAGTTGCCAATGCAGGCGGTACAGCCGTAACCGACCACCCCGAAACCGAGCCGGTCGAGGTAGCCATCCAGACCGGCAGCCCGTAGATAGCTCGTAACGACCTGCGAGCCCGGGGCAAGCATGGTTTTCACCCAGGGTTTGCGGACCAAACCCTTCTCGACGGCCTTCTTGGCGACCAAGCCGGCCGCGACCATCACCGATGGGTTGGATGTGTTTGTGCAGGACGTGATCGCAGCCACGCCGATGACGCCATGCCCAAGCCGCACCCGGATGTCCTCAACTGTGGTGTCGAGCGCCATCGAAGGATCGGAGGCATAGCCCGTCAGGGCCTCGCTGAACGCGACCCGGGCATCGGTGAGGGTGATGCGGTCCTGGGGACGCTTGGGCCCGGCGATCGATGGCACCACGGTGGCCAGGTCGAGTTCCAGATATTCGGAAAACTCGGGAATGGCCTGCGGATCGAACCACAGTCCCTGGGCCTTGGCATAGGCCTCGACCAGGGCGAGTTGCCGGGCATCCCTGCCGGTGAGCCGTAGATAGTTGATGGTCTGGTCGTCGATCGGGAAGACCGCGACGGTAGAGCCATACTCGGGGCTCATATTGCCGATCGTCGCCCGGTTGGCCAATGGCACCTCGCTGACACCCGGCCCGTAGAATTCGACGAACTTGCCAACCACACCGTGCCCGCGCAGCAGCTCGGTGATGGTGAGCACTAGGTCGGTGGCGGTAGCACCCTCGGGGAGTTCGCCAAACAGTTTGAACCCAACCACCCGAGGGATCAGCATGCTGACTGGCTGGCCGAGCATGGCCGCCTCGGCCTCGATACCGCCGACACCCCAACCGACCACGCCCAGGCCGTTGACCATGGTGGTATGCGAATCGGTGCCTACGCAGGTGTCGGGGTAGGCGACCAACTCGCCACCTATCTCGCGGCAGTACACGACCTTAGCCAGATGCTCGATATTGACCTGATGGACGATGCCCGTACCCGGGGGCACAACTTTGAAATTGTCGAAGGCGCCCTGCCCCCAACGCAGGAATTGGTAGCGTTCCCGGTTGCGCTGGTATTCAATCTCGATGTTCTTGGCCAGCGCCTCGGGCGTTCCGAAAGCCTCGGCTATCACGGAATGATCTATCACCATCTCGGCTGGTGACAGAGGATTGATTCGTGCCGGGTCGCCACCCAGTTCAACCATCGCCTCGCGCATGGTAGCCAGATCCACCACGCACGGTACACCGGTGAAATCCTGCATGATCACCCGGGCCGGGGTGAACTGGATTTCGTGATCCGGTTCAGCGGCCGCGTCCCAGTCGCCCAGGAAGGCGATGTCCTCCTTGGTGACATTGACGCCATCCTCGGCACGCAGCAGGTTCTCCAGCAAAATCTTCAAGCTGAAGGGCAGCTTCTCCTGGCCAGGAACTGCGCCCAACCGATAGTAGGCATAACTGATGCCGTCGACCTTAAGTGCGTCTTTGGCGCCAAAACTGTCAACGCTCATGCGACTCCCCGCCTCCGAGACTTACCTTGACGTCAAGATACTACATCTCGACCTCGCCCCGGCCCCAACGATGCCTCCGCCGCCAAGCCGTCGGGACGCCGGCAGAAACACCGGCATAAAGCCGACGGTAGCCTACCCGGCACCAGCGATTCAGGGCCTTCACCCAACCTACCCGGGATCGTCATGCCTCAGCCGGATCCGAATCCGGGTTGGAGCTACGGTTGGTGGCATGGTCCAGGACAATCACAGTGCCGACGGCAAGAAGACCTTCACCGAGAGAATCGACGTGGCTGGCGAACAGCTCGTCAACACCATCAAGAGCCTTTTCGAGGACGCCTCCGCCAAACGTGTCACCATCCGTTCTCACGAGGGCAAGGAACTGCTCAGCATTCCGTTGGCCTTCGGCGTTGCCGGTGGGGCGCTTGCCTTCCTCATGGCTCCCCTACTCAGCACGGTAGCCGTGATCGGTGGGGCGATGGCCCGGCTGACCCTGGAGGTCGAGCGCGAGAAATAATCTCAAGCCGCTTTGACCGGGAGGTTCAGGCGCCTATAGATGCCTGGGCCTCCCGTTTTCCAGTCCGCAGCCTTCCGGCCCAGGGCGGTGTCATTCGGCAGGACCGATTAGCCGTGAGACTCCTTGGACCGAGCAAACCCCGGATGCACCGCCTCGCTAACCGTTCGCTCATCGGGGACGATAGGTTCTCCGGGGCCCGGATCCGCCGCACCTGACAGTCACCGCACCGACTGGACGATCGGCATGCTCCCGGCCGCGGCAAGGCCAATATGCCCCGATTCACCGGGCTGGCGAAGCTACCGCTCATGGCTCAAGACGAAATTGATCAAAGCGAGCGTGGCATTCAGCTGACCAGCCCCGGTTGGCCACAGATGGCTGCCATCGGAACTGAGCCGCTCCTCAACCGTTATTCCCCGGGCACAACCATGCCAAGTGCGAGTGAACAGCCCGCTACTGGCGGTGCTGTCGGTATGGCCCGCGCATCGACCGTTAGCCGACCAGTAGGCCATCACCTCGTCGATGTGGGGCCAACCGGTGGCCGACAAATCATCGGGACCACCGCCACGATAGGGCACCACATCATCCGGCATGGCGTGCATGGCCAGCACCGATACCGGCGCCGGCGCAGCACAACCCATGTTTACCAACGACGCCCCCATCACCACTACCCCGGAAACAATTCGCTCGCAGGCGTATCGGTAGGCCATCATACCGCCATTGGAGAAACCGGTCAGGTAGACCGATCCGGCCATCGCGTCGGTACGCAACTGCCAGATGAGGGCATCCAAGAACGCCATATCGTCGACGTCTAGATCCCTGGCCTGCCCGCAGCATCCTTCGGCGTTCCACGACTCATTCCAGCCCTGTGGGTAGACCATGATGATGCCAGCCGCCATCGCCGGCCCGGTCAGCCCCGTGGTCGAGATCATGTCTTCGGCTGTACCATTGGCGCCGTGCATGGCGACGACCATCGGCAGCCGACCCCGATCCGGGGCCGGCTGGGGCACCTCGACGATTGCGGTCCGCACCAGACCGCCGATTTCTAGAGAGATGTAGTTGGTGCCGGGTTGCAGCTTAAGCAATCCGGCCACCCCACCCCTGGGCTGATGCGGCCCGGTGGGCAGCCCGCTGCCCCGGCTTGCGGCGTCCTCGGCTCGTGAGCGCTCGTTGCGCTGGGAAACGGTCGATTGCGGAGACTGGGGCTGTGCCGCGTTCAATCGCTGTCCACCGCCCCACAGCACCAGAGCGACCAGCAAAGTGGTAACCAATCCGGCACCAACCGCGGTGCGCATCCCTCGTCGAATGCCCGGCTTCGCCCGGCCAGTGGCCAGCAGGTCATCACCTAATCGAACAGCCACCCGGCCGAGGCCACCACCTAGAACGCGTATCCGGTGCAGTGCACCGGCCGAGGCCGGATCCCAGTTCCGCGTCGCCCAGAACCTGCCGGTGTTTCGCCGCCACCGCCCCATCAGCCGCTCGCTGAACTGCGACCGACGGCGCCCGAGTTGCATCCGAGCCACAAATAGCTGCCCCCATTGCACCCAGCGCTTCATGATGTAGTCCAGCCGCCGTCTACCACCAGCATCTGCCCGGTGACATAGCTGGACGCCGCACTGGCCAGGAAGACCGCGGCACCGGCGATCTCCCGGGCCTCGGCGACTCGTCCCATCGGGATGCGTGCCAGGATGCGTTCGGCCCATTCGGGCTCCGCGAACTTGCTGCGGGTCAGCTCGGTAACCACCCAGCCCGGCGCAATGCCGTTGCAACGGATACCCTGACCGGACCACTCCCGGCTCAACGCTCGCATAATCCCACCCACACCAGACTTGGCAGCACCATAGGCCACGATATCGGGCACCACTGCCTGGTAGTTGTTAAGCGAACCGATGAAGATATGGCTGCCGCCTCGCCCAGCCGCCAGCTGCCGCCGTCCAAGCGCCTGGCTGAGCAGAAATGGCACGGTTAGATGTACCCGCAGCAGCCGATCCCACTCCGCTAAGGGAAACCGGACGCTGGGCTCACGATGCTGAGAACCTGCCGCATGCACGATCACATCGATCGGCCCACCCAGCGCCCGCTCGCAGTCCGCGATCAACTGATCGGGATCGGCGCTCGTAACATCAGCCGGCATGGCCACCGTATTCGGCAACTCGGCTGCCGTCCGGGTCAATTGATCCCGGCTGCGAGCCACCAGGATCGCCCGAGCACCCGCCTCGCCGAAAGCCTGAGCGATGGCCCGACCTATCCCGCGACCGCCGCCGGTCACAATAGCCCGCTGCCCGGCCAGACTGAACAGTTCCAGAATGCCAGCTTGCGGAACATCGATCATGATTGCTCCCGGGTCGGTTCCCGGCCGGCGGGCCGGGACGAGTAAGCATGCCGCTCCCACTCGACATTGCCATATTCCGCCAAAGCACGCTGGGTCCGCTGGATATGCAGCCTCACCAATCCGGCCGCAGCGGTCGTATCCCTACGGCGCAAGGCATCCACGATCAGCGCATGTTCAGCACAGGTGGCCGAAAACGCTTCGGCCGACATTTGACGCACCAGTTCCCGGCGATAGGGCTGAGTCATATTCCACAACCGATCCACCAACTCGGTCAACAGTGGATAGCTGGCCCCCGAATAGGTGAGCAGATGAAACTCCCGGTCCAGCCGCATGAAGACACGCAGGCCATCCGGGCCCCCAGTCTGCTCGATGGCCGTCGCCAACCTGGCTGCCTCATCGATCTCGGCCAGACCGAGATTAGCCATCGATTCGACGATCACCACCGGCTCGATGGCTTCGCGCAGCTTATAGCATTGCTCGAACTCCTGTAGATCAAGCCCCGAAACCCAGGCACCCGAATGCACCTTGATCCGCACCAGCCCCTCGGATTCCAAGGTGCGCAATGCCTCTCGCACCGGCATTCGGCTCGCCCCGAACCGCTCGGCCAGCAACTCTTGACCCAGCCTGCTGCCAGGCACCAAATCCCCGTCCAGGATTTGGGTGCGCAACTGATCGGCGATGCGCTGACCCTGCACCGACCTGGCTCGGGACCGTTCGCTGTCGGATCGCTTGGTCATTCGGCCGGCCGAGTGGGATTCCATAGCCGAACCGCGGCCTCGGCAGCATACGCCCTGCCACCGGGATAGCTAACAAGCTCCATCTGCATACCCCAAGGACTCAGGAAATAAACCCAGCGCTGCCCCAGGTTCGGACCGCTGCTGTCGGTCGGTTCGCCGAGCACCCGGACCCCGGGAACGGCGCGCAGGTAGTCCAGTGCGGCATCCAGGTCATCGACGTAGAAGGCCAGATGGTGCCCCCCGACATCCGAGTTGGCCGGCTGCGCCAGGCTGCGTCCCGGCAACTCGTATTCGAAGATCTCGAAGTTGGAGCCATGCCCGCAGCGGTAGTGCCGGTTGCGGAAGCGGGCCGCATCGTCCACGTTGACATGCTCACTCAACCAATGGCCACCCGCCACCGATTCGAACGGTCCGAGCTCGAACAGATACACACATCCCAGCACATTGACGAAAAAATCGTGCGCCTGCTCGATATCGGGCACGGTGAATCCGACGTGATCCATTCCGCGAATACCGGGAACGGCCATGGTTCAACTCCTGGGGTCGATGAGGATCTTCATGGTGCTGCCCGCAGCGAGCGCAGCCAATGCTTCCTGCCAGTCTGCCAATGAATAGATTCTGCCAACAGCCGGTGCCAGATCAAGCGCTTCGCGGCCCATAAGATCCAAAGCGACATCCCAGGCCTGCGGCGAGTGCGAGAATCCGGCAGTCATCACCAGTTCGCGCAGGATCAGCATGTCCAGCGGAACCGATACATCCCGACCAAAGATACCTACCTGAATATAGGCACCACCCGGTCGAAGCGCACGCAAGGCGTTCCCCGCCCCGGTAGCCGACCCGGAACACTCGATAGCCACGTCGAAGCCGTTCTCCGCTGGCGTCTGGGTAGTGATGGCGATACCGTTACCCGCAAAGGACGCCAGCCTGTCGGCATCCTTGGCGATACCGGCGAGAGTCACCTGGGCCCCGGACGCCCGCGCGACCTGGGCGCTCAGGAAACCCATCGGGCCCGGGCCGGTGACCAACACGTGAGCCCCGGCGGGGATCCGGCTGCGCACGATCAGGGCATGGCAGGTGCAGGCCAACGGCTCGGCCAAGGCAGCGATCCTGTCGGGTAGGTTCTCCGGTACCGCATGCAGGTTCAGCACCGGCGCCACCAGCTGTTCGGCGAATCCACCGTCCCGGAAAGAGCCGATAGACTCCCGTTCGGCACACATATTCCGCCGGCCGGCCCGGCACATCGCACAACGTTCGCAACAACGAAAGAAGGTCTCGACAACCACCCGCTGTCCTACCCAATGCCGATCCGCCGCCGAGCCGACCGCGATGACCCGGCCGAGCACCTCGTGCCCCATGACCACCGGCGGATTGACCTTATACTCGTCGCGCATGACATGCACGTCGGTACCGCACATTCCGGTGTAGATCACCTCGATCCGCGCCTGCCCGGGGCCGGCAGTAGGCACGGGCACCTCGCGCAGCGCCACATTCTCCGCCCCGGGAGCGAACTTGACCAGCGCCCTCATCCTCGGATTCCCGCCCCGACGACCAGTCGTAGCGGCTCTTCCAGGCTGGCCTTGATGGCCTGCAGCAGTTGGGCACCCAGGGCTCCGTCGATCACCCGGTGATCGCACGACAGGGTCAAGGTGGCCACGCTCGCCACCGTCAACGCGCCATCAACCACCACGGGACGCTGTTCGGCGGCCCCGACGGCCAGGATCCCGGACTGCGGCGGATTCAGGATCGCCGAGAACTCCCGCACGCCGTACATGCCCATATTGCTGACCGAGAAGGACCCCCCCTCGATCTCGGACTGCTTGAGCCGGCCCGCGCGTGCCCGGCCAATCAGGTCTGCGGTGACCGCGGCCAGTTCGAGGAGCGGAAGCCGGTCCACTCCACGCACCACCGGGGTAACCAATCCGGTACCGGTGGACACCGCAACCGAGACATCCACTCCGGTGAATCTCCTTATCGAAGTGGTATTCCAGATTGCATTGGCGCCCGGGACCGCGAGCAGTGCCATCCCGATGGCCTTGATGATCAGATCGTTGATGCTCACCTTCACCGCGCTGATCTGGTTCACCTGCCTCCGGAAGGCCAGCAGCGCGTCCATCCGAACATCGCAGGTAACGTAGAAGTGCGGCACCGTCGATTTCGACTCGGTCAACCGACGGGCGATGGCCTGCCGCATCCGGGTCACCTCAATGTCCTCGAAGCCGGCGGATGCCTGACCTGTCGGCTCGTCGGCCGCGACCGCTGGCCTACTGGCATTGCGAACAGCCACGGCGGCCTCGACATCTGCCCGCACCACCCGTCCGCGCGGCCCCCGACCCTGGACACCGGTCAGATCCAGTCCATACTCGGCAGCCAGCCGACGGGCCAGCGGAGAAGCGAACAGCCGCTTGCCGTTGGCCCTAGCCGAGGCAGTCGAACCGGTGGCTGCCGCAGCGGTGCCGAAGGCCGGAGGCGACCCAGCGGTGGCGTTGGCGGCCGCCTCGCCGACATCGACCGGAACGGGCCGCTCGGCAGCCTCACCGAGCGCGGCAGCGATCGCGCTGGTGTCCTCACCGGCCGCCAGAAGAACGCAGATCGGTGCCCCGACCGCGACTCGATCCCCGGCCGCCGCCAGCAGCCGGCCGACCTTGCCGGCCCGCTCGGCAGTCACCTCGACATTCGCCTTGTCAGTCTCGATCTCGGCCAGCGCCTGGCCCTTGGTCACCTGATCGCCCATCTTGACCAGCCAGCTGGTCAGCACCGCATCGACGGCATCGGCCACCACGGCTGGCATCAAAACCACATTAGCCATGATCGATCCCCCTTCTCAGGCCCGTTGGCCCAGGTTAGCCCGGACGCGACCGATGGCCGCTACGATCTCCGGTCCGAAGGCCAGCGCTGCCCGTTCCAGCACCTTCGAGATCGTCGGAGTGGATTGCGACCCGTACACCCGTTGCACCGGCTGATCGAGATAGTCGAAGAATCGTTCGGTGATCTCGTTGGCGATCCGGGATGTGTAGCCGGGCCCGGGCGAACCCTGCTCGATCAACAGCACATTGTTGGTCTTGCGAATCGACTCACCGATGGTATCCCAGTCCATCGAGGCGATGTCCAGCCAGCGCAAATCGATCACTTCGGCATCGATGCCGGTCTCAGCTACCGCGTCCAATGACAGTTGCACCATGTTGAGGTAGCTCAGGATCGTCAACTCCGAGCCGGCACGCCGGATTCTGGCGCTGCCAGGAGCAATGATGTAGTCCAGATCATCGGCGGGCACCCGATCTGGGTTCTCGTACAGATCGACATGCTCGATCACCAGCACCGGATCCTCCAGCGCCAGGGCCGCATTCATCAGACCCACGTAGTCGAAGGCATTCGAAGGCGCGACGATCCGCCAGCCCGGATGCGCCGCATAGACCCCGGCCGGGTCCATTGAATGCTGTGAGCCATACCCGGCCCCCATGGCGCATTTCGAACGCAGCACCAGCGGCATGCCATGCCCGCCGCCGAACATATGCCGGGCCTTGCCGATCTGGTTGAAGACCTGGTCGGCGGCCACCCACATGAAATCGGAATACATGAACTCGACCACGGGCCGATAGCGGCCATCCATCGCGATGCCGCCGGCCAGCCCGGCGAAACCGTTCTCGCTGATCGGCGTGCCCAGGATTCGGTCCCCGAACTCGGCCTTCAGGCCGCGGGTGATTCCGTTCGTGCCCCCCTTCAGATTGTGTACGTCCTCGCCCAGGGTGACATAGCGCGAATCGGTCTGCATCCGGCGCTGCATCACATCGGCAGCCGCGTCGGCGAATTTGACCGCCCGCCAGTCGGTGACCTGGTCGTCCTCGAGCACATGCCAGGCGGCAAGCTCGCTGGCGTCCCCGCGGATACCGAAATCCACGAATGCCGGGTCAGGCCACAGTTCGGGACGGATTCGCTTTCGGGGTCGCGGGGAGGTGGGATCGTTTTCGGCGAACTCGTCCATCAAGCCGGCCAGCACCGCATCGATCTGCTCCACCATCGCATCGAAGACCCCGGCGGTCAGCAGTTGCCGGGCCATCAGTTCGCGGGCGACCCGCTGGATCGGATCCCGAGCCCGCCATTCAGCCTCTTCCTGCTTGGATCGATAGCCGAAGGCGCTACCGGGGAATGGGCCGTTCTGGTGGAAGTAGCGGTAGACCTCCGCCTCCACCACCACCGCGCCCCGGCCAGAACGTAGGTACTCGGCCGCCTGCTGCATCACTAGATGCACCGCCAACGGATCCATTCCATCCACTCGCCAGGCGGGCATGCCGAAACCGGAGGCCCGCGCCGACAGGCGTGGTTCATTGGTAGCCTCGAAGACGTTGGTGGAAACGGCATACAGGTTATTTTCGATGAAGAAGCAAAGCGGCAGATGCCAGGCGCTAGCCAGATTCATTGTCTCCAGGCTGGATCCGATGTTGGAGGCACCGTCCCCGAAGTAGGTGACCGTGAGGTCGCTGCCACCCGGTTGGGGGTGCTCGGCCTGGGCATGCTTCTGGCAAAAGGCCGAACCATTGGCCAATGGCACACCGCCGCCAACGATCGCGTTGGTGCCCAAGTTGCCGGCCTCACGCCATTGCAGGTGCATCGATCCACCCCGACCGTGGCTGAATCCCTGGTCAAGCCCCAGGATCTCGGCCAACGTCTTCTTGATGAAGGCATGCACCCGCTCATCGATCGGATGTCCGGGATCGAAGTCAAGCCCCTTCAGGTAGTTCAATCCCTTGGCCAGGAACTGGTGATGGCCACGGTGAGTGCCGTTGACCGCGTCGCTGGGGCGCAGACCGATGATCGAACCGACCGCTCCGCCTTCCTGCCCGATGCTGGAATGGGCGGGCCCGTGCAGGGCGCCCTCGGCGGCCAGCTTCAGAGCGATCTCCTCAAACGACCGGATGATCTGCATCTGGACCAGCATCGCCCGCAAGAGTTGCGGATCGGCAGCCGCCCAGTCCTCCGGGGTGGAGCTGAGCCGCTTCCACGCGACCGCCGGAACTAGCACTTCTTCGTGACTCATGGACCTCTCCAGGGTTTCGGATGGGTGGCGTACCGAGTGGCGCCGTACCCTGCGCGATACACAATTGTATCCAATTGCCTTTCCTGGATGCAACGAAACCACACGCATCCCATGAGCGGACGCTACGATTGACCGGGCCGGGCAAGGAGGCCGGCGATTATGCAATGGAATCTGACCGGGCGCCGGTTCGTGATCACCGGAGCCGCCAGCGGGATCGCCCGCGCCACCGCGCTGCTTCTGGCCACTGAACAGACCCGCCTGGTGCTGGTCGATCTGAACGCCGAGGGCCTGGCAAAAACCGCGGCAGACTGCCGGGCTGCAGGAGCCACCCAAGTGGAGATCCTGGCCGGTGACCTCACAGATCCAGCCAGGATGGGCGCGCTTGGCGAGTTGGTGCGTACCACCATGGCTGGGTTGGATCACCTGGTGCCGGCGGCTGGCATCATCGATCGCAGCCCCATCGAGCAGATGAGCGACGCTCACTTCGACCGCGTACTCAACATCAACGTGCGCGCGGTCTTCCAGATCGTGCGCGAACTGCTGCCGATGATGGCCGACGGCGGCTCTATGGTGCTGTTCAGTTCGGACGCCGGTCGGCGCGGCAGCCCCGGCAAGGCCGCCTATGCGACCTCGAAGGCCGCCATCAACGGATTAGCCCGCAGCATTGTCGGCGAAGTGGGCGCTCGACAGATCCGGGTAAATGTCTTGTCCCCCGGATTCATCGATACCCAGATGAATGCCGCGACCTTCGCCGAGAAGGGTGCGGAGTTGGCCGCCGAGACCCCACTGGGCCGGCATGGCCGGCCCGAGGAGGTCGCCAGTGCGGTGGCCTTCCTTTGCTCGGACGCCGCGTCCTTCGTCAATGGCATCACCCTGGCCGTCAACGGCGGCCACTATATGGCCGGCTGAACCCGACGCCAGACACCGCACACCAGCATCGGACCCAAGAATCAGGAGCACAATGTCCAGCATCCAGCAGCGCGAGCAACAGGTCATCGACGCCTTGCCGCAAGGCCTGTTCATCGGTGGCGAGTGGGTGAGCACCCAGACTGGGGTCGGGGTGGAGAACCCAGCCACCGGCGCGGTTTTCGCCGAAGTCGCCGATGCCACTCCCGAACAGGCCGGCCAGGCCCTGGATGCCGCGGTGGCCGCCGCACCCGAGTGGGCAGCCTCAAAGCCGCGCGACCGTGCCGAACTGCTGCGGCGGGTCTTCGAGTTGATCGAGGAACGCCGTGAGCTATTCGCTACCTGTATGACCATGGAAATGGGTAAGACCTACAAAGAGGCTCTCGGCGAGGTCGCCTATGGCAACGAGTACATCCGCTGGTATTCCGAGCAGGCCTGCCGGATCGAGGGCTACACCGCCCCGGCGCCCGCCTCCGGTCGCCGCATCCTGGCTGAGAAGGTGCCGGTCGGGCCGGTGCTGGCCATCACTCCCTGGAATTTCCCGTTGGCCATGGCCACCCGCAAGATCGCTCCAGCACTGGCAGCCGGGTGCACGGTGGTCTGCAAACCGGCAAAACTGACCCCGCTGGCCATGCTGCTGTTCGCTCAGGTGCTGGCGGACGCCGGGCTCCCCGCCGGGGTGGTCAACATCTTCACCACCGCCGATTCCGGAGCGACCACCGGCCCGCTGATCGCCGACCCGCGAATTCGCAAGATCACCTTCACCGGATCCACCGAGGTGGGCATCGGCCTGCTGAAAAGCGCCGCCGACCGGGTGCTGCGCTCCTCGATGGAACTCGGTGGCAACGCACCGCTGATAGTGTTGCCCGATGCCGACCTGGACCAGGCGGTGGCCGGAGCCATGGATGCCAAGATGCGTAACCTGGGCGAATCGTGCATCGCAGCCAACCGGCTGCTGGTGCACGAATCGCTGATCGACGAGTTCACCGACCGTTTCACGGCCGCGATGGCCGCCCAGCGCGTCGGCTACGGGCTTGAGGAAGGGACCGACGTCGGCCCGCTGGTCGAGGCCGCCCAGCGCGACAAGGTGCTGGAGCTAGTGCAGGATGCCATCGACGCCGGCGGTCGCCTTACCACCGGCGGCCAGGCGATCGACGGGCCGGGGTACTTCATGGCGCCCACCGTGGTTACCGATATCCAGCCCGGTACCCGAATCCTCACCGAGGAGATCTTCGGGCCCTTCGCCCCGATCATTTCCTTCGCCACCGAAGACGAGGCGGTCGAGCTGGCCAACGCCACCGACTTCGGGCTGGCCAGCTACGTGTTCTCGACCGACATCGCACACGCCGTCCAGGTGGCCCGCCGTATCGAGAGCGGTATCGTCGGCATCAATGCGGGTGTGATCTCCGATGCCGCCGCGCCCTTCGGCGGGGTCAAGATGTCTGGGCTGGGACGCGAGGGCAGCCAGCAGGGCATTGAGGAATTCTTGGAGACCAAGTACATCTCCTTGCCCTGCTGAGCGGTACCGTTCCCGGTTCCGGCAGGCGCAGCGAACCCGCTCGGATCGGGCGGCCGCACCTGCCGGAGCGGTTCCCCGGCTCCAGATCGAGTGATCGCCTGGAGCCGAGAACCGGGCTGGTTCGACGTCCCAAGGTCCGGAATCGATGGCCTGGCATAAGTGCCTAGGTATCCCCTCGGCCCGAAAGGCCCTTGGGAATCCTTTTGCCGGAGTCCTTATTAACCGGCAGCATCTTTCGCCGGAGAACTATGACTCGATCACTCTGTTTAATTCGATCTTGCCGCCATCGGCTTTAAGTCCACGCGCTTTACAGATCCTTATCAGTCTTCCCTGCACCTGTAATATTTGCCGGGCCCTTCAAAATCCTTGATGCTGCCCACTTCCGGTTTCTCTATATTGTACTTCCATCCTTATTTTCTGGTTTACGTGGCACACCAATTCATATAACTGCGCTTGCCATTACTTCTTCTTTTTCTTCGGAGCAGGCAGTTCCTCGTACATCGCTTCCAGCAACTTCCTCAGGAACTCCTTGTCCTCCACATCATCAACGAGCAGCATTTCCTTTGCCCCTTCATACGGAAGTTCCATAACCGCAGCCGGCATTATGGACACGGCTGCCTTCACAGGTTTCACGAGGAAGCGGTCATCGTAAACGCCTCCAACCACCTTGCCGCGATAATAAATGATGTATTCTCCCATCATGGCGCGATAAGATACATCTTCCAGATCTGATAGCTGCTCCAGTATAAAATCTAAGTATTCTTTGCTTGATGCCATGGCCTATCCCTGTGGGCGTAGTCAATTCCTGCGATTCCATCCTGCCACCAGAAGCCCTCCAGCGGTGGCCCAACATAATCGAAGTAGCCCTCAATCCGATGATTGTCTTTCTTGCCCGCTTTGATTGTGAAAGCAATCCCGTACAGATGATCAGATGTCTGAAAAGCCTTTATTTCCAGCACTTTTTCACACTTTAGCACTAAACGCGTGACATCAATACTACGGTCTCCACATGGTGGGTCATCGGGAACAGGTCGAATGCCCGCAATTCGACCAGCCGATAACCGGCCGATGTGAAGGTGGCCAGGTCGCGGGCCAGCGCCGCCGGGTCGCAGGCCACATAGCAGATTCGCCGCGCCCCCAAACCGGCCAAACGCCTACTCACCCGTTCCCCGGCCCCGGCCCGGGGCGGATCGAGCACGATCAGATCGGTGCAGCCGGGTAGCCTGCCGAGCAACTGGGCAAGTCGTCCGGCATGGAACCGAGCCGAGGGCACGTTACGGCGAGCCAACTCGACCGCGGTGGGTTCGGCCTCGATGCCGGTTACCAAGCAACCGGCATCGGCAAGTGCCCCAGCGAACAGCCCGGCCCCGCAGTACAGGTCCAGCGCCCGATCCCCCACCCGGGGAGCCAACATTTCGATGACCGTCCGCGCCAGTAGCTCAGCCGCTCCGGAGTGGGCCTGCCAGAACCCCGCAGCCCGTACCGAATATCTGCGCCCGGTCACCTGCTGGGTCAATAACTCCGGCCCGAGCAGGGGCACCGCCGCCTGACCCAGGACGCTCACGGCATCCGACCCGACCGCCACCCGGATCTCACCATCTGGCAGCATCAGATCCCGTAGCGCCCGCCGGGCCGCCGGATGAGCGATCCGACAACCCATTGCCGGCAAGACCACCAGCCCATCGGAACGCCAACCGCGCAGGCCAACCCGGCCTTCGCGGACCAGGAACCGCATCCGCGTGCGATAGTCCTGCCCGGTCAGATCACCCGGTACCGGTTCCACCACCACAGGATGGTCGATGCCGGCCAGCCGGTGCAGTTGCTCGGCGATTACCTGCGCCTTGAGCACTCGCTGCCGGGCCAAGCCCACATGCTGGAAGTCGCACCCACCGCAGAGACCGGCGACCGGGCAGGGCGGGACGGCACGGTCGGCAGCAGGTTCGAGAACCTCGCTGACCTCGGCCCACCAGAACCGCGGCCTCGACGTGTCCGTGAGGGCGATGCGGACCAGTTCTCCCGGTATGCCGTGCCGGACGAAAACGACCCGCCCGGCCACTCTGGCCACACAATGCCCGCCATGCGCGATCCTTCCCAGACGCACCGGGTCCATCCAGGCACCACCCCGCGATGCGCTGTCTGACGTGCTCACCATGGCGACCATTCCACCACCTGTCCACGGGCTGCAACGCGGGCCATAGCGTCGAATACCCTGCTGGTAGGCTAGCGGTAGCGCATTTTCCGGGAGTCTGCGATATCGCTGATGGAACCGGGCGGCAGCCGGCCACCGCACGGATGGCTGCCGGGCCGAGTCGAGGAGCATTGAAGCGATGGATCTGCAGACCTTCTTTCAAGCCAATCCCAAGGTCGCAATCGCATTTTCAGGAGGCGTGGATTCAGCCTATCTACTTTACATGGCCGTCACCTGCGGAGCCGAGGTCGGCGCATACTACCTAAAATCGGCCTTCCAGCCGCAGTTCGAGTTCGAGGACGCGACCCGGATCGCCGCCGAACTCGACATCGGCCTACGGGTTATTCCAGCCGATATGCTAACCAACGATCAGATCACCGCGAACCCGCAGAACCGTTGCTACTTCTGCAAGCGAGTGGCCTTCGAACTCATCGGCCGAGCCGCCCAAAGCGATGGGTTCCCCGTCCTGCTGGATGGCACCAATGCCTCCGATAGCGCCCAAGACCGCCCGGGCATGCGGGCGCTGCGTGAACTGGCGGTTCGCTCCCCGCTACGCGAATGCGGTTTGACCAAACAGGAAATCCGGCAATTGTCGAAGCAAGCCGGGCTGGCCACCTGGAACAAACCCGCCTATGCCTGCCTAGCCACCCGGATACCACCCGGCGAGGTGATCACCCGCGAAAAACTACAGGCCACCGAATCGGCCGAAAAGCATCTGCACGAACTCGGTTTCGCCGATTTCCGGGTTCGCATGCTCGGCACGGCAGCGAGACTACAGGTGCCCGCCAGCCAATTCGAGCGTGCACTGGCATTACGCGAACAGATCGTCGCCGAGTTCAAACGTTACTACTCCGCGGTACTGCTCGACCTTGAGGCCCGGCCATGACAGCCGAGCTACGCGAGTTGCTGACCGCCGTCAGATCCGGCGAACTGGATATCGACACCGCGATCCTGGCGATCAGGAAACAACCCTTCGTGGATCTCGGCTTCGCCCGGGTAGACGTGCATCGCCGGATACGCCAAGGTGCCACAGAAGTCATCTACGGTGCCGGTAAGACACCCGAACAGATCTGCGGCATCATAGACGCCCTGGTACAGGCCGATCAGCGTACGATCCTGATCACCAGGCTGACCACCGAACATGCCGAACAGGTGGCCGACCGGCATGACCTGATCTATCACCCGACCGCACGGATCGGGGCCATCGGAACACCTCCCACCCCCGACGGTCTGGGTCGCATCGTGGTAGCCGCCGCCGGTACCAGCGATATCCCAATAGCCGAGGAGGCCGCGCTCACCGCGGAATACCACGGCAACGAGGTGACAAGACTCAACGACGTCGGGGTGGCCGGCCTACACCGTCTGCTGGCCAGCCTGGATGAGCTCATGACCGCGTCGGTGATCATCGCCGTCGCCGGCATGGAAGGGGCCTTGGCCAGTGTCATCGGTGGCCTGGTGGCCTGTCCCGTAATCGCGGTACCAACCAGTGTGGGCTATGGAGCCTCGCTGGGGGGCGTGTCGGCGCTACTGTCGATGCTGAACTCGTGCAGCAGCGGGGTGTCGGTAGTGAATATCGACAACGGCTTCGGCGCTGGCTATCTGGCCAGCGTGATCAACCACATGGGGGTGCGATGACCAGGACGCTCTATTTGGACTGTGAAATGGGCGCCGCCGGTGACATGCTGGCGGCCGCACTACTGGAACTACTACCCGACCCGCAGGGATTCATCGCCGAGTTCAACTCGCTCGGCCTACCCGGTGTGCGGGTCGGCGCCACCCGGACGAGCAAACTCGGCGTCGGAGGCACCAGTTTCCAGGTACTGGTCAACGGGGTGGCAGAGCAGGCCGACCCCGATCACCGGCATCAACATAACCACCATGTGGAGCAAGCCCAGACCGATCACTTACCCGGGCGCTCCCCCGATGCCGGCCACCGCCACGATCACGGCAGCGAGCAGGCAACCGGTCACCCGCACCGACATGGCGATCTGAGCCGCATCACCGACATCATCACCGGGCTTGGCCTGCCAAAGACGGTCCAGGACGATGCATTGGCCGTATACCGGCTAATCGCGGAGGCCGAAAGCCAAATCCATCAGGTGCCGGTGAGCGAGATTCACTTCCACGAGGTCGGTGCCCTGGATGCCATCGCCGATATCACCGCGGTCTGTCTGCTGCTAGCCAGATTGGCTCCGCAGCGGGTCATCGCCTCGCCCATCCGGGTAGGAGCCGGACAGGTGCGCTGCGCGCACGGGCTGATGCCGGTCCCCGCGCCCGCCACCGCGCTGATCCTGACCGGCATCCCTACCTACGCTGGTGAGATCCGCGGTGAACTATGTACCCCGACCGGTGCCGCATTGGTCAGGCATTTCGCCCACGAGTTCGGTGTTATGCCGCCGCTACGGGCCGATCGGATCGGCTACGGCATGGGGAAAAAGGACTTCACGGCCGTCAACTGCGTCCGAGCGCTGCTGGGTGACGCCTGGGACGCCGGGGATGAATCAACCGGCGATGAAGTCGTGCTCGAATTGAGTTGCAATCTGGACGACATGACCGCCGAGGCGATCGGCTTTGCCATGGACGCCCTGTTAACAGCCGGAGCGTTGGAGGTCTACACCCTATCGGCCGGCATGAAGAAGTGCCGCCCGGGCACGGTGCTCACCGTGCTGTGCCGTCCCGGAGATCGGGCGAGGTTGGTCAAGGCGATCTTCGCGCACACCGTCACGCTCGGCATCCGTGAACAAACCATGCGCCGTCACACCCTGACCCGCACCCAAACCGATGTGCCCACCAGGTTTGGCCCAATCCGCAGGAAGCTGGCCCATGGCCATGGGGTGCGGCGCGCAAAGTACGAGTACGACGATCTGGCCCGGGCAGCCGAAACGGCCGGCCTGGGATTGGCCGAGGTACTGTCCTTGATCGAACAGGACGCGGCCGAGAGCTAGCCCTCGGCTGGTTCGCCCGCCGCCTACTTAGAATCCTCGGCGTCCGGCACCGACCTGGCCAGCGAGGTAGGCAGCGTCATCGGGATCAGGTCACCCGGCACCCTGGGCTGATGGTCTCGCCGCACGACGGTATTGGAGAAAAACTCATACAGCAACTCGGCAGTGCCCGAATCCACCCCGCTGGCCTGCCCGGCTTCCCCCATCACAACGCCACGCAGTAACCACTTCGGCCCCTGAGCAAACCAGGTGCGCGAGATATGCACCACGCGGTTGCCACGCGGATCGGTCAGCGGGATCACCCGCCGGACCTCGGTGCCGAACGGTCCTTCCACCAAGGTGACATGGCCGCCGGCCTTCTCAGTCGCCTCAATCATCTCCTGCCGGATCTCGGCGACCATCGAGCTGTGCGCCGGGGCGGCGAACAAGGCCACCTCGATAGCCGAAGAACCAGACATCACCAGGGCCGCCTGCACCCGCTTGGTCTTCTGATCGACCTGCAACTGCATCTGCATGCCCTCGAACGGAGTCAACACCATGCAGCCGAAGTCGAGGCGCTCCACATCGTCGGCATCCAAATCGACCTCGCCGACATCGAAGGGACCATCCACCCGCCAGTCGCGGCTGGCATCCAGCCTCTCCCATTCGTCACGATCATCGACGGTTTCCCCATCGTCTTCGGAATCAACGGCTGTCTCGGAATCCTCGGCCGTGGCCCGCTCATCGTCAGCCACCGCATCCGAGGCCGGCTCGGCCTCCTCGATCGAGTCGTCTTCAGCCTCGTCAAGATGGTCCTGGGTGTCTTCGACACCGGACTCGGCCGAATCGGCGGCCACGGACTTCTTGCGACGACCAAAACCAAAGATCACGATCATTCCCCTTCTTCGACCCGTACCAGCGTACTGGTTGGGTCGCCAGGCGCCGATTCGGACCGCCACGCCCGGACCCCGCCGGTCGACCCGTATCCGTCAGCGCCCCGCTCGCTTTCCGGCAACTCGGCCACTACCTCGAAAGCTGCGTACGCAACGGGCTGAATTACCAGTTGGGCTATGTAGTCTCCCCGATGCAGGCTGATCGGTGCGCTGCGGTCGGTGTTGAGCAGACAGACCTTGATCTCGCCCCGATAACCCGCGTCCACTGTGCCGGGGGCGTTCACGATGGTCAGCCCACAGCGAGCCGCCAGCCCAGAACGCGGATGCACGAAGGCGGCATAACCGGGCGGCAATGCCACAGCCACACCCGTCGGCACCAGGACGCGCTCTCCCGGGTGAATGACCACATCCACCGCACAGGGCAGATCGGCTCCCGCATCCCCGGGATGGGCATAGACGGGCGGCGGGACGTCGGCCACCAGCTTGATCGCAACCGCCAGCTCGGATTGGTTTGGACTCACCCGTGCAAGGGTAGCCGTCCACCGAATCGATCGCTCGATCCGCGATCGAACCGGCACCTCAACATGATCGAACCGGCACTTCGAAGCGACCCCGGAGCTATCGGCCCGCCGCGATCCACACTTCCCTCGGACTGCCGCCACCGACCAGGCACCCGGCTTCGGCAACGTCGATAGGATGGCCGACGTGACCAACTCATCCTTAGAACCCAATCCGGTCGGCAGCCTGGAGTTCAAGATCGTCGCCGGGTTGCTGGGCGCCGTCGCCACCTTCGCCGTGCAGCGGCTTGTCCGCGCCGGGTGGAAGCAGATCACTGGCCAGGAACCGCCGGATCCGGACGATCCCGAGGCCACCACGATGTCCGCCGTCGCCTGGGTGGCTGCCAGCGCGGTCGGGGTCGCCGTGGCGCAGGTGGCCACCCGCCGTTTCACCGCCAGACGCTATGCAAACCTGGGCCGCTGCCGGGCGGCACGGGACACCGCCAAGAACAGCGATGCCCTGACCAAGAGGAGCGCCAGGATCGCCCGACGGAACTGAGACCGGGCGTCCGGCCAAAAGCAACCGGACCAGCACTGGGGATGCTGGCCCGGTTGCAGATTGTTATTTGGGGGTTGGCAGTCAGACGCAATCGACGCAGTAGTCGAACCCACCGCGGGATTCCGCCAACTGCGAACGGTGCTTGACCAGGAAGCAGGACGCACAGGTGAACTCGTCAGCCTGTCTAGGTAGCACCCGGACAGTCAGTTCTTCGTGCGAAAGGTCTGCCCCGGGCAGTTCAAAGGCTTCGGCCGCCTCGACCTCGTCCTCATCAACCTGACCGGAGGCCTTGTCATTGCGTCGACTCTTGAGTTCTTCGAGTGAATCCTCACCTATCTCCTCGTCAGTCTTGCGAGGAGCATCGTAGTCGGTTGCCATGGTGCCCTTCCACGCTATGTGGCCCATCGCGACGCGGAGACCCCGCGTGCGCATCGATGCATGTTGTACCATATCGGCGCAATGAATCAAGCCCGATGACAGTTCTTGGCGGCCGGGATTCGGCGCGGCAGGCACTCTCGGGCTCCGGCCGCAGGGTAGGTTACAGGAAAGGCCATCGGCACGCCCACCCGGGGCAGCCCCGCACACACAAGACAGCCAGGAGACCGGCAGATGGAAAGCGCCTTGACGCCGCGCGAGATTCAAGCCCGCATCCGCGCCGGCGAATCGGTGGCTGAAGTTGCGATGGCAGCCGGAGTCCCTGAGGAGAATATCGAAACCTATGCCGGTCCGGTACTCGCCGAACGCGAGCACGCCGTCACCATGGCCAGAGTGGCGCCGGTGCGTCGGCGCGGTGAGGGCGGTGGGCACCGCCTGCTCGGAGACACCGTGAATGACGCGCTGACCGCGGCTGGGATAGCTCCCGAAGACGTCACCTGGGATGCTTGGCGCAATGAGGACCGCCGCTGGAGCGTCCGGGTAGGCTGGCCCGACGGGCATGCGGTTTTCGAGTTCGATCAACGCGGCAGATTCTCCACCGCAGCCGACGATTCCGCCCGGACCCTCATCGCCGAGCACCCGCCGGCTGCGCCGGCTGCACCCGGTGACCCCGACAGCGAACCCACCGTCGACCTGAACGACGAACTGGCCATCGTGCGGGTGGTGCAAGATCACACCGAGCCACCCAGTGCGTTACCCGACACACCGGCCGCCCGGATCATCAAACTTCCCAACCGAGCCGGCACCGCCGACCAGGATTCGGACGACGATGAGCCCGATGACTATTCCCCCGCCGAGTTGGAGCAGGTCGATGGGGTCTACGACATCATCCCCAACCCGCGCAGCGATATGGACGTGCTCTACGACATGCTCGCCGGATTCAACGAGGACTCCGTGCGCATCTACACCGGACTCACCCAGCCGGTGAATACGGCACCCATCGGGGAACCGGTGGCGCCACCGCCGAGCCTAGAACCGGCCCAACGCAGCATGACCGACGACGCCACGTCGGAGGTGATGCCAACCCCGGTCACGTCCGAGCAGCCCAAGCCACGCCGCCGGAGTGGGGCCAAATCCGGGCCCGCCCAGACCCGCCGGAAGACCGAGCCCAGCCACACCCGAAAGGACACCGCCAACCGGCTGGACGCCAAGTCGCGTCGAGCGGACCAGCCAGATGCCCCCGATGCCAGCCGATCTCAACAAGCCAAACCAGAACAGCCGCCGGGCGGTCCCCAACCCGAGTCGCCGCCCACACCCAAACCACGGGGCCGGCGCAGACGAGCCGCCGTACCAAGCTGGGACGAAATCATGTTCGGCGGGCCGCCAACGACCAGTGACTGACCGGCCGTGACCGGGTCAACGCCCGGCGTCCACCAGCAGCGGGACGCGCATCTCCGCCGAGGTCAGCGAGCCATGCTGCCCGACCAAGGTCAGTTCTCCCTGCTTGGTCAAGGTCATCACCGCCCAATCGTCGGCCATTGCGACCAGCACATCACCAATCCGGGGCCGGAACTCCTCGGCCACCGGACCGAACCAGCCGGCCTCCAGCGCCTCCTCCCGGCGCACCACCAGGGCCCGATCCCCCAGCCGTCGCCGCCATTGGGCAGCCACCTCATCGGGACGAGCGGTATAGAGCTGCCGTAGCCGGCCTTCGCCGCCGATCAGTTCCAGGCCATTGGCTAGCCCGGGGGTGTCCTCCAGGATGATTTGCCGATCATTGGGCACGTCGACCATGCCATGATCGCCAGTGATCAGCAGACACACCTCCGGATCCAACTCGGCACGCAACCGCTCCAGCCAATCGTCCATTCGATCAAGGGTGTCGAGCCAGGCCGTCGAACCGCAACCCAGACCATGCCCCGTATGGTCCAGTCGGCGATCGTAGGCGTACACCAGGCTGCTCATCCCGGCCCGGGATGCCTGGACGATTCTGGCTATGCGATCGGCGGCATCCTGCTCATCGGCCAAACCCACGAACCGTGGGCCGCGCAGTCCTGCCCGGGTCAGCCCAGAGCCCTCGAACTGGGCGAGGGTCACCGCCGTGGTGGCCACCTGCCGGTCGTTCAATCGCTGGAACCAGGTTGGCGTGGGCTGGAACTCCTCGGCCACCAGCCGGTCATCCCACAACAGCGCGTTGAGGATCCAGTCGTGCGCCCGAAACGAATAGCCGACAATGCCGTGGCGGCCGGGCGGTATCCCGGTGCCCAGGCAAGTCAGCGAGGTCGCCGTGGTAGAAGGTACCGCACTGGTCAACTCGTGGGCCCGATCCACCAGACCGGCCAGATAGGGCACCCGCGCCCGATGGGTACGCAGCAGTTCCAGTCCCAAGCCGTCGATCATGGCCAGCACGTAGCGACGGGCCGCCGGCAACCCGAACGGATCGTTCGTTCCCGCCAGGCCGGGCACCAGATGGGCAGCCATCGCAGGCAGGATCTCGGCCAGCGTCGAACGGCCGTACTCCGGAAGCACCAACCAGTCGCTCATCGACCCACCCGTTGCTGCAGGATGGTGCCGAAAGCCACCAGCTGATCCACATTCCGGATGCCGTCCGCCGCCGGACTCATCCTGATCACCATGTCCTCAGCGAAATTCGTGCCGGTGAAGCCGTGGTCGGCTTCACAATTCGGGTCTGCGCAATTAGCCGGTACGAGATCAAGTTTGCGCATCGCATCCCAGCTCAACGTCAGCCAGGTCTCCACCACTTCGGCCCCCGCAGAGCCGAAGCATTCCGGATGCGACACCACTCGGCTCAGCGCCACCGCCCCCAGGCTGCGCAACGGCACCGACTCGGTGGAGCTCACCGCGACCACCTCGCCCGGACGCTCATGGTCCTCATCGGTGTGACAGATCAGCAACCTGGTCGGGGTCAGCACCAGCACCGAAAGGTGGCGGCCCACCCCGTCGTGGGCAAAGGTTGCCTCATGATGCACCAGGAAGGTATCCACCTGTTCGCTGCCCAGGGCCAGGTCAACCGAATCACACACGAGTTGGGGAAAGAATCCGCAATCGTTGATTTCGTGCACCAGTTCGGCCGGTAGCGCGGTCGCCGTTTGTTGCTTCACCCGACCCATCCTGCCACCTACGCCCCCTGTGGGCCGCATCGCTAGGCTGGCCCCCATGAGGTCCCGCCAGTTCGTCGGCATGCGCATCGACGACTTCATCACTCGCCACGTCGGGCACATGCTACGCCGCCGCGGCTGGCGCGAGGTCATCGTGCCCTTCACCGGCTACGGTACCGACGACCATGTCCGGGTGCTGGGCCGGCTAATCCTGCGACCCGCCAAACCGCGTACCACTCTGGGGCTATACGCGGAGACATTCCTGCATCAACGCGGCTGGCGCAACTTCATCAGCACGCCGGTACCCCGCCGGCCGGTGACGGTCAAGGTGGGCGACCGGGAGCTGGAACTGGTCACCGACCGGGGTGGCTACATCGATATCCGGGTACGCATCGACGATCTGCCCAATGACTGGAGCGATGTCATCTTGTACACCGGCGAGGCCGCCCCGGTAAAGGCCCCGGTCAAGGTGGTCTCCTCGGATCAGACCCACGGACTGATCAGCGATGTTGACGACACGATCCTGTCGACCTGGCTACCTCGGGTCTTCTTGGCGGCCTGGAACTCCTTCGTGCTCACCGAAGGCAACCGGGTAGCGGTACCCGGCATGGCGCGGTTCTATCAGCGCTTTCTGGCAGCCCACCCTGGAGCACCGATCGTCTATGTATCCACCGGCTCGTGGAATACGGTGCCCTTCTTGAACAGGTTCATGTCCCGGCACGGCTTTCCCATGGGACCAATGCTGTTGACCGATTTCGGCCCCACCCAGAACTCCTGGTTCCGCAGCGGGCAGGAACACAAACGTCGCGCGCTGGCCGAGCTGGCCCGTGACTTCCCCAATATCAAATGGATTCTGGTCGGCGACGACGGCCAGCACGATCCGGTGCTCTACCGTGAGTTCGCCGACCTACGCCCCGACCGGGTACGGGCGATCGCGATCCGCCAGCTATCGCCAACCGAGCAGATCCTGGCCCATGGCACAATCACCGTACTGCGCGACAGCGCCGACCTGGGCTGGCAGCCGCCGACCGTCCCGGAAGTGACCGCACCGGACGGCGACAGCCTGGGGCCACTGGTCGAGGAGACACTCGGAAACAGCCTCTGAGCATGTCGCGCACCGACCTGTCGTTCGGCACGACACAATTCCTTAGGGAACGGCAGCCCGCCCGATGCATCCGGTACGAATCGGGCTCGGATCATTTTCGCCAGGCACGGGCCTGGCAGAGCAGGAGAAGCGCCACAGCATGGCCAGCAGGACCAAAGTCGAGGTCGAAGACTTCGAGGAACGCATCATCGATGTCGACGTTTCCAGCGAACTGGAGACCAGCTTTCTCGAATATGCCTACTCCGTCATCTATTCCAGGGCGTTACCCGATGCCCGCGATGGCCTGAAACCGGTGCAACGACGAATCCTGTACACAATGCACGACATGGGGCTGCGACCCGGCAAACCGCACGTCAAATGCGCCCGAGTGGTCGGGCAGGTGATGGGTCAGTTGCATCCGCACGGCGACACCGCCATCTATGACGCGCTGGTACGGCTTGGCCAGCACTGGTCGATGCGGCTGCCCACCATCGATGGTCACGGCAACTTCGGTTCCTTGGACGCCGGTCCAGCCGCCTATCGCTACACCGAATGCCGGCTAGCCCCGGCGGCGCTGGCGATGGTGGAGGATCTGGACTGCGACACCGTTGATTTCAAACCGAACTATGACGGCAAGGAACTGGAACCGGCGGTGTTGCCGGCCAGCTTCCCGAACCTGCTGGTCAACGGGGCGAGCGGAATAGCGGTCGGGATGGCCACCAATATCGCCCCACACAATCTGATCGAGGTGGTCGGGGCGCTCAAGCATCTGCTGACCAATCCCGAAGCCAGCCTGGAAACCCTGATGCGTTTCATTCCGGGCCCCGATATGCCCACCGGCGGCAAGATCATCGGCCTGGATGGCATCCGGGATGCCTACGCCACCGGCCGCGGCAGCTTCAGACTCCGCGCCACCGCCCGGATCGACCAGGTGAGCCCTCGCCGTCGCGGTATCGTGATCACCGAACTACCCTACGGGGTCGGTCCGGAACGGATCATCGAACAGCTCAAAGACGCCATCCAGCGCAAAAAAATCACCGGCATAGCCGACGTGAAGGACTTGACCGATCTGACCAACGGCACCCGGTTGGTGATCGAAGTCAAGAACGGCATCAACCCGGAAGCCCTGCTGGCACAGCTCTACAAGCTGACCAAGTTGGAAGACACCTTTGCCATAAACGCGGTGGCCCTGGTGGACGGCCAGCCCCGCAGCCTGGGGCTGGCCGAGTTGCTTCGGGTCTACCTGGATCATCGCTTGGCGGTCACCACCCGGCGCACCAGATTCCAGTTGCATAAGGCGTCCGAGCGGCTGCACCTGGTCGAGGGCCTGCTGCTGGCAATGCTGGACATCGATGATGTGATCGCGATCATTCGCAGTTCCGATGATGTGGCCGAGGCCCGCAGCCGGCTGGTCGAGGCCTTCGAGCTCACCGAGGTGCAGGCCAACTACATCCTCGACTTGCAGTTGCGTCGGCTGACCCGGCTGAGCCGGATCGAACTGGAGGCCGAACGCGACGAACTGACCGCTCGGATCGCCGAGTTAACCAAGATCCTGGACAACCCCGAGGTGCTGCACAACCTGGTCAGCGCCGAACTCGATGAGGTGGCCAGACGATTCGGCAATCCGCGCCGCACCGTTCTGCTAGCCGATTCGGGACAGGCCATGGCCGCGGCACCGGCCCTGGAGATTCCCGACGATCCGTGCCAGGTACTGCTGAGTTCCACCGGCCTGCTGGCCCGGCTGGATGCCTCCCCAGGCCAGCAGCTGCCCGTGACCGGCCCGCGGGCTCGGCATGACGCCATATCGGCGATGCTCCACACCACCGCGCATGGTGAGTACGGAGTACTCACCTCCAACGGCCGGCTGATCAGGGCTCGCGCGATCGAACTGCCCGCCCTGCCAGCCACCGCGGCCGCCCCGAACCTGCAGGGTGGCTCTCAGGCCGCGGAACTGTTCGACCTGGACAACGGAGAACGCGTGCTGGGGCTGACCAGCCTGCGCCCCGACTCGCTCGGCCTAGCGATCGGAACCCGCAGGGGGATCGTCAAACGGGTCAACCCGGAAATCCTCATCAGCAAGGACAATTGGCCGGTGATCAGCCTGGCCGATGGCGACGAGGTGGTGGGTGCCCTTGAACTGGGCGCCAGCAGCGCTGAACTGACCTTCATCACCTCGGACGCCCAGCTGCTGCACTTTCCGATCGACAAGGTTCGTCCACAGGGTCGTAGCGGTACCGGCATGGCTGGGATCAGGCTGTCGCAGGGCGCAACGGCGATCTGGTTCGGCGCGGTGGTTCCCACCGATGCCGTGGTAGTGACCGTCTCGGGCAGTTCGGCCTCGCTGCCAGGCACCGAGGCCGGCAACGTCAAGGTCACCCCGTTTAGCGAATACCCCGGCAAGGGCCGGGCCACCGGCGGGGTGCGCTGCCACCGCTTCCTGAAGGGCGAGGACACTCTGCTGCTGGGTTGGGCAGGCAGTCTACCGGCCAGGGCAGCAACGGCATCGGGCTCACCAGTCGAGTTGCCACCAGCCACCGGCCGACGGGACGGTTCGGGTACACCGGCCGCCCAACCGATAGCGGCCGTGGCCGGTGGGCTGGGAACCGCGCAGGCCGCAGCGGCCGGATTGCGCTAAGCACCCATTGGTTGACTCCTTCGCCGAGATCAGCGGTTTACCATTGCGGCATCTCGAACGGCCGGCCCGACCAGCGACTCTGAGCTTCCGGCAAGGCAAGGTAGGATCGTCGCCGGACCGATCGGAGGATGTAATGAACCAAGTCAGCACCAAGACCGAGGCCGGCTACCTGGACGAGCCCGAGACGCCAGCCGGCTGGCTGATCCGACTTCTCAAGGGTATCCTGGTGGGAGTCGGATTCATCTTGCCAGGGCTCTCCGGTGGCGTGCTGGCCGTGATCTTCCGGATCTACGACCCGATCATCCGTTTCCTGGCCCGACCGCAACACCGCTTCATCCGGCAGGTGTGCTACTTCATCCCCATCGGTATCGGAGCCGGCATCGGGGTGGTGCTCTTCTCGGTGGTCGTGGATGCGGCCTTCGGCAAATACGCCGCCCAGTTCATCTGCCTGTTCATCGGCTTTGTGGTGGGCACCTTCCCATCGCTGTTCCGGCAAGCCGGCAAACAGGGCCGCGGCCCCGCCCAGTGGATCATAATGGCGATCTCTGCCCTGCTGATCTTCGTCATCATGCTGGCCGGCGGCCAGGCCGCCCTGAACGTAACCCCGAACGTGCTGGTCTGGTTTGGTTCAGGTGCCCTCATCGGGTTGGGTGTAATCGTGCCCGGTATGAGCCCCTCGAACTTCCTGATCTATTTCGGCCTGTACGACAAAATGGCCGCCGGCATCAAGGATTTCAACTTCGCGGTGATCGTCCCGCTCCTGATCGGGCTGGTTGCCTGCGTGCTGGCCCTTGCCAAGGCCGCCACTTGGGCCTTTGACCACTACTACGCCGGTATGTACCACTTCATTCTCGGCATGGTCGTGGGTTCCTCGATGGCCATCTTCCCTACCGTGGTGTTCCCAGCGTTCGGCCCCGCAGGGTTAACCGAAGCCGGCCTGAGCCTACCCGCAGCGGTGTCCTTCGCCGTGGTGCTTCTCATCGCCGGCACCGTCGCGTCCTGGCTGTTCAGCAAGGTTGAAGACCGGGTCCAAGCGACCCGCGAGGCCACCGAGGCGGCCGCGCGAGACACGGTCATTTCTTGACGCGGGCGAGCCGCAGCCGGCGACCTCACCGCATCGATCACTCGCCCGATCAGCTCGATGGCGAACCCGTTCGGCAAAGCCCGCCCGGTACCCATCCCAGCCACCGAATTGGCGAACTCCGCAATCATGATCACCCCACACGGGTAGGCGCACTGCGGATGCGGGACGAAGCTAGAAGACCCGGGGCAGGCCTCACAGGTCTTCTCAGCGCACCGGCGCGTGCTGATCGTGTTCCTGCACCCGCAGCATGACCAGCAGGCCGGCCAGCAGCACCAGCACGATGCCCAAGATGCCCCAGTACTGGGTATTGTCCGAATCGGTCAAGACGGCACCGATCGAGATCGCCATCCCGAACAGGGCAGGAGACAGGAAGGAAACCACCCTGCCGGTGGTGGCGTACAGCCCGAAGACCTCGCCCGCCTTGCCAACCGGTATCAGCCGAGCCAGGAAGCTGCGCGAGGCCGACTGGGCAGGCCCAACGAACATGGTCATGACCAATCCGGCCACCCAGAACACCGATTTGCCACCGTCGTGCCAGAAGAAGATCCCCAGCCCCATGATTACCAGGGCGATCAGGGAGATCGTGATCACCTTCTTCGGTCCGATCCGATCGTCCAACAACCCGAAGGCAATGGTGGATAGTCCCGCGACGATATTGGCTGCGGCGCCGAAGATCACCACCTCACCACCGGAGAATTGGAAAGTGCCCGCGGCTATGACCGCTCCGAAGGCGAATACCCCGGCCAGTCCGTCACGGAACAGCGCCGAGGCGAGCAGGAATAGCACGGTCTGCCGGCTGATAGCCCACAGCCGTGCCACCGTCCGCCCAAGTTCGACATAGGACGCCGCCACCGGCGCCAGCCAGGCCCAGACGAACCCAGGACGCCGGCCATCCCACCGTTCCACCCCGGGTATCGGCACCCGGTCGATGACCGTCTGGTCATGCAGCATCGCGAAGGTGGGAATCGTGAACACCAGCATCCACAACCCACACACCACCATGGACACCCGGATGTCCACGCCATCGGTGCCGGTCACCCCGAACAGGCCCACTTCGGGTGAGATAAATCCGAAATAGAGCATCAGCAGCACCACGATGCCACCTAGATAGCCCATTCCCCAGCCAAACCCGGAGATGCGGCCAACATTGGCCTGGCCAGCCACATCCTCCAGCAAAGAGTTGTAGTTCACCCCGGCGACTTCGCTGACCACCGATCCGACCGCTAGCAGACCCAGTCCGAGCCACAGGTAACCCGGTTCGGGTCGCACGAAGAACAACGCCATCGAGATTCCGGCCAATAGCCAGGTAAGCCAGCGCAGCACGGTGACCGTGCGTCCGGACCGATCGGTGGTCTGGCCTAGGACGGGTGCGGCGAGCGCCACGAACAGCCCGCCGATCGTGGTTGAAGTGGCCAGTGCCTGGGAGGTGAAGTTGGTGTCCCCGAAGGCCGCGCTGGTGATATAGACGCTGAAGACGAACGTGGTGATGACGGTGTTGAACGGCTGGGTTCCCCAGTCCCACATGGCCCAACTGATGATCTTGGCGATCGACCGATCCTTGGGCACGGCCAGTGCCGTGGCAGGTCGATCCGTGACTAAATCGCTCACGAGCAGGACCATATCCTGTGCAGGCGTCCGCTGCGCGACCAGCCGTGCAGCGGACGCCAGGCCGGCAGCCGGCCGCCACGACCGGTTTAGGTGTCGATGCGCTCACCGTCCAGCTGATAGGCCCCCTCGATGATGAACTCCTTACGCGGCGCCACATCATTGCCCATCAACATCTCGAAGGTGGCCTCGGCCAGCGCGGCATCGTCCACCGTGAGCCGCCGCAGCAGCCGGCGTCTCGGGTTCATGGTCGTCTCAGCCAGTTGATCGGCATCCATTTCACCCAACCCCTTGTAACGTTGGGGCTCTTTGAAGTTGAGTCCCTTCTTGGTGAGTTCGGCCAATTTGCGCTGGTATTCGGGATCGGAATAGGTGTAGATGAACCTGTCCATTCCTCTGCGCGGATTGGTCAGTTCAAACCGGTGCAGGGGCGGCACCGCCGAGAAGACCCGACCCGCCGCCACCAGAGGACGCATATAGCGGAAGAACAGGGTGGCCAGCAGGCAGCGGATGTGGGCGCCATCGGAGTCCGCATCCGCCATGAAAATGATCTTGCCGTAGCGGGCAGCATCGATATCGAAGCTACGTCCCGACCCGGCCCCCACCACCTGGATGATCGCGGCGCATTCAGCGTTCTTAAGCATGTCGCCAACCGACGCCTTCTGCACATTGAGAATCTTCCCGCGGATCGGCAACAGCGCCTGAAACTCCGAGTTGCGCGCCAAGTTCGCGGTACCAAGCGCCGAATCACCCTCGACGATGAACAACTCGCTATTGTCCACCCCGTTGGCCCGGCAGTCCTTCAGCTTGGGCGGCAGGCTGGAGGATTCCAGAGCACTCCTGCGGCGCTGATTCTCCTTATGGATGCGGGCCGCGACCCGGGTCCGGGAAGCGTTCACGACCTTCTCCATCAACAACCGCGCGGCGGGGCGTTCGGCGGCTCGAGTGGAGTTCAGGAATCTGCCTAGCCCGGTTTCCACGATCCCGGAAACCAGCCGGGCAACCGGTGGGGTACCCAGCACCTCCTTGGTCTGACCCTCGAACTGGGGTTCGGGCAACCGCACGGTAATCACCGCGGTCATGCCCTCCAGCACATCGTCCTTGACGATATCCTCCCCCGCCTTCAGCAACCGGGTACCGTCCAGACCGTTCAGGAAGGCACGCAGCAGGCCCCGTTCGAATCCCTGGACATGAGTGCCGCCCTTCGGGGTGGCCACGATGTTGACGAAAGAGCGCTCCACGGTGTCATAACCGGTCCCCCAGCGCACCGCGATATCGACATCGAGTTGCCGTTCCACATCGGTTGGGGTCATCGCACCATGCTCGTCCAGCATCGGCACGGTTTCGGTGAAGAACTCAGTACCGCTGATCCGAATGACGTCGGTGACCTGCTCATCCGGGGCGAGGAAGCCGGCGAACTCCGAGATGCCGCCATCGTGCCTGAAACGCTCCACCAGCGGTTCAGCTCCACGCCGATCGGCCACCACGAGTTCCAATCCCGGCACCAGGAAACTGGTCTGCCGGGCGCGGTCCAGCAGGTGATCGACCGACAACTGGGCATCGGCCAGGAAGATCTGGCGATCCGGCCAGTAACGCACCCGCGTGCCGGTCACATCACGTCCCGCCTTGCCGATCCGGCGCAGGCCATGGGCCGGTGTGAAGGCGGCATCCGGCCCTTCGGCGGCGAACACCCCGGGCACCCCGCGCTGGAAGCTCATCGCCCAAGTCGCGCCGTTCCGGTCCACCTCTATATCCAGGCGGGAACTGAGAGCATTGACCACCGAGGCCCCCACTCCGTGCAACCCACCGGTGGCGTTGTAGTTGCCGGTACCGAATTTCCCGCCGGCATGCAGCTTGGTGTAGACGACCTCCACGCCGGCTAGCCCGGTACGTGGCTCGGTGCCCACCGGGATACCCCGGCCGCGATCCACCACCCGCACCGAACCGTCCGCGCACAGCTCAACCTCGATGAGAGCGCCGAAACCGGCAAGCGCCTCGTCCACGGAATTGTCGATGATCTCCCACAGACAGTGCATCAATCCACGGGTGTCGGTAGAGCCGATGTACATGGCCGGGCGCTTACGAACCGCCTCTAGCCCTTCGAGGACGAGCAGGTTCTTCGCCTCGTACTCTCTGCTCGGGGCGCTGGGACTGCTTTGCGTATTGGTTCTGGGCGGCACGGCGTGAAGCATACCGGTGCACGCCAACAGATTCGGGCAACGCCCCTCACCGCCTCCGGCAGATGGCCAAGCACCAGCCCGGCCCCATCCGGTTGTCTCCGGCATGGCCCGCCGCTCGGTCCATCGATCGCATACCGCGACCGGGTACGCCCGCCCGAAAGTCCGGCCGGGCAGGCCGCCAGTCCGGTCTCCGCATCGATCCAACAGTTCCGGACCCCGGCCGAACCGACCCCGCCGAGAGGCTTGGCTCGCTCTGCTCGCCGGGTACTCTTTGGTGCAGCGGGAACACCACGGTCACGCAAAGCGTTGAGCGAATTGGTCGATCCCGATGACCGAGCGAGGAGCGTGCCGATGAATACCGAAGTTATGGAAAACCAGGCCTTGACCGCCGCCGACCGCTGCGATCGTTGCGGCGCCCAGGCTTATCTTCGGGTCACGTTGCCATCGGGCGGCGAATTGCTGTTTTGCGTGCACCATGCACGCAAGCACTCCGACAAGATCAAGCAGGTAGCCCTGAAGATCCAGGACGAAACCGACCGGCTGGGCTGAGTGTAGCCTCAAAACCACGATGGTTCTGGCCCGGCTCGATTGAGCCGGGCCAGAACCATCATTGCAGGCAGAGTGTACCCGGCAAGGAGTAGACGATGAGCGAAGACCGAGTACTGGCAGCGCTGCAGACACTTGGCTTGGAACGCACGGTGATCCGGCATGGTCAGGTCGCCAGTCTGGCAGAAACAGCCAGGCAATGCCGAGTCGAACTCCGCGATGTCATCAAGACCATGGTGGTGCGTCGCGGCCCCGACGACTACCTGTTCGTCCTGATCCCCGGGGATCGGGAATGCAACTGGCCCAAGCTGCGCAAGCTGCTGGGCGTCCAGCGGTTGTCGACGCCGGATACCCAGACCACGTTAAAAGTGACCGGTTTTACCCCGGGGACCATGACTCCCTTCGGCGCCAGCAGACCATGGCCGGTGATCGCGGACGCCGCAATCCTCGGTCGACGAGTAACCATGGGCGCCGGAGCGCCGGGAGTGGCCATCTGCCTGACAGCAGACACTATGCTGGCCGCATTGAACGCCACCGCCGCCGATATCACCGAGCCGCCCGTTCCGGCGTCGTGACCGCCACGAGTGGTTCCGCATAACCCCGCCGCCAAATCCAGACGATCCACTCGAGCACTTGAACGCCGGTTAGTGTCAGCTCGCGACCACAGCGGCGGCGATACCGCTACCGGAATCGGCACATCGAGCCGCCAACACGCCCACCACAGCATCCGATGCGATCAGACAATGCTCCGACCGGTCGAGCGTCGCGGGCTGCGGCAGCGCCGGCAAGACCCCGCTTAGTCCTGCCGCACCCGCAGGAGATGAGAGGCGTCGCGCACCCTGGTGCGCAATCGGTAGGCCTGGGTGGCACACAACATGAACAGATCGGTGCCGTCGTCCCCGCCGAAACAGAGATTGCCGACATGACCATGCGGCGAGGCAACATAGGCGATCTCGCGGCCGGTCTGGTCATATACGTGGATGCCACTGAACTGGGCGGTCCAGACGTTGCCCAGTTCATCCACCCGGATGCCATCGGCGATGCCGTCGGCTACGGTGACGAAATCGCGGCCGCCCTTGCACCTGCGTCCCGACACCACCCGGTACACCCGGATGGCATGGGTACCGCTCGGATTGGGCTGTTCACTGGGCAGATCGATGGAGTTGTCGCAGACATAGAGCAAGGACTCGTCCGGGGAGAAGGCGATGCCGTTGGGGATCTCGATATCGGTGATCACCGGATCGCAGTCGCCGCTCTGCGGATCGAAGCGGAACACCCAGTGGTCACCGTATTCCAGCACACCGGGATGCCCCTCCCGGGGCCGCAGGATGCCATAGGACGGGTCAGTGAACCAGATGCTGCCGTCCGATTTGACCACCACATCGTTGGGCGAGTTGAACCGATGCCCGCACCACGAATCCACCAGGGTCCGTACGGTACCCGACTCCTCGATCTCAATGCTCCGGTTCCCGTGCGAACACTGGATTATCTCACCGTTCAATCCGGTGGTGCGGCCATTAGTGAAACCCACCTGGTCGCGATGGATGCCGACCATGCCGGTGGCCTGGTCCCAGACCAGAATCCGATCTCCGGGGATATCGGAATAGCGAAGTACCCGCTCCGTAGGCAACCAGACCGGCCCTTCGGCCCAGGTGGCAAGCAATGTGCCATCACCGAGTCGTTCCATGGTCGGTTCGGTGAGCAATCCGGTTTCGTCCCTGAAGATCATGGCGTTCCCCTCCGGTCGGGCAGGCCCCGTTGGCCGTGCGTGACCACAATCCTAGAAGCCCCATCGGGCAAGCAGCCACCGGCAGGCCACTCCGCAAACCAAACCCAAAGCCGTTGGCCGAAAAACGGCTGCCGTGGCATGGCTCCCGCCCCGGTCGGCGGATGAACCAATTGCCGGCGCTGCACGGCGAGGTCAGCCAGGCCGGCCCCGCCAACTCATCTCCCCATCGGCTGGGCCGGCCGCTCACTCCAGATAGTCCCGCAGAATCTGGGAACGCGAAGGATGCCGCAGCTTGCTCATCGTCTTGGACTCGATCTGACGGATCCGCTCTCGCGTGACGCCGTAAACCTTGCCTATCTCGTCAAGGGTCTTGGGCTGGCCATCGGTGAGCCCAAAGCGCATGGAGACCACCCCGGCCTCGCGTTCGCTCAGGGTATCCAGCACGTCATGAAGCTGCTCCTGCAGAAGAGTGAAGTTCACCGCATCTGCCGGCACGATGGCCTCGGAATCCTCGATCAGGTCGCCGAACTCTGAGTCGCCGTCTTCGCCCAACGGGGTATGCAACGAGATCGGCTCGCGACCATATTTCTGTACCTCGATGACCTTCTCGGGGGTCATGTCCAGTTCTTTGGCCAGCTCTTCCGGAGTCGGCTCCCGGCCCAGATCCTGCAGCATCTGACGTTGCACGCGGGCCAGTTTGTTGATCACCTCGACCATGTGCACGGGGATACGAATGGTGCGTGCCTGATCGGCCATCGCACGGGTGATGGCCTGTTTGATCCACCAGGTGGCGTAGGTTGAGAACTTGTACCCCTTGGTATAGTCGAACTTCTCGACTGCCCTGATCAATCCAAGGTTGCCCTCCTGAATTAGGTCCAGGAACAGCATCCCGCGCCCGGTATACCGCTTGGCGAGCGAGACGACCAGGCGCAGGTTGGCCTCCAGCAGATGATTCTTAGCACGCCGCCCATCCTGGGCGATCCAGTCATAGTCGTCATGGTCACCGGTGGTGACCTGTCCTTCGGTCAGCTGTTCCTCGGCGAAAAGCCCGGCCTCGATTCGCCGCGCCAAGTCAACCTCCTGCTCGGCATTCAGCAAGGCGACCTTGCCGATCTGCTTCAGGTAGTCCTTAACCGGATCGGCGGTCGCGCCAGCCGAGACAACCTGCTGCTCTGGTTCATCGGCGTCGTCGGAGTCGGACAGATTGAAGGCCTCTTCGTCGGCCACCAACTCAGCCTCGTCCCGGGCCGCCTGCCGGGAATCAAATTGAGAATCATCGACATCGTCCAGATTCCGCTTCTTGCCGCCAACGGTCAACACCACATCGTCGCCGTCGCGCTGCACGGTCACATCGACAACCTGCTCTACCACTTCACGCAAGGTGGGCTCCGCGGGCTGCCCGTCGACGGAAGCCTTCGAGGTGGTCTTGGTGCTTCGCGCACCACGCCTGGTTGGCGAACCGGCTGCCGAGGCCTTCGACCTCCCACGGGGCTGATGCCCATCTCGCCCTGGCCTGACAACAGCCGATCCGTCTTTCGTCTTTGACTTGGCTGTACTTCTGGAAACCGGTGCCGCGATCTCCGCTACCGACTGCTCAGCGGCAGTCTGCACAGATTCGGCCGCGGTACTCCGCCGAGTGCGGCGAGCAGCGGTTTGCAGTCCGACTTCCATAGACTGACTTGCTTTCTTGCTCCGAGACCGGGTGGTCGGTTTGGTGGTCGAGGCAGCCTGATCGGTGGTACTTGGAGTCACTAGGGACCTTTCGGGGCCGTCGCTACGAAGGGACGCACCAGGCCGGTAGTGTCATAGGTGCGCCTCGATTCATTTTGCCACGGCCGTCAAACCGAACGAACACTGCCCAGCAGCAACGGCATCGAACCGTGGTCGGGTTATCCTGGGAAAATACCTGTGACCAGAGTCGTAATTCGATCGGCGACCAACTGGTTGTTCCCCAGTTCACAGCTCTCGGGAAGCAAAACCACAGATCTGTGCGTTACATCTTTCGACGACAAGAAAGGCGCAGATGGACACCAAGACTCGCGTTCGTTCGAACGACGGCATCGACGGCAAGGACTCGGTTGGACTCTACCTTGAGTCCATCGCGAAGACCCCGTTGCTGACTGCCGAGCAAGAAGTCGAGTTGGCCCGCCTGATCGAGGCCGGCCAATACGCCGAGGCCATCCTGGCCGGCCGCATCCGATCGGCCACCGACGCCAGTCGTGAAGAACTCCAGATCATTGCCCGCCAAGGAGACCGGGCGATGCAGCACTTCGTTCAGGCGAATCTCCGGTTGGTCGTCTCCGTGGCCCGCAAATATGGACGCTCGCAGATGCCGCTGCTAGACCTGGTGCAGGAAGGCAATACCGGCTTGATTAGGGCAGTAGAGAAGTTCGACTACGCCAAGGGCTTCAAGTTCTCCACCTACGCGACCTGGTGGGTTCGGCAGGCCATCAGCCGCGGGATTGCCCAACAGGGCCGGATCGTGCGGCTGCCGGTGCATGTGGCCGAACAGGTAAACCAGATCTCCGCGGTACGCCGCAATCTGGAGCGCACCCTAGGCCGCGAGCCCGAGGTAGGCGAGATCGCCCGAGAACTGGACGTGACCGAGGACAAGGTCATTGACTTGATCCGCTATTCGCGGGACCACGTCAGCCTGGATGCCCCGGTCGAAGAGGATGGCGATACCTCGCTGGGTGACCTGATTGCCCGTGAAACCGCTCCCGGTCCCGATGAACTGGTACTCAGCCAGGAGGATCGTGACCGGCTAGACGCCATGCTCGAGGGTCTGGACGAGCGCTCCGCAGATGTGGTGAGACGCCGCTATGGCCTGCTGGATGGCCGCCAGGCCAAGCTGGCCGATATCGGCCAGGTTTGGGGTATCACTGCCGAACGCGTCCGGCAAATCGAGCGCGCAGCGCTGTTGGCGCTGCGCGCCAGCAGCGCAGTCGCGGTCGCCTGAACCAGACACCGAGGCAGCCGGCCCAGCGCGGTTCGACTTAGCAACTCCCGCCGGCGACCGGCCGGATGAGCCCCTCCTGGGCGCAGGATGCCACCATCCTGCCGCCCTGGAAGAGCCGTCCGGAAGCAAACCCCAGGGCATGTGAGGCCGAAGGCGAAATCATGTCATACAGCAACCACTCATCTGCCATAAACCGGCGGTGAAACCACATCACATGATCGATAGAGGCAGTCTGCAACCGGTTGGACATAAAGGCAACCTCATGCGGCACGGTGCTCACGCTAAGCAGCGTCAGATCCGAAAGATAGGCCAAGATCGCCTGGTGGACGCGAATATCATCGGGCAGCCGAGCCTCGGTACGCACCCAGACCCGCATATGCGCCCGATGTGCTCCGGAAGCGATGACGCCGTCGGGGCCGGAGTCGCCGGCGAAGCGAACCTCCAGGACATCCCATTCATGCCAGATCGGGTGAACCCCAAATCGCGCGTCCATGACTTCGACCAGAGTGGGGCAATCTTCTGGCGCAGGCACCCGTTCGGGTGCCGGATCGCCATGGTCCAGGCCGGGTTCTGGCGCATGGAAGGAGCACGACATGGAAAACAGTTCCTCATACCCTTGATAGGCCACCACCCGTCGAGAACTGAACGTCTTACCATCGCGGGAGTTCTGGACCCGGTAGTCGATATCGGCGGACGCCGAACCGGGCCGGACGAAATACGCATGTAGGGAATGGACGACCCGTTCCCTACTGACGGTGCCATAGGCCGCGGTGAGTGCCTGGGCCAGCACCTGGCCGCCGTAAGTGCGCTGCATCAAGGTCTGGGGATGGTGACCCCGGAAGCTACGCTCGTCGACAGGTTGCAGATTCAGCAGGTCCACCAATTCAGCTGTGTTCGCAGGCACTCGACCACCCTGCCACAGTCCTCGCGAGAGCGCGGCTAACGCCCAGCGATCGATCACGCTGCGCAAGATCCAGCCCCGAGACCAGCCCGAACGGCAGAGGCCGGCATCGATCCCGCAAAACGCAAGATCTGGTCGATGCAGGACTCAGGGATGGTTGCCGCCCGGCGGTAGGGTGCCCCAGCTGTCCGCGGCCAGTTCGCCCCGAGTCCGCTTATTCTGCGGTCTCCTCGGCGGCCGCCTCACCGGCGTCCCCAACGTTCTCGGAAGCGTCAGCCACCCGACCCTCGACGTCGTCTCGAGCACCGAGGAAAGCAGCCTTGAAGTCGGTGAAACGATCACCCAGATCCTGCCGCAAACCGGCGAACTTCTCATCCAGATCGGAGTCCGCATACTTGGCCTTGACCGTTTCGGCGACTTCGCGGTACTTGTCGCCGATGGATTGGGTGAAGCCCAGGAACTTGTCATCCAGTTCGGACTCGTCCAGCTTGTCCTTCACCGAACTGGCAAAGTCGTGGTACCGATCGCCGACCTCGGAGCGGAAACTGGCCAGTTTGTCGTCCAGATCGGAGTCCGCATACTTCTCCTTGACCGAGTCCACAAATTGCCCCAGCCGGCCTTGGGTCTCCTTAGCCAGGGCTTCCAGCTTGTCGGTGATGTCCATGCTCATGCCTTTCGTCGAGTGACAGGCATAACGCTAATGAGCCGCGGGTCATCTCGGGCCAGAAGGCGAGAAACCGCGGTATCGGTCAAGAAGGCGGGCACTGGAGGTAGTTTGGAGGCCAATAGGTTTCCCACCAGTGAGGCAACATGCAATCCACCAGCACTGCGGGCAAGTCGCCGGCCAACCCAGAAGTACCCCTCGCATCGCCCGCGTCGCCCCCCAGCAGAGCGCATCTGCCCTCGTCCGGCCGGCGGATGCCGGTGTCTTCCTATCGAATCCAGTTGTGTCCCGAACTTGGGTTCGACCAGGTACGCACCCAGCTCGACTATCTGGACGATCTTGGGGTTACCGACCTGTATCTGAGCCCGATACTTCAGGCGGCGCCCAGCAGCACCCACGGCTACGACGTCGTCGACCACACCCAGATCAGTACCGCCCTCGGGGGCCGGGACGCCTTCGAGCAGTTGGCCCAGGCAGCCCACAAGCGCGGCATGGGCATCATGGTGGACGTGGTGCCGAACCACATGGGCGTACCCACGCCGATCTACCACAACAAGGCACTATGGTCGGTATTGCGCGATGGCCCAGCCTCCCCCCATGCGGCCTGGTTCGACGGTACCGACAACGCCGATGGCGATGGGCTGTTGATGCCCTTCCTGGGCGCCCGGATCGGCACCGTGCTAGCCAACGGCGAGATCACCATGACCGACCAGGTCATTCCCGGTTTCGAGGCCGATGGCCCCCAGCCGGTACTGGTCTATCATGACCACGTCTTTCCGGTGCGGGCGGGCACCGAACACCTGCCCCTTACCGACTGCGTTGCTGCCCAGTACTACCGGCTGGCGTTCTGGAAGGTAGCCGCCGAAGAGGTGAACTTCCGGCGCTTCTTCGACGTGGACACCCTGCTGGCCGTGCGGGTCGAGGACGAACAGGTCTTCCAGGCCACCCACGCCCTGCTGCTGGAACTTTTTGAATCCGGGCATATCGATTCTTTCCGTATCGACCATCCCGATGGGCTGGCTGACCCGCGTGGCTATTTCCGGCGGCTGTCGATGGCCACCGGCGGCGCCTGGATTGCCGCCGAGAAGATACTCGAGCCCGATGAACAGATGCCTGACGACTGGCCGGTAGCCGGCACCACCGGCTACGACGCGGCATGGCGGATCGTCTCCCTCAACAGTGACCCTAACGGCTATGGCGAACTGGGCAGCCTGGCCCACACGATCGCCGGAGACATTCCCGGCACCCTCGACCAGGTGATGGCCACCGCCAAACGCGAAATCACCACCAGTTCACTGCTGGCCGAGGTACACCGGATAGCCGACCTCGCCTACCAGATCTGCCGCGACGACATCATGCTGCGCGATCACACCCAGACCTGGATCGCCCGCTGCTTGACCGAACTGCTGGTCGCCTTCCCGCGCTACCGGGCATATGTCGTGCCCGGCGAAGAAGCCTCCGAGGAGGCTGTCAGCTTGATAGAGCACACCGCGACGCTGGCCCGCGCCAGTCTGGACAGCGATCTGCACGATACCCTAGAGGTGGTGGTTGACCTGGTACTCGGCCGGGAAGTGGGTTCCCGCAGCCGCGCTCAACGGGCCCAACGCGACGAACTGGTGGTGCGTTTCCAACAGGTCTGTGGGGCCGTGACCGCAAAGGGCGTGGAGGACACCGCCTTCTACCGTTGGACGCATCTGGTATCGCTCAATGAAGTTGGCGGAGCGCCCGCCCGCGGCGGGATCAACCCCGACGAGTTCCACCGCTGGTGCACCGAACTGGCCGACACCTGGCCGGCGACCATGACCTGTGGCACCACTCACGACACCAAACGTTCCGAGGACGTGCGGGCCCGGATCACCGTGCTGTCCCAGTACGCCGCCGAGTGGCGGGCCCTAGTCACCCGGCTGCACCCCTATGCCGAGATGCTGGAAGGGCACACCGAAAACCTGATGTGGCAGACCCTGGCGGGTACCTGGACCGCCGCCGGCCCGATCGAACCCGAACGCCTAGGCGAATATCTGATCAAGGCGGCCCGGGAACAGAAATTGTGGACCACTTGGACGAATCCCGACACCGAGGCCGAACAGTCCCTGCGGAACACCATCGCCGCGCTCTATGCCGATGAGGATGTCATGGGCGCGTTCAGCGACTGGGCGATGTTCACCGGTGAGACGGTGCGCACCGCGGTGTTGGCCAGCAAGGCAATCCAGCTCACCTGCCTGGGAGTGGCCGACAACTACCAATCCTGCGAGACGCTGCAGAACTACCTAGTGGATCCCGACAACCGGGTGCCGGTCGATTTCTCGTCGCTCGCGAAGCAGGTACACGCCATGCACAACAACGAGCCTGCCGATCTGGGCACCGAGAAACTTCATCTGACCCGCCAAATACTCCGGCTGCGGCGGCGCCGACCGGACGCCTTCGTGGGTGCCCGCGCTGCGCATCGTCCGCTGCCGAGTTCTTCGGGACATGTGGTGGCCTTCGCCCGTGGCGAGGAACCCCAGGTGGTCACGGTGGCCGTTCGCCTGGGCCGACCTATGGAAACCCCGGATGCCTTCGGTGGGCATACGGTGGTACTGCCCGAGGGTCACTGGTATGACGTGCTGACCGGCGAGGAACTCTCCGGGGGCGCGGTGAATCTGGCGGAGCTACTGGACCGGTTCCCGGTGGCCGTGCTAGAGGAGGTTTCCACAACCGAACACACCACATCGCTGCCGGCAGTGCTTGCCCAGCACCGTCCGCATCCCATACGGAAATCGCCCCCAGGCGAAACCGAAGAGGGTGGGTTGTTGGGCTGGCTGACCCGGGCCCTCGGCCGGGCACCCAGCGAGGACGGCAATGAGTAGGCCCCTCAACGCCATGGCTGAGCAGACCATCCGACTCTGGGCGCCATTGGCCACCACCGCCGAGGTGGTGGTTGGGGATCAACGACGCACCATGCAACGCGCCGACAGCGAGCACTGGACGACCCGGTTGCCGGTCGGCACCGACTATCTATTGGCCGTGGATGGTCAAGAACCGCGCCCCGATCCTCGCAGTGCCCAGCAGCCCCACGGCGTGCATGGCTGCTCAAGGGTTTTCGATACTGCCGCCCACAGCTGGCAGGACACCGATTGGGCTGGCCGGGAGGTGCTCGGTTCGGTCTGCTACGAACTGCATGTGGGTACCTTCACTCCTGAAGGCACCTTGGATGCGGCCATCGAGAAACTCGATCATCTGGCATGGCTGGGCGTCCAGACCATTGAGTTGATGCCACTGACGCCATTCCCCGGCTCACGTGGTTGGGGCTACGACGGGGTCGCCATCTATGCGGTGCATGAGGCCTACGGCGGCCCGGCAGCCCTGCAACGGTTCGTGGATGCCGCCCATCGGATGGGGCTGGCGGTGTGCCTGGATGTGATCTACAACCACTTCGGGCCGGACGGGAACTATGCCCCGGTCTTCGCTCCCTACTTCACCAGCCGCCACGATACCCCGTGGGGCAGCGCCATCAATCTGGACGACGAGCACTCCGAAGGAGTCCGGGAATTCATCTGTGACAACGCGGTCCGCTGGATCCGCGAGTTCCACATGGACGCGCTGCGGTTGGACGCGGTGCATGCCCTGATCGATGATTCCCCAACCAATATCTTGGCCGAACTGGCTGACCGGATCGCTGCGCTACGTCTGGAGCTCGGGAGACCGGTGCAGTTGATCGCCGAATCCGATCTCAACCAGGTGAAGATGGTGCTACCCCGCCAGGCCGGTGGCCTGGGCATCGACGGCCAGTGGGATGACGATGTGCACCATGCCTTGCACGCCTACCTGACCCAGGAAACCTTTGGCTATTACGTGGACTTCGGTTCCGCCGAGGTACTCAGCAAGGCTCTCGAACAGGTCTTCGTCCATGATGGTTCGTGGTCCACTTTCCGGAACCGACCTTGGGGTTCCCCGGTCGGCCCCGAGGTGCCCCGCCGCAAGTTCGTCGTCTTCACCCAGAACCACGATCAGGTTGGCAATCGGGGACGCGGTGACCGTCCCAGCGAGCGCCTGTCGGCCGGTACCCAGGCCGGGGCCATCGCGATTCTGCTGCTCAGTCCGTTCACGCCCCTGCTATTCCAGGGACAGGAATGGGGCACGCGCCGGCCCTTCCAATTTTTTACCGATCACGAGCCCGAGTTGGGTGCGGCGGTTACCGCTGGCCGACTGGCCGAGTTCGCCGGACACGACTGGCAGGCGATCTACGGACCGGACCTGCTGATTCCCGATCCACAGGCCGTCGAAACCTTCACCGCCAGCAAACTGGACTGGTCCGAGTTGGCTCAACCCGAACACGCCGCCCTGCTCGACTGGCATCGCAGGTTGATAGGATTGCGGATGGAACTGGGCGATTGTCGTGAGCCGATTCGTACCGATCATGGCGACGACTGGTTCCGCATGGTTCATGGACCGTTCACGGTGCTGATCTGTCCCGGGTCACGCCCGGTCAGGGTCGCGGAACACCGCAACCGGGTCGCCGCTCGATGGGGTACGGTCCGCATCGCCGCGGGTATCGCCGAGTTGGGTGGGCATTCGGTCGTTGTGCTGCGCGATTGACCGACGGTACGGCCGGGCGGGTATCACCAGTCAGGCGAGTTCAGCCAGCGCCCGCCGAATCCGCTTCGTAGACACGCTGAGCACGGTTCCCAGGATCTGGGCATGGGCCTGAACCCGCAGTTCCTCGATCCAAAAGCCGACATCGTCCATCGCATCCGGTAACCGCCCCGGCGGCTGGTCGGCACGCAGTGCATCGTATTCGGCCTGTAGTTCGGCGATCGGGGCAGCAAGTCTGGCGTCCCGGGCCGGATCGCCGGCTGCTTGCCGCATGCGGGCCAGCATGGCCTTCAGATAGCGCGGCAACTGCTCATACCAGGGGTCTCGGGTGAAGCCGATGAAACCCCGGAAGACCAGATTGTCGAGTTGATCGAGTATCTCGGGCCCGATCACCGAGGTCTCCGCCAGGGCCTGCACCTGGCCGGTCAGTTCGCAGACCTCGGCGGCCACCGCCACCACCTTGCGCATCTGATCGGCCTGCTCCTGGCGTACCGCCAACCCAAGCCGATCATAGGCTGCGGCATCCCGGATCGACGACGGCTCCCGGTGCCGCCGAGCGCATTGGTCGACCGCTTTGAGCCGGGCATCGGCGAGCAGCGTAGGCACCGCCGGATAGGGTCCCCCGGGCAACGCCAACTTCTGGGAATTAGTCAGTTGCGATATCACCCAACGAGTCGGATCCGGGTTGGTCAGCACTAGCAGTCGACGGATCCCCAGCCCATGGCTGGCCATCTGCTGGGCGGGGGTCTCGGCCAATATCACGCTGACCCCATCGCCTAGATCCTTCAGCGCCGGATAGCCGACCACCTGCAGACCGCCATGCCTTATCGTTACCTGTTCGGCCAGTTCGCCGAAGGTCCAGCTGGTAGATTTGCTAACTTCGGGGGCGGCCCTGGTGATCGTTCGGCTGACCTGTTGAGATAGCTCGGCCCTGAGTTCGCCCAGATCGCGGCTAAAACGCGTAGGCCTACCTGGCTGGGTCACCTCGAAACCGACTTGTAGATGGGTGGGTACCTGTTCGGGATGCCAGTGGTCGGCGGGTACCGATTCACCGGTCAATGCGGTCAGTGCGCGGCCCAGCTCATCGCAAAACCGACGGGACCGGTTGGCTCGATTGGCCGCCAGCCAGCGCACTGCCGCACTGGCGTGGTCGGGTGCCGGGACGAATCTGGTACGCGATTGTTTGGGGAGACTGCGGATCAGCTCTTCGGCCAGCTCAAGACGCAGCCCGGGCACCTGCCAGCTGAATGGTTCGGGTCGCAGCTGGTTCAGCTGAGCCATCGGCACCCGGATGCTGACGCCGTCTTGTTGGGTGCCGGGCTCGAAAACATAGCCGATCGGCAGGTTCAGCCCGGCGATTGACCAACAGTCCGGGAACTCGCGGCGAACCCGATCCAAGGCATCGCCATCGATCAGCAGGCCGAGGTCAAACTCCAGGAAGCCGGGATCGGGATATTCGCGCCACCAGGCATCGAAGCTGCTCTGGGAACAAACCGTGCTGGGCAGCCGCCGGTCGTAGAAGTCATGGATCACCTGGTCGTCTATGGTCACCTGCCGGCGCCTGGTCCGGTCGGCTATCTCTTCGACCTGCCGTAGCACTTCTGCGTTGTGTTTCAGGAAGCCATGGTTGGCATGCGGGCCAGTGGGCCGCCACTGCCCCTCGACAAGCCCGGCGCGGATGAAGATCTCCCGGGCCGCCTGGGAATCGATGCGCCCGTAATCGATCAACCGGTCGACGATCACCGGCAACCCGAATAGCAATACCCGTTCTCGAGCCACCACCCGGCTTGAGGAAACCGACCAGTGCGGTTCCGAGTAGGTGCGTTTAAGCAGGTGTGCGCCGACCTGCTCCAGCCATTCTGGCTCGATCGCCGCCACCGTGCGCGCCCACAGTCTGGCTGTTTCGACCAGTTCAACTGCCATCACTAACTGGGGTGGCCGACGGGCCAGGGCCGAACCGGGCTGGATCGCGAACCGCGCCCCCCGGGTACCCTGAAATTCGGTCATCGTTCTTCGCCGGCGGCCCCGGCCACCCGGAGCATTTGGCGGTGGCGGCTGTTGCAACCCGATCTGGCTGAGCAGGCCCGACAATGCGCTGATCAATACCTGATCGGTTGGCGCAGCCGTGGCATTTCGGCGCATGCCGAGATCCTTGCACAGCTGCTTGAGTTGGGTATGCAGGTCCTGCCATTCCCGCACCCGTAAGAAGCTCAAGTACTCGTCCCGGCAGAGCCGGCGAAACTGGTTTCCCGAGCGGGTTAGTCTCTCGGTTTGCAGGTAGCCCCACAGCCGTAGAATCGCGGTGATATCCCCACCCGGGTCGATGGAAGTGGCCGGCTGGTCTTCCGGATTTCCCCGCAGACCTTGGATGCGCGCCGTCTTGGAGGTATGTGGGGTGTGCCGTAAGGGTTCGGGGCCCGGTTTCGAGCCGGCCGCTGGCCGCTCCGTGTGCCGATTATCCCGCGAACTGGACGCGGCATTCGGCTCCTTCGCTGCACCGTCCGATGCGGGTTGGGTCGCGGCCGCCAGCGCGGCATCGCTGAAAAACCTGGCATGTAGCCGATCGGCCTGCTCGCGATGTTCGGCGGGCCGCTCACGCACATCCTGGATCGCCAGGAAGCTGGCGATCACTAGCATCTCGCGTAGGCAGCCCCTGTGGTTGGCCTCGATCAGCATCCGTCCAAGTCGTGGGTCAATGGGTAGCCCGGCAAGGTCCCGGCCGATCCGGGTGAGACGTATCGGCTTGCGTTCGCGCAGAGCCCCGAGTTCGGTCAGCAGTCGAAGGCCATCCCCGATCTGGGCGACGTCGGGTGCCTCCACGAAGGGGAAGTCGGCGATATCCCCCAGGCCGGCCTTGGCCATCTGCAGAATCACCGCGGCCAGGTTGGTGCGCAGGATCTCGGGTTCGGTGAACTCGTCGCGCGCCAAGTAATCGGCCTCGGAATATAGGCGAATCGCAATGCCGGGAGCGACCCGCCCGCAGCGACCTGCCCGCTGGTCGGCCGAGGCACGGCTGATCGGCTCGATGGGCAGCCGCTGCACCTTGGTGCGTGCCGAATAGCGGGAGATGCGCGCCGTGCCGGCATCCACCACATACCGAATCCCAGGCACGGTCAACGAGGTTTCAGCGATATTGGTGGCGACCACGATCCGCCTGCCGGCGTGGGGCGCGAAGATGCGCTGCTGTTCGGCCGCCGATAACCTGGAGTGCAGCCCGACCAGTTCGGTATCCGGCTGGTGTTGCTCGGCGAGAGCGTCCAGCGCATCGCGGATCTCGCGCTCGCCGGAGCAGAACACCAGGATGTCGCCGGGGCCGGCAGCACGCAATTCGGCCACCGCCGCCACTATGCCCTCCGCCTGATCCAGCGGCTCGGCCTCCGGCTGGTCGGGATCGATCAGGGGGCGATAGCGCACTTCAACCGGATGGCTGCGCCCCGAGACCTGCACCACTGGAGCCTGGCCGAAATGCGCGGCAAACCGGGCCGTGTCGATGGTCGCCGAGGTGATGATCACCCGCAGTTCCGGCCGGTGATTCAACAGTTGCTTCAGGTAACCCAGCAGGAAGTCGATGTTCAGACTGCGTTCATGGGCCTCGTCGATGATGATGGTGTCATAGCGGCGCAGTTCCCGGTCGTGGCCGATCTCGGCGAGCAGGATGCCATCGGTCATCACCTTTATCCGGGTTTGGCTGCTGGCCTGCCGGGTGAACCGCACCTGGTAGCCGACTAGGTCGCCCAACTCGCCCCCCAGTTCAGCAGCGATCCGGGTGGCCACGCTGCGGGCAGCGATCCGGCGTGGCTGCGTGTGGCCAATGCGGCGCCTACCGGCCAGCAGACAGATCTTGGGCAACTGAGTGGTCTTGCCCGACCCGGTCTCACCGGCAATCACCACTACTTGATGGTCGGCGATCAGTTGGGCGATCTCGGCGACGTGGACGCTGATCGGCAGCCCGGGATCGAAATCGATCCTGGGCCGATGAGTGGGTGATTCTGCTGGCATACCATCCGAAAGCCTATGCGAACGGGCAACTAGCCGGCTAACCAGCAGCCCGGGGCTCGACGATGGTTGGCCGAGGGTACCCGGGTTCGACCCGGTTCAGCCGGCATTCACCAGGGCAGCCAGCAAGGTTACCGCCGGAATGGAGGCAAAGGAGGTGATGAAGATCACATCCCGGGCCAATTGCACCGCGGTCTGGCCACGCATCGCAAAAACGAACACGTTCTGCGCGGTGGGCAGCCCGGCCATCACGGTGACAGCCAGCGTGGTCACCTGGTCCAGGCCAAAAACCATGGACAGTCCGAAGGCGACCGCAGGCTGAACGATCACCTTCAACACGCCGATCGTCACGGTTTCAACAACATTGCGCTGCCCGGGCAACGGTCCGGTACGCAGCGATATGCCAAAGGCGATCAGCATGGCGGGTACCGCGATCCCGCCGACCAGATCGATGGTGCCGGTCAGCAGGCCGGGCAGGCTCGAACCGGTCAGGTTCACTGCCAGCCCAGCCAGCGTGCCGACGGTCATCGGGTTGCGGAAGGGCAGGCTGAGATTGCGCAGCCAAGAGCTTGGGTGGCCCTCCCGGCGGGCCTTGATGGCGTCGAGCAGGCTCAGCCCAAACGGCTGCAAAGCCAAGATCTGCAACAACAGGATGGGGGCCACCCAGCTGGTGTCGTGCAACACGTAGGCGGCGATCGGCAAGCCCATGTTGTTGGCATTGACATAGCAGGACGCAAAACCGCCGATCACCTGGTGGCTGCCGCTGCGTCGCCAGATCAGGTTGGCGGCCAGCAGGTACAGCATCAGGGTGGCTGCCACGGCCAGTAGCGAGACGATCACATTTGTCGAGAAGATGCGCTGCAGATCGGCCTTGCGCATACTGCCGAACAACAGGGCAGGAATCCCGATGAAGAAGGCCACCTGAGCCAGGACTCGCTGCGCAGTGCCGTCCAGCACCCTGAGATGGGCCGCCGCCCAGCCGATACCGATGACGAACCAAATGGTGAAGAAGCCGCGCAGCACATCTGCCATGGCATCCCAGCCTACGTTCCGCGGACATCGGTGCCCGGCACGATCCGGGGCTCCAGCCGCAGCCCGCTGGGGGCGATGGCCATGCTTCCCCGGTGCTTGAGCACAGTCTCAGCGATGGCGTGCCGGGGGCGATTACCCTATCGAAAACCCCCTGCCAGGCCTTATCCGACGCGGTGGCTGAGACCGGTCACCTGCCGGCCGGACCGGGCCTGGCAGCGATCCATTGGGGTACGGTGGTCAGGTATCCCAGCCCCAGCCAACCGACCAAGAACGGCTCGGGCCAGCGGCCCGGGTGGGGCTTCGCGACAGGGCTCTGTGGTATCTCCTCAGTTGGGGGCTGGATGGGGCCACGGTGGCCGCCTTCCTGGGCTTGTTGTGGCCGCGCCTACGCGACCGCGAGTCGATGGGTTTGGCGGTCGGCTGCGCGTTGGTCACGTTGGTGGCCGTGCCCATCACGCCGCCGGGTACTCCCCTGCCGGTGGCCGCACTGGTGGCGATCGGAACCTACTGGTGGCAGCGGGATCGGCAGGGATGGACGTACTGGGTTGGATCCTGCTGGCCAGCGCAGTCGCCTTCGCCACCAAACTGGTCGGTTACCTGCTGCCCCACAGGCTTCTGGCCGCGCCATGGCACCAACAGGCCAGCACCGCGATGACCATCGGGCTGCTCGCCGCGCTGGTGGCCACCAACGCGGTGGCCTCAGGTCAGCGGCTGGTGCTGGATTCCCAAGTGCTGTCCCTGGTGGCGGCCGCCCTCGCGCTGCGACTGCGGGCGCCCTATCCTGCTGGTGGTCAGCATCGGAGCCCTCGCTGCCGCGTTGGGACGCCTGGCCGGATTGCCCTAACCCAGCCGGGCGTCGAGCCGCCCGCTCGCCGCGCCTGGAGGCCAACGAGACGAACCGAATCTAATACCCCGGTTCCCCTAGGCATTCGGTATCCACCACCGCGGCCTGTTGTCAGGCCTGCTTCGACTCTCTAGGGTTGATCCTGCGCGGGCAGCCGCCCGGGATCTGTCGATAGAAAGGAGGTTCTGATGGGTATCTTCGACGACTTGAAGGACGCCGCAGACAAACATGAGGACCAGGTTGAGCAGGGCATCGACAAGGTCGGTGACCTGATCGACGAGAAAACCGGCGGCAAGTTTGCCGATCAGGTCGATCAAGCTCAGGACTTCCTCAAAGGTCACATCGGTAAGCAGAACGACTGAACAGCAGTTCCAGCCCCGAGTGATGTGGCGGCCGAGCCGTCAGAGAACCAGTTGCATATGAAGGATGGGGAGCCGGTCGTGGCCGGCTCCCCATCCGCGTTGTGAACGTAGCCTCCCGGCGGCGCCTCCGCGAGGATCACAGCACCTTGCTGAAAAAGTCCCGGGTACGTTCCTGCTCCGGCGCATCGATCACCTGGGCGGGACTGCCGGACTCCACTATCACCCCATCGGCCATGAATACCACCTGATCGGCGACCTCCCGCGCGAAGCCGACCTCGTGGGTCACCACGATCATGGTCATCCCGCTACCGGCCAGTTCCTGCATCACACTCAATACCTCACCCACCAATTCGGGATCCAACGCCGAGGTAGGTTCATCGAACAAGATCAGTTCTGGCTCCATCGCCAATGCGCGCGCGATCGCCACCCGCTGCTGCTGCCCACCAGACAACTGGGCGGGGTAATGGCCCACCCGATCGGCCAGTCCGACGCGTGCCAGTTGCTCTCGTGCGAGTTGTTCGGCCAGCGGCCGGCTCATCCGTCTCACCTGGCGGGGCGCCTCCATCACATTGGCCAAGGCCGTCATGTGTGGAAATAGATTGAACCGTTGAAACACCATCCCGATCCGGGAGCGTTGCCGGGCGATCTCACGATCGCTAAGCCTATGCAGGATAGTGCGTCCCCCGCGCCGAGTCTCGCGTAGCCCCATCAGCTCGCCGGCCACGAACAACCGGCCGGCGCTGATCTGTTCCATCTCGTTGATGCAACGGATCAGCGTTGACTTGCCAGAGCCGGACGGCCCCATCAGTACGCAGACCTCGCCCCTGGGTACCACTAGGTCGATACCGCGCAGCACATGCAGTTCGCCGAAGAACTTGTGTACCCCACGCACCTCGACCATGGGGGTTGGATCACCGGTCATGGGGTCACGTCCATGTTCTGCTCGACGTGTACGGTGCCCGCGGCCAGGATGGCCTGTTGCCGGGCAGACATCCCGCGTAGCTGTTTCCTGGTGGACTGTTCACCGTCAAAGCCTCGCCCGTAAAAGGCCTCCAGCTGGCGTTGGCCAATCATCAGCACCGAGGTGATGAACAGGTACCACAGCGCCGCCACGATCAGCAGCGGTACTGGCAGAAAGGTGCGGTTGCCGATCGCATTGGTCACGAAAGTGAGTTCCAACATGAAAGGCACCGCCAACACCAGCGATGTCGTCTTAAGCATCGAGATGGTCTCATTGCCGGTCGGCGGGACGATCACTCGCATCGCCTGCGGGATAATGATGCGCCGCAGCACGGTCCCCCGCTTCATCCCCAACGCGGTGGCCGCCTCCCATTGCCCTTTGTCGACCGAGTTCAATCCGGCTCGGACGATTTCGGACAGATAGGCCCCCTCGTTGAGCCCCAATCCCAGCAGCGCCGCCACCAGCGCATTGATGACGTCCTGGGTGCCGAAAGATGCGATCTGGATCTCGGTGAAGGGAATGCCCAGTCGGATCCTGGGATACAGCACCGCGATCAGCCCCCAGAACACCAGTTGGGTATAAACCGGGGTGCCCCGGAAGAACCAAATGTAGGCCCAGGCCACGCCGCGCAGGATCGGATTGGCACCCATCCGCATCACCGCCATAGTCACCGCCAGCACGATACCGATCGACATCGCGCCGGCGGTGAGCATCAGCGTCCAACCGACCCCGGCCAGCACCTTGGCATCGAACAGATACTGCCCAACCACATCCCAACGAAAGTTCCGGTTGCTCAGCAGGCTGTCGATCAGGCCAAGCACCCCGATGAGCACCACCATGGCCCACAGCCATACCCCAGGCCTGGGTACCGGGCGCGCCCGGATCAGATCGGTCGAGGGCTTATGCGTCACGACTCAAACCCCGGGATTCAACTGAGCCTTGTCGAGCGCCGCATCCTTCGCCACACCCCAGGAGGCCAGGATATCGGTCCAGATGCCTTCATCCATCAGATGCTGCATCGCGGCCTGTATCGCCATGGTCAGTTCGGTGTCGGCCTTGGCCACCACGATGCCCTGCGGAGCGGCATCCATGACCCCGCCGACAACTTCCATCTGCCCATTGGTCAGTGCGGACGCATAGTCGGCTACGGTGGAGTCGGCGTAGAAGGCCACCGCCTTGCCCCCTATCACATTGGTGGTGACATCCGACTGGGCGCCATAGCTGAGCACCTCAATGGCGGCTTCACCGGCCATGGTGCAGGCCGCCGATCGGGTCGCCAGGTCCGTCTCTTGCCAAGTGCCTGTCTGCACTCCGATGGCCTGCCCACACAGCTTGGCCGGATCAAACCCCTTGGGATTGCCGGTCTGCACGGCAAAGGATGAACCTACCATGATATAGCCGATCATGTTATAGCTGGCCATCCGCTCGTTGGTGATGGTGAATGATGAGATGCCCACATCGTAGATGGAACCGATGCCTGGCAGTAGGCTAGCGAACTCCGCGGCGCTGACCTCGGTTTCAATCCCAAGCACGCGACCCAGGGCTTTGCCCATATCGACGTCGTAGCCGACAGCAGTGGTCAGATCCTCGGCTCGGAATTCTGCAGGGGCGTAGTCGATCGCGGCGCCGATCACCAGCTTGCCCCTGCCAGCGACACCGGACGGCAGCATTGCGGCGATCTCATCCACCTTCTGGATAGCGGAGACATCGTAGCTGCGGTTCGTGGCGCCGCTGCCGGGCGAACCTGCCGGGCCAGACGGGCCGCCGCTGTCCCCTCCTCCGCAGGCGGTCAGGCTCAGAACGGCTAGCAGGCCAGCGGCCAGATATCGACGCATCACACTTCCTTCCAATGGATATTCGTGCGGGGTAATACTAATGCATTATCGTCGCGGTGCCCAGCCGTCCTCCAGACAGGCCCAGGCAGCCCACAGACCCATGCCGCAGCAGATCGGCATCGGAGCCGAGATCCCCTGCCGAAGGCGGCCAGCGAGAATGCAAGCGGATCGCCGTCGTCCCCGATCCGGGGCGCCACCATCGGCAATAGCAGATGGCGGCTCCCCGCATCGTCCGGGATACGCCTCAGCTACAGCCAGATGTGGATCCGCAGCCCTCGCAGACATAGCAACTGCCCGAAGGCCGCATCTTGGTCCCACAGGTCATGCACAGTGGCGCATCGACCGCCAAACCGGTCATGGCCTCCATGAGCTCGCTGGTGGTGCGCGGTCGCGCCTCAATCAGGCTTGGCTGGATAGGCCCAGCCTCGTCAATGCGCAGGTCGTCGGCGGCATCATTCTTCAACTGTTCAGATTCGGGAAGCTGGGCCTCTTCCTCTTCCGACAGGTAGCTGCCGGTTTCCACGTAGCGGGCTCGTTCGGTGGCGGTGTAGATACCCAACTCACTGCGCTCGTCATAGCTCAGATAATCAAGGGCCAACCGTCGGAAGATGTAGTCCATGATTGACTGCGCGATCCGGATGTCCGGATCGTCGGTCATGCCAGCGGGTTCAAACTTCAGATTGGTGAACTTCTGAACATAGGTTTCCAGGGGGACGCCATACTGCAGCGCGATCGAGATCGCGATCGAGAAGGCGTCCATCACCCCCGACAAAGTTGAACCCTGCTTGCCCAGCCGCAGGAAAACCTCACCGAGCCGACCGTCCTCGTATTCCGAACTGGTCATATAGCCCTCGGCGCCGGCCACCGCGAAGCTGGTGGTCCGGCCGGCTCGTGACTTGGGCAACCGCTGCCTACGGGGTCGATATTCGATACGTACCTCGGGTTCGGTCCGCCCGGTCTCGGTCTTCTTCTTGGCCGCGCTCAGGGGTTGACCCACCTTGCAGTTGTCTCGGTACACCGCAATCGCCTTGAGTCCCAGGCGCCAGCCGGTCAGATAGACATCGGCGATCTCCTCAACGGTGGCCGATTCGGGCAGGTTCACCGTCTTGCTGATGGCCCCAGAAAGGAACGGCTGCACCGCAGCCATCATCCGCACGTGCCCCATCGGGGCGATGGCCCTAGCACCCATCGCGGTGTCGAAAACCTCATAGTGTTCCTTACGTAGGCCAGGAGCGTCCACCACGTTACCGTGTTCACCGATGTGGGCGACGATGGCTTCGATCTGCTCGGGTCGATAGCCCAGGCTACGCAATGCCCGGGGCACGGTGTTGTTGACGATCTGCATTGAACTGCCGTCAACCAACTTCTTGAACTTGACCAGCGAGAAGTCTGGTTCGATGCCCGTGGTGTCGCAGTCCATCATGAACCCAATGGTGCCGGTGGGCGCGAGTACCGATGCCTGGGCATTGCGGAACCCGTTGCTGGCGCCGAGGCTGATTACCTGGCTCCATTCCCGTACAGCCGCCTGGCAGACTTCGGCGTCCACCCGATTCAGGGGACGCAGGTCTTGATTTGCTCGCTCATGCTTGCGCATCACTCGCTGGTGGGCATCGCGATTACGGGCATATCCCGCATAGCTGCCCACCGCCGCGGCCAACTCGGCGCTGCGCCGGTAGGCCGTGCCGGTCATCAACGAGGTGATCGCGGCGGCCAGCGACCGGCCTCCTTCGGAATCATATCCCTTGCCCAAGGCCATCAGCAGGGCCCCCAGGTTCGCATATCCGATGCCCAGCTGACGGTACTCGCGGGTGGTCTTGGCTATCGATTCGGTCGGGAAATCCGCAAAACAGATCGAGATGTCCATCGCCGTGACGACCAACTCCACCGCCCGGACGAAACGCTCCACATCGAATGAATCGTCGGCACGCAGGAATCTCAACAGGTTCAGGCTCGCCAGGTTGCACGAGGAGTTGTCCAGGCTCATGTATTCCGAACACGGATTGGATGCGGTGATTCGCCCCGATTCCGGAGTGGTGTGCCAGTCATTGATGGTGTCGTCGTACTGCACACCGGGGTCGGCGCACTCCCAGGCAGCTTGGGCGATCTTGTTGAATAGCTCCCGGGCATCCACCTCCTCGATGATCTCACCGGTCATCCGGGCGCGCAGGCCGAAGCGTCTGCCATCGACCACGGCCTGCATGAACTCGTCGGAAACCCGAACCGAATTGTTCGCGTTCTGGTATTGCACGCTGGTGATGTCGCGCCCGCCGAGATCCATGTCGAAACCGGCATCGCGCAGAATTCGGATCTTGTCTTCCTCACGGGCCTTGGTCTCGATGAACTCCTCAATGTCGGGATGATCGACGTCCAGCACGACCATCTTCGCCGCCCGGCGGGTTGCCCCGCCGGACTTGATGGTGCCGGCCGAGGCGTCCGCACCACGCATGAAACTCACCGGCCCAGAGGCCGTGCCTCCCGAACTGCGCAGCAGTTCCTTGGACGAGCGGATCCGTGACAGGTTCAGGCCAGCCCCCGAACCGCCCTTGAAGATCATGCCCTCCTCGCGATACCAGTTCAGGATCGACTCCATCGAATCATCGACCGAGAGGATGAAGCAGGCACTGACCTGCTGCGGCGCAGAGGTACCGACGTTGAACCACACCGGAGAATTGAAACTGAAATGTTGGTTCAACAGCAGCCAGGTGATCTCCTCGGCGAACACATCGGCATCATGTTCGGTGGCGAAGTAACCATTCTTCCAGCCGGCTTGCCGGTATTTGCCGACCACTCGGTCGATCAGGGTGCGCAGACTCGCCTCGCGACGCTCAGTGCCGAGTGCTCCCCGGAAGTACTTGGTCGTCACGATGGTGGCTGCATTGAGGCTCCAGGTGGTCGGGAATTCGACTTCTCGTTGCTGGAAGACCACCTCGCCGGTCTTCCAGTTGTTTTGCACGACATCGCGTAATTCCCAAGTCACCTCGTCGTAGGGATGAACCCCCTCGGTGGTGAAGACCCGTGGGATCGTCAGTCCACGCCTTTCCCCCTGCTGGGCGGCTGACTGGGTGTCGTAGGTCGTGTCGGTCACAATCTCTCCTGATGGCTGGCGATAGGTGTATCGCGTGGTTGTTCAGCAATGCTTGGGGAAGTGATCAGTGCTCGGCGAGCGGAAGCTCCTCCGACGATGTGTTCCGGGCATGGTCTGGTGGGCCGGCATCGCCGCGCATCCGGGCGATCTCGGCCAGAAAATCCTCGACACTGTCGTAGTGGCGATACACCGAGGCAAAACGCAGGTAGGCGACCGGGTCCAGTTCGCTCAACGGCCCCAGGATGGCGATGCCTACCTCCTCGGTGGGTACCTCGGCCAACCCATTGGCACGCAGGGCGTCCTCAACCTGTTGTCCCAGCCGAGCAAGTTCCGTTTCGCTGACCGGGCGTCCCTTGCACGCCTTCCGGACACCAGAGATCACCTTGTCCCGGCGGAACGACTCGATCACACCGGACTTCTTGACGACCATCAGTTGGATCTGCTCAATGGTGGTGAACCGCCGCTCGCAAGCGGGGCACTGCCTGCGTCGCCGCACGCTGGTGCCGTCCTCGCTGACGCGAGAGTCCAGCACGCGCGAGTCACCATGGTGACAGTACGGACAGTGCATCTCGAATCCCCCAACGAGAAAATCTGTGGGCACCTTGTGGGCGGCAACCACAATCTGTGGACAAAACACATCGGTGTAGCTACTAGATGTAGGTACAGTACACCCGTTCCGCGTCCTAGTAATCAAGCACGCGCTACCATCCCGGACGACATCGCAGTTTACTGGTTTGACTTAGGGAATCGATCGATACCGAGACATTCGGCCGGCGTGTCGCCGTAGAATTCGGGCCCCGAGTGACAACCTCACCCGGGTGTCCTCCTGCTCAACTCAGGTTGCGCACCACCATGAACAAGACCGCAACGGTACCCACGGCCAGATAGATCTTGCGTTGATCCAGGGGGCGCAGAAATGCCGGCGGCCGGAGCACTGGGCCACCCAAAGCCGCCACGGCCCAGGCAAGAGCGCAGCACCCCAGTACCGGCATGGCGGCCACCACCAGCGCATTGTGGGACCACGCCTGGCCGATGTCGAGCCGGAGCAGCGCGGCAGCCGCCCGCGTTCCTCCGCATAAGGGGCATTGCAGCCCCGTAAGACTCCGCAGCGGGCACGGCAGTCCCAGACCCGACAACAGATAAGTGCTCGTAATCGACCCGCCAACAGCTACGAAGCCAGCCAGCCGGCCCAAGGCTCGGGTAGCAGAAGACCCCTGTTGCTGCGGTTTCACGACGCTCATATACTCCATTATCCGGTTCAAGGTGCGCCACAAGACCCATGCGAGCCGTAGGATCGTGGCAGTCACGCAATTGCGATTGGAGAAAGACGTGAGCAACGACTACTGGGGTCGCCCGACCGACCCGGCACAGAACCCTTCGGGCGACGGCACGTCGGGGCAGACGGCTCAGGACGCAAATCTTCAGGCCAACCCGAGCGCTGCACAACCCGCCTATGGTCAGCAGCCATACGGGCAGCCTGGCGCGACCCCCCAATCACAGCCAGGCGGCTATGGCCAGACCGGCGGCACCGACCCATCGCAGTCCAGCGGCTACGGACAATCCGGCTACGGCCAGTCCAGCTACGGCGACACCAGCCAGTCCGGTTACGGCAGCCAGTCATCGGCCAGCGGCTACGGCCAGAGTGGCGGCACCGACCCATCGCAGTCCAGCGGCTACGGACAATCCGGCTACGGCCAGTCCAGCTACGGCGACACCAGCCAGTCCGGTTACGGCAGCCAGTCATCGGCCAGCGGCTACGGACAATCCGGCTATGGCCAGAGTGGCGGCACCGACCCATCGCAGTCCAGCGGCTACGGACAATCCGGCTACGGCCAGTCCAGCTACGGCGACACCAGCCAGTCCGGTTACGGCAGCCAGTCATCGGCCAGCGGCTACGGCCAGACCGGCTATGGCCAGAGTGGCGGCACCGACCCATCGCAGTCCAGCGGCTACGGCCAGACCGGCTATGGCCAGACCGGCGGCACCGACCCATCGCAGTCCAGCGGCTACGGCCAGACCGGCTATGGCCAGACCGGCGGCACCGACCCATCGCAGTCCAGCGGCTACGGGCAATCCGGCTACGGCGATCAGGCGCAGGCAGGATATGGCCAGCAGTCCAACTATGGCAGTTCCACCGGTTACGGCGACCAGACACCCAGCAGCTATGGGCAGCCCGGCTATGGCGGCACAAGTGGTTATGGAGATCAACAGCAGGCCGGGTATGCGCAGCAGACCGGCTATGGACAGGATCCAACCGCAAGCGCATACGCAACAAGTACCGGTGGATACGGCCAGCCCCAGGATCAATACGCCTACGGTCAGCAACAGTCCTACGGCGGTGCCCTCTACGGTCCGGTGAATCCCGCTGGGGCACCCTATGCGTCTTGGGGCAAGCGGGCACTCGGCGGTTTGATCGACTATGTGGCCGCCGGCATCGTGATCGGAATAATCACCAGTGCAGTGAATGCGGTGACCGCCGGCCCCTACGGTGAGTCGTCAGTGCTGGCCTCTTTGCTGCAGACGGTGCTCTCTATCGGATGGATGGGTTACAACTTCGTCTATCTGGGTGGCACCACCGGCCAGACCATCGGCCGCAAGATCGCCAAGATTCGGCTCGTTTCGGAGGCTACGGGGCAGCCACTGGGCATCGGCATGGCGCTGCTGCGACACCTGGCACACTTCATCGATGCGATCATCTGCTACATAGGCTTCTTGTTCCCGCTGTGGGATGCGAAGCGTCAAACCTTGGCCGACAAGATAGTCAGCAGTGTGGTCCTGGACGAGTCCCTAGGTGGCGCTGCGCCACAGCCTGGTGGCTACGGCCAGCCTCAACAGTACGGTTACTAATCGACTACCGGTTGCCGTCGTGACTGAGGGGTCACCCCTCAGTCACGACGGCAACCGGCTTCCGAGCCACCCGGAGCGCTACTCAACCGAGGCCCAGCCAGCCTGCCACTGAATTCACCGTCAACGATCCGGCAGGCGACAATATGGCCAAAACCCGAGCGACGATCACCACCGACCCGATCGCCAGTGCCAGCAGGAAGCCAGTCATCAGTACACCCCATATCCGATCCGGCAATGCTCCGGCACCATGCGCCGTGCCCGCTGCGGGAGCGATGCGCGTGGGCATGTTGAGCAGCAGACCGCACCGCAGAGGGTGGGTAGGCTGCTCTGGGTGCCTTCCAGAGACCTTGCTAAAGCCAGGTATCGCTGCCGGTCGGCGGTGGTCCGCGAGACGATTGCCTCGCCATCCGGTGGGATTCCTGCCACGCGGTGCCGCAGCCGCCAGCCGCCCAACCGTGCTGCCGCTCATTATCTTCTCCATCCTTCCGGTAATCCGCCAAACCCAACCAATTCGAACAGGCGTTCGGCCATCACCCTAGGCCAACTCGACACATCGATCAAGTGTTCGATTTCGCGTGTTCGCCCATGACTCGAATCCGATCGACCGGCAGCCACAGTTCCCGTCCAGATTGACCACTCTCGAACAGGTGTTTGATTCCAACCGATCAACGGCATAGGGTGCTGCCATGATCACTGTGCGGCGGACCTCTACCGGCCAGCCCGACGCCACCCGGCGACGCGCGGGACGCCCAAGCAACGACTCGGTGGCCCGTGAGTGCGGCGACAGCATCGCCGAATCGCCTGATTCCCCGGATGGGAGTCCGGGTTTGACCGTCCGCCAGCGACGCATCCTAGAGTTCCTACGCAGCACGGTTGAGCGGCGGGGCTATCCCCCGAGCATCCGCGAACTGGGCGAGGCTGTCGGGCTGGCCTCACCCTCCAGTGTTGCCCACCAACTCAAGGCGCTTGAGGCCAAGGGCCTGCTGCGTCGTGACCCCAACCGCCCGCGCGCGCTGGAGGTCAGATGGCCCGAACGATCGGTGGCCGAGAAACCCGAGCAGGCCTCCACTCCGCCCGGTGGCATAGATCTGCCAACCGCAGCGGTACCGGTGCCAGTACTGGGCCGCATCGCTGCCGGTGCCCCTATCCTGGCCGAGGAACAAACCGAGCAAATCATGCCATTGCCCCGCGATCTGGTTGGCGAGGGTGTCTTGTTCATGCTTGAAGTCCGCGGCGATTCCATGGTGGAGGCCGCCATCTGCGATGGTGACTATGTGGTGATCCGTCAGCAACCGACTGCCGAAAATGGGGATATCGTGGCAGCCCTGCTCGACGGTGAAGCCACCGTGAAGACCCTGCGCCGTACCCCAGGGCAGGTCTGGCTGCTGCCGCATAATCCGGCATACCAACCAATCGACGGCAACTCGGCAATCATTCTCGGCAAGGTGGTGGCGGTACTGCGCCGTATCTAGCCGGTTCCGGACAATCGCCGCAAGGCCTGGATAGCCACCTCGGAGTCGATCGTTATCCAGAAATCCGGTAGTGAAGCGCGCAGGTAGCCGCCGTATCTTGCCTTGACCAGCCGGGGGTCCAAGACGGCCACCAGACCCCGGTCCGAGTAACACCGGATCAGCCGGCCAGCCCCCTGAGCCAGCAGCAGGGCGGCGTGGGCTGCAGCGACCTGCATGAAACCATTTCCCCCAGCCTCGGTGACCGCCTGCTGGCGGGCCTGCATCAGTGGGTCATCCGGCCGCGGGAAGGGAATCTTGTCGATGACCACCAGGCGACAGGTATCCCCGGGGAAATCGACGCCCTGCCAGAGCGACATCGTACCCACCAGACAGGATCGTTCGTCGGCGGCGAAAGTCCGGGTTAGCTCGCTGAGCTGGGCCTCACCCTGGCACAAGAAGGTCAGGTCGGGCAGAGTGGTCCGCAGGTGCTCGACGGCCAGTTCGGCAGATCGTTGTGAGGCAAACAGTCCCAAGGTGCGCCCATCGGCGGCCCAAACCAACTCCGCCAGCTCCGTGAGCGCCTCGGCGCCGATTCCGTCACGACCGGGATTGGGCAGTGCCCCGGCGACATAGAGAATGCCCTGCCGTTGATAGTTGAAAGGCGAACCAACGTCAAGGCCACGCCAGCTGCCATCGTCGATCGGCTCGGTACCCGCCCCGATGCGATCGCTGCGGCGCAGGCCGACCGAGCCAGCCATCGTGTCGAAGGAACCACCCAGGGTCAAGGTGGCCGAGGTCAGGATGGTAGTACGTTCCCCCAATACGCGATCGCGCATCAGCCCGGCCACCGAAAGCGGTGCCACATTCAACTGGCGACCAAGGCGCTCACGGGCGCTGAGCCAAACGACATCGGCCGCATCCAGCTTCGCTATCCGCTCAGCGATATCAAAGATCTCCTTCATGGCCGCGCCGGCTTGGACGCGCTCGGCTTCCTCGTTCTTGCCCGCCATCGCCGATACCGCCTTGCGACTGACCTCTCGAATCCGAGTCACTACCCGACAGACGCCCTGATCTGGATCCGTAATCCTACCTGGTTCGGCCAGATCCAGTTCGGCGACGAATTCGTCGGCGACCTCCAATAACTCAATCGCCAGATCGTCGTCCAGCCAGACCGCGCAGCGTCTGGTGACCCGCTCCACCTGTTGGGGCGACAGTTCGGCGCTGACAGCCCCGGTTACCCGAGAAGTCAGTTCGTGTGCCTCGTCGATGATCACCGCATCATGTTCTGGCAGGGCAACCCCGCCATGCATGGCGTTCACCGCCAGTAGGGCATGGTTGGTCACCACCAGGTCGGCCTTCCTGGCCCGGGCCCGGGACTGCTCGACGAAGCACTCGGCAGCATACGGGCACTTGTTGGTGCCCAGACACTCCCGTATCGGGACCGACACCTGCGCCCAGGCTCCGGGTGAATGGCTGGGGGCGTCATCGCGGTCGGCCAGCCCGCCATCGCGGGCCTGCTGTTCGGCCCATTCACGCAATGCCAGCACTTCCGCGCCCAGCACCGAGGCTGCATCGGCGTCCGAGGATCTGACCGCCTGAGCGGTCTCCAAACCGGTCAGCAGAGAATCCTGATCGGCGCCGACCCGATCGCGTACTCGCAGCAGGCAGGCATAGTTTGTGCGACCCTTCAGAATTTCCGCCCGTGGATTGCGCTTGAGAACCTGCCTCGCGGCGTTGAGAACCACCGGGATGTCCTTATTCGCCAACTGCGCCTGCAACGCCAAGGTGGCGGTGGCGACCAGTACCGTACGCCCGTTGATCAGCGCCCACGCCACTGCTGGGGCCAGATAGCCCAGCGATTTTCCGGTGCCGGTACCGGCCTGCACCAGCAGATGCACACCATCGTCGAGGGCATTGCCCACCTCGGTACACATCGCCTGCTGGCCTGTTCTGGGCAGGCCACCGATCTGACGCACCGCAGCAGCCAACACCGCCTGACCCTGATCACTCACCGGTTAGGCTCGATCGTGAATGGCGCCAACTGCGCAGCCAAGTCGGAATGTACCCAGGCGTGCAGCCGGGTACCGGCGGGTTCATGGCTCAACTCATGGAGTTCTGCCTCACGGTGCACCCGATCGACCAGATCACCGCGGTTCCAGGGGACGATCACCTGCATCTCCACTTTCGGAGTTGGCAACCGCTGTTCGATCGCCAGCCGCAGTTCGGCCAGGCCCTGCCCGGTTTGCGCCGAGGTGAACAGGGCATCGGTAAAATGACAACCCAATACGGTAAGAACATCGGGGTCGGCTAGATCGCACTTGTTCATGACCATCAATTCCGCCCGGCTCGCAGCGCCGATCTCGCTCAATACCTGCCGGACCGCTGCCACTTGGCCCAGTGGATCTGGGTCGGCGGCATCCACGACGTGTACCAGTAAGTCGGCGTCCAGGGTTTCTTCCAGGGTGGAGCGGAAAGCCTCAACCAGATCGGTTGGCAGGTGACGAACGAAACCCACCGTGTCGGTGAGCGTGTAAATCCGGCCATCCGTTGTCGTGGCCCGGCGAGTGATCGGGTCCAGCGTGGCGAACAACGCATTCTCTACCAGCGTGTCGGCCTCGGTCAGGCGGTTCAGCAGCGAGGACTTGCCGGCATTGGTATACCCGACGATAGCTACCGAACTGATCGAATGCCGCTGTCGATCGGCGCGTTTGACCGCCCGGGTGGCCGCCATATCCCGCAGCTTGCCTTGCAACACCGCGATCCGGTGGTTTATCCGGCGACGATCGGTCTCGATCTTGGTCTCCCCTGGGCCACGCCCTCCGATGCCTAGGCCACCGGACGCCCGACCACCCACCTGGCGGCTCAGGCTCGTCCCCCAGCCCCGCAGACGCTGCCTCAGATAGTTGAGCTGGGCCAGTTCCACCTGGGCCTTGCCTTCAACGCTCTTGGCGTGCTGGGCGAAGATGTCCAGAATCAACGCGGTGCGGTCGACCACCTTCACACCGATCCGATCCTCCAGAGTGCGTAGCTGCGCCGGGGTCAGCTCACCATCGCAGATGACCGTATCGGCGCCATGCGCCAGAACGCATTCGCGCACTTCGGCCACCTTACCGCTGCCGACATAGGTGGCCGGATCGGGGGATTGGCGGCGTTGGACCAGACCGGCAAGCACCCACGAACCGGCGGTTTCGGCCAAGGCCTTGAGCTCCAGCATCGCGTTATCGGCAGCTGCCTGGGTGCCGCTGATCCACACGCTGACCAGAACCACCTTCTCCAGGCGCAGCTGGCGGTATTCGACCTCGGTGACATCGTCGAGTTCAGTGGACAGCCCCACTACCCGGCGCAACGAATTCCGCTCAGCCAGATCGAGTTCGCCGGACACCAAAGACCCATCGTCCCGGTACTGCTGGCGGTCCCCGATCGGTTCATCGGGTGGGGTAACACCAGCCGGCCCGGGACGGTAGGGATGGATCTGCGGAGTCATCGTTGCACCAGCGTACGCGACGGGCACGCGAGCCCGGATACAACCGCCCGATTATCGCGCGTTTCCCCCACAGCCAGCCCAGCTGGCCGTGGTGTGCGGCGATCCGCTCTGGGCCGTTGCCAGCGATCCGCTGGCTCGCCTGCGAGAGAGCGCGTCTGCGCCGGATGGCACCTGCCAGACCATCACACCGGCAGGGTGACGCTGCCGCGAGCCACGATGACCGCCGGGCCGATGAGGAAGGCGCCATCCGGTCCGATCTCAACCTCAAGAACGCCGCCAGGCAGTTGCACGCTAACCCGTCCGGTCGGGCGTTGCTGATTGGCCAGCCAGACCGCAGCGGAGGCGATCGCCCCGGTCCCACAAGATTCGGTCTCCCCCACTCCGCGCTCATGAACCCGCATCCGCAGCTCATTCGGCCCATGGGGCACGATGAAGTCGATGTTCGTCCCGTGGGGATGAGCCCTCGGCTCATACCTGGGGGGAATCTGCAACTGCAACTCGGACAGTTCCTGATCCGCTGGCAGGATCACCACCGAATGCGGCGGACCGGCATCGACCGGCCAGGCTTCGAATCGGCGACCCATAACCTTGATCCAGCCCGGGGACGCTGCGACCCGCACCGGTCCCAAACCTATCCTGATCCGGCCATCTGGCAGGAGCCAGGCCTGCAATAAACCGACTCGGGTACCGACTTGGATGGCCGGCTCGCTGCCTACCAGACCTTCCTCGATCAGATAGCGCACGAAAACCCGCAGCCCATTGCCGCACATCTCGGCGACCGAACCATCGGCATTGCGATAGTCCATGAACCACAGGTCTGGTTCGCCTGTCCAGTCCGCGATGTGCTGGGCCCGCACCACCCTCAACAGACCATCTCCGCCGATGCCGCTGCGTCGATCGCAGAGCCAGCGAACCTGCTCGACGGTCAGCGGTAACAGGCCATCGCGGTCCAGTACGACAACGAAATCATTGCGGGTGCCATGGCCCTTGGCGAAATTCAAGGTGCTGGTCATTGGCCCAGTATCGCATGGGGAACGCTGTGAGCCAGGTGCCACAAGATCCGAGCGACCAGATCCGGGGCCGTGGCGTCCAGCCAACGGATCCGCGGATCGCGGCGAAACCAGCCAAGCTGCTTGCGGGCGAAGCGCCGGGTACCATCGATGGTCGCCTGCCGGGCCTCCTCTTCGGTCAGTTCGCCTGCCAGGTGGGCCAAGACCTGCTGGTAGCCCAGCCCGCGAGAAGCGGTTAGGCCTTCGCGCAAACCCTTGCCCGCCAAGGCCCGTACCTCGGCCACGAACCCGGCGTCCCACATCTGCGTCACTCGATCGGCTATCCGGGCATCCATTTCGGCACGGGTAAGTTGCAGCCCGAATTGGTGCACATCGGTCAGCGCATAAACCGGGTCGGGTAGGCGCGGCTGGAAACTGCCGGTCAATTCGAGCACCTCAAGGGCTCGTACGATCCGACGGCCGTTGCCCGGTAGGATGACCGCTGCCGCCCGCGGGTCACGCCTGGCCAGTTCCGCATGCAGTGCCTCGGAACCGAGGCTAGCCAGCTTGTCCTCCCACTTGGCCCGCAGCGCGGGATCGGTGCCGGGAAACTCGAATCGATCCACGATGGCGCGAATGTAGAGGCTGCTGCCACCAACCAGGATCGGCAACACCGCATTGGCGCGCAACTCGGCGATCTTCTGGCGGGCCAAGGCCTGAAATTGCGCCACCGAAGCGGTCTCACGGATGTCAGCGACATCGACCAGATGATGGCGAACCCGCGCCAGTTCGTCGGCGGTGGGTTTGGCGGTTCCGATATCCATTCCGCGATAGATCACCATCGAGTCCCCGTTGACGATCTCTGCCGGCTGATCCAGTTTCACCAGGTTCTCGGCCAATCGAACCGCGAGATTGGATTTGCCACTGGCAGTCGGCCCGATCAGCACCACGAGCGGCAGCCCGCCAGGCATCTCAGGCACCCGGCGATCGTGGCATGCCCAGGCCAACGCCACTTGACCCGGGCTGGTTCGCTGCCTGCCAGGCGTCTCCTCCCCGGGTACGGCGCAGGTTCCGCAGCGGTGCGTCAGCAACCAGATGATGCGGGGCCGCGTAGGTGATTTCGACCTCGGCGATATCCCCCGGTCGGGGTCGCGCCTGCGGATCCGCGGGCAACACCACATGAACCAACCGGTTGTCGCGGGCACGCCCCGAGATTCTGGCGGTATGTCGATCCTTACGCCCCTCACCGGTGGCGAATAATACCTCTACATCACGACCTACCTGGGCCTGGTTTTCCTCCCAACTGATGCGCTCGATGACGGCCACCAGACGCTCATAGCGTTCCTGCGTCACTTCCGCAGGTATCTGATCGGGCATGGCGGCTGCCGGCGTGCCGGGCCGAACGGAATACTGAAAGGTGAAGGCAGCACTGAACCGGGCCTGCTCAACTACCTGCAGGGTCTGCTCGAAATCCTGTTCGGTCTCGCCGGGAAAGCCAACGATAATATCGGTGGTAATGGCAGCCTGCGGCAGCCGATCGCGAACCCGAGCGAGGATATCCAGGAACCGCTTGCTGCGATAGCTCCGTCGCATGTCACGCAGTACCTTGTCGGAGCCGGACTGTAAGGGCATGTGCAACGATGGCATGACGTTATGCGTATCGGCCATGGCATCGATCACGTCCGTGGTGAAGGAGGCCGGATGCGGACTGGTGAAGCGCACCCTTTCCAAACCCTCGACCTGGCCACAGGCTCGCAGTAGCTTGCCGAAAGCCTGGCGGTCGGCGAACTCGGCCCCATAGGTATTTACGTTCTGCCCCAGCAGCGTGATCTCCTGTACGCCCTGAGCGACCAGAGTCTCGATCTCTCGCAGGATCTCTTCGGGACGCCGGTCGGTCTCCTTGCCCCGTAGGCTGGGCACGATGCAGAAAGTACAGGTGTTGTTGCAGCCGACGCTGATCGCCACCCAGGCAGCGTATGCCGAATCACGACGGGTTGGCAGATCGGACGGGAAACGTTGCAAGGCCTCGGCGATCTCAACCTGGGCTGTCTGCTCGATACGCGCCCTTTCGAGCAACACCGGTAGCGAACCGATGTTGTGGGTGCCGAACACAACGTCCACCCAAGGCGCCTTACGGGTGATCAGATCACGATCCTTCTGAGCCATGCAGCCACCCACCGCGATCTGCATGCCCGGATGCCGGCGTTTCACCTGGGCCATGTGTCCGAGATTGCCGTAGAGCCGGTTGTCGGCGTTCTCCCGAACTGCGCAGGTGTTGAAGACCACCACATCCGCGTCGGCACACGAACCGGTCACCGGCACCAGACCGGCTTGCTCCAGCAATCCGGCTATTCGTTCGGAATCGTGCACATTCATCTGGCAGCCATAGGTAACCACCCGATAGGTACGGGGCTGGGCATTCTCGGCTTTAGGATCAGTCATGGCCTATCCACTGTAGACGGTACGGCCCTGAGACACCGGGCACCAGCGCCCCTCCACCCCCACACCAGGTAGTCGATACGGCCCGCTGTCCACTTCTGGCTTCAGCATCCCTGAGCGCCTCCGGGTGACAGCGGGCCTGGTATCGCCTGTTTTACCGGGTGCCGTTCTTGGGGGAAGAACTGCACCTGGTTGGATCATGGCACAGCCCCTCGGCTAGCACCGATAGGTCCGCGAAATGAACCCTCAGCATTCAGGACCGTCCGGCATGGCCATGTCGTCATCGATCAACCCGGCCGCACTCACCGCAGCCTGGGCCGCCTGCCAGGCCAATTCACCGCTAAAACCTCGCCTGGTCAGCGCCGATGCCAGGCGACGCAGTGCTACCTCCGAGGGCAACCCGCTCATGGCGCGCACTCGCCGCTCGGCAAAACCGTGGGCAGCCCGAGTCTCATCGCAACTGTCCAACTGGTCTACCGCGGCCAGCACAATATGGTCTGCGAGCCCCCTCCGGCGCAGTTCGAGCCGCAGCGCGCGCTTCGACATACCCCGGACCCGATACCGGGATTCCACCAGTTGGCGGGCGTAGGTGACATCATCTAGCAGCCCGACCTCAGTGAACCGATCCAGTACTCGTTCGATGATCTCGGGGTCGGTTCCCCGACGGGCCAGATGATTTGCCAGTTCGGCACGGCCATGAGCCCGTCGTTCCAAAGCATGCAGCGCGATCTCCCGGGCAATCTCGTATGGGTCGGCGTCCGGGTCGTGGACAGTCATCGACTTAGAAGTCGGTGCCGGTGACCTCACCGGTAACCGGATCCACACCGTCCGGCACTGCAACCTCCGCCATCCCCATCGCGGCGCGGATCTTGCGATCCAACTCGTCAGCGATCTTCGGGTTCTTGCGCAGGAAGTTACGAGCGTTCTCTTTGCCCTGACCCAATTGGTCGTCGCCATAGGTGAACCAGGCACCGGCCTTGCGGATCAGGCCGGCATCCACACCCATGTCAATTAGGCTACCTTCGCGGGAGATTCCCCGGCCATACATGATGTCGAATTCGGCCTGCTTGAAGGGCGGAGCAACCTTGTTTTTCACGACCTTTACCCGGGTACGGTTGCCAACCACCTCGGTGCCATCCTTGAGCGATTCGATACGGCGAACGTCCAAGCGTACCGAAGCATAGAATTTCAGTGCCCGTCCACCAGTGGTGGTCTCCGGGTTACCGAACATCACGCCGATCTTCTCGCGAAGCTGGTTGATGAAAACCGCGGTGGTATTGGCATTCTTCAACGCCCCGGTGATCTTGCGCAGCGCCTGGCTCATCAGCCGTGCCTGGAGACCAACATGCGAATCACCCATCTCACCTTCAATCTCGGCCCGGGGTGTGAGCGCCGCCACCGAGTCGATGACTACCAATGCCAGTGCCCCGGAGCGCACCAGCATGTCGGCAATCTCCAGCGCCTGTTCGCCATTGTCCGGCTGACTGACCAGCAAGGCATCGGTATTCACCCCAAGAGCCGCAGCATAGGCGGGATCCAGAGCGTGTTCGGCATCGATGAAGGCACAGATACCGCCCTCAGCCTGCGCATTGGCGATGGCATGCAAGGCTACGGTGGTCTTGCCACTGGACTCTGGACCATAGATCTCGACGATTCGCCCACGCGGCAGGCCGCCGATGCCGAGAGCGACATCCAAGGCGATCGAGCCAGTCGGGATGACCTCGATCTGGGCGTGGGTTTGATCTCCCAAACGCATGATCGAGCCCTTGCCATGTTGCTTTTCAATCTGGGCGAGTGCGGCTTCCAAGGCCTTCTCGCGATCGGCGACAGCCATCTTCGTGATGTCCTCTCATTAGCCAGCCGGCGCTGGGAGTCGGGTGGATCTCGTTGTCTCCGGACGCTATCGCCAGGCGCTGACAAATTGCGCGACCCAGCCATTGCCTGTGGATAACCCGGAAGACTCCTCGATCGGCCACGCCCAGCATAACCGAACAAGTGTTCGAACCAGGGTTACGGCCGGCGTGTCGCATCCCCGGTTACCGACTACCTAGCCCGCCCGCCAGAGCAACTCGGTTCGGCCAAGCGGTACCGTCGTCAGCGCTCGCTGGGGGGCAATTCCAGCTGGGCCCAAACCGCCCGCCAGATCAGCTTGCAGGGTACTCCCGCAGCCAACGCCTCAATCACGGTATGCCCCCCCAACTCGGCAAGATTGTGCTGCTCAGCCCACACCCGGGCATAGGACTCGCCGAACTGGCTATGGAGCCGCTGCCACAGTTCTGCCTCTCGCACGAATCCAAACCTACGCGGGCAGCCCGCGGTCAGGCCGCCATTACCGCCTGTTCGGCTTCCATATCGGCGAATCGCGTGGCCACCTCGGCATAGAGCCTCGACAGAGGGATGTGCAAAGCCTGACCGATCGCCAGCAGCAATTCGCTGGAGGCCTCCTTCTGACCGCGCTCCACCTCGGAAAGATAGCCCAGACTTACCCGGGCCGCCAAAGACACCTCACGGAGGGTGCGCCGTTGCCTGATCCGCTCGGCGCGCAATACCTCACCCAGCAGTTCGCGAACCAACCCGGTCACCATTGCCGCCTCCGTGATCAGTTTCCAATCGCCGTTAACAGTGTTGAGAACAACCAATGATCCGACGATTATTCCGTCGCCGGACTGACCGGTTCCCCTAGGCAGTCCGTCAGCCAGGCCAGCGCCGCAGCCACGGTTTGCATCCTGATCTCACCACGGTCGCCCACCAGATCCAGTCTCCGAGCCCGGATTCGTTCTGTCCACCGCGCCGGCAGCGCCAATCCCAGCCAGACCGTGCCGGGGGCGATGCCATCCTGGGATTCCGGACCCGCAACCCCGGTGGTGGCCAACCCGACATCGGCCCGGCAACTCCAGGCCGCGCCCAAGGCCATCTCCTTGGCCACTCGTTCGTTCACCACACCATTCGCCGCAACAAAACCAGTCGAGACGCCGGCCAGAGAGACCTTCAGATCGGTGGCGTAGGCTATCAGACCGCCCCGGTAGACGGCCGAGGCGCCGGCCACAGCCGTAACGGCAGCGCCCAAACCGCCTCCGGTAAGCGATTCACAGGTCGCCAGCGTCCAACCGCCGGACGACAACACCCGGATCAGACGCGCGGCGGCCAGGGATGGCACCTCGTGCGATGGGTTCACGTGCGTTGCTCCCCTGCGGGTGCGGGATCCTCGCTGGGTGTGGTCGGCTCGCGAGTCTGATTGGCCCACCGAGCGGCTCCTCCGGCGACGCCTACCGGACCGCCCGCGGCCAGCGCGGCAGCTCGCAGCCTACGAGCCTCGAACAGGTAGTCGATTCCGGTCAGTACCGTGAGGATGAAGGCGATCGTCAGCAAGACCCATTTGAGCCCGATGAACCAGAACGGCTCGGTGGGCAACCAAGGCAACCAACTGACCAAGGTGAAAGATTGCATCAGGGTCTTCAGTTTGCCACCTCGGTTAGCAGCCATCACCCCGTACTTCAGGATGGCGAACCGCAGTGCGGTGATCCCCCATTCACGGATCAGGATGACGACGGTGATCACCCAGGGCAACTGCCCCACCACCGAGAGCAGGACGAATGCCACGCCGGTGAGCGCCTTATCGGCAATGGAATCCCAAATCTTGCCGAAGTCGGTGACCATGTTGTATTTGCGCGCGATGTGACCATCCAGGCTGTCGGTGAGAACCGCCATCACGAAGATGCCGGTGGCAACCAGACGACCAGCAGGATCCTGCGGATGCAACAAGAAGACGACGACGAGAACCGGAACAAACACCAGACGCAGCAATGTGAGGGCATTGGGCACATTCCAGGTGAAGCCGAGCACCTTTTCCCCCTGTACCGCCATCGCTGCTCCTTGATCGGGGTTCGACCGGTTGCGAACCGCAATTTCACTCTACTGCCACCAGCCCGGCTCCGGGCTCATCGCTATTCGCATCTGGCGATCAGGTCGATACCCGCGGAATCGGTAACGCGCGCCGTAACCAGGTCGCCAACGGCTGCATCCGGGGCGGTCATCAAGGTGGTGACACCATCCACCTCTGGACCCTGATGGGCTGCGCGTCCGAGAACCGCCGCATCGTCCACTCGCTCGATCAACACCTGTACCCGATCCCCGATCCGGTCGGTGGCCCGCTGCTCGCACAACCGCTCAACCAGTTCGGACACCCTGTTCTGGCGTGCGACGATCTCTTCAGTGCCCAGTTTGCCGGCCAGCCCAGCCGCTTCGGTGCCCTCCTCATCGGAGTACCCGAAAACACCCACCACATCGAGTTCGGCCGCCGCCAAAAAATCGGTCAGCAATTCGACATCCCGCTCGGTCTCACCCGGAAACCCGACAATCACATTGCTGCGGATCCCGGCCTGCGGGGCGAGTCTGCGGATGCGTCCGATCAGATCCAGGAAACTGTCCGGATCACCAAAACGCCGCATAGCGCGCAATACCCGTGGCGCGGCATGTTGGAAGGACAGATCGAAGTACGGCACCACATTCGCGCCGGTGGCTATGGCTGCCAGGATCCCTGGAGTCATTTCCGCCGGTTGCAGGTAACTGACCCGGATCCAGGCCAGGCCAGTTACCCGGCTCAGTTCCGCCAATAACCGGGGCAGGGCCTGCCGGTCGGCGAAGTCCTTACCATACGACGAGGAGTTCTCGCTGACCAGCATCACCTCACGAACCCCACGTTCGACCAGCCAGCGGGCCTCGGCAACGATCTCGCCGATTGGACGCGACAGATAGGCTCCCCGAAAGGACGGAATTGCGCAGAAGGCACAGCGCCGATCGCATCCCGAAGCGATCTTCAACGGTGCGAAGGGGCCGGCGTCCAAGCGCCTACGCAACACCCGGGGACCGGTGGGCGGTGCCACGCCCGCCGGCAGATCGGGAATCCCGCCGTGACCGGGCACCGCTCCTGCCGCGGCTGGCCGGGCCGCCGGCGCCAGTGGCAACAGCCGGCGCCGATCCATGGGCCGGTGGGCGACCGGTCGTTCGCCGGCTAGCACGGCACGCAACCTCTCGCCGATCTGGGGGTAGGCATCAAAACCGAACACCGCATCGACCTCGGGCAGTTCGCCGGCCAGTTCCCGGCCATACCGTTCCGCAAGGCAACCCACTGCGACCACCGTCCGGGCCTGGCCCGCCTGCTTCAGATCTGCCGCAGCCAGCAGGGTATCTATGGAATCCTTCTTGGCCGGTTCGATGAAACCGCAGGTGTTCACCACGATCACGACCGCATCCTCCGGTTCACCAACCAACGTGAAGCCTTCGGCAGCTAGCCTGGCCGCCAACTCCTCGGAATCCACATCGTTGCGGGCACAGCCCAGACTGACCAGATGAACCGGGATCATCAGGCTCCGTTGCTCAGGTTAGTGAGCACCTCTGCCAGGTCATCGGGTTGCACCAGTACCTCCCGGGGCTTACTGCCCTCGGAAGGTCCGACCACGCCCCGGGTCTCCAGGATGTCCATTATCCGTCCGGCCTTAGCGAATCCGATGCGCAGTTTACGTTGCAGCATTGAGGTAGAGCCCAGTTGCAGTTCAATGACATGCCGGGCGGCATCCAGCACCAATTCCAGATCATCGCCGATGTCCTCGGCCACCTTAGTGGCTGTCTCGGGAGCAGCGGTGACATCCTCGCGATATTGCGGCGTGACCTGCCGTTTGATGAAGTCGGCCACTTCGCGGATCTCTGCCTCGGTCACCCACGAGCCCTGCACACGCATCGGCTTCGAGGCGCCCATCGGCAAGAACAAGCCATCGCCCTGGCCCACGAGCTTCTCCGCACCGGGCTGATCGAGGATCACCCGGGAGTCGGTCATCGAACTGGTTGCGAACGCCAGCCGACTAGGTACGTTAGCCTTGATCAAGCCGGTTACCACGTCGATCGAGGGGCGCTGAGTGGCCAATACCAGGTGGATACCGGCAGCCCGCGCAAGCTGGGTGATCCGCACGATGGAATCCTCCACATCGCGCGGAGCCACCATCATGAGATCCGCCAACTCATCCACCACCACCAGCAGATAGGGGTAGGGGGCCAGCACCCGCTCGGAACCCGGGGGAAGCTGTACCTGACCCGCCAGAATAGCCTTGTTGAAGTCGTCGATATGCCGGAACCCGAAGGCCGCCAGGTCGTCATAGCGCTGATCCATCTCGCGCACCACCCATTGCAGGGCATCGGCTGCCTTTTTGGCGCTGGTAATGATCGGGGTGACCAGGTGGGGGATCCCCTCGTAGTGGTTGAGTTCCACCCGTTTCGGATCGACCAGCAGCATCCGTACCTCATCTGGGGTGGCCCGCACCATGATCGAGGTGATCAGGGAGTTCACGAAGCTGGACTTGCCCGAGCCAGTAGCGCCAGCCACCAGCAGGTGCGGCATCTTGGCCACATTCGCCAGCACATAGCCGCCCTCGACATCCTTGCCCAGCCCGACGGTGAGGGGATGGCGATCGTTACGGGCCTTCTGGCTGCGCAGCACATCGCCAAGCGAGACCACCTCCTTGTCCCGGTTCGGGATTTCGATGCCGATGGCGGACCTACCGGGAATCGGGCTCAGGATACGGACATCGGCCGACCCGACCGCATAGGCGATGTTCTTGGACAGCCCGGTGACTTTCTCAACCTTCACACCACTACCGACCTCGACCTGATAACGGGTTACGGTTGGCCCGCGCGTGTAGCCGGTAACCCGGGCATCGATGTCGAACTCGCCGAACACGTCCTGCAGCCGTCCCACGATCGCATCGGAGGCCTCGGTGCGGGCTTTGGGAACCGTACCTGCCTTCAACAGCGCAATGTCTGGCAGGGTGTAGGTGACGTCGCCCGATAGCGCCAGCTGCTCCACCCGCGGAGGTATCGGCTCGGGTTCAAGAGCCAACCCGGCGGTGACCTTTTTGCTCTTGGCCTGCGGTTTTGGCGAGGACAACGGCAACGCGGGCTGTTCGGGCTCGGCGACCAGTTCCCGGGGCGCTTCGGCGACCGCCGGCGGTTCCTGTTCCTCGGCCTCGACTCGTTTGGAAGCCACCAGCGGACTGTCATAAGCCTCATCGACGCCATACCGCAGGCGTTCGGCCCGGGCCGCACGGCCAACCTCGATCCGGTCAACGATCCAGGCTACCCCCGATCCGAACAGCATGACCCATTCATGAATCGGCTTGCCGACTATGACTATCAGGCCGAACAGGCCAACGATAACCAGCACGAAAACGGCCAGCCAGTCCGGCATCAGCTGGCTCAGCATGGAACTGGACAGATACCCGATGAATCCACCGGCGACCCGCAATGCGGCCGGATCGGATGGAGCCGGCAACGGGCTGTGGTTCAGGTTGATGATGCCGAGCAAACCGAGCATGAAGAACGACCAGCCAACGACCTGACGCCCCGCCGGCCCGTTGGCCGCTGGGTTGCGCAAGGTACGCCAGCTCATTGCCAGCAGGAAAACCGGTAGCGCCTGAGAGGAGATCCCGAAGACAGTAGCGATCCCGACACGCAACCAGTCACCCAGTCGCCCGGGGATGCCCAGCCAGAAGGAGGCGGCCACCAACACCGCCAGGCAAAGCAGTCCAAGACCTACCCCATCTCGGCGCAATGCCGGATCGGAGTTGCGAGCACCATCCCCGATCCGGCGTACCACTTTCCCCAGGCCACGAGCCAGCCCATGCCAGATCCCGGATAGACCGCCACGCACCGGGGCACTTGACCGGCTCGTCCGGCGGGTGGTGCTGCGAGACGAGGACTTTTTTGAACTTCCGGACGAACGCGAACTCGCAACCCTGCCGCTCCCAGAGCGTGCGCTGGAACTGCGAGGCCGCGCCGGGGAAGACGCACGGGTCGCCATGCGCTTAAGCGTATCGCACGCAGAACCGTCCTCCGGGATGGCACGCCCGGGACCGGCGTTTGGGATTCAGTGCCGGAAGTGAACCCATCCCCCGGCACCCTCGCGTGGACTGCCATCCACCAGAACCTGCGGCCCATCGGGCTCGGCCACGGGCAGCACCCGCCCGACCACATCCCAGTTGTCTGGTACCCGGCCCGGATCAAAGGCCGCCGCCAGGGCATGATCCTCACCACCGGTGAGGACGAAGGCCAGCGGATCGGCATTTAATGCCGCCGCCACGGCCCGCACCGGATCGCCAATGCTGAACCGGGCAGACTCCAAATCTATGGCAACGCCACTGGCCTGGGCGACATGGCCCAAGTCCGCCAACAGCCCATCGGAGATATCGATCATGGCACTCGCTCCGGCGAGCGCCGCCTGCCGTCCGGCACCATAGGGAACCTGCGGCTGACGCTGGGCATCCACGGCTGCCCGTGGTGAACGGAAGCCCCGGGCCAAGGTGGCCAACCCCGCCGCAGCCCAGCCAAGGCGCCCGCGAATCGCAATCACCTGGCCGGGCCGGGCACCCGAACGCAGCACCGGCGGCCGGCCGGCGGTTTCGCCGATCACCGTAACCGAGATGGTCAGCTCTCGCGCCCCGGTCAAATCGCCACCGACCAGCGCGACATCGGCGGTTTCGGCCTCCTCTCGGAACCCGGTCATGAATTCCTTGACCCAACTCAGGTCGGTGTCCTCCGGGGCACCCAATGCAAGCACCATGGCCACCGGGCTGGCTCCCATAGCTTCCAAATCGGCGACATTCACTGCAACCGATTTGTGGCCGACGTCGACCGCGCTCGACCAGTCCCGCCGGAAATGAACACCCTCAATCAACATGTCGGTGCTGATCACCGCCGATCCGTTGATCAGGAAGACGGCGCCGTCATCACCCGGCCCGACCGACACCGCCGGTGGCATGACGAGTCTTCTGGTCAACTGCTTGATGAGCCCGAATTCGCCGATCGTGCCGATGGTCGGGGGCTGGTCGGCTGAGATCATGAGGCCAAGGGTACCGCTACCCGGCCATGGTTTGCCCGCCTCCGGGCATCCCCGCAAAACTGGGGTACGTCCCGGGTAGTGCCCGGGATTGGGACCAACGGCCTAGCCGGCCACAGGCCCACTCCACTATCCGATCCGAGGGGTGTGCCCAGCAAGGAGAACCAGCAATGAACCGAGCCCGAAAATCGCGTGAACTCGACCCGATCGACCTCCAGTTGCTTCATCTGCTGGCCATCGACGGGAGACAGTCAAATAAGGAATTGGCTGCTGCCACGGGCATCGCTCCCTCGACCTGCCTGACCCGGGTACGACGACTACAGCGCGATGGAGTCATCAAGGCCGTGCAAGCGATCATCGATCCGGTCAAGCTGGGCTACCCGTTACAGGCGATCATCGCGGTGCGGGTCCGAGCAGATGCGCGTCGGCACCTGGAGGAGTTCAGCAGACGAATCTGTGCCTCCGAGATCGTGATGGGGGTGACCTTCGTCTCCGGCAGCTATGACTTCCTCATCCAGGTGGCGGCGGAAAACACCGCCGCCCTGCGTCAGTTCATAGTACAGGAACTCAACTCGCTACCGATGGTGGCCAATACCGAGACCCATCTGGTCTTTGAGCGTTTGCAGGGCAGTTTTCCCGGCCCACCGCCACAGCGCCGCAGCGAGCGTTGCCCAGGAGGTAACCTCACCTGAACGCTCGCCACGGCGCTGTCCGATCCGGCCCAGAGGTGTGCTCAGGCCAGGGCCTCGTCCAAATCAGCCGCCGGCAGGTCGGGGAAGGCTTGGCCGACGCCGGCGCAGGTCACATTGCCCTGCCAGGTATTCAAACCCAACGCCAACCCACGATCATCCCGCAACGCGG